>Ga0101944_10000025_pt1 | contig 602089 bp, 447 predicted proteins | sample DewCreD2012metaG_FD_75245 | JGI IMG/M metagenome (GOLD analysis project Ga0101944, IMG submission 75245) | Hot spring sediment bacterial and archeal communities from British Columbia, Canada, to study Microbial Dark Matter (Phase II) - Dewar... ...
GTGCCGTTCCACCACGGCATGGCACACGGCCGCGGGGCCGTGCACCGACGCCGTCACGATACCGTTTGCGGGTCGGGGTGGCAAGGGGGGAGCGGGAAAAAAAGGACGAACCGGGACGGGGTCTGGGGAAAGCCCGGGGGTGCTTGGGGAGTGGCGGCCCGTCAGAGGACGTCTCCGCAAAAGAGGCGGAACTCGCAATCGGCGCAGCGCGCGAGGAGGGGGCTGGCGGGGGGCATCTGTTCGGAGAGGAGCATGTGTCGCAGGGCCTCTAGGGTTTGGAGGGTGAGGTGACGGAGGTGCTGGTCGATGGGGACGCGGTCGATGGTTTCGTCGGGGAGGCGAACGATGTAGCCATGAGGAACGGGGATGCCGAACAGGTCTTCGAGGAGGAGCGCATAACCGGCGAGTTGGATGCGGTGGTTAAGTCTGGGGGGGCCGTGGGAGAACTTGACTTCGACGGGGAATCGTTGGGAGCCCCGGACCAGGAGGAGGTCGAGTCGTCCGGAGAGGCGGAGATTGGTGGACGAGAGGGGGACGTTGGCTTGAAGGGAGGCGGTACCGGGAGGGAAGCCGAAGGCGCGGCAGGAGCGGCGTTTTTGGAGTTGTTGCAAGCGCCGTTCCTTGTCGAGTCCGCGGCGCATTTTGAGTGAGGTGAGTTTGGGGACGGGACAGACGCAGGTCCACCAGGCGACGCGCGGACAATAGGTCCATTGCCGCAGGTCGGACACGCGGAGGTGAGGGACGGAGCGGTTAGGAGTGGTGGTCAGGGGGAGGACGGTCATCGGCATCTCCGTGAAAGAGTTTCAGGGGTGGCGGTTGCTCGACGGGTGGAGTGGGGACGAAGAGGTCGATGCGCGCGGCGGCGTCGGCCTGGCAAAGAGGGATGAGGGTGACGGCCCCGCCGTAGACTTCGATCAATTGTTCGAGGGCGAGGGCGAGTTCTTCGCGGCGGTTCCGGGTAAGAAAGCCGTGAAAGGCGCTGTATTGAAAGCGGGTGAGGCCGAAGTCGAGGCAGGTTTCGCTGACCTTTTGGCGGGTGCGGTCGTGGGTGATGTCGTAGAGGACGACGGTAAGGGTTTCGAGTTGGGGCATGGCGTGGCTCCCTCACCAGCGGCAAGAAAACGGCTGGTAAATACGTTCGCCACGGACAGCCACGGCGAGATGGCGTGCCTGCTGTTGGATGACGGAGGCGAGGGTCCAGCGTTTTCCCTGGTAGGGGACGTGGGTGTGAAGACGCTGGAACACGCGGTCGGCGAGGAGCCGGCGGGTGGGGGGAGTCAAGCCGTGGTCGTTGGTTTCCAGCGGGATGTTCTGATTGACGATCGCCAGTACGGTGCGATCGACGATGGGTGCGCGAAATTCCTCGACGAGGTCGAGGACCAGGGCCGGTTTTCCGGAGCGGTCGACGTGGAGAAAGCCGGCGAACAGATCGAGTCCGGCGTTGACGAGGGCGGCGGAGACCTGGGAGTAGAGGATGCCGTAGCCGTAATTCAGCGCGCTGTTCACGGGATCGCAGGCACCGCGGGTTTGCCGGCCGGGGAAGTCGATTCGACCTTCCAGGAGGATGGCCACGCCGTCCCAATAGAGGCGAGCGCCGGTGCCTTCGAAGCCCATGAGTTGGTCGCGGATGTGGTCGAGCTGAAGTTTTCGGTCGGCGCAGACGGCGACCTTGCGGCGCAGGTTTTTGAGCATGGCGATTTGTTTTTGAAGTTTGGTGAAGCGCGGGGGGTCGGCGGCTTTCAGATACTTGCTGGAGTACTGAAGCTGATGCTGTTGATTACGGAGCTTGCCCATGACAAAGGCGGCGGCGAGTTTGACGCCGAGGGAGGTGTCGTAGGCGGCGAGTTGGGAGCGTCGGGTGTGGACGGTGCCACCCAAGCCGGGGGCAAACAGTTGTGCGACAGGGCTGCCGCGGCCGCTGAGAAACGACAGGGCAATGCCGCGCTCGATGAGAGCGGCAATCAAATCGCTGCTAAGAGTGATGCCCCGTCCGACGATGGTGAGGCTGCGGAGGCGGCAAAGGGGAATGGCGCGTTCGCGCCACTCGGCGTGGTTGGAGGCTTGATCGGCGAGTCCATCGAGACGTTCGCGCAATCTGGCGGCTGGCGCAGATCGCAGGGAGTGTGGACCGACGTCATCTGCCCAGAAATCGAGCAAGCGCTGGGCGGCCAGATCGGCGGCGGGGAGATTTGCGGCGGGCGGAGGCTGCCTGACGGCGATTGTGGGTTGGTGGTGCGGCGCGACTGGCGTGGTGGCGGCAAACTTGACGATGGCGGGAGGCCCGGCGGCGGCGTCTTCGCCGCGGTCGAGCGGTTCGCGCCACCGGACCACGAGCCGTTCGGATCGTTTGCCGAGAAATGTACCGAAGACGTCGATCAGCAAATCGGTGGGAACATCATCAAGCGTGGTTGGCGTAAGGGTCATGGGAGTGTGAGTCGAGCGGTTAAGTGCTGTCGTCGGAAGGGGGCGGATCCCACTGGAGGCCGAACTCCGAGGAATAAGGGGCCTGGGCCACCCGCGGCGCATTCGAGGGCAAGCCGTAAGCCTGCGGTGGCCGGAGGCGGCCTTGGTGCTGCAAGCGGTGCAACTGGCGGCTGGAAATGGGGACGGTCAAGGCTGCCGCCGCCAACGGCGAGTGCTCCAGATGCTGACGATACTGGGAGACCAAGGCTTGCGGCAGGACTTCCGCGCCGTCGAACATGCGGTAGAACAAGTCTTCCAGATCATCGCGGCTGTCGAAGGGGGCCAGTTGTTCGAGGACCTGTTTGCGAAATTCCAGGGAGGCTTGTTCGAGTTGGCGCTGCAAACGCTGTCCGATGGGGCCTTCATAGACGGCGTCCAGCCAGCGCTGGATTTGCCGTTCGTCGATGGCCGTATCCGCGGAGGCTTCCGCGGAGCGCAACTGCGCGAGGGCGGATTCCACAAGTTGCTGGTCGTAGACGGGCAGGGCGTCGTTGACGTTTCCGCAGACGACGACATCGGATAACTGGGGGCGACGGCTGCGGTTGACTCGTCCAAATCGCTGCACGAGACATTCCAAGGGAGCGGGGTCGGTGTAGAGGACGTCGAAATCGACATCCAGGCTGACTTCGACCACTTGGGTGGCGACGAGCACGAGGGGTTGCCGGCGGTTTGCGCGGCGCGTGCCGACCAGGTTGCGAAGCTCCAGTTCCTTGCGCGTGCGATCTTCCGCCGTGAAGCGGCTGTGCAGCAGTTCGACGCGGCCGCCGGGGAGCCGCGCGGCCAACTCGTGATGCACCTGTTGGGCCTTTCCGACCGTGGTGGCGACGACGAGAACGGCCTGATTGGCGGCGGCGCGGGCGGTGATTTCCTCGAGGAGCGTCGGATGCACTAATCCCCGGTCGCGAAGCTGCAAGCGATGCCGGCGGAAGTCGGCGAAGGTCTCGTCGGCGGCCCGAATGACGGGCGGCTCCCCGAGAATGTGTTGAATGCGGCGGCGAATGGGAGCGGGCATGGTGGCGGTCATGACGAGCGCCTTGGCCCCGAGGTGTTGCACGAGGTAGTTGAGCATTTCCAGGATGCGGCCGAGGCGAATGGCGTCGTAGGCGTGAATTTCATCGAAGATGAAGAGTCCCGAGGCGGCATCGGTCCAGACGGCCTCATGGCCGTGCAACTGATAGGCTGCCCGCAGCAATTGATAGGGACTGAGGACGCGGACGGGGGCGGTGTGCAGCCTGGCCAGTTGCGCCTGATGGAGGGCCAGCCATTCGGCTTGCTGCGCTGTGGGCCGGCCGCGGCTCGCGTCTTCGCTGTTCATCCACTGAGAGTACAGCACCTGCACGGCGCTGGAATGCTGGAGCATGACGCGTTCTTGATCGGCTAATGATAAGCGCTGCGGAGACGCGGCAAAGGTTTCGACGAGGCGTTGCCGCATGGCGTTCAGGCTGGCCTTGAAGGGGAGCACGTAAAACAGCGGCGGATACCCTGCCATGGTTCCATACTGGCGCGAGGCCCAGAGGATGGCGGCTTCCGTCTTGCCGCTGCCCGTGGGGGCCACGAGCAGTGCATGTCCGACCGTTTTGCCGCACTCTGCCTGATGGGGATAGAATGGCATGCCTTGGGGCGGAGCCAGGCGGCGCGCGGCGTCGGCGGGGTCGCGCAAGAAGGAAGGGGCGCGAAATTGCTCGTTGGCGGAACCGGCATGGTCGGCCAGCAGAAGCAGCCCGCGCGTGAATTGCCCGCGCAACCGCTCGCGTGGATCGGGGTTTTTCCGCAACCTGGAAGTCCAGTCGGAGTAGGCGCGCAGGGCGTGCTTGATGCTGGCCGCGGCTTGCTCGCGGTCGTTGGGCGCGGGGATCCAGACGGGCGGACTGGGCCAGTCGGGATCGAGGAGTCCGAGTTGGCGGACGGCGGGCAAGACTTCCTCGAGAAACAACGCGGCCGCGCGTGGAAACACGTCCGGCGGAATGGGTTCGAGAAGGTCTTCGATGTGGGTGGTCGGGCGCTCGAGGCGTCCGAGGCTGTATTTGATGGCGATGAACTGCGCGTTTTTGTGATGGGCCGCGATCGCGGCGACGATCACGGGATGGTCCTGGTGCGGATCGGGGCCAAGCACCCAATCGACCCAGGCCAGCGAAACGACTTCGTGCCGCTGATCGTACGACGGCGGACAACCCGGCGGCCTGTGTTCCCGCAGCATTCGTTGGAAGCGCGGATCCGCCTTGCCCAGGTCGTGGAGAGCCGCCCCCAGCGCCAGGCAATGCCAGAGCCGCGGTTGGCCGCACAACTGTGGGAGGTCCGGTGTCCGTTGGCGGAGTGCGGCGATGCACCGCACGACTTGCAGGGTGTGCGCCAGCAGCGTTTCGCCGGGCTTGTCGCCGCGACCGCTTTTGGCCCAGAGGTCGTCATATTGCGGCATCACCGAATTCCCGGGGATCGATGGTATGAAACCATAAGAGCCGCCGACCACCGCCGTCCTCGGGCGTGGTCGGGTCGGCGAACCACACGCAGGGCTTCTCGCCGTCAATCGTCAGAAAGCGGCGTTCACTCTGTGGGCTAGTCTTTCCGACATAAATGCGGTCCTGTAACACGATGTAAGGTTCGAACGTGGGCTGCCGCTGTGGGGGCGGTCCGATATAGCGCGGCATCAACACGGTGACGCCCCACGGCAACTGTCGCCGCAGGCTGCCGGGCAGGATCGTTCGTTCGACATAACCGCTGTCGGCCCGTTGCAGTTCGAGCAGTTCGACACGGCGGACAGAGGCCAGATCCTGCGAGCGGCCGAGCACGACCGTGAACACCGGCGACCGAAAAGCATCGCCCAGCGCCACGGGATCGAGATACAGTTCGAGCGTGACGTCGAACAGGAAATCGCGGGCATGCGGCTGGACCGTGGCTTCCGTCGACTTTTGCAGCAGCCGCGGTTTCGTGAGCTTTTTGGCGGGCTGTTTGCCCTGCGGCAAGCTCGGCGGACGCCACAGCGGATCGACGAGATCGCCCGGAAACTTTCCCGCGGCGCCGGTAATGATGTGCTGGTGTTCCAGATCGCTCCCCCGACTGCGCTTGTGAAACACATAGGCGAAGCTCAGGGGAAACCGGGGCCACGTTCCCAAGGCACTCGCCACATGGCCGAAAATGGTCGATGGCGGCGGCATGTCGAACGTGGGCTGGCGGCCGATCAGAAAATGCGGGTAACGAAACGAAACAATGGGCGCTTCGACCGTGACTTTGGCCACGCGCTTGGACTCCATCGCTGCCCCTCCAAGAACGGAAACCTTCCGCCGGCAACAACCGGCGCCATGCTTGTGCCGGTCGCTCCGGGCGACCGGCGTGGGCTGCCCGGCGATGATCAGTCGTACCAGCTTGCGCGCTCGGGCTTGGCCAATTCCTCGGCAAGCTTCAGCAGCGTGGTCCGCGGATGCGCGACGGGGGCGAAACCGCAAGCGGGCTGAAGTTCGCCCAACAATCCCAGGAGTTTCTCCCGTTCATTATCGAGAAAGCCCTGCGCCCACCCGATGTAAATCGGCGACAGGAATTCGTCCTGAAATGCCGCCATGATTTCCCGCGTGGCCGCCTCGTGCAGCGTGGTTCCTTGAGCCCGCGTGCCTTGAAACATGCGGTAGAAGGGATGATTGCCCCCCGTGGTGACCGCCGCGATCACGACGGCAGGCATCAGGTCGGTGTAGTGCAGGGTTTGCTTGGCTCCGCCGCCGAGGGCGGCCAGCCCCTTCACCAGCGTGCTCACGCGCTGGCGGCGCTCGGCGAGAGGCAACCGGAGCACCCTTTGGCCCCGCACGGTTTCTTCCGCGGCCCCGGCCTTGGCCGCGGCCTCGCGTCGATACGAGTCCAGGTTTTTGTAACCGACGCGTTCGGCGTCGTAGAATGTCCCGCAACTGGTGAGATCCAGGGACCACAGGCCGCGCAGATGCGCGCGGTAAAACTCGTGTTCGTGGGGCACCGGATCGCCGTCCTGACGGGCCATGGTCCCAAAATCGTCGACGATCACGGCTGGACCGATGGACACGAACGTGCTCACGCGAAACGGCGATACCCGCGTGATCTCGCGGTCTTTTTCCATCGGCATCACCTTGGCCGCGCTTTTGACGTTTTCGGCCTTCTCCGCTTCGTCCCCCTTTTTCGACTCCGCGCGCATGTAGCCGAACAGGTCATCGTCCCAATTGTGGATGGGGTCGGCTTCCGAAAAGGCAATTTTCTTCTGGCGGACGACCGGCGCCGCTTTCCAGCCCGAGTTGGAATGTTCCAGCGTGGTGCGCAGCCAGAAGCGAAACGCCTGCGCGGAGACGTAGGGGTAAACTCCGTCATGAGCGCGGATTTTCTTCACCGCGATGACATTGTCGGTTCTGGCGCCTTCTTCCTGGCCGGCGTTGTTCAGCGCCGAGGCTGGTGCATCCAAGATCAGCATGCCGGTCAAATAGGCCATCGAATGCTCCTTGTCGCAAGAGGATGGGACATCGATTGCTCAACGGGTCGAACGATCGAACGCCGAAACCGCACGAACTAGTTCACAGCGGCGGCCGGCGACTCGGCGGATTCCTCGAGAACTTGCCGATTCTCGGCACGATCAAAGAACTTTTTCTGGAACAACTGTTCCACGAGGCGAATGGAAATCAGGTCGCGAATCAGGCTCCAGTTCGCGCGGTCGCCCGCATCTTCCGCCAGGAAGATGTTGAGGTAGTCGTCAAACCCGAACAGGAGCGCGTTCCGATCGTGTGCATACTGCCGCTGCACCTTGGTGAGGATGGCGCGGTACTGCCATTCCCCGGCGGTGAACACCAGTTGGCGAAACAGCGCGCGGTCGTTGTGGGTGTCGATGAGGTCGGCGAGTTGGTCGGCGAAGTCGCGGATCTTCTTGAGGCGGTCGTGATTCATGCCCAAGACTTTCTCCAAAAAGAGGGAGCTCAGTTCCCAGTCGATCAATTCCAGTTGTTCGCTGCTGAAACGGGGCGGCTGACTTGAGAGGCGACGCGGATCCAGCGAAATCCGCGACGGATCCGACAACAGATGCCGGCGAATGAAGCACGTGGCCGCCGACCAGTCGCATTCCCCCGTCTCAAAAATGCGCGCCAAATCGTTGTAGAGTTCGTTGCGGGAAATACCCGGTCCCGCTTTCGGCTTTTGCTCCACGGGACTTTTCTTGCCCGCCCGTTTCTTGCCCGTTTCCGCTGTTCCCTTCGCGGGCTGCCAGGCCCGCTGCACCACCCTTTTCCACCGAGACTCGAACTTCGGCCCGTGCAGTTCCTCCAGGAAAGCCACAAACTGACCGGGGATGTGCTCGATCACGAGCGACGGCCCCTGCCCGGAATTGCTGATGAGGTAGACCGTCACCGAACACGGGGTGTGGGCCATGTCTCCGATGGCTGTCTGGGAGACGATTTCCAGCAGGTCTTGCATGACCAGCGATTCCGGCGCTTTGGCGTCGGGATACTTGGGCCGCTTCTTGGAACTGTCCCAGCGCGCCCATTCGCGCTCCAGCACATCGCTCGGCCCATCGGCTTCGGGAAGCCGATTCGTCATCGCCAAGTTGATGAGTTGTCGGTTCCGCGCCAGATACCGGCTCGCGAATTCCAAGGTGAATCGGGGATGATCGCAGTGAACGATCAACAACTTGCCTTCGCAGCAGCGGCCTCCCAGGGCGAGGGCCTGGATCGCGAGCACGTACGGGGCCGCGACGGGGAGTTCGCTGCGGCCCGCGGGGAAGAAGTTCAGCACGCCCGCTCCAGTGAGCATGGGCATTTGGGCGCGATCGAGGAGATGGGTGGCCGCTTTACCGGAGAACACGCACTGCAAATGGGCAGCGCCTTCGTCGGGCTGAACACGGTGCGGTGAGACAAGGCGATTGATCGCCGACACGCGATTCAGTTCCGATATAGTTGGATTGGTATACGGTGAATTGAGCGTAAAAACACACGACAGATACGCCGTGAAAACGGGGTCGGTATAGGCGGCGCGGAGTTCCTCCCCCGCGGCATCCAGGTCCTCGATCGTTAAGTCACGCGGATCATCTTTCCCCGCCATGGCGCACAACGTGGCCACGCCCACATCGGCCAACGGGTGGCCCGTCCAGTTGAGCAGCGGCTCATCACTCATCCCGCGTCTCCTTCCACCAGCACCTTTCCATGTCCCCAGGGGGCGTATTTGCCGACGTGGATGTACTCGGCGAGCTTCAACAAGGGCACAAACTGGTCGCGAGTTGCCGCGTCGGGAAACTCGTACACGGCCTCGCCGACAAACCCACTGATCTCGTGGGTAGCACCGGTGCGGGTGCTGCGCCGCTGCCGTGTCAACCAGACGGTGTGGGAATCCACCAGCCGCACGGTGTCGGCGGCGGTGCCCAGCGCGGCGAAGTCGGGATGCCGCCAGGGTTCCCCGAAAAACGCGCACAGCGCGCTGAGCCGATCGCGCAGCCGTCGGGCAACGACGCCAAAGGGGGGGCGACCGCGGACCTCCGTCGCGGAGTGGCGACAGCCTTGGGAGTCGATGCCGCTGCCCGTTCTCAACAAGGTCGGCGTGAGAAAGCGCAACTTCACCGTCAGCCAAGGATTGGCGGCAGGCAAAGGAGCGACGCGGGGCATTAACACGGACGGGCTGGCATGACAACCGGTCGTCTCCAGGATGTCGGCGGTGCGGAGCCGTCGCAGGGGCATGCGCACGACCGTCGCTCCGGACGTGAACAGGACTTCGTTTCCGGCGGGATGCCGGGCCGTGATCGACTCGACATCGAACGGCACGCGGTCGCGGCCCATGCCCTCGCGTCCCAAGCGCTCCAGCGTGGTGATGAAATAAGGCAAGTGGCCGATGGACTTGCCGAAGAGCGTCAAGGCGAAGGTCATCTGTTCCGGCGAGACGGGCGTGTCCGGATGCAAACCCGGAGGTTCAATGACAAACGGTCGCGGCAGATCCTGCTGGAGACGCAATTGGGCGGCGTCGTCGGGAGGCGTGGGATTGAACAGCAAGCCGTAGGCGCATGAGGAGTACATCGGGCACGGAACGCAGGGATGAGCCAGCCAGTCGGCGGGGCAGACCAGTTTGCGAAACGTGATGCCAAGCGCTCCCCGCAGCACGTTGGCGACCACGGCACCGGGGATCACCGTGGGCCGGCGCCAACGTACGGCAATGGCCAGCGACACGAGTTCCACCTCGGGCACATGGCACGGTTGCCGATCGTTCGCTGTTGCTTGCAAGTTCATCATCGCAGTGCGTGCGAAAACACGGGACGACTAACGAACACGCTTAGCCAGCGTGGTGCCGCTTGGCCCGCGGCCGGGCCGGACGCGACGCGACCAGGGGAGATGTGGCCGCGGGGTTGCGGGCGGCTATCAGGGCGGCCTCGCGGGCGATGTCGGAGCGCAGCGAAAGCGGTTCGAGCACCTCGCATTCGCTACCCCAGGAGAGGATCCAGCGCCGCACTTCCACCAAGGAACGCAGCGCCAGTTCAAGGAGCACGCCGCCGTCTCGTTCCCCATGCAGCACCTGGGAAGTGTGCCAGATCTTCTCCCGAATGTACTTGGCCGCCGTCGGGGCGAAGCGCAGCCGCACCTTCTGTAGCGGCTGGCCTTCCTCGCGAATGACGCGGAACGTGCCGTCGAAGAACTCGCCGATGCGAAAGTCTTCGGGGACGGTGAACGTCTGGCCGGTTTCTTCCAAAGCCCTTACGCGGGCGGGGACGAACATCCGCCGTGCCTTCCGCAGATGGCACCAACCAATCAGATACCAATCCCCATCGATGCAGGCGAGGTGCCAGGGATCAACGACGCGGGTCGTCACGCTGTCGCGCGAAGCCGTCCAGTAGGTGAGGCGGAGTTGGCGTTTGTGCAACACGGCGTCGGCCAGTCGGCGGAAGAGATCGACATCGTGCAGACTGGTGACCGACTTCCGCACGGAATGCGCCTGCTCGATGGCGTTCCAGTGCATCGAGATTTGATCGGGCAGAAGTTCTCCCAATTTGACAATCGCGTGCTTGAGATCTTGCTCGTAGGGTGTGCCGGCATGCTGGCCGAGCACCTGCCCCGCCAGAAACAGGGCTAGCAATTCCCCCTCGGTGATCACCAGGGCGGGCAGGTAGTATGTTGTATCCGCGTAATGCCAGCCATTGCGGCCGCGGTGGAATTCCACGGGAGCACCATACTGGTCCCTGAGGTAGGCCAGATCGCGGCGAACCGTCTTGGGATGCACCTCCGCCAATTCCGCCAGCCGCTCCACCGTGGGAAAGCGTCCGGCCCGTAATTCGCGGTCATAGGCGAGCAATCTGCGCAGGAGGGGGCGTTTAGCGGCATGCACGGACCGGCTCCGCGAAGTCAGGGTGTACACGCACGTCCATGATCAGAAAACAGCGACCCAAGTCAATCACCACCTTACAAGTGACGCCTGGACAAACACGGTCTACCTCCGCTCGTACGCGAAAAATTTCCGCAGGAGGGAAACGCCTGATGTACACGCGGTCACACCGAGACGCAGACGTGCGAGAACTCGTTGCGGACGGGGCAATTTTTGTGGCGTTCCCCTGGACGGAGGTTTCATGATGAAGGAGTAGGACAACTTATGAGTTAGTCAGGATGCGTCGCAGAAAATCCCTGAATGTGGTGCTCGTATGCCAGTGCGTGCCTCGTGGAAGGGATTCCTTCGCCTCAATCAGCTTTCCATTCCGGTCAAAGCCTTCACGGCCAGTCAGTCGGAGCCGGAAATCCCCTTGCACCTTTTGCACCGGGGCTGTCATCAGCGGATTCGCCAGCAACGCCTCTGCCCCGTCCACGGCCTGTTGCCGGCCGACGAACTCATCTCCGGGTACGAATATGCACCGGGTCAGCATCTGCCGCTGGAATCAGCGGAATTGGAACAGTTGCAGCCGGCGGATGATAAGACCATTAAAGTTGATCGCTTTGTGGAATCAGATGCTATCGATCCCGTCTATCATTCCGGACGCACGTATTATCTCGTTCCCGACGAGCCGCCCGGACAACGTCCATTTTGCGTCGTGCGCGAAGGGATGCGGCTGATGTCGCGGCATGCCGTGGCCCACATGGTCTTGAGCCGCCAGCAGCGGCTGGTGGTGTTACGGCCTATAAGACAGCTTATAGCCGTCACAGTCTTGGAATATCCCCAGCGGATCCGGCCGGCCGAGGAGTATGAGGGGGAAGTCATGCAGCTTGCTGCTGGTCCGGCCGAGCTGGAATTGATGCGTCACTTAATCGAGGCAATGACCGATCCCGAACTGGAGCTGGCTCGTTATCGCGACCCGTATGTGGAAGGCCTTCGGAGGCTCATTGAACAGAAAGGGGCGGTGTTCGCGGGAGTGGACGGACCCTCCCCGAAGCGCCACGAGGAGGAAGACGCCACCCTGATCGCCGCATTGCGGGCCGGCCTGACGGCGACCGATGGTGAGCGCGATGAGCCGACCAAATCTCTCAAGGCCCGTCCGCGCGACGGCGAGGAATGGCCTCGGGCGCGGAAGCTGGGCTGAAGGTCCGCGAGGTCAGATGGTTGCCGAGGGGCAAGGAACGCGTCCCTCGAGACGCGATCATGCCGGTCGGCCTCCCGTCCGCCAGGGGCGAATGGCAGCCGCGGTCGGTGTGAATTCTCTGTCGGGGGCTGGGCGGGTATCATCGGTGGTGGTGTGTTTCCCGCGATGTGTTTCCCCATCCCGCGATCTTCGCGGGCCTTGGCGTTGAGGCTGCCGTGAATCGTCCCCCGACACCTGCCGAATTACCCCCACCGAGTCTGAACCTCACCGAAGGCTGGCACTGTCTCCATTTGTATTACCGCGTGGACCAGGCAGCCTGGAACGCCCTGACGGCCGAGCAGCGCCGGGACGGTTGCGAGACAATTGTTCATCTCTTGGATGCCAGGCGGCCGGGTGCGCCCCAACGGCTGCAAACGTCCGTCGTGGCCGGCCACAAAGCCGATTTGGGCGTGATGATGATGGATCCCGATCCGCTCTTGATCGACGGCATCCGCCAGGCGATTCGCGCCTCGGCGTTGGGAACCGTCCTCGTGCCCGCGTGGTCGTTCGTGTCGATCACGGAGGTCTCCGAGTACGTGCCAACCGTCGAGCAATACGCCGAGCGGCTGAAACAGGAAGGCCTGGCGGAAGGCGATCCGGCGTTCGCGGCCAAGGTGCGGGCCTATGAGCAACGCTTGCCGATGATGAACCGCCAGCGATTATACCCCGATTTCCCCGACTGGCCGGCGATGTGCTTTTACCCCATGAACAAGGCTCGCCATCCGCTGGCCAACTGGTATCAGGAGCCGTTCAGCAAACGGGCCGAGCTGATGGCGGAGCATGCGACCAGCGGTATCAAGTTCGCGGGCAAGGTGTCGCAATTGATCACCGCCTCGACTGGGTTGGATGACTGGGAATGGGGAGTCACCCTTTGGGCCCGATCGCCCCAGTATCTCAAAGACATCGTGTACACGATGCGGTTCGATACCGCCTCGGCGCGGTATGCCGAGTTTGGTCCGTTCTATGTGAGTTACGTCCAGTCCGCGGCCGCGGCGCTAGCCCACTTGCAACTCACCTGATGCGGTTGCGTTCGCTCCGCTTCCAGCGGGGTCGCAGTCGCCGGGCCAAGTCGCGGCACAGGGGACGGCAGGCGGAGCACCTACGACATTTTGCTGGCGGTGGTGGTGGCGTGGTTGCGCCGCAGTCAGCCAACGCGGAAGCCGGACGGGCGGCGCCCCGCGCGTCCGGCAGTGGAAGACCTGGCGCTGGTCTTGCCGCAAAGGCCATTAGCGGAAGCGATATTCCGCGTTGGTGCGGTCGAAATCGACCTCGGCGAGTTGCTGGCGAAATTGGATGTCGGTGAACGTGTAAAACTCGATGAGCGTGGCGTCATCCAGTTCTTCGGCCGTTTCCGGGGCCTGGTCGCCCGGCCAGCAGAAGTTCCGCGTGTACAGCGGAATGTTCCAATCCTTGTCGATCAGGACGATCGACTTGCGGTACGTGGGAGACAATTCCGCATTCTTATAGTATACGACGAACACCGCGCACTTTCGGCCGTCGAAGTCCTGGTCGGGCAACTGATCGCAGCGCTCGATGTTGTTTTTGACGAGATCATCGGCGTGGATTCGCAGGATGATGTCCACCAGCGCCTTCAGGCCGGCGCTCGTCACCGGATACCGCGATTCCTTCATGGCCAGCGAGCTGGTGGGGCTGATGCTGAGTGCCGGGAGCCGGGCCTTCCAGCCGCCGCCGTGCACCAGCATTTCGCCGTCGTTGGTCCCTTCCACGTACAGCAATTCGCGGCCGACGTCGCCAGTCAACCACTGCAAGTAGATGCTGAAGGGTTTGTGACGGCATTTCAGCAGCATGGTTTGCTCTTCCAGAAGTTCGCCGTCCACCAGCTCCTGTTTGCTGAATTGGGCGGTGTAATCCGGGATTTCGTCGAGAAACTGGCGGCCGCGTTCCAGCATCTCCATCTTTTTGTGGAGGGCGCGGAGCGACTGTTCCTGCGGCGAGAGGGCCTCGGCGACGGGCGGGACAACCGGCTCCACGACGTTCGCCAAGGCTTGAGGGGCGGACGTGGCGGCAAGCCGCAAAGCGGGAGCACGCCGGTTGGCGATGCGGATGCCGTCGGCCGCCACGGGTGCGGGGGGCGACTCCAGGGCCAACCAGCCGATCGTGGCGAGGGCAATTCCCGCCGCCAATCCGTTGGCACGGCATTCACTGGACCGAAACATGGCAAGGCACGGCCAACGCAGCATGCGCGATCCCCAACAAGCGGAGTGGAAGAAACCCGCAGGCGGATCGACCACTTCCGGACGGACCCTCGCCGCGGAAGCAGGTCTTGGCGGGTTGACGTGGGCGCCCCAACTCGAGCACACAAACGCAGGGTCAGCCGAAATCATTTCGACCGGCGAAAGTCACCTGGTCGCAGTTTTCTCGGGTTCCCGGCAGATTCCGCCGCCTGCTGGAATCAGATATCTCTCCCCAGCTCAACGCAACCGCATTAACTTGCGGTAAGCCCGGTGCCTCTCCAATCCGCAAAGTCATCGCTGTGAGAAATTTTCGCCGACGCCGCGGCGATGGGGGCGGACGTTTCCTCAATCCAGCCAGTGTCGGACATGTCCGATGACTTTGCCGACGCAGATTTTGTCTCGTTGGATGGCCAACGGACGCAGCCCCGGCAAATGAGTGCCTTCCGGCAGCTTGGAGAGTCTGGAATCCCCGCCGTTCAGTTCGACGGGCTGACTACTTGCAACACTTCCTCATGCCGCACTGGCCGCCGCAGGTGTTCCGCATACATTTGTAAATCTAGCCGGCTATCCCCCTCGGAAACGGCTTCCAGTTCGAGTTCGTAGGTGGCGCTGTCGCGCGGCCCAAGCTCCGCCACGGGTTCGAAAATCACCTGCTGCCCAACGATCTCATGCGCGGATGGCCCTTTCGCGGAGAGGACTCGCAGTTCGTCCGGCACGAGAATCGACAAGCCCACTCGTTGGGCCCGCGCGGTCCCTCGATTTCGCAATTGGATTTGCGTGCGGACGGTCTCGCCCACGGCGACCACGCGCTGATCGTCGAGCGGTTCGATGGTCAGTGCCGGTACCCCTTCCACCGTGACGCTTGCCTTGACGGTCGCCACGCTGCCGGTCATCCCCGCCGCGGTGACCGTCCCCTCATAGCGGCCAGTGGATTTGGGCAGCAGAGTGGCCGATACCGACTGTTCCTCTCCGGGGGCGACGGGACCGACCGTCCAGGTGATCGTCCGCGTTTTCGGATCGAAGCGACCACCCTGGGAGGCCTCGACAAACTCGAAGCCCGCTGGCACAACCTCCGTGACCTGCACCCGGGCCACCGGGCGGTCTCCCTCGTTGCCGACCTGATTGACAACCATGGTCGGTTTCCCCACGAATGCACGGTTCTGCCCCTTGCGCGTGAGGACCAACTGTTCGCCGAAGACGTCCAACGTCGTTTCGGCGTCGGCGGTGACGTTACCCTCCCCGGTGACCAGCGCCTTGTGCAGAAGCCGGCCGATTTTGACGGCGGTCACACTCAGGGGAACTTCGCGCGATTGGCCTGCCGGCAAGTCGCCCACGACGTATTCGAGATCATTGCCCGAGGGATGCCGCAAGCCTTCGGGCAGCAAACTTCGCAACACCACGTTCCTGGCGTCGCCGTTGCCTGGATTCGAGATTGTGAACACCAGCTCTACCTCGTCTCCGATCTTGACTTCGGCGGGAGCTGTCACGCGCAGTTTCAGTTGGGGCGCCGTCACCACGATTTCGGCGGCGACTTCGGAAACAAAATTCACCTTGGCGACGCTGCCGAGCGGTCCCTCTTCCTCGGGAATCACCTTGATGGCGATTTTGCGTTCCTCGTTGGGCTGGAGCGTGCCCAGCTTCCAGATCAGTCGTTTGTCCATCAATTCCGCCCGCGGGGCCGTGCCGATCAAGCGCGCGCCCTTCGGAATGCGATCCTCCACCACCACCTGGCTGGCGGGACTGCCCCCCACATTCTTGATGATTACGGCATAGACGAGTTCCTCCCCAAGAACTGCTTTGGGAGGGGCGATCTTTTGAATAGTCAGTCGCGGTTCCTGCACGCCGCGCGGCGCGTTGCCGGGGACTTGGCCGTCTCCCTTGAGCAGATCGACCGACTTCTGACGCGGCGGCAACTCGGGTGGATTTGCCCCACGCGGCGACCGGCCGACCGACGATTCCGGTCGCTGGCGTTCGATTGCCGGGTCGGACACCGGGGTGCGCTCGGGAGCAAGAGGAGCATCGTCCGAAGGCAAGAGTGCGGGTGCGTCGGCGACCGGCAACACCGGTTCAGGACCGAAGGGGTCTGCGGTCTCTTGTGCAGTTGGGCGAGACCTGGGTGGCGACTTCAGGGGGGCGGGTTCGCCCAAATTGAGCAACCGCTGATCGTCGGCAGCGACTGGCTCGGCAGCAGAGTCGCCAAAACTTGCCGCCGATTCCTCGTCTAGCAAGTCAGGCAAGGGACCGGCTACACCTGGTGAGGTTCGATCTCGGTTGGAGAACGGCTGGTTCGTGGATGGTGAACTCCGCTCGTTGGGAGACCGCGTTGACGAGTTGCCCTTGCGGGGGAGATCTTCCATCGCGGGAGGAGCAGCCACGGCAAAGGGGTCCGCGGCGTCGTCCACGGGGGGTTGCTCTGGAAGAGGGTTCGAGTCCGCGGCCACCGGAAGCACCGCTGGTTGTGCATCGAGTTCCGACAGGGAGACATCGGCCGTGCGCACGGCAGGTTCGCCTCCCCTGACCCGTTGAGGTGTCGGGGGCGATCGTTGCGGGAGTTGCGGAGCGGAAGCGAAGGGATCTTCCTCAGCGATCGCGGCATCGACCCGCTCACTTGCGGCTGCTGTTAAGTCGGATCCGAAGGGATCATGGTCGGCATCTGCGGCTACCGTCCGATCGGATACCGTTTGGCGGTGGTACCGAATTTCCGTCTCGGTGGAATCACGAGCAGCCGCCCTGGCATCGGCCAGCTCGGCGGGGGCAGTCGACGACGAGTCAGTTTGTGTTTTGCGGAGTGAGCTTTGAGAAGCTTCATCGCCGAATAACGGCCCCACGGAAAACGGGGCGACGGCCTGTTCGCCGATCACTTGCTCATCTAACGTGGACGATGCGGCAAGAACGGCGGTGCCGGACTCTGGCTCCGAGGCTTGTGATGGCGCTGCGGAGTGACTCTCCACCAAACGGGAGGGCAGCCCCAGTTTCATCCCTTGCTGTGCCTGCCAGACGACAACCAGACCCACGCCGATCACTACCGACATGGCGGCAATTTTCCCTATGCTGCCCATGGGAATCCCTTCCCTGCGTCCGCAGCGCTCTGCGGCCCCTTCTGGTGCGCACCCCCGACCGATCTGAAAAGACCGTTCGCCAGCCAGGATTTACCAAATCCCTTAGTTTGCGGAAAGACGACTTTCGGCACCCGAGGGGGCTGCCGGCCGTTCGCGGGGAGTTGCCGAGGCGCTCCCTAGACTTGCTGGGCTTCCCATTCTATCCCCGATGATCGGTCCCCCAGCGCCTGGCGAACCGCCGGGGCGAACCGGGGCGACCAATTGGGATGTCGCGATGTCGCACGCGCCACTCACGTTTGCGGCGTGTTGCTTCAGCCGAATCGACTTGGTGCGGCCGTGGCATTGTGGAAGTCGGGAACGGCGTGTCGTCGGGCAAGGGGGGACTTGTCCCACTGCGTTAAGCAGCCATCGGAAATGCCAAGCGAGTTGGCCTGGGCCAATGCCCTGCGCGGAATCAGCGGCGCCCAAGCCGAGGCGGAGCGAGCTTGGCAAAGATTGCCGTCACCGGTCGATTTCGCCCATCACGATGTCCAAGGAGCCGACGACGGCGGGGATGTCGGCCACCAGCACGCCTTCGCACAAGGGGCCGCACACCGAGAGGTTGCAGAACGACGAACTCTTGGCCCGGGCGCGGAGCGGCTCAGGGTCGCCATCCCCTACCAGATAGAACCCCATCTGTCCGCGCGGGCATTCGGTTTCCAGGTACACTTCGTCGTGAGGCAACTTCTGACCAAGCTTGAACGGAACACGATGCGTTCCCTGGGCCTTGGGGTACTTCTCGAGCGCTTGCCGCACGAGATTGAGTGATTCCACCACTTCTCGCATGCGGACATAGAACCGACACCAATTGTCGCCGAGAATCACTTCGGGCGGCGCGTCGGCAAAGGGGGCCACGGGAATCTGAAACTGATACCCCTGATACATGCGGGTGTAAATTGGATCGCCGTCGCGGCGCAAGTCGTGGTTGACGCCGCTGCCGCGCAGTACAGGTCCGGTGCAACCATAGCTGATGGCCATGTCGCGCGGCAAGATGCCGATGCCGGCGGTGCGCTTCACGAAGATGGCGTTGCGGGTGAGCAAGGTGTGATACTCGCGGATGCGGGGCGTCATCCAGTCGAGGAACAAGCGGCAGGCATCCATCCACGACAGTTGCAAGTCGGGACTTTTGCCGGTCAGTTGCGCTAAACCGGGGGGAATCGTGATCTGATCGGGAAGGTCGTGCGTGGCTCCGCCGGGTGTGATGTAGCTGTAGGTGAGCCGGGCGCCGCAGACTTCCTCGAACAGGTCGAGGATGATTTCCCGTTCGCGGAAGGCATACAGGAACGGGCTGAAGGTTCCCAGGTCGAGCCCGTACGCTCCCATGCCCACGAGGTGGCTGGCCACGCGGCCGAGTTCGCAGATGAGGACGCGGAGCACCATCGCCTTTTCGGGAACTTCGATCCCGACCAGCTTTTCCACCGCCAGCGCCAGCCCCAGATTCATGTTCATGCCGGCGAGGTAATCCATCCGGTCGGTATAGGGAATCCACTGCGGCGGCGAGAGGTGTTCGCCAATCTTCTCGGCGCAGCGGTGCAGGTAGCCGATGTGGGGCGTGACCTCGTGGACGACCTCTCCGTCGGTGCGCAACAACAGGCGGAGCACGCCGTGCGTACTGGGATGTTGCGGACCCATGTTGATCAGCATTTCGTCCGTACGGACGTCGAATTCGATGATGCGAGGATCTTCAACTTGCATGGGCCGATCCAGTGCTGCGCGAGGGTCGTATGATGCTTCCCGGACGAGGAGCTCGGGTTAATCGAGCAGCGGTGCGGATGTTCGCGACGGACCAGCGTCGCTGCGATCAATGCCCGCGGACTGCCCTCATTTCCCCCGAATGCCGTGGTATTCCAGCGGAAACTCGTAGTCTTTGCGAAGGGGATGCCCTTCCCAGTCTTCGGGACAGAGGATGCGCTTGAGGTTGGGATGACCGAGGAATTCGACCCCCACGAGGTCGTAGGCCTCGCGTTCGTGCCAGTTGGCGATATCCCACACACCGGCCACCGACGGCAATTGCGGCAACTGACCGACCACGTTGTCGCGCCAGCGGGGGAGTTTGACCTTCAACTTGCAGAAGTGTCGATGGGTGTAGCTATACAGGTGGTAGACTACTTCCAAGTGCGGTTCAACGGGGTTCTTTTTCTTTGGATCGGTTTCGAGCCAATCGGCAGCGCACAGGTTGTTCATCCCGTCGAACGCGGTGCGGGGATCGTCGCGGAGAAACTCGCAGACCTCGCGAATGGCGCGGGGGGCCACCTCGATCCAGGGATCCTTGGAGGCGGTGTGCAGTGCGAGGATCTGCTGCGGGCCGAACCGCTCGATCAACAATTGATGGATGTCCGCCAACTGCATGGGCACTATTCCGTCGAGAAAGGGCCGGGCGTGCGCGAATCCGCCGCGAAAACTCAGTCGCTGGCCGTCACGGGGCTGAGCGGCATCCGCGGACGGGCCACCTTTGAGGGATGGGCGAGGGCCCGTACCCAGTTCAGATCGCCGCGCTTCCAGACATAGGCGAAACCAACCAGCAGCACGCCGAAGAAGAACAGCACGTCGAACAGGGCGGTCCAGCCGAGGATCAAGGCCGTGTCGGCCGCGATCGCTTGAGCCTCGCTGAGCGAACCGGCCGGCAGAGACAGCAGGCGTTCGCTCAGCACGACCCGCTCGGCGGTTGCCAGCCGGTGATCCGCCAGTTGCATGGCTCCCCCAAACACCAGCGACCACGGGAAGAAAAACACCACCTCGACATCGAAAATGATGAACAGCAGGGCCACGGTATAGAACCGCAGGTCGAACTGAATGTAGCTGGAGCCGATCGTCGGTTCGCCGCATTCGTAAACGGCGTCCTTTTCAGGAGTCGGCAGCGTGGGACGAACCAGCCGGCCAATCCACAACGGCAGCAGCAGGGCGGCCACGGCGACCACGCTGAAAATCAGGAAATGTCCCACAAGGTCAGTCATGGAGCAGCCTCGGCCGAGGGGCAAACCAACGCGACAACTACGTCAAAAGGGGGCGATCCAATACAGTTGGCGAACTTCGTCGAGCGGTATTCGTCGGGCTAGTCGAGCGATCTCCGTATCCATCCGGCTGAAGGCGCGGGGACGTGTGATCATTGTGGTCATACAGCGTGGTCGGCGGGACGCACCGGGAGAGGTTGTCGACCGGCAAAACCGCTGTCCAGGCTGTGCCAGTAACCCACTTCCACCTCCCCCAACTTCCAGCAGAGATACGCGGCCTGACCGTCGATGGTGGTCGGGAAATCCACCAAACCCTCCACGGGATCCTTCAATTCCACGCCCAGGTCGTGCAATTCGTTCACGTAGGATTGAATGCGCTGCTCGTCCTGTTCCAACTGGCGCTCCACTTCCTCGACTTCTTCCCGGTAGGGATCCGCTTCCCGCTGCGGCGTCGGACGGCGGCTGCGATTCAACGCTTCCAGGCGATCCCGCCGCTCCCGCACGTCGCGGTATAGCTCCACGATGTCGGCCACGATCATCCGGACCAACGGAAGAGTGCGGTTGGCGGACGCGACCGTAAACTGCCGGGCGTGTTCAACGGGTGCGGACATGGCTCAACTTTCCACGCGTCCCCCGCCTCATTCCGCCGGCGGAGCGAACTGAAACGGACTTGGCTCTCCCTTCACCCAAACCGGCTCGTACAACACCTTGGACTCCGCCACCGCGGTGGGATTCAAGGTCGCTTGCCCCCAGGCGACTTCCAGCGGCAACTTGGCGTAGTCAACGATGCAACCATCGCGGCTGTAACAGCTCAGATCGTAATTGGAACCCATGAAAATGCAGTCGACCGGGCACGGCTCCACGCACAGGGCACAGAACATGCACTTGGTGTAATCGATCGTGAAGCCGTCAACGCGAAACCCCTTCCCGACCGGGCTTTTCACTTTGTCGATGTAAATGCAATCGACCGGACATGCCGCGGCACACTTTTCGCACCCAATGCACGTCGTCAGGTCGAAGCGGTGAAAGCCCCGATAGCGGGCCTTTACCGGCACGGGGACTTCCGGATACTCGTAGACCTCGGTGAAGGCTTTCCGCCGGTAAGTCCACAACATCATCCGCAGCGTGACCCACATCCCTTGAAGAACCGTGGCGACCGCTGTCCAGACATTCCGAAACCACGTCAGCATGCTGACCTTTGCTTCCTGGGGCCGGTGGTTTCCCCTCGTTTCAGCTCGAATTATAGGAAGCCCCGGGAGGGACGCAAGGCAACGTCGACTCGTGTCCCCCGCGGTTTCGCAGATCCGGGAATTTCGTCCACACGCGAGCTGCCCGGCCGTGCCGCGCTCTGCCGTTAACGGCCACGTCGGCAGCCGCGGACCTCTCACCGCCGGACGAGGAACTCGGATCCCGTGCTCGCCGATTGCAAATGGAAATGGGGTGCCTCGGCGGACTTTCGGCCTGATTTCCCGCGAGTTACAGTGAGCACGACGAACGGCAGTGAAGCACCATGCGGCACATTACGACTTTCGCCTCGGCCGAGCACGCCCGCCGATTCCAGGATTACTTGATTGCCCGGGGCATCAAGTGCTCGGTGGAAGACGGCCAGGACGGCTTCGCCCTGTGGGTCTACGACGAAGACCGCGTGAGCGAAGCCCGGCAGGAGGTCGAGTCGTTTCTGCAACACCCCGACGCGCCGCAGTACCTCGAGGCTCGTCAAGCGGCGACGGCTGTCTTGAAAAAAGAAGCGTCCCGCCGGAAGGCTGCCCGGGGCAGAATCATCGATGTCAAAGAGCGCTGGCGAGCGCCGGTCGCCGCAAACTGTCCGACCACGGTCGCCATCTTGTTGCTGTGCGTGTTCACGTTCGTGGAGATGCATTTGCTCAAGGATTCCCGAGGCTTGTCCCAATGGCTGTTTTTCTCGACCGATGGGACATGGAGCGCAGTCCGCGCCGGCGAGTGGTGGCGGCTGTGGACCCCCATGCTGATGCACGGCGGCGTACTGCACATCTTATTCAACTTGCTGTGGTGGTGGGATTTCGCGTTGCCGATTGAGGCCCGCAAGGGTTCCTGGACCTTTTTGGCGATGGTGTTGACGATTTCGCTGGTGGCCAATGTGCTCGAATTCAGCTTTGGCGGGCAATGGTTTCTCGGCATGTCGGGTGTAAACTTCGGCCTGTTCGGCTACCTGTGGGTGAAGGGCAAACTTGATCCTGAAGATGGGTTGGGCGTGTCCGCGGCGGTAGCCCAGATGCAGGTGATTTGGTTCCTCGTCTGCTGGTTCGGTTTGGTGGGGCGGATCGCCAATTGGTGCCATACGGGGGGCCTGATCATGGGGGTGTTGCTGGCACTGATGTCGATCTTGCGGCGCCGTGGGGAAAAAGCGTTTCGGTAAGCCATCGGGCGGCGAACCGTGGGCGTCCCAGAAGGGTCCACAACGTCGCCAACTTGCCTGAAGGGTCTCGAAGGTTCTCCGGTCACAGAAGCGGATGTGAACCGCAGAGGGATTTGTTCATGGGATGGGAAGCCTGGCTGGTCTCGGCCATTGTGTTGTTGTTGATCGTGGCGCTGGCCCGGGAAGTGGCGGGAGCCGATCAACTCTGTCTGGCCGGGCTGGCCATCCTGGTGTTGGTGGGGGAGACGGCCCGCGTCCTGGGCTACAAAACGACCTTGCCAACAGCCGATGCCGCCGTGCGCGATTTCGGCAGCGGCGGCCTGATTACCGTGGGACTGCTGTTCATCGTGGTCGCCGGACTGATGCACACCGGCGCCATGGGACTGTTGACCGATCGGCTGCTGGGACGGCCCAAGAACGTGCTGTCGGCCCAGTTGCGGCTCTTGTTTCCAGTCACCTTCTTGAGTGCGTTTCTCAACAACACGCCGATTGTGGCGATGTTCATGCCGGTCTGCGACGATCTGTGCAAAAAAGGCAACCTCAGTCCCTCCAAGCTGTTCATGCCGATGGCGTTTTGCGCCACCTTGGGGGGCGTGTGCACCATGATTGGGACGAGCACCAATCTGGTGGTCAACGATGCGCTGGCGGCAGCCGGAAAGTCGCGGTTCGCGATGTGGGACATCGCCTGGATTGGGATTCCCTGCGCCCTGGTGGGAGTCGCCTACCTGATGCTGGCCTCCCGGTGGTTGCTGCCGGATCGGCGACCGGCGATCAGTCTCACCGATGACCCGCGACAGTATACGGTGGAGATGGAAGTGGAGGCCGGGGGGCCGCTGGTGAACAAAAGCATCGAGCAGGCGGGACTGCGCCATTTGCCGGGGTTGTATCTGGTTGAAATCGAGCGGAATCACGAGGTCTTGCCGGCTGTAAGCCCGAAGGAGCACTTGCAGGCCAACGACCGCCTGGTGTTTGTGGGAGTTGTCGAGTCAGTGGTGGATTTGCGGAAGGTACGCGGACTGCGCCCGGCCACCGATCAAGTGTTCAAGCTGAATGCGCCGGAAACCCATCGGATGCTCATCGAGGCTGTTGTGTCTCCGCGCAACCCATTGGTGGGGAAGAACATTCGCGAGGGTCGCTTCCGCTCGAGGTACAACGCCGCTGTCATTGCCGTCGGTCGGGGCGGGCAGCGGATTCCCGGAAAGATCGGGGACATCGTGCTGCAACCGGGAGATACGCTGTTGCTGGAATCCGACGCCGAGTTTGTCCGCCAGCAGCGCAATTCCAATGACTTTTATCTCGTCAGCAACGTGGAGAATTCGGCCCCGATGCGGCACCAGAAGGCCTGGCAGGCGCTGCTGATTCTGGCGGGCATGGTGGCCGCAACGTCCTTCTTCAAGATCGACATTTTGGCCTGTGCCCTGGCGGCCGCCATGCTGATGATCGTCACCCGGTGCGTTTCCGGGACGGAGGCGCGGCTGAGCATCGATTGGCAAGTGTTGGTCACGATTGGCGCCGCTTCCGGGATTGCCCGCGCAATTGAAACGACGGGTTTGGCCGAGCAGACCACCCAAGCCATGATTGCCATCGCTGGTTCCAACCCCTGGAACCAACTGGCGGCGATCTATTTTTTGACGATGGTGCTGACGGAGTTGATCACCAACAATGCCGCGGCGCGGTTGATGTTTCCCCTGGCGATGGCGGTGTCCCAGCAGCTTGAAACGAGCCATATTCCGTTCGCGGTGGCCATCATGATCGGTGCCTCGATGGGCTTTGCCACGCCCTTCGGCTATCAGACCAATCTGATGGTCTACGGCCCGGGCGGCTACAAGTTCTCGGACTACCTGCGGCTGGGAATTCCGCTGGATTTGCTGATGATGCTTGTCACGCTGTTTCTGGCTCCGCGCATCTGGCCGTTTTAAGGCGGGAAGATCGGGATGGCTGCGGAAAGTTTGACGCAACCGCAGTCGACCGTGAAAGTTTGCCGCCGCAAGAGCCGCGGCCTGCGCTTGCCACTCGTCCAGTTCTGTCTGGGTAAAGGTTAGCGGCAACGACGTTGCGGCAAGCATTTCCCCGAAGGTGCCCTGCCGACGACCGGGTTTCGGTCAATCGCTCTGGCAGGCTCGTCGACACAATTTACGACTTACGATGATGCGCCGCTGGGCAAGCGCATCGGGCACGCCGCTCGCACAGCGACCAGGGTCGGTCAGTTGGGGACCGCATACCGCTGCAACTTGCGCACCCGCCTGCACGACCCGGCCAGGGATCCAGCGGGGCACGAAGGAACTTGCCGGCGCATTCCGCAGGCCGTTGGCGGAGATATCGGTACGCCCCGCGTCAAGTGAGAGGGACGGAACGTCTCGGCACTGGTGTTGGCTAAGATTTCCTCCAGATTGACAGCGTGATGATTTCGTACTTTTACCAGCAAAACGGCCGCTTGCTGCTGGCGCTCGTCGCGCTGACGTTCCCTTTCTTCTACTGGCAAGCCAACACCATCAAGTCGAACAACGATATCGAAACCTGGTTGCCGAGAAAAACCGAGGTGCGCCAGGAATACGAGCGGTTCAAGCGGGAATTCGGGGCAGAAGAAATCATCGTGGTGGCGCTGGAGCGGTCCGTCGCCGATCCGCAGTTGGTGGAGTCGTTGGCCGGACGACTGGAGCGGCTGGCTGGCATTCGCGCAGTTTGGACGCCAGAGCGGATGACGGAACAGATGGCGTCGTTAGGCGTTCCGCGGGACGAAGCGCAGCGCCGGATTCAGGGCCTGCTGGAAGCCCCCTCGGGAGAGTTGATCGGCATCGTCGCGTTGATGTCGGAAGCGGGAGCGAAGGACCGTGCGGGGGTGGTGGCCGCCGTCCGCCGGGAACTCGATTACTGCCGCTTGCAGGCCCCTCACGCAGCGCTGAACGGGGCGCCCGTGGTCGTCACCGAGCTGGATCGATTGGGTAGCCAGCACTCCAGCCGCCGCTTCTTCATGATCACCATGCTGGTGTGCCTGACGTTGCTGTACGTGTTCTTCGGGCATTGGGGGATGGCCTGGTCGACGCTGGGGATCACGCTGTGGGGCATTTACGTCACGCAAACGGTGTTGGCCTGGTGCGGCGGGGAAATGAATTTCATCATGGGCTCGCTGTCGGTGATGGTGATGATCTTCACCCTCTCGATTGCCGTCCATTTCGTGAGTTACTATTCCGAGGCCAAACAGGCCGGTGCCGCCGACCCCTTGGCGTTGGCGCTGAAGGAAGCCTGGAATCCGTGCGCCCTCTCCACGGTGACGACCCTGTTGGGTTTGATCTCACTGAATGTCAGCGACATTCTGCCAGTGGCGCAGTTCGGCTACGCGGCGGCCCTCGGGGCGATCATCGCGCTGGCGGTGGGACTGGGAATCATGCCCGCGCTGACGGTGGTTTGGCCCCATTGCGAAACCCGGTCGCTGTGCTTTCGGCTTGACTACGGGGAGTGGGCCGACTTCGTTGCCGCGCACCGCAAGCAGATTCTCGCGTTGGCCGGCGTGCTGGTGGTCCTCACGGGGGTGGGCTTGCTGCGACTGCAATCGGATGTCGATCCCGTCGAGTTTCTGCCGCGGCAGAGCAGCGTCCTGGCCGATCTGCAACGGATCGAGCGCGACCTGACGGGCGTGGACTCCATCGAGGCCGTCGTCGACTTCGGCGACAGCGACCTGCCCTTCGTGGATCGCATGCTGAAAGTGCGGACGCTGGAGAAGAAGATTGGGGCTCATCCTGGCGTGCGGCACACGTTGTCGGCGGCGAGTTTCTTTCCAGAAGAATTGCCCGACAGCGCCTTTGCCGCGGCGCGGATGTTGTCTCGGGCGCAAGCGAACGGGGCCGATGCGGGATGGGTGGTGGACGATCAGCGCTTGTGGCGCATTTCGGCGCGATTGCATCGCCAGCACGGTCTCTCCCCGGTGCGCGTGCTCAACGACCTGGAGCAGCAGTTAGCCGGCGAGCCTGTCCGCTTTACCGGACTGGCTCCCTTGCTGAAGAGCGCCCAGATCGAAATCTTCAACGGGTTCTGGCAGAGCTTCACGGCGGCCTGCCTGACGATTTCGCTGGTCATGATTTTGTCGCTACGGTCGCTGCTGGCCGGCATCGTGGCGATGGTGCCCAATATTATCCCCATCTGGCTCGTGTTCGGCGGATTGGGCTTCTTGGGGACTCCGGTCGACATCGGCATGATGATGACGGGCAGCATCGCCCTGGGCATCTCCGTCGACTGCACATTTCACTTTCTGGTGCATTACCGGGAAGCGTATCGCGGCGGTTGCACGTCTCCGGAGGCTTGCCGGCGGGCCTTGATCCATTCGGGCGAGCCGATGCTCGAGTCGACCCTGATTTGCAGCCTGGGCATGTTGGCGTTGTGCCTGAGCAGCTTTGTCCCCACGGCTCGTTTCGGCGGCATGATGGCGGCGCAGATGCTGGCCTCGGTGCTGGGCGAACTGGTGATTCTGCCCGCCCTGCTGTGTGTCCGCCCCAAACGCCGCGAATCGCGGTGGCTGATGCACTCGTCGCATGCGGCAGTGCCGGCAGCGCCCCACTGCGCGGAACCGCGTCCGGTTCGCGAGTACGCCGCGTGATTCGGCGGACAACGTCGGTCGCCGTCGCGGCTCTCTTTCCGCACCGAAAAAAAGCGGGTGCTGGTCCGATTGGGACTCCGCGTTCCCCGGCAGGTGGTGTGGACCCGGTGGACCGGGGGAGAATCGGCGGAAACTCGGGTTTGCGGAAATTTCCTCTGCCGTTACACTTTGCCGCGACTGGGGGGACTGTGTCCACCGGCCGAGAACGGAGGCTGTCCTCCCTCACGACCGCTCGCCGCGGTGCGACGGAAAGGACTCCGTCTCATGCCCCTGCGCTTGCTCCATGCCGCTGATGTGTTGCTCGACACTCCCCTTCAGGGCATTGGGCCTGTTCCGCGCGATGCCATCGACCTCGTGGCCCAAGCGACATTGATTGCCTGGGAACGCGCGGTGGAAGCGGCGAGCACGCATGATGTCGACGCTCTGCTGCTGACCGGCAACACGTTTGCCGCGGCGGAAGGGAGTCTCGCGGCCGACGTGGCCCTGCGGCAAGGGTGCGAACGGCTGGCCGAAGCGCAAATTCCCGTCTTCGTGGTGCCGGGACCGCTCGATCCCGTTGCTGCCTGGGACGAACTGCCGAAGCTACCCGAAAACGTGACCGTGTTCCGTTCCCTGCGGGAAGAGCCCGTCGAGTTGACCGATCGGGGCCGCACTCTGGCCTTGATTCAGCCGGTAGGGCCGTGGTCGGAAAGTCTGGCAAATGGATCCAAGCAGCCGGCCGCTTCACGTCCCTTCAGCGTGGGGCTGTGGTGGGAAGGTGGAGATGGCTCGCCGACGCAACCCCCCGTCAACCTGCTGGCTCCTCTGGTGGATGTGGTGTGTTGCCGAGAGGAGGCCCTCACCACAGGCTGGTTGAAGCCGGAAACGCAAGTGCAGCGGCAGTCTTCGCCACAGGGCATGACCTCGGCTCAAACCGGTCCAAAGGGGGTTACGCTCATCGAGGTGGATCCTCAGCGGCGGTTTACGTGTCGGTTGCTGCCGCTGGCGCCGGTGCGGCGCGAGCGGTTGCGGGTGCGACTGGACGGCGTGCGTCATCGGGATGACCTGTGCGATCAGATGCTCGTCGAACTCGAGGAATTACCGGCCATTCCCGGTGAACAACTGCGGTTGATCGACTGGGAGTTTTCCGGCTCGCCGAGCACCTCCGACCGCTGCGCCTGGACTGAAGAATCCCTCCAGGAGGCGGTGGACACGTTGAATCAACTCACCGATCAACCCGGTCGGTTGCGGTATTTGCATCAATTGACGCCGCTGTGGCAGGTCCGGGACGACAGCGAGCCGGCCAACGATCTGTGGCGCGACTACCTCGACATGCTGGAGCAGCGATCGTCGTTGAATCGGGCTGAAATCGAACGCCTTTTGACCGAATCGCGGCCGGATCTGTCCGCAAAAGGGGTATGGGAGCGCGGTCTGCAACACGTCGATCCTCGGCAAGTGTGGGAACGTGCGCGACGCTACGGCCGCCGATGGTTCGCAAGCGTCTAACGCACGGACCGAGGCGCCAGGAAGTACGGGAGTGGCCAACCTTCCGCCGCGTACCAGGCGTGGAGAGACCAGGTAGGGCTGTGGAGAGACCAGTTAGAAGGCCGCGGCGCGGCCGGCAACGTCGAGACGCAGCAGGATGCTGCTAAGATCGGGAACCGGGGGAGAACTGCCCGATGCGCATTACCGGCATCGACATCGAACGCTTCGGCGCGTGGGAAAACTTCTCGCAGTCGTTGTATCCCTCTGGGCTGACCGTGTTTTATGGCCCCAATGAAGCGGGCAAGACCACGTTGCTCCGCTTCATTCGGGGTGTGCTCTACGGGTTTCCCACGGAAGACTCCCGGCATGATCGCCGCAGTCAGCGGGATGCCGCCCCGCGGCCGCCTCGGCGGTTTCACAAACCCGCCGCCCAGAGCGGCCGGTTGTTCATCACGCATCGCGGCCGGCAGTATGAAATCTGTCGGACATCTCGGGGGGACGATGCCGGCCTGGTCACCATCGCCGGGGCAGAACCCGGAGATTCGGCCACGGACCTGCTCCGCGAGTTCGTGCACGGTGCCGACGAGCGGCTGTTCGAGTCCGTCTTCGCCGTGGGACTGCCGGAGTTGCAGGAATTCGCGACGCTGACGGAAGACGAAGTCGCCCGCCATCTGTACGGCATGACGCTGGGACCGCAGGGTCAACTCTTGATGGAACTGCCGCGGCGCATCGAACAGGAACTCGATCAGCTCTGGCCGCGGGAGGGGAGTCGCGGCACGATTCCGGAACTCACCGATCGTCAACGAGAACTGACGCAGCAGGTGCAAGGCTTGCGACCCCAGCGCGACCGCTATCGTTCGCTCATTCGGCAACGCCGCGACGCGGAGCAGAAGATCCAGCACCTCCGCAAGCGGCAAACCGAATTGCAAGCTCAGTTGCGCGGCCACCAGTTTTTGGAGAAGGTGTACCCAGCCTGGCAACGGGCCCGCGAGTTGCGCCGCGAACTGGCCGCGATCCCCGATTTGAGGAATTTTCCCGCGGACGGCTTGAACCGGCTCGATCGGTTGGAGGCCGATCGCGACGCCGCCGTTCGCACGCGCGACGATCTCCTGCGGGACATCCGGGAGATCGGCGTCCAGATGAAAAACTGCGTGGGGAAAGACGATATTCGACGGTTTGCCGGCACGATTCGCGCCTTGGGCGAGGAGCGCGATCAATGGAGCGATTTGCGGCACCGCATGCTGGAACTGGAACGGCTGGCCGCCGAACACGATCGCGAGTTGGCCGCCCAGGTGGCGGCGATTGGGCCCCGCTGGACGCTGGCCCGCCTTGAAGCCATGGACGATACTCCCGAGGCACACGCGCGGTTTGTGACGGCGGCTCGCGACTTTCAACAAGTTCGGCTCGCCACGTTGCGGCGGCAACGCCGCTACCGCCGTTGGAGCGCCGCTTGTCGTGATCGTGAATTAACGCTGCAAGCAGAGTTGCGGCAACTGGGCGTCGACTACGGCTCGCTGCAACAACCGATTGCTTCGTCCCGCCAGCGGTTGGCGCAGTTGACGGAGCTGGGCAAGTTGCAATTGCAAGCTGCCGAGTTGGCTCAGCAATCGCGAGCCGTGGGGGAACAGCTTCAGCGGTTGCGCGATCGGCTGGGATTGCCGGATTGGGTGTGGGCCATGCTGGCCTTGTTTGTGCTGGCGGGAATCGGCCTGTTCTGTGCGGGGCTGTCCGCGGGACTGTCCACGAGTTGGCTTGTGGGAGCGATTTACGTCGCGCTGGCCCTCATGGCGGGGGGCACCACCTGGGCTCTCAAATTGGAGTTTGAACGCGAGATTCAACAACAGGTCGCGGAATTGCGCGCGGCGCGAGCGGACATCGACTCTCGTCGTTTTCAAATTGAAGGCCGCATTCGCGAGTTGGTGGAGCAGCATGGCCTGCGGACGGCCGCGGCGGACCAAAGTGAATCGCTGGATGCCACCGATGGCACCCTCATCGCCCAGGCCGCCGAACGTCTGGCACAACTGGAAGTGGCCCAACGGGACTATCAGCGAATCCAAGCGGCTCGCAAGCGGTTGAGCCTGATCCGCGGACGTTGGCAGGGTTATCAGCGCGAGTTGGCCGCCTCGCGCAAAGCCTGGTGCGAGACCCTCAAGGCGTTGGGGTTCGATGAGGTCGTCAATGTCGATGCGGCGTTCGCCCAGTGGCAGCAGGTGGCCGCCGCCCGCGAACTGCGCCGCCGCGGCGACGACGCCCGCAGGGAGTTGCGGGGCTTGCGGGAAGATTGGGAACGGTTCCGGCAGAAAGTGGCCGATTTAGGTCGGCGGATGCGGGCGCAAGGCCTCGATGAGCAACAACCGTTCGAGACCCTCGCTCACTGGGAAAGGGAATTGCATGATTGGATTGTCGGTCGGCAGGAGTTTCGCCGCTTGTCGAAGGAACGCAAGCTGCGGCGGACCGAGGCCGACGACTTCCAACGACGGATCGACCAGTTGCAACAGCAAATCGCCGCCCTGCTCCAACAAGCCCAGGCCACCGATCGGGCCGATTTGGAACGCAAACTGAAACTGCATCAGCGGCGGCAGCAGGTCGAGTTGCTGTTGCAACAAGCCCAGCGCGATCTGGAGGGGATCACTCAATCCGAACCAAATCTGGCGCTGGTGGAAGACGATCTGGTACGCTATCGCCCCCAAGAACACGCCGAAACGCTGCGCCGCTTCCACCGCGACATCGCCGAAATCGACAGCCAATTGCAGGAGTTGTTCGAGCAACTGGGTACCATCAAGCAGGAATTGAAGTCCCTCTCGGCCGACCGCAGCGGTTGCCGGCTGCGTTTCGAACTGGCGCAAACGCAAGAACGCCTGCACGATGCCTGGGAAGGCTGGGCCGCGCTGGCATTGTCCGCCGAGGCCGTGGACCTGGTGGGCGCCCTGTTCGAGCAGTCCCATCAACCGGAAATGCTCAGCGCGGCACTCCCCTTCGTCGAGCGGCTCACCTGCGGGAAGTACAAACGTTTGTGGACGCAGTTGGGTTGCCGAAAACTGTTCGTCGACGACGAACTGGCCCGATCGCAACCCGCCGAGCAATTGAGCGGCGGCACCCGCGAGCAGTTGTTCCTCGCCATTCGCCTGGCGATGGTGAAGGCCTTTGCGCGTCAGGGCATCGAATTGCCCATGGTGCTCGACGACGTGACCGTTAATTTCGACAACGAGCGCTCCGAAGCGGCGGTCGATACGCTGCTGGAATTCGTCGCCGACGGTCAACAAGTGCTGGTCTTCACCAGCCACTTGCACTTCGCTCAGATGTTTCAACGGCGAGGCATCGAACCCATCTGGTTGCCGGCTCGCAACCGGCGCGGCGAACCGCTGGAGGGGCGTCTGGCGGGATGAAGGGAATCACCGCGCAATATCGGGACTCCAGTACGTCGCCGAGTCGGGAATTCCCGCGGCGCGGAGCGCCTCCTCAAGCTGCAATTCGGCCGTGGGGCGCGATGACTCCGCCCGATACACGCGCAAGCGGATGCCGTCGTCGTCGCCCGAGACCTGCTTGACCGCGGCCGCCAGTTCTTCGAGCGAAATGAGCCGCTCTCCCAGGGCGTGCTTCAGGAAATAGCTGCGGTCGCGAATGACAACGCGCAGCGTTCTGGCCGAGGACCCCACGTCCTCCGCTGGTTCATCGGGCCGGTGTTCGGCCGGAGCCGATGTTTCGGTCGCAACACTTTCGGGGGAACCGCTGCCAAGACCAGGTCCACCACCCCAACCGAAGCCCTTCCAGAAGTCGGCCAGCCAGACCCCGGCCGCCACCCCGGCCACCAAGGCCACTCCGATGAACGTCCGCAATTTGAACATGCTCGGCTTCCGCGTGTCCGGCGCAACGATCACCTTGGGAGGCCGACCACCTCCGCGCCGCCATTCATCACCTCGCGGTAGATGGGTGGCCGCCTCCTCTTTCCGCAGTTTTAGCGAACTCCCCACGATCCGGCTAGACGATGATCCCGCCGCTGCCGAGGCGATGTAGGCCGAACGATGCGCCAGACATGCGGTCCGGTGGTCATTGGGTCGGCGGCAGCGGCCGATATCCCAACACGGCGTACTCGAAGCGCGAATGATGACCGCCGTCGAGACGGATGCGCTCCAGGGCGACCGGCAAACCATCGAACACCGCCTTGCGCAACATGAATTTCGCGTCGCCGTAGGTCAGCAGCACAAGCACCATGCTTTTCGCTTCCGGCAGCGTTTTGTAGGCCTCGAACAATCGGGTGGCGAAGGCCTCGGGGGTTTCTCCTCGAAACGTGACACGCCGCGATCCCGCCTGCAACAGGCAGGTGCCGTTTTCCCGCAAATGGAGTTCCCACAGGTCGATCCGCTTGCGCATTTCCCCGAACGTCAAGAGGTGCTGGACCAGTTCATCGGCCCGCTCGTGGCGCAAGGATTGCCAGCGCGTTTTGAGCTGCGCCACATCGTCGGCAGACGGTCCCGGACTGGCGGCGGTTCGCTGGCGGAGCACTTGCTCCAGCATGGCCTCGGGAACGCGAAAGACCTCGCCGACCACCTCCCCGATCAAGTCGCGCTGGAAGCGCAGGCGATCCAATTCCGAGGCTTGCGCGTCGGCCTGTTGCGCCCGCTGTTCCAGCGCCGCCATCGTTTCGCGAAGTGCCAGCAGTTGTCGGAGCGCCTCATCCAGTTGCCGCTGAAGCGACTCGCGATGCGCGGCCGTGGCTTCCGCTTGCCGTTCTTCGCGAATGCGGCCTTCCAGATACTGGGCGAAGACTACGATCAACAGCAGATCGAGCAGCGGAATGAGCTGGAAGGTGAGCTTGCGCGGCGGAAGCATCGTCTGCTCCCAACGGAGGAATTCACCCCAACGTCTCGGTTCTCGCCTGCGCCAAGGCAAAAATCAAGGGACAATCGTGCCGCCTTGATAGACATCACGACAGCTTGCGTTCGCGAATCCAATCGGTGTGGAAGTTCTGGCCGCGGGGCTTGTCGATCCGTTCGTAGGTGTGGGCGCCGAAGTAGTCCCGTTGCGCCTGAAGCAAATTGGCCGGAAGCCGCGCGTTCCGATAGCCGTCGTAGTAACTCAAGGCGGAACTGAACACGGGCACGGGCAACCCCAGTTGAACGGCCGTCGCCACGACGCGCCGCCAACTGGGCTGGGCCCGATCGATGGCCGCCTTGAAGAAGTCGTCCAGCAGCAGGTTTTCCAACTGGGGGTTCTTGTCGAACGCGGCTTTAATGTCGCCCAAAAAGCGGCTGCGGATGATGCAGCCCCCGCGCCACAACAGCGCGATGTTGCCGTTGTTCAGCTTCCAGCCGAACTCCTTGGCCGCCGCATCGAGCTGCACGAACCCTTGCGCGTAGCTGCACAGCTTGGACGCATACAAGGCTTGCCGCACGTCTTCGATGAACGGGCCTTTCTCTCCGGAGTAACGCGCCTCCTTCGGCCCCGATAACACCTGCGAGGCCCGCACCCGCTCGTCCTTCTGGGCCGACAAGCACCGCGCGTACACGGCTTCGGTGATCAGCGTGGTCGGCACGCCGAGATCCAGCGCGTGCTGGCTCATCCACTTGCCGGTTCCTTTCTGCTGGGCCGTGTCGAGGATCATGTCCACCAAATCTTGGCCGGTCTGCGGATCCTTCACGGTGAAGATGTCGCGGGTGATCTCGATCAGGTAGCTTTCCAATTCCCCTTCGTTCCAGGTTTTGAAGACCTGGTGCAGTTCGGCGTTGGACAGTCCGAGGGCATGCTTGAGGATGAAATAGGCTTCGCAGATCAACTGCATGTCACCGTATTCGATGCCGTTGTGCACCATTTTCACGTAGTGCCCGGCGCCGGCCTCTCCGACCCAGTCGCAACAAGGGATATCGTTGTTCGGCCCGACCTTGGCGGAAATCGCCTGGAACACGTCCTTCACGAAGGGCCAGGCGTCGGGGTGGCCGCCGGGCATGATGCTGGGGCCTTTCAAGGCCCCTTCCTCGCCGCCGGAAACCCCCGTGCCGATGAACCGCAAACCAGCCGCCTTCAACTCGGCGTGCCGCCGATTTGTGTCGCGAAAATCGCTGTTGCCCCCATCAATGATGATGTCGCCCGGTGCGAGCAGCGGGCGCAATTGCTCGATAACGGCATCCACCGGAGAGCCGGCTTTCACCATGATCATGATGCGCCGGGGCGGCTTGAGACTGGCGACGAACTCCGGCAGGTCGTGATAGCCCCGAATCCGCTCGGGCGTGCCGGGATGCACCTTGTCGGGGGGTTCGCTGGGCAACCTGGCCACGAATTCGTCGGTGACCGATGTCGTGCGGTTGTACACACCCACGGAAAACCCGTGGTTGGCCATGTTCAGGACCAGATTCTGTCCCATCACGGCCAAGCCAATCAAACCCATGTCGTGCTGAGGCATCGTGTTGCGCTTTCAGGGAACCACCGCGCGGCATCCGCCGTGCGGCGAACTTCGCGATCAGGACGATCTTGGTCGGGCCGGCAAGCCAGCCGCGGAAAGGACGAGACAACCACACCCCGCGTCCGTCAGACGAGGCAAGTCTTCGACCAGACGAGCCAGGTCTTTGACGGAGGAGACGTGTCTCCTTTCGCAGGAAGCGTGTCGATCATCTCTCACGAGGCGGAGTATAATCGGTCGCGCACGGCAAGGCGAGTCGTCGACAGCGTTCGCAAGGAGGAGCAATTTTCCTGGCATGCGGTGCTCATGCCAGCGGGTCGGATCCCTCCTCACGCGGTCCCATTCCTCGTCGCTTGCACACCCTCTCGGGCGGCCTGGGCGGCATACCGAGCCGCGTAACTTCTGCGGGACGCTGGCGGCTGCTCACTTCTTCGCGGCTGCCAGGGCCGCCTCGTAGTTGGGGTGTTCGGCGATCTCCTTGCAATACTCGACGTGAGTGATCGTGCCGGCAGGGTCGACGACGAACAACGCACGGGTCAGGCAGCGGTCGAGCGGTCCGCCCGAAATGAGCACGCCGTAGTCGTAGCCGAATTCCGTGCAGCGGTGGGCGCTCAGGGTCTTGACGTTCTGCACCCCCTCGGCACCACACCACCGTTTCTGAGCGAAGGGAAGGTCCATGCTGACGACCAGCACTTCCACATTCGGCAAGTTCTGCACTTCGTCATTGAAGCGCTTGGTCTCCTGGGCGCACACCGGAGTATCGAGCGAAGGAATGGTGGCGATGATTCGCGTTTTTCCGGCACTCGAGGCCAGCGTCACTTCCTGCAAAGCGCTGTCGCGCAGGCTGAAATCGGGAGCGGCATCGCCTGCTTTCAGTGCGCGGCCCATGAGGTCGACGGGATTTCCCTTGAGCGTGACGGCGCCGGCGCGCTTCATCGGATCTCTCCTCCGGTAGTGGTGGTGGTGGTGGTGACGACCGGTCCAAGACCGGCATCCTGGATGCAGTATTGCAGGCTGAGCCACCGTTGCAAGTCCGCCGCCATCTCATCGACAATCGCCGTGGTGTCGGACAGGTTGCACAATGGGCTTCAACCGTGCAGGCTGAGCTTGTACACGGACGGCTGCGCTTGGGCAAGGAGCGTCGAACCGATGCACGGACCGTGTCGACCGTGGGGAACACCGCCGCGATTACGTCGAGGAGGCAGTCATGTTTGCTGGGATTGAACGGGCCGTGACCGCCGCTGCCGCCGTCGAGCGGTTGCAAAGCGGCATGAACGTCTTCGTGCAGGGGGCCGCCGCCACACCCACTCCCTTGCTGGAAGCCCTCGTTCAACGGTCCGATATCCGCGATCTCCGGCTGTATCATCTGCATCTGGAAGGTCCAGTTCCGTTCGCCGCTCCCGAACACTGCGGCCGGTTCCGTTCCACGTCGCTGTTCACCGGTCCGGCATTGCGGACGCCGATCGCCGAGGGGCGGGCCGATTTCATCCCGGTGTTCCTCTCGGATGTTCCGGGGTTGTTCACCAGCGGCCTGATTCGCCTGGATGCGGCCCTGGTGCAACTCTCGCCACCCGATCGCCATGGCTACTGCTCGTTGGGAACATCGGTCGATGCGGCCCGTGCGGCCGTCGACGTGGCGCCGCTGATCATCGCCGAAATCAACTGCCGGATGCCGCGAACTCACGGTCACTCCGCCGTCCCCTTGGAGCGCGTGGCGGCGTTCGTGTGCACCGATCGCGCCTTGCCGGAACGGGCCCCGTGTGAAGAATCGGAGGTTGACGCCCGGATTGCCGACTTCGTCTCCGACTTGGTGGAAGACCGTGCCTGTCTGCAATTGGGGATTGGCAGCATTCCCGATGCGGTGGCGCGGCGGCTCACCCACAAATCCGATCTGGGCATTCACACCGAAATGTTCTCCGACGGCGTGATGGAGCTGACACGCGCCGGCGTGGTCACGAACCGCTTCAAGTCGATTCACCCGGGGCGAACCGTCACCAGTTTTGTCCTCGGCAGCCGGAAGCTGTATGACTTCGTGGACGACAACCCGCTCGTCGAGTTTCATCCCTGCGACCGCACCAACGACACCTCCCTCATTCGCAAAATCGAGCGGATGGTGGCCATCAACTCCGCCCTCCAAATCGACCTGACGGGACAGGTATGTGCCGATTCCCTGGGACATCGCATCTATTCGGGGATTGGCGGTCAGATGGACTTCATTCGCGGCGCGGCCGTCTCTCGGGGAGGCAAACCGATCATTGCCCTTCCCTCGACGGCCGCCAACGGCACCATTTCCCGAATTGTTCCCGAACTCAACCCCGGAGCCGGCGTCGTCACCACTCGCGGCCATGTGCATTGGGTGGTGACGGAATTTGGCGCCGTGAACTTGCACGGGCTTGATTTGCGGCAACGGGGTGAAGCACTCATTTCGATCGCTCATCCCGATTTTCGTGCCGAACTCCGCCAGAGTCTGAGGAACCTCAAGCGATTCGTGTGACCAGGACCGGCCAACCGGAACGGGGCGTGGAAAAGATGGTTTTCTTCGCGCTCCTTTCACTCACATTCCCTTCCCAAGCGACGTATGATGGGCATGCTCCGGAAGGGGCGGCCAGAGCCGTCGAATTCGCCGGCATGAATCTCAGGAATGTCCTTTTCCTCATCGTTCCCCGTATCGACCCTACCACTCGTGGATCCATCACAACATTCATCTGGAAAACAAGTTGTAACGATCTGGCGGCTGTGGCGCGGTGGTTGCGGACTGGTCGTCCTCACCAGCTTGCTAAGTCTGCTCGTCTTCCGAGGTGTCGTGGTTGCCTGTGACCAGACCACGCCCGCGACGGTGGGTAGCGCGGCCATCGAGTGGTCCTTCGGCTGGGATGGGCTGGCGACGTTGGGGAGTTGGACCGCCGCCACCGTGGAATTTGAACTTCCCCATCCCGCGACGTGCCGACTCGAAATCTCCACCCTCGATGCCGAGGGGCATACCGCAACCTACGTCGGCAAGGATTCCGATTTGGCGTCGGGTCGCCAACGGCTGACCCACTACTTTCAGGTTCAGCGGGTCGATAGCACGATCAAAGCCCGGTTGATGGTGAACGACGCGCGGCACAGCGAGACGGTCATCAAGCCCGGTGAAAGTCCCCACGTGCAACCATTGGCCCGCCGGACCGATACGCTCATCGTGACGGTGGGTTGTCCCGAGACGTGGCAGGAGTGGTTGAGTCGGCCCGGTAACTCCGCCAACGAGGGAGCCGTGCGGATCGTCTCCCGGTCGAAGCCGGCTGATCTGCCGGCAACTGCGCGGAGTTTCGAGAGCGTGCAATGGGTCATTCTCGCCGGGGCCGAGCCGGTGCCCCACGAAGTCTCGGAGGCGCTGCGGCAATGGGTGGCCGACGGAGGCCGGCTGGTGGTCTCGCTGCCGAAGCCGCTGGACGCTTTTCAGGCTTCACCTCTGCGAAGCTGGCTGCCCGTGGAGGTCGAGAGGGAACCGGTGATGATTCGGGAATTGGGAGACCTCGAGCGGTTTGCCGGCTTGAGCATGCGGATTCCCTCCACGGGGCGCGAACCGGCAGCCCGATTGCGCGGCACCGCCGGCAAAGTGTTGGCCGCCAGCCGCGACGACCCGCTGTTGTATCGTGCTCCCTATGGTTTCGGGGAAGTGCATGTGCTCGCCCTGGATGTGACGCAACCGCCCCTGTCGCGGTGGCGCGGCTTACGAGAATTGGCGCATCGGCTGGTGGAGTTGTCGGCTGCCCCGGCGATTAAGGAAGCGGCACCGCCGGCGACGCGCATCACCGCGCTGACGTCAACGGGCATCAGCGATCTTGCATCGCAGTGGCAAGCAGCGCTCGACCACTTTTCCGCCGTGCAGCGCCCCACGCCGTCGTGGAGCATGGCCTGGGTGTTAATTCTGATTTTGCTGGTCGGACCGCTCGATTACCTGGTCGTGCATCAGCTTTTGCGACGCCCCCAGGCCACCTGGCTGACGCTGCCGCTGTGCTTGTTGATCGTGGGGGTCTTGGCGGCCCGGGCGGCGGGGTCGTGGAATGGTCGGTCTGCGCGGGCGCATCAACTCGATGTGCTGGATGTGGATGCGGGAAGCGGCCGCTTCCGTTGCCAAACGTGGATCAACGCCTACAGTGCCGAAACGGTCAAGGATGATTTGCGGCTGAAGCCTCCCGAGGCGCTGTGGGGTGCCCCGCTTGCGGGGGAGCGGCGGGTTGCCGCCTGGGCGACTCCCGAAGCGACGGCAGGGGGCATGTATCGTTCGGGTGGAACCGAATGGGGCCGGACGATGTACCATGTGTACCCCGACGACCAGCGACTGACCGCGTTTCCCATTGTGCAGTGGTCGTCGCGAGCTGTGATGGGCGAGGAGGCTGGTTGGGTCGCGTCGCTTCCCGTCGAGTCGAAGCTGGAAAGCACCGGTCCCGGCCGTCTCACCGGAACGTTGACCCACTTCTTTCCCGGCGAACTGACCGATTGGATTCTGGCTTACGGAACGCGCGTTTATCGCCGGCAGCCTGGCCGCGAGGAAGAAACCAGTCTTCCGTGGCCGCCCAATGAGGTCCTGTCCCTCGACGATCGGCTGGTGTATCAGCGGGACTTGAAAGGGATGCTGACCGGCGTGGTGATCCGCCGCGACCAGCGCGAAGGACGTGCCGGCAGCGACGTCCGCATGTCGCAAACCCCTTACGATCCGCTGCATCGGGAATGGTTGTCGATCTGGGAGATGGTGACCTTCCATGAAGCGGCGGGAGGGAAAGGTTACACGCGGTTGACGAACCAATTGTTGTCCCGGCACGACTTGTCCCGGCTCCTCGATTTGGAGCGGGCCGTGCTGTTTGGCCGATTGCGTTCCGCGCCCGGCCATGCCATCGAGCGTAACGGGCAGCAGGTGACTCCCGACCGGCGGGAGACCTTCGTGCGGGTGGTGCTGCCCGTGCGGCGCACGGTCGACATCATCCGGGAACTTCCAGACTTCAAGAAATCCCCCTGAATAACGCAACTCGCACTGACCAAATCCCCTTGCACCGCCAATCCGGCCGCGCCAGCGGGCGGCCGGTGGAATTCTCCGGCGTGACCACCCCGCGGACCACTGCTCTCGGATGTTGCCATCGTGATTGAAACCCGGCAGTTGACCAAACGGTACGGCAATCTGATCGCCGTGAATGAGATCAATCTCACGCTCTGCGCGGGAGATGTGTTCGGTTTCATCGGTCCGAATGGGTCGGGCAAGACCACGACCATGCGGATGATCGCCACATTGTTGGCGCCGGATTACGGCGAAGCGTATGTGTGCGGAAAGTCGATCTACACGCATCCGCAGGAAATTCGCCGGCTGGTGGGCTACATGCCCGACTTCTTCGGCGTGTACGACGACATGACGGTCATCGAATACCTCGAATTCTTCGCGGCGGCCTACCGCATTCATGGCCCGGCCCGCCGCAAGGTGTGCGAGGAAAAGTTGGAATTGGTGGACATGGCCTTCAAGCGCGACGCCATGGTCAATCAGCTTTCTCGGGGACAGACGCAGCGCGTCGGCCTGGCGCGGGTGCTGCTGCACGAGCCGGAAGTGTTGCTGCTCGATGAGCCGGCGTCGGGACTCGATCCGCGGGCCCGCATCGAGATGCGGAGCCTTTTGCGGCGGCTGGGTGAAATGAAGAAAACCGTGATCGTGTCCAGCCACATTCTGCCCGAACTGGCTGATGTCTGCACCCGGGTGGGAATGATCGAAAAGGGACGCCTGATCGTCGACGGCTATGTCGACGAGGTGATGCGCAAGGCCCGCCAGCATGTGTTGCTGCAAATTCGCGTGGCCGACCGCATCGAGGCCGCGGCGCGCCTACTGGAACAGCACCCGCTGGTGGCCCACATCGACATCGTCAAGGGGACCATCGAGGCCCGCCTGCAACAAGATGTCCAGGACTACAGCGAAATCCCGGCCGCGCTGGTGCACAACGGTTTCCGTCTGACCCTGTTCCGCGAGGAAGAGGTCAATCTCGAGACGGCCTTCCTGGCTCTCACGAAGGGGTTGGTCCAGTAGCTCGCCGCCGTCCCGGACTGTGCACGCCGGATCCTGTTGGCACTGTCTGCGGAACGTCATCAGTTGCGGAACTGTTCAGCGAGCGTCCCTGAAGTTCGGCTTTGGAACGTCCTGGGCAACACGGCACCGTCTGCCCAGGAATTTGCCCGAGAACCCGTTTTCCATTGGCCGGCACTTTCGGTTAGAATAACTGACCAGGCGGTCAGCGGACCCGGACCGTTCACCGGGACAGGCCGGGTCCCCCTGCCACGCTCGGCGTGGAGCGGCGACAGCCCTTCGCGCTGGTGATCTGTTCCGACCCGCCATTGCTGCCCTTCGCGCCAGGACGCTTCATCATGCAACTGACACCCGAACAACAGCGGATTGGTAAAGACAATTTCCACGAGGCGGTGAGCTTTACCCGACGTTCCTTCCTTGCGGGGGCGATTGCCGGTGGGGCCACGGGACTTGGTGCCGCGTACTTCGGCTACAAGGAACTTCAGGGCAATCCCGTGAAGGTGGGTTTCATCGGCACGGGAGATGAAGGCTCCGTGCTGCTCACCCAACATCCCCCCGCCTACATGGACATTGTGGCGGTCGCCGACCTGCGGGACACCAACCGTGTGCGCGCGCTGCACGGCGACGGCAACGATGTGCGCGTGGGGCTGATCCGCAAACTCGGTCGCGAGAAGGCGATGAGCATCAAGCTCTACGCCGACCATCGCGAACTGCTCCGCAACCACCCGGAAATCGAGGCGGTGGTGATCGCCATCCCGCTTTGCCAGCATGCCGCCGTGGCCATCGAATGCCTGAAAGCGGGCAAACACGTGCTGACGGAGAAACTGATGGCCCATACCGTGGCCCAATGCAAGGAGATGATTCAGGTCGCCCGGCAAGAACGGAAGCTCCTCGCGGTGGGTCACCAACGCCACTACAACGTCCTGTACGACAACGCCAACGATCTGTTGCGCAAAGGACTGCTCGGCGACGTGAAGTTCATTCGCGCTCAATGGCACCGCAACAATAGTTTTCCGGGCCGCGACAGTTGGCGGCCGGGCGGTTATACCGCCGAGTCGTTCGCCCGCAAGTTCGCCAAGGACATCGAAGGGCTGACCGCCCGCGCCAAGGCCGCCGGTTTCGCCAGCCTCGACGAATACCTCGACAAGGAATTCGGCTATCCTTCCATGGATCGGCTGGTCAACTGGCGGTTGTACCACAAGACCGGCGGGGGCTTGATGGCCGAACTCGGCAGCCACCAGCTCGATGCCGCGAGCATCTTTCTCGGCAAGGTCAAACCGATTGCCTGCTACGGCTATGGCGGAAAGAATTTCTACGGCGTGAAGGGCATCGGATCCCCCGAACAGCAATCGGATGACCGCGAAATCGAGGATCATGTGTACATGACGTTTGAGTTCCCTGGTCCGCATTACGCCGAGGACCAGAACGACATCGTCATCGTCACGTACTCCTCCATCAGCACCAACCGCATGGAGCCGTATGGGGAAACAGTGTTCGGCAGCCGCGGCACCCTGATCATGAAGGAAGAACAGGAAGCGCTGTTGTTCAAGGAAGCCAGCCCCACCACCGGAGCAGGCGGTCCCGATCAGCGGTTGTATGTCCTGGCGGGCGACGACGGCAAACCAGCGCTCAATGCCAGCGACAGCACCGGTCCCTCCCGGGCCGCGGCCGTCGCCGACATCGGCAAGGTCAGCCGTGGCTATACCGAGGAAATGGAGCACTTCGCCTATTGTGTGCGCCACGGCATTTTCGAGTCGCCGGAGAATGGCGGCCTGCGCTGTCCAGGCGAACAAGGCATGAAGGACGCCATCATGGCCCTCACCTCGAACCTGGCGATGCGCACCAAGAAGCGGATCGTCTTCAAGGACGAATGGTTCGATCCCGATCACCCCGCCACTCCCGAGACCGACCCCGAGATTGTCGGGTGACGTCGGCGGAACCGGCTTGCGGACCAGGTGCGCCGCCACGCGGACCAGGTGCGCCGCCACGAACCCCCCAGTCTCGGCGGGCGGCCGCGCCGGCAAGTGTCACTGGACACCAGGCCGCATTTAGTGGTATAGCCCCGTTCCCACATCGGCATGCGGGCGGGGAGCACGTGCATGGAAGCAGGGGGAGCCAGTCGGACCGGTACCGCAATCCTGCTGCTTGTCCACGCGGCCCTGCTGATCGTCTGCACGACAGTGCCGATGTCAGCCGCCGGGAATGCCGGCACGCCAACCCCGCTGCAAGACGACGCGGCCTTGCACGATGTGCAATTCATTGGCTCCAAGGACGGCTATGCGGTGGGCGACCACGGGGTAGTGTGGCGCACATCAGACGCCGGCGCTTCGTGGCAGTTCGTGTCGACTCCCACGCGAGGCTCCTTGCGGTCCGTGGCCTTGCTCACCAATCAGGTGGCGTGGATCGCCGGCGTGGAATGGATCCCCTATGCCCGATTGCCCGTCGGTGTGTTGTTGCGAACCACAGACGGCGGGCGAACGTGGCAGCCCTTGGGAGACGGTCGCCTGCCGGCGCTGGAATACGTGCGCTTTTTCGATCTCGACGAGGGGGTAGTCGTCGGACGAAGTTCGCCGGGCGGCCCCTCGGGAGTGTGGCGCACGGCGGACGGCGGAAAAACGTGGCAGCCCGTTTCCGGTCCGACCACGCAGGGCTGGCGCGCCGCAAGATTTCTGGCACCCGATCGTGGCTTGGTCGTTGGTTCTCAGGGGCGCGTCGCCTTGCTGGCGGGAGACGAATTGCGGCCGGCGCGCTTGCCCTCCCTGGGCCAGCGCACCATTCACAGCGTGATCTTGCAGCCGAACGAGCAGGGTTGGCTGGTGGGCGATGGAGGGTTGGTGCTCGTCACCTCGACCGGCGGCGCGTCTTGGCAGTCACCCCCAGGGCCGCTGCCCGAAGGAACGGCTGACCTCTGCGATTTCCGTTGTGTGGAGCAACGCGGTCCGCTGGTGTGGATCGGCGGTGCGCCCGGCAGCGTGGTGTGGCTCAGCAAGGATCACGGTCAATCGTGGACTGCCATTCCCACCGGACAAACCACGCCGATCCATCAGTTGCGGTTTGTGTCCGATAAACACGGAGTGGCGGTCGGGGCCTTGGGGGTGATTCTGGTCACGCGGGATGGCGGCCAGACCTGGCAGGCCGTCCGCGGTGGAGGACGGCACGCCGCGCTGCTTATCTTTCCGCCCAACAGCCGCGGATTCACTCCCGAACTGCTGGCAACGGTGGCACTCGAAGGCGGTTATCGATCGGCCGTGCATGTGCCGGTCAATTCGGCCCCCATCGAAGGATGGGCTTACACCGACGACGCGGAAGACGTGTTGTCGGCTGCCGTGACGGAAGCCGGCGGCAACTCGGCCGACATCGGGCGACGCTTGTCGCTCGATGTCCTCGGCCTCGACCGCGATGCCGAAAAGCTACAAGCCCGCTGGCATTTGCAGGCGGAAGGCCGCGCGGGACAACTGCTGATCCGTGCGTTGGTGCGGCAGGTGCGCATGTGGCGTCCGAGCGTGGTCGTTGTCGACGAGCCGGCGGCAGACGACGTGGCGGCCTCCTGGATTCGGCAAGCCGTGTTGACGGCCGTGCGCCATGCCGCCGATCCAACGCGCGAACTCCATCACATCCACCTGGGAGGCCTCTCGGCGTGGCAGGTGGATCGCGTGCTGGAACAACTGCCGCCGGGCAGCCAAGGGGCGTTTCAGGTGAACTTTCATACGTGGCTGCCCCACACGGGCACCTCGGCCCACCTGCGGGCCTCCGCCGCCCGGTCGCTGTGGGAACCAGAATTGCGGCCGCGCGACGCCATGGGTTTGCGCCCGCTCACCGACGGAGCCGTGCCCGAAAGGTCGTCCGATCTGTTTTCGGGGCTGGATCTTCGCCCCGGATCGGCCGCTCGTCGCGAACTGGCAACGGTGAGCACCGATCCACTCGAAGATCAGCAACGCCGCATCCAACAGGTGCGCCACCTCACCGCGATCGCGGAACAGGCGGAACGAGGAACGGCAGCCTCGGCACAATTAGTCGCACAATGGCCGAAAGCCTTGGAAGGCTGGCCCGATGCCGCGGCGTCCGCCTTGCTGGCCGAGCAAGCCCAGCGCTGGCGCCGCCGCGGGGAATTCGAGCACGCTGAAGCACTTTACCTGGAATTGGTGCGGCGCTATCCCGAGCAACCGGCCGCCCTCGATGGGTTTCGTTGGCTGTTGCAGTATTGGACGAGTGCGGAAGTTGCCTGGCAGCGGCGGCATCGGCAAGGCATCACTCAGGTTCGATGGACCAACGACGCCGAACACATGGCTCAGCGCCTCGAATTGGTGCGGACAACCGGCGGGAAGGCGCAGGCCGCGCCGCCTCCGTTGTCCGAAGCCGCGCCGCGACAGACCGTAAAAGCCGTGGAGCGCGGCCTGGCCCCTCGTCGGCCGCCGGGGGAAAACGCGCCGCCAGATTCGGTCGCGGCAGGGCGCAAGCGGGCCTTCGATTTAGCCATGCAACTAGAACAACAGTCGCCAGCCCTGTTTCAGCAGCCCTCGGTTCAATGGCCCCTCGCCGCACTCCGCCGCGCGCTCGGCTCCGCGGCCCGTGCCGATGAAATCTACCGCAGTCAGCTTATCGGCTCGCCCGATTCCCAGGCCCGGCAATTGGCGGAGCGCGAGTTGTGGTTGGGGGCCGCGACGGGTGCGGTTCCCCGCAAGCTCATCACCTGCCGAGTTGCTTCCGTGCGTCCGCACCTCGATGGCCTGCTGTCCGATGCCTGCTGGCAAGCCGCCGAGGAAGTGCGCCTCGGCGTTGGGGAACAAGCCGGCCTGGAAGCCAGTGCGGTTCAGGGATTGGTGATGTTTGCCTACGATGCGGAATTTCTCTACTTGGCGGCGAGCATTCCTCGACATCCCGCGGCGCCGCAAGATCCGCCACAGACCGCCGGCCGCACTCACGATGCGGACCTGAGCCGGCACGATGCGCTCGGCATCGCCCTGGATGTCGACCGGGACTATGCCACATGGTATGAGCTGCGGATCGATCAGCGGGGCTGGACGCGCGACCGCTGTTGGGAAGACGACGGCTGGAATCCGCAATGGTACGTCGCCGCGGCGGGCGATGAATCCCGCTGGCGCATCGAGGCAGCCATTCCGTGGAACGAACTGGTCGAACACCCGCCCACGCCGCGCGAGGCCTGGGGGATTAGTCTCAGTCGGATCATTCCCGGCGTGGACCACATCGGATGGGAAGGACCGGCCCGCTGGCCGCCGCGGTGGGATAGCTTCGGGTTGTTGCGGTTCGCACCGGCCCAGCCGTAATCCCCGTGTCGGCGGACTGGCACAGGGCTGGGCTGCCCGTTGTCCGCTACGGTGGATTACACCCGCGGAAATCACGCCAGGATGTCGTGCACCACGCGGCCGTACACATCGGTCAGGCGAAAATCCCGCCCGGAGTAGTGGTACGTCAACCGCGTGTGGTCGATCCCCAGCAGATGCAGAATCGTGGCATGCAGGTCGTGCACGTGGACCCGGTTCTCGATTGCGTTCATGCCCAATTCGTCGGTATTGCCATACATCAGGCCCCCTTTCACGCCGCCTCCCGCCAGCAACATGCTGAAGCCCGTGTGATGATGGTCGCGGCCGGGCTTGCCCTTTTGGTCCTCCTGCGCGTAGGGAGTGCGGCCGAATTCGCCGCCCCAGATCACCAGCGTGTCGTCCAGCAGGCCGCGCTGTTTGAGATCGGCGAGCAGGGCGGCAGTGGCCCGGTCGCTGTCGCCGCAGAGCTTGCGGTGTTTGTTGTCGTTATCGGAATGGGTGTCCCAAGGCTGTTTTTCTCCCTTGGTGACGTAATACACTTGAACGAACCGCACACCCCGCTCGACAAGACGCCGGGCCAACAGACATCCCCGCGCGAACGTGGTATCGCCGTACAGTTCCCGCACGTGAGCCGGCTCGCGGCTGATGTCGAACGCCTCGCTGGCTTCCGTCTGCATCCGGAAGGCCAGCTCGAGGGCGCGAATGTGGGCTTCGAGTTGCGCCTCGTGCGGGCGCTGCTGTTGATGCAGTTGGTTAAGCTGCCGGAGCAAATCACGCTGCCGCTGCTGTTCGTCGGCGGTCCACCGCGGATGCCGCAAATTGGCCACCAGTTTGTCCACCTGCATGTCGTTGGTATCGACCGCCATTCCCTGGTGTTCGCCGGGCAGAAAGGCGTTGGACCACAGTTGGGGACCAACCACCGGCAGACCGGGGCACAGCACGACGAACGCCGGCAGGTTCTTGTTCTCGGAACCCAGCCCGTAGGAACACCATGCTCCCAGGCTCGGCCGCGTCGGCTGCTGATGCCCCGAATGCATTAGGATCAAGCCGGGTTCGTGGTTGGGCACATCGGTGTGCATGGAGCGGATCACGCACAAGTCGTCCGCCAGCCGCGACAGGTGCGGAAACAATTCACTCAACATCACGCCACTCTCGCCATGCGGGGCGAAGCGAAACGGCGAGGGCATGTAGCCCGATCCCTTCGTTTTCCGATACAGTTCGCCGTCCGGCTGTTTTCCGGCGAACCGTTCCAGCGCCGGCTTGGGGTCGAAGGTATCGACATGCGACGGCGCCCCGTTCATGAACAGGAAAATCACGCGCTTGGCCCGCGGCGGCTGGTCGAACCCGCGCGCTGAGGCCGCCAGCAGCCCTGCCTCCTCCAGCGCTCCCGCCAAACCGAGCAGGCCAAACCCGGCTCCCGCCGTTTGCAGCAGCTTGCGCCGCGAAATCACTGGCAGTTGGAATCGGTGCTGGCTCATGCGTTCACCTCGTCCACAAATTCAGGTGAAATCCTTGCGGCCACGGTCTGTGCCTGCCGATGTTCCGCCGCGGCCGTTGCAGAACGCACCTTCGCCTTGCGATCAATCCAGCATCAGGAATTCGTTCGCGGCCAACAATACTTGCGCCAACTGCGCCCAGCGCCGGTCCTCGCCAGGCTCTTGCGCCAGGAACTCGCGGGTCAACAACTCTTCGGCGGCCTGCGGCTCGCGGCTGAACAGCAATTGATACAGCAGCCGCAACCGGTCCGAATCGGAGGGGGACGCCTGCCGCAACCGCTCGGCCAGCAACCCTGCCTGACGATCCATGAAGGGACTGTTGAGCACGAACAACTTCTGCAAGGGGGTGGTGGTTTCCGTCCGCCGATCACTGTGCGTATTGGGATCGGGAAAATCGAACCGCGCCAAGAGCGCGTTGAGTTCCAAGCGGCTGATGCGGCTGTACACCGTGCGCCGCGCGGCTTGAGGGTCGTGCGGTTCGATCGACGGACCACCCAACTGCGGATCAAGCTGTCCCGAAACCGCCAACACGGCGTCTCGCCATTGCTCGATGCTCAAACGCCGCCGCGGCATGCGGGCCAGCCACACATTGGCCGGATCAGCGGCTGCGGCGTCCGGCGCGAGACGGCTGCTGCGTCGATATGCGGCGGACAACACGATTTCCCGCTGCAACCACTTCAGCGACCATCCGTGTTCCATGAAGCGCACCGCCAGATCGTCCAGCAATTCCGGATGGCTGGGACGCTCTCCCAAGATGCCGAAGTTGCTCGGAGTGGCCACCAAGCCGCGGCCGAAATGCCAGCTCCAGACGCGATTCACCAGCACTCGGGCCGTCAGCGGATTGCGCGGATCGGCGAGCGCGTCGGCGAGTTGTTTCCGTCCGCTTCCCTCCTGCCACGCCGGGGGCTCCTCATCGCTCAAAATCCGCAGAAAACGGCGGGACACAACAGCGCCCGGTCTGGTCACGTCGCCGCGGGCATAGATCGGCAAATCGCGCGCTTCCTTGTCGCGGACAATATGGAGCGCGTGCTCCGGATTCTTGGCGTGGCCATTCTTGTCCAATTCCACTGATGGCGTGAGGGGTTGATTGTACATCTCGGTGCTGGCGAAAACCCCCGCCAGGGCGTAATAGTCGGCCTGAGTAATGGGATCGTATTTGTGGTCGTGACAGCGGGCGCAGGCGACCGTCAGCCCCAGCACGCCGCGCGTGACCACGTCCACCCGATCTTCCCATTCCTCCGCCATCACCTCCGGGGCATTTCGCCGGTAATACTTGGGTCCCAGGCCCATGAAACCGAGGGCGGCATATTCCTCACGGTCATCGGGGGCCAACAGGTCCGTCGCCAACTGCCGGCGGAGAAATTCGTCGTAGGGCAGATCGGCATTGAGGGCCGCGATCACCCAATCGCGATAGCGGTGGGCGTTGGGATAACACAGGGAACGATCATTGCCCACGATGTGGGCCTGGTCCTCGGCGTACCGCATCACGTCGAGCCACAGTCGGGCCCAGCGCTCCCCATACTGCGGCGAGGCCAGTAGCCGCTCCACCAGCCGGTCGTAGGCATCGGGAGCATCGTCGGCGAGAAACTGCTCGACCTCCGCGGGACTGGGGGGCAGTCCAATCAAATCGAAGGTCAGGCGGCGAATGAGTGTCCGGCGATCCGCCGGTGGACTCGGCGCCAGGCCGCGTGCCGTCAATTCCGCCAGCAGAAAACCGTCGATCGGGCGCTCGACCGTTTCCGGAGTGCCTCCCTGCGGAACGGGGTGCCGTCGCGGTGGCTGGAAGGCCCAAAAACGGCGGGCCTCGGCGACATCGAAGGAAGGCGTGCTCACCGGCGGGAGGTCGCCATCCCGCGGGTCAGGCGCCCCCATGGCAATCCAGCGGGTGAAGTCGGCAATGGTCTCGTCCGACAATTTGCCCGCGGGAGGCATCTGCAAGTCCTGATAGCGCAGGGCCGACAGCAGCAGGCTGTCTTCGGGCTTGCCGGGAACGATCGCCGGACCGCTTTCCCCGCCCCGTCGGCTGGCCTCGCGCAAATCGAGCCGCAGCCCTCCTTTCACTTCTTTGGACGTCTCTGAATGGCAGGAATAGCAATGTTCGACGAGGACCGGTCGAATCTTTCGCTCGAAGAAATCCAGTCCTTCTCGATCGGGCGCTTCGTCCGCCGCGCGGGCGGCCACGGCGCAGACCCCCGTCAGCACGACCAGTCCGCCAACCCAAACTCGCAGCCGCAACACTCCCACGGCGATGGACTCCTCCCCCACAAGGAACGAATCAATAAATTAGCATATCCTCTGCCCACGATGTAGCCAATCTTGTGTCTTCTTCAACTCGATGTTCAACCCGATGCCCGATGCCCGTTGGTCCGATGCCTGTTAGCCGGATGCCCGATCTCCCTCTGCCCGTTACCCGATGGCCGATGCCCAGTCAGTTGGCCAAATCGCCGAGACCCGGTGGTTCGCTGTGGCTCCCGGTCGTCTCCCACTGCCCCACTGTTCCGTCCACCCGTGTTCCCCAGCGACCGCTCGCGCGACCGGCAGCTTATTCGGTCCCGCTGGACCGCCAGTCGGCAGGTCTTCTGGATGCGTTCATCTTTGGCCGCCGTTAGTTCCGATTCGCGGCGTGAATGTCGCCAAGGCCGCTCATTTGCGGTACAAACCGAACATCCGCCGGGGGAGACGTCTGCTTGGAACCGCATCCCTTCCGACTGCTGCGCAATCTGGGCCGTTCGCGGGAAATCGCCGCGGTGTTGTTGAACCACGGTTTCGGCGACATCGTGGCGCGGCTCGGATTGCGGCATTTCTGGCAGCGTTGGCGGCGCTGGTTTTCCCGTCAGCCCCCGCCGTCCCGCCCAGAACTCACCACCGTTGCCCGCATTCGCCTGTCTCTGGAAGCGCTGGGGCCCACATTCATCAAGTTCGGCCAGGTGATGAGCACGCGGCCGGACATCATTCCGCGGGAAATGATCGAGGAGCTGAAAAAACTCCAAGAGCATGTGCCCCCCTTCCCCTCGGACCAAGCCGTGGCCCTCGTCGAGCAGGAGCTTGGCCACCCCATCGACACACTGTTCGCGGAGTTCGATCGTGAGCCGTTGGCCGCCGGTTCGCTAGCCCAGGTGCATCGGGCGTGGCATCACGATGGCACGCCGCTGGCGGTGAAAATTCGCCGCCCCAATGTGGTGCGCGACGTGGAGCGCGATCTGTCGCTGATGCGCGAGCTGGCGCTGCTGGCGGAGCGGCATCTGCCCGAATCCCGCGTGTTCGATCCCACCGGCCTGGTGAATCATTTTGCCCGAACCGTGCGGCGCGAGCTGAATTTCGCCCGCGAAGGGCGCACCATGCAAGAGTTCTCGCGGTTGTTTCGCGACGACCCCGCGTTGTACGTCCCCCGCGTGTACTCCGACCTGACGACCGAAGCCGTGTTGACGATGGAATTCGTGGAAGGGGTGCGGATCGACGCCCTGCGGTCCGACCACAGCACGCTCTACACGGGGGCCGACGTCGCCGCCCGCGGCGCGCGCATCTTCATGAAGCAGGCGTTCGAGTTCGGCGTCTTTCATGGCGATCCGCACCCCGGCAACATCCGCATTCGCCCCGATGGCAGCATTTGCCTGCTGGACTACGGCATGATCGGCATGCTCGACAACGCGATGCGCGAGCAACTGATCGACCTGTTCGTGGCCGTCGCCCGCCAGGATGTCGACGCGGCGGTGGACCTGGTCCTCAAAATCGGGGAACCTTATCGGGAAACCGACTGGCCGCTGCTGCACATCGATATGCGCGATTTTGTCGCCAACTACTACGGCATCGAGCTGGAGCGATTGCACGTTGGCCACATGCTCAGCGACTTCGTGGGCATCTTGAGCGAGCACGGCATCCGCTGCCCGGGCAGCATTTCCCTCCTGATTCGCGCGCTGGTGACGCTGGAAGGCATCGGCCGCAGGCTCGATCCGAGCTTCAATCTGGCCAAACATTTGCAACCATTTGTGGAATCGCTGGTGAAAGACCGCTATCAGCCGGGCAAGATGGCCGACCGCTTCCTGCAGAAAACCAGGCATCTGGCCGCCTTGGCCGAACAGGCGCCCGAGTTCGCCGTGCGGTCCTTGAAGAAGCTCAGCGAAGACCAGTTGAAGCTGCAATGGGAATTGCAAGGATTGGACCACTTCACGGTGGAGTTGGAGCGGGCGAGCAACCGCCTGGTGGTGGGGCTGGTCATGGCTGCGCTGATTGTGGCCTCGGCGTTGATCATTCGCGCGGGAGCCAACACCCTGTGGTTCACGATGCCCATGTACGTCGCGTCGAGCCTGTTGGGGGCGTGGCTGGTGTACGGGATTTTTCGCAGCGGTCGCCTGTGAACCGCCTTGAAACGGACGGCGGACGACGCGGCGGTTTTCGCCGCGCGGAGTTTGCCTGAATCCTATCGAACGGCGTGTGGCGGCGCCTGATTCGTCACCGCCGGTTCAAGTTCCGCCAGCACCGACTTGAACGCTGGAGTTCGGCTGCGCGGATCGGCGATGCGCGGCACCAGAACATTGCATTCGGGATAGTACATGGCGACATTTCCCGGCCGGATGGCGGCATGCGCGGTCGCGCGGACGGGAGACAATTCGCCAGCGGCCGTGCGCACCTTGACTGGCTGGCCGTCGGTCAGTCCCAGCTTTCGCAAGTCGTCCGGGTGGATGAGGATCACATCGCGACGATCGACGCCGCGGTACAGATCGTACTCCTCATACACGACCGTGTTGAACTGCCCCTCGCTGCGGATGGTCATCAACCGCAGCATCTGATCGCCCCCCGGCAGCTCGGGAAGGGCATGCACACACAGGCGCGCCTTGCCGGACGGCGTGGGAAACCGCGGGGTGTGGAACGTGCGGCCGCCGATCTGGAATTCTCGCCGCGTGCGATCGATGTCGGCCATTGGCTCGAAGCCGGGGATGATGCGGGCGATGGCCTCCCGAATGCGGCCGGTGTGCTGCATCGCCGCCCAATCGATGGGTCCGCCGTCTCCCAACACGCCACGGGCGATGGCGGCAATCACGGCGATTTCGCTCCGGGGTCCGACATGCCGCGGGGGGCCTCCGTCGCTGAGCCGCACGTAGTTGAACATCGACTCCTGCGTGGTGGATTGCGGTTCCTCGTCACGGGCCAGCACCGGCAAAATCAGGGTCTCTTTGGCCAGACCGTGGGCATGTCCAGTGTTCAAGGTGGTGTTGAGATAGACGAGCATGTCGAGCCGCCGGAGGGCCTGGCGCGCAAACTGGGCATCGGGACATGAACCATACAGATTGCCTCCCAGGCAAAAACCGACTTTCAATTCTCCACGGGCCGCGGCTTCGATGCAGCCCAGCGTGTCGAGACCGGGGGTGGTCGGCAGCACGACGCCAAAGTGCCGCTGCAACCGGTCGAACACGGCGTCCTTGAGCTTCGGCGTCACTCCCATGGAGCCGATGCCCTGCACATTGGAGTGTCCGCGGATGGGCAACAACCCCGCGTTCGGCCGCCCCACCATGCCCCGCAGCAAGGCGAGGTTGGCAATGGCTTCCACGTTTTCCACGCCGTGGGCATGGTGCGTGATGCCCATGGTCCAAGCAAAGACGACATTTTTCGCCCGGACATAGCGGCGAGCGATTTGGTCCACTTCCTCGCGCGACACACCCGACTTGCGGGTCAGTTCGTCCCACTCGAAGCGCTGGAGGGCGGCTTGCCATTCGTCCCAATTTTCGCAATGTTGCCGCAGAAACGCCGCATCGTAAGCGCCGAGCTCCACCACGCGCTTGGCAACGCCGGTGAGCAACGCCAGATCTCCGCCGATGTGCGGTTGCACATACAACGTGGCGATCCGCGTGCCAAACACCAGGCTCAGCGGATCACTGGGCACGCGGAACGTCACCAATCCTGTTTCGACCATGGGATTGATGACAATCACCTCGCCTCCGCGACGGCGAATGTGCTTGAGCGTGCTCATCAGCCGGGGATGGTTGCTCGCGGGGTTGCCGCCGATGAGGAACACGCAGTCGGCGTGTTCCACGTCTTCCAACACCACGGTGGCGGTGCCGGTCCCCAAGGTGCTCGACAGCCCCACCCCGCTGGCTTGATGGCAGAAGTAACTGCAATTGTTGACATTGTTGGTGCCGAACACGCGAGCGAACACCTGCAACAGAAAGCCGGCTTCGTTCGAGCTGCGGCCGCTGAAATACCAGAACGTTTCATGCGGCGCGACCGAGCGCAGTTTGTCGATGATGCGGGCGATCGCCTCGTCCCACGATATTGGCCGGTAGTAACTGGTCGCCGCGTCACTCGGAAGCCGCCGCGACGCCAGCAGCGGGGAGGTCTGGCGGCCGCGCGCTTCCAGTTCCCGCGGCGAAAAGACTTCCAACTGCGCCAGGGAGTAGGTCGAGAAGAAGTCGAGGGGAATGCCCCCCTGCATGTCGGCGGCCATCGCCTGCAACGATTTTTTGCAGACCTCGGGAAACGAACCGCGTTCGTTGACCATGCCCCCCAGTTGGCCTCCCATGCCCAGCGCGCAGGTCTTGCAGGCGTTTTTGCTCCGCAGCGCCCGCCATAACTTCCCGAAGCCGACTTCTCGGGCTTTGCGGACAGCGTACCACAGGGCGGGAAAACCGCCTCCCGCGCGAACACGACGCATGGAGCATGGTCCGAAGAGGGAACGGGAATTGGCCGAAATCCGCCGGCGAAACGATCGGCTTGCCGTGCGTCGCCAATTCCTACCCTGCATGGTAGTGTGCACACTGGCGTCCCTCAATCACGACTCGCTCGCAGGATCCGCGACCATGGTGATCGTCTTGGCCCGCATCGAAGTCGCTCCCGGTCAGCGGGAGGCTTTTCTGAAGGAGTTTCACCGCTTGATGCCCGCCGTGCGTGCCGAGGCGGGTTGCCTCGAATACGGCCCGGCCGTCGATGCCGAGACCTCGCTGGCCCGTCAAACCCGACTCGGAAGCGACGTGGTGATGATCGTCGAGAAGTGGGCATCGCTGGCCCATTTGGAAGCCCACCTTGTGGCGCCCCACATGGAAAGCTACCGTGCCCGAGTGAAAGACCTGGTGCGCGCGGTGCAATTGCACGTCTTGCAGCCGGCCTGATCCGGCCGATCAATCAGCGACGCGCGTTCCTGTTCATCCATCGCGTGCGGCTTCGGCCCTGGTTACAGGATGGATCGTCATGAGGCATGCAACCCAGTCAGCGATGGCCAGATGGTGTGTGGCGGGATGGTGGTTCCTCAGTCTGCTGGCGGCCGCGGGAGCCGATGAACCGCCGTTGCCGGCCGCACGGGGGCGCGAACTGCAAGCCGCCTGGGAGCGCACCATCCGGGAGGCGTCGGCGGTCCTGGAGCAGAATCCCCACGACCTGACGGCCTACTCGCGGCGCGGAGACGCCTACTTTTTTTCGGGCCAATTCGCCGCGGCGATTGCCGATTACGACCGGATGGTGGAACTGGATCCCAGTTTGGACGCAGCCCATTGGCGGCGCGGCATCGCCTGTTTTTACGCGGGCCGCTACGCCGACGCCGCCGCCCAATTCGAACGCTATCACACCTTCGACAACGTGGATCGCGAGAACGGCATCTGGCGTTATCTGTCGCAAGTCAAGGCACAGGGCAAGGAACAGGCCCGCGCGGGACTGCTCAAGTACGCCAAGGACGACCGCGAACCGTTCCCCGCGGTGTACGAAATGTTCGCGGGCCGGATGTCGGCGGAGCAGATTCTCGAACAAATCGCGCGGGCGGACATCTCCCCGGCCGAGCGCGAGAAGCGTCGTTTTTACGCCGATCTGTATATCGGCCTCCACGAGTGGGTCGAAGAGCGCCCGGAATCCGCGCAGAGACACCTCGCCCGAGCCGTGAGGAATTCCTGGGGACCCCAGGGGGGCTACGGTCCGCATTACATGTGGCACGTGGCGCGTCTACACGAGGCCTCCCTCCGGGAAGGCAAAAAGTGACCAGACGGTCCTTTCCCCGCGGACCAACAGCGGGGGGCGAGAACTGTCCGGGCGTCAAGCGTCCAGCCGGTTCCTGGTTTAATGCCTTGCGGAACAGCCGTCGCGCCTGCCGAGCTGCCCCCGATTGGCGCTCCGCACCCGAACGTTGTCATCGATGGAATGCGGCCTCGTCTGAAATGTGCTGGCCGGCCGGTCAATCAGCCCGCGGTCGACTCAGCCGCCGTCGACGATGTCGTCGACGAGATAGTATTCATAAAACAATCGGCCAATTTCTTCGCTCAACCGCGACAGATACCGCGCCTTGAAATTGGAATAGCTCTCTTCCGACGCGGATTTCGGCTGATGCAGCGGAAAGCGGGAGCGGACCTGCTCCTGAAAAATGCGTTCGGCGCTGCCGTCCTCGTCCATCTTCCACACGCTGACGATGGCTTCCGACCGGCCTCGATACAGCGTCGCGCTGCCATCCTCGTACAACGAGAATTCGTTGAGGTCGATGTAGATGACGTAAGTGGTTTGGAAGGCGGCGCCCAACTCTTCCGGCTTGTCCCAGTCCTTGTTTTCGTCGAGCCAGGCCTTCACCCGATCGGGATTGATGACCGAGATTTTGTGTTCGTGCAACCGGTAGGTCACGTACTTCGCCAACTCGTGATCGATGCTCTCGAAGTTGTAGCGCACCTCGGCGGGGGCAAAACACAGCACGGCGACGGTGACCCCCTTGTCGGTCATCGACTCTTTTGTTTCGCGATCGAAGGCCGGTTCGATACTCGGCGGTCCGCCGATCAGATATCCCAGAAACAGCACATAGCTGCAGCCGGGAGCGCAACACGCCGCCAAGGCCAGGCACGCGAGCACCAGTCCGTGCTGCCACGCCGAACGTCTTCGCGAGGTCGTCATGAAGGGCCTTTCATCGATCGCTGGAAAGCCGTGTCGTGCCGGGTTCGACCCCACCTGCCGACCGACCCCGCGCCCTACGCAGTGCGCAAGGCGGGCCGCTCCGTCACTCGTGCCTGTGATGGTTGTCAACCACGGGGTGCGGCAATTGTTCCCTCGTTGAGGCGATATCCATGGGCAGGTTCCGCGGCGTGCCGATCTTCCCCTTCCCCCTTCCGTTTTCCGCTTGCGCCGCTGTCTGCCAGGCGGTGGCACAGGACGTTGGTCGGGGGCGCGGCAGCGGCCGAGCGGGGTGTGTGGTCAAATGTCGGTCCCCGGACGGTGATCGTAGAATTGTTCGGACAATTGCAGGCAAACGCGGTCGATGAAATCCTTCTGGAACAGCAGGGCGGACCGTCCGATTTCCTGCACCGGCTGATGGGGCGGATAGACGATGTTGAATTCGGTGTTATAGATGCCGAGCGCCAACCGCTCCCCGTTCACTTCCTCCACTTTGAACGCCCGGATAAATCCCTGAGCACGTCCGCGGAGCAGGTGGGCGACATTCTTTTCCCGCGTGAGATCTTCCCGCAGCGAGAAGGCTTGCAGGTCGATCCACGCCACGTAATCCACGTCGAAGGCGTGGGCCACCGCGCTAGGATCGCGCACCACGCCGCCGTTGTCATCCAGCCACCGCGCCATTTCCGTCGCGCTGACCACATTCACACCGTGAATGCGCATCCTGCGCGTGATGCCTTCGATGAGGTCCGCGTTCAACGAGGCGAGTTCCTCGCCGACGGCGGCGGGAACCGTGCAGACCACCGCCACGCGGTGCTTTCCCTTGGATAGATCGACCCCCGTCATCGCCTTGAACTGCGCTGTCTGCAACGGGTCGCCCGTGAGCATCTTGCCCGCCATCACGAACAGCGAACAACCGGGTAAACCGAAGAGTGCCGCGAGAGCACACATGCGAACGACGGCGGCAGAATTCATCGGCGATCCTTCGCCTGGGGTGATGCTTATGCGGGCAACCGCCGCATTGGGCGGAGTCGCCGCGCGCGGCTACCGCAATTACCTGACCAGCCTGGTGGCGCTCCGGTTGATGTCGGGCCGGCGACCGCGGCCGCGCCGCTGCACGGCATCGCCAGCATGCTTGGTGAACCAGCACGGTAAGCACGGCAGTAAACACGGCTTCATCACGCGAGCCAACGGAGCATCCAGATCAACAGCCCGACCGCTCCCCAACTGCCGACGAGTACCGCCAGCACCGGCCACGGTTCGTCGACGGCCCAGAGCCGCCCGCGCCAAGCGCTCCACCAGCACCACGGGATCAGCCCCAGGCAGGACAGCGCCAGCAGCACGCCGGCCGGATTGGCCCGCATGGCCGCGCTCCATTCTCCCCGCGCGAAATGCACAAGGCTGGTCGTCATCCCGCAGCCCGGACACGGCCGCCGATACAACATTTGAAAGGCGCATCCCGGCAATCCCAAACGTTGGTGCGTCCCGTAACCTCGCGGATCCGGCTCGATCTGTCGGGCCAACCCGAAACCGGCCAGCAGCACGGCGCCGCACAGCGTCAGCAGCGTCCGTCCGGTACGACCGATCGGCAATCCGCCAGTTGGCAACACGGAAGTCATCGAGTGATCAGGAAGTGAAGCGGGTGATATCGCGGAGCCACGACCCCGACAAGACGGACACGCACCTGGCCCCATCGTAAACGCCCGACGAGGGGTCAGGCAGTCTCGCCACCGGCAGAATTCGCCGTCGCCAGGTCTCGGGGAGGCCGTTTTTCTGAGATTTCCTCAGGGAGCAGCCGTGTTCGGGTGATGTGCGCCGCCGAGCCGTCTTCCCTTGGAGATGACTCCTCGTTATTGTTCGCGGCCGCCGCGTGGCCAGGCGCGTCGTCGCATCGCCAGGTGCGTCCGCGCGTCGCCCGGCGCATCGTCGCCGAGGCGGACATGATGCGCGGCTCCTATCTCAGCCAGGTTGCAGCCGTTCACTGAGCCGTCGACTCCCTATTTCGCAGACGACCGTGGGAGGTGCCTGAGCAAGGAGGCATCGGTGTTGCTCCAACCGAGCATGTATTCTTCCCCGCAAGGACGGCTGATGGCCGGGTCGTGGGCAGCCGCGGTGCTGGTCTTGCACGCCGCCGGTTGTCAATTGGTTCCCGATTTTTCCGCGGACCGCTCTCCCCCCGCCATGGTCGCGGGAGGCGCGCCCGCTGAAGCGAGCGAGCCATCGTCCGCCGGGACTGCCACTGTCGTGCCCGTCGCGGCTGTCGCCGAAGATCAACCACCGGCGACCGAGGTCGACCCTGCCACGGCGGCCGAACTACGGATGCTCTTGGAGCAAACGGCGTGGCACGTGGACCTGGCTTGGTCGGTGCTGTCCGCCGATCAACCGGGACCGACGCGGCCTTGGCGCTACGCGTTCCTGCCCAAGCTCCCAGCGGATGCCTCCCATCCTCCGGTGTTCGACGGCCGCGCCTTGTTCGAGGGCACGCCGGACGGCGTGGATGAAATCACGCGCCAGGGTCTGGATGCCCTGCTGGCAAGCTGGAGCAGTGGTCACGACGCGATCGCGATGAATGCCGTGATTCTGCGCGCCCGCTGGGAGGCCCAACGCAACGTCGTCGTCGACGACGACACGTTGTCCCGCCTTCAAACTCTGGCGGAAGGGCGCACTCCTCCCGTGCCCTCCTTGGCGACCCGCTCGGCGGCCGCCGAAGCCTGGTGCCGCTGCCTGCGCCTGCTGCCGGGTGATTGGGAGCAGTCCTTGCTGCCCGCGGGACTGCTCCTGGAACGCGCGGGATTGCCCGACGAACTGCGGGGCACGTTGTGGCGCTCCCTGGCGGAAAGCGTTCCGCCGGACCGTCTGCCGGGACTGTCGCGCACGCTGTCGGATCGGCGGAATTCAGGGTTGCGTCGGGCCGCTCTGGAAGCCTGTGTGTTGTACGCCAGCCGACACCCTGGTTTGACCAGCACGCATCGCGACTGGCCGGAGATCCTACCTACTTTAAGGTTGGATGCCGATCCAGTGATCCGCCAGTTGTTCGCCCGCTGGGCGGCCTTGGGACGACCCGAGGAAGCCGTGCCGTGGATTCGCGAACTGGCTCGCGATGTCGATCCCGGAGTGCAGGAACAGGCCATTCGCGGTCTGGGTTGGACCCGTTCATCGGCTGGTCGCGAACTGCTGCGCGAGCTGCGTCGCAGCGATGCTGAACGATTGCGGGCCGTGGCCGCGATGGCCTCGGCGTCGTGGGGCATCGAGGAATTGCACGAGCTGCGGCAAGATTCCGGCCCGTCGGTGCGGACGGCGGTCGCCAAAGCGCTGGCGAAGTTTCCCGAGGCAGAGGCTCAGCGCTGGCTCCGCGATTATTTGGCCGACGAAAGTCTGGAGGTGCAGGCCGCCGCGGTGTCGGCCGTCGCCGACTGGCCCGCCGAACTGGCAGTCCCCGTGCTGTTGGATGCCCTGTGCGGCAGTGCCTTGCGGACCCGTCAATTGGCGCACGACCTGTTGCGCTCGCGGTTCTGTCCGGGTGTCAACTTCCCCGTGGATGCCAGTCTGGCCGAGCGCGAGGAGGCAGTCCGTCGCTGGGCGGCCGAGCGGGGTTGGAAATGGCAAGCCGCGGTGTACTCTCCCACGGCGGGGGAATCCTCGGCGGATGACCGCACACTGCCCGAGGAACTGGCCGTGATCGTTCAAGCCTATGTCGACGCCGTCGAAAAAGCTCCCACCGCCACCGAACGCTGGGCCGCCCTGCTGGAACCAGCCGATGTGCCGACAATCGAACGGTTCCTCGCCGATCAGTCGCCCGTCGTGATGCGAACGGTGGTTGCGGAATTGCTGCCTCGGCTGTCCCCGTTGTATGGGCTGCTGCCGGAACTGGAATCCCGTGATGTACTGCGGCGACGGCAAGCCGCGAACCAATTGGCCGAACTGGCGGCCGCGCATCCGCTCAGCCCGTTGTTTCTCGAACAATTGCACGAACGCCTGGCCCTGGAACAGGACCGACTGGTGTGGCAGGCCTGCATGACCGCGGTTCAGCGGGAAAGCCACCCCGCCGCGGTGCGGATCGCCCTGCTGGCGCTGCACAGCAATTGGCCGGATGTGCGTGAATTGGGAGTGCAGTTCGTGGCCGACCATCCTCAGCCCGATGCCGCCTTGTGGTTGCTGCCCCTGTTGCACGATCCGTACCGCTCGGTGCGCTTGGCGGCGATTGCCGCGGCGGGTCGCTGCCAGAACGCGATGGTACTGGAAGGGTTGGCCGCTACCGAAAAAACACCAGCTCGGCCTGGATTGCGGTCGTTGCTGACAGACCACGATCCCGAAATCCAATGGGCCGCGTTGTCCGCGATGGTTTGCTTGCGGGATGAGGCCGCGGCCGGCGAATTGTTGCGGCGGACATTCGATCCGCAGCCGGCGGTGCGGGAGCGGGCTGTCGCGGCGTTAGGCGCTTCGGGACAACCGCGGTTCGTGGAGCCACTGATAAAACTGGCCTGGACAGAGCCGGCGGTCTCCGTGAAGCGGGCGATTTTGAGAAGTCTGGACGACCTGGTACCGCCGGAAAGGCAACCGGCCTTGCCCACCGGGCTTGCCGCGTTACCGTCCATCGACGATAAAATCCGAATCTGGACAACGTGGTGGTCGACCGCCGCGCGCCCTCCTTCGGCAAGTTCCCCTGCATTGGGTTCCGATGAGCAAGTCTACCGAGAAACGCCAACCCCGCGATGACTTTCGCCTGGAGTGGCATGGCAACACGGTGGTCATTACCCCCGCTGGCAACGTGGAAGCCATGAGTTGGGATTTGATCGAGCAAGCCGCCGAAATCGTGATGGCTCCGCTCAAGTCGCACGAATCCCCCATGGTGGTGTTCGATCTGAGCGAAGTCGGCTATTTCGGTTCCGTGTTCTTGGCCCTGTTGCTCCGCTGTCACACGGCGGTCAAAAGCCGCGGCGGAGAACTGGTGATTTGCGGCGCCAGCAAAATGGCGAAGGAGCTGCTGCGGATCACCGCGCTGGACACCTTGTGGGCACTTTATGAGACCAGGGAAGAAGCGCTGGAGGCGCTGGACGGCTGACCGGGAGATGGGAATCATTCATGGATGACGCACCTCAGACAGGCGAACGCGCCGCGGTGCCGCTTCCCGATGCCGCCCCCGTCGATCGCGAGGCTGCCGCCCGGGCCGCGCTCCTCGCCGATCTGCGTTTGACCACCGATAAGCTGGAACGGGACGGAGCCTCCCGCGGCGACCTGAAAATCCTCAGCCGCGCCCTCAAGGAACTTCGCTACGCGTTCAAGGTGTTCAGCCCCTACCGCCGCCACAAGAAGGTGACGGTTTTCGGTTCGGCCCGCACCCCTCCGCAGCATCCCGATTACCAACTCTCCCTGGAGTTCGGCCGCCGCATGGCCTCCGCCGGCTGGATGGTCATCACCGGAGCCGGCGGCGGCATCATGGAAGGCGCGCACGTCGGCGCTGGACAAGCCATGTCGATGGGGGTGAACATCGTGCTCCCCTTCGAACAGGAAGCCAACTACGTCATCTCCAAGGACGAAAAGCTGGTTACCTTCCGCTACTTCTTCACGCGGAAACTGATGTTCGTCAAGGAAACGCATGCGGTGGCCCTCTTTCCCGGCGGCTTTGGCACGCAAGACGAATTGTTCGAAACGCTCACGCTGCTCCAAACCGGCAAGCGGGACTTGCTCCCCATTGTGTGCATCGACCACCCCGGCGGACTGTACTGGAAAGCCTGGGATGACTACGTCCGCGAACAGCTTCTCGGACGGAAGCTGATTTCGCCCGAAGACCTCTCGCTGTACCGCATCACCGACAATCTGGATGATGCCGTCGCTGAAATCATGCAGTTCTATGCCGTATTCGACAGTATGCGATTCGTTCAAGACCGCCTGGTCATTCGCCTGCGCGAAGCCCCGTCCGATGCCCTGCTGAAACGCCTCAACGCCGAGTTCCACGATGTTCTGTCCGGCGGCAAGATCGAACGGACCGAAACGCATCCGTTCGAATTCGACGACGATCACGTGCGGCATCTGCCGCGGATCGCGCTCCGCTTCAATCGCCGCAGCACCGGCCGCTTGCGGCAAATGATCGACTTCCTGAACCGGGAGATCGTCGCCACCACCGACGAAGATTCCGAGTGACCGCCGATCCAACGCAGCCCGGTTTAACGCAGCCGCGCATCGGCGCGTATTTCGGTGCAGGTCGCCGATGTGCCGGTTTAGGGACTCAACACCGGGAGTTGCATTCGCCGCGGATCGGGTGTTGCACGTTCGCTCGTGGCGGGAATTTCCGCCTCTTGCGGACCAGGTGACCGTCGCGGCGGACCGAAGAGGGTCAATCGGGCGGCCCGCCACAGCGCGGACCAGCGGGAAAATGTGGCCGCCACGGCGGTGGGTTCGTAGCCGCAGTGGACCATGCAGTCGGCACATTTGGGGTTGCCGCTCCCGCGGCCGTATTGACTCCAATCGGTCGCGTTCAGCAGTTCCTCAAATGTGGCACAGGAGCCTTCCTGCAACAGATAGCACGGCTTTTGCCAGCCGAACAAATTGTAGGTGGGGCTGCCCCACGGAGTACATTCCAGTTCCCAGTACCCTTGCAGGAATTCGAGGAACAGCGGGGACAAATTGAACCGCCACCGCCGTTTGCCGTTGCCGAACACCCTACGGAACAGCTCGATGGTTTGCCGGCGATGCAGAAACAGTTCCTGCCCAGGGGCTTTTTCGTAGGGATAACCCGGAGACAGCATCATCCCCTCGACGCCCAAGTCCATCAGGCAATCGAACAACTCCCGCAGCCGCTCCGGATCGGCATTGTTGTACACGGTGGTGTTGGTGGTGACGCGAAAACCTCGCGCGATCGCGGCCTTGATCGCCGCCAGCGCGACATCGTACACCCCTTCGCGGCTGACGGCGAAATCGTGATCGTCCCGTGGTCCATCGAGGTGCACCGAAAACGTCAGATATTTCGACGGTCGGAACCGATGCAGATGTTTTTCCAACAGCAAGGCATTGGTGCAGAGGTAGACGTATTTTTTCCGCGCGACCAGGCCAGCGACGATTTCGTCGATCTGCGGGTGGAGCAGCGGTTCGCCGCCAGGGATGGAGACGATGGGCGCTCCGCATTCCTCCGCGGCGCGAAAACATTGTTCGGGTGTCAGTTGCCGACGCAGGATTTCCGCCGGGTATTGAATTTTGCCGCACCCCGCACAGGCCAGATTGCAGCGAAACAGCGGCTCCAGCATCAACACCAGCGGGTACCGTGTGCGCCCCCGCCACCGCTGCATCAGCACATACCTGGCCACCGTTCCCATTTGGGACAGCGGAACACCCATCGTTTGCCTCCGTGCCAGACGTCGGTTCCCAGAATCACCTACGGTTTAGCAGGTTTCGCCGGGAGTGTCTGCGCCACTCGCCGCCACGCCGCCACGAGAGCATCCGTGGTCGTTATTTACGAACGGTCCGGTAAAATCCCTTCCAGCGGTTGTGATGGTCCGGCCGCGGCTGACCGTGGGCCGTGTTCGTCTGCCCTCGGCGATCATCAGATCCCGCCGACATCATCATGGATGCATCCGTGGAGAGTTCGCCGATGCACTCAGCCCGAGACGCTCGGCACGCGGAGTCGAGTTGCGCCGGGAGCAAACGTCCACCGCGGCGACTCCTGGGGGTGTTGGCGAAATGGCCGCGGCCGGGAATGGTCAAAACCCGGCTGGCCGCTGCCGTGGGTGCCGAGCGAGCAGCGCAGTTGGCCGAAGCGTTTCTCAGGGACGTGGTGGACCGATTCGCCAACGTGGCTGATGAGCGCTGGCTCGGTTTCGCTCCAGACAATGACGCGGCCCGAACCTGGTTTCGAGCTTTATCCGCCGAACGTTACACCCTGTGGCCGCAACCCGCGGGGGGGCTTGGGGAGCGGATCGAAGCCTTTTTTGCCGCGGCAGCTTCTCTTGGAACCGTTTCCGCCGTGCTCATCGGGTCCGATAGCCCCACTTTGCCCACGGAATTCGTCGAGCAGGCTTTCGGGCTTCTCGAAGAACATCCCACGGTGCTCGGTCCGGCGGAAGACGGTGGTTACTACCTCATTGGCGCGCGGACCCCGCTGACTGGTGTGCTGCGCGCCGTTCGCTGGAGTTCCGAACACGCGCTGCGCGACACCCAAGCGGCCTTGCATCGCGCCCATCTGCCCCCCGCCTTGCTGCCGACCTGGTACGATCTCGATGCGGCGGTTGACCTGCAACGGGTGATGAGCGATTGTCAGGCTGCACGGAGGCGCGGCCAACTCTGTCCAGCACCCCGCACGGAAGCCCTGCTCATGCGTGGTTAGCGGGTCATGGCCGTGCACGAGGGCCTCGGGCTGACTGTCCGTTGTCGACTTGCGGCCAGGAAGGCCCCCGCGTTAACCTCGACACGGCTCGACATCGCCACTGGCGTGCGGCCATGCTGACCGTCAGGCCGAGGAGGTCGACTGGCAAACCGCCATCAGCCAATGGTTGGTGCTCCGTCCGCAGGGTTCCCTCCTTGAGCAGGCTCGCGCCCCGTGAACAGGATTTTTTCCGCCGTTGTGCGGCGACCCGCCGCGGCGGGTCGAACCGTCGCCGCCGGTCGAACCGTCGCCGCCGGCGGCGCGGGAGACAGAGCATGGCAATCCTCGAGGAAACGCAGGCACCAATTTGTCGGACGCGATCACCGGTTTGTCCCCGCAATTGGGTAGCGAGGCTTTATCGCCACATTCGGGCAGCAAGGTGGCAAATGGTCGGGATGAGCGCTGCTTGCCGTTCGCGTGGACTCCAGGGAGTCGCATGAGCCAGTCCCCCTTGCGAGTGCTGCTCGTGGTTCGCGATCACAGCGACCACATCACGCAAGCCGGTCTCGAGCTGGTGGAATCGCTGCGCCGCGAGTCGCGGTTCGAGCTAATCGGCATTGTAGGGACCGACGACGTGCAGCCGGCGAATCCCGCCGAACTTGTCGTGGTGCTCGGAGGCGACGGCACCATTCTGCGCACATGCCGGCAACTAGGCCCGCAACAGCGCCCCATTCTGGGCGTGAATCTGGGGCGGCTGGGGTTTCTCGCCGACCTGTCTCCCGCCGAGTTTTTAGACCGACTCGCCGAACTGGCCGAGCGCCGCTTCCAGGTGATCCATCATTTGATGTTCAGTTGCCTGTTGCGGCGTACCGACGGGCCAACCGAAACGCATGTCGGCCTGAATGAAGTCGCTGTGCTGTCGGCGGGTTCGCTGCAAATGTTGCGGGTCGATCTGTCGATCGATGGCGAGCGGGTGACGACTTTTCGGGGCGATGGATTGATCGTCGCGACACCGGTTGGCTCGACGGCCCACAGTCTGGCGGCGGGCGGTCCCATCCTCAAACAGGATTTGCAAGCGTTTGTCATTACACCGATCAGTCCACACACCCTGACGAACCGGCCCCTCGTCGACCGGGCTGATTGCGTGTATACCCTCGCTGTTCCCGAAGCCGTACCCGGCGTGATGCTGGTCATCGATGGACAGATTCGCCGTCCGCTCTCCGCTGGCGACTGCGTGGAAGTCCGCCGGGCCGCGGAAACATTTCAGCTTGCCCGGCTCTCGCACCACAGCTACTACGGCACGCTGTATCGCAAATTGGGCTGGGGCGGTCAGACGCGCCACGGGAACTGAGCGCCTTCGACCCGACAGGGTCGCGGCCGACGTCTTGCGTCGTTGTGCCTATGCCCTGCCGCGTTGAGCCGGAGCGACGGCATCACGGCTGCGGAACACCGTTGACCAGAATCGATCCATTGAACTGAGTGCCGTTGAACAGGAACCACGGTGGACCGAATCCGTTGGTGATGAAGAACGGGCTGGTGTTGATGGTCACGATGTTGTCGGTGTCGCCGAAGAAGTTGATGGTTCCCACGGGCAGGAGAAAGGCGATGCCGAATTCGTTGCCCAAGGTGCCGTTGAGGTCGGTGATGGTGATGTCGTTGCCCTCGATGCGGACAGAAGCCGGCGCGTTGATGGTATTGAAAATGATGCCGTCGCCGAATTCCGCCGTGATGTCGATGATGTTGTTGCGGATGATCGTGTTGGAGTTGGCGGCGAAGTCGAACTGCATGGCGCGGATATCGCGGGTGGCCAGAACGCTGGGTGCAATGAAGGTCATTTGGTTGTTTTCGATCAGGTAGGTGGACGGTCCGGAGGCGTTGACGAGGATGCCGATGTCCCCGTCGGCCACGCCGCGAATGATGTTGTTGCTGATGTTGACGTCGGCCTGGGCGAGGTTGTTGGGCGTGCGAATGAAGATGCCGGTTTGCACGGCGTCTTGCATGATCAAATCGTTCGTGGAAATGACCGCGTTGAGCGGCCCGTTCCAGCCGGCGGTGGCACCGCCGACGGGATCGCCAATGGCCAGGTTCGCCGCATTCAAGAGGGTCGCGGGTCCGAGGGTGACGTCATTGTCCACGAACTGTAAATTGAGGGTGGAGCCGGTCCCGCTCCCGACGGTCCCCAACAGCACGGCGCTGTTCTCGAAATCAGTGATGGTGTTGGTCTGGAAGCGCCAGTTGTAGGTGTCTTGCACGGTGGCCAGCGCCAGAATTTCGTTGTTGTTAAAGGCCGTGGTTCCGGGACCGTTGCCCGTAAATGTCGAATTCACGACGGTCAGGCTGAGCACATCGATGGCTCGCAAGCCGAACGTGGTGTTGTCGAGTACTTGATCGTTGTCCATCGCCAGGGCCACGGTTTGCGCGTCGATGCCGAGATCGTTGTTCTGGATCAGCATCTGGTTGAGCACGACCACGCCCGTATCCAGGAGGAACACGCCGGCTCCCGAAGTGACCGGCGTGGGCGGCGCCGTCAGGCTCTCGAGGTTGAACGTGGCGGGCACCGAGCTGTCGATGGTTCCGCCCGACGCGGCCAGCACGTTGGTGCTGCCAAACACGCCGAAGTCGGGCGTGCGGCCGGCGCTGATGTTATTCGCCAGCACGATGCCTGGTCCGATCGCATCCAACGCCGACACGCTGGTGAACGACATCCCGATCACCGACGCCATCACGTCGATCGCGCTCTCGTTGATGGCGTCGATCAGTCCGTCGTTGACGAACAGGCCGCCGGCGACATTGGTGATCTGACCGCTGACGGCGTCGAACGTCACCGTGCCCACGCGGCGGCCGAACAAGCCGACACCTTCGTTGGGACCGTTGGGTCCGGTCGCCAAAGTGGTGATCGACAGCAAATCGAACTGCACGTTGGACGGGTTGTCGGTGACCGACACACCAGCCACGGTGTTCGCCGTGGGGACCGGCGGCGAATTGTAGGCGCCGGTGACGACGAGGTTCTCGAAGCGGACCTCCTCCGTGTTGCCGCTGATGATCACCGCCGTGTTCGACGACAGTGCGGAATTGGCGACGGCCGTCCGGCCGCGGAACCGCACCGGCATGCGGTTGCCGACGATGTTGATGCCCGTGCTGCCGCGGGCGTCGATGTCGACGCCGTTGAATTCCACCAGCGAGTTGATCGTGGGATCGCCGTCGTCCACGATGGTGATGTTGAGGCCGGCGATCGCGTCGATTTCCGTGCTGCCGCGGACGCGGAAAATGCCCGTGTTGTTGATGTTGGGATTCACGTCGCCGATGACGATGCCCGGACCCAAGCCCCCCGCGATGACGATGTTGCTGAAGGTGGCATTGCCTGAGCTGTTCTGGTACTCGATGGCCGGCGCCCCCACGAAGTTCAACGGGGAGGCGGTGAGGATGCTTAAACCGGCGGTGCGCAAATCGGTAATGAAGTTGACATTCCCGGCGTTGCTGTCCAAATCGACGCCGTGGCCGCCGCGGTCGAGAATTTGGACCGGTTGCGAAAAGGTCACGACGCCGCCAAACGCCAGGTCTTCGATATTGATGGCGTCTCCGGCCGAGCGCTGGATTTCCACCGGGGACGAGAACGTGTATGCGCCGCCGTTGTTGACGATATTGATCGCCTCGCCGGTGAGAGGCGGCGTGACCACATTGCCGGCGATGAACACGTCGCCGAACTGGGCGCTGCCCAGCGAATTCCGCACCAGAATGCCGCCGGCACCGGTGTAATGGATCGCCGAGGGGCTGGCGGCAAACAGGTCGACGAAGCTGCCTGGTTGCGTGTTTTCGATGAGCACGGCGCTCAGACCCGGCGTGGAGGCGGTGAACACGATGTCGGCGGAGGCGGGGTCGAGCGGATCGAACAGGCCGTCGCCTTCAAACGTGACCCGCGCCTGCCCGCCATTGACATACAAGCCGTTCAAATTGGCATTGAAGATGCGCGACTGGAAAAAGCGGACCGTGCCCACGCCTTGCAACAGCACGCCGTTGCCGGAAGCGAAGTTCACGTCCACGTAATCCACGTCCACGTTGTTCACCCCGTTGCCAAACACGCCGTGGCCAGTCGGGCCGGTGGTGTTGTCATTCGGGTCGCCTAACTGGAAGCCGCTGAATTCAGCATTGCTGGCGAGCGTCACGCCGTTGCCCGGCGACGACAGAAACAAGGGTCGTTCTTCCGGCACGCCGGCGTTAGGATTGTCGACCGCTCGGGGCAGCAGCACGAAGCCGAATGGCTGCAAGAAGATGGAGTGGGGCACGCCGTCCCCTTCACCCAACACGCGCACGTTTTGTTCGAGTGCGACCGTGGTGTTGCTATAAACGCTGTTGGTCCAGGTGAAAATGATGTCTTCCCGAATTCCGTTGGGGTTGCCGTCGTTCTGTTGGGCATCGGCAATCGTGAGATACGGGTTCTCATAGGTTCCCAAGGGGGCCGTCGGATCGTATTGCGGGGCCAATTGCCGCATCAACGCGAGATTGGAACGGTTATACGGATTGTTGCTGGCGACGTGCTCGACGAAGTACGGCGTGCCGTCGGGCTTGAGGGCCACCAGTCCAACATCGCGGACCAAGGTCCGCGCTACCACGATGTTGTACTGGCGGTTCACCGGCGTGGTCATGCGATTGAACTGCGTGCGCGGCTGGTCGTGCGGCTGGCGATAGCCGCCGTAGCTCGCCGCCACGCTGAACACCACGTTGGTATCGAACACGCGGTCGTTCGTGACCTCCAAACCGACGCTGATGTTGGGCAACAGGTTTCCTTGCAGCCGGCCTTTCCATCCCCAGGCTTCGTCCACCCCGTCCGCCTGGAAGTGGTACCAGCCACCGTACAGCCGCACGTCGTGGCGTTCAAAAAAGCGACCCGGCAAGGGCACGCCCAGTTCGTGGTCCAAGCCCCGCATGGGCGTACCCAGGAACCGGCTTTGATCGTACAGAATGATGTTCTCCGAAAACCGCACGCTGTCCGGGATGAATTCGATGCCGAGTTGCTTGGATTCCGTCTGAATGGGGAAGTACGTGTTCAACCGCATGTCCCAGCCGGGGCCGTAAGTTTCCAGGCCAAGCCCGTACTGGCGGAACAGCACCGACGAGGAATTATCGTAGTCGAAGTAGGCGTTGATGCCGAAGATGCGGTCCCAGCCGCTCACGTAATGGCGATAGCCCAGCCCCACATTGGCCCCGTAGTGGTCCTGGGTGGTCCGAAAGCCGCGCAAATCACCGAACAGCAGGCCGTCGCCGAACATCGAGTAGGGCATGAACTCCAGCGGCACGAATCCATCCTCGCGACCGATGCCCGGCCCCGAAATGAATCCGCCGCGAACGACCGCTCCTAGCGCTTGTTCTCCGCGGCCGGTAAAACGATCGCTGAACCAGAAGCTCTCGTCACCGCCGCCGGAGGTGCTCGCCGACGCTGGTTCGGGAACGGGACTGGGAGGTTGCCCGAGCGCGGCCACAGGCCAGGCCGCCAGCAACAGCCCCAGGCCGAGCCAGACAAACACCCAGCCGACGGGTGCTGAGGCATTTCTTCGCCGCCAAAAAGTCCGCTGCATCGACACACCTCTGCGGGTACGGACCATCGCGGCCGGTGCCGCGATTCGGCCGGACGTAGGCGTTCTCTGAGTGGTCTTGGGAGACATGGACGGCGGGTTGTAGCGTTGCCGGGAAGGTGCAGCAATGCGTGAATCCCGGCCAACCACCGGCTTTGCCCGAGAATCCCCCTTCACCCGCAACGATTGGGACGCATTTCGGCGAAAAGTGCCATTGACGCGCCCACTTCCGACGGTGGTGCAGCCCATGCCCCGCGTGACCACGCGCGGGGGTACGCCTCTCGCTTAATCGACTGGTCCCGCCCTGCCCGACATTCGAGCACGGCGGACGGAACGGGAGGCACGCCCCCTCGGCCGCGCCGAGCGATCCCAGCGGATTCCGCCTTGGTTCACTCGGCTGTCCGCTTCCGCAGTGGACACGTTGGCGCAGCCCAGCCAGCACGAGCTCGCTCGCAGGTTGTTGGCACGGTGGGAATCGCTTGCGGTTGCTGCCATAGTAGTCGCCACTAGACCGGTATAGCCTCCGTCGAACAGTGTCCGCTCGGAGCCGTTGCCTTGCCTGGATCCCGCGTTTCATGCCGACGGCGCGGTCTTCCCTCGCCGAGCCGCGGAACGTTGTGTTGCTGCCAGACCAGCGCGGCCACACCGAAGTTTCCCCGGCCGGAGCAGTGGGATTGCTCCACCCGCAACTCTCTTGGCGGTGGGAACGCCGATTTCCCGGCCGTTAGCGCCCCGTTTCATGGTTTTGCCTGCTAAGGCCCAGTTCATGTCCGACGAAGCCAGTTCCCGCCCTTCTCACAAACATCAATCGGCCCTGCCCATCTTGCTCGGCTTGTTGGCCGGACTGGTCTTGGGCCTGATTGCCAATGCCTTGGGGATGCGCGACGGTCGTCCCGACCGCTGGCTCGCGGTGGCGATCTCTGTGGCTCAACCCGTGGGCAAGGTTTTTCTCCGATTGATGTTCATGGTGGTTGTACCGTTCGTGTTCGCGGCGTTGTCGCTGGCGGTAGTGGAGATCGGCGAACCGCGGCGTTTGGGACGGCTAGGCCTGAAAACGCTGGTGCTGACAGGTGTCTTTTCGGCGACGGCCGTGTTGATTGGCGTGACTTTGGTCAACGTCTTCCAGCCGGGGCACGTCCTCTCGGAACAACAGCGGACGCAACTCGCCGCACGTTACGAAGCCGATAGCGCTCGCCTCGCCGCTCATGCCAAGCAAGCCAAGTCGCTCGCCGATACCCTCGTCGACATGCTCCCCGAAAACCCGCTCCAGGAAATGGTCGGAGCGGTGGACGGCAGTTCCAAAGGAAACGGCATGCTCGCCGTGATGTGTTTTGCCCTGTGCGCGGGGCTGGCGATCGCGGCACGCAGGGAGGAATGCCAAACGCTGGTGGCCTGGTTGCAGGGAGTGCAAACCGCGGCGATGGTGATTATCGGCTTTGCCTTGAAGCTTGCCCCGGTGGGAGCGGGTTGCCTCGTCTTCGCTATCACCGCTCAGCTCGGCATGGACATTCTGCGGACGTTGTTCTGGTTTGCCGCCACGGTGATTGCTGGGCTGTTGTTGCAACTGTTCGGCACCTACAGTGCCATGCTGGTGAGCCTGTCGCGCAGAAGCCCCTGGCGGTTCTATCGCGATGTCTCGCCCGCCATGTTGACGGCGTTCGCCACCTCCTCGTCGAATGCGACGCTTCCCACGGCCATTCGCGTCGCCGATGACGAATTGAAGCTCCCCCAGCATGTTTCTCGATTCGTCTTGACGGTGGGCGCCACCGGCAATCAGAACGGCACGGCTTTGTACGAGGGAGTGGTGATCCTGTTTCTCGCCCAGGTGATGGGGGTTGAACTGAATTTCGGTCAGCAGTTGCAGGTGGTGTTGATGTCGGTTCTGGCGGGCATTGGCACGGCGGGCATTCCCGGCGGTTCGCTGCCGTTGGTGATGGTGGTGATGCGTTCGGTGGGAGTGCCGCCCGAATCGATCGCCATCATTCTGGGTATTGACCGCCTTCTGGACATGTGCCGGACCGTGGTGAACGTCACGGGCGATCTGGCCGTGGCGACCTGCGTGGCCGATGCCGAACCAGCGCCCGCCCCTCCGGTCGAAAGTGCCTGAACACCGTGGAATCCGCCACGGGCGCCGCTGTTGATGTGCCGGTTGGCGTCGATGAGCGGCACCATGGTCGATGAGCGGCACCATGGTCGATGAGCAAGGCACACCGTCGATGAGCAAGGTGCACCGTCGATGAGCAAGGTGCACCGCCAATTACCAGGCGGCTTCGAGGATTTCGAGCAGGTCGGCCTCGGTGGGACGGCGGGCGTTGAGCAGCATCAAGCGGGTGATGCCGAACGCTTTCTTCGCAAACTCCGGTAGCTGCTCGCGCTGCACGCCAATGTCCCGTAAGCGCTCGGGAATCCCCACCTCGCGGCGAAGTCGTTCCACCGCAGCCACCGACCGTTCGGCAGCCGCTTCGTACGTCAGTCCCGCGACGTTTTCGCCCAGAAAAGCGGCAATCCGGGCGAATTCTTTCGGCCGCGCGGGAAGGTTGTAGCGCATGACGTAGGGCAGCAGCAGGCCATTCCCGGCACCGTGGGAGACATGCACGGCTCCACCAATGGGATATTCCAAGGCGTGAACGGCGGCCACGGCACAATTGGAAAAGGCCAGTCCTGCCAACGTCGCTCCCAGCGCCATTCCCTCGCGGGCCGCCAGATTGTCGGGCTGCTTCACCGCTGTCACCAGGTTTCGACCGATGAGTTTGATGGCCCGTTCGGCGATCACGTCGCCCAGAGGTTGCTTGCCGCCATACGCGAACGGTTCCGAAACCGGGACGTCGAGCTTGTCGTAATCGGTGGAGGTGTAGGCCTCGATGGCATGCGTGAGGGCATCGATTCCGCTGTCCGCCGTGGCTTGCGGCGGGCAACTCAGAGTCAGCTCCGGATCGACCAAGGCGACAGCCGGCCGAAGATACTGGCTGAGAATGCTCACCTTCAGATGCTTTTCCGGATCGGTCAGGACGGCAGCGTGGGAAACCTCGCTTCCGGTTCCCGCCGTGGTGGGAATGCAGATGAGCGGCATCAGCGGCCCGGGAACCTTGCCGTAATTCACGTAATCGCGGTAGTTGCCTCCATGCGTGAGGACCGCGGCAGCGACCTTGCCCAAGTCCATGTTGCTTCCGCCGCCAATCGCCACCACCATGTTGGGGTGGTAGTGCCGGGCCGCCGCCAACACTCGATCGGCCGTGGTAAAGGTCGGCTCCGGTTCCCCGTCAAGACACACATGAACCGAATAACCGGCTTCGCTGATAGGACCGATCACCTTGCTCACGATGCCGGCCCGATCCAATTGGGGGTCACTGATCAACAGAATCCGTTTGGGGCGGAATGGCTCAATCAGTTGGCCCAAATGGCGCACCGCGCCGGAACCGAACACCAACCGTCCAGGCGAGTAGAAGTTCCAAAAACAACGATCGTGATCCATCGGACGGTTCTGCTCCGTGAACGACGTGCTAATTCAGTTACCTGAAAAGGCATACAAATCTTCATCGGAAAGTCGCGGCGCGGAAACGATTTCTGAAAAAACGACGACGAAACCGGGGTTCCGACGCCGAATCTGCCATCCGGAAAAGGTTTCCACCGGGCTACGCCCTCTCTTCGGCGAAGACACCCGCACCAATGTCGTGTGGTGCGGATGTTCACGTTGCGTTGTCGCGGCGCGATCGAATTTTGGGCGGCTAATAGAGCCAGAACAGCCGGGACGGCGGAAACACCGTCACCCTTTCCGCCCGTTCAATCTCACCCGCGAGTGTGCCGCGGAGATCAAGGGCCACGCAGGAAACTCATCCCAAGTTTCCCGAAGTCAGACGGACCAGCTCACCACCGGCTCGGTCCCGCGCGAATCCGAACCGGTACTCCCCGGTCACAACGGACAAATTAAACTGGTGTGTACAAGAGATCACTTCCAACCGGCTCGAATTGGCCCGCCAGCCGACGTAAGGCCTCGCTCGGATTCATGTTGAATAAGGCGCGGCCCCCCGTCCCCCACACACCGCGCCGATAGTGGAACAAAGCCACTGCTTCCCGCACGGTGCCCACGGCAGCCACCTCTTCCATTCCACCCCCTTCCACCGCCTCGAAGCGAATGTTCACGGCCACAAAGGCGGTCAGCAGTCCCGACTTCTTATCGCGGGCGAACAGCACGTCCCTTTGCCAGTCGCAGTCGAGCCATTTGAGTCCTCGCGGCTTGCCCTGCGCACTGGCCAGGTCGAAAAAACGGGCTTCAAGCTGTTCGCGCCGCAAGCGAAACAATTTCACCGCACGACATGCTTCGTACCGCTGCCATTGGCGATACAATCCCCCCCCCACGGCGGCCGCCAACAACACGGTTACTAACGCGGCCACTGCCGCTACGGCTTCTCCGATGGGCCATGGTTGCATCCCCGCACTCCTCCCCTGTGATTCTCCTCCCGGCATGATACCGTGATTGTGGCAATCGCAAGAGCGCCTTCCATAAGTGGCGACGGCGTCCTGTCAGCCGCTTCGCCGCCAGAGACATCGTTCGGTCACCAAGAAAAGGAATTGTGCGCAGCCTATGCTTTCGGAAAACCGCTTCGCCTTCAAAGAATGGGCCAGCGTGTGTGCCGCGCTCGCCGCCGGACGTCAATGCCTGATCCTGCGCAAGGGAGGCCTGCACGAACCCCGAGGCGGCTTTCGCGTGGAGCAGGATGAATTCTGGTTGTTTCCCACGCATTTTCACCAACAGCCCGAAGCGCTGATTGACGGAGCCCGCGTCTTTCACGAGCAGGCCCAGCGCGAGTGTCCCGCCGCGGGCACAATCGCGCTGCAACTTTACGCCGTGGTGGAACACAGCCACGAGATCAATGATGCAGCTCTCCTCTCCCGACTCACCGGACTGCACATCTGGTCGGAGCGGACAGTGCATGACCGGTTTCATTACCGCCGTCCGGGATTGTGCGCCTTGGTGGTCCGTGTCTATCGACGGCCAGCGCCTTATGTGCTCCCGGACTCTCCGCATTTCGCGGGTTGCCGCAGTTGGGTCGATTTGCCGACGGAGCTGTCCACCGAGGGGTTGCAGCCCGTCCTCGCCACGAGCGAGCAGAACGAGATGACGGCACGCATCGCTCGAGCGTTAACGCCTTCGGCCTGGGTCTGAGGGACCGCCGCGTGGTCGTGAAATGCGGCCGCCGACTGCTCCCCACCCCGCTGCGCGGCTCGAGGGACCGTGGAAACTGGCCTTGACCGCGATGGCACTGCCATCCGGCCAATCGCCGGTCGCTTCCCAGGCCGAACGGTCTGAGGAATTCCTCGCGGAATGATCCGCTCGACTCGGAGCTGATAACTGCTTGGTACGCGGGCCTAACGCAACCGCTGCTTCTGCACGGGCGCTCCGCTGAGGGAGCCTTCTTCGACGGACGGCACGATCCGCCGCCATTTGGCCTGAAAGCTGGGGCGTGCGAGCACGGCGGGATTGACCACGGCCCTCGGGAAACGGCCAGAGGCCACATCGAGCATGCCCTGGCACACCATGCGGCCAATGTCGCGAAACAATTCTTCCGTCCAGGCGATGCAGTGCGGCGCGAGCAGCACGTTGTCGAGTTCGGCCAGGCGGGGCGGAGCGGTTAGCGGTTCGCCGTCGAAGCAGTCGATCGCCGCGCCGGCGATCCGCTGGTCGCGCAAGGCCTCGAACAGGGCAGCCTCGTCGACGATTCCGCCGCGGGCCGTGTTGATCAGGTAGGCTGTCGGCCGCATCAAGGCCAATTCCCGCCGGCCGATGAGATTGCGCGTCTCGGCGGTGAGCGGGCAATGCAGGGAGACAAAATCGGCGGTCGACAACAGTTCGTCCAGCGAGACCGATTGCGCGCCGTGTTGTGCGACGACCGCGGGATCAACGTAGGGGTCGAAGACCAAGGGGGTCCGCATGTCAAACGTGCTCAGGAGCCGGATCACGGCCCGGCCGATCCCTCCAAAGCCAATGATGCCCAGCGTGCGCTCGCGCAGCTCGCAGCCCATGTAGCGGCTACGCTCGGACCACCGGGCTTCCCGCACCAACCGGTCTTTGATCCGCAGATGATGCGTAAGGGCCAACATCCAGCCCACTGTGGCCTCGGCTACCGGGCGGTCTACGGCTCCCGCGGTGATGAACAGCAGCACGTCGGCGGCGGTGCAGGCTTCCACGTCCACACTGTCATAACCGACGCCGAAGCGGCCAATTGCCAGGAGTTGGTCCGCCTGCCGCAAACTGTCGGCGGTTACGCGCGGGGCCAGCACCACCACGCCATGGATGCCCCGCAATTGCTCCGCCTGGATCACGGGGTGGAATTCGCGGAGCCGGTCCACCTGCACATGCGGAGCCGCGGTCAACAGCGTAGTGCCTAGGTCGCGGTACTTGGGCCGACCGTCGGGTTCGAAGAAATCGGCCGTGAAGGTGACGTGAAAGAACGGCGGAGTGCTCATGCACCATCTCGGAACTGGGAAGGCATTCCTTGGTGGCCCAGGAAGTGGGGGCGGAGCCTTGCCGGCTGCGTCAAGTCGCGGTCCATGTGGTCAGTCGCGAGGCGAACAGCCGCAGCACATCGCGGGCGGAAATGATGGCCACGGCACGGCCGCGCTCGTCGGCCACCGGCAGATGGCGATAACCATTCACCGACATCGCGTGCAAGGCGTAGGCCACCGAGTCGTCCTGTTGGACCGTTTCCGGAGACCGGGTCATGACTTCCCGCACAGGGCGGTCGAGAGTGCCCAGATCGGGCGTCACGCGGTTGAGCACGTCGCGCTCGGTGAAAATGCCGACGATCGAACCTTGCTCTTCCACCAGCACGCAGCCCACGCGGGCGGCATTCATGCGGGCGATGGCGTCCCGCACGGAATCCTCCGCCGACACGGTCAGCGGGGGCTTCCCACCCAACGCGGAAATCGGATGCTGGGTAATCGACAGTTCCAGTTCGCTGAGCGCTTCGGCGTCCGAGGTGAGGGGCGATCCGCAGTTGGCGCACTCATCGACGCCGGGAATGTTGTCGTGTTCGCATTCGGGGCAAATCATGTTCGTCCCTTCCGCTGATAACTTGACCTGATTGACCCGCCAGAGGCTCCGCGGCCGCGCGCTTATCGCCAGGGAAGTGTTACGCCCCCTCGCATTCCTGCACGGTGAGCACTCGACGCGACGCCTGGTTGTAAATGGTGTTCGGCATCTGGTCGACGAGAAAGGCCATCACCGATTTGACGTCGACGATGCCGAGCGGTTGGCCGGAAGCGTCCACCACGGGTAACCGACGATAACCGCCCCGTTGCATCCAGCGAACGGCATCGAGCAGGGTGTTGTGCGGCGAGAGGGTCTTCGGATCGGGCGTCATCCACGCGGCCACTTCCCCCTCCAGTCGGCCATGCAGCCCAAGCTGCCGCAACAAGTCCCGCTCGGTGAGGATCCCCACCAGGCGTCCCGACTGGCACACCAGGGCGCTGCCGTGGCGCTCCCGCCGCATGGCGGCCGCGGCGTCCGCCACCGATTGCTGCGGTTCCACCTGCGGCACGCGCGTCAGTTCCACATCGCCGATTCGCGTCTCTGCCAGAATGGCTCGAAGGTCGAGTTGTGCGCAGGGCTGTGCCATGACCTCGTCCTGTCTTGAGAGAGGAAGCAGAAGGGACGCATCCTTGCTGGACGAGTTTCCGACCCACTCATTGTGGCACATTGCAGGCGAGTTGCAATCGCCCCGGGGGCGAAAAAGACGTTCCGCCCCCCGCTGCTCGCGGGCAGGCGGGGACCGTCGGCGAGCGACGCACTGGTGCGCGGCGCGCCCGCGGTCGGCGGAGATCAACCCTGCCGCTCGCGGCGCTCCAGCGCTTCCAGCGACACCTGCGGAATGGCCGCGATCAGGCGGCGGGTGTAGTCATCTTTCGGGCGGGCGTAAATCTCGTCGGACGGGCCGAATTCGACGATGCGACCGGCGTTCATCACGGCCATCATGTCGGCCATGAATTTCACCACGCTCAAGTCGTGGCTGATAAAGATGTACGTGAGGCCGCGCCGCTCTTGCAGGTCTTTCAGCAAGTTGAGCACCTGCGCCTGCACCGAGACATCCAGTGCCGATACGGATTCGTCGCAAATCAGAAACTCCGGTTCGACCGCCAGCGCCCGGGCGATCCCCAACCGTTGCCGTTGACCGCCCGAAAACTCGTGCGGATACCGTTGCAAATGATCGGGCTGCAAACCCACTTCCTCGAGCAACGCCGCGGCCCGATTGCGCCGATCGGCGGGGGATGTTCCCAGCCGATGCACGGCCATCGCTTCGGTGAGCATGTCTTCCACGGTCAGCCGGGGATTCAGCGAGTTGTAGGGATCCTGAAACACGATTTGCAGCTTGCGGCGTTGGCGGCGCAGTTCGGCTCCCGAGAGGCGTTCCCAGTGCAGTCCGTCGAATTCGACCGTACCGGCGGTGATCGGCACCAGCCGCAGCAAGGCGCGGCCCGTGGTCGTTTTCCCGCACCCCGATTCTCCCACCAACCCCAACGTTTGTCCGCGGTAGACATCGAAGGACACGCCGTCCACGGCCTTCACGTGACCCACGACCCGCCGCAGCAGACCTTTCTTGATCGGATAGTACACCTTCAAATCGCGAACCCTCAGCAGCGGGGCTTGTCCCTCGGGAACGTATTGCACCTCGTCGGACCGCGCCTCCGAGGCGGCGCCGCGCCCCAGACCGTGCCCCATCTGCTCCAGCGCCGAACGGGGATGCAGCAGCCGGCCACGGCCGCGGCCCTCGATCTCCCGCAGCCGTTCCGGGGTGAGAGGTTTTTCGACGATCGTCACCCGGCCGTCAGGCTCGATCGTGGCGTGCATGTAATCGGAGACCGTGGGCAAGCGGCGTCGGGAGACATCCAGCCGCGGTCGGCAGGCCAGCAAGCCCTTGGTGTAGGGATGCTGCGGTGAGCGGAACAACTGCGCCACCGGCGCGCACTCGACCAGCTTGCCGCGATACATCACGGCCACCTCATCGGCGATTTCGGCGATCACCCCCAAATCGTGCGTGATGAACAGCACCGCCATTTGCCGTTCATCGCGAAGTTTGCGAAGCAGATCGAGAATCTGCTTCTGAATAGTCACGTCGAGGGCCGTGGTCGGCTCGTCGGCAATCAACAGTTTGGGATTGCAGGCCAAGGCCATGGCGATCATGACTCGCTGCTTCTGCCCGCCCGACAGTTCGTGCGGATAAGCGTCGATCCGCAAGTGCGGCTCCGGAAGCCCCACCTCGCGGAATAACTGAATCACCTGATCGCGGGCATCGGCCTTCGACAGGGGAAAGTGCACGCGGAGGGCTTCCGCCACCTGGTCTCCCACACGGTACACGGGATTGAGCGACGTGCCCGGCTCCTGAAAGATCATGCTGATCTCGCGCCCGCGAATGTGCCGCAATTCCCGCAGCGGCAGCTTCACCAGATCGCGACCCAGAAACACAATGCGGCCCGCCTCGATGGATGCCCCCACGTCGGGCAGCAGCCGCAGAATCGACAGCGACGTCACCGATTTGCCGGAGCCTGATTCCCCCACCAGGCCCAGGGTCCGCCCGGCCCGAATCGTCAACGACAGGTCGTCGACGGCTTTCACCACGCCGCCGTCATCGCCGCGAAAATAGGTCTTCAACCCCGAGATTTCCAGCAATGCCGTGTCGGTCATCGGTCGTCCTTGAATGATCGGCGGGGCTCTCGCGGGGGAACGGCGTGGCTGAAGCGGGAAGCATCCAGCGCACGTGCGTGCGGTTCTTGGCTGGCCTTGTGCGGGGCCGTCGACGCCTTGCACGCCCGGGTCGCCGCGGACCTTAAATCAGCCGCAGCCAGTCGCGAAACAGGAATTCCAGCCGCATCGTCAACAGGGTGATGCGGCCCATGACGGTGAAGGCGAAGGCGGCACCAAATGTCATCATCAGCACCCAGATACCCATCCGGGCCGACCATCCAAACGGTCCCTGATGGCGGATGGAAAACACAAAATACGACAAGCAGGCCAACAGGCACAGCACCAGACCAGTGTTTTGCAAGGATTGCACGACGTGCAGCCGACCATCGGCGATCACCACCAGCGGCAACAGCGAACTGCGGATCTGGCTGATGAAATCCGCATCCAAAAAGTTGACCAGCCGCAGTCCCGCGAAGGTGCCCACCACGAACGCCAGCGGCCACTGGGCGATCCACTGACAGGTGGCCGCCGGAAAGAATCGCAGAAACAACATCAAGCCCAGCACCAAGGGCACCAGGAATGTGGCATCCACCGGGCTGTGTTCGGGGATGCCGGGCATGGCCCACGCGCGGGCGGCGCTCGGCCACAGGCTCGCCAGCAGGTCCTTGACGATCGAGTCCCAAAACCCCACCACCATGTAATAGCCCGCGGAAACTCCGACAATGATCGCTTCCGTCAGCTTGTAGAACACATTGTCGCGATACAGGTACGAAAAGATGCTCAGCGTGAACAGCGCGGCCAGCCAGAGTCCCACGGTTCGCGGCCAGCTCAACCGGCCGGCGGGGTCGGCGGGGTCGGTTTTGATGTACCGGGGCGGCAGCTTGCCGACTGCCTCCGGGGGCAGTTTGGCCTCGGCAACATACACGGCACCGAGGCCGGTGGACGTGCCGAACGCCTTGAACAGCAGCCCGGCACCGCCGAGCAGCAACAAGATCCACAGAATGCGGGTTTCGGAATTCATCGCCGGCCTCGCCGTTGCGTGGCAAAGTGAATGGCATTGCCGAGCAGGATCAGTCCCACCATCAGCAAATGGGCCCACAATTGCGGTCCCATTCGCTGGGTCGCCGCCGACCGCTTGAGCGAAATTCTTTCGGGATAGCGTTGGGCCAGGGCCGATTCATACTCGGCGGCGCCCTTGATGGCGGCCAGCAGTCCCACGATTTGATTGGGGTAGTACGGCGCCATTTGCGGCACCTGCACCCCCACGCTCCCCAAGGCCAATTTCAGTCCGCCTTGCGTGACGGCATACTGCACCCATTCCTTGCCCCCAGGGGTGCCTGCCGTGATGTCGATCACCAGATCGAAATCGCGGGCCGACCGCACGTCTTTCAGCAGCGGCAACTCGTCCAGGCGAGTGCCCGTGACGTCGGTGGGAAAGGCTTTCCGCAGGTCCTGCGCCAGCAGTTTTATGGCCACCTCGTTGCCGGGGACAAACCCCAGATTCACGTAGTCGACCCCGTACTGCCAGTTCAGGTCGGCAAACTCGCCTTTAATCACCGTGCGAATGTTCTGATCGCACAGCGGCAGGCCCGTCGGCCAAAGAGTAAGCAGGCACACCTTGTGCCCCTTCAGGCAGCAATGCCGCAGAAACGCGGTGGTCATCGGCCCGAGTTCCCCTTCGGTGGCGGCGTCGTAATCCAGCGAAATCAGCACTTTCGAGCCGGGCGGAAGTTCCTCCACCCGATCGAAAAATGCCTGTGACAGAGGCGACGTCGGTTCCGGGAGGGCGAAGCGCGTGAGGATCGGCACGGCGACCGTCAATCCCATCGCCAGGAAAATCCAACGTCGATCGAGTTGATTGAGTCGTTCCAGCACGCCGCTCTCGCTTGTTCGTGGCCCCGCGGATCTCCCGACGTCGCCGGCGCTGCTCCCGCCGCTGAGATTAATTGGAACCCAGGTAGGAGCGGTCCACGCCCAGTAGGATTCTCAGCGAAGTCGCCGCCACGCCGAGCGCAATGCCGATCATCATCGCGCGTTGACCCGCCTGCATGATCACATCTTTCACCGTGGCCGCGGACGCACTCAGGCCGGTTTGAAACAGCGCCACGAGCGACCAGGAATCGGCGGGGGCTTCCCGCGCCTGGCGGCTCAACAGAATCAGAAACGCCGTCCCCAGCAACAACAGTGCTTCGGTGTTCTTGGCGCGAAACGCGCGAAACGCCGCCGAGGCCACAAAAAACGCCAGCAAGGCGAACATGGTGGAGGTGATGGGCATGATCACGTACTCGAACAGCCACCAGAGCGCCGAGCCTTCTTCCTGGTACGAACCGGCCCAGGGATGCTCGGGAAATTGCGGTGAGATTGGTACACCCACCTTGAGCAGCCCCACGGCGACGGTGATCAGAAACGCGAGGAGCGTCACGGCGGAATAGCCCCAGCCAGCCTGTTGTGCGGCAATCTTCTTCAGGTGATGCAACACCAGGCTGGTTGCCGCCGTGAGAAAGGCCACGGCGGCCAGCACCGTGAACCACTTTTCGGCCATTTGCGTCAGGGGTTGGGCTGGCCGCACGAAAAACGCCGCGATCATGGCAAACCCGGTGCTGCTGGCGATCAACAGGGGGACCGCATGTTTCATTCCGCACCTCCGGTCGAGAGCATGGTATTTCGCAGATAGTGCAGCACGTCGGCGGCCGTGGAGTTCTCCGTGACGGCGGCCGCCGTGGCCAGGCCGCAGCCGAGTGCGATCAGGCCCATGGCGAGAAACTTCCCCCAGTCCTGGCCGCGAACCGTCCCCAACTGCTGCGGTTCGCCCGAGAGATACGCCGAGGCCGCAAACAGTTCCTCGCCAATCAGGGCGTAATCGCAGGCCGCCACGAAGAAGGGCAACTGAGCCGGCTCCGCTGTGCCGCCAATTTGAATGGCCCCCACCGAGCGCCCGGTTTCCGCGAGGATCAACGACTCCGCGTAGAATTTCCCCAGAAAGAAGCACGCCGCCGGCCGTTGACGCACCATCCATCCACACACGTGGGCGACGTAGCCGAACTGATCGTCGGTCACATACGCGATGCGTTCCTGGTCATAGGTTTCGGGCCGTCCCGCCGCCAGCGCCGCCGCCTCGCACATCTCGCGGGCTGCCGACATCACCAGTACCCGCGCGGTGGGCACCTCCAACGGCGTATCGTACTCGGCGGCCTTGCGGGCAATGTGCGCCATCACCGTCAGTCCGGCGACCGTTTCCATCTGATCGAGGTCTTGAATGCCGGGAATGAACAGCATCGGGCGGCCCATTTCGGTCGCGCGGCCGACGGCTTCGTCGATCACCTTCAGGCCAGCAATCGGGCGGACATACACTGCCCGGCCGCGCCGCGCCAGTTCGGTGCAGAGCAGCACCGACCCGCACACAAAGGCCACGATCAATCCCAGCCAGAACTTGGAGCGGTCGAACCATTGCCGCACCGGCGCCGCCGGGGCTGACTGCACTGCCGCCGAAGCCGTGCCGTCGGCCCCCAGCGCCACAACGCGATACTGATATTCCATTCCCCGCTCGCAGTGCGTATCGACATACTCCTGCGTGCCGGCGGGAACTTTCGCCACCGACTGGTACTCCACGGCCTCGCCCGCCGAGAGCCGCGCATGCTGGCGTCGTAGAATCTCGTACTGTGCCACCCGTTGGCTCCCCGCCGCGGCGTGGTCATCGGGTGAACGTTGCCAGCGCACGACAAGGGCGCGGCCATCGTCATCGGGATGATCGCTCACCGTGACCTGCGAAACCGGTTGCGGCGCCGCGTTCGCGACGGCACATGCCAGCAGCGCCGACAGCACACCCGCCCCCAGGCCAGTGAGACGCCCCGCCGAACATCGAAGGCCGCATAAGCTGCGCATCGGCTCAGCTTTCCACAAGTTCCACGTTGGCCCGCGGCACCACCGCGCGCCGTCCATCGGCCAGTTTCACTTCCACCACGCGCGCTTTTGATTCCGATTCCAGCACGCGGGGTTCGGGGGGCAACTCCACGACCGTCCCCAAGCAACCAAAATACGGTTCGCGAATCACGCGGACCGTCACCCCTGGCTCCAACACGCCCGAAGTGGGTGCTCCTCCCAACACGACGGCCGCCGCGGTGCCGCGCGGAATGACCACTTCGGGCCGCATCACGCCGGCTCGAATTTGGGTGGCGCCGTTCACCGCGGCCTCGGCACCGGCATGCTGCCGCAAGAGGTGGAAGGTGCGGTCGGCCATGGCGATTTCGCCAAATCCCTCGGTGATGATCAGCGTCAGACCGAGGGCTTCATTGCCGGTGACGGCGACGCCCAAATCGTAGCCCAAAATCTCCCGCAAGTCTTGATCGTCGATGCCGCCCGATACCAGCGCTGCCACGCCAATTTGCTGCGCCGCGCGGACGGCAGCCTGCGTAATGCGTCGACCGCCGATCACCACGGCACCCCGCAAGTCCGGCGCGAGTCGCTCCTCGGTAAGGTCCTGATCGGGTCGGTCGCACACGGGGCGAACCGGGCCGTAGGCTTCCCCGCCAACGCCAAAAATGCCCTGCACCAAGGCCACATCCGCCTCCACCACCACCCCTTCCTGAGGCAACACCTCGACCACGGTGCCGCTCAAGTAGGCCCGTACTTGCACGACAAGTGGCGCGCCGCGGAGCATCACCTGGCCCGTGATCGGCGAGATCGCTTCGATGGTGCCCGACGCGGGAGCTTTCACTTCGCTGCGAAACAGGCCGAACAAGCCCTGGGACCTGGCGAGCGGTTCTCCCGCCGCGACGGACTCGCCCACGGGCTTGAGCATGCACCGCGGGACATCCGCCGCGGGAATCGACAGCAGCTTGGCGACATTGACCGGCGTGACATCGCCCGGCATGAAGGTGCGGGCCACGATGTCGCGCGCGGCGACCGTTTGCCCCGCAGACACCAACACTTCTCCCGCGATGGGCAGCACGCGGCGCGCACGCCACCGCACCTGTGGCGTGACTTTCAATCCGGGAGTATAGGCTTGGGCCATGGGGGACTGGTCGCTCAACGCTCGACAGGCTCACCGTTTCATTCGTCTCCGAACGCCCGGGGGGTCTCCGCTTCCAGGGACCGACCGGCGAGGGGACCGCTTTCCCATCAGACGGGCTTCGGCTCACCGCTCAGAGACTGGGGTACATCTCCACCGCTCGATTCCATTGTTCCACGAGTGCCTGGCATGCCCGACGATCGTCGGGGAGTGCCAGCGGACGGCCACGGCCGTCCAAAATCACGCCGACCGGGCCGCCGTGCACCTCGCCTTCCCAGGCTTTGCCGGGGCCCGCCCCGACATCGAACCCCCGCGTAGGCTGCAACACCACGCGGGCGGTTTCGTGAGGTCCCAGCGGCAGTCGTAGCAAGTCGCCGACCCGCAATTCTCCCGACTGCCGCAGATTTCCGGAGAACTGATACCGGCAACAGGGCTGTCCGAGTTTGCCGGTTCCCTTGGGGGCCACGCAGGTTCCCAGGTAAATCAGGCAGTCGCGCTCGAAAACTTCCATCGCCGCCCGCGGATGCACTTGCGCCAACACGCCGAGATGAGGCATCATGAAGATGCTGTCCTTCGCCAGGCGCGTGATCCCTTCTGGTTCGAAGGCGTCGATCAGCATCATGGCGGTTTGCACCATCCGCGGCGCATGCGACAGCACCCCGCCGGAGGCCACCAGCAGATTCAACCGCAGATTGTCCACCAGGGAGCGGCCCGTCTCCACTTGGGCGAAGACATCACCCACCGTGCGCTGCTGCTGCACGCCTTTCAGGTCGACCGCGAATTGCTTGTGCTGCCCATATGCCAAACGCAGGGCCTCGCGGGCAACCGCCTGCTCGAACATCAGGGCGTCCAAGGTCTGGGGAATCGTCGTGGGGCGAATCATCTTGTTCTTGACGCGGTTGCGCAGTTCGCGTTCATCGCAGTCGAAGGGCACCCAGCGGAGAATCCTGGGGAAGGTGGCTTCGGCACACACGTTGGAAATGGAGTAGCTCATCCCCAGGTTGGCGCTGACCGTCCGGTTGAATGCACCGTCGAACACACTGAACACGTCGGTCGTGGCCCCGCCGATGTCGACGCCCACCACGTTCAGCCCCTGCCGTTCGGCGATGGTGCGAAGAATCTCTCCCACGGCGGCGGGCGTGGGCATGATGGGCGCGTCAGTCCACGCCATCAGCTTGTCGTAGCCGGGCGCGTGGGCCATCACGTGTTCCAGAAACAGGTCGTGAATGCGGTCGCGCGCGGGACCCAGGTGTTCGCGCTCCAGCGTGGGACGCAGATTGGGCACGATCGACAGCTCGACCGTGTTTTTGAAGGTGTCGGCCACAAGCTGGGCCGCATCCTTGTTTCCCGCGTAGATCACCGGCATGCGATATTGCCCGCCGAACCGCGGCTGGGGGCGGGCCGGCGCAATCAGTTCGGCCAACTGCACCACGTGCGCCGTGGTGCCGCCGTCGGTTCCGCCGGAAATCAGAATCATGTCCGGACGCAGGTCGCGAATCCGCTGGATCTGCTCGTGAGGCCGCCGTTTGTCGTTGGCGGCGAGCACATCCATCACGATCGCGCCGGCCCCCAAGGCGGCCTTTTGCGCACTGGCGCCGGTCATCTCTCGGACCACGCCGGCCACCAGCATTTGCAGGCCGCCTCCGGCGCTGGAGGTGGAAATATAAATGTCGCAGCCGTCTCGCGGACCAGCCGGGCGAATCAGCCGGCCCTGTTCGTCGACCAGCTTGCGGCCGGCCAGTTCCCCGACTTCCGCGGCGGCGTTGAGCACCCCGATGGTGACGTCGGCGGTCGGCTCTTCCACCGTGGTGGGCGCTTCCCCCCGGAACGTCTGGCGATATACCCCGTCCACCTGTTCGATGAGAATGGCCTTGGTGGTGGTGCTGCCGCAGTCGGTCGCCAAAATGACGCGCAGGGCATCAGGGTCGCGCGGCCATCGCGCCGAGCCGATCCGTGTCTCGGTCAATGCGGCACTCCTTTCGACGGCTGCGGGGCGGGCGACGGGTCGCTCGACGGCGGAACCCCTGCCGGGCTATCCGCTGGGACGGTAGCGGCTAGCTCGGCGTTGTGCAATTGATCGAGAACGTAATCGACCGCACCGGGCCGCTCGAGCATCGCCGCCAGCGTTTTCAGCCCGGCGGCATCGGTCAGCCCCTCGAACCACGGCGCGACGCTCCACAACACCTGCGCGCCGACGTTCGACAGCGGCCGGAACGATTCGATGAGCACGGTCGCCGGCAGCGCCAGGCGCCGCTGCACCACCGCCTGACAGAGGGTTTGCACCAGCCGCGCCTCCTCCGCGCTGGGCGCGAAGTCGCTCGCCGATTCGATGGCAAATGCATGTCGCAACCACTCTTTCATGCGGCGAAGAATACCGCGCGGGGGCACGTCATGCGATGGCGCGGCCCGCTCCGCCAGACTTCCCTCGGCGATTCCAAGGAAGTGTGTTCAGGGCAGCCGAAACAGACGTCGCGCATTGGCCGTGGTGACCGCCGCCACCGTCTCGGTCGGTGCCTTGCGGACCTCGGCCAGGCAAGCCCCGGTGAACGGGAGGTACGCTGGTTCGTTTCGCTTTCCGCGATACGGTGCCGGTGCCAAATACGGAGCGTCGGTCTCGAGCAGCAACCGCTCCGCGGGGAGCGCCGCCGCCACGCTTCGCAGCGCGTCATTGCGTTTGAACGTGAGCATTCCCGCGAAGGAGATGTGCAGTCCCAGCGCCACGCATTCTGTCGCCGTGGCCAGGTCGCCGCTGAAAGAATGCATCACCCCCGCCAACTCCGCCGCCCCCGCCGCTCGACGCAGCACAGTCAGCACGTCCGCCTCGGCTTCGCGGCAGTGGACCACCAGGGGTAAGTCGCGCTGCCGCGCCAGCTCGATGTGTTGTTCGAACGCGGCGATCTGCTGGTCGAGGGGAGCGAAATCCCAATACCGATCGAGCCCGGTCTCGCCGATGGCCACCACCCGCGGCGACCGGGAAAGTTCCTCGATGGCCGACAGATCGTTTGCGCCGGCCGATTGCACGTAGTTGGGTTGAATCCCCACGACGGCAAACACGCTGGGGAACCGCTCGGCGAGTTCCACGGCTCGCCGGCTGGAGGCCAGATCGATGCCCACGACCAGCATCCGCGTCACGCCGGACTGTTCCGCCCGCTGCACGACGTCGGCGAGATCGGGGCTGAAGGCGTCCTCATTGAGGTGGCAGTGCGTGTCGATCCATTCCATGGGCGTGGCCGCGGCTTCCGAGACGGCGGACGAGGGGTTCAGGCAGCGGCGACCGGCGTCAGCGAAGCGGCGGCGGACCGCAATTCCTCGGCGATGCGGCACTCGTTCGCCTCGATTTCCCGCAGCAGGGTTACGGCTTCGGGGTCGTCGACGCAGGTGTGCACCGCTTCGTCCAGTTCGGCCACCAGGCGGTCTTGGGCGGTGCTGATCTTCGGCAACAGGTACTTCAGCGACAGGAATTGCAAGTCGGTGAACTCGTTGGGATACACGCCCAGGTCCACCGGCCAGCCTCGATTCCAGAGGAGTTCCACCAACCGGCCCACATCCTGCCGCTGGCTTTCAGCCCACGCCTGAAACCGCTGCTGCAACTGCTTGTCGGAGCACCACGCGCTCCCCTCTCCCACATACTGCAACAAACTCCGGCCCAGATCGACGACCAGATCGTTCAGCTTCGCGTTGTGTTGAATCGCAGCCACGGGAGTTGCCTGGGGAAATGAAAGTGGTTGCCTCGGAAATATAAGGGATCTCGCGCCCCTGCGAGCAGTCGAGCGCTGACGGCCGTGTCAGCCACGGACCCCGCTACCGTCACAGCCGCCTCTGCCGTCCCCGACAGCGCTGCCTGCCGCCGCTAAACGAGTTTGCAAGTACTTCGCAAGCACCACCTGCAAGATCTGTCGTGCGTTCGGAATGGCGTGTCAACCTTCTTGTTTGTCGCCGGGGAGGACCGCGGCGGCACCGACCCGGCCAACGGGCGACTGCACCGTGCGAATCAGTGCGTCCGCGGCGGAGTTCGCCACATGGCTGAACAGATTCGGGAACAGGCCCAACACCACCAAGGGAATCGTGACCACCAGCACGTAACTCCCCGGCGTCGACCACGTGGCCATCCGCACCGGACGCGCCCCCGCCGGCCGCGCCTGGAGGTACATCACCTTCAGCACCCGCACGTAATAGAACAGGCTGAACACGGTATTCACCCCGGCGATCACCAGAATCAACCACATCAAGCCGTGGATTGCCCCCGCGTCGAACAGGGCGGCAAAGACGAACAGCTTGCCGACGAAGCCTCCCAAGGGAGGTAAGCCGACGAGACTGAACAGACACAAGGCCATCCCCACCGCGAGGACGGGGCACTGATACCCCAACCCGGCGTAATCGTCGATCTCTTCGCTGAAAATCTCATTGCGGATCAGGGCCGTGATCGCGAACGCTCCCAGGTTCATGAACAAATACACCGCCAGATAGTACAACAGCCCCTCGATGGCTCGGGCAGACCGGTCGGCCAGCGTGGAACTCACGGTGTCCACCTCGGTCGTCGTCTGCAACACCGTCACGGCGGCCACGGCCATCAACATGTAGCCGGCGTGAGCGATCGTGGAGTAGGCCAGCAGGCGCTTCATGTTCCGCTGGCTGTAGGCCGCCAGGTTGCCGAAGGTGACCGTGATCGCCGCCAGGATGCCCAGCCCCAATCCCAGGGTTTGGTACACCTCGCGCAGCGGAGCGTCGGGCGTCACCACCGACAACACCAGCCGCACCAGCAAAGCAAACGCCGCCGCCTTCGAGGCCACGCTCAAAAAGCCGCCGACTTCCGCCGCCGCTCCCTGAAACGCATCCGGCGCCCAGAAATGGAACGGAACTACCGACAGTTTGAAGGCAAACCCCGCCATGATCATCAGCGCGGCCAAGGCCAGGGTCCGCACCGCGGGGTTGTCCAGCGTGGTCGGACCATCGGCAAACAACACTTGCAGCCGCGCCGCGAGTTCCGGCAATTTCGTGGTGCCGGTCAAACCGGCCAGCAAACTGATGCCGTACAACATCACTCCGGCCGCGCCGGCGCCGTACACCACGAATTTGAGGGCGGCCTCGCTCGCCTGCCGCCGTCCTTTCAGGAAACCCACCAGCGCGTAACTGGGCACGCTCGCCATTTCGATGCCCAGAAACACCATCAGCAGATTGTTCGCGCCCACCATGATCGACATGCCCACCACGGCCCCCAAGAGCAGCGAATAAAAATCGGGGCCGTCCTCCTGGTCGGGGATGCCACTGAGGACCGTCAACGTGATCACGAAGACCAGAAACAACATCAGGCCCAGGCGGACCCACGCGGTGAACGAATCAAAGACCATCAGCCCGGAGAAGTATTCCAGGCGCTGATCGCCCACTTGTGCGAAGTCGGAGACGTAAAACCACGACAAGGCAAAGGCGGCCATGGCCGACCAGAGGGCGATCCAGTGGGGCGGCACGGCACGGTCGAAGTCGCACAGCCGCGCCAGCAGCAGCAGCACGATGCCCGCCGTCAGGGCCAGTTCCGGTGAAAACAACCGCAGCGAGTGCTGAGTTGTCTCCTCCAGCAGTTGCATGAGCAGGTCGTGAAACACGGTCGCCGATCCTTGCGGACGGGAAAAACTCCGCGGTAAGTGGGCGCGCGGTCAAGGCCGCGGCCCGCGCTAGGGGGTGAACGTCGTGTGCATTTCCTGGGTCATGGGCCACGATGCCCGCGACGCATCCATATTGTTCACGAGGTAATTGATGCTGGGGTTCATCAACTCGATCAGCAGGCCGGGAAACACCCCCAGCAGAATGGCGAAGGCCAGCAACGTGTAGCCGATGAAGGCCTCGCGGGCGGTCATCGGTTGTTGCGTGAGCGCTTCGGCGTGCGGGCCGTGGTACACCGGTCCGAAATACACCCGCTGAATCGTCCATAGGATGTAACCGGCGGTCAGAATGACTCCCGCGGCGGCAATCACGGCCAGCAAGCGGTCGTAATTCCACGCCGACAGCACGGAAAACGCCTCGCCCACGAATCCGCACAGGCCCGGTAAGCCCAGGCCGGCGAAAAAGATGCCCGCCGCCAGGCCCGTGTAATGGGGCATCAACCCGGCGATGCCGCCGAACTTGTTCAAGTCGCGATGGTGCACCCGATCGTACAGCACGCCCACCATGAAGAACATGCCGGACGACGACACCCCGTGAGCGATCATCTGGAACATCGCGGCGCTGACTCCCATTTGCCAGTAATACAGCGAGTTGGCCTGATCGCTCAGCTTCCACACCGCCATGCCCAGCAGCACGTAGCCCATGTGGCTCACCGAACTGTAAGCCACCAGCCGCTTGAAGTCGCTTTGGGCCATCGCCGCGAACGCCCCGTAAATGATGCTGAACACGCCCAGCGCCACCATGCCGTAGGCGCAGTACTGCGCTCCGTAAGGACACAGCGGAAAGGCGATCCGCAACAAACCGTATCCGCCCATCTTCAGCAGCACGCCCGCCAGGATCATTGAGATTGGCGTGGGGGCCTCCACGTGGGCGTCGGGCAACCAGGTGTGGAACGGAAAGGTCGGCAACTTGATGGCGAAGCCGATGAACAACAGCAGGAACGCCACAATCTGGAATTCCGCGCTGAACGACAGGCCCGGCACGCTTCCCTGCCCGATCCGCGCCAAATGCAGCAGATCGAAACTCCGGCCGCTGGCGAAATAGAACATCAGCATGGCGATCAGCATCAGAACGCCGCCGAACAGCGTGTACAGGAAGAATTTGATCGCCGCATATTCCCGCCGCGGTCCGCCCCAGATGCCGATCAAAAAGTACATCGGCAGCAGCATCACTTCCCAAAACACGTAGAACAGGAAGAAATCCAAGGCCAGAAACACGCCCAGCATGCCCGTCTCGAGCAGCAGAAACAGGATCACGTAGCCCTTGACGTGCTTCTCGATGCTCCAACTGGCCATCATCGCCAGCAGGCTGACCACGCTGGTCAGCAAGACCAGCGGCAAACTGATGCCGTCCACCCCCATCGCATAGTTCACGTTCCAGGTGCCGATCCAGCTATGCGAAAACGCCATCTGCATCCCGTAGTGCAGCGTTTTCGGATCGGGATCCACCTGAAACTGCAACAGCAGTTGCACGGTCAAAGCCAAGGTCAAGGCCGTGCCGAGAAATCCGAAGTACCGCAGCGCCTCGGTCGCCTTCGACTCCAGGAACGCCGCCGCCAGCGCAAATAGCGCCGGCAGAAAGACGATCGCACTCAACAGGAATTCGGGACTCATCATCATGGTCTGCCGAAACCTTTCCCAAGCGGACGCACCGCGGCGCCGACTCTGCCACAACCCCGGTGGGCCGTGTGCCCGGCGTGTGTCAACCCACTGTCACGACACCTGCCCGCCGGGCCGCCCGCGCGCCAGCCCCGCCGGCACCCTCCCCGACCTTATTTGGGTAACGCAATGAACAACGCCGCGAACAGCGCCACCACCGCCACGGCGATCCACATCACATACTGCCGCAATCGGCCGGTCTGCACCGCGCGGAGCGACGCCCCCACGGCGTAGGTGGCGTTCCCCACTAGGTTGACCAGGCCGTCCACGAAGTTCTCATCGAACCAACGATCCCAGCGCGAAACCGCCACCGTCCATGCCGCGGAACCGTCGAGCACGCGATCCAGCACGTGCTTGTCGAATCCCTGGCACCACCGCGCCACGATGTGCGTGGGCCGCACGAACATCGCGTCGTACAGCGCGTCGAACCGCCACTTGTCCGCGAGAAAATCGTACAGCCCCGCCAACTGCCGGCGAATGTCGTCGGGATTGAGCACCCGGCGGCAATACAACGCATACGCCAACGCGGTACCCAACAAGGCCGACAACAGGGCCAACCCGCCGGCTTGCGCATGGACTTCATGCACCTGCTGATGACCCGGCAACACCACCGACACCACGCGATGGTACGCCGCCGAGGCGTGTGCCGGCACCGTTTCGCTCGCGGCGATCAGCCGATACAACGGGCCTTCCTCGCCGCTCCACGCCACGAACGCCGCGAAGAACGACAGCACGACCAGCGGACCCACCATCACCCAGCCATTTTCGCGGGCGTGGTCGTACACGTGCGCATCGCGCGGCGAACCGGCAAACGTCATGAACCATAGACGAAACATGTAGAATGCCGTGATGCCGGCCGTCACCAACGGCACGATGAACAGCAGGCTGTGGGCGGCGTTCAGCTCGCTGTAGGCCAGTGCCGAGGCGACGATGGCATCCTTGGAGTGGTATCCCGAAAAAGCCACGGGCTGCCCGAACGGCCTGATTCCGGGGACGGCCAGTCCGGCAATGGCGATCACCCCCACGAGCATCGTGTAGGCCGTCCAGGGCATCTTCCGCCGCAAGCCTCCCATGCGGGTCATTTCCTGCACGTGGTGGCAGCCGGCAATCACGCTCCCCGAAGCGAGGAACATCAGCGATTTGAAGAACGCGTGCGTCACCAGGTGGAACAGACCGGCTCCCCAGCCGGCCACGCCCAGTCCCAGCATCATGTAACCCAACTGGCTGATGGTGGAATAGGCCAGCACCCGCTTGATGTCCGTGGCGACGATCGCGATCGTCGCCGCCACGAACAGCGTGATGCAGCCGACGTAGGCAATCGCCAGCAGCACTTCAGGTGTGAACACGGGATAGAAGCGCCCCGCAAGGTACACGCCCGCGGCGACCATCGTGGCCGAGTGCACCAGCGCCGACACCGGCGTGGGGCCTTCCATCGCGTCGGGCAACCATGTTTGCAGCGGAAATTGGGCGCTCTTGCCGATGCAGCCGGCAAACACACCCAAACCGGCGGCAATCAACAGCCCATACGGCATCGACCGCGGCTGACCGCCATCCTGCAACCGCTGGCCCTGCGCATCCCGAAAATACACCGTGCGGCCATCCTGTGCGACATCCATGGACCCATCATGGCCGCGGACCATCGTGAACAGGCCGGGGACTGCACGCCCCTGTCCCCCATCGGCGTCGAAAAAGCGAAACGTCCCGAAGGCAGTCCAAATGATCATCAAACCGATGATGAACCCGAAATCTCCCACGCGGTTCATGATGAAGGCCTTGTTGGCCGCCGTGCTGGCCGACTTGCGCTCCACGTAGAACCCGATCAGCAGATAACTACAAATGCCCACCAGTTCCCAGAAAATGAACACCTGGAAAATATTCCCCGCGAGCACCAGCCCCAGCATCGAAAAGGAGAACAGGGACAGAAACGCGAAGAAACGGTGGAACCTGCCCGGCCGATGCAGATGCTGCCCATCCGGCAGATGCACCTCGTGGTCGACATACTCCTCGGTGAGTTCGTCGCTCATGTAGCCGATGGCGAACACATGGATGCAGGTGGCAATCAGCGTGACCATCACGAACATCACCAGCGTGAGGCTGTCGATGTAATAGTCGAGGGACACCTCGAGCGTGCCGAATCGCGCCAAGCGGTAGAACGTGCCGGCAAAGACGGCCGGCGCCGCCCGATGTTCCGCCGGAGGGTGGGCGTGTGCCGGCTCTCTCGCCGCTGGCTGTGTCGGCGCCTCCGGGTGTGCCGGCACCGCTGGATGTGCCTGTCTTCCTGCTGCGGCATGTACCGGTTCCGTCGCGGGGGCGGTTTGCGTCGCGGGGGGAGCATCGGCGGGCTGCTCGTGGTTGTTGGCATGAGCGGTAGGCTCTTCGCCGCGGCCCTCCGCATGCCGAGCGCGAGGCGCGTCCCCCGCGGCGGTCGCATGGGCGTTGGCAGCCGACGGGGCATCACCGTGGGTGTCGTGGTGGCCGTGGTCGCTCGGCGCCTGCAAGGCCGCCCATTGGGTTTGCTCGCCCCAATACCACAAGGCGGCCGCACTGCACAGAAAACCGATGCCGATGCAGGCCACGGCGACGTACGCGGGCGCCTTGCTCAGCCGATGAGACCAGCGCAGGTGCAGCGCATACAGCTCAATCACAAAACCGACGAGCGGCAACAGCCATGCCACGGTCAGCAGGTTGCGAAGCACCGTGCCTGTCGAGTCCATGTCTGCGCTGATCCTGGCTAAGAGTCAAAAACACAACGAAAATTGTTGGTCACGGGGTGGAAGCCGAGGCGGTTGGCGGTCTGCCGAGCACTGGTCGCTCGCTTCCGTCGCCCGGCAGGGCGGCCTTCCTTGCGGCGGCGTCACCCTTGCAACTCCTGTCCCCGGTCGACGTCGATCGTCAGATGATTGTTGTAGTAGTTCAAGGCGATCGCCAGCGCGATGGCCGCTTCCGCCGCGGCCAGCACAATGACGAACAGGGCGATGATTTGACCATCCAAGCCCAGCGGCGTGTAGCGGGCAAAGGCCACGAAGTTCAGGTTCGCCCCGTTGAGGACCAGTTCCACGCCCATCAACACGCCAATGCCGTTTCGCTTCGTCGCCATGCAGACCACGCCGCAGACGAACAAAAACGCCCCGACGAACAGATATGGATTGATCCCCACGCTGTCCATAATGGTTCTGCCTTCGCGGTCACTCCCCGTCAGGTCAACTCGTTCCGCTAGCCATCAGACTCCACTCGCCGCTTGGCGCGGGCCAGATATGCCGCACCAATCAGCACCACCAGCAAATGCACCGACACGATTTCAAACGGCAGCAGATAGCCGGGCGGATGGCTCCCCTGCCATGCGTCCGTCCGAACACCCACAGCATCCGCGCGGACCGCCAATCCTTCCGTGCGAATACCCAGGAAGGCCAGCCCTAGCGCGCGGCCGGTGGCCCCCGATTGCGCCCGCGGATCGGCGGACGACTGGGTGACCGCCGGAACGTCGCCCGGTAAACGATCCGTCACCGGACCCCAATCGATGCCCACCGCCGAGTAACACAACACCAGCAGCAACAGCCCGCCCAATCCCGCTCCGACAATCCCCTCGGCAGGCGACGTGCGAATCTGCACGTAGGGGCCTGTGGCCGTCAACATCACACCGAATACCAACAGCACCACCGTGCCGCCGACGTAAATCAGAAGCTGCGTCGCGCCGAGGAAATCGGCATGCAGCAGGAAGAACAAGGCGGCCACGGCCCCCAAGGAGAGCACCAGCCAGAACGCCATGCGGACGACGTTCTGCGAAATCACCACGGCCAATGCCGACCCGCACGCCAACAGGGCGAACAGCCAAAACAGGGCGGCGTCCAACGCCAAGGTCATGGATGGGTCTCCGGTGCGGGGGCCAGACTCACGGAAACGCCGGGAGCGGCTGCGACCGGCCGTTCTGGGGCCGTCGTCTCGAGCGACAGCATTCGCCCCAGCGGCGCCGTCCACGTGGTCTGCCGGGCCGCGGTCGCCAACACCAGCGGCCAGAGCACGGCCCCCAGGAACAGGACGCAACTGATCGGCACGAGATACTTCAGGCAGGTGGTCATGACCTGGTCGATCCGCAGCCGCGGCAACGTCCAGCGGACCCAGATTTGGACGAACACCAGCAGGCACGCCTTCACGGTAAAAATGGTTGCGCCGATCAGGTTCGACACATAGGTGCCCACGGAAAAACCTTCCACCAACTGATTCATGCCCCAGCCGCGCAACCCCTGAATGGCTTGATCGACGAACGGCAACCCAGTGTGCCAACCCCCCAGAAACAGGAGCGAGGCGATGCCGCTGACGGCGAACATGCTCGCGTACTCGGCCATGAAGAAGAACGACCAGCGCAGTCCGCTGTATTCGGTATGAAAACCGGCCACCAGTTCGCTTTCCGCCTCGGCGAGATCGAAGGGGGCGCGCTTCACGCTAGCCGTGGCCACCGTGAAGTAGGTGAAAAATGCCAGGAACGTGAAGGGGTCGTGAAAAATCAGCCAATTCAGGACGCTGCCCGATTGCAGCAGCACAATCTCCCGGAAATTCAAGGTACCGGCGGCCACCAGCGGAACCAGCACGCAGAGGGCCATGGGAATTTCGTAGCTCACCATCTGCGCGGCTTCGCGCATCGCCCCGAACAAGGCCCACTTGGAACCGCTGGAATACCCCGCGAGGATGATGCCCAGAACTTCCAGGGACATCAAAGCGAGGATCAGGAACACGCCGGCATCCAGACTGATGGCCACCCAGCCGTCGGCGAAGGGGAGCACCATGAACGCCGCGAACGACGCCACCACCGCCAGAAACGGTGCCAGGTTGAACAACCAGCGGTCCGCGGTTTTGGGAGCCAGATCCTCTTTTTGGATGAGCTTGAGGCCATCCGCCAGCGTCTGCAACCATCCGAAACGGCCCCCCACCCGGGTGGGTCCCAGGCGGTCTTGAATCCGGCCGGCCACTTTCCGCTCCAGCCAGATGTAAAACAGCGGCAGCGCGCCGAACAGACCGATGAGCAGGGCCGCATGCACCACCGCCGCCAGCACCAACGCCCAATCGGGAGAAATGTCCCAGCGGGTGAAAAACTCCTGCAAGCTGATCGCTGCCCAGAGGTGGTTCATGCGCCGCCAACCAGATTGGTGCCACCGGCACACGCGCTGTGCCAGACCTCACCCGCGACACCCACCCGGTGCGGCCGACTGAGGCGGCGGCAACTATGACACGCGACTCGCGGCGATTCAAGTCACCAGCGCGGCGGTGATTTCGCCATTCCCAGCTTTGAGAACGCTTCAGCTTGCCAGAAGGCGATCATTCGCCACCGTCGAGCGGTGTTCCGCCGGCCGCAAGCCGTTATTCGGCGTCCTTCGCCGGGACAGCCGGCCGGTCGCCCTGAACCGCGAAGGAGATCGCATGGAAACCACCGGCGCGGCACAGATCGTACACGCGGACCACATCCCCCAGCGGCACATCTTCCGCAATCGCCAGATACACGGGGATTTCCGGTGCCACCGCGGCCAGACCGCCGAGCACTCGTGCCAGTTCCTCGTTCGCTCCGTAGTCGGTTCCCTCGACCTGCACCACCGTGGCCTCCTGCTCCTTCCGCAAGCGGATCCACACCTCGCCCAACGGTTTTTCGACGGCTGCCGCGGGCGGTGTGCCGATGCCGGCCGACAAATCGGCGGGCAGCAGCAACTCCCGTATATGCCCCGTGGTGGCGCAGATGAAAAAGATCAGCAATTGAAACACGATGTCGATCAACGGGGTCATGGCCGTTTGATCGAACACGGCCCGTCGGTGGTAAGTGGGGGGAATGCGCATCACCGGCCTTTTTGGTTTGGAACCGCACCACCTCGCGCAGGCTGATGCCGATCTCACCGCGACAGACGCTGATCTCGCGCAGGCTCACTCCGAGAGCACGCTGAACCGCACCCGCCGCACACCCGTCTTCGCCGCCGTCAGCAACAGGGGTTCCAGATCGCGGTAGACAGCCCGGCGGTCGCACCGCAACCGCAATTCCACCGTTTCCGAATGCTCGACTTGAGCCGCCTGCAAGCGGGCGGCAACGTCCTCGATCGTCATCGGTTGCGAGGCGATGGTCAGCAGACCCTCGGAAGTGATCGTCACCACGATGCGGGCCGCTGCTTCGGCATCTTCCCGACCCTGGGTCGCGGCGGGCAATTCCACCGGATCGACTTGCTCATGGCGAACGAAGTAGGTCGCCACAAGGAAGAAAATGTTCAGCAGAAACACCACGTCGATCAGCGGGGTGATGCTGAATTCGAGCCCATACCGTCGAGTGGCCGCGGCGACTTTCATGCGGGGCGCTCCCGACCAGGGGACCGGGGGCCTGACGGCGGGGCTGCCCGGCGGGCCTTCTGCCGCAGCGCGCGGCGACGGGCCGCCACGGCCCGCTTGTAGTCGGCGAAAATCTGTTCCGCCAACAGCGATGATTGGGCCACCAGTTCATCAACGCGGTTGCGGAAGTAGGCAAAAGCGGCAATCGCCGGCACGGCGACCACCAGTCCGAACAGGGTCGTGATCAGCGCCTTGTAGACGCCCGGTGCCAGTTCCGAAACTTGCGGATTCGCCTTGCGCTCGAATTCCATGAACGCGAGAATCATGCCCCACACGGTGCCCATCAGGCCCAACATGGGGGCCACCGTGCTGATGACCGACAGGTATTCGATCTTGCGCAGCAGACGCGCCGTCTGCTGCGCCGCCGCGTCCTCCATGGCTTTTTCGACGGCGGCATAACCCAGTTCGATCTCCGCCAATCCCGCGATCAGCAGGTCGGCGAGGAAGCTCGGCCGCTGCCGGCAAACTTCTTCCGCTGCCTTGAACTGACCTTGCAGAATCAATCGGTGGGCGTCCTCGGCCAGGCGCGCGGGCATCAACGTGCCGCGGCGAATGGTCAGCCAATGTTCGATGATCAGCGCCACCATGGCCAGGCTCAGCCCGCAAATGATGTAGCCGATCACGCCGCCATCGTGGAAGAGCTGGCGCAATTCGATCTTGAAGGGAGGCAGCCCGGGCTGCTGGGCGGCGACCACCATCGGTGTGAAGCCCAGCAGAGCCACCATCAGCAGCGCGGCCGTACCGATTCGACTCATCGTCCCTCCTGCCGTGTTCGCTTGCCGACCGTCGCGGGCTGGTCTGAGCTTACCGCACACCACTTTCCGGTTGTCGATCGTTGCTGGTCGACCACGTGCCAATCACTTCGCTGCTCTTCGTCGGGCCGTCCGCGGTGTTCAACGCCCTGTCCTTCGTCACTGGGTGACGGCATGATTCCTGTTTGATCGAGGTTGGGCCGCGACCGGCGCGGAGACGCATCCCACTAGGAATCGTCCGCCGCAATGTTGTCCAGCACGGCTTTTGCCTGGCTTACGGCGGGTGTATCGGCCCACCGCAACAGTGTTTCCTGCGCCTGCTGACGCGCGGCGGGAATGTTCCCTGCCCGCAGCAGGACCTCGGCCGCCCGCGCTTGGGCCGCGGCGGCCAGATGGCGATCGTGCGGATATTCAAAAGGGAGCCATAACCACGCGGCGGCGGCATTCAGGTCGTTGTGGAGTTGAGCGGCCGCACAGCCAATCAGGAACAGGGGGCCGGCCCGGATTTCGGCTGGCAAGTCGTCGACGAATTGTCGCCAACGCTGACACTCCAGCGCCGTGACCTCTCCAGAACGCAACCGGGCCCGCCAGAGTTGTGTTTGCGCCAGCCGTTGAAGCAGGGGATGGGCACCCGCGGCCAGTTCGTGAAGCGCGCGTGTGGCCGACGGCTCACGGTCACCGTCCCACAGCCAACTGGCACCGATCAGGCGGGCGGTGGGGGATTCACTATTCAACCAGCGGCGGGCGTCGATGGCCGCTTGCCCCGTGGGGGGCGCGTCCTGCCAGGCGAGCGGAATCAACCCGAAGTACAACGTCTCGGGATCGCTCTCGACGATGGAGAGGAAGTGCTGGGCGGCGGTGCGATAATCCCCCTGCCACAGCCCGCATTTGACCAATGAAGCCAGGATGTCGCGGCGGACCCACGGGCGGTCTTCCTCCTCGAGCGCATCCTTGAAGGCCCGTTCAGCCTCGATGATCCGCCCTTCGCCAAAGAGTTTGCGCCCCAACGCATGCTGTTCGACTTGCGTCGTCGAAACCTCGAGGATTTCCTCGCGGGAGTAGCGCACCGCCCCTGTTCCGCGGCGCGTCTGCAGAATCAGACCCCGCCCCGTAAAATCGTCAATGAAGCCGGTGACAATCACGCGGCTCGACTTGCCCGGCGGTTGAATCACCACCCGGTCGCCGCCCGCTTGAAACTTGATGGGATCGGCGGCGGCCACGGCAGCGGCGCATCCCGCCCAACAGCCGAGAGCTTGCAGCGCGCGGAAGAAGCTGGTCCCTCCCGCGCGTGTCCGCGGGCGGAAGCGGCTGGACCCGCGACGCGGCTTAACGCTGCACGCCCCGTTTGACATCGTGATACCGATACGAACCACCGTTTTGCTGCGCGATCTTCTTCAGGAAGTTCGGCCGTCCATTGTCGAGTTCGGCTCCCTTGCCGAATTCGATCGTATGAATCCGGGCCCGCCCCTGATTCAGGCGGTGAATCTGGTCCAATTCGGCGGCAGAGAGCTGCGGTTCGTCGGCATCGGTCAGCAGGTAGATCACTTCCGGTCCGAGCCGCAAGGCCAGCGTAAGGGCTTTCATGTGGTCGGTGCCGTTGTCGGGAACCACCGCGGCGATTTCCTGCCGGGCGAACGACTTGTTCACCTCGGTGGCGAAGGCCAGCCCCGCCTCGCGGCCTCCCAACCGCAGCAAATGGGGCATGTCGTTGTAGAAAATCACTTGAAACTGCTGGGAATCGACCAGCGTTTGCAGGCTGGCGAGGACCGCGGCCTTGGCCGCTTGCATGGCGTTGTAGTTGTACATGCTGCCCGAGCAGTCGATGACGAACACCACGCGCGTGGCCTTGTCGCGTAAGCCCAGAAACGCCGTGCCGGGAATGCCCCCGCCTAACGCCTCATTCACCGAGGCGCCCTGGCTTTGCACCAACTCGCGCGGAGAGGGAGACGGCAAGGCCGCTCCCACGCCGATGGCCGTGGGAACTGTCAGGGGTTCCGCGACGGAAGGGAGAGATGGAACGGCAGGGGCGATGGTCGTCGGCGGCACAACGTCGGTCGGAACTGGTTCGGAAATGTCCTCGGTCGGGGCCGATTCTGGTTCGGCAGATAGCGTGGGGCCTGGTTGCTGAACAACAATCCCCACTTCGCGGAATGGCTCGTCGACGAAGCCCACGGGGGCAGTTTCCCAACGCGGCATCCATGAAGCCAGCGCGGAGAGCACCGTGACGTGCAACACAATCGACAGCAGCCAACTCGGGGCCAGCCACCGATGGCTCACCCAGTCGCGACGCTGCACCACCGTTTGGGGAGAGGTGGGGGGCATGCCCGCCGATCATCCTTGGACGAAACGAAGGAAAGTTCCCTGCCGGTCGCCCTCGCCGGTAACGCCCGGATTCCGGGACGAAGAACCAACCCGTCCAGCGGCCGTTTTGGCCTGCCGACCGCTCCGCGGCCATGGCAGCCGGGACAAGCGACCCTTCGCGACAGCGATCCTGCTTGTCACTCTACGTCGATCGGCGAATTACGGTCAATCGCGGTCTTGCAGGATTCGGCGTATTGGCTGCTCGTACATGCGGCTCGATGGGCCTTCCGGGGGTCGCCAGGGGCTTATCCCAGCAATCCGCGGCCGAGGCGGACTACACATGCCGTCACCAGGCTGGAGTGCGCGAGAAGAGGACGAGTCGCGGCGCGCAGCGGCGACCACCCGCGACACCGGTCATCGATCGTTCCTTCCATGCGACCCAAAAGACGGACAGGCGGCTAGCCGCGACGGACCTCACGGCCGACACAGCCGGCCCCGCAGCTTACAAAAAGCCCGGAAGCAACGGAGTCCCAGGGGGGCGAAGGACACACGTTGCTTCCGGGTCATTCACGCGGCACAACTCAAAAACAGGAGTCGCAACATCCGTGTCGGACTCCTGCACGCGGCTGAACTTCCCCGCTGGTCTGCGGCCTCCATGCCTCAGCATTGGGGTCGGCTCATCAGGCAGCGCGCCCCGATGCCAGCGGATTCAGCATCACTCGACAGGCAGGCTGTACGAGCGGGCGGGAACATAGAGCGGGACGTGGGAATCGTCAACAGCAGTTTCTCGCCGAGCGCGGGATGCCCACGGGAGGCAATGACTGCGGGGAAGGCTGCCCGTTCCCACCCGTCTGCACGATTTTGGCTGAACGGGCGGCGGTGTCGCGTTTGATGGGGCGCGATCGGCCGAACCGGCTCGCGCCAGGCTCATCAGCGTTTTGCCGCGATGGTTTCGAGCAAGGCCTTGAACGGATCGGCAAATTTTGCCAGTCCCTCTTCCATCAGCACCTGTTCGAGCTTTTCGAAATCGACCTTACGATCGATGTCGTCGAGGATTTCGCGGGGCGGCAACTGGTCGACCTTCCGCGTGAACACCTTGCCGACCATCTTCTGAATGGCCGCATTGGTGGCCGGCGGATTGGTTTGGATGTCGGCCCCGGCCAGGGCGTCGACGTATTTGTCCGGTGGTTCCTTGGGGTCTTTCGTCCCGGTGCTGGCGAAGATGAACTCCTGCTTCAAGGGGAGCTTCTTGTCCGCCCAGAAGCGGTTGTTTTCCTGCCACAACCGTTTGGCATTCACGATACCCACCAGGCCTTGCGCCTCGGGCATCAGGTCGGGAACGTGTTGTCGGGTGTAGACATCGATGCGGCTGACGAAAATGCTGTACACCGATTTGAAGTTGTCGAGCGACTTGCGGTGCTGGGCGCCGCGCCACACGGCGTCGCGGGCCAGCTCGTATTGCCGCCGCGTGAAGAGCAGCGTCACATTCAACGTCACTCCGGCCGCCGCGAGATCTTCCAGGGCGGCGAGACCGGCGGGCGTCGCGGGCACCTTGATCATGCGATTCTTGTGACCGGCGGCCCACGCCTTGCCCAGCTCCACATACTGCCGGGCCTTTTCCTCCAACGACAGCGAGCACGCCTTGTCTTCCAGCAACGGATCCAGCTCGAAGCTCACGTAGCCGTCGTCTCCCAACGTGCGGGCGTAAACGTCGGCAAACACCTCCTGGGCCTGCTGCACGAGACGGTCGGTCATTTCCCAGGCGATGTCGGCGTCACTGAGGCCGCGTGCCGCCAGTTCACGAATCTGATCATCAAACCGGCCGGTCTTCAGCAAATCGGACACAATGATGGGGTTCGACGTGGCCCCCGTGGCCCCGTACTTGCGGTTTTCCACCACCAACTGCGGGTCGATGCTGTCGAGCCAGAGTTTCGTGCCGCAGGCAACCAACGTCTCGAGCGGAGTGGACATAAGTTGGGGTTCCAGCTTGCGCGTCGGCAAAGGCAAGGTCGGAAGCTACAATGGCAATGCGGATGTCGACCAAGCTTACAGCGTCTGGCGGCGGTCGCAAGCGGAACCAGCTCGGAAATGGCCGGCGTCACCACGAGCGGCGTCACCACGAGCGGCGACGCGGTGAGCGGCATCACTGCCGGCGGCGCCACTTGCGGCGACATCGTTGCAGAGGAGCTGCCGCGGGCTGCTCGGTGCGGGCACTCCGCGGGTCGTGCCGCCGGAGAAGCCGTTTGCCGAGCGCGCGGACAGGACCAATCGCAGAAGACGCCACGGCTTGTGGGCGACCTGGTCGTCCCCGCGCGACACCAGGGTGAACACGCGCCGTCGTCCATTGCCCACAACTCGATTGCACACAATATCGAGCCAGCCCCTGCCTGGCTCCGGGAGAGGATGCTGCTTTGTCTCACGAAGTCTACGACAACCCGTTGATTGAACGCTATGCCTCGCGCGAGATGGCAGCGCTGTGGTCGCCTCAAACGCGGCATTCCACGTGGCGGCGGTTGTGGGTGGTGCTCGCCGAGGCCGAGCGGGAACTGGGCTTGGAGATCTCGCCGGCGCAAATCGCGGAATTGCAGGCCCATGTCGACGACATCGACTTCGAGGCCGCGGCGCGGTACGAGAAGCAGTTGCGGCACGACGTCATGGCGCACGTGCACGTTTACGGCGACGCGTGTCCCTTGGCGCGGCCGATCATTCACTTGGGGGCGACCAGTTGCTACGTCACCGACAACACCGACGTGATCCTCATGCGCCGCGGGTTGGAACTGCTGCGGACGAAGCTCGTGGGGGTCATCGATCGGTTAGCCCGGTTTGCCGAAACATACCGCGATCTGCCCTGCTTGGGGTTCACCCATTTGCAGCCGGCCCAACCCGTCACGATGGGAAAACGGGCCACGTTGTGGTGCTACGACCTCGTGCTCGACCTGGAGGAACTGGAGCATCGCTTGCAACGGTTGAAGCTCCGCGGAGTGAAGGGCACCACCGGCACGCAAGCCACGTTCTTGAGCCTGTTCCGCGGCGATCACGCGAAAGTGGAAGCCCTCGAGCGACTGGTCACCGCCAAGCTGGGGTTTGACGCCGCGCACCCGGTCACCGGTCAAACCTACACCCGCAAGGTCGATGCGCAAGTGCTCGAAACGCTGGGTGGGTTGGCGCAGTCGGCGCACAAATTCGGCGCTGATGTGCGGCTGCTGCAAAGCCGCAAGGAACTCGAGGAACCGTTCGAAACGCAGCAAGTTGGTTCGTCGGCGATGGCCTACAAGCGCAATCCCATGCGAGCGGAGCGGATGTGCGGCTTGGCCCGCTTTCTGATAAGTTTGATCTCTTCCGCGGCGCACACCGCGGCGACGCAATGGCTGGAACGCACGCTCGATGACAGCGCCAATCGCCGGCTCATCCTGCCGCAGGCCTTCCTGGCCGCCGATGCACTGTTGATTCTCTACCGCAACATCGTCGACGGGTTGGTGGTGTATCCGCGGGTGATTGCCCGACACCTCGCCGAGGAACTCCCCTTCCTCGCGACGGAAGAAATTCTGATGGCCGGGGTGCAGGCCGGTGGCGACCGCCAAGATCTTCACGAGCGGATTCGCGTGCACAGTCAGGCAGCGGCTCGGGAAGTGAAAGAGCACGGCGGCGTCAACGATTTGCTGGACCGCCTGCGACAAGACCCCGCCTTCTCCCAGGTGGATTGGAGCACGGCGCTCGACGTCCGTCGATTCATCGGACGAGCGCCCGAGCAGGTGGACCAGTTTCTGGCCATGGTGATCGCGCCGCTTCGGCAACGCTATGCCGACGCCTTGCGGCACGCCGCGGACGACGTCCGCGTGTGACGCCGCGGTCGCAACCGTAGGAGGGGGTAACCAAACCCGGGGTGGGCCTACGGACGGCGAAGGAGCGGGAAGGGGTGATCAGCCCAACTCGGCGTATTCGCGCGTGCTGAAGACAATCACGCCCAAGACCACCAGGGTTGCCAAGGTCGCGGACATCACGGTGAATGCCACGTCTCCCGACACCGGCAGGAACATTTCCCGAGCGATCCGGCGAACTGGTCCCAGTTCGAGTTGCTTGCCGGCGTCGAAAATCTGGCACTTCACGTAGAACGACACGGTCAGCCGCTTCACGATGCCGGGCATCGCCCCGAACAACACTTCCAAAAAGAACCAGTAGGCCAGCGAGATGATCGTCCCGTGGCGAAACGCCGCCCCGAGCACCAGAAAGAGATTGGCGTAGACCAGCGCGCCCATGACGCTGGCCTGCCAGAACGCGGGCAAGGTTTCGCGGCCATGATGGCCGGCCAGCAGACACAATACCAGCAACGCTGCGATGGTCCAGCCCACGGCCAGCAGCATGACGGCGAACGCTTTCACGAGATACACGGCCGGCCGGGGGAGCGGGGCGATGAGCAGGTAAATCAGCGTGCGGTCTTCCCGTTCGCCGCCGATCGCGGCCGCTCCGTAACTGATGGCATAGATCGGGAGCAGGAAGCCCACGAACAAGGGCAGCAACACCTGGTCCGCGAATTTCTTCGCCTCGGGAGACGCTTGCCGGCCCCAGGCCATCACGATCAAGCCGCACAACACGGTTAAGCCGAGGGCGACAAAGGTCTGCCGCGAAAAAAACTGCCGGCGGAGCGTGAGCAGCCACAAATGGCCGCAGGCCTGGATCAGGCTGGGCGGCTGCGGCGTCGCGCCCTCGGACACAGCAGGGCTTGCCGGCGATTCCAGGGAAACCCGGTTCTCGTCGCTTGTAGCGGAAGCGGCCATACGCGAGGGTCCAAATTGTTCCGGCGAGATTGCTGACGGGTCAGAATTGACCCGCGGCGGTCATGACGTAGCTAAAGGTGGCCTCGGCGGTGACGTCCGTCGTCTCCAGCCGCGCGATGTCGTAGCCGCGCTCCGCGATCAACCGGGCCAGGTCTCGGAAAAAACTTTCCGGACGGACCACCTGCAAGGCCAGTTCATCCTCTCCCGTGACGGTCACGCCTTGGACGTGGTTCCAGCGGATCACTTCGGCGGCGAGGTCGCGGCGCTGGCGGCAAACCAGCCGCACTTGCAGGGGTTGATCGGCGAACATCTCGCGGATTTCACTCACGCTGCCGACGGCGAGCACGCGCCCGCGGCCCATGAAGATGATGCGGTCGGCCAGTTCGTCCATTTCCTCGAGGATGTGGCTGGACACGAGGACGGCTTTCCCGCGGCCGGCAAAGCTGCGGAAGAAGTCCATCAGTTCCTTGCGGCCGACGGGGTCGACGCCGTTCAGCGGTTCGTCGACTACCAGCAAATCGGGATTGTGCACCAGGGCTTGAGCGAGGCGAATGCGCTGCCGCATCCCCTTGGAACAGCCTTTCAAGGTGCGGTCGGCGCGGTCGGACATGCCCACTTCCGCCAAGGCACGTTCGGTTTGGTCGGCGGCGGCCTTGGGTGGCATCCCGTGCAGCCGGGCCATGGTCTGCACGAAGCGGCGTCCCGACATCTCTTCGTAGAACGTGTCCACTTCGGGGGCATAGCCGATGTGCCGTTTGGCGGCGGCCGTCCACGCCCGCGCTCCGCACACGCGCACCTCTCCCAGGCTCGGCCGCAACAAGCCTGTCAGCAATTTGATGAGGGTCGACTTCCCGGCCCCGTTGGGACCGAGCAGGCCCGTCACCCCCGGCGTCAAGGCGACCGTGACGTCGTTCACGCCAATGACCGGACCATACCATTTCGTCACGCCGCGGAATTCCGCGAGGGGTGGCGCGGCGGGATGGTGTTCGATCGGCGCGGCGTGGGCCAAACCGCCGCCCGAAGAGGGCCTGCTCGCCGCCGTCATTTCACCACCTCCACGGCCCGCACGCGGCGCACGATCAGCAGGGCGCACACCACGCAGACGCCGACGAGCACCAGGGCGGTTTCCCGCGCGGAGGGGACGCGGTTCGGCGGCAGCGAACCGAAACACCAGCGCCCCAAATGGTACATGTCTTCCCACAGGGCCAGCAGCAGCCAGCGGCGGTTATCGGCGATGCGCCGCATGGCGTGGGCCAGGGCGCTCAGCAGCACGAATAAACCCAGCCACGTCATCACCAGGGGAACGGTTCGCGGCACCCAAGCGGCGACGGCAAACAACAGGAAACTCTGCACCACCGCGAGCACCAGGCCGAAGCCCAGAATGCCCCCCAAAATCCTCCAGTTCTCGCGGAAGTAGGCCAGCGATTTGCTCAGCAGGCCGTATTCCACATACAGTACCAGGGCTGGAACAGTGGTGATCAGGGCCACCACGGCGGCAATCGCCAGCAGTTTGCCCACGATGTAGTGCCGGCGGTCGATCGCCCGCGACAGATAGAACACCATCCCGCCGCGCTGGTAGTCGCTGCCGACCAGCGCCGATCCCGCGAAGGCCAGCAACAAGGTGGTGATGGCGGCTTGCGCGTTCATGAAATCGGCGTAGGCTTCCCCCGTCCCCGTGACCCGGTAGTTATCGAGAAACCGTTCCAACTCCGGGGTTTGCACCACCAGCGTGGCCTTCAAGTAAATGAAGGCGAAGTTGAACAGGAAGTTCATCAAGCCCAGGCCGATCAAGGCCCAAAACACCCAGCGGCGGAAGATGATGGCCAGTCCCACGCGCACCAGTGCCAACGACGCGCGCCAGGGCGAACGCCAGTTCCCGCCCCATTCCCGATAACCGGCTTGTTCCAAGGGTTGCATGTCGTTCATGAGACGCGTTCATGCCTTGCCGCGGGTTCACGTCCATCCAACCGAGACGGGCGGTTCGTCGTCGCCGGGGCCACCAGCCGACGATACACCTGCTGCAAGTCTTCCTCTTCGGGAAGCACTTCGCGCAACGAGATGTCGCAGCCGAGCGCCCGCTCGAAAAAACTCCGGGTGGTCCACGTGGCGGGCACCTCCACCACTGCTTGATCGCCGCGCGGCTGCACTGCGACCACCACCCCCTCGGCACGCAACCGCTCCACATAGTTTGCGCCGTCGCCGCGCCATCGCAGTCGATAACGTCCACGGCAGGATTGGCACAACGTGTGAATGGGCCCCACTCCCAGCACTCGGCCCCGGTCCACAATGATGACCTGGTGACACACGCGCTCCACGTCTCCCAACAAATGGGTCGACAGAATCAGCGATTTGCCGTGCCGCTCGGCGATCGCCCGCAGCAACCGCAGCATGGCGTCGCGCCCCTCGGGATCCAGCCCGGCGGTGGGTTCGTCCAGCAGCAGCAACCGGGGATCGTGCACCAGTGCCGCCGCCAGTTTCAACCGTTGTTTCATCCCCACCGAGTATTCTTCACATTTGCGGTAGCGCGCCTCTTCGAGTCCCAGATACGACAGGGTTTCGTGCGCGCGACGGCGGGCCTGCTTGCGCGGCATACCCGACAATTCCCCAGCCAACGCCACCAGGTCGACTCCCCGCAACCCCGGCACATACGACTCCGATTCGGGCATGAACCCCACATGGTGGCGGAGCAACTGGGTGTGCCGATGCAAATCGTAGCCCAGGACCGTGCCCCGTCCGTGGGTGGGACGCACCAACCCCAGAAGGATCCTCAGCAGCGTCGACTTGCCGGCGCCATTCTGGCCGATGAGGCCGATCGGTCCCGGTTCGACGCGCAAGGTTACGTCTTCCAGCGCGCGAACGCGGCCGTAGTCGTGCGTGATTTGTTCCAGCTCCAATAACGCCATGATGATGTTCACCGTAGCGAAGTTCGGCATGGTCTGCCAAGGTATCCTGGCACGGCGAAAGCACCAAAAAAGGGCAATTCCGTCGGCCCGAGGGCAACGGAATCGTAATCCTTTTCGTCGCGCCATCAACGCGCGGCCATCAGCCTGAGCGCAGCAACCGCTGGACGGCGTACTGCGCGTAATCGACGGCCGAAAGCAGGCTCAAGCCGGCTGCCACCAGCACCAGCGCGGGTTGAGGCTGCCGCCAGGCCGCCAAGGCCAGCAGCAACGTGAGTTGGCCCGCCGTGGCGACTTTTCCCGACCAGCGCGGCCTCACATCCTCGGCGACCAGCCGCACGGACCAGGCGGCGAGGGCCGTCAGCAGCAGGACGGCGATGTCCCGCGACGCCACTGCCAGCAGTTCCCAGGGGGTAATCAGCCGTGCCACGGTCAAGGTTCCCGCGGCCGCAAACAGAAAGGCCTTGTCAGCGATCGGATCGAGCAGTTGACCGATGACCGAAGTGCTGCCCCATCGGCGGCTGAGCCAACCGTCGACGAGATCGCTGACCGCCGCATAGACCGTCAGAGACAGCCACCATTCCGCCGGGACCACGGGAAAGGCGATGGCCGCTCCGAGCCGCGCGCTGGTCAGCAGGTTCGGTAGCCAACATCGCCACAAGAGGCACCCGCCGCATGGTGATCAAGAAGTTCAAGAATCAGGTGATCGACAAAATCGAATTCCAGACGTGCTCGTTACGCAGCTTGCGCAGGAAAAACCGCCCGGTTGCCGAACAGCAACCGAGCGGCTAGGGAAGGAACAAGGAGTCGCTGTTGTTCCCAGCGATTCGGGGTTATGCGAAGGTTTCCGGGGGTGCCGACATCAAGGTGCCGCTGCACTTGCCGCCTCGGGAGTTGCCAAGCTCGTTTGAGCCGTGCGGCCCGAGCGAATTTCCCGTTTCGGACGCGGCGGCACTTTTTCGGCCCGCTCCCGGGCGTGCGCGACCAACGCTTGTGCTGCTAGCAATTGGTTGCGGCTGAAGTACGGGGTCGGAGGCCGTCCGCCCAAATGCTGCTGTTGCTTGTTGGCGAGTTGGTCCCAAGTCATGCCGTTGGCCAGATTCCAGGCCGCGGCCTGGGCGGCTTGCGGGTCGATTTGTCCGGTGCCCACGATTTCCAGCAGTTGATACAAGACGGGGTTGTCGGACACGGACTCCACGGGCAGAAGGACATACTCACTTTTGGAAGTCGGTTCCGGCTTGCCGTGTTCGAGGCAGACGCTGTGCAGCGGGAGCGACGCCACTTGTTCGGGGGGAATGCTGCCGAACCCGCCAGCACCGCCGCCGAAGAATCCGCCGCCCAGACCGCCGCCGCCCATCCCCCCCAAGCCTCCCATACCGCCCATGCCCATGCCACCGAACCCACCACCCATCATCTGGCCACCACCCATCCCCATACCGCCCATGCCCATGCCACCCATGCCGCCCATCCCACCCATGCCCATGCCACCCATGCCCATGCCGCCGAATTGGGCCAGATGCTTCGGCACGGCGACGACTGCGGTGGGCAACTTGACGTTCAGCGGCTTATCGGTGGTGTTTTCGATGAGCACGTTCCCCCCGAACGCATTTTTCGGAATCACCTTGACGTTCAACTGCCCGGCATCGATGGCGTCGAACAACTCCACCGTTTCCGCCAGCGGATCGGGCTGCAACTTCTTCAGCGGCTTCTTCGACTTTCCGGCCGCCCAATTGTGGGGAGGCAACACCAGGCAGCCGAGCACTGTCAGGACGACCGCGACACGGACCGCGAACACGGGGCGGACCATCGGTGAGACCTTTCTGGGGAACAGTCGGCACAAGTCAACTCAAGGGGGCAGACCTTGCCCTATGCTACCTTAACGCGAATGGAAGCATCCAATCAACGAAAAGTTGGCAGACTCTCGCAAAATTTCCCGTCGCCGGAGCACAGCGAACCGTAGCGTCGATCGTCGATCTGACGACCGCCAACCGCGCGGGGACCATGTGATGAACGGTCCGAACCGCCGTCGGCTCGCACGAAGACCGTTTCGTGCAAACCTGGCCGCTGGCCAGTCGCGGAAAACTTCTTCGACCGGTTCGCTTCCCGACCCCCAATCGGAAACGATGTCCTGCTGCGGCTGGTACAACCGTGCGGGTTGAAACCGCGCAACCACCACGAGTTGAACCTTTTACGGCCGCTGCCGGCAGTTGGCGAACGGTTTGCGGAGTCGGTTAAATCGGTGTCATCGGTGCACTGAACACGCATGGCAACACCGGGATGGTCGCGCGGCGGCTGGCTCTCTGCGAACTGTCTGTGGGCGTGGTGTCTGCTTAAGGGATGTCCGCCCTCCTACCAACAAAATCAACCAATGAGATGTGGGACCCCTGCGCGGGGCACGACTCAAGTCGGAGAAAGGACGTCTCGAAGGGTGTACGATGCTTGAGAGTCGGAGGTCGCCCGCGCCCGTTGATTGTGCTGAACATGGTTCCTTGCGGGGATCGGCACGTCGGGGGGCAAGGTTACGGCTGCCGCCCTGAAGGTCGCTTGGGTTGCGGCTTGCGCCTTGTTGTCGTTGTGGTTTGTGAGCAAGGGTTGGCTGTGTCATGGGGCGCGGGACCGGCGGGTCAGGCCGGCTGGCAACGGTGGGCGGTTGCCTCTGCGGGGCGCGGCGGCTATAACACGTTCCCTTTTCCTGTGCATGTCCCTGGCCTCGTGGCGAAGGATCGTTCCCTTGGATCTTGGCGATCTCGTCGGCGGAATTCGTATTATCGAACTATCCGCGAAAACCCGACCGGCGGCCATTCGGGCGTTAGTGCAAGCCGCCAATTGGGAAGACGAAGGGATTGCGCCCGAGGTGGTGATCGAGGCCATCGAGGAGCGCGAAGCGGCCGCACAGACGTTGGTGGAGCCAGATTTCGCCCTGCCGCATGCATTCATCGACTGGGACGGCGACTTTCGGATTGTTCTCGGCCGCAGCCGCACGGGGGTCGATTACGGAGTTCCGACCGGCACGCATGTGCGGTTGATCTGTCTGTTGGTGATTGGCCGCAAGCTTCAGCAGACCCACGTTGAAGTGTTGGCCGCCCTGGCGGAACTGCTTAAGTCCCCGGAATTCCGCCAGCAATTGATCGACGCCAAGGACACCCGGGCGATCGAAGCGCTGCTGCAAGAAAAAGCGGGGATGCAGGCGGAACAACGGCCCTGGCGCGCGGCGGGGGTGCCCAAACTCACGCAGGTGCTCATCAAGCACGCCATCCAACTTGTCGAAGCCGTGGGCGCTCAAGCCTTGCTGCTTGCGATCGATAAGGTGGAACACGTTCCCTGGGAGCAACTTTCGGGCTGGAACGGCCGGCTGCTGGTCGTGACCACCCGGCATTCGGAAGATTTTGAAATCAAGCGGCCCAACACCCACGTGTTCGACGTCCTGCACGCGGCCCTGTCGCGGATGGATCGCGCGAACCTGGGATTGTTGCTGGCCTCGTCGGCGGAACTGCTCACGGAAAAACACAGCGTGGTGTGCGTCACCGGAGCCGATGGCCGCCGCCTCGACAGCATCACCGTCACCAGGCCGGAACCCCATTTTCGGGCGATGTTGTCGGAGAAGAACCGCCGCGGCATCGACGTCGTTCGCCCCGCCGTGATGCTCCGCGTGTTGTCCATCGCGCTGGAAATCTCGGCCGAGGGCCGCGAAGCCCATCCCGTGGGGACGATGTTCGTCATCGGCGACTCGCGGAATGTGCTCCGGCAGGCCCAGCAACTGGTGTTGAATCCGTTCCACGGCTATTCCAAGAAACTCCGCAACGTGCTCGATCCCAGCCTGGCCGAAACGATCAAGGAATACGCCCTGATTGATGGCGCGTTCATCATCCAGGGTGACGGCATCGTGCTCTCGGCCGGCACGTATCTGATGCCCAAGTCGCCCCCGCCGCACTTGCCGCCGGGGTTGGGAACCCGGCATCAAACGGCGTCGGCCATTACGGCGCACACGTTGGCCATGGCGATTACCGTCAGCCAGTCGACGGGGACTGTCACCGTGTTCCGGAACGGCGCCATCGTTTTTTCCCTGGAACGGGCCGCCGCCACCCGCTGGTGACGATTGGTCGGCCGCGCGGCGGATTGCTACGATATCTCCGCGCTCCGCGGTAGTTCCCGTGAAAGGATATTCCGGCGATGTCGACGGTTCCCGGCGAGGTCTCCCCCCTCACCAAGCAAGCCATTCGCGAACAGGCTCACGCCCTCCGGCAGGCGCAGCCTCAGAAAGACGAACTCAGCCGGCAAATCGTGGCCCGGTTCATGGCCTTGCCCGAATATCAGGCGGCCCGCACGGTGTTGTTCTATCTCGATGTTCGCAGCGAGGTCCGCACCCGCCATTCGCTCCCCGAGGCGCTCGCCAGCGGAAAGCGGATCGTGGTCCCTTACTGCGTCGACGGCGAATTGGAACTGTTCCATCTCGAATCCACCGACGAATTGGCGGTGGGCATGTACAAAATCCTGGAACCGCGCCCCGAACTCCGCACGCTAGCCGCCAAGCGGGTCGATGTCGCCGCGCTCGATCTGATCATGGTTCCAGGAGTGGCCTTTGATCGTCGCGGCGGACGGACCGGGCACGGCAAAGGCTACTACGACAAGTTGCTGGAACATGCCCGGCGGGACACTCCGTTGGTGGGTCTGGCGTTCGAGTGCCAATTGTTCGACGCCATCCCCATGCAGCCGCACGACGTGTTCATGGACAAGGTGATTACGGAAACGGCCGTGTACCAGGGGCGGGGCCGGCCGTCGGCCGCCTGACGACCCTGCGGGATTTCCTCCGCGCGGGAGAGTGGTGTTCCACATGCTGGTACCGATTCCGGGCGCAGCATGGGCCACGACGCGCGGGGCTTCACGGACGGCGCACAGTCTCGGACGGCGCACGGTCCCTGAGTGTGCGGAACCTTGTCGGGAATAAGCCGCGCGCTCGCGCGCGATACCGAACGGTTGCCAGCAAGGCGAACGATTCCCCGAAAGGCGAACGATTCCTCGAAAGGGAAACGATTGCCCGAAAGGCGAACGATTGCCCGAAAGGCGAACGATTCCCCGAAAGGGAAACGATTACCCGAAAGGGAAACGATTACCCGAAAGGGAAACGATTGCCGCGAATGACGGTCGATCGACGGAATGCGATTCAACCGTCGGAACGCTTCGTCGTCCAAGGACGCCCCCAGCATGACTGCCGCCCGTGTCGAGGTTGAAGACACCTATGCCGAGGCCTTTCGCAGCTACTATGCCGAGGTGTTGATCACGGCCCGAGACCACCGCTGGCTGGCACATGCCTGCCAGGCCGTCTGCGGCCATGCCTCCAGCAGTATTTTTTGCGACTGCGAAGCGGGGGTTGATCGCGTCATCGATCCGACGGACGATGGTGCGGATTCCACACCCGATGGTCGGCCGGGGGCCGTTGTGCAGTTTCATGTCCCCCGCTTCTGGAAGGATGCCCCTGCGCGGTTGGAACGGGCGTTGCTCCACCGCATCAGCCAGAATGTCCTCACCTGCCCCACCACCGCCTGCTTCAGCCGCCTCGATACCGCTGACTACTTCAAGCTGGGCCGGAAACTGGCGTTTTTTGGTGACGGCTATCAGTTTCGGGCCGTGCGTTACGGACGCCGCGTGTGGGTCGTTCCCATCATGGGGGGCGAGTTCGTTGTGGATCGGCGGTTTGGTTATCGCGAGGGGATCATGGGGGGTAACCTGTGGTTCTTCGGGACGTCGGCCGACGCGGCGCTGGAGGCCGCCGAACGCGGGGTGGCCGCGGCGACGCAGGTGCCCGGTGTGATTCTGCCGTTTCCCGGCGGAGTGGCCGGCAGCGGGTCGAAAGCGGGCAGCCGCTATCCCTTTCTGTTTGCCAGCACGAACCACCCGTACTGTCCCACGCTCCGGGACAAATTGGGGGAGGCCTCGCGCGTGCCCCCGGAAGTGGTGTCGATCCAGGAAATCATCGTCAATGGGTGCGACCTGCCCACGGTGTCGCGGGCCGTGCAAGCGGCGATTCGTGCCGCCGTGGATACCCCCGGCTTGGTAAAGATCTCCGCTGGAAACTACGGCGGGCGGTTGGGAAAGAGTTGGGTGTGGTTGAAGCCGGAATTGCATCCGCCCGCGGCCTCCTGAAGCCTGGCTGTGTGGGGCGGCAGGAGTGGCCCCCGCTCCCGGCGGTCCGCGGGGAGCGGTGGCTGGCGGTGGTCGCGGCGGATCGGTCGGTGGGCTAGAATTCCGCCTTGCGCGGCGCCACCCCCTTCTTCCTCGTTTCCGCAGAGCATCACGCATGGCCCTCTTGGGACACGGAACACACACTCCCGCCGAGCGGGAAGACCCCCGCCTGATCACGCGCAACGCCCGTTACGGCTTGTGGCTGTTCAGCGTCTATTTGGTCATTTACGGGACATTCGTGATCGTCAATGCGTTTACTCCGCAGGTGATGGCCACTAGCGCGGGGGGCGTGAATCTCGCCGTCGTCTACGGCATGGGCTTGATTGCCACGGCCATGGTGCTGGCACTGATCTACACCCTGCTGTGCCGTCGGGGCTTGCCGGTGGAATCAAGGGCGGTCGGCCATGCGCCCACTTCACGCCTTGCCGACGGAGAGACGTCCCAATGATTCCCGAACCTACTCCGCTGGCGATCGTGGTCTTTCTGCTGTTCGTCGCCTTGACGCTGGGTTTGAGCTTTTACTTCGGCGCGAAAGCCAGGTCGGCGGCGGGCTATTTTGCCGCCAGCGGTCAGATCCACTGGTTCGTGAACGGGGTCGCATTTGCCGGCGATTACCTGTCGGCGGCGTCTTTTCTGGGCATTTGCGGGATGATTTCGCGGTTCGGCTACGACGGCTTTCTGTACTCGATCGGGTATCTGGCTGGTTGGGTCGTCGCGCTGTTCGTGATCGCCGAGCCGCTGAAGCGCCTGGGCAAGTACACCTTCGCCGATGCGCTCAACAGCCGGTTTCAGTCGCGTGGGATCACCTTCGCCGCGGGAGTGAGCGCTTTGGTGGTGAGTGTGTTCTACTTGATTCCACAGATGGTGGGGGCGGGGGCCTTGATTTTCCCGCTGTTGGGTTTTCCGCATGCCGTGGGTGTGGTGGCGGTCGGCGCGGTGGTGATTTTCATCGTGGTGACGGCGGGGATGGTGAGCACCACCTACGTGCAGTTCATCAAGGGAGCGCTGCTAGTGGTGTTCAGCGGGCTGCTGACGGTGCTGATTTTGCACCGCGGGTTGAAGGTGGACGACCGTCCCGAAGCCATGCAGCCGCAAACGTATCTCAAATCGGCCGACGGCGTGATCGTCAATGGTTTGCCGCAAGGCAAGGGGACCGGTCAGGCCGATTTGCGGCCGGTGGGGCATCTTAGCCGCTTGCCGAACGGTCTCAGAGAAACCGGCCCCCTGCTGCCGTGGACCTACTTCCACACGCTTCAGAACAGCGAAGTGGTGTTATGGTCCGAACAGAAAACGCAAACCGCCGACGGGGTGCTCACCACCTTTACGCCGCTGCCCGTTTCCGGATTGGACGTGCTGCAACCCGGGCGACACCCCATGTTCCTGGGACTGCGCGGCGAAGCGCTGTGGCCCAAGCTGAACTTCATTTCGCTGATGCTCGCGCTGTTTTGCGGCACGGCGTCGCTGCCGCACATCTTGATTCGTTATTACACGGTGAAGGATCAGGCGGCGGCGCGATTGAGCACGGTGGTGGGCATCGCCGCCATCGGCACGTTTTATGTGCTGACATTGTTTCTGGGACTGGGGGCGATGACCAACGGCACCATCGACTTGACCGACAGCAACATGGCCGCTCCGCTGCTGGCGCGGAGTTTCGGCGAGTTGCTGTTCGCTGTCATTTCCGCCATTGCGTTCACCACCGTGTTGGGGACGGTGAGCGGACTGATCGTCGCCGCCAGCGGGGCCGTGGTGCATGACCTGCTGGCGGGCGTCTTGGGGTGGGACCTGAGCGACCACCACAAAGTGCGGATCGGCAAAATGGCGGCGGTGGTCGTGGGGGGCATCGCCGTCGCCTTGGGGATTTGGTTCAAGGGCTTCAATGCCAGTTTCCTTGTCGGTTGGGCGTTCAGCGTGGCGGCCTCGGCCAATCTGCCGTCACTGGTAATGATTCTGTTTTGGCCCGGCACCACCAGGCAGGGCGTGACGGCGGCCATTTTGGTGGGCATGTGCGCTTCGCTGGCCTGGATTCTGCTGAGTGCGGAAGCGTTTCAAAACGTCTATGGCTATTCGGGGGACGCGGCGGCCAAGGCGGCGTGGGTTCCCTTCAGTCAACCGGGATTGGTCACCATTCCACTGGGATTCCTCACTTTGGTCGTTGTGTCCCTATGTACCCGCTCCGGGAAGGCCTCCCGAGTCGTCGCCAACTGAGAAGACCCCTTGCGGTCCGGTTGTCTCGCCGGGGGGTATAAGGGTTCGTCACCCGCCGGGGAATGCGCCACGCTGCCGGTGATTGACACGCTGCCGGTGATTGATCCGCGGGGAGAACCAAGGACGTCCAACACCACGTCACCCAGAAGGCGAACGCGCAAGCTGCCCGCGGGTGCACAATCTAGAGCGCCGCCGCAACCCGGAGTAAAATAACGTCGAACACAGATCGACAAGAGGCAGTTCGGCCACCAGCAACCGCGGCGTCGATCATGCGCGTGATTTTCCTTGGCACGGGCGGGTATCATCCCAACGAACGGCGTCATACCGCCGGTGTGCTGGTGCCTGACTTGGGTCTGGCGTTCGATGCCGGCACGAGTGCTTTTCGCCTCGCGGAACGGGTGCGCGGCCGCGACCTGCAGATTTTTCTCACCCATGCTCATTTGGACCACATTTGCGGCCTGACCTACCTGTTGGTGCCGCTGCTTCAGCAGGAGCTCCGTTCCTGCCAGGTGTACGGACTGCCGAAAACACTGGCGGCGGTGGAAGAACATTTGTTCGCGCGGCGGGTGTTTCCGGTCCGGCCGCGCTTTGACATGGTCCCCTTGCCCGACGACGTGCCGCTCGATGGGGCCGTGCTCACCTGGGTGATGCTGGATCAGCATCCAGGTGGTTCAGTCGGTTACCGCGTGGATTGGGCCGCTGGCCCCTCGTTGGCGTACATCACCGATACCTATGCCGACGGCAGCTACCAGGACTTCATCCGCGGTGTCGACGTGCTGATTCACGAATGTTATTTCCCCGATTCCAAGCGGGAGTGGTGCGCACAAACGGGGCATAGCCACACATCGCAAGTGGCGCAACTCGCCCGCGATTCCGGGGTGGGGCGGTTGTTTCTGACCCATATCGATCCCCGTCAGGCCGGTGACGATCCCGTGGGGCTCGACTCGGCCCGGCAGATTTTTCCCCGCACCTGGCTTGCCGAAGATCTGATGGAGATTGAAGTCTAAGCCGTCGCTTCGGCGGCGCCTCCGCCGTTGGTCCTGTCGTGGAGGCTGCTATTTGTCCCGCTTGTCCTGCCGTGAAACCTGCCGCGCCATCTGAAGAGGCTCCGAAGATCCTGCCTCCGGGTTCGCCTGCTGCCCTTCCTGCCACAATGCGGCCACGCCGCGGCGTAGCACGTCATACAGAACCTGCCAGCCGGCCACGGCGGCCATGATCAGCACTGGTTCCAACACCATGCGATAGCGGTAATTGGGATATTCCAGCGCCGACGTGACCAGCGCCGTGCTGAAGATGACTACGGTCAGGACCGCGGCGGAGCGGAACCGCGTGGGGCTTAACCACAAACCCGCCAGCCCCAGCCCTGCCGCCAGGCTCGTCAGTTCGACGGTCAGCAATCGACTTTCCCAAGCGTGGTCAAGCCAGCCATCGCGGAAGCGGGTGCAGGATGCGTGATTCCAATAACCGGCGGGAAGCGGTTCGGGAACCGGGGTATCGCCGTAAAACGTTTGGGAGCGGGAATACACGGCCCGCCAGAAATCGACGCTCCGTCCAGCCCAGCGGAGCAGAGCGCGGACAGGATCGCGCAGCACCGCCTGCCAGGCGACGCGCCGCATGAGATCGTCGGCTTGCGCATCCGACAGTCCCGCGGCACACAGCCCATGGGACACCGCCCAGTTGTTTCGCGCATCCACTTCGGCCTCGCGGGTGGACAGAAGCTCCCGCAAGCGACGGGCATCCGGGGTCTCGGGCAGAGACGGGGCGGGCGGGGCGCCGGGGCCAAACGTGGCCATCCACATTTCCCGACCGAGGAACACCGTGAGTGTTGGCCGTCCAAAGAGCAGTCCGTTGCGGACGATCCAGGGACCACACAGGGCCGCCGCCACGGCGAGCGTGATCACGATCGGCTCCCACCAGCGAGGCTGCGTGGAACCGCGCCGCGGAGCCTCCCGAACCCACCACCACCATGCCAACAGCCAGGCGGGAACCACAGCCAACGCGACGGGTCGCAGGAGGCACGCCGTGCACCAACTGGCGGCCACCAAGGCCGTGTGCCCGCGGCGGGAAAACCCGTCGTCGGCCGTCAACCCGCAGACAGCGAGCGTCCAGACGGGAATGAACAATGATTCCGACAGGAGAACACTGGCATGGCTGGCCCGTGCCGCGCTGACGACGCACACGGCAGTCGCGGCGCAAGCGCCCCCCCAACCGCCGGAAAGCCGCCATGCTCCCCAGGCGGTCATGAGCGTGGTCAAACCCACGGCGGCGTATTGCAGCACCACCACCGCGCGCCAAGCGGATTCCCCCGCGGTCAGTTGCACCAACCCCAAGCACCACGGATATCCGGGCGTGCGATAGGCAACGGCATCCCGCACCATCCACACGTCGCCGGAAGCCACTTGTTCACCGAGTTGCCAGTAGCGGGCGGCATCGTAAGCGCGGACCGCGGGCGCCCCCGCGGCGAACGCCCACAACTTCGCGGCTTCCAGTCCGCCGAGCAGCACCGTCAAGGCCAGCAGGATTGCGGACCCTGGGCGGGACTTTGGGCGGGATGGGCTGCTGGCGCTCACACGACCCCTTTGCAGTCGACGGCGTTCCACCTAGAATCTGCGATTCTACAAGCTGGCACTCCACGAAACACGTGGCCGGTTGGGAATCGGCCGTGGTTTCGCCGCCGGCATTCTCGAAAAGGTTTCTGCCGCAATGTTCGACAAGGTTGGCGACGCCGAATTCATTCGCGGTGAGCACGAAATCCTGCGGTTTTGGGCGGAGCAGAACATCTTCGACCGTTTGCGCCGACAAAATGCCGGAAAACCTCCCTGGAGCTTTCTCGACGGTCCGATCACGGCCAACAACCCCATGGGCGTGCATCACGCCTGGGGCCGAACCTACAAGGACACCTTCCAGCGCTACTGGGCCATGAATGGTCGCGAGCTGCGCTACCAGAACGGGTTCGACTGCCAGGGACTGTGGGTGGAAGTCGAAGTCGAAAAGCAATTGGGATTCGGGGCCAAAGCGGAAATCGAGCAATTCGGCGTCGATCGCTTCGTGTGGGAATGCAAAAAACGGGTGCTCAAATACGCTGCCGTGCAGACCGAACAATCGATTCGTCTCGGCTACTGGATGGATTGGGACGATCCCGCGACCTTGCGCCGATTGGCCGATGCCGTGGGAACCTCGCAGCCCATCACCATCACCACGCCTCGGGGGGAGGTGGTCACCGATCTGGCCGAACGGATCGTCGAACGGTTGGGCAATCCCGATTGGGGAGGCAGCTATTTCACGTTTTCCACGGAGAACAATGAAACGATTTGGACCTTTCTCAAGAAGTGCCATCAGCGGGGCAAAATTTACCGCGGCCACGATGTGATGCCCTGGTCGGGTAAGGCCGGCAGCGCCTACAGCCAGATGGAAGTCGCCGACGGCCGCAAGCTGACGGTGCACCGCGCGTTGTTCGTGCGGTTTCCCGTGTGGAGCAAGGATGGAACGGTGCCACCGCCGCCGTCCGCACCGCCCACGCCAGACGACTTCCGCTCCCCGTTGAATGAATATCTGCTCGTCTGGACCACCACTCCCTGGACGCTCACCAGCAATGTCGCCGCGATGGTCAATCCGGAATTGGACTACGTGCGACTGCAAACCAAGCGCGACGGAGCGATCTACTACTTTGCTCAGGACAACCTCGAATACCAGCGGCTGGCCAAGGAGTTCAAGGAAGGCTTCGGCCGCCCGGAGTGGACGTGGCCCAAGGATTGCCCCAAGCTGAAAACGCTGGCGCAAATCTTTCGCGAGCTGGGGGGCTACGAGGTGCTCGGCTCCGTGAAGGGAGCCGAATTGATCGGCTGGCGGTATCGAGGTCCGTTCGACGATTTGCCCGCCCAACACGCTCCCGGCGGTTTCCCCGCCTCGGCCGCCAGCGACGCCTCTCCCGGGCTGACCGGGGCGGCGTGTCATCGTGTGATCGACGGCGGCCGCGATTTCAAGGGCAATCCGCATGTGGTCGCCGGGGAAGGGACCGGCATTGTGCACAGCGCGCCGGGTTGCGGCGATGTCGACTTTCAGGTCGGACAACAGGCGGGTCTGGTCAGCATTGCACCGCTGGGAGAGGACGGCCGCTTCCTGGAAGGCTTCGGCAAGTTCACGGGGCGGATGGCCACGGCGGCGGAAACCGTCGACCTCATTCTCGACGACCTGCGGCAGAAGGGCCTGCTGCTCGCCGTCGAAAAGTATCCGCACATCTACCCCTTCTGCTGGCGGACCGGAGACGAACTGGTGTTCCGGCTCGTCGACGAGTGGTTCATCAAGATGGATTGGCGCGACGAAATCATGAACGTCACCCGCCAGATCCGCTGGCTGCCCGACAGCATTCAAGGCCAGGAGCGGGAGCTGGAATGGCTGACCAACATGCGCGATTGGATGATCTCCAAGAAGCGCTATTGGGGGTTGGCCCTGCCGATTTGGGTCGACGAGCAGACCGGCGACTTCGAGGTGATCGGGTCGCTCGCCGAACTGAAACAGCGGGCTGTCGAAGGCTGGAGCCAGTTCGAGGGGCACACGCCGCACAAGCCGTGGATCGATCGGGTCAAGATTCGCAACCCGAGAACCGGCGGCTTGATGGTTCGCATTCCCGATGTCGGCAACCCGTGGCTCGATGCCGGCATCGTCAGCTTCTCCACCCTGGGCTACAACACCCACCCCGAGTACTGGCGCAAGTGGTTTCCCGCCGATTTCGTTACCGAGTGTTTTCCCGGCCAGTTCCGCAACTGGTTCTATTCGCTACTGGCCATGGCCACCATGATGGAAGGCCGCCCGCCGTTCAAAACCCTCTTGGGACATCGCCTCGTGATGGATGAGCAGGGCCGGCCGATGCACAAGTCGGACGGCACGGCGATTTGGTTCGAAGAGGCGGCCGAGCAATTGGGGGTCGACACGCTCCGCTGGATGTACCTGCAACAGAATCCCGCGCAGGATTTGCGGTTCGGCACTCGGCATCCCGAGCGAAAGGTGACGCTGCAAACGCCAGACGGTCCCAAATCCATCACCATCGACGGGGCCGAAACCTGCCTCGTCACCAGCGGTCCAGCGGACGACGTGCGGCGGCTGGTGCTGCTGCCCCTGTGGAACAGCTACGCCTTTTTCGTGAATTACGCGCGGCGGGAAGGGTTCGATCCCACACGGCCGGCAGTGCCGATCGCCGAGCGGCCGGAGATCGACCGCTGGATCCTTTCGAACCTGCAAGTATTGATTCAACGGATGCGTCAGGCGTTGGAAGCGTTCGATTCACCGGCGGCATGCGGGGCGGCGGCGTCGTTCATCGACGACCTGTCCAACTGGTACATTCGCCGCAACCGCCGTCGCTTTTCCCGCGGCCGCGAATTGCCCGGAGAATCGCGGTCGGAAAACGACCAGCAAGCGGCATTTCAAACCTTGCATCAGGTGCTGCTAACGCTCACGAAACTCTTGGCCCCGCTGATTCCTTTTGTTACCGAACGGATGTACCGCAACCTGGCCGGCGTGCAGTCCGGTCGCCCCTTCCCGGCGGATGCTCCGGTTAGCGTGCATTTGTGCGCCTATCCCGTGGCGGAAGAGCACTTAATTGATAGCGAATTGAACGAGCGGATGAGTTTGGCCCAAGTGGTCGTGAAACTCGGACATAAGCTGCGCGACGACGCCGGCCAACGGGTGCGGCAGCCGCTGCCCGAATTGCGCGTCGCCTGTGCCGATCCTCGCCAGTTGCAGGCGATCGCCCGCCTCTCGGCCGTGATTGCCGAGGAATTGAACGTCAAGCGCGTCACGCCGTGTGCGCAGCTCGACGGGATCGTCAAGTACGTCTTCCGCGCCAACCTCAAAACCCTCGGGCCGAAATATGGCCAACTCCTGAACGTCATCAAAACCCAATTGCCGCTGCTCGAGCCCGCCCAATTGGAGCCTTTGCGGCGTGGCGAAGCCGTCACCGTGACCCTCGACGGCATCGCGATTTCCCTGGAGCCCGATGATGTGCAGGTGGTTACCGAACAGGCGGCGGAATGGCATGCCGCCGACGAACGCGGGGTGCAGGTGGCCCTGTCGAGCCACCTCACGCCGGAACTCGTGCGGGAAGGAATGGCCCGCGATTTCGTGCGGCAGGTGCAGCAGTTGCGAAAAGACGCCGAGTTGGAACTGGAGCAGCGGATTCGCATCCGCTATTCGACCACGGAGGCCGAGGCGGCGGCGGCCATTGCCGAATGGTCGGAAACCATCTGCCGCGAAACGTCGGCCGAGGAGCTGCTCCACGTGGCAGGCGGCGAAGAGACCGGCAAACCCGTGACGGTCGGCGAGAGCCGCGTGTTCCTGCGAATCGAACGAGTGCCGGACGAAACGTGACCAACGGCTGTGTCCGGTTGTGCCAGCCGCTCCGCCTCTCGCTGGCGACCAGGTCGCAGAGAGGTGAGGTGGTCTCTCGGCGTTGAACTTCCCGCCGATGACGGATGCTCGCGGCCGTGGAAGTCCGCAGGGGCGCGGATAACCGGCCGCCAGATTGAAGACTGTGCGCCTCATCGGCTCACGACTCGGCTCGCCGGCTCGGCTCAGCAGCTTCGCTCCCCGGTTCCACTTCCCGGATCAGCTCAGCTCAGCGGATCCGCTCGGCTTAGCGGATCCGCAGTTGGAACGGCAGGATGGTGAGCACGGGTTCGCGGGCCAGCACGTCGATCACCGACAGATGCTGCAGCGGCTCTTGTAGTGTTTCAGGCAAACGCCGCAACAGGGTTCTTGCCGACCGAGTTTCCGTATCGGGCGAACCGAACAGCGCCTCGAAGGGATTGACTGGCTTGGGAAGTTGAAGCCGTTCGAGTTTGACGTCGGGGGCGATTCCAGCCGCCGTTTGGGCATAGGCCACGGCATCGTCCAAGGTGCCCAGTTCATCGACCAGTCCCAGCGCCTGGGCTTTCTGGCCGGTGTAGATGCGGCCGCGGGCCAGTTTTTCGAGCCGATCCATGTCCATGCGGCGACCTTCTGCCGCCTTGGTGGTGAACTGCCGGTAGATTTCGTCCAACAGGCCTTGCAGCACGGCTTGCTCGTCGGCCGTGAAGGGAGTGGTGACACTCAATACGCCACTGTTTTTTCCCCGCTGCACAATGCTGTGCGTGATGCCGAACTTCGCCATGAACCGCTCGAGGGCCAGCTTGCCGCCCACCACGCCGATGGATCCGGTAATGGTTCCCGGCTCGGCGAAGATGCGGTCGGCCCCCATGGCGATGTAATAGCCGCCGCTGGCCGCGACGTCGCCCATGCTGACGACGACCGGTTTCTGAACTGTCTTGAGTTCATGCCAGATGAGGTCGCTGGCCAGTGCGCTGCCGCCGGGGCTGTCGACGCGGAGCACAATCGCCTTCACGGTGTCGTCGTCGCGGGCCTGACGGATGGCTTTGATCATCGTGGACGAACCCACGGTGCCCTCGCCGAACAGATCGGCCTGGCTGGCACCGGTGATGATCGGACCGACGGCGGAAATCACCGCGATTTTCGGCGCGTTCGACCGCCGCTCCGGTTCCTCGACACCCATCAGCAGGTTCATCAGTTTGAGGAAGCCGTTGAGTCCGCTGAAATCGGTATCGACCCGTTGCTTGCCGTAGCCCTTGGTGATCCGCACCTGCAAGTGGTCCTGGCCGCCTTGAATGAGTCGCGTGATCTGGTCCTCGTAGGCCACGTGATCGACCAGACCGCGATCGCGGGCCTGCGCCGCGGTCAGCAAGCCCACGTCGATGGCCGCGCGGACCTGTTCGGGCGACAACCGGCGGCTGTCGGCGATCTGCGAGACCGCCTGCTCATAGAAGCCGTCGAGCAACTCCTGGAGTTCTTCCCGGAACTCCTCGCTCATTTCGGTGCGGGTGAACGGCTCGGCGGCCGATTTGTATTCCCCGACCCGGAGCATTTGTGGCTGAATTTCCAGCCAGTCGAACAGTTTCTTGTAGAACGTGACTTCGGCCCGCAGTCCGGGCAGCATCAACATCCCCGATTCGGGCACCACCACCTGTTCGCAACTGCACGCGATGAGATAGTCGCTCAGGCTGCCGCTCTCCAGCCAGGCGAAGGTTTTCTTGCCCTGGCGGCGCAGGCGGGCGATGGCCTGCCGCAACTCGTGCACTTTACCCCAGCCCACGCGCGGTCCGTTGATGTGGATGATCGCGCCGTGAAGACGGTCGTCCTCGGCCGCCTTGCGGAGGCGGGCCAGAATCCCCGGGAGCGTTTCCTCGACATCCCCAAACAACCCCGGCAAGGCCGCCCCTTCGGGAAAGCTCCCCTTCAACTCGATGTGCGCGTAGTTCACGCGCTTCTTGTCGAGCTTGTTCTCCGCGACCGCGTTTGCGTTCGCTGGTTCGTCGCAAAAAGCCGCGGGAACGCCCACACCGAACGGATTCGCCGGAACGAGGCCGCACGTTCCAGCATACAACAACAGCGCTAACCACCGGCGGGACATGGGATCTCTCCAGAGGATTTCCAGCATCATAACCGTGCGGGTGTCTCACCGTGCAACCCAGCGGGACCGGGTTTCGGCGCTACGGCGTTTCGGTCAGTGGCCAATCCAGCCGGGACCGTCGGTCTCGGTACCCACCAGGGCCACCCCAAGGCTCACTTCCTGGCTCACCCTGCCGGTTCCGACATACCGCGGCGCACGGGTTGCCTGGTTCCCTTGACTGTTCGTGATTCCAGGTCTGTCCCTGATCCCGCCACGGTTCCTGATCCCATGTCTGTCCCTCCCGACTTGTCTGTGCATCTCCACTTGTCTGCCCCTCTTCTGCCCCTCTCCCTTTCCAGCCGGCCGCCCAAGCGATGGATTCGGACCCGATTTACCGTCGCTGGTTTACCTGACCGGACCATCCAGCATCTTCGCGCCGGGATTTCCGCGTGGGATGGGAACCGTTCCGCCCAGACCTTGCTGTTTGCGTGCTAGATTTGCCGGTCGGCCCTGTGCCGAGGACAGGGGCGCCCCACGGTGCGCCGGGGTTCTCTGCAAGGACACTTCCGCCATGGGTTTTCTGAAGAAATTTTTCAAGAACACCTATCGGGACGGGGAACTCCGTCACGGTCGCAGCAGTTTTGACAACCTGAGCGAAGACGATCTCGAAGCGCATTTGCGGATTTCCCGCTATGGCAGCTTCCAACTCACCGAGGCGGTGCGTCCGTCGTACGATTTGCAGGTGATTCCCCGGGCCGGTTACCGGCACGATCATTACGTGGATCGGGAGTCGGGCATCAAAATCCCGGTGCTGATGGCGGCGGCCAGCCGGGAATCGGTATTGGACGTGTTTTTCGATCTGCTCGAACCTCTCGGACCGACGGTCGATGTCGTGCTGGAGACCAGCCACGATCGTCCCAGCGGTCATCAGGATTTGTACCGCGAGGAAATGGATCTGCCCGTGCTCAAGAGCATCCTCTACGACTTTGAGGATTTGTTGCTCGACGACGGTTGCACGGGACTGGCGGTCTTGAACCCGGAAATTCCCTTGGAAGTGCAGTTCGACGAGCACAAGCTGCTCATCATGTACGGCCAGGAATTGGTAGATTTTCAGGACATTCTCGACGACTACGGACTGCCCTGCCAGGATGACATGAGGTTCATCACCGAGGCCGAGCACGTCCATTCGTCCAACGAGGAATTCGCCCGCCGCTTCGAGCAACTGAAGTTCCGGCTGGGCATCGAGGTCGATTGAACGGCGACGAAGGCGGCGCGGTCGGACGGCCCGCGGCAAGGGTCGAGGAACCGCCGTCGGAATTCGCCGACGACACGCCAGTTTCTCCTGTGTCATCATTCTCGCCGTGTTGCCCCACACGAAATCGAGGAGGGAGCCGTGCGCCTGCTGAGTTTGTTGACGGCCGCCCTGTGCGGCGCGATTGGCGCGGCCTGCCTGCTGAGCACGGGTACAACCGCGTCGTCCTTGAGCCGCGCCCACCAACTGGCCAGTTACCTCTCGCCGGCGATCGAATTAGGGGTCGCGGGGGGGACGGACAACCGGTCTGAACGGGCTGCCGACGCCGCTTTGTCCCCGGTGTCGGCGCAGGGCGCGGCGCGGCGACCCAGTTTTGTGGAACTGGCTGCAACTCCGCTGTGGTCCACCCGTTCCGCCACCTCGATTCTTTCGGATCCCACGGAAGGTTCTCCCTCGAGCGAAAAGTCTACGTTAGCCACGGAACTTGCCTTTTCGTCAGAATTTTCCGGGCGGACTCCCGCGGCACCGGCCCATTGGTCCCTGCCCTTGGAGGAACAGCAGTCCCCGCGGTTGGAGGAACGGCAGACTGCGGTCACCGACGGTCCGGCGACCACCGCTGGTGAAGTATCTGTCCGCCGCGCGGCTGTGGAGCGCGTCGCGCAAGCCGCCATCAACCGTCAACCCGTCGGCAGCCGCACGGCTTCCGGGTGGGTGGTGGTCGCACACAGCTTGGAGGGCCGTCCGATTCACCTGAAAACCTTGGGTCAGGGTGGTCACAAAACATTGGTGGTAGCCGGGCTGGATGGTGAAGACCGGATCGCCGTGAACTGGATCGATGCCTTCGTTCAACAGCTTTCCCAGGCGCCCGAGTGGGACCGCGAGTTCCAACTGTTGGTTGTGCGGGCCGCCAATCCCGACGGCTTGACCGCCCGACACCTGGAAAATGCCCGCGGCGTGGCGTTGAATCGGAATTTTCCCACGGCGCATTACCGGCCGGGAGGCAGTCCCTCGGCGGGCACGGGACCGGCTAGCGAGCCGGAAACGCGGGCCTTGCTGCAATTGTTGTACGAGCATCGGCCGCAGCGGGTGGTGCATCTGGTGGCCGCGGCCACTCCCGGGCAAGCCCTGTGCAACGGCGTGGCCGTAGACGCCGCCGACGCGCTGCAAGGTGTGGCGGGCCTGTCCGTCGAACCGTTCGATCCCGCTCAGCACGGTGGTTCCCTCGAAGATTTCGCCACGTCGGTGTTGGGCGTGGAAGTGGTCTCGTTGCGGCTCGAAATTGGAGAGGACTGGCGTGCGGCCGCTGTGGCCAATTATCCGCAATTTCTGGCCGGCGTGATTCCCCAGTCCCTGCGGCGCGAGCCGGAAACCGCCCGCAGCCAGCCGCGACGTCACGCTCCCGCGGTTGCGGACGACGGGACCGATTCGGCCCAAAAAATCGCGCCGGTCACGCGCCGCTCCCGATCCGGCTATGAAGAGTTGCCTCCCCCGCCGCACAAACGGGGATTTTGAGGCGTGCGCTCCCTTGCCGCTCGACAACCGGCGTCAGCCCACATGCGCCGTCAGACCCCGCGTTGTCATCGACTCCGTCTGAGGCGCGGATCCCGCCCGAGGCGCTGACTCCGCACTGACAGATTTCAACTCCGCATGGTGCGCGCCGCGGCGCGGCCGGAATGCGTTCAGAGGCACCGGCACGTCGGCACGTCGGCACGGTATCGCAAGGTCCGATTTGGCACATTCGGCTGGCTCTGCTACGATCTTTGAATGGCCACGAATGGACCTGAGGAGACCGCGATCCATGCCGACCGTCACCTCTCCCCCCTGCTCGCCCCGTCGCGATGTTTGGCAACGCCGAAGCTGGCGGCACCGTGAGGACGGGTTGCACCACCCCGGCTGGCTGCTGAATCAAGGCCGACGGTCCCTCCAATGCTGGAGTCTCTTGGCCGCCGTGGTCCTGTGGGCCGCAACCTCGGTATCGGCCCAGCCATCGTCCCCGACAGATTCCGCGGACCCGGCGCGAAAAAGTGCCGCGGAGTCGGCGAAGAAGAAAGGCCCGGCGCAGGTGGCAAAACAACCGGCGGCCAGGCCCAACGACATTCCCCCCAATCCGTTTCCCAACCGCATTCCCGCCGCGGACCTCACCGGCGGCGTGGAATGGCTTAACACCGCGGGACCGCTGTCCTTGAAGCAGTTGCGCGGCAAGGTGGTGTTGCTCGATTTCTGGACGTTCTGCTGCATCAATTGCATTCACGTCATTCCCGAGCTGAAGTTTCTCGAGGCCAAATATCCGCACGAATTGGTGGTGATCGGCGTCCATTCGGCCAAGTTCGACAATGAAAAGGAAAGCGGCAACATCCGGCAGGCCATTTTGCGGTACGAGATTGAACATCCCGTCGTCAACGACGCCGAAATGATCCTCTGGCGCAAATTCGGCGTGAATTCCTGGCCCACGCTGGTCTTGATCGATCCTGAAGGCTTTTACTGCGGCTACGTCTCGGGTGAGGGCAACCGGGACTTGCTCGATGGGGTGATCCAGAAGGTGATCGCCCATCACCGGGCCAAGGGCACCCTTGACGAAACGCCGCTCCGCTTCGCGCTGGAGCGCGACAAGGAACAGGCCAGCCCGCTGCGGTTCCCCGGCAAAGTCCTCGCCGACGAAGCCAGCCAGCGGCTGTTCATCGCCGATAGCAACCACAACCGCATCGTGGTCGCCACCTTGGACGGAAAGTTGCTGGACGTGATCGGCAGCGGCCGCATCGGCAACGCCGACGGCTCATACGCGGAAGCCCAGTTCGATCATCCGCAGGGCATGGCCCTCGTCGGAGAAACTTTGTACGTCGCCGATACCGAAAACCATCTGCTGCGGAAGGTCGATCTCCAGGCGAAGCAGGTCGCCACGTTGGCTGGCACGGGCGAGCAAGGGTACCTGCGGGCTGGCCGTTTCAAGCTCCGCGAGGTGGGATTGAACAGTCCCTGGGACCTGCTGCACCTGAACGGCGTGCTCTACATTTGCATGGCTGGTCCGCACCAAATCTGGTCGCATCAATTAGGGTCGAACTGGATCCAGCCGTATGCGGGGTCGGGACGGGAAGACATCCGCAACGGTAGCCTCCAGGAAGCGGCCCTGGCGCAGCCGTCGGGTATTGCCACCGATGGCACCCACCTCTACGTCTGCGACAGCGAAGGTTCCGCCATCCGGAAGATCACCACCCTGCCGGGCAATAATCTGCAAGACCCCGCAGGAGAGGTGACCACGGTCGTGGGCACCTCGAATCTGCCCAATGGCCGTTCCTTGTTCGAATTCGGCGATGTGGACGGCGTCGGCAAGGAAGTCCGCTTGCAGCATCCGCTGGGCATTGTTTTCCACGACGGAGGCCTGTTCGTCGCCGACAGCTACAATCACAAAATCAAGCACATCGACCTCAAGAAACGGAAATGCACCACGTGGCTGGGCACGGGCAAGCCCGGCGATGCCCTCGATCCGCCGCAACTGGCCGAGCCAGCGGGGTTGGCGGTGGCGCACGGCAAGTTGTACGTCGCGGACACCAACAATCACCGCATTGCCGTGGTCGATCTGAACACCAAGGCCATGTCGGTGTTGACGATTGCCGGGCTGAAGCCGCCGGAGATCTCGACCAATGCGCCGGGGATCGCCTTGCTCGGACCGCGGGAAGCCGTGCCCGTGCAGAAAATCGCCCCGGCGAACTTCGTGGAGTTCGAGGTGTCCGTGCAACTGCCGGCCGAGTTCAAGCTGAATCCGGCGGCCCCGGTCACCTATCAACTCACGACGGACGCGCCGCAAACGTTGATTGCCCAGGAGCAGCTCAACGTGCGCGAGGAGGCGGCCGCGGAGGGAACCACGTTGAAATTCCGTGTTCCCTTGGCCGCCCAGACGGGAGAGGCGACGTTCCATCTCGCCATCAACTACCAGTACTGCCGCGAGGGTGAACGGGGTGTGTGCAAACTGGGAGGCGCGCAATACGCCATTCCGATCCACGTGGCCAAGGACGCCAACCGTTCGGTGATTCGCCTGACCGCGACGGCGAAATAAGCGGCAGCGGCTGGCGAGAGGCATGCCTTGATGGTCTGACCCAACGGTCAGACGTTCGATCAGACGGTCGATTGTGGCTGAAATAGGCCCGTCGTCTGCGTCGGAAAGGTGCGTCTGGCTTTCCGTTCTGCTGCCGTCGATGAGCAGGTTGTACTCCGCCGGGAGAGGAGTCGACCGGAGCGGGGTTGGCGATCCGCCAAGGGGTAAAGCCCAAGGGGCAGAGCATGGTCCGCGGGCGTGTTGGGCACAGTCCGCGGGCGGGTGGTCGTTCAGGCAAAAATGTCGGTCACGACGCGGCCTTCGACGTCGGTCAGGCGGAATTCCCGCCCGGCGTGCCGGTACGTCAATCGTTCGTGGTCCAGTCCCAACAGATGCAGAATGGTGGCATGCAGGTCGTGGATGTGGACCTTGTTTTCGACGGCGTAGTAGCCGTAGTCGTCGGTACGGCCGTAGCGCAGTCCGCCTTTGACACCGCCGCCGGCGAGCCACATGGTGAAGCCTTCGGGATTGTGGTCGCGGCCATCCCGTCCCTCGACCACGGGCGTTCGACCGAATTCGCCGCCCCACCACACCAGCGTGTCTTCCAGTAAGCCGCGGGACTTCAAATCGCGCAGCAGTGCGGCGATCGGCCGATCGACTTCGCGGGCATTCTTCTCGTGGCCGTGCTTCAAGTCGGAGTGCTGGTCCCACTGCACCTTGCTGTCGCTGTGCGTGACCTGAATGAACCGCACGCCGGCCTCGGCGAACCGCCGCGCCATCAGACACATTCGGCCGAAGTTGGCCGTGACCGGATCATCCAGTCCATACAACCGCTGGGTGGCGGCCGATTCTCCCGACAGGTCTTCGACCCGGGGAAGTTCCCGTTGCATGCGAAACGCCAGTTCGAAGGCATTGATCCGGGCTTCCAGGGACGGTTCCGGTCCCGAACGCTGTTGGTGGTCCCGATTCAGGGCGTATAAGTGATCCAACTGCCAGCGCTGGATGTCGGGCGCGAACCGCGGATTCGAAATGAACTTCACGCGGGCCTGATCGGCGGGCACGCTGGCGTTGCCTAACGGCGTTCCCTGATACACGGCGGGTAGAAAGGCCGAACTCCAGTTATTGATCCCCCCATGCGCCAACGTGGGGCAAATCGTGACGAACGCCGGCAGGTTGGCGTTGTCGGTCCCCAGCCCGTAACTCACCCACGAACCCATGCTGGGGCGGACGAAGTTGTCGCTGCCGGTGTGCAGCTTGAGCACGGCTCCGCCATGCGCCGGATTCGTGCCGTGCACCGAATGGAGCAGGCACAGATCGTCCACGCACTGGGCCAGATGGGGAAACAATTCGCTGACCCAGAGGCCGCTTTCACCGTACTGCTGAAACGTCCAGGGGGACTTGAGCAGGTTGCCGGTGGGGGCGAACTGCACCCGCGGCTTGTCGAAGGGATAGGGCTTGCCGTCGTCGCGGGTCAGAAGGGGCTTGGGATCGAACGTGTCGACGTGCGAAGGTCCCCCCTTCATGAACAGGAAGATCACCCGCCGGGCGCGCGGGGGAAAGTGAGGGGGGCGTGCGGCCAGCGGGTCCGCGGCCGCTGCGTTTCGAGCCTCTCCGCCGCGGCTGGTTTCCGCCAGCAGCGACGTCAACGCCAGAGAGCCAAAACCCACAGCCGCTTGTTGCAGCAGGGTCCGACGCGAAACGGTGGCGGAATGGAACATGGCGGGATGGTCCTCGGCCGGGGGCGCAAGCGGGACCGTCAGTATAACCCACTCGCCGGATGCCAGACAGCTTCTTCCGTGCCGCGCGTGCGCTTCGTTCGGAACCCGTGTCAGAAGAATCATTGGCTATCGCCGCTCACAAGCCCATAATGGGGCCTCGGGATGAAACGCCCCCAAGATCCCCTCGCCGCATCCTCAGAAAGCGCGAACATGTACCTTTCCCGCTGGCAGCGACTCATTGTGGCCTCAGCCTTGTGTTTTCCTGCCGCGGTGCTTCCGGCCGCGCCGCGGGAAGAAGCGGCCCGGATCCTCCAGGAGACGGGCGTCGGCGGAGGTTTTGTGGTGCACGTGGGCTGTGGCGACGGAGCGCTCACGGCCGCCTTGCGGGCTAACGAATCCTTCCAGGTTCACGGATTGGACACATCCGCCGCCAGGGTGGCGCTGACTCGCCAGGCCTTGAGACGGCAGGGTGTTTACGGACCGGTGTCGGTCGATGTGTTCGACGGTCAGACTCTTCCCTACATCGACAACATGGTCAACTTGCTGGTCGCGGAGAAGCCGGGCGACCTGCCCCTCGCCGAGATGGAGCGGGTTCTCTGTCCGCGGGGTGTGGCCTACTACTTTCAACAGGGAGCGTGGCACAAATTCGTCAAACCCGTGCCGCGGGAAATCGACGATTGGACTCACTACTTCCACGACTCCACCGGCAATGCGGTAGCCCACGATACGGTGGTGGCCCCCCCCGAGCGGCTGCAATGGGTGGGGAGTCCGCGCTGGTCGCGGCACCACGATCGCATGGCCAGCCTGAGCGCGCTGGTTTCCTCGCGGGGGCGGTTGTTCTACATCATGGATGAAGGCTCGCGGGTGTCGATCGAACTCCCCTCGCATTGGCAGTTGATCGCCCGGGATGCCTTCAACGGCGTGGTGCTCTGGAAGCGGCCCATCGACAAGTGGCACGATAACCTGTGGCCGCTCAAAAGCGGTCCGACGCAACTCACGCGGCGGCTGGTCGCCGACGGCGACGACGTGTTCGTCACGCTGGGTTTCCACGCCCCCGTCACGCGGATCGATGGCGTCACCGGCGAAATTGAGCACGTCTATGCCGACACGACGTCCACCGAGGAAATCCTGGTCCGTCGGCGGACGCTGTATTTGTTGGTCAATCGAGCGGCATCCGAACTCGACGACTTCGCGCCGAAGTTCAACACGGGCGACCAGGGGAGGGTGGCGACCGAGTTCCTGTGGAACGAACAGCCGCGGGAGATCCAGGCCATCGACGCGGATTCGGGACGGCGCCGCTGGCGGCACGTGGGCAAGGTGGTCCCCTTGACGTTGTGCGCCGATGACCACCGGGTCGTCTTCCACGATGGGGAAAAAATCGTCTGCCTGAACGGAGCTACCGGCGAATGGTTGTGGAGCACGGAACCGGCAGCGCGGCGAAAGGCGATTCCATTCAACTTTGGTCCGCGAATGGTGCTGTACGATCAACTGGTGCTGTACGCCGGGGGCGACGGCAAAATGCGGGCCTACGACATCGCCGAGGGGCGGTTGCTCTGGGAGTCGGAGCACGCGCCGTCGGGCTATCAGTCGCCGCAGGATTTGATTGTGGCCGGCGGACTGGTGTGGGTTGCTCCGACCACCAGCGGCCGCGACAGTGGCATCTACAAGGGGCGCGATCTCCGCACCGGCGAAGTGAAAGTCGAATTTCCGCCGAACATCGACACGTATTGGTTCCATCATCGGTGTTACATCGCCAAGGCGACCGAACGCTACATCATCCCCTCCCGCACGGGCATCGAATTCGTCGATTTCCAGAAGCAGGAGTGGGACATCAATCATTGGGTCCGCGGCGGCTGTTTGTATGGGGTGCTCCCCTGCAATGGGTTGTTGTACGCGCCGCCGCATAACTGCGCCTGCTATCCCGAAGCCAAGCTGTACGGATTCAATGCCTTGGCCCCCGCGCTCCGCAGACCTCTGCTGCCTGCCGCGATTCCCGAAGCCGGGCGGTTGGAACGCGGGGCGGCGTGGGATCAGCCTTTGCCACAACGGGAGACGGCCGCGGACGAATGGCCCACCTACCGCCACGACAACGAGCGCAGCGGTTACGCGCCGATCGCCTTGCACGGCGATTTCGGACGCGCTTGGGAAACCCGCCTGTCCGGCAGGCTGTCCGCCCTGGTGATCGCGCAGGGATTGGTGTATGTCGCGCAAATTGACGAGCACACGCTGCACGCGCTGGATGCCCAAACGGGCGAAGCCCGCTGGTCGTACACGGCGGGGGGGCGCATCGATTCGCCGCCAACGTACTGGAAAGGATGCGTGCTATTCGGCTCGGCCGACGGCTGGGTATACTGTTTGCGGGCCGAGGACGGCGCCCTGTTGTGGCGCTATCGGGCGGCACCGATCGATCGACGGCTGATGGCCTTCGAACAGTTGGAATCGGTGTGGCCGGTGCACGGTTCGATTCTGGTCGAGAAGGATGTGGCCCATTTCGTGGTGGGGCGCTCGAGTTTTCTCGACGGCGGCATGTGGTATGTCCGGCTAGACGCCCGCACCGGACGGAAGTTGTCGGAAACGGTCCTCAATGATCGCGATCCGCAAACCGGTGCCGACCTGCAAACCCGGCTGCAAACCCTGCAAATGCCGGTGGCCCTCGCCGACATCCTGTGTTCCGATGGCGAGTCGATTTACCTGCGCTCGCAGAAGTTCGACCTGGAAGGAAATCGCGGCGAACTGGGTCCCGTGTCGGGGGATGCGCCCACACAAGGGGGCACGCAGACCGGACCGGGCCGCCATTTGTTCGCCCCCATGGGATTCCTCGACGACACCTGGTTTCATCGGGCCTATTGGGTGTACGGCAAGAACTTCGCCGGAGGGCACAACGGCTATTATCAGGCCGGCAAACACACGCCGTCGGGACGCATTCTCGTGTTCAACGACAAGGATGTTTTCGGCTACGCCCGGCAGCCGCAGTATTACCGCTGGACGACGCCCTTGGAGCATCAACTATTTTCCGCGAGTCGCGATGCGGCGTCTCCCACGGTGCTCACGCCGGCCGGCAACACCCGGGCGGGTGGGGGAGCGGAAACAGTGCGGTTCCCCCTCACCCCCAGCTTGAATCCCGCCCGCAAGCCCTTCACGGTGGAGGCGTGGGTGAAACCCGAAGGGCCAAGCGGCGTGATTGTGGCTCACGGCGGGCCCTCACAGGGCTATGCCTTGTTCTTGCAGAATCGCAAACCCGCGTTTGCCCTGCGGGCCGACAACCGACTGACCGAGATCGAAGCCCCCGACCGCCTGAAAGCTGGCTGGCATCACCTCGCCGCGGTAGTGCACGCCGATAAAACCATGGCGTTGTACGTCGATGGCACCCTGGCCGCCACCGGCACGGCGACCAGCCTGATCAGCAGCGAGCCGAAACAGCCGCTCGAAATTGGTGGCGACAAGGGTGCGGTCGGCTCGTACAAGGAACCATTTTCCTTCACGGGGGTGGTTGATGAGGTGCGCATCTCCCATCGGGCGCTCACGGCCGACGAAATCGCCGCGATCGTTCAACAACCCCAGCAGCCCCGTGAACCAACTCGGGATGTCGTCCTTTACTGTCATTTCGACGATGGGAATGCGCGGGACGCGTCGGGGGCGGGTAATCATGGTGACCTCGGCAAACTGCCCACCGGCCAAGGTCGCATCGGCACCGGGGTGGTGTTCCCCAAAGCGGCCACCGCCGCGACAGCCGCCGGCGGCGGATCGGCCAGACAGATGGGCTTCGATCACAATTGGACGAAATTCGTGCCCGTCTTCGCGCGGGCGATGGTCCTCGCGCGAGATGCGTTGGTCTTGGCGGGTCCGCCCGATTTGGTGGACGAGGAATACGCCCTGGAACGACTCGCCGCCAAAGATCCCGCCATTCACGAACTCTTGAAGCAGCAAGACGAAGCGTTGGAAGGTAAGCTGGGCGGCCGCTTCTGGGTGGTTTCCACCACGGATGGCAGCCGGCTCGCGGAAATGGAGATCGATGCCCTGCCGGTTTGGGATGGCATGTCGACAGCCTACGGACGCATTTATTTGGCGACCACCGACGGCCGCGTGCTGTGTTTGGGGCGAGGCCAATGAGCACGCAACCGTTGTGCGACCGGCGGCTTCGCGCCGGAAGTTCGCGATTTCGACGGATGAACATGCTCCTGTTGCGGATCGCCTGCTGCTGCCTCGGCGGGTGGTGGGCCACGGCGTGCGCTTCCGCGGGAGCTTGTTCCGTGCCGGTGTTTCGGTACGCCCTCGAACGCTGGTCCGCCGATCTGTACGAGGTCGATGTGTTCTTCCGTGGCGAATTGACCGCGGAGGAACGGCGGCACCTGTCGCGGCTGGAAGACGCTGCCCAGGCGAACGGGGGCACGGTCAATTGGGAGATCGTGCGCTGCAACATCGAGCGGGAACTGCCTCCCGACCTTGCCAAAGTGCGGGAAGCACTCGGCGACGTCGCGTGGCCGCAGGTGGTGCTGCGGCAGCCGGGCGGACGCCGCGGTTCCCCGATCGTTTGGAGCGGACCCCTCGCAATGGCCGACGAGAACCTGGCGAGGTCTCCCGGCCGGACCGAACTCATGCGGCGATTGCTGGCGGGCGATGCCGTCGTATGGATGGTGTTGGTCGGCGACGACGAGCAAGCCCAGGCAGTCACCCATCGCTTGCAGGACGCCCTTGCAACCCTTGCCGAGGAAATTCCGCTGCCGTCCGGCGTGGGGCTGCCAGGATCGGAACTGTTCGCGCGGATTCCCTTGAAGATCCGGTTCTCGGTGCAGACCGTCGACGGCCGTGACGCGGACGAGGCGGTGCTCCGCAACCTGCTGACGCCCCATGCACTCGCAGCGGTGACTCCCACCGAGACCTTGGTGGTGCCCATTTTTGGCCGCGGCCGTGCGCTGGCGGTGTTCCGGGCGGCCGACGTGGAGGAAACGCTCATCGGCGACGTCTCGCGGTTCCTCTGCGGAGCCTGTTCCTGCCAGGTCAAGGAATCCAATCCGGGTTTCGATTTGCTGCTGTCCGTCAACTGGGACGATCAGTTGTTTGGCGAGGATCCGCCCCCCGTGGACGCTCGCTCTCCCCCGGCGGAGGCTGTTTACGTGCCGATTCCCGGCGGCCTTGCCGAGCCAGCGGTCGCTGCCGCCTCGGCCGATGCTGCCCCAAGCCAAGCCCCGCCGGACGGCCATCACGACGCCGCGGGCGAACCGCGGCCCGAACCGCTGGCGAGGAGGCGATTCGGCCGGAACACCGCGCTGCTGGCCGGCTTGCTGGTAGTGATCATGGCGGTTCTTGGGGCGCGGCGGCGCTAAGAGCCAACGGATAGAACCGGAATCCTCGCGAAAACGGACCGAACCGGAAGGCCCACGAAAATCAACGCGAATTTGGGCCGAGGAGCCGCTATCGTCGGTTGGCATTCAGGCGACGGGATGGGAAAACATGAATCGCGCGGTGTTCGTCATGGTTGGTTCGCTCGTGGCGTTGGTAGCGCTGGTGTTGCTGTTGCCGTCGGACTCCGCGCGCCGCCCCATCGCGCAGTCGCGGCAAGCCACGCAGGGGCAATCGAGCGAAGACGAAGCGCTCACCATCTACTGTGCCGCCGCGAATCGCGCGGTGATGGAAGCCATTCGCACGGATTATGAAGCCGAATTCGGCGTGGCATTGAAGGTGCAGTACGGAGCATCGCAAACGCTGTTGTCGAATCTGGAAATTGGCGGCACAGCCGATCTGTACCTGCCGGCGGATGACAGTTATCTGGCGGCGGCTCGGCACAAAGGGTTGGTCGACGAGGTGCTGCCGGTCGCCGAAATGCAAGCCGTGCTGGCCGTGCCCAAGGAGGCCGCGGTGGACCTGCCTGGTCTCGACGCCTTGCTGGCCTCGTCCGCGCGGATCGTGCAGGCCAATCCCGAGGCGGCCGCGGTCGGCAAATTGACGCGCGACGTGTTGACGGCACAAGGGAAGTGGGAAGCGTTGGCGGCGCGAACACAGTCGTTCAAGGGGACCGTTCACGAGGTCGCCAATGATGTGCAAATCGGAGCCGCCGACGTGGGCATTGTGTTCGATGCCGTGCTGCATACCATCCCCCAATTGAAAGCCGTCCCGCTGCCGGAGTTGGCCGAGGCCAAGGCGCGGATTGCCGTGGGGGTCGCCGCGTCGACCGCGCAGCCGCAGCGGGCACTCCATTTTGCGCGTTATCTTTCGGCACCCGAGAAAGGTCAGCGGCGGTACGAGGAATACGGGTATCGTCCCCTGCCCGGCGATCCCTGGGCCGACACGCCCGAGTTGACCTTGTACGCGGGAGCCATGCTGCGTCCGGCCATCGAGCAGACCCTGAGGGAGTTCGAAGAACGGGAAGGGGTGCGCGTGGTCCGCAAATACAATGGGTGCGGCATCTTGGTGGCGCAAATGCGGGCCGGCGAAGTGCCGGATGCATATTTCGCCTGCGACAGCGAATTCATGCAGCAGGTGCGCGATCTGTTTCCCACGCCTGCCGACGTGTCGCAGAACGAATTGGTGATCCTGGTTCCCAAGGGCAATCCGAAACGCATCGCCTCGTTGCGAGATTTGACTCGACCTGGATTGCGCGTGGGCATCGGGCACGAAAAACAGTGCGCCATGGGTTGGCTGACGCAGCGCACGTTGCGGGAAAGCGGCGTGCAGGCGGATGTGATGAACAATGTGATCGTGCAATCGCCCACCGGAGACATGCTCGTCAACCAGATGCAGACCGGCTCGCTTGATGCGGCCGTGGCGTATCTCAGCAACGCGGCGGGAGCCGCCCAATTCCTCGATGCCGTCCGCATTCAGGGTATTCCCTGTTCGATCGCCACTCAGCCCTATGCCGTGGCCCGCTCGGCGCGCTACCCGCAATTGGCGGAGCGTCTGCTGGCCCGTTTGCGGTCTGCCGCCTCGGAAAAACAGTTCACACAGCTTGGCTTTGCCTGGATAGCGCACTCCGCTGGCAAAGCACTGGCGGTCGACGTCGAGCGATGAGTTTCGGCTGAAGCACCGCGCATGGGCTTGCGACTTCGAGGCGCGATGGTCGCGCCTCTCCTTCCGAACTCGAATCCGTGTCTTTGTACATGAATGCGCCGCCAGCTCCCCTCTCGGGACGTCGTGCTCATCGCCGGCGCTGGTCCGATGCCGTGTTTCTGACGCTGCTGGCGGTCTTGGGAGGCAGCTATGTCGCCCTGATTGTGCTGATGCTGGCCGCCGACGCCTGCTACACCACGCCGCAACATCTGCGCGAAGCGCTCGCCAAATCCGAAATCCAATTCGCGATCCGTTTAACGGTCGTGTGTTGCAGCATCTCGGCCATCTTGTCCCTGTGGGTGGCCACGCCGCTGGGCTACCTGCTTTCGCGGCACCATTTTCGAGGGCGCTGGCTGATCGACACCCTGGTTGATATCCCGATCGTTCTCCCCCCCTTGGTGTTGGGTTTGAGTTTGTTGATCTTGTTTCACATCCGAATTGGATCCTGGCGGTTGGAACAGTGGCTGCGCGACATCGCGGGCTTTCCTGTGACCTTCCACGTTCCCGCCGTCATTCTCGCTCAGTTTTCGGTGGCCTGCGCCTTTGCCGTCCGCACCATGCGGGTAACCTTCGACGAGATCGACCCGCGGGCCGAGGCCGTGGCCCGCACGCTGGGTTGTTCCCAGGGACAGGCCTTCCTGCTGGTGGCGCTGCCTCAGGCGTGGCGCGGCATGATGACGGCCGGCATCGTCGCCTGGGCGCGCTCGTTGGGAGAATTCGGACCGATCCTCGTCTTCGCGGGCGCCACGCGCAACCGCACGGAGGTGTTGTCGACGACCGTGTTTCTCGAGTTGAGCGTGGGCGACTTGCAGGCGGCCGTCGCGGTGTCGCTGTTGATGGTGCTGCTGGCCGTGCTGGTGTTGGTCGTGTTGCGGCTGCTGGGCATGGAGTCTCGCCGATGATTGCCTTGAAAAACCTCGGCGTGCGCGTGGGAACTTTCCAGCTTTCGGGCATTTCGCTCGAGATCGCCGCCGGAGAATATGCCGTCCTGATGGGGCGGACCGGCTGCGGAAAAACTTCCCTGCTGGAAGCGATTTGCGGACTGCGGGCGGTGGCCGAGGGGCAAGTCTGGTGTCAGGGCCGCGAGGTCACCACGTGGGATCCCGCCGACCGCGACATGGGCTACGTTCCGCAGGATTTGGCCTTGTTCCCCACGTTGACCGTCCGCGAGCACCTGGCCTTCGCCCTGCGGATTCGCCGCGTCGCCGCCGCGACCATCCGCCAGCGCATCGACGAACTGGCGCAGTTGCTGGGCCTGGGTGCCTTGCTCGACCGCACCATTCACGGCCTCAGCGGCGGTGAACGGCAGCGCGTGGCGCTGGGGCGGGCCTTGTCGTTTCATCCCGCCGTGTTGCTGCTCGACGAACCGCTGAGCGCGCTCGACGAACAGACGCGTCACGAGATGTATGCCCTGTTGAAAATGTTGCGGTCTCGCACCGGGGTGACGACCCTGCACGTCACCCATCATCGACACGAAGCCCAGACCCTCGCCGATCGCTTGTTCGTCCTCGAAAATGGCCATGTCCGCGAAGCCTCGCTGGCCGTCGCGAGTTGATCCCTTCCCGCCGCTCCGTCACCGCGTGCCGATGCCGCTCCGCCTCAGCCATCCCGGAAATCCCCCCATGTCGTCCGACGATCTCCCCCCGCTGACCGATGCCGAGCTGGCCCGGTATGAATGGCAAATGTGGACGCGCGGCATCGGCGAACTGGGGCAACGCAAGCTCAAGGCGGCCTCGGTATTGATTTCGCGGATTGGCGGTGTGGGAGGCACGGCGGCATTGCATCTGGCCGCAGCGGGAGTGGGACGGCTGATCCTGGCCCACGCCGGCGATATCCGGCTCAGTGATCTCAACCGTCAATTGTTGATGACCACTCCCGCCCTTGGGCAGCCGCGGATCGCCTCGGCCAGAGAGCGTTTGCAAGCGCTCAATCCGCTGGTGGAAGTCTTCACCGTCCCTGCCAATGTCGGTCCCGACAATGCCGAGCGACTCGTGGCACAGGCCGACGTGGTGATCGATGCGGCACCCCGCTTCGAGGAGCGTTTCCTGCTCAACGCCGCGGCCGTCCGTCAAGGCAAACCGTTGGTCGAGGCGGCCATGTACGACTTCGATGGACAACTGACGACCATTCTCCCCGGAAGCACCGGCTGCCTGCGCTGCCTGTATCCCGAGTTGCCAGCCCATTGGCGGCGGGAGTTCCCCGTGTTTGGGGCGGTCGCGGGGACGATCGGCAGCCTCGCCGCCGTGGAAACGCTCAAGCTGATTACCGGCGTGGGAGAGCCGCTGGCGGGAGTGCTCCTCCAGGTGGATCTGCGCGCGATGCGGTTTCTGCGTCTTCCCTTCGGCCGCAATCCCCACTGCCCGGTCTGTGGTGCCGCCAGCGCGTCGCCGGTCCGTGATGCCGCCGGTGCGTAACCGTTCTGTGGTGCCGCCGATGCGTCGTCTCTGGTGCCACCAGCACCGGGGACTTCGCTAGGGTGCATCCCGCGTTCGACAGATGCGGCTTCAGGCCCCATCAAGGAAGCGCGCGCAAGCGGAGGTTCTTGAATTCCGCCCACATTGGCTTCCCCGCGTGCAATTGCAGGGCCAACACTCCCTCCCGCAGGGCACGTTCGGGATCGTTGTCGGTAAAGTCGACGATCAGCACGCCGTTCAGATAATGCCGAATGCGGGGGCCTTCGGCGATGATGACGGCGTCGTTCCAGTCATCCAAGCGAAAGAGCTTTTCGAACGCTGTTTGGTCAATCAAATCCGAGCGTGCCACCTGTTTGCCGTCGGCTTCCCATGTCGCTTGTTCACCCACCAGGCACATGCGGCCGCGGGTGCCTCCCTCGTCGTAAATGAAGCCGGAGACATTCGGGAACTTCAGCTCGTTGCGCAGCTCGTGCTGGTAGCCCCGCACGACCCAGGCGTTGCGGGCCTTTCCGTCGGTGATGTGCTTCGAACGATACTGAATGCCGGAATTGTTGGACGCATTCAACCGGAACGACAGCCGCAGGTCAAAATCCTTCAAGGTCCCCTCCTTCCAGATCAGGAAGGTATTGCCCATGGCCGGATGTTCGACCGTGGTTTCGCCATGAATCACACCGTCTCTCACACTCCACAAGCGGGGATCCCCGTCCCAGCCGGTGAGATCGCGGCCGTTGAAAATCACCTGCATGTGGTCCGGCTCGGGCGGCGCCGGAATCGGCTCGGCGGCGAACAGCGGGGAGACACACACCAACCAGGCGGCCCACGGAAAACGGCGGCACGACATCGTCGACTCCATTTCTACAGAGAGGAATCAGGAGATGGGGTCACGATATCGCTTTTTCCCCCGAAAGTCAGCCGCGACGAGACGGCCGACTCGCACGGCAATCGCTCAATCACCCAACGACCTAATCGCCTGATCGCCGCCGCCAGGCCGCCGGCTTGTCATCCGCCGACCCGATGTGAAATACTGCACGTCTCCATGCGAACGCTCTCCGCCGAGAATGTCGTCGAGTATTTGCGAGAAACCGGCCGGTTGCCGGCCGATGCCGCGGCGACCGTCACTCCCTTGGCCTGGGGTGTGTCCAACATCGTGCTGCGGATCGAACCGGCGGGTCATCGGCCGCTGGTGGTCAAGCAAGCGCAACCGCAACTGCGGACACGCCAAGAATGGTTCAGCCGGTGCGAGCGAATTTACCGCGAAGCCGACGCGCTGCGGGCCTGGCAAACCCTTTTGCCGCCGCAAGCCGTGCCCGAAGTCGTGTTCGAAGATCGGCCGCGGTACATTTTGGGCTTGGAAGCCATTCGGTCCGACCACGTGGTGTGGAAGCAACGGCTCCTGGAGGGACGGTTGGATCATTTGGTCGCGCACACGCTGGGACAGCGAATGGCGGCAATCCACCGCGGGAGTTGGCGCCGTCCCGACCTGCTTCCAGGCGCGGAGGATTGGTCGGTCTTCGAGGAATTACGGATCGACCCCTTCTATCGCCAGTTGACGCGAGTCTATCCCGAACTTCACCGGCCGATTCAAGAGGTGATCGATGACATGGCAGCACATCGGCTCTGCCTGGTGCATGCCGACTTCAGCCCCAAGAACGTGCTGGTCCATCCGCAGGGCATCACGCTCGTCGACTTTGAAACCGCGCATTACGGCGATCCGGCGTTCGATTTGGGCTTCTTTTTGAGTCATTTGTTGCTCAAGAGTCTGCTGCATCCCGCGCAGCGCAGGGACTGGCGCGCACTTGTCGACGAGTTTCTGGAGGAGTACGAAGGGGGAATGCCGGCCGAGTACGCGACCGGCATTTGGCGTCGAGCCGTGCGTCACCTGGCGGCGTGCCTGTGGGCGCGCATCGACGGCAAGAGTCCGGTCGAATACCTGACCGCCCCCCCTTTGCGAGAATTCGTCCGCCGCGTGGCCCGCGACTGGCTGTCGGCTCCGCCCGCCTCGGTGCACAAAGCCGTGGCGGAGTTCCTGTCGCGACAGATCTGATGGTGCGAAAATCGAACGACGGAACAACTCCCACCCTGTGCTCGGCGGAGCCTTCGTTGGCCGCTAGACCTGGACCTGTCCGTGAATGGGAGCCTTGGCGTCGATGTTGGGGGAAATCGTTGCCGTCCATGCCCGCGAAGTGTTCGATAGTCGCGGTCGGCCAACCGTTGAAGCGGAGGTCACCTGTCGAGGGGGGCGTCCGGCGCGGGCCATCGCTCCCGCGGGAGCGAGCACCGGCCGTGCCGAGGCACACGAGTTGCGCGACGGCGGGCCCCGCTTATCGGGCTTGGGTGTTCGCAAGGCCGTGGCGAACGTGCGGGAGGAAATCGGTCCGGCCCTCCTTGGTTGGAATGCCTTGGCCCAGGCCGAGATCGATCGCCGGATGATCGAATTGGATGCCACGCCGAACAAAGCGCGGCTAGGTGCGAACGCCATCCTGGCCGTGTCGCTGGCGACGGCGTATGCGGCCGCGGAGGCAAAACAGACGTCGATCATCGAACACCTGCGCGAGCTGTGGTTGGAACAGGGAGGGGCGACGCCCGGTCCTACCCTGCCCTTGCCCATGGTGAATCTGATTTCGGGAGGCTGTCATGCCGGTCGGCAACTCGAATTTCAGGACTTTCTGGCGGTCCCCGTGGGGGCGGCGACTTTTTCTGAAGCCCTCGATTGGATTGTGACCATTTATCAATGCTTGGGACGAGACCTGCGAGCTGCCGGTTATGAGGGAACGCTGGTGGGGGATGAAGGGGGTTACGGTCCCAAGCTCGCCAACAACGAAGCCGCCGTGCAGTGGGTGGTGCAGGCCGTGAAGCAGGCCGGGTTGCGACCGGGTATCGACGTCGTGCTGGCCCTGGATGTGGCGGCGACCCATTTTTGCGAGCACGGCCGCTACCGGCTTCCTTCGCTGTCGGCGGAACCACTTTCCGCGGCAGAACTGACCGACTATTTGGACGAACTCGTTCGACGGTATCCCATCGTCAGCCTGGAAGACCCGTTGGCGGAAGACGATTGGGAGGGATGGCGGCGGCTCACGCAGCGGTTGGGGGAGCGCGTGCAAGTGATTGGAGACGATTTGTTCGCCACCAATCCCCACCGGTTGCAGCGCGGCGTGCGGAGTGGCGCTGCCAACGCCGTGTTGATCAAGCTGAATCAGATTGGCACGCTGACGGAAACCCTGCAAACGATGCGGCAAGCGATCGAGACCGGTTACCGCCCGATCATTTCGGCACGCAGTGGTGAGACAGAGGACGTGACGATTGCCGATCTGGCCGTGGCGACCGGAGCGGGACAAATCAAGATCGGCTCGGTGGCGCGGAGCGAACGGCTCGCCAAGTACAATCAACTGTTGAGGTGGGAGGAACTGGCGGCGGGTCGCTGGCCGTTCGAGGGGACTCAGCCACTAGCGCGGTGGCTATCGCGGGGTGTGAACACCCCACGCGAACGGAGCGAGTAAGCCCGGAAAATCCGACTCATCGGAGACACCAGCGAGGGGAGACGTTAACGTCCGGTGGAGACTGGGCAACGCGCGTGAAAAGCGGAAATTTCGAGGAATGGAAAAACAAGCACGGATCCGTCCGTCCAGGACAGATCCGTGGAGTGAGTTGCGCGAATGTGGAGGTCCATCTCAGTTCTTGGGAGCGGGAGCGGCCTCTTCCATCGGAGGAGCCGGGGCGTCGACCGGAGCCGGTGCGGGAGCGGCGGCACCGTTGGCTGCGGGAGCGGCGCACGACGGGGCGGGAGCGGCACAGGTCGGAGCCGGAGCGCAGCACGCGGCAACGCGAGCCGGAGCACAGCAGGTCGGAGCGGGGGCCGCGCACGTCGGGGCCGGAGCCGCGCACGACGGAGCCGGAGCGCAGCAATGATGCTTGACCTTCTTGCACTTCACCTTCTTCGGCTTGCAGCAGGCGGTGTGGCAACCGTCACACGGAGCCGAGCAGGCTGCCGGAGCTCCACAGCCATGAGAGCTGAACAGCAGGAATCCCGCTTCCGCCTGGGACGAAGCGCCGATCACCACTGCCAGTGCGGCAACGGCCGCTGATGCCAAATTCCGAATCATCACAATCCTCCGAGAACACCAAGGGAAGTTCCACCAGTCCGTCGCGACTGGGACTGGTCGCCGGTTTCCATCCGAAATGGTGTTCAGTTTCCGGGTGGAATGCTCGCCTCTGCGAGCGGAATGTTTGTGCAAAGTTTTCCGGCTGACACGACCAAGATAGCGGCGAGATATGGGATGTCAAATGAGTTGGGGTAGATTTTCTCGACTTTGAGATTTGCGCTTGTCCGGATAAAAAGAGTCGAGTTTGCGATGGCCGGTGGGGTCCGGAAGCTGGTTGCCGTCCGTGATCCCGCTCTCCCTTGCCAGGGAGAGCCTGAATTAAAGCGCAAGGCGTACATGACAAACAAGTTGTGGAAAATCCGTGGGGCGGTGCTGCCCGTCGGCGGACGGACCCGCCTGATGGGCATCGTGAACGTCACGCCCGACAGTTTCTCGGATGGCGGGCAGTTCTTGGACGTGGATGCCGCCGTCAAGCATGCCTTGCAACTCGCCGCCGACGGCGCAGACATCCTCGACATCGGCGGCGAATCGACACGCCCGGGAGCACTTCCGGTGCCGCTCGACGAGGAACTGCGCCGCGTGATGCCCGTCATCGAGCGCTTAGCCCGGGAAACGCCGCTCCCTCTGTCCATTGATACCTACAAGGCCAGGGTTGCTGCCGAGGCCTTGCAGGCGGGAGCACACATTGTCAACGACATCTCGGGCTTGCAATTCGATCCCGCGATGCCTCAGGTCTGCCGCGACCTGGAGGCCGGAGTGGTCTGCATGCACATCCAGGGCACGCCGCAAACCATGCAACTCGCACCTCGGTACGACAACGTCGTGCAGGAAGTGCGTGATTATTTTCGCGCTCGGTATTGCACGCTGGTTGCGGCCGGCATTCGCCCCGAGCAGTTGGTTTGGGATCCGGGGATCGGCTTTGGGAAGACCGCCGAGCACAATCTGGAATTGCTGTCCCACACGGCGGAATTGCGGCCGTTCGACCGTCCGCTGCTGATCGGTCATTCGCGGAAACGGTTTCTGAAGCGGATCGTGGGCCGCGAAGTCGACGAGCGGCTGTTCGCCACGCTGGGCGTGTCGGTGGCACTGGCAGCCCAGGGAGTCGATCTGCTTCGGGTCCACGATGTCGCCGCGACGCGCGACGCCCTGATCGCGTTTGAAACCGTGTTCCACCGGGACGCGCGTCGGATGTGACGCACGAGGCAAGCGGGACGGACGAGGAAAGAGGGACGGACGAGGCAATCGGGACGGACGAGGAAAGCTGGACGGACAAGGCAAGCGGGACGGACGACAGCCCGGACCGACGGCACGGGACGCGACACCCGGCGCAGCGGCCAATGCCGACCTTTCCCCGAGGCACGAGGAATCTCGGCTCCCTGAGGCGCGCTGGACGTCAGCGACGCGGAAGCTGCCAGCCGTCGGGAAGCGTGGTCTCTTTGGGCACGACCAGAATCCCATCCTGAATGACGACGGGGGAACCTTCGGGGGCTGTCTCGCAGCCGCGGCAAGTGATGCGCACATTGCGGCCGATTCGGCAGTTCTTGTCGATGATGGCCCCTTCCACCTCCGCTCCTTCGCCGATGCCGACCGGCGGAATGCCTTGCTCCGCGTCCGCGGCGATTTCCTCGGGGGTTTGGACAAAATCCGCCCCCATGAGGATGGAGTTCTTGAGCCGCGCGTGCTTGCCGATGCGGCAGCGCAGCCCGATCACGCAGTTTTCGATCACGGAACCGGATTCGATGAGGCACCCATCGGCGATCAGGCTGTGTTTGATGGTGGCGCCGTCGCAGCGGGTGGGAGGCAAGGAGCGGGCGTGGGTGAAGATCGGCCGCCGTTCATCGTGCAGTTGGAAGGGGGCATCGGGCAGGGTCAGGGCCAGATTGGCATCGTAAAACGCCTTCACCGTTCCAATGTCTTCCCAGTAGCCGTCGAACAGGTGCACCTGCACGTGGTGCGTGCGGATGGACATCGGAAAAATCTCTTTGCCGAAGTCGTGGTAATCGGTCTTCGACAGCAAATCGAACAGCACCTGCTTGCGAAACAGATAGATGCCCATGCTGGCCAGCATGTCCCGGCCGCGGCTGGGGATGCCCCGGGCGTCGATCCAGGCCGGTTCGGTGGACACCAGATTCATTTCCTCTTGCGTTTGCGGCTTTTCCAGGAAGCCGCGGACTCGACCGGTGTCGTCCAGACGCATGATGCCGAAGGCGGTCGCCGCGGCACGGTCGACGGGCAAGGCGGCGATGGTGACATCGGCGTGATGCCGCTGGTGCGTGGCCAGCATCTCGGCGTAATCCATGCGGTAAAGCTGATCGCCCGACAGGATCAACACGTGCTCCACGTCTTTCTGCATGAAATAGCGGAGGTTCTTGCGGACAGCGTCGGCAGTGCCCTGATACCAGGCTTCCCCTTCCATCGTTTGCTGGGCCGCGAGGATTTCGACGAACCCTCCATCAAACCGATCGAAGCGGTAGGTCTGTCGGATGTGGCGGTGCAGGCTGACCGAGTTGAACTGCGTGAGCAGATAGATCCGATTGATGCCGCTGTTCAGGCAGTTGGAAATGGGGATGTCGATGATGCGGTACTTCCCCGCCAAGGGAACGGCTGGCTTCGACCGGTATTGCGTCAGTGGGAACAAGCGGGTGCCCTTGCCACCTCCCAGGATGACGGCGAGAAGTTGAGACACGTTAAACCCTTACCTCGAGCGGAACACCACGCAGTCGCCGGGCGATCAAGCCCTTAAAGGCCGTGGTCAGTATAACGTGGAGCGTGCACCGCGCCATGTCACACGCCCGCCCCGGGAGCTGGTTGCGCTGTTGGCCAGCGGTTGAACGTTAGGGAGTGTCAACCCGCGCGGACACCGCTGGAGGGGAGAAACAAATTGTAAGCGGGCTGCTCGTCACGGCGTGCCCCACGCGGCCTCGGCAAAGGCTTCCAATTGGGAGAAATCTCCCGTCCAGGTGGTGTACATGACGTGCCGGCCGTGGCGACCCGCGGAAACGCGAGCACGCACGTCCGCGGCCGTTTTGAGCCAGGCGGAAATCCGCTGGGGATCGTGATCGTAAAACCCGGCGAGAATTTGCTCATGACCGCGTGCCGCGAAAAAGGCCAGGCTTTCGGCCGCCTGTCCGTGGTTCCAATTCACAATGGCCACGTCGGGGGACAGGCCTTCCCACGACCCCGCCAGATCGCCATTGACCAGGTAGTAGTTGTCGCGGGCATTGTGGTGCGGGTCGAACATGTCGGACCAGATGCACAGTTGCGCCCCGGGCTGGATGCGCCGGACCACCGCCGCGCACTGACGCACATTCTCCGCCAGCAACTGGCCGGCGGATCGGCCCTCGCGCCGGCACGATCCGCACCAATTCGCCACGCGGATCTCATCGTGCGACAGGAAATATGTCTTCGGCGCGAAGACGTCCTTCACGCGGCGGACCTGATCCTCGAGAATGGCGAACACCTTGGGATGTCCCAGGCAGCACGTGATCTGGTTGTCGTAGATGGTCACCGTGTGGGAAAAGCTGATGCGGAGACGCTGACCATTGCGGAGCCGCGACCCCGCGGTCAGCTTCAGCCGCGGTGGAGCATGATAGACATCGAATTGTCCGTCCCAAGGTACGCGCCCCAAGAGAGGATCTTCCAGACGCTGGTAGTCGCGGCCTTCCTCGTACACCATGCCGGTTTCGTCGGCGACCGTCAGCGGACAGCCGTCGCGGCGGAGCAGGTTGACGAAGGCGGTCTCCTCGAGCTGCAAGTCATCCATCCACAGCACGCCGCCGCGGCCGCTCCATGTGCCGCAATAGATGCGGACCTCGTGGTTGCCGAGGCTGTTGAACACGATATGGTGCTGCTTCCAGTCCTGCGTGCGCTCGACTCCCAAATTCGCGTGCGACAGGACGCGGCCGTCGCTGCCCAGGGCAAAGAGCCGCACATTGCCGGCGGCCTCGTAGTCCTGCGTCTTGATCCACACCGAGGCGTGGTATTGCCTCCAGGGTGAGACCGCCACCTTCCGGGCGACACGAGCGTTCCCCGAACTGTCCGACGCATTGCGACCGGGGTGCTCCCAGCGCAAGGAGCTTTGGCCGGCGTGCTTGACCGCCGTATCCACGAAGCTGGCCTTGCCCGCGGCGTCCTGAAAGTCCCATCCCGGCACCACGTGTTGGCGGTGCTGTTCGAAGCCGCCCCCGGGCAACGGGTCGCGCATCTCAGACGCCAGACGGGCTTCTCCCCCTTCAATCACAAACGGGGCGTTGAGTACGGGCAGGCCTTCAGCCAGATTTGGGTCGTGCGCCAGCAAGCCTTCGCTGTAGCCCATCGGCGCCACCGTCGGAATGATTTCCAGTCGCAGTTCGTCTGCCAGGGCGCGAAAGCGACGCGCATGCTCGAAATAGTGTCGCGGCACTCGATCGAGAATGTTGAGTTTGTAATCGGCCAGGACCACGCCGTTGTAGCCGGCGGCGGCCGCGCGCCGCAGGATCCGTTCCGCCCGGTCGACGTTCTCCGCGACCTGCAAATTCATTTGCAGGTACACCCAGCGCCGATCCACCGGCTCCGCCGATCGGAGCGAACCGACCGTGCTGAGTGCTCCAGAAACCAGGGCGCAGCCAACGATCAGTCGGGTGAAGGTCATGGGGCACCTTGCTTGCATGGCGGCGGAAGGCACTGTGGGGACGGCATCGCCGCAGTCCGGGGCACTCCGGCGGCGGTTCGCAGACCATCACACTCCACGCCGCGGGAGACTTCAAGCGCGTCGCGGTGACAGCCCAGCCTCCGGGCAGGGATGGCGGCCGGCCGCGGGGCGTGTTCCCCTCGCGCGTCACACCGATTGACCCTACCGCGTCACACCGTTTGTCCTCGAATCTCCCCGCGCGTCATACCGATAGAGCGGCTGGCGGCGGGCAGGAGCAAAGGTGGAAGGGACGGCAAGCAGACCTTAGATGGAACCGATGTCGTGCAGGAATCGGCGCCATCCGAGGCGAAGGGCGACCAGCATGTGGCGGGCGGAGCATCAACTCAGCGGCAAGGGGCCTTGGCCGCAGAAGTCGGGGTTGCCGAACTTTTCCAGATGATGGCCGAAGCCGTGCGCCAGCGATAGCAACAAGCGGTTGTGGGCCGTGCGGCCGAATTTCAGAGACCGCCCCATGCGGAAATCGAGTCCATTCCCCACGAGCACGAACGGGATGTTGTCGAGCGTGTGCGAGTTGCCCTTGCCCAACTCGTTGGTCCACACGATCAAGGTGTTGTCGAGCAGGCTGCCCGAGCCGCCGGGTTCCGGAGTGTTGGCCAGCTTGTCCGCGAGATAGGCCACTTGTTCGCAGAACCAGGTGTTGATGCGGATGAGCTTGTCTTGCGCCGCTTCGTTGGAGTCGGGTTCATGCGACAGCTCGTGGTGCCCTTCGTCCACTCCCACCCATTTCATCTTGGCCTGGCCGACCGAATTGGTGTATTGCAGGGTGGCGATTCGGGCGAAGTCGTGCACGAAGCTGTTGACCAGCAAGTCCAGTTGCATGCGGCTGATTTTCGGCAGGTTTTCGTTCTGCTCCTTGATTCCCGGCTCCAGTTCCGGGACCGGGTGGTGGAGATGCGTCTCGGTGGAGGCTTTCAGTTCTTCCTCCATCTCGCGGACGAACGTGGCGTGTTCGTCCAACAACCGGCGATCTTCTGGCGGCAGCACGGCGGACAGGGCTTTCAGGTCGTCCGTCAATTCATCCAACACGCTGGAGAGGGTCTCGCGATCTTTCTGCTGGCCGTACAGTTTGGCGAACATCTGGTACGGATCGTCGATGGGGGCGATGGGCTGGTTCGGCCCCGCGTAGACCATTCGCGTCCAAGTATCGGCCCGATCGGGAACCAGCACGCCGAACTCCAGCGAACCAAAACGGGTCCGCGTCGCGGGATGTTGCTGGAGGAACTGCTTGATTTCCTGATCGATCGATTTGCCGCTGGCCCAGCCGGCGGGGGTGTGGGAACCACCCTGGATGTTTCCGGGGAACAACTCGATGCCGGTCAGGAGGCAACCAATGCCCCGCATATGGTTGTCGCCGTCGCCCCGCACGCGGTCGCAGACCCCATGCAGAATCAACGTCCGTTCCTTGAAGGGGGTCAGCGGCTGCAAAATCGGCTTGAGAGTGAAGTCGGAACCTTCTTCATCGGGCCAGAAGGCGTTGGGCACCGTGCCGTTGGGAGTGAAAATCACAATCAGCCGCTGCTTGCGGGCCTGCTGATTGGCAAATCCCAGGCTGGGTAAATTCAGGACAAACGGCAAGGTAGCCGCGTGCAGTCCCATACCCTTGAGGAATTCACGGCGGGTCGTGGCGTGCGACATGGGATTCAGCTCCTTTCCGGGCACCGGGCACAAGGGGCCTTGCGGGCTGCCGTCAACGGTTAGCGGTCAATCAGTTGGGTGTTCAACGGGAACGGATGTCAATGGTCAGCGATTCGCGGTTAGCGGGTTCCGGTTACTCCGCTGTGGGACAACAGGGAGTCGTCGGGTCCGGCAGCTTGCGCCACCGCGGCGGGACGTCCCACCGGAGCAGCCGTCACCATCACTTGAATGGCCAACTTGCGGATGTGGAACCCCTGTTCGACGAAGGAGCGTTGCAGGTCGGCCAGCGTTTGCGGCCCGTATGCTCGCACCGGCTGCTGCACCAGATGATGAAACAATTGTTCCACGAAGGCGGTGTGGGCTTCGTCATTGCCGGCCACAAACTCCGCCAGCGCCCTTGCGCCGTCGACTTCCACCTTCTTGCCGGAGCGCAACACATATGAGCCGCGGGCGTCGACCGGTTTGCCCCGGTCGTGTTCCCGGTATCGGCCGACGGCGTCGAAATGCTCCAACGTGAACCCCAGGGGGTTAATGATTCCGTGGCAGGTCATGCAAGCCGCCGGGCGCGTCTGCAACTCCACCCGCTCGCGGGTCGTCAAATTGGGATGCAAGTCCGCCGCCAGCGGCGCCACCGCTTCCGGAGGCGGCTTGAGCGACTGCCCCAACACGCCACGGGCCAGGAACACGCCGCGATGAATCGGCGAACTCTCCGCGCTATGGGCGAAGTTGGCCATCAGATAGGGATGCGTCAGCACGCCGGCCCGATGCGCCGCATCGAGGGACACCGGTGCAAACTCCGCCCCCGGCGAGGCCACGCCGTAGAACTTCGCCAGTCGATCATTCAACCACACCTGATCGGCCAGCAGCAGTTGGCGATAATCGGAGGCATCCGACCATACGACATGATCGAGAAACAGTTCCAGCGACGTCCGCAGGTCGGCAATCACGGCGGCATCGAACTCCGGGAACTTGTGGGGATCTTTCGACAGGTCGGGGTGGCCGTCCACCTTCAACCAGGTCAGCAGGAACTCCCGCAGTTTGGTTCTGGCCCGGACATCGGCCAGGAGCCGCTCGGCCTGTTGCGCGAGTTGTTCCCCCGTCGCCAGGCGGCCTTCGCGAGCCGCGTCCCACAACGCGCGATCCGGCAGCGAGTCCCACAAGCCAAACGACAACCGTGCCGCGACATCGTAGGCGTCCGAGCCGCTCCCGATTTCGCGGTACAGGAAGCGCGGCGATTTGAGGACCAGCAACAGCACCCGTTTAACGGCCGCGTCGGGATCGCTGGCTTCCGCGAATTGCTTGTCGATCAGCGTGCGCGACAGTTCGTCGCTTAAGGGGCGGCGAAAGGCGCGTTCGGCAAACCGGCGGCAAAACGTGTTCAGCTTATTGGCCCGCTGCGGATCCTCCGCGCGGGTACCTGCCAGTTCGTCGAGATGGGCCGTGACGTAGGCCACGGTTTCAAAGGCCGCGGCCGTGGCGGCCTGGTCCCACGCCTTGGAAATCGAAGTGCCGCGCTCCCATCCGTAGCTGCGATCATCGGGCGGAAACGGCGTGCTGCACACGCACACCTCGGGAGCACCTTGCGGGGACAAATAACGTGCGGGAATCGGTTCCAGCACGCTGTGCGGCCGCTGCCACCACAGGCCAATCATGGCCGGCTTGGACGGGGGCTTCTCCTTCTGCTTGTCGGAGTCATCCACCCCTTGCTTCGCCTTGCTGAACTCCAATCGCAAGGGATAGATCCGGCCGGCCACCAGAAACAACGACTCCTTGAATTCGGTATCATTACCCGATTTCACCCACCGGTCGATCAACGGCTGCTGACCATCGTTCACCCATAACCGGGCGGCGTGATCGGTGCGCACCACAAACTGATATTCGCCCGTCTCGGGCGCCAACAGCGAGCCGCTCCAGCGAATCGAAAACTCGTGCGGCTCGGTTATTTCCGGAACCGGTGCCTCGGTGCCAAAGTCAAAATTCACCACCGGATCGAGTCGCGTGGCACCGCCGTTCCCTCCCCGGCGACCGCCGCCAATCCGGCGGCCGGCAAAGTATTCCCCTTTCAATCCCCGTTCAGGTCCCCAACTGGCCGTGCCGCGAAAACTGCCCACCAGATCCGCGATCACCTGCCGATACTGCCGCACGGTCAACCGGGCCAACTCGATGCGCGCGGGACGGTTGCGCTCGCGGGCAATCGCCGAATAAAACGTCTCGTGCACATAACGGGCCACCGCGGCGGCTTCGTCGGCCGTGAGGGTGCCGGGTTTATCTTCCGGCATCGTTTTCTGAATTTGTGCGGCTAATTGCGCGACAGACTTGTCTCCCTCCAGCCGCTGCGGATGCTTGGATGAGCCTTCTCCCTGGGGGCCGTGGCAAGCCGCGCATTTCGACTGGTAGATTTGGGCGCCATTCGGTTCGGCAGCCGAGACGCCGGCCCCCAGACTTGCGGCAATCGCTAGCGGGATGCACAAGAATGACCGCGGTGTCCACAAGGTGCGTGCTCCGCGCGGGGAGGCAAACGGAGGCATCGGCGAGATCCCCATCGAGGGACGTTCAGGCGGGAGGGCGAAGCCCTGTTCGAGGCAGGTAACGACCTTTTCAGTCTCCCAATTGGCAACCCATTCGTCAAGATTCCGCCACTGTTCCCGCGCCGGCGAATCGCGCTGCCCCGCAAGCGGGCGCTCCCGCAACACGTTGCCCAGGCGTCGCACGTTGCCGGTGTGTCGCACGTTGCCGATTCGTCACGAGTTGCTGATTCGTCACGAGTTGCCAATGCGTCACGTGTTGCCAACGCGTCACGTGTTGCCAACGCGTCAAAACCGGCCGTCGCGGACCGAAAAGTGGGTCGGTTTCCGAAGCGTCCGACCGCCTCGTTGCAACCAGTCGACGACCCAGGTGATCAGCGTTTCGGCCGAAACGCGCGGCGGTCCCCACAATTCGCGGGCGCGGTCGGTATTGCTCAAGAGGGCGGTGGGAGCTTCCGTGCCCGTGAAGTGAACTGGCCGGCCGAATCGCCGCGCCATCTCGGCGGCGACTTCCCGCACGAACAATGTTTCAGGGCCAGTTACGTTCACGTACCAGGCGGGGGACGCGGCGTGATCGAAGGCCCGCAAGATCATGGCATTCGCGTCTCCCTGCCAGATGGTATTGAACGCCGACATGCCGACGTCGACGGGCTGTCCCGCCAGAATCTGCTGCGCGATGTCCACCAGCACGCCGTAGCGCAGGTCGCATGCGTAGTTCAACCGAATCAAGGCCACCGCCGTGCCATACGCCGCGCTGGCATGTTGAAACATTCGCTCGCGTCCCAAACAACTTTGGGCGTACTCTCCCACGGGTTCCGGTGGGTCGGTTTCCACAGCTCCCCGCCCCTCCACGGACGTCAAGCCGTAGACATTCCCGGTGGACAAGGCGACGATGCGGCTGTGGCGAAAGCGGCGCGCGACCAACGCCGGTACCAGCACGTTTTGCGCCCACGTCGTCGGTTCATCGCCCGTCGACCCGAACTTGCGTCCCGCCAGAAACAGTACCAGTGGCGTGTCGGGCAACCGCGCCAGGTCGGGGTCGTGGAGTAGGTCCGCGCGCAGCGTTTCAATGCCCTGGGCTTGCAGCGTGCGTTCCGTGCCCGCCGAAAAACGGGCCACGCCGATGACTCTCCGGTGTGGTTGCCCCGCGAGATCAAACGCCCGCCGGGCCATGCGCGCCAGCGACGGACCCATCTTGCCCGCGACCCCCAACACGAGCAGATCGCCATCCCGTCGGAACAAGGTCTCCACGACTTCCGGAGTTGGCGTACTGAGGGCCTCTTCCAATTCGTCTTCGCTCTGGAACATCGTTTCGGGCCTCCACGGTGGTCGTCGGAGGGGGAGGCAAGAGGGACGAACGCCGGTGGTGGATCACAGGGTCAAGCACCGTTGGTTGATCTTAGGGACGAGCACCGTGGGGGGATCAAGGGCGGAATTCACTCCCGTGGGGGCGTCCAGGCCGGCGAGGCGGGATGCGGAACGGTCAGCGGGAGGTCGTCATTGAACTGCCTTTGCAGCGCCGCCAACCGCTCGAGCAGTTGCGACAGCCGCGTCTGCTGCGCGGGGTCGCCCGCCAGATCGTGGATTTCATCGGGGTCCTGCTGGAGGTCGAAGAGCTGGGTGACATTCACCCGCGGATAGCGGATGACCTTCCAGCGGGCATCGCGATAGGCGCGCTGGACGTCTCGGTAGCTCAACAGCAGTTCCTCGCGGAACGTGTCCCCTACTCCTCGCAGAAGCGGCCGAAAACTGCGTCCGTCGATGTCTTGGGGAACCTCGGCGCCCACCAGATCGCACACCGTGGGATAGACGTCGAACAGATACACCAGCGCCTCGGAGACACCGGGGACGATTCCGGGACCGGCGAAGACCAGCGGCACCTTCATCGCGGCGTCGTACAGGTTTTGCTTGCCCAACAGGCCGTGACTCCCCACGGAAATTCCCTGATCGGCGGAGAAAATCACGAGGGTTTGAGCGGTCAATTCCAGTTCATCCAACGCGTGCAGCAAGCGGCCAATGTGGTGATCCAAGCCAGTGATGGTCGCGTAGTACTCGTGCAACGTGCGGCGAATTTCGTCGGCCGTCCGCGGCCAGGGAGAGAGCCGCTCGTCGCGCACGGTCATTTCGCCGTTGTCGAACGGGTGCAAGGGACGGAAGTTTTTCGGGAGCGGCAGACGCTCGGGCTGGTACTGTTGGGAGTATGCCGGGGCGGCCACCCGCGGATCGTGAGGGTTGCCAAACGCCAGATACAGAAAGAACGGCCGATCCTTCGGCCGCTCGCGGAGGAATTGGATGGCATCATCGACGATTTCCTGGCCCGGTTCGCCGCTCCGCCGTTCGGCCTCGTCGTTTGCCAGGTATTTGTTGACGTCGAATCGTGCCTGAATTAGCGGGGCGGTGTTTCCCCGTTTGCCGTGGTGGTAGGTGACATAACCGGCGGCGCTCAGCGACAGCGGGAAGTTCGGCCCGTCTCCGGGAGCCAACTCTCCCCGCCGCCCGTTGGGCGGAGTGAAATCCTTCCAGCGAAAATACGCCCGGCCGCTCAGCAGCATATTGCGGCTGGGCGTGCATACCGCGGGAGAATTGCCTCCCAGGCAATAGGCATTGGTGAAACTGCGGCCGCGGCGAACCAACGCATCCAGATGCGGCGTCTTGACCGCGGGATTGCCGAGCGCGCCGATCGAATCGGACCGCATGTCGTCGGCGAACAGGAACAACACATTCGGTGGCGTCTCGGCCGCCCCAGCGGCAGCAGCCAGGCTGCCGATCACCGCCAGCCCTGTGGACAGCCACAACAGTCGACACGAAAGCCAGGCTCCCATCACGCCTCCCACAAATTGAATGTCATCTTGTTGCACGTCATTCAGGGATGTGCCGATGAACCGCACTGGCGCGAACCACCTCTGATTGCGATCAGAGTTTCGCCATGTCGACGGCAAACTGCGCGTAGATGTCCGTCGCCTGCTGGAGCTGCTCCAGATCGATCCACTCGTCCTCGGTGTGGGCCTGCGCGATGTCTCCCGGCCCGAAGACGACGGCGGGAACTCCGGCCTGTGCCACCCGCGAAGCATGGGTTCCATAGGCCACCCCAATTTTTCGATGCGGTCCAGCCGCCGCGGCGATGCTGGCCAGGAGACGGTCGGACAGCGGACCGTTCCTGTCGTCGTCCAAGGGGGGGCTGAACACGTAGGGTGCCTCGTGCGTCACCGGAAAGTCCAAGCGTTCCTGCAACCATTCGGCCACGGCCGGAATGGCATCCTCGCGGCGTTCGCCGGGAATCACCCGGCGATCGATTTCAATCGTGCAGGCGTCGGGCACCACATTCACGCTGCTGCCGCCGGAAATCAGCCCCACGCTCAAGGTAGCGGGGCCGCACAAGGGATGTTCCGGCCGCGAAGCGGGCAGTGCCGCGGCATAGGCTTCCAATTCTCGCAACACGCGGCCCATGCGATAGATGGCGTTCACTCCGTCTTGCGGTCGGGAGCTGTGGCAGGCCCGTCCCCGCGTGTGCAGCTTCCAGCGGACCGCGCCACGGTGAGCCACGACCACATCCAACTGCGTGGGTTCGGCGATCACCGCGTAATCGGGTCGACGAGACAACAACCGATAGCAATTCTCCGCCGCGGACCAAGCCCCCGTGAGGTGTTGGATGCCCAGACTGGTGGCTTCTTCATCGCATGTGCAGGACAGGACCACCGTGGCACACGGAGTGGGGCGCGTCTGTGCCAGGCGGGCGAAGGCCGCAAGCATCGCCGCCAGTCCCCCTTTGACGTCACAGGCACCGCGTCCGAACAGACGGCCCCGGGAGATCGTGGGCTCGAACGGCGGAATGACCATGCCGTCGGCGGGCACCGTGTCCTGGTGCGCGTCGTACAGCAGCACGGGCGCTCCGGGAGTCCCTTCCCACCGCGCGAGCACGTTGGCCCGTTGCGGGGCGACTTCCAGCCGCTCCCAAGGCACGTTCCACTCTTGGAACAGGCGACACAGGTAGTCGGACAGACGCCCTTCGTAGAACTCCGGGCCTGTCACCGCGCGGCCCATGGGATTCACGCTGGGAATGCGGATCAGGTCTGCCAGCAGCGGCACGGGATCGACCACGCGCGGATTCATCGGGAACGCCCCTCGTCTTTCGTGTCCGTGGCGGCCGCCGGCTGGGCACGCACCGGCTCCAAATCGGCGTGTTCGGGCGGGCCGCGGTCCAGCCACCTCAATATCAACGGCAACAGCACTAAATTGCCGATCAGGCCCCCCAGCATCGCCACGCTCACCAGCACGCCAAAATAGATCAACGGGACGAAGTGGGACAGGGTCAGCACCGTGAACCCCACCACCAAGGCCACGTTCGCGAACACCAGCGCTAATCCCACTCCCTGATGGGTCCGCTTGATGGCCTCGGGGAAACTCTTGCCGGCGCGCCGGGCCGCGCGGTAACCCGCCAGGTAGTGAATGCTGGAATCGATCGTCAGTCCCATGGAGACGCTAGCGATCATGGCCGTGGCGATGTTGATCTTCATGCCCACCAGACCCATCGATCCCACCACCAGCACGATCGGAAACAGATTCGGCAGAATCAGCGCCAAGCCCAGCCACACGCTGCGTTGGGCAATCGTCATGAACAGCACGATGGCCGTGGCCGCAATCAAGGAGCTGGTCAATTGATCGGCCATCAAACTTTCGATGAGGTACGCCAGGAGCACGAACAGTCCGGTGGCTTCCGCCCCGGGGAAACGAGCCCGCGCCAAGCGCTCCACATCCTCAATCAGTTTCAGTTTGGTGTCCGCCGGCTGCCGTTCCGCGGCCCGCAACACAATGCGCATCCGCCCCGCTTCCGCATTGTACAGACTCCGCAGGAAATCGGGTTGGATCCGGTCGAGGAGCAGCAGACGCGTGGACAGCGGCACCCGCGCGAAGAACAGGTCTTTGGGGATCAGCGACAGGCCGTCGGTGAGGCTGACGACTTTCGTCAGCCGGTCGGGCGTGGTCCGCTCTTGCAATTTCCGCAGTTCGTCGGTCAGCGCTTCGACCTGTTCGAGATAGTCGTCGGTCAGTTCATGCGGGGCCGGAAAATTCACTTCCCACGTGCCGGCACCCCCCAAATGCGTTTCGAACAAATTCAACGCCTGCACCAGGGGGCTGTGGGCCCGAAAGTTCTTGCTGAAGTCGGTTTCCACATGCAGCCGAAACAGTCCCACGCTGCATAATGCGGAAAACAGCGCCATGCTTGCCGCCACGATTGTGGGGCGGCGGGCGACCCACTCGGTCAACCGGCCCAAGGTGGCCGTGAGCGGCTGCTCGGCGGGAGCCACGGCCGGCACCAGCGTTTTGGCGCCCAACAAGACCATGCCGGGCACCATCAAGGCGGCCGCGACAAGGACCAACAAGGTGGCCAGCGCCATCATCAACCCGAAACTGGCCACCGGTGTGATGCGGCTGGACAACAGCGCGGCAAAGCCGGCGGCTGTGGTGATCACGGTCCAGAACACGGGGACGCTCAGTTGCCGCAGCGTTTCTCGCAGGGCGGTTTCCCGGTCGGCGTGCGTGCTCTGCTCGCGAAACCGCACGGTCACGTGGGTCACCGTCGCAATGGCGATGATCGTCACCAGCGAATCCAGCATCGAGCTGACCATGCTGAGCTGCATGCCGCTCCACACCAGCAGCGCTTTGGTCCAAATGAGCGCGGCCTGTACCACGGCGAGCGGCAACACCATCCACCGCACGCTGCGAAACAGGAGAAAAATGATCGTCATGAGCAGCGCGGTGGACCACAGGCCCAGCGTGGAGCCGTCTTCCTCCACGTAGCGGAACATGTCGTGGACCTGAATCGGTTCTCCCACCACGACGGCCGGAGGGTGATGCGCGGCCGCCAGGGCGCGCGCCTGGCGAAAGGTTTCCCGCCGCGGAGTCGCTGAGGCACCCTCGGCCAGCAAGCGGGCCGCCACCGCCACCGTCTGGCCGTCGGCTCCCACCAGCACGCCCTCCATGAACTGCCGAATGCGGCTGCGGCCGTAGGGCACGCGGAGTGCCGTTCCCAAATGTTGGATGGTCGATGGATCGACGCCGGGCAAGGCGGCCACCTGCTCCGCCAACCGCTCGAGCCGTTGCTGCGCTTCCTCGGTGAGCCGATCGTCTGCTTGAAACAGCCGCGCTTCGCGGTAAGCGAAGATCAGGAATTCGTCACCGCCGAAAATCGCTTTGCTCCGCACGAACGCCTGCAACCGCGGATTGCTCGGCGCGTACAGCGATTCGATCGACTGGTCAAATTGCAGTCGACGAGAAACGGGCCAGCCAACCAGGCACATCGCCACCGCGACGGCCAGCGCCAGCCACCGCTGGCGAAGCAGAGCGTTTGTCAGGCGATCGACCAGGTTCACGCGACGTCCCTCACGCCCCGAGTGCGGTCGTTCGAGCACGTGGGGATTGACAGCGTAATCGCCGCCCGGGGCCCTGCCAACCAGAACGCCGCCACGACCGTCTCGGCCGCGCAGCATGCCGGTCGAGACGGGGGTGGTGCGGTGAGCCGCTCCGTCGGGGCGCGGGCTTACATGTGGATTTCGTAGCCCTTGCGGCTTTCACGGGCGAGGAATGAGTTGGCCTGGGGATCGCCGACGATTTCCCGCCGGACAGGATCCCACCGCAGTTCCCGTCCCAGCCGCATGGCGATGTTCGCCAGATGGCAGATTTCGAGCATGCGGTTGTGCGACCACACGTCCGAGATCGGCTGCTTGCGGGCCTGCATGGCTTCGATGAAATTCGCCGTGTGGTTCTCGCTGACTTTGCCGCCGTAAATCGCTTCCATGGCTCCCTCGGGAAGCGGATGGTCTTTCAGGTCTTCCACCGGTTTTCCGGTAATCTTGCCCCGGTTGACGAAGAACCGCCCTTCCGTGCCTTCGAACAGAATTCCGTTATCCCCCTCGCTGGTGATGAGGAGTTCCACATTGTTCGGCATCTCGGCGCGGATCAGGAAGTTCGTGGCGGCGTTGTACCGGTCCGACACCACTGGATATCCGTCCTTGTATTCCACCGGGAGGCTGTACTCGACGGGGACGATCTTGCTGGGACCGGTGTCGGTCGCGCCGATGGCCCAGCAGGCAATGTCCACGTGATGGGCGCCCCAGTCGGTCAGCTTGCCGCCCGAATACTCGTGCCAGTTGCGGAACGAATAGTGGCAATTGCTGTACAAGGGAACGCCGCCGCCGTAACCCACGCGCAATTCCGGCAACGCTCGATAGGGGACTTTGGGGGCCGGTCCCAGCCAGAAATCCCAGTCTAGTCCCTCGGGTACCGGGGCCTCGGGAATGACCGGGGAAGCCTCCATCCCGTTGATGCCGCACGTGATCTTCCGCACCTTGCCGATGCGGCCGTGTCGCACCAAGGCGACCGCCTGGAGAAACCGCTGATCATTCTCCGTCCGCTGCATCGTGCCGACCTGAAACACGCGGCCCGTCTCTTGAACCACCTTTTCGATCAGCTTGCCTTCGTCGATCGTCAAGGTGAGGGGCTTTTCGCAGTAGACGTCCTTGCCGGCCAGCATGGCCTCCACGGCGATCTTGGTGTGCCAATGATCGGGTGTGGCGATCATCACCGCATCAATGTCTTTCCGATCCAGAATGGCGCGGTAGTCCTTGTAGGCGTCGGGCTTTTTTCCCTGGGCCTGATGCACCTTTTCGACATGGGCGCCCAACACGTTGGCATCGACGTCGGCGAGCGCGGCAAAGTCGGCAAAGCGAAATGATTTGCTGGTGATCGCCCACCCCTGATTCCGCAGGCCGATCGTGGCGAACACGGGTCGCTCATTCGGCGATTCATAACCGAACGCCCGCTGCCCGACCGGGAGAAACAGGGCGGCTGTTCCCGCGGCTGTGACCCCTTGCAAAAACTGACGACGAGATGTGGGACGAGTGCCAAGCATCGGAGTGTGCCCTTCTGTGGAAACTGAGTTCTGGAAACTGTGTGGATGTGTGGAGAGGTTTGTGCGGGCCGCGACGAGGGGCGGACCCTCATCAGGTCAGCGTGGCGAACCACCCGCATGGAGGAACGTCGCCGCCGTCGCGGTCACGATACTGAAATCCGGCGGTGAATTGAACCAAGAGGGGGTGCGACCCGGCGGTATAACCCTCGCATAACTCTCGCGACCGATTCTGAGATGACAGGAACCGGTTGAGATGACGGGAACCGGGATACCGGCCATGTGCCTGGGTCCAGGGTAACTGGTCCCGTACTGATCCCGGGCAAGTTACTTGTGCAGAATCAGCTTGCCGTTGCGGGTGAGGCGAAGGCGGTAGGTCTCGGTCCCGTGGATGATGCGAACTTCCCGGTGCCCCCGGAGCAGTTCGTCGGAGCGGATGATCAGTTCCGAAACCGGCTCGGTCCGGCTCGAGGGGGGCGGCGGCGGATTCTCTGGCGGCTGCGGTGGAGGCTCACAAGTCATGCGGACAGAACACCTTATTGCCTGAAGATCGGGGAGCGATGGTGTGCCGGTCGGGGAACGGAAGCCGAAACACCGCAATCAGGTCCGTCGGTTCGTCAACAAGTCAGGAAGTGAATCCTCGTGGGACGTCGTCGGCCGGGAGGGGATGCGGGATGCGCATGTTCCCTAAGGGAAACCGGTAGTTGGCGATGGAAAAATTGCGACGGAGCGTTGTCTCGGGTCAACATGGCGGCTATTATTGTGACATTGAGCTTCAATGTCAATTGAATCTCCGGTGACCGGCTTGCCAGCTCCTCGCCAGCTTTGTCGGACGCCACCTGCCCGCTCCGCGACCGTCGCGGAGCGGCGCGAAGTGTCCCTCACCCACTGTCCGAGGAGCTGCCATGCTTTGCGCCTCTGCGTCCCCTTCCCCTGGTTGGTCGCGGGCACACCGTGCCCGCGGATTCACCCTCATCGAACTGCTGGTGGTGATCGCCATCATCGCCATCCTGATCGCCCTGCTCTTGCCCGCCGTGCAGCAGGCCCGCGAGGCGGCCCGCCGCACTCAATGCAAAAACAACCTCAAGCAGATCGGACTGGCCCTGCACAATTACCACGATGCCTTCACCGTGTTTCCTCCGACGTTTTGCGTCGGTCCCGGCGATGGCGGAGAGTGGTCGCTGCCGGCCCGCATCTTGCCGTATGTCGAGCAAGGCAATATTTACCACCAGATCGACTTCTCGCGGGACGACAACCAGACGTCGGCACAGTTCCCCTTCGGCGTGAAAGCCCTGCGCGTGCCGTTGCTGATTTGCCCGAGCGATCCGAATGACCGCATGCGGATGACCGCCGCGGGGCAGCCGGAGCATTACCCGCTGTGTTACGGAGCCAATCTGGGCACGTGGTTCGTGTTCGATCCCGTGTCGGGACAGTTCGGCAACGGATCCTTTGGACCCAACAGTCGCACCAGCGCTCGGGACTTTACCGACGGCATGAGCAATACGCTGTGCTTTTCCGAGGTCAAGGCCTACACCCCCTACGCGCGGAATGCCGCGTCTCCCCTGGCCGCCAACGTGCCCCCGCCGACAACCGTCGCCGATCTGTGTGCCTATGTGGCCGGCGCCACGCAGTTCCAAGCGAATTCCGGGCACACCGAATGGGCCGATGGGCGGGCCCACCATGTCGGTTTCACCACGACGTTTGTGCCGAACACGGCCGTATTATGCACCCATGGGGCCAACGGCGTGCAGGACGTCGATTACAACTCGCAACGGGAAGACGATCCGGAAGGGACGACCAATCGCAGTTACGCGGCAATCACCAGCCGCAGTTACCATGAAGGGTTGGTGCACACCCTGCTCATGGACGGTTCGGCCCGCACGGTCAGCGAGAACATCGACTGGATGGTCTGGAGGAATCTCGGAACCCGGAGCGGTGGAGAGGTCTTGGGTGAGTTCTGAAGCCGCGGCGGCCGGAGGCCGTGCTTCGGCCCCGGTCGCGTTGTGGACGCGGGGCCGGCCGTGAACTTCAAGTTCGTGGTCGGTTTCGCGCCGTCAGACTTCGGAGATGGCAGGGACTTCTGCGCTCTGGCGCGTGCGTCGGCGCAGAAGTTCCCATGGCTCCCCGAGCCGAAGCAAAGCCGCGACCGCCAGAAAGGTGGCCAACCCCACGCCGAGTGGGGCCAACAGGCGGAGTGCGCGATAGACCAAAGCCAATCCGCTCGGCTGGTTCGGCAAGACGCTCAGGACCAGCAGACCGGCAACGTACATCACCCCCGTGGCCACTGCCGTCTTGCCGAGGGTCACGAGCACGGAAGGTTCCTCAACGGAAGGTTGTTCCTGATGTCCGCCGAGTGCTCCCAGGCGGCGCTGTAACCGTCGGCCTGTGGCCACGCATTGATAGATGCCCGCCAAGGACGAGGCCCAGGCCAGTCCCGCTCCCCCCAGCCACCAGATGAGCGTCACGCTCAGCAGCACGTTGATCGCCACGGCTATCAGGCCAATACGCAACGGCGTGAGGCGGTCGTTGAGGGCATAAAATGCCCGCTGCACGAGAATCAGGCCGCAAAAAGCCCACACGGCCACTCCATAGGCGGCGATCATCTCCGCTGTTTGCCGCGTGGCTTGCCGGTCGAAGCGCCCGTACTCGAAACATCCCGCGGCCAACGGTTCCGAGAGCAAAATCAAGCCGGCACTCGCCGGGATGCCAATCGCGATCACCAGCCGCAAGCCCAACCCATAATCCGCGCGCAGTCGGTCCCAATCGCCTCGTTGGGCATGCGCCGACAGCAGGGGGTACAACACCGTCCCCAAGGCCACGCCGAACACGCCGAGGGGAAACTGATACAATCGTTGACCAAAGTACAGGGCGGCGGTCGTTCCGGCAGACAACGGATAGGGCACATTCCCCAACCACGCGATCCCCTCGGCACCGCTTTCCGGTCGGGAGAATCCCCAGGCCACCACCGCCCCAAACAGTGCGTTGAATTGCGTGATCAACAGGCCGCCCAGGACCGGCGTCACATGCCGCAGCACTGTCAGCACGTGCTGATGGGTCTGCGGTCCTGACCACGCCCAGCGGAATCCCAGCCGATACAGGGCGGGCAATGGAAGCAGCAGTTGCAACGCCCCGGCCGCCACCACGCAGAGGGACATCACACCCATTTGGGCGACGGGATCGGACCACCACGGCACGATCAACCATAAACTGAGCAGCCAGGTCAAATTGAGCACGATGGGAATCAGCGCCGGCCAGAGAAAGGCCCGCGCGGCGTGAAAGCCGGCACTGACTTGCGCGGAAAGGCAAATCAGAATCAAATAAGGGAGCAACAACGCCGTCAGCCGGCGTAATTGCTGCCCCTCGAAACTTAAGGGAGCGACCTTGCCCCACCACCACAAGCCCCCTTCCGCCAAGGCGACGAGGCCCCCCATCAGCACGGCGAGCCACACAATCAGGCGGGTCAACAGGCGATTGGCGGCAAGCTGTCCGTGCTGTTCCCGCTCTTGAACGAGCACGGGCAACAAGGCCGTGGCGACGGCTCCCTCGCCCAGGACGGCCCGCGCCAAATTCGGCAAGCGAAAGGCCAGGGTAAAAGCATCGAGGAGCGGACCGGCGCCAAAGGTCGCCGCCATCGCCGCGTCGCGAACCATGCCCAGCACGCGGCTGACGACGGTGCAACCACTGATGATCCGCAAGTTCTGGGTTACGTGCTGCACGCGCCCGGGGCCTTCCTGCTCCCTGCCAGCTACCTCAACGGGCAATTGGTGCCGCAGCATGGAGGTTGCCGTCAATTCGGTCAAGCCAAGTTTGGCTCGGTTGCCCCCCTGCCGGGCTTACGTTACCTTGCGTCAACGGGAACGAGACCAAAGTCTAAGAATTCGACGGCATGAGGAAAGTTCGCTGACATGACTGCTCCGCTGCATGTGGCCATCACCGGCGCCGCCGGTCAAATTGGATACGCCCTCACGTTCCGGATCGCGTCGGGCGAGGTGTTCGGCGCGCATCGACCGGTGGTGCTGCACCTGATCGAAGTGCCCCCTGTGATGCCCCAGCTCGACGGCGTGCATATGGAGCTCGACGATTGCGCCTTTCCCACCCTGGCGGGGGTCCACAAATACGACAGCGAGCACCTCGAGCAAGCGTTCGCGGGGTGCCACTGGGTGTTGCTGGTGGGGAGCATTCCCCGCAAGCAGGGGATGGAACGGTCGGATTTGTTGCGGGTCAACGGCCCGATTTTCATCAATACGGGAAAGGCGATTCAGGCGTCCGCCGCGAGCGACGTGCGGGTGGTGGTGGTCGGGAATCCGTGCAACACGAACTGCCTGATTGCCATGTCCCATGCTCCGGAAGTGCCCCGCGACCGCTGGTTTGCCATGACCCGGCTGGATCAGAATCGGGCGGTGGCCCAATTGGCGCAAAAAGCGGGTCGGCCCGTCACGGCGGTGACCAATCTGGCCATCTGGGGCAACCATTCAGCGACGCAGTATCCGGATTTCATCAACGCGAAGATCGACGGCAAGCCGGCGCCGTCGGTGATTGCCGACATGGACTGGTTGAAAAACGACTTCGTGACGTGCGTGCAGCAGCGCGGCGCCGCCGTCATCAAGGCCCGGGGAGCGTCCAGCGCGGCTTCCGCGGCGAATGCCTGCCTGGATACCATCAAAAGCCTCATCACCCCCACCCCCGCGGGAAGCTGCCTGGCGGCCGCGGTGTGCAGCAACGGCAGTTACGGCATCGAAGCTGGGTTGATTTGCGGGTTGCCGCTCGCCAGCGACGGCGAACATGTGCGGGTGCTCAACGGTTTCCAGATCGACGACTACAGCCGCGCGCAAATCGACAAAACCGTGGCGGAATTGAAGCAGGAACGCGATACCATTCGCGACCTGCTGCCTTGATCGCGTTCCATGAGTGATGGTCCAGCTCTGGGACCGGTGCCGGCCGTGGGCCGCCCCTGCCCGGCGGCATCTCGCACGTTGCGCGCGCTCGACAACGCCCACGTCTGGCATCCCTTCACCGCGATGTCGGCGTATGTCGTGGAAGAAGCCCCCGTGATCGAACGGGGAGAAGGCTTCTACCTGATCGATGTGGACGGCCAGCGGTATCTCGACGGCCATTCCTCCCTGTGGTGCAACATTCATGGACATCGCGTTGGCGAAATCGACGCCGCCATCCGCGATCAATTGAGTCGCGTGGCGCATTCCACGCTGCTGGGGCTGTCGAACGTGCCGTCCATCGAACTCGCGGCGGAACTCGTGCGGCGGGCACCCCCCGGACTCAGCAAGGTGTTCTACGCCGACTGTGGTGCCGCCGGCGTGGAAGTGGCCTTGAAGCTCGCGTGGCAATACCATCGCCAGAAACCGCGCCCCGAGCCGCGGGATGTATTCGCGTGTCTGGGGGCGGCGTACCACGGCGACACCGTCGGCACGATCAGTTTGGGAGGCATCGACCGCTTTCACAGTCTGTTTGCGGGGCTGATGTTTCCCGCCCTGCGGCTTCCCACGCCGGCCACGCCGGGATTGTCGCTCGTGGATTGCTTGCGGCAAACCGAGGAATTGCTGACGGCCCATGCGGAGCGGATTGCCGCCGTCGTTGTCGAGCCGTTGGTGCAAGCCGCGGCCGGCGTGCTCGTCCATCCGCCCGGCTATCTGCGGGCCTTGCGGGAGTTGACGCAGCGGCTGGGGCTTCTGCTAATCGCCGATGAAATTGCCGTCGGTTTCGGACGACTGGGTTCCCTCCTGGCCTGCACGCAGGAACAGGTGATTCCCGATCTGCTGGTCTTGTCCAAAGGATTGACCGGCGGATACTTGCCGCTGGCCGCCACCCTGACCACCGAGGACGTGTATGCAGCCTTTTTGGGACCGCCTTGGGAAGGACGCACGTTTTACCACGGTCATACGTATACCGGGAATCCCCTGGCTTGCGCGGCGGCGTTGGCCTCGTTGCGACTCATCGAAAGCAATCGCGTGTTGGACAACGCCCGGCAGATCGAACAGGTGTTGAGCGACGAACTGGTGCACCCCTTGCGGCGCGATGGGTGCGGCGATGTGCGGCCCGATCCGGAGGCGGGGGGGGAGGCCACGGAGACAACCACCGGAGCAGTCACCGGACAACGCGGGCGGTGGCGCGGCGGCCTGGCCGACGTTCGGCACAAGGGAACCATGGTGGGCATCGAATTAGCGCCCGCGCCCCCCGAATGGTGCGGCGGACAGCGGCTGACCATCGCCTGCCGAAAACGCGGCGTGATCGTCCGCAACATCGGCGATGTTTTGGTGCTGATGCCCGCGCCGGCCATGCCGGCGGAATTGGTGCGGCACCTGTGTCGGGTTGTGCTGGATGCACTCGACGAAGTGTTGGCGATTCGTCCCTGAGCACTCGCTAAGGTTGGCTTGAGTGGTCCGGTTGGCCCGAGCGGTCCGGTTGCGAGGATGGTTTGGCGCCCCGGCGATCGCGGCGCTCGAGTCGTTGTCGCCGCTGTTCAGGGGTCGGCCCTTCCTCGAGCCGGCGGAACACTTCGGCCGGAATGAGCGATTGCACGTCTTCTGGAGTGAAGGCGCGGATGACCAGCGGCGCCAACCGTCGGGCCATGCGGACTGCCGGACTTTCCTCTGGCGCGTCGTCGACGGCATCCGCGGGTGAAAGTGGAGAGGCGTTGCCTGCCGGTGTCCCCAGCTCCAAACCAGTTGTCGTCCCAGCGGCCGCCGGCTGTTCCGCGGAATCGGGATGCAGCGCGGCATCGGCCAGAACGATTCCCGCCAGGAGAGGAACCGCGAGGGACAGCGGATTGCGGCACTCGGCGAGCCAGCCCTGCTCGCGGGCTTGCAGCGAGAACGTCGTCATGCCCACGTGGGGCAATACCGCCCCGGTGGAGGGAATTTGTGCGCTCCGCGCCGCATCACGGCGGCCAACCACAAACGGCAACAACGGCCAGGTGCTGCGCGTCAACGCCGGGGAATCGATGAACCCCCATACCACGCAACCGTCGGGAAAGCTCACGTCCGTCGATAGACGGCTTGTAAACCGCGGTTGCGCGCTGCCGAGAAATCGCAAATGCGACCGAAGCAACTGCGGTTGCGGGGCGACCAGCAAATGCCGATCGGTCAGGCACCAGCTCAATCGAATGCCCAGCCGGGCCGACTCCGGGGCGTGCAACGTGTAGATCGTCCGTCCCAGCAGGGTTTCTTGTTGCAACGACCAACCCGCCTCGCCCCCTTGAGCCAGGTGCTGCCGCCATCGTTCCATGACCTTTGGCAGGTATTCCTCCAGCATCAATGGTTGCGCCAGCTTGCAACTGAAGACCGGCCCGATTCCCAGCGGCCCTCCCGTCGACGGCGCGCTGTAAAGGGACCAGGTGTTGCCGAACGGGGCGAGCACTTCGGGACCGATGTCGAACTGCGTCTCGGCCAACAGTGCTGCGCGCAACTGTCGCAAGGCGGAGCGGCCTTCCGCGGTGACGCCGAAGGAACCCGAGTTCAACCAGGCCTCGAGTTCCTCGCTGCGGAACGTGCCGCACACGACCACCTGGGCATCCGCGGGGATTTCCTCGAACACCTCTCGCCGGAGCGTAGCCACCGCTCGAGGAGTGCGGGGAACACTGCACCGCGTCACGACTCGGCCTTGCTCCGTGCCCGTGACGGCCACCACGCCTCCCAGGCTTCCCAGCCGGGCGGGCAGCCGCGCCTGCCATTCCGCGGGGATCGCTTCGCGAACGGCTGGCAACAGGCCCCCCGGGTTGAGCCACAAAACGCTGCACGGCCGCTCCACGTTCGTCGACTTCAGTCGATCGGCAAATTCGGGCACGGCCGACAAGCCCCCCACCGGGTTGATGATCCGCTGCACGGTTTCATCGGCGGCGCCGGCATTGAAGCCCCAAACCAGATACGCACCCTCCCGGCGAAACTGCACCAGCCCCGTAACCAGTGCCGACAGCGAGGGGTTCGCCCGCGTGTCGCGCAACATCCACGCCGGCAGCAAGGGTTGCAACTTTTGCAACACATCCGCGCTGTCGCTGCCCGCGTGCAGGAGCAACACGATCCGCAATCGTTGGAGCAGCGGTCGCCCCGAACCGGGCGGAGCGATGGCCAGATACAGCACTCCCGGCCGCTGCAATAGCACATCCGCCACGTGGACGGCGGAAATGTCGTAGATGGCGGATGGGGGCGCGGCAGGGGCCGTTTGGCGTTGAACTGCCTGAAGCGCTTGCTGAATTTCCGGGTCGGCGAGCAATCCGGCAATGCCCGACTCACCGGCGACGGCCGTCCCGCGGGCGCTCCATTCCAAGGCAAGAACGGCGTCCGCGGGGACAATTTGCCAAAGCTGGGGATCCCGTTCTCCGGGGGGCAAGCCGGGCAATCCCAAGCTCAAGAGGGCGACCAACAATTCCCACAGCGGGCCGAGGGCAGGTGCGGCATCCATCACGCGCTCCTTCACGTTGAGCGTGGCGGTTAGTCCAGTTGTCGGTCCGTCGCGACGCAGCACGGCCGCGCCTGCTCCCAGACCAGTGTTGAACGGGTTGAAGTTGAACGGGTTGAAGACGGATGGAAACCTCCGCAACCCGATGAAGCTGTGCGCTCCGACCAGTTCCGACGATCTTCCGCCCCGTCGCATTTGCGGGTCGCGTGTATTGTCGTCGGTTGACACAAGCGACGCAATCGACGCCTCGACGCTTCGACGCAATCCGACGTCTGACGGAATCGACGTCTGACGGAATCGACGTCTTGGGAGGAATCGAGGAATGGATGTGTTCCGCCGACCAGCCTCGGCTGGCAAACCAAAGTCCCGCTGAGAGTCGCGAAACCTGGGGCGACCGTTCGAAGGTGTGGATTCCGCCACCTACAATGAGCGGCAGCGCCGCCGGCCGTCGTGCGGACTCGCAACCAACGCGCGCATCGCCTATTCTGCACGCCGCGAAATTTCCCAGCGAGCGAGCAAGGTGCCACGCATGGCTCAGCGCCCTTATTTAACCGCGCCTCAGCCCCTGTCGACCATGCCTCCGGGCATTCCCTACATCATCGGCAACGAGGCCGCCGAACGGTTCAGTTTCTATGGCATGAAGGCCATCCTGACCATCTACATGACCAAATACCTGGTGGGGTGGGACGGATCGCCGGCCACGCTGTCCGAGGAAGATGCCAAATCGGCGGTGCATTTATTTGTGGCCTCGGCCTATTTGTTTCCGACGCTGGGGGCGATCGTTTCGGACTGGCTGCTGGGCAAGTACCGCACGATCATCTGGCTGTCGCTTGTGTATTGCCTGGGCCATCTGCTGTTGGCGACGGTGCCCGGTCGGGAAGGGCTGGCCCTGGGATTATCCCTGATTGCGTTGGGGGCCGGCGGGATCAAACCGTGTGTTTCGGCCCATGTGGGGGATCAATTCGGGGAACTGAACCAGCACCTGCTCAGCCGCGTGTTTAGCTGGTTCTATTTCTCGATCAATTTGGGGGCGTTCCTTTCCACGCTGCTGACGCCGTTGCTGCTGAAGTATTTCGGTCATCATGTGGCCTTCGGCGTCCCCGGCGTGTTGATGGGCGTCGCGACCTTGGTCTTCTGGCTGGGGCGACACAAATTCGTGCACATCCCTCCCGGGGGAGCCGAATTCCTCCGCGAGTCGTTCAGCGGCGAAGGGCTGGCGGCTGTGTTCAAGTTGATTCCCCTGTACCTGTTCGTCGCCGTGTTTTGGGCTTTGTTCGATCAGACGGCATCCGCCTGGGTGCTCCAGGCCGAAAAGATGGACCGCACCTGGCTGGGCATCACCTGGGAATCCTCGCAAATCCAGGCGGCCAATCCCATTCTGGTGCTGGCATTCATCCCCCTGTTCAGTTACGGCGTTTATCCCGCGTTGAGCCGTTTCCTGCCGCTGACGCCTCTGCGAAAAATCAGTCTCGGTTTTTTCGTGACCACGGCGTCCTTTGCCGTGAGCGCCTGCATCGAGGAATGGATCTCCGCCGGCCAGCGGCCCAACATTTCCTGGCAATTGCTGGCGTATGTGATCCTGACCTGTGCCGAGGTCATGGTCTCCATCACCGGCCTGGAATTCTCCTACACCCAGGCGCCGAACCGCATGAAGTCGCTGATCATGTCGCTGTATCTGTTGTCGGTGTCGCTCGGCAATGCCCTGACATCGCTGGTCAATCAGGTGATCCAGAAGCCGGGCGGCGGCACCTGGTTGCCGGGCGCCAGCTACTACTGGTTCTTTGCCGGGCTGATGTTCTTGGCAGCGCTGGGGTTTCAGGCGGTGGTACTGACGTTTCGCGAAAAGACGTACATTCAAGACACGCACCCCCAGATTGCCGGCTGAAACATCAGCCGGTGGGTACGCGGACCGGCGGGAACCTTGCTGGAACCTTCCGTTGTGCAAATGAATTGCGGAATTCGGAAATTCCGCCCACACTAGTGGGGACAGCGACGTAAGAGGTCGCAACTGTGGAACGGTTCACCATTCTTTCCAGGATCTTGCCCGAAATGATGACTTATCCCCGATGTCTGGTCGTTGCTGCCGCGGGTTTGGCGGGTTGGAGTTTGGCGGGGTGTGGCGGCCCTTCCCAGGAGTATAAGCCGGCCGCTCAAGTTTCCACCCCCCCGGAAGAAGCCCACCACGGTCACGAGCATGCCCGAGGTCCGCATGGCGGGAGTTTGATCGAGTTGGGAGAAGACGAGTTCCACGCGGAGCTGGTCGTCGATGGCAAGTCGCACGCCCTGCGAATTTATCTGCTGGGACCGGATGGCACATCCCCGGCCGGCGTCGCCGCCGAAACAGTGGCGATTGCTCTGTCCGAATCTCAGTCCCTGACTCTTCAGCCGCAGGAAGGAACTCCGGACGCTTACCAGGTGGTGGACGAGAAAGCCGTGCACGAAATCGTAGAGGACGGGTTCCTGCACGCCACGCTGACGGTCAAATTGGGAGAGAAAACGTATTCCGCCGAATTGGACATCCACTTCGACGAAGACGATCATGCCGGTCACGACCACGGGGAGAAAGGACACGCCCCCGCGGCTCAACCGGCGGATTCCGCCGCGGCGGATCAGGATAAGCCGTAACGCGACATCTGATGACGGTCGTTCGGCGGCGGCATCTGCTGCCCGTCGTACCGTGGCGGGATCCAACCCCAGCCACTCCGGGCAGGCGGACAAGGCGCCGAGTCGCGGGCCGTCAAGGTTTGCGCCGTTTGACGTCTTCGCGGGGCTTTCCCAGCAGGCATCGGCGACGGCAAAGCCGTCATGGTCCGCGAGCGCCGCACCGTCCGGCGTGAAGTCCTTGTTCCCGCGATCCGATAGGGGAAATACGGGAGAGTTTCCTCGAGGGATCGCCGGGCATGAACAGCACGGAAGTCGGCCTGCTCGAACAACGCGTGCACGAGCTGGAGCAGCAGGTGCGCCTGCTCCAGCAGCAGTTGTTGCAGGCCCAGAAGCTCTCCACCGTGGGGGAGTTGGCTTCCTCGATCACCCACGAATTCAACAATGTGCTGACGACGATCATCAATTACGCCAAAATGGGCGTTCGTCATAAGGACGCCCCCACCCGCGACAAAGCCTTCGACAAGATTCTCGCCGCCGCGCAGCGGGCCTCGAAAATCACCACCGGCATGCTGGCCTACGCGCGCAAGCAGGCGGACCGCCGAGAACCCATGGATTTGATCGCCCTGGTGGAAGATCTGTTGGTGCTGGTGGAAAAAGATCTGCAACGCTACCGCGTGCGCCTGGAAACGCGGTTTGAAGGTCGGCCGTGGGCCATGGTGCATGCTGGTCAGGTCCAGCAAGTGTTGTTGAACTTGATTGTCAACGCCCGGCAAGCGATGCCCAACGGGGGCAACTTGACGATCTCGGTCCGGGCGGACACCGGAGCGAACATCGCCGAAATCTCCGTTCGCGACACCGGCTGCGGGATTCCTCCCGATCGCTTGCGGCAAATCTTCGAACCGTTCTTCACGACCAAAACCGCCGACGCCCACGGACAAGGCGGTACCGGACTGGGATTGACGCTGGCGAAAGACGTGATGGAAGCCCACGGCGGCCGCTTGCGCGTGGAAAGTGCCGTCGGCGCGGGCACTACCTTCACCCTCAAATTTCCGCTCGTCGCCGCTCCCAGCCAATCCCCGCTGCAAAAAGTGGGTTGATCGCGCTGGTGAGTGGGTTGCTCGCGGTGGTGGACGGTTGGCTTGTCCTCCGTTCCGTCGCCGAACTCAATCTCCGAACGTCTTCTTTAGCCGTTCGCGGTGGTAGGCCAGCCGCTCCTGGGGGGACATTTGCGAGAAATTGGGGGTCGACCGTTCGGCCGACGTCCCCTTCCCCGCCTTGGCCGCGGGTTGCGGAGCGACGCCGGCGGCCGTGATGTTCTCGGGGACGCTGACTTGCGCCGCTGCCGCGTAACTCATCACCGGCGTCCGCAACTGCATGTCGTCTGCCAGCGACCGGTGGGGAGGAATTCCCAGCTTTTGCAATACCGCATGGTAGGCCCGCACGGCTTCCTCGGGGGTAATCACATCGTCGGCGATGTGCCGCAAGAACTCGATGAACGCGAGTTGATTTTCCGCCTGATTGATTTTCCGTCCAAAGAGCGCCGCCCGCGCTCCATACTTCTTCGCTTCGGCCAGCAACTTGAAGGCGTCGTAGGTGGTCCCCGCCGCGCCTCCGAGTACGCCCACCACCAGATGCGGGTCGTACCGCACGAGTTCCTCCATGGCCTTTGGACCGTGGTACACGATTTTGAGGAACAGCGGTCGACCGACCCGGGGTACGCCCGCCAACGTCCGGGCAATCAGGTCGTTGATGAAGCCGCCGAGAAGTTCCGCCGGAGCCGCTCCAGGCAGATTGGGATCGAAGACCTCGAGAAAATGCCGAAACCCCTTGCGCTCCGCTTCCTCGCGAAACTCTTTGTACCGCTGAAGAGTTTCCAGATCCCGTTCGACGTCGTTGTTGAAGGTGACAGAGTACAGTCCCAGGTTGGCGCCTCGCGGCCGCTCGTGTTCAGCGCAATCCAGGTGCCCGCACTGCATGTGATCGATGGCCGCCGTGCGGAACGGACGTGCCGCCGCCGTATGGATGGTGCCGCCGCGGGGCAGATGGATGTCGGTGGCGTCGTTCGCTCTCGCCGCGGGGGTGACGGGCGAGCCTTCGAACAGCCGCTCCTCGATGGTCAACAAATCGCTCGTGCTGGCCGACATGAGCACGATGTCGACCACTCCCTGGCGAATCACCTGTCGAATTTGTTCGCGGTACTCGGCCAGTGTTTTGTAGCGCCGTTCGCCATCGTGGCGCTCCGGAGACAGGCCCGGCGCCCCAACGCCGAACGCCATGTCCGCGTCTTTGGCGTCCGCCAGAATGAAATCTGTCGCACCGGAGGGGTTGGCATGAATGGCGGCCAGTTTGCGATCGAGCGATTTTTCCATGTCGGAGACAATTCCCCAGAATCCGTCGAGGTGCGCGGAAGCAGAACAGGTGCGCAAAATTCGATCCGTGGCACGGCACACCCCCCTTCAGTGTAGGAGGAAACCGGCTTTCGCTGCTATGGCAAGGTCTCCCGCGCGAGGAAGGGATGGGAGGCGAAAACGCCGGCGGTTGCCCTGGATCCGTAGGACCATCACAATACGGACACCGCCCCGCGGAGTGCAAAGTTTGGCTTGCCGTCTGGCGTCCTCGTGGTGCCGTGTCGCGGCCGTGACTTTGCTGCTGCCCAAGACAGGGTGACAGGGTGACGAAATACGGAACGCCTGGAATCGCTTCCCCATGGCCCGCTGGCCCGATAACCCCCGCGCGAACCTGTTGGGCTTCGGCTTGATTTTCGTGCTGTTTCCGCTGCTCTGTTGGCTCGCTTGGCGGTGGTTGTACGCCGTGCCCTAGAGAATTGGCTGTACGCCGTCCACTAACGAGTTGGCTGCATGCCAGAGTGGTGGCGGTCGGTCGCGCCTCAGAGTGGTGACGGTCGGTCGTGCGGCAGCAGACGGCGAAGCGCCTGGCCCAGCCGCGGTGCAACCCGCTGGACGACGGCCATCAGTCTGGTTGTGTCATTACCCTACCTGTGCTCCCACTCTGGCTATGCGTTCGTCTTGCCAGTGCGATCTTTCCGGCCGTGCCATCACTTGGCTTCAAGTAAGTTCCCCTTGACAAGACGTTGATCGGCCGAGGGATCTACCCCCCTGGTTTTGGCGATTTTCCCTAACGGCGTGGGTCGCCTGATGTTCGGCTTTCGCGGCCGACCGGCAGCGCCTATAATCACGCTTTCTCTCGCGGGAGCCGGAACCATGCACAAGTATGGCCGGTTTCCCTTGGGAACGGAGTCCCAAGACTCTGTGAGCGATGATGTGCGTGTCCCCTCATTTCCGAACGGCTGTTGCGGCAGCGCCCAGCCGAACCGGACAGGGATGCCCGCGGCAGGGGACCTGGGATCGTCGTGCTGTCGGAACTTCCATGTGTCAAAGGGTTGCCTGTGCTTCGGACGCACACCTGCGGGGAATTGCGGAAGGCTCACCAGGGCCACACGGTCACACTGTGCGGTTGGGTCGACAAGTACCGTGACCATCGGGGCATCGTGTTCATCGACCTCCGCGACCGCTACGGACGCACGCAGGTCAAGTTCGATCTCGCCGAAAGCAGCGAAATCCAGCAGACGGCCCGCGGGTTGCGCTATGAAGACGTGATCCAGGTCACGGGGGTGGTCGAACCCCGGCCGGATGATCAGGCCAACCCGAAACTCGCCACGGGCGAAATCGAAGTGCTCGCCCGCGAACTGCGCGTCCTCAACAAAAGCAAAACTCCCCCCTTCGAGCCGGATACCACCGCGCTGCCCAACGAAGAACTGCGGTTGAAGCACCGCTTCCTCGACCTGCGCCGCCCCGAATTGCAGCGAGCGATCATTCTCCGGCACCAGTTGACCAAAATCGTCCGCGACTACTTCGATGAACTGGGGTTCCTGGAAATCGAAACGCCCATGTTGGGCCGCAGCACTCCGGAAGGTGCTCGGGACTACCTGGTTCCCAGCCGGGTGCATCCGGGGGCTTTCTATGCGCTTCCCCAATCGCCGCAGCTCTACAAGCAAATTCTGATGGTCGCCGGTTTCGATCGCTATGTGCAGATCGCCCGCTGCTTCCGCGACGAAGACCTGCGGGCCGACCGGCAGCCAGAATTCACTCAAATCGACGTGGAAATGGCGTTCGTCACCCGCGAGGACATTCTGACCACCATCGACGGCCTCATCGCCCGGCTGGTGCGGGATCTGCGCGGTCAGCAGTTGACGTTGCCTCTCCCGCGCTATTCTTACGCCGAAGTGATGGAGAAATACGGCACCGACAAGCCGGATTTGCGGTTCGGCATGGAACTCATGGACCTCGGCGATATCGCCGCTAAGTGCGGCTTCGGCGTGTTTCAGACCACCGTGCAGTCCGGCGGCCGGGTGCGTGGTTTGAAAGCCGCCGGGGCAGCCGACAAATACAGCCGCAAAACGATCGACGAACTCACCGAGTTCGTGAAAAACTACGGCGCCAAGGGGTTGGCGTTCTTCCGCGTCAAGTCGGCGAGCGAATTGGACAGCCCCATCGCCAAATTCTTCAGTGCCGAGCATCAGCAGCAGATCATCTCGCGGTTTCAGGCCGAGCCTGGCGACTTGCTGTTTTGCGTGGCGGATAGTCAAAAGGTCACCAGCGCCGCCTTGGCGGCACTGCGCCACCGGTTGGGTCGCGAACTGAACCTGTACGATCCTCGGGAGTTGAAGGCCGCCTGGGTGCTCGACTTTCCCATGTATGCCTGGAACGAAGACGAACAACGCTGGGAAGCCGAGCATCACCCCTTCTGCCAGCCAGTCGACGAAGACCTGCCTTTGTTCGACACCGACCCTGGGAAAATCCGCGCGCAATCGTACGACCTGGTGTGCAACGGCTACGAAGCGGCTTCGGGATCGGTCCGTATCCACGACCCCGCCGTGCAACAGCGGGTGTTCAACTTCATCGGCATCACCCCCGCCGACGCAGAGGCCCGCTTCGGCTTTTTGCTGGAAGCCTTGCGTTATGGAGCGCCGCCGCACGCCGGGATTGCCTTGGGTTTGGACCGCTGGGTGATGCTGTTCGCCGGAACGGATAACATCCGCGATGTGATCGCGTTCCCGAAGACGCAGAAGGCTTCCGACCTGCTCACGGGCGCTCCCTCGGCGGTCGATCCGCGACAACTGCGGGAACTGCACATCCGCCTTGATGTGCCGCAAGGTTAAGGAAATGGGTGCGCGATGCACCTGTCGGCACGGCGGAGGCGCCGTGTTGCCGGGCGTAATCGGTCGCGGCGAGGAAATTGCAGATCGGGGATGGTTGAGGCGCGGCCCACGAGGCGTCCTTCCGAAAGGTGCGTGCCAGTCGGCGGCGGATAGTTCATCGTGAAACCGTCTCCGCCGCGGCGTATGATGACCCCTCGTTCGGCGCTCGGTGCTTGCTGTTCAGATACGGGATGACATCCTGACGATGATCGCGACGAACCTGCGCCACGACATCGACGAGCTGAACCAGCTCCTGGAACATGTGCTTGCCGAACAAGCCGGTTCCGCCCTGGTGGATGCCCTGCGGCAAATTCGGCAGTTGGCGCACGAGCGCCGCCTCGGCTTGCCGGGGGCGGGGGACTTGCTGGCCGAGCGGATTGCCCGCCTGACCGAAGATGAAATGGCCGCGGTGGTGCGGGCCTTGGGCCTGTACTTCGATCTGGCCAACCTCGCGGAGGACTTGCAGCGGGTCCGCGTGTTGCGGGAGCGGGAACGATCGGCGAACGATGCCGAACCCGCCGAGTCGATTGCCGACGCCGTGGCCCGCTGGAAGCAGTCCGGCCTTCCCGCCGAAGAGGTCCAAACGCTGCTCGATCGGCTCTCCATCGACCTGGTGTTCACGGCGCACCCCACGGAAGCCAAACGCCGCACCACGCGGCGGGTGCTGCGCGAGTTGCGAACGATTTTGCAGGCGGCGCGTCGGACTGATGTGTTGCCCCGCGAGCAGCGCGAGTGCCGCGAACGCTTGCTGAGCGCCCTCACGCTGCTGTGGCAAGTGGATCCCATTCGGCCGCAGCGCCCCACCGTCATGCACGAAGTCGAGCGGGGTCTGTTTTTCTTTGAAAGCCTGTGGCAAATCCTGCCCGTGCTCCGTCGGCAACTGCGGCAAGGACTGCGCCGGCATTACCCCGAGTTCGAATTTCGCGTTCCCACCTGGCTCCGCTTCGGTTCGTGGATTGGCGGAGACCGGGATGGCAACCCTTTCGTGACGTCGGAGGTGACGGCATGGGCTTTGCAGCGGCTGCGGCAAGCCGCCGTCGAACGGCATCTCGATGTCTGCCGGCGATTGTCGCAGTTGCTGGTGATGTCGGAACGGCAGTTTCCGGTGGATGCCGCGCTGCATGAGGCGCTTCACGCCGCGGTGACGCGCTGGCCCGAGGTGCAAGCCGCCGCGGCCCAGGTGTCGGAGGTGGAAGTTTATCGTCGGTGGCTGAAAGTGATCGAAGCCCGGCTGGCGGCGACGTTGGCGGCCGCTGGCGATTCCCCCGCCGACAGCTCCGCTTATTCCACGGGCGGCGAATTGCTGGCCGATGTGCAACTGCTGGCCGACAGCATTGTGCATCACCGCGGGCGCCGCATTGTGGTCGGCTATCTGGAAACGTGGCTCGATCAGATCGCGACCTTCGGCTTGCAAGCCGCGGCCCTGGACGTCAGGCAGGACAGCCGCGTGCATGTCGACGTGTTGTGCGAGATCGCACAACGGCTGGGTTGGTGCGAGGACTTCCGGGCGGCCAGTGAGGCACGGCGCCAATCGCTGTTGTTATCCGGGCCGGCGGTCGGCGGCGAATTGCTCCAGGCCGGGTTATCGGACATCGCCCGCGACACGTTGAAGTTGTTCCAACTGCTGGTGCGGACCGTGCGTTCCCAAGGCGCCGAACGACTGGGAGGACACGTCATCAGCATGACTCACCACCCGAGCGATGTGCTCGCCGTCTGGTGGCTATGGCATTGGGCCTGGCGCGCCACGCCGGGGGGCGAGGACCAACCCCCGGCCTATTTGCCGATCATCCCCTTGTTCGAGACGATCGACGATCTGCAACGGGGTCCGCGGGTGATGACCGACTTGTTGCAGATTCCGCAATACCGCGACTACCTCCGGCAGTCGCGCTGGGCGGCGAAGCCATCGCCCGCAGGCTTGCCGGAGACGGCACTGGCGGCCGATCCCACGCAAATTGTGATGGTGGGGTATTCCGACTCCACGAAGGACGGCGGTTACCTGGCCGCGAGCTGGGGCCTGTTTCGGGCTCAAGATCGCCTGGCCGATGTGACTCGCGCGCTCGGGGTGCGGTTGGTGGTGTTTCACGGCCGGGGCGGCGCCTTGGGTCGCGGGGGCGGACCGGCGGCACGGGCCATTTTGTCGCTCCCGCCGCGTTCCGTCGGCGGCGCGTTGCGGATGACCGAGCAAGGGGAAGTGCTCGCCGAGCGCTACGATGATCCGCAAATCGCCCAGCGGCACTTGGAGCAGGTGACGTGGGCCACGATGTTGGTCTCCGGTTTGCCCTCCGAGCCTTTGCCGCCCGAGTGGCCGCAACTGCTGGATCGTCTCGCCGAACGGTCGTACCGCCGCTATCGCCAATTGGTGGAGCATCCGGCGTTTTTGTCTTACTTCGAGCAGGCCACGCCCATTACGGAAATCGAGCGGTTGCCGATCGGTTCCCGACCCGCGCGCCGCCGCGAGCGCAAAAGCCTGGCCGATCTGCGGGCCATTCCCTGGACGTTCGCCTGGACGCAGTGCCGCCACATCTTGCCCGCGTGGTATGGTTTGGGGACGGCACTGGTGGAGGAGATCCACGGGGAGTCGGCCAACGGCGACTGGCACGCCTTGCAAGCCCTGTACAATCGCTGGCCGCTGTTCCAGGCCGTGATCGACAATGCCGCGCTGGCGTTGGCCAAGGCCGATCTGGGTATTGCCCGCCGTTATGCCGAACTGGCCTTGACCCGCGATCCCCAAGCGGAAGAAGTGTGGCGGTTGATCGAGGAAGAATATCAGCGCAGCCAGGCCGCCGTGCTCATGGTGACAGGCGAGCCGGCGCTGCTCTCCGGTCTGCCGTGGCTGCAACGCTCCATTCAAGAGCGCAACCCGTCCGTCGATCCGCTGAATTTGATTCAGATCGAATTGCTGCGGCGGATGCGCACCGCCGTGGAACAAGGGGCAGACGACGTTGCCGACCGCCTCAGCGAGCTAACGCGGTTGACCATCCAGGGTGTCGCCGCCGGTTTGCGGACCACTGGTTGAACCTTGCGGACCGCTCGTTTGGTGATGCGGGCCGACCACCGGTCGTGCACGGAGTCCGCACGACAGCAATCGGCTGATTCGACCACGGGGTGATTCGACCACGGGGTGATTCAACCACGGGGTGATTCAACCACGGGGTGATTCAACCACGGGGTGATTCAACCACGGGGTGGTTCGGCCCTCGAGTCGACGTGGCGAGTTCCCCTCTCCGATCTCCAACGACAGCCCGCACGCCCCCTGCCGCGGAATCGCCACGATCTTGTCCCCCGCCGATGCACAGAAGGGCATGACGGTGATCCACGGCGGCTTGGTACTGGCGTGGTTTCCAACGAAGGAGCGGCCGCGCGATGTTGCGGAAATTCAACAGCCGTGTTGCCCTTTATCAACATGCCGATCCTCCGCTTCCGGCCGGTCCACGAGCGGAAGTTTTCGCAACACTCAATTTGCCATGAGGTTGGAAAATGACAACACGAACCCGCTGGCTTCACAACCCGTTTCATGACAGAAACGTGTTCGGTATGCGTGTGTTCGCGGTCTTGAACACCTGCCTTGGCCCGTGGCGGACTTCCCGAAGCTCTTCGCTCGGCGCAGTGCTGCCAGCCGCAAGAACTTGAACACGTCTCTTAGGCGGGCGCGGCGTCTTTAGCAGTCGCGTTGGCACACCCGCTGCATTCTGGTGCGTCGCAAGCGCAACGCTTGGGAGCGTTTCGCCGACTACCTTCGCCGACATCGCTGTTGCCGACGTGAGATCGGCGGCTAGCGATGCACTTTCTCCAACTCAGGAGCTTGGATATGCCGACTCTCCGCGCGCTGTGGAACGATGACTCTGGTGCCGTGGTCTCCGCCGAACTGGTGCTGGTCCTCACCATCACCGTGCTGGGCATCGTGGTGGGATTGAGCGAGGTGGCGGTGGCGGTCAATACCGAGTTGAACGACCTCTCGAACGCGTTCGGTGCCCTGGACCAGTCCTACTTCTTCACGGGGTTCATGGCCACGGATAACTGGAAAACCAAAAGCTCCGTGGCCGGCAGCATGTTCCGTGATGCCCACGACGACTGCGACCTGAACACGACTTGCGATCTGGTGTGCGGCGCTTGCAGCGCCGATACGGAAGCGTATTGAACTGCTTGCGTTCCCCCGGCCGCTGGTGGCCGCAGACCGCGGAAAGCCTTAGTTGATGCCGTGGTCTCGCATTGCCGAATCGATTCGTCCCCAATAATTGTCTTGCGCCGTTCCAAACGACGAAACGGCCATGATCACCACCGCCAGAACCATGGCGAGCATCACGGCGTATTCGACGGCGGTCGGGCCTCCATCGTCGATCAGGAATCGCGCGATCGAGCGCGTGGGATCACGTGGGATCTGCACGATGTTGCCTCCGCCAAACGGCTCCGCGCAAACTGAGCGACGAGCATCTCAAACGTAGGTTGCACTTGCGGGGTCGTCAAATTCCTTTCTGAAAATTCGCCCAACCGCTCCCATCCATTTTCACCGACACGTTGAAGGGATCGTCGCGGACAGGACTGCGACGCTTCGGCGAAGCTCCGCTCATCCGGGGACGGATTCACTTAGCCTCGAAACCGCGGATTCCCCTTGACCCAGGGGAAACCCCGCGGGACGAGGCTGTGACTGTCCGCGATCCGGTCGGTCCGATCAGCGGACCTCGACTGCCGCCTCCCGGCTGATTCCGCGCGTGGAGTGGGTGCGAGGCCCCTGTCGACGGCGCGGCGTTGTCCCTGACTTGCAAGGTCATCGGCAATTCGGTTTGCTGACGGCGGAAAACGGATGCCATTCCGTCGAAAGGGATCCCATGTCTGTGGTGCACGTCTTGACCGCGGTGGTGGTGTGTGGGGGGCATGCCTGTGCAACCGCGGAAGGGTCTGTCGAGTCGGCCCAGGGTTGGCAAGCGATGTCGCCGCGCGACGAAATTCGCCCCCAGTTCGCCTTCGATCCCCAGGGGGGCCGCGATGGCCGGGGGGTGTGGGTGATCACCCTCGACGCGCGGGAAGGATTGCACGGTTATTGGGCGAAAACGTTCTCCATTCAAGGGGGGCGAACGTATCGCTTCGAGGCCTGGCGGCGAACGGAGAACGTGGCCGCGCCCCGCCGCAGCGGCTCGGTCCGCATTCTGTGGCAAGACGCACTCGGCCGTCCCGTTGCTCAGGATCAACCAGCCGTGAAGGGTTACCTCGTCAGTTGGAGATCCACGCACGAGGCCGAGCATCCTCTCGATCGAGAAACCGACGAGTCCGGGTGGACCCGCGTCGCCGATGTGTACCGCGCGCCGCTTCAGGCTGTCCGAGCCGTCGTCGAACTGCACGGCTTGTGGGCGCCGAACGGCAAGGTGGAATGGAGTCAAGTCGGTTTTGCGGAAACGGCACCGCCGCCGGGCCGCAAAGTGCGTTTAGCCGCCGTTCACTACAGGCCTTCGGGCAAGTCCCCCACTGAAAACTGCCGCGAGTTTGCGCCCCTCATCGCCCGAGCGGCGGAACAGCAGGCCGATCTCGTTGTGCTGGGAGAAACCCTCACCTACTACGGTGTGGGCAAAAGCTATGTGGAGTGTGCGGAACCCATTCCCGGGCCCTCCACCGAGTACTTTGGACGTTTGGCCCAAGAGCACAATTTGTACATTGTGGCGGGGTTGCTCGAGCGACACGAGCACCTGGTGTACAACGTGGCCGTGCTGTTGGGACCGGAGGGACAAATCGTCGGGAAGTACCGCAAGGTGACGCTGCCCCGGGGCGAAATCGAACGCGGCTGCGCACCAGGCTCCGATTACCCCGTGTTCGAGACCCGCTTCGGGAAAGTCGCGATGATGGTGTGCTACGACGGGTTTTTTCCCGAAGTGGCGCGCGAGCTGACCAACCGCGGCGCCGAAGTCATTGCCTGGCCGGTGTGGGGTTGCAATCCCCTGTTGGCACGGGCGCGCGCCTGTGAAAACCATGTGTATCTCGTCAGCAGCACTTACGAAGATGTCTCGCGGAACTGGATGTTGTCGGCCGTGTTCGATCACGTCGGCGACACGGTCGCGCTGGCCAAGGACTGGGGCACCGTGGCCGTCGCCGAAGTCGATCTCGATCAACGCGTGCTGTGGAATAGTTTGGGGGATTTCAAAGCGGCACTCCCGCGCCATCGACCGGTGGCGGTGGGCGAGCCGGTCGCCGCGCGGCGGTCTTCCGACGAAACGTCGGGCGACGCCGCAGCGGCCCTTCGCCACGCACCACAGCCCCCAAGCCCTTCAAACGTACATGGTGCCCTAAGCCGGGCACCCGCCCCGAACACCTTGACGGCGGAGGAACAGGCTGCCGGTTGGCGGCTGCTCTTTGACGGCCAGACGACACAGGGGTGGCGCGGCTACAACCGGCCCGACATGCCTCCCGGTTGGAAGGTGATCGACGGCGTGCTCACCCGCGTTGCGGGGGGGGCGGGAGGCAAAGGGGCCGGCGGCGGGGATGATCTCATCACCGTCGACCAATTCGACAACTTCGAATTGCAGTTGGAATGGCGGATTGCCGCTGGCGGCAATAGCGGTCTGCTCTTCCGCGTGATCGAGGGGGCGGACACGAGTTGGCACGTGGCGCCCGAATTTCAAATTCTCGACAACTCCAAATGGCCCACGCGCGATCTGCGGCAATTGGCAGGCGCCTGTTACGACCTGTATGCTCCCTGGAAAGACGCCACGCGCCCCGTGGGAGAGTGGAATCACGTGCGGCTAATGGCCGATGGCCCCCGCATCCAGCATTATCTGAACGGTGCGCTGCTCGTGGAGTACACCATCGGCAGTGAAGACTGGAATCGACGGGTCGCGGCCAGCAAGTTCCGCGACAAGCCACATTTCGCGCAGGCCGCCAAGGGACATCTCTGCCTGCAAGATCATTCCGACCGCATCGAATTCCGCAACATCAAAGTGCGGGTTTTGCCCACCCCCGGCGAATAACCGCGGCGACAACGCCCCTCACGGCTACTCCTGCTCTCCCTGAATCGCGGCTGACAGAGTTACCGTCTTCCTGGCTGACGGCGGCAGCCGCACGCCGCGGCGAACGCAAACGGTCGAGCCATCCGCCAGAAATGCCGAGCAAGGTGGCTGGCGCAGCGCGACGGCCAGCTCGCTGCCGTAGAGGGGCGCGGGGTCACCGGAAAACTCCGCCCGCAAGGCCGGCCAGACGTTCCACGGCGGATGCTCCACCTCGTATTCCAGCGTGCTTTCATCCCGCTGCCGCGTATATCCCCAGTAGTGCTCGGTAATGAATTCGACTTCGGTTCCGGGAATCAGGGGTTGTGGTCGTCCTTCGACGGTCACTCCAATCTCCAGTTCCGCGCCGCGACGACCCCATCGGTACCACGCATGCCCAATCGTTCCCTCGGGCGCATCCGTGCGACCGTCGCCACCCTTCCGCCGGTTTTCGTCACAAACGTAACCGGGAATCCGTAAATCGTGGGACACCGGCAAGGTGATGTAGTTTTCCTGGTAGACCCGGCGGGCGACCCAGGCCACGGTCCACAGCGGCACCACCTCCTTCAGAAACACCACTCCCCGCCGGCAACCCTCCGCGGTTTCACGCCGCACATAGAGCCGCAGATTCACCTCATCGAAACAGCGGTGTCCTGGGACCACGCATCCCCGAATCCGTGTGTCGAGGAATCGGAAACCAACCAAACTGACCAAGGCCCGTCCCTGCCACAAATCGAGTTCGGTGCCGCGGGGGACATGCGGCAATAGCAACCTCCGGTCGACCTCAAAGTTGAGCATTACCAGCCACCGCCACGCGGCAGTGAGGAAGACGGGGGCTTTTCGCGTTTCCACGGCTGCTGACATGCTGCGGAGCCTCCACTTGCCGAAACGAACCGCACTCCGGCCGGACCATTAACCGCGAATCGGCATGGCGGACCCAAGATCCTCACGGCACGTTGCCGACTTGCGCTCGGAGTCTCCCAACGGGAATGCCGCCACGCGGGGCGGAATCGCGCTGACCGTTCGGGCCGGCGGATTGGCCCAGCACGTTCTCGGGAAGCTGCGGCATCCTTGCCATGAGCGGTATTTATCGACCAGTGCCGCCGCATCAGTTGAACGCGCGCGTGTGCTGACGGACTGTCACCCGTGCCACAGCGGCCAGATCAACGGTCACTCCCAATCCGGGGCCGGTCAGCGCCGGCGCATAGCCTCCAAATCCAAAGGTCAGGTCGTCGACGGTCAGCCGCTCGCGAACCAAAAACCGATCATAACTCCCCTCGAGATAACGGATGTTGGCCACAGACGAAGCAAAGTGCCGACCCGCCGCGGAGAGAATCCCCGTTTCTCCCACCTGGCAGCCTAACTGGTAGCCCAGTCCCGCCTGATGGGCTAATGCCGCCAGATGGAGCGCCGGCAAAAAGCCCCCGCACTTCGATAATCGCAGGTTGAACAGATCGCACCACCCCCCTTCAATGGCCCGCCGCGCATCCGCTTCGCTGCACACCGACTCATCGAGAATCACGGGCACTCCCAAGCGGGGACGCAAGGCCGCCAGACCGGCCACCTCGGCATGGGGCACCGGCTGCTCCACCGCGGAGATTCCGAACGGCCGCAACCGTTCCCAGCGCTCCGGCAGGCGGGCACACGTCCAGGCTTCATTGACGTCGATCCGCAGGTCGAACGTGGACCCGAGAACTCTCCGCAGACGCCGGAGCACCATCGCATCGTCGACACCTTCCACCCCGACCTTCACCTTGGCTTGATGAAAACCGAACAGGCGGAGTTGGACCGCTCGCCGCCATTGCTTCCATGCCGAATGGGCCGTAAAGGCGCCGCTGTACCGCACGCGCGGGACCGACTGCCGCACGGCGATTGTTTCCGGCACCATTCGCGTGACCGCCGAGAGGGGCACCCCTTCCGCGCGACACATCGCGTCGAGAATGCTCAACTCCACCGCACACCGGAGCGAATTGCCGAAACATCGACGATCGTCGCTGGGAGAGTAGGGCAATTCCCACGGCTGCAACAAGGCGATTCCCTCCGCCAGACCATCGAAGGAACCCCCCAACCGACGGTCGAGGTCGACGGTCTCGAAGAGTTCCCAGGCTTGCTCGATCGTTTCGCCGGTGACGTAATGGCGCGGCAAGCCTTCCCCCCAACCGATGCTGCCGTCATTCAATCGACAGCGGACAATCAAGGAGTCGGTCTCGGTGCGGGCATGAGAAGCGTGACGAATCTCCCCGCGGAGAGGAATTCGCACATGAAACGCAGTGAGTTCGGCCAGGCGCATGGGAATTCGGTTACAACACGGAACAGATGGGGAAAAGGTAGCCGAAACCGGGTGATTTGTCTTGGCCTGTGCCGTGACGGGTGTTCAATCCGCCGCCTGGCGAAAGCATGCGCGACTCCCTGCCTTGAGCACGTGGCAAGGGGCTTGAGCTTGCCATCTTCAACGCCGCGGCTTCAGAGGGGCCATGCCTCGGCCCGGTGAAAGAGAGATGGGTCGCGCAGCGTGCGCTTCCCGCGGCACCTTGTTCCCGGGAAGGGAGGGTTTAGCCGAGAGAACACGGACGACTGGCATCGGCTCCCGCCATGGCCGAGGTGTGTGCTGCCAGGCGGACAACGACGGGAAGGACGGCTACCCTGGTGATAGGGGAGCCGTTTCCACTCCCGATCGCGACAGGAAACCTGCGAGGGGGCAGAGTTTTCGCCGCAAGCTCGGAGTTCAACGCTCATGAGCCTGGCGATTCGTTACGGTTCACGCGTAGCCAAACGCAGGCTCTGGCTGGGGGAGGCTGTGCGGCTTCGTGACGGCGGACCGCCGGTGGGCCATTTCCTGGAGATAGCGCTTGATGTGGCGGTGACACGCCGTGCAACCGCTACCGGCTCCACAGGATTGAGCCACCTGTCGCACGGTGGCCAATCCCTCGGCCTCGATCGCCGTGCGAATTTCGTCCTCGGTCACTCCCAGGCAATGACAGACGGGACGGCGGGCATGCGGGAAGTCGAGCATGGTGGAAGCCACTCGCACTGACAACAAGTTGAGACTGAATCTCAATGTCTCCCCAATTCTAACCGCTCTCCACCTCTCTGCCAACCTCCCCTTCCGTTTTTTTCTCACGCCTCCGTGTCCAACCCGTCGGGACGCAGGTTCTGACTCGTCGTCGCGCGGGTTGTGGTCGGCACTGCTCGGTCCCCCCCCTTCTTCGTGGGTTACCGCCGACCTGCCAGCCATCCGGTTTCCCATACAGCACCAGAAGTGCTTCCACGCGAGACCACGTTCCCACCGCACCGTTCCCACCGCACCTCGACCGTTGCGGAAGCTCGCTGCCCGTGTCCCGTTTCGATTACCGCTACAGCAGACAACCTTGCGAAGCTGTGATGCCGGGATGCGGTGGAATCGTGGAATCGGGCCGAAGGGTTGTGCACTCCCGTTTCCGTCGCCAGCGGTGTATTATCGAATGTTTGAGGAAAGAAGCGGGGACTGCCCGCACCAGGGTGCTCAGAGCGAGGGTTTGCCATGCGACGATCCATCTGGTTTTGCCTGGGGTTGGGGCTATGCCTCGCGGCCAAGGCCTACGGAAATGGCGGCCATCTGTGGTCCATCGGAGTGATCGGCCGCCAATTGGGTGAACTGCTGGCTGGGTGTCCGTTTTGTTCGGCCCCGTCCCTCACGATGGCGGAACAGCTTGCCCAGTCGGATGCCGTGCTCCTCGTGAAGTGGGTGGGTGGCAAGCCCGCGGCGGGGAATGACGGCGGCACCACCGACTTCGAGATTGTGGAGGTGGTCAAGCAACCGTCCGGAAGTGGATTCAAGCCCGGCGGGGCGCTTTCGCTGGTCCGGTATCGGGCTGCCAAAGCGGGAACGCTGTTCCTCCTCTTGGGCACGAAAGGGGGAGCGGTGATCGACTGGGGCAGCCCCCTGGAGGTCACGGTCGAGTCGTTCACCTACATGAAACAGGCTCCGTCGCCGGACGTCCCCACCACCAAGCGGCTGAAGTATTTCATGAAGTACCTCGAAGCCGCTGATCAGACGATCGCCACGGACGCCTACGGAGAATTCGCCAATGCTCCGTATGCCGACATCACTCCCTTGGCCCCCGAGATGCCGCGGGAAAACCTCCGGAAATGGGTGCTCGATCCGAATGTTTCACCCAGTCGCTTGGGATTGTACGGACTGATGTTGGGGCTGTGCGGAAAACCGGAAGACGCGGCGATCCTCGAGCAAAAAATTCTCGAGATGTCCGAAGATTTTCGGTTGGGGATCGATGGCGTGATGGGAGGCTACCTGCTGCTCACGGGGGAAGAAGGGCTAGCCAAGCTCGAAGCCAGCAAGGTGGCCAACAAAAAAGCTCCGTTCAGTGAAACCTACGCCGCCATGCAGGCCCTGCGGTTCATGTGGCAATACGGAGAAGGCAAAATTCCCGCGGAACGATTGCGGCAATCGATGCGGCTGTTCCTCGAACGCCCCGAGTTGGCGGACCTGGTGATTGCCGATCTGGCCCGGATGAAGGACTGGTCGATCCAAACGCGGCTGATGCAATTGTACGGACAAGAGGAATACGACATTCCTTCCATCAAGCGAGCCATCGTCCGGTTCCTGCTGGCCTGCGCGAAAGATGTTCCGGCGGCCGATGGGTCGAGCGGGGCCGTCGCCCAGAAACCAGAACATGCGGCACTGGCCGCCAAATACCTGGCCGAATTGGAAGCCAAGGATCCGAAGACGGTTGCCGATGCCAAGCGATTCTTTTTCATCAAGTAATTGGTGACGGCAGGTGCCCTGGCCATTGCCGCGGAGCGGCGCGAAAGACTCATCGTCCGGGATGCCTTCCTGCCGTCTGTCGAGGGGAATCCCAGGATGCCCAGGACAGAGTGTCTGATCGCGGCGCTGCTGATCGCAAGTGCCTGCGCTGTGGCTTGGGCTGCGTGTCCGTTTTGTCCACCGTCGGGACCGACCAGGTCGGAGCAAATCGCCCAGGCGGATCTGGCCGTGCTGGCGCGGTGGGAGCGGTTGATCGAACCCCGCGGGGAGTTGGAGGGGGCGGACCCGCAAACCGTGTTCCGCGTCGTGGAGGTGCTGCGGACCACCGGTCGACCGCTGAAGGCGGGAGAGAAAATCACGGTCAATACCCTCCAGGAAGGGAAACCGGGCCAACTGTTCGTGTTGCTGGCCAGCGCGACGGAAGGGCTTCCCGACTGGCACAGCCTGTTTGAGGTGACGCTCGATGCGTATCAATACCTGAAACAGGCGCCCTCGTTGGAAGAACCGGCCGTGAAGCGGTTGCGGTACTTTCTGAAGTTTCTGGAAGTGGGCGATACGTTCATCGCCAATGATGCCTTCGCCGAATTCAGCGTCGCCCGCTACCAGGATGTCGCGCAACTGGCGCCTTACCTGTCGCGCGAGAAATTGCGGCGGTGGCTGGCCGACGACAGCGATTCCACGCAGGTGCGCCACGGATTCTACGGGCTGTTGCTGGGGTTGTGCGGCAACGAGGAAGACGCCCGGTATCTGGCCGGACGGGTGTTGCCGCCGCCCGCGAGCGATCGACCTCGCTTGGGTCTCGATGGTCTGATGGCCGGTTATGTGCTGCTGACCGGCGAACGAGGCTTGCGGGAGCTGGTCGCGGCGAAAATTCAGGTGCCCAGCCGCATCGACGGCGAAGTCTCGGCCGTGATGGGGGCCTTGCGGTTTCTGTGGGAATATGTCCCCGAGCGCGTGCCCCGCGCCCAGGTGGTTGCCGCCATGCGGCTGCTGCTCGACGACACGCGGCACGGTGAATTGGCCGTTATCGATCTGGCGCGGTGGAAAGATTGGGACAGCTTGCCGCGGGTGATCGCCGTGTACGGCCAGCCCCCCTTCGAAACGCGGGAGGGCAAGGAAAAACTCGTGCAGTTCGTACTGGTGGCGCAGAAGGATTTGTCGGCCACAGCGGACGAGCCGCGGCTGAGGCAAGCCCGGTCGTTTTTGCAGCGGTTGCGCCGCGAGGAGCCGGACGTTGTTCGCGCGGCGGAAAAATGGCTCGCTCCGGCGCGCGGCCGTTCCACCCCTGCTCAACCCCCCCTGGAAGGGAACCTCGATGATCAATCTGCCAGCTCTCCAGGCCGCCATCCGTGAACAAGGTTGCGACGGCTGGCTGCTGTACGATTTTCGCGGCAGCAACATTCTGGCCCGGCGCGTGCTCGGCTTTCCGTTCGATCAGGTGGGTTCACGGCGGTGGATGTATTTTGTGCCGGCGGCGGGAGCACCCCGCAAGCTGGTGCACCGCATCGAACCGGGCGCCCTGGCGCACTTGCCGGGCGAACACATGGTGTATTTGCGCTGGCAGGAGTTCGAGGCGGGAGTGCAAACGCTGGTGGCTGGTTGCCGGCGGGTCGCCATGGAGTACGCGCCGCGAAACTCCAATCCGTACGTCTCGCGGGTGGACGCGGGCACCGTGGAACTGGTGCGGAGCTTCGGCGTGGAAGTCGTTTCTTCCGGCGACCTGGTGCAGCAATTCGAGGCGCTGTGGGACGCAGCGCAGTGGCAAATGCATCTCGAAGCCGGTCGCCACACCGACTCCGCGTTCGCCCGCGCCTGGGAGTTCATCGCCCAGCAAATCCATGCCCGCGGGGAGACCAGCGAAGACGCCGTGCAGCTCGTGATTCTGGAGCATTTCAGCGAACACGGGCTGACGACGTATCATCCGCCAATCGTTGCCGTGAATGCCCACAGCAGCGACCCGCATTACGAAACCGGATCGACGCCGATTCGCCCGGGCGACCTGGTGCTGATCGATTTGTGGGCCAAGCTGGACCAGCCGCGGGCCGTCTACAGCGATCTGACGCGGATGGGGTTCGTCGGCGACACCGTTCCGAATGGATACCGCAAGATCTTCCACATTGTGGCGACCGCCCGGGATGCCGCCATCGACTGTGTCCGCCAGGCCTTCGCCAACGACCGCCCGTTGCACGGCTGGGAAGTGGATGATGCGGCGCGGCGGGTGATTGAAGCGGCGGGATACGGGCCCCACTTCGTGCACCGCACTGGACACAGCATCGGACAGGAAACGCACGGCAACGGTGCGAACATGGACAACCTCGAAACGCACGAAGACCGCCGGGTGTTGCGTGGTTCGTGCTTTTCGATCGAGCCGGGCATCTATCTGCCGGAATTCGGCATGCGGAGCGAGGTCAATGTGTTCGTGGACTGGAACGGTCAGGTGCATGTGACCGCAGGGGCCGTTCAGACGGAAGTCGTCCCCATTCTCCGCACCACGACTGCTACCGCTACCACCACGGCCCGTCCGCACTAGTAGACCGGCAAGCGGCCAACAACGGGACCGGCCTCCGGTGACCCCCCGCGCAAGAACCACCGGGCACGGTCTGCCCGCTCCATTGCCTGCCCTGCCTGCCCTGCCTCTCCGTCGACCAGCCGCGCTCCCGCACGTTATCGGGCATCCGCGGTGATGCCCTTCCAGTCGTCGGTGCGAAACGGCGTGACAGGCAGGCCGTTGACGCTGTACAGATTGCACACGGGATTATCGGCCCAGGCATAGCGGACCGCCACCGGGTCTTTCACTTCGTCGTTCCACACTTCAATGGTGTCGGCGCCGGTGATTTTGGCCTGCGCCCACACCCACTTGCGGTCCTCGCCGGCAATCGCGAAACCGCGGATCTCGTTGGTGTCGAAGGGGCGGAAGCCGCCTCCCACGTGGTGGAACTTCACCACAATTTTGCCGCCCTGCTTTTCCATGGCGGCATATTCGGGACTGCGGAAGGGCAGATTGATGCCGTAATCGTTGGCCAAGGCCCACCGCGCCAGGCGCTTGGCGACGTCCTGCTTGTTCTTGGGATGAATGTCCTTTCCCTCGCCGATGTCGATGATCACCGCCTGCCCCACCTTGGGAAGCTTGCTCATGGTCAGGGTTTGCGCTTCGCGGAGTTCCGCCCAATCGCTGTCGCCGGGCTGGGGCTTTTCCTCGCGAAAATCGGCGAGCTGAACGTAATAAAACGAGAAATCTCCCTGGCCCCATTCGTCGCGCCAGCTCTTGATCATCAGCGGAAACAACTCGCGGTACTGATACGCCCGGCTGGCGTTGCTCTCCCCCTGATACCAGATCGCTCCACGGATGCCGTAACCAATCGTCGGTTTCAACACGCCGTTGTAGATATTGCCAGGTCGGGCGTTGCCGGCCATCAGCGGCCGTGGATCTTGCGGCCGCGGAGGGGGTTGTTTGCCGGCGGCTTTCGCCTCCGCCACGGCTTTCTCCCAGTCCTTGAGCCGCTGCTCGATGGCCGCCGTATCCGCCGCGGCCTTCTCCAGATTCTCCCAGCGCTCCAGCAACGGCTGATACAGGGGATCCCCCGCGAGCAGATCGCGACGAATCCAGGCTTCGCAGGCCGAGCCGCCCCAGGCATTGTTGATCAACCCCACCGGCACACCCAGCGTCTGATGCAATTGCCGGCCAAAAAAGTACCCCACGGCGGAAAAATTGCCGACGGTATCCGGCGAACAGGGCACCCAGGCTCCCTTGAAGTCGTCTTGCGGCTCCTGCGTGCCCACATGCGGAACCGTGATCAAGCGAATCTGAGGGAAGTTCGCGGCGAGTTTCTCAAGATCGGGATCGTTCGAGGCATTGACCGACCACTGCATGTTCGACTGGCCGGAGCAGATCCACACCTCGCCGACCAGCACGTCTTGCACCGTCACACGGTTCTTGCCTTCCACGGTGAGCGTGTGAGGCCCCCCTACCGGCAAGGGATCCAGGACCACCTGCCACTTCTTGTCGGCACCCGCCGTCGTCTGCTGGGTTTGCCCGCCGATCGACACCTTGACCACTTCGCCCGGATCGGCCCAGCCCCAGACTCGGTTCTTCTGCTCCCGCTGGAGCACCATGTGATCGGTGAACAAGGCAGGCAAGCGAACGTCGGCCTGGACCGTCGCGGCCCAAGCCCACGCAACGGCACAGACAGCGCAAGACAACAGCGGTCGGTGGATCATGGCGGCAGTCCTTCTAGGGAACGTTCGACGAGTTGCGCAGTATTAAATGCCCAACGATCGGTTTCAAGCGCGGTACGGGCAGTTGCATCCTGAAGAATTCGTAGCCCTGGTCCATGTCGGTGGACATCGCCGCCGTGCTCCGAAGGAACGTCCTGGCGGCCGTGTCAGCGGGTGGAGGAGATCGGCACGGACTCCACGCTGGCAGCCCAGTCTTGCAGCGCGCGCACCCGCGGCGTGGGGTTTTGCGCCAAGGCTTCCAGCGCCTGCACCACGGCCATGCACCCGGGCAAGGTGGTGACGCACGGCACGCCGTTCATCACCGCGGCGGCGCGAATTTTCCCCTCGTCGGTGCGGGCTCCTTTGCCGCTGGGGGTATTGAAGATCAACTGCACCTGCCGGTTGGCCATCAGGTCGAGCAGGTTCGGCCGCCCTTCCTGAAGTTTGCGGATCGTTTCCACGTCCAGTCCGGCCTCGCGGAACACTCGGGCCGTGCCCGATGTGGCAACGATGCGAAAGCCCAACTGCCGCAATCGCCGCACGGCGCCGATCAGGCTGTGCTTGTGCCGGCCGGCCAGGCTCACGAACACCGTGCCGCTGGAGGGGAGCGTGTTGCCGGCGGCAAGTTGGCTTTTGGCGAAGGCCATGGCGAATTCTTCGTCGATGCCCATCACTTCGCCGGTCGATTTCATCTCCGGCCCCAGGATGATGTCCACGCCGGCAAACCGGTTGAACGGGAACACGCTTTCCTTCACGGAGACGTGGCGCGGCACCACTTCTTCCGTCACGCCCTGTTCAGCGAGGGACACGCCCACCATCACCTTGGCCGCCAGCTTGGCCAAGGGCACGTGCGTCGCCTTGGAGACGAACGGCGAGGTCCGGCTGGCTCGGGGATTGACTTCCAGAATGTACACCTGGTATTCGCCGCCAAAGTGCTTCACCGCGAATTGAATGTTCATCAAGCCGCGGACGCGCAAGGCCTGGGCCAGCGCATACGTGGCCTGCTTGATCTCCCGCACCACGTCGTCGGGGAGCGAATAAGGCGGCAGCACGCACGCGGAGTCGCCGGAGTGCACCCCCGCTTCCTCGATGTGCTCCATCACCCCGCCGACGAGGGTCGTTTCGCCGTCGGAAATGGCGTCCACGTCCACCTCGATGGCATCCTCGAGAAACTTGTCGATCAGCACCGGGCGGTCGGGGGAGACGCTCACGGCCTCGGCCATGTAGCGGTGCACCGAATCGGCGTCGTAACAAATCTCCATGGCCCGCCCTCCCAGCACGTAGCTGGGCCGCACGAGCACGGGGAAACCCACCCGCTCGGCGATGCGCACCGCTCCCGCGGCGTCGTAGGCCATGCCGTTGGGCGGCTGACGCAACCCCAATTGCTGCAACATCTGCTGGAAGCGTTCCCGATCTTCCGCGACGTCGATCATGTCGGGGCTGGTGCCGATGATGCGCACCCCAGCCGCTTCCAGACCCCGCGCCAGGTTCAGCGGGGTTTGTCCGCCGAACTGCACGATCACGCCATCCGGCTGCAATCGGTCGCAGACATTGAGCACGTCTTCGGTAGTCAGCGGCTCGAAGAACAGCAGGTCGGAGGTATCGTAGTCGGTGGACACCGTTTCGGGGTTGGAGTTGATCATCACGCTTTCGATGCCCAACTCGCGGAGCGCGAACGAGGCCTGGCAGCAGCAATAGTCGAACTCGATCCCCTGGCCGATGCGGTTGGGGCCGCCGCCGAGAATCACCACCCGCGTCATGGGGGGCGGGCCGCCGGCGGGTGTCGGCCGCGCGGCGTCTGCCGGGGGTTTTCGCCGCCGGTGGGGTCCGGGTGTTTCGTCTTCGCTTTCGTAGGTGGAATAGTAGTACGGCGTGTACGCCTCGAACTCGGCCGCGCACGTATCCACCTGCTTGAACGTGGCGACAATGCCCAGGGCTTTGCGGCGGGCCCGCACGTCCATTTCCGACGAATCCCACCAGAAGGCCAGTTGCTGGTCGGAAAAGCCGTTCCGCTTGGCGAGGCGCAGCAGTTCGGGGGAGGCGTCTTCAAGGCGGCTGACCTGGCGAATCTGGTTCTCGATGGCCACCAGGCGTTCGATGTGCCTCAAGAACCAGGGGTCGATGTGCGTCAGCTCGTGAATCCGCTCGACGGAAAATCCCGCCTTGAAAGCGTAGCGGATGTAGAAAATCCGCTGGTCATTGGGGCGTGAGAGCTTGCCTTCGATGATGTCGTCGCTGGGTTGTTTGGGGGTGCCCCACAAGTCGTGCTTGCCGCCGCCCAGGCCGAAATGGCCGATTTCCAGGCCGCGCAGCGCCTTTTGCAGCGACTCGGGAAACGTCCGGCCGATGGCCATCGTTTCGCCGACCGATTTCATTTGCACGGTCAGTTCGGGGTCGGCTTCGGGGAACTTCTCGAACGTCCAGCGGGGGATTTTGGTGACTACGTAGTCGATCGTGGGTTCGAAACAGGCCAGAGTTTCCCGCGTGATGTCGTTGGGGATTTCGTCGAGCCGGTAGCCCACGGCCAGTTTGGCGGCGATTTTGGCGATCGGAAAGCCAGTGGCCTTGGAGGCCAGGGCACTGGAGCGGCTGACGCGGGGATTCATCTCCACGATCACCATCCGTCCCGTGTGCGGATTGATGGCGAATTGCACGTTGGAACCGCCGGTTTCAACGCCGATCTCCCGCATGCAGGCAATGGTCGCATCACGCATCCGCTGGTATTCCTTGTCGGTCAGCGTTTGCGCCGGAGCCACCGTGATCGAATCTCCCGTATGGACCCCCATCGGGTCGAGGTTTTCGATGGAGCAGATGATCACGACGTTGTCGGCCGCGTCGCGCATCACCTCCATTTCGAACTCCTTCCAGCCGATGATGCTTTCCTCCAGCAGCACCTCGTGCACGGGAGACAGGGACAACCCCTTGCGGACTTTCTCCTCGAATTCGGTGCGGTTGTACGCCACCCCTCCCCCCGTGCCCCCCAGGGTGAAACTGGCCCGAATGATCACCGGCAGGCCGATTTCCTCCAGGGCTTGATAGGCTTCGTCGAGGTTGTGCACGATCCGGCTGCGGCAGACATCCAGGCCGATCTTGAGCATGGCCTGTTTGAAGGCGTCCCGCTCCTCGGCCTTGGCGATCACCTCGGCCCGCGCGCCGATCATTTCCACGCCGAATTGCTGCAAGATGCCCCGACGATACAGGTCCATCGCCACATTGAGACCGGTTTGCCCCCCCAAGGTGGGCAGGATCGCGTCCGGCCGCTCTTTTTCGATGATTTTGGCGACGTATGGCCAGATGATGGGCTCGATGTAGGTGCGGTCCGCGGTATGCGGATCGGTCATGATGGTGGCGGGATTCGAGTTGACGAGCACGACCTCGTAACCTTCTTCCCGCAGGGCCTTGCAGGCCTGCGTGCCGGAATAGTCGAACTCGCAGGCCTGGCCAATCACGATCGGCCCGGAACCGATGATCAGAATCTTGTGCAGATCAGTACGCTTGGGCACAGCAACGGCTCTTCAATGTCGGACGAAAACGCGCGCAAAACCGCTCAAGAGTACCAAGCAGGATGCCAGATTCAAGCACGCCGCGAGTGTCTCGCGCGGGCGGAGTTTTGCGCGGGCGCGATCACGCCCTCACGACCTGGCCCAGCCCGCCTGAGCGCGTGTGCCGCGCGCCGGTCCTCTGCCGCGTACCACGTTCAGCACCGCGCGCCGCCGCAGCGGCACGCACGCGGGGCTACCGCTGTTCGAGGGGTACATACCGCCGCTCGGGGGGACCGATGTAATTCGACGACGGCCGGATGATCTTGTTGTCCCCGATTTGTTCGAGCACATGCGCGCACCACCCGACGATGCGGCTGGCCGCGAACACACAGGTGAACAATTCGCCGGGAATGCCCATGTAGTGCTGCAAACTGGCCGAGTAAAAATCGACGTTGCAGGGTTTCTTGATCGCCGCCGTGACCAAACGCTCCATCTCCACCGACATCTGGTACCACTTCGGTTCGCCCGTTTCGACGCTCAACCGTTGCGACAGTTCCTTCAGAAATTTGGCCCGCGGGTCTTCCACTTTGTACACCGCATGGCCAAATCCCATGAATTTGCCTTTGCTGGCGCGCACCTTGTCCACCCAGGGGGCCACCTGTTCGACGCTTCCGATCTCCATCAGCGTCTTGAGCACTTCCGTATTGGCCCCGCCGTGCAGCGGTCCCTTGAGCGCCCCGATCGCCCCCGTGATGGCGGAATGCAGGTCGGTCAACGTGGCGGCAATCACGCGGGCCGTGAACGTGCTGGCATTCAGCCCGTGCTCGGCGTGGAGGATCAGGATCAGATCCATGGCCCGCTCGGCATCCCGCGAGGGCACCTTGCCGGTCAGCATGTACAGGAAATTGGCGGCCTGAGTCAGGTCGGGAAGGGGCTGGATCGGCTCGCGGCCCTCGCGCAGCCGCTGGATGGCCGCCACCATGCTCACCATTTCCGCCGTCAACCGGATCGATTTCTCGAAATTCGCCTGCGGAGACGAATCTTCCGCCAGAGGATCGAAGACGCCCGACATCGACACGGCGCTCCGTAGGGCCGTCATGGGAGGCGTGCTGGGGGGAATGCTCCGCAGAAAGTTGAGCATCGGTTCTTCCAGCGACCGATGCCGGACCAGCGTTTTGGTGAAGTCGGCCAGTTGCTGCCGAGTGGGCAGCTCGCCTTGGAACAGCAGGTACGCGACTTCCTCGAACGTGCTGTAACGGGCCAATTCGTCGATGTTGTATCCGCGATAGATCAGCCGGCCGGCTTCGCCGTCGACATCGCAGATCGCCGTATCCGCAGCCACGACGCCTTTCAGGCCGCGTGCAGCCAGCTTTTCGGCGGAATGTTCACGTTCGGCAACAGCATCAGCGGACATAAACTCTCTCACGCGGCACCACGCGGCGGGGTGTCGGTCGGCTGTGGTGGAGAAACTGAGCGGCGAGCAGCGTCACGAACAAATCTTTCCGCAGTATACCACTCGGCGCATCTTGAGCAACAAACCGCCTGCGAGCTTTTGTGGCGGTCGCGGAGGGAGCGATGGTGGACAGCGACAATGTGCCGAGGGGCAGCGGCGGCCGGCGACGAACGGCACGGCGCAGAGCCGGGAACGGCGACGGCTTCTCGCGTTCCGCCGCGCGGCGACAGGTCCGGCTCGGCGGCGCGCAGCCGGCGCTGCCGATTTGCCGATCTGTCGATCTGTCGATCTGCCGATCTTCCCCCTGTCACCGACTCGCCGGAACCGCGCACCGAACGGTATACTGCCAGCCGTTGAGTGCGATGCCACCTTCTCGAGAAAGTGCGCCCGTGTCCGTTACGTCCGTCGTCGGTTTGCAGTGGGGCGATGAAGCCAAGGGCAAGATCGTCGATCTGCTCACCGACGAGCATCAGATCGTCGTCCGATATCAGGGAGGAAATAACGCCGGCCATACGGTGCGGTTTGCCGGCGAAACGTACAAGCTGTCGTTGTTGCCGACGGGGGTGTTGCGGCCGGGCGTGGTTGGGGTGATCGGTCCCGGCGTGGTCATCAATCCGCAGGCGTTGTTGCAGGAAATGGACAGCTTGCGGGAGCGGGGTATCCCCATTGGCGACAACCTGCTGATCAGCGACCGCGCGCATGTGATTATGCCTTACCACCTCCTGGAAGAGGCGGTCTTGGAGCGATCGCGCCAGGAGGGTGCGATCGGCACGACGATGCGGGGGATCGGCATGTGTTATCGGGACAAAGCCGGCCGGACCCATGCCATCCGCATGGGCGACCTGTACCACCCCGCCTCCTTCCAACGCCGCATCGAGGAAATTGTCGCCCACAAAAACGCCGTGCTGAAGGCCCTCGATCCGCACCTGCCGCTCGTCGATCCGCGGGAGGTCGCGACCGATTATCTGTCCTACGCGGAGCGGCTGCGGGCGCATGTGATCGATACCACGGCGTGGTTGCACCGGGCGCTGCGCGACGGCCGCGGGATTCTGTTCGAAGGGGCCCAAGGCAGTTTGCTCGACGTGGATCATGGTTCGTTTCCCTATGTGACGTCGTCGAACAGTTCGGCCGCGGGGATTCACAGCGGCAGCGGTGTGCCGGAACGGGCCATCGACCGCATGATCGGCGTGGTGAAGGCGTACACCACGCGGGTTGGCGGTGGACCGTTTCCCACGGAATTGCTGGACGAGGTCGGCCAACACATTCGGGACGTGGGCAAGGAATACGGCACGGTGACTGGCCGGCCGCGGCGCTGCGGCTGGTTCGACGCCGTGGCGGCCGGTTACGGCGCACGGATCAGCGGAGTCGATTGTCTGGCCGTGATGCTGTTGGATGTGCTGAGCGAGTTGTCGGAAGTGTGCGTTTGCGAGGCCTACGAGATCGACGGCCGACGGACGACCGATTTCCCCTCGCATGTCGCCGATCTGGAACGAGCCGTACCCGTGTTCCGCCGGCTCGATGGTTGGCGGCAAGACATCACGCACGCCCGCAAGCTGGCCGATTTGCCCGCCGCGGCCCGGCGGTATGTCGACACGATCAGCGAACTGCTGGAGCGCCCAGTGAAGTACATTTCCGTTGGCCCCGATCGCGAGCAAACGATCGTGCTGTGAGCGGTACCGGCCATTTTCGGCGCGACCGGTTCTTCTGTCAGCGCGATCGTCGGTAAAACTCCGGGGGCACAAGGCCGAAGCGCAGTGCGGCGGCTGGCCCTCAGCGGGGGGCGGGCTTTTGCCCGGCGGGATCGTACCGTCGGACGAATTCCTCCCACGGGAGGGTCTCGATCGTGCCATCGTCCTTGTACACCGTTGCGCACAAATTCTCGATGGCTTTGGGGCTGTGATGCAGCAGCTTGCCACCGGGAGAGAAGGTCGCCCATTCCCCTTCCGGGAGTTGAAGGTAGGTCCAATAGGGCTTCCATTCCGGGGCCGCCCACGCACGAATGATGCCCGTACTGTTACTGCCCAAGATCATCTGGCCATCGGGGCTCCAGGCGGCGGACGTCAGGGCGGGAATCGGTAAGGAGTGGGTCACGTACTCCGGTTGCACATGATGGATGTTCAGGTTCCCTTCCTCGCCGGCAAGCACCACATGCCGGTTGTCTGGTCCCCAGCTACAAACACTCGCCGCGGGAAGGGCGAACGAAACCAGAGGCTCCAGCGCACCGGTGGCGACGGAGATCGATCCGGCTGTGTGACCTCCGTGAAACAGGAGTTGCTTGCCGTCGGAGCTGAATTGCATTTGGCCGGCGGCGTTGGCGACGACGTGCTGACGCCGCAACGGTCGGGACGTCCAGAGTTCGATCCACCATTTCGGTGATACGGCATCTTGGAAGCACACGGCAAATTGCTGACCGTCCGGCGCCCAGCACAGCTTGAGGGGAATTCCAGCGACATGGGGTTCAAGAGCGAGGGGGAGGTCTCCCGGCGCATCGACCAGGCCCGAGTACGCTTCCCCCGGCTGTCGGACCAACAAGCGTCCATCCGTGGGGCAACCGTAAACTTCATAATGTCGGACAGTTGGGGGCAGCGCGAGTTTGGGGGCCGGCAACCTGGCAAGCGTTTGGCCATCAAAAGCGCGCAGGCACTCAGGCGGCTGATAGGGAATCGAGACGAACAGGTCCCGTTCCTGGTTGGACCAGCCAGTACAGAGCACCGAACGGCGACCTGCCACATGCTGCCACTGCAACCTCCCCTCCCGATGCCACACCCCCACAATCGACAAGTCGGTCTCGTGGATGTCACAGCGCGTGGCGCAAAATCGCTCGGACCGACGGTCCCAACACAAGTCGAACAGTCTGCATTCGTTGTGTGGCCATAAATCCGTGGCGACTCGTTCCCTGGCGTCCCAGACCAGTAAATCACCAGCGGACGTGGAACACGCCAGATACTGCCCGTCTGCCGTCCAATCGCTCCCAATCAAGCCGAAGCGGCTAAGGTTCGCCGCGATCTGATTGGTTTCGATGTCCAGCACCTCGGGGCCACTCCGGCGAACTACCAGCAGACTGCCCCGTGGCTGAACGACGAAGTCGACGCCGTTGCCGACCAGATCCTGCAATGCCCGGAGTGCCACGCCGTGCAGATCCCGGACAGCGAATTCACAATTGTCGGGACCAAACGCGAGCACCGACCGCCCGTCGGCAGTCCAGGCGAACACTGGTCGGCAGGTTTCCGGGTTGCCCATTCTCCAACTGGCGATCGACGTTCCATCGGGCTGGAAGAATTCGACCTGTTGGTCACTCCACACGACAGCCAATAGCGACGTGCTTGGCGACCACTTCGCCTGTTGGGCCGTCCAACCGGTGCGTGCCAAAGTTACTCCAGGCGTGCCGTCCGGTTGCCAAAGGCGGACGGTCCCCGCCTGATCCAAAGCCGCCAACCAGCGGCCATCGTGCGACCATTGGAGGGTGGAGACGTCGGCCGTGTGCCCTCTGAGTCCATGCCGCAGCTTGCCTGCCGGCCATTCCCACAAAAACACGCCATAACCGCCGGCATCGAAGCCGCCGACGGCCACCAGCGAACCATCCCGATTCCATCCCGCCAGACCAGCATGCTGTGAACCGGCAAGCACGGGACCGAATTTCCGCCGTGCCAGATCGTAGGTCTGCACGCCGTCTGCGGTGCCGCGCCAGCAAATCCAACGACCATCCGGGGACCACGTCAGCTCGATATTTTCGACGTAGGCCTCGGAAGGTATCACGTGTTCCACAGCCAGTTTTTGGCGATTCCAGCGGTAGATTCGCAACACTTTCTCTTCACTCGCGACTGCCAGCCGCTGGCCATCGGGCGACCATTTGACCATGGAGCGTCCAGACCGAGGGGAGACGGATTCCGCGCGCCACTGCTTGACACCGGGCAATGGCGCGGGTTCTGGGACGATGTTCTGGTATGCCAGGTCTGGTCGGCCGCGCGGCCAGGTTTCATCCGCCATCGGGTATGTCGGTGCGGGCGTTGTCGCGGCGGAGTCCCCCGCCGGAACAACGGGAACCGTGGTGACCTTGTTGCTTGCGGCCGGTTTGGGCAGCCAACTGATCAGCACCAGGCAGGCTGCCACGGCGAGCGCCGCCGTGCTTCCCAGCACCAAGGCTCTTTGCAACCGCACTATGTCGTGCCGCCGACGCCGCTGTTTAAACGCCTCTGCGCCATTCTCCGAACGGGTGAGGTCCAGGACGGGCAACGCGGTGCCGGCCATCCGCGCATCCAGGGTTTGTTCCTCGGCCGTGTGCCAGCCTCCGTGAGGCACAGCGGCGTCGCTCGCCGCGCTGTGGGAGAGAGGCCTGGAGGCCGCGGCACGGCTGCTCCCAATGTCTGGTGAAACACGGCCATGCTGCTGCCAGTCCATCAGGGCGGCGATCACTTCGGCCATCGAGGCAAAGCGGTCGGCGGGCCGTTTGGCCACCAGTTTGGCGAAGAGCGCGTCGAGGCCGGCCAGGTTCCACTCGGGTGCCAGGCTGATGCGCTCGAGCAACGACGGAATGGCCGCTTCGCGATGGGCCAGCAGCCGCTTCATGGTGGTCTCGGCGGGGTACACGGGTTGGCCCGTCAGGAGAAAGTAGAAGGTGCAACCCAGGCTATAGATGTCGCTGCGGGCATCGGCGTGCTTGGTGTCGAGCGCTTGTTCCGGCGACATGTAGTCGATGGTTCCCATTACCGCGCCGGTGGACGTCAACTGTGCTTCCGCCGAGCCTTCCCTGTCCTCGATCCGCGCCAATCCCATATCGAGGATTTTGACCACGCCCTGTTTGGTCAGGAGCAGATTACCCGGCTTGATGTCGCGATGGACCACGCCTTGTTCGTGAGCGTAGCCCAGACCGCGTGCCGCTTGCAGCACATAGTCGACCGCCGTGGACGCGTGCAGCGGGCCGCGCTGGCGGACCACCGACGATAAATCCGATCCTTCGACGTATTCCATCACGAGAAAGTGCACGCCATGATCTTCGTCGGCGTCGAACGCGGTGACGATATTCGGATGTTGCAGGCGGGCCGCGGCACGCACCTCGCGGTGAAACCGTTCGATCATCTGCGGCGATTTCACCGCTGTCGCGGAGAGCACCTTCAAGGCCACGGACCGCCGCATGCGGCGATGCACGGCTTTCAGCACCACCCCCATGCCCCCTTGTCCGAGCTTGTCGACGACCAGATAGTTGCCGAGCACCAGCCGCCGCACTTGCCCGCTGTACAAGCCTTGCGCCTGATAGGCGGTCAGCAACCGCGCTTGCACCAGCAGCCGCGCCAGCTCTTCCCCGTTGTTCGGTGATTGCGGGGAATCCACGGAGCGCAGAAAGCGAGCCAGTTCGTCCGCATCCTGGACGCCGCTCGCCACGACCCGTTCCGCGAACTCCTGTGTGGACAGCGGCATCCGAGGGTTCCCTCGTGGCAGGAAAGGCATAGCCCAACGCTGATGATAGCCGCGGAGGGGGGCGGTTGCACGGCCTGCCGGCAAACGTCACACTGATCCGGCGGACAAGGAGACGGGCCATGCGACACGGATTGGCATTCATGATGGCGTGCGGCACTGTGCTGTCGGGAATCAGGGCGGCGGAATTCGACCGGCCGATCGCACCGGGCCATCAAAGCCGTTCGGTCGTGATCGCACGGCACGGCATGGTGGCCACCAGCCAACCCTTGGCGGCGCAGGCGGGGTTGGACGTCCTCAAGGCGGGAGGCAACGCGGTCGATGCGGCAATCGCCGTCAACGCCATGTTGGGAGTGGTCGAGCCGATGAGCTGCGGCATCGGCGGCGACTTGTTTGCCATCGTTTGGGATGCCAACACGCGGCGAGTGTACGGGCTGAACGCGTCGGGGCGCAGTCCCCAAGCGCTGAGCCGCCAGGTCTTCGCCGAGAAAAACCTGGCACAAATTCCCGAATACGGTCCGCTGTCGTGGTCGGTGCCGGGATGTGTCGACGGTTGGCACGAATTGCTCCAACGCTTCGGCAGCCGGCCGCTCGCCGAGTTGTTGCAGCCCGCCATCGAAGCGGCCGAGCAGGGCTTCCCCGTGTCGGAGATCATCGCGGCGAGTTGGCGCGGCTCCGAGCGGCTGTTGAAGGAATGGCCTGATGCGGCGCGCGTGTATTTGCCCGGCGGGCGAGCCCCCGAAACGGGCGAGTTGGTGACCTTGCCCGAACTGGCGGCCAGCTACCGCCTGATCGCCCAAGGGGGACGCGACGCCTTTTACCGCGGTCCCATCGCCCAGGAAATCGTGCGGTTCAGCGCTCAACACGGCGGTTATTTCACACTCGCCGATTTCACCGAACACACCAGCGAATGGGTCGACCCCGTGTCGACGAATTATCGGGGCCATACGGTTTGGGAACTGCCTCCCAACGGACAAGGCATCGCGGCCTTGCAGATGCTGAACATTCTCGAAGGTTACGATCTGCGCAGCCTGGGGCCGAAAAGTGCCGACTATGTGCATTTGTTCGTGGAAGCCAAGAAGTTGGCGTTCGCCGACCGCGCTCGGTTTTACGCCGACATGGCCTTCAGCCAGGTTCCTGTGGCCGAGTTAATCAGCCCGGCCTACGCGGCAACACGGCGAGCACTCATCGACCCCCAGCGGGCCGCGCTCGACTATCCCCCCGGCAATCCCCAACTCGCGCACGCCGACACGGTGTATCTCACCGTCGTCGACCAGCAGCGGAATTGCTGCTCCCTGATTCAAAGTCTGTATTACGGGTTCGGCTCGCAAGTGGTGCCCGGCAAGGTGGGGTTCGCGCTGCAAAACCGCGGCAACCTGTTCGCCCTCGACGAGCAGCATCCCAACCGCCTCGAACCCCGCAAACGTCCGTTTCACACCATCATTCCGGCATTGGTCACCAAAGACGGCCTTCCCTGGTTTTGCTTCGGAGTCATGGGGGGAGACATGCAAGCCCAGGGGCACGTCCAAGTTCTGGTGAACATGATCGACTTCGGCATGAATCCACAGGCCGCGGGAGATGCCGCCCGGATTCGCCACGACGGTTCACCCACTCCCACGGGTCTCCCCGCCGAACCGAACGGCGGCACCGTGTACCTGGAGAGCGGATTTCCGCCGGAAACTCGCGCGCAGCTTGCGGCCTGGGGTCATCAGGTCCGCGAAACCCAAGGCTCGTTTGGTGGTTATCAGGGGATTTGGATCGACTGGAAACATGGCGTGCTGCACGGAGCATCCGACCCCCGCAAGGACGGTGCCGCGGTCGGCTACTGAGCGGCGGTCGGCTCCCGAGCGCTTCCTGCGAATGCGTCGTGGCGGGCGAACCGGCCGGTCACGACTTACCTTGCCAATGAGTCTCATTACGCTGCCGATGACTCTCGTTACTCGTGCCGAGGAGTCTCGTTACGCTGCAGATGACTCTCGTTACTCTGCCGATGAATCTCATTACGCTGCCGAGGAATCTCGTTACGCTGCCAATGAATCTCGTGACCCTTCCGAGGAATCTCGTTACTCTGCCGAGGAGTCTCGTTACGGTGCCGAGGAGTCTCGTTACGGTGCCGAGGAGTCTCGTTACGGTGCCGAGGAGTCTCGTTACGGTGCCGAGGAGTCTCGTTGCGGTGCCGAGGAATCTCGTTGCGGTGCCGAGGAATCTCGTGACCCTGCCGAGGAATCTCGGTTCAATGCCGCGGCCATCGCCTGAAACATCCCTTCCCACGTGAACACGTGGGCGACGACGGCAATCGGCAATCCGGCCTCTTCCGCGGCGGCGGCCGTGACCGGACTGATGGCGCACAAACGGGTCTTTCGACCGAAATGCCGCCGCGCCGCCGGAGTGGCAAGCCGGGCCACATTGCGGGCAATCGACGGACTCGACAGACCGATCCAGTCCACCTGGCCTGCTTCCAGCAGCGCTTGTTCCGCGGGAGGCCAATGATCGATGTCGCGATTGGTGTACACCACCACCGATTCCACGGTGGCTCCCGCCGCGGCAAGTTGATGCAACAAGACGTCGCGACCACGGTTGGCCCGCGCCCAGAGCACGCGCTGTCCCGCCACCAGCGGTTGTAACGCTGCGGCCAGTGCTTCCGCCCGGTAGTCGGTGGGCACCACGTCGCACCGCAAGCCGAACCGCTCGAAAGCGGCCGCGGTCGAGGGGCCGATCGCCGCGATCCGGCACCGCGACAGCCGCCGTGCATCGCCTCCCCGATGCCACAACCGCTCCAGGAAAGCCGTCACGCCGTTCACGCTGGTGCACAGCAGCCAATCGAAGTCGTGCAGCCGCTCCAGGACCGCATCGACGCTCGACCAATCGTCCGGCGGGCCAATGGCGATGGTGGGCAGCACCACCGGCTGGGCACCGAGTTCCAAGGCCCGTTCGATCGCCGTGTCGGACTGTTCTTCCGGCCGGGTGATGCCAATCAACTGGCCGTACAGCGGACGCTCCTCAAACCATCGAGCCTGGGAGCGGACGCGCACGCAATCGCCGACAATCACCAGGGACGGAGCATGCAGTCCGGCTGCGCGAGCGGCAGCGGCCAGTTCCGCTAGCGACGCCGTAACCGTGCGTTGCAGCGGAGTGGTGGCCCGGCTGACGACGGCTGCGGGAGTGTGTGGGGGCTTTCCCGCGGCGATCAACCGCTGGGTAATCGACTCCAGCCGATGCAAGCCCATGTAAAACACGAGCGTGCCGGGAAAGCGGGCTAGCACGCCGTAATCCAGAGTGGCGTCGGGCTTGGCGGGGTCCTCATGCCCCGTGACGAACGCCACCGCCGAGGAAAATTCGCGATGCGTGAGGGAAATGCCGGCGTATACCGCCGCCGCCGTGGCCGCGGTGATGCCGGGCACGACCTCAAACGGTATTCCCGCTTCGGCCAGGGCCGCCGCTTCTTCCGTCCCCCGGCCGAAGATGAACGGATCGCCGCCCTTCAAGCGGACGACGGTCAACCCTTGCCGCGCCGCTTCGATCAGCCGTGCATTGATGGCCTCTTGATCCAAGCGGGGACCCTGTGGGCCTTCCGTCCGGCAGCTCCGCTCGGCCCGCGCTCGGCTGTGACGCAGCAGCAAGGGGTTGACCAGTCCGTCGTACAGGATGAGATCGGCCTGTTGCAGACATTGCAGTCCGCGGACAGTAATCAGCCCCGGATCACCGGGACCGGCTCCCACCAGGTACACCTTGCCCGGCGCTGAGGAACCCGGCGGTGGATCGTCAGCAGGCGCCATGACGGGACGGGTCTTTTGCGGCAGACGAACGGCAGCACGACCGAATTACTTCTTCTCGACGATCCAAATGTTGCGGAACCGCACCGGATCGCCGTGATCTTGCAGGTAGAGTGCTCCGGGCTTTTGGTCGCGCTGTCCGCCGCCCGGCGTGGTTTTGAGCGGCAAATTGTCGTGGATGACCACTCCATTGTGCTTGATGGTGCAGCGCGCCGGCTCGATCAACTCGCCGTTGGCGTCGAATTTCGCGCCTTGAAATTCGACGTCGTAGGTTTGCCAGGTCAGCGGAGGCAGACACATGTTGACCAGCGGCCGGGAATTGCTGTAGATGCCGCCGCACTCGTTATCCAGCCCTTCCAGTCCGAACGAATCGAGGATCTGGCATTCATATTGATCCTGAAGATACATGCCGCTGTTGCCGCGGGCCTGCCCCGTCGCGTAGGGCATGAAAGGAGTGCGAAATTCCAGGTGCAGAGTGAAGCTGTCGAATTTCTGCCTGGTGCGCGTGCCCACGCCCATCAGCATGTCGGCTTCCAGCTTGCCCGGTTCCCAGGCATCAACATTGGTGCCGTCGAACAGCACGATCGCCCCAGCGGGCGGTTTCATGCCGACCGTGGGGGATTGCCGCTCGATCTTCTGGAGCACGCCTTTTTCGCCGTTGACTTGCACCGTCATTTCCTCGCGGGCGATGGTGGCGGACAAACCTTCACCTTGCAGCTTGGTGACCGCGTCTTGCGTGGCGCCGCTCATCCGCAAGCGGGTCTTGCCGTCCCACCCGGCGCCGGGAAGTCCTCCCCGCAACAGCCACGCCTCGAATTTTCCGTCGCCGCGAGCCACCACCTGTGCTCCGTACTTCGCCTCGCCGACTTCTCCGACATATTCCCCCTGCACCACGAAATCCGGCCCGGCGTCGGCCGGATTCAAAAAGGCGGTCTTCACCTTGGATTCCTGTGCCGCCGCTCCCGCTGCCAAGGCCATCGCGGCCACCACGACCATCGTCTCTCGTAAATAAAGCATGGCACTCCCCGATCACAAACACTGCCGAATGGTGAAAGTTCAGGCAGGAGCAGCTCGCCCCGCAACCCTCAAGCACTGGGGGTAACCGCCATTCCCAACACGTGCAGCCCGCAGTGCCGCCCAACGGCGTCGACCCTCCTGAAAACCCTTCGCGGCGCGATCTCGCCGCACACCGCCATGGCCGATCGTTGAGCATTCCAATTGGTTCACACCGTACCAAGCGTGCTGGTGCCTGTTCAATGTCGCGCGGCGTCAATGTCGCGCGAGGGTGCGGCAGCACCGCGAGCCTCGAGTGCGTTGTCGCCGGGGTGCTGCGTCCGAACGCTGGCGGTGCAAAGCCCGCGGCCAGTTGTGGAAGAAGGGGTGTCCGAGCCGGCGGTGGGGGGAGGGGTGTCGGACGCGGGGAAACCGAACTTGACCCATTTTGGGGCAAAACCTACAAATCGGCCCGCTTCCGGGTCGATGCGGGCTTGATGGAGAGTCCGCTCCCGATGACCTCCAGGTTCGGAGAAGGTCCATCATGGGTGAAGGAAATCCCTTGAGTCCTCGTGGTTTTCTCAACACGGCGGCTGTTCACCGGCTGTGGCTCGGAGTGGGGGGCACCGTGGTGGTGCTTCTGGCTGGTTTGGTGCTGATGCAGTCGTTTCGGGCCCAACCCGGGCAGGCGGCGCCGGAACCGGCCGCGAAGGCCGCCCCCAAGCGCCCCGACGTGGCCCGGGTCGGCAAGGAAACCATCTCTTACGACATGGTTGCCAAGGAGTGCTTCGACCGCTACGGCAAGGAAGTGCTGGAAGACCTCATCAACCGCATGATCATCCAGCAGGCGTGCGAAGAGCACGGCATCACAATTACGGAAGAGCAAATCACCGCGGAGGTCACGCGGATCGCCAAGCGCTTCAACCTGGATGCCGCCGAGTGGTATCGCATGCTGCAAGCCGAGCGGAACGTCTCGCCGCAGCAATACCGCCAAAGCGTGATCTGGCCCATGTTGGCCCTGAAGGCCTTGGCCGGCGAGCAGGTGGACATCACCGAAGAGGAAATGCACAAAGCCTTCGTGCGGAATTACGGTCCACGGGTGAAGGCCAAGTTGATTCTGATCAACAACCCCCGCCGGGCGCGGGAATGCTGGGAAAAGTGCTCGAAGGATCCCGACAACTTCGAGAAATTCGCGCAGGAATACTCCATCGACACCAACAGCCGAGCGCTGGGAGGCACCATTCCGCCGATCCCGCGCTATTCGGGCAACGACGCCCTGGAATCGGCCGCCTTCAAATTGAAGGAAGGGGAGATTTCTGGGTTGATCGAAATCTCGACCGGCACCTACGCCATTCTCAAGTGCGAAGGACAAACCGAGCCGGCGAAGATTTCCTTCGAGGATGTCCGCGACAGCCTGTACGAGGAATTGCTGGAGCAGAAGACGCAGCAGTCGGTGGCGAAGGTCTTTGAAAACCTGAAGAAAAACGCCAAGGTGGACAACTTCCTCACGCAGACCTCGACTGGGCCGAATCGTCCGTTCGCGGCTCAGCCGGCGGGTGCCGCGGTCCAGCAGACTTCGGGCCAAAAGCCGGCCGCCCCCAATACCGCCGCCACCGCGCGGCCTGCCGCGACGAACGGCACGCGACCGGCTGCTTCCCCCGCGCCGGCGAGCGGAACGGCTTCGTCGGCCGGCAAGGCCACGGTTCGGTGAGCACGCCCGAATCGCTCCCGGTTGCCGACCCGCCAGCGATCGCTACCCGATTCCAGAACACGCCGTGGTGTTCCGAACCCGCACCACGGCGTGTTGGTTTGCGCGGCCGGCAAGGGCGACGGTTTAAGCCCAGCGTTTTTTCGTTGGTTTTTCGCCCGCCGAGACAGCGCAACAAAGGACCATCGAAATCCCAGCGACAGGACTTCGCCGGTGCGGTCACGATGCGTCGCCAGGTCGATCACGGCCAAAGGACGGCGCGTCGACGGTGCACCGACAAGGCATCGACGCATTCGGCTCCGTCGGGCAGTGCGGTGCCTGGTGCTCAGTTGGTCATCAGCACGCGATGCATTTCCTCGAGCGTGGTGATGCCCGCGCGGACTTTGCGAATCGTCGATTGCTCCAGCGTTTGCATGCCGTGGCTGACCGCCAGCGTCCGCAATTCGCCGGCGCTGGCGCCCCGCAGAATGGCCAACCGCAGGTCCGCATCGACCGTCATGACTTCGAACACGCCCGTGCGGCCGAGATAGCCCGTTTGGAAGTTGATGTCGCTGGGCACGCCCCGGCGCAGCTTCACGTGTAAGCGTTCCTCGGGAGACAACCCCAGCATCGTGGCTTCGGCGGGATCGGGCACATATTCCTCGAACGACTGCTGACAGATCTTCCGCACCAGCCGCTGCGACAACACGCAGTTCAAGCTGTCGGCGATGAACATCGGCGGCACGTTGAATTCCCGAAAGACATCCACGGTCGACGCCGTGTCGTTGGCGTGCAAGGTGCTGAGGACTTTGACGCCCATCAAGCCCGCGCGGACGGCGATGTGGGCCGTTTCAGGGTCGCGGATTTCGCCGACCATGATCACGTCGGGGTCTTGCCGCAACACGCCCCGCAGGGCGTCGACAAAGCCGAACTCGATCTTTGGATCGACCTGAATCTGGTTGACGCCTTCGATGCGGCGCTCGACCGGGTCTTCAATCGTGACCAGGCTATCGCAGGATTGATTGAGCAATTCCAGGCAACTGTACATGGTGGTGCTTTTGCCGCTGCCCACCGGACCAACGCTCAACACCATGCCGTGCGCGAGCCGCAGGGCCTTCTGCAACAAGGCGACTTGCGCATCCTCGAGGCCCAGGTCTTCGAGGCGATGAAACGTGGAGTCGTCGGGCATCAGCCGCAACACCAGCCGCTCGCCGTAGATGGTCGGGCAGCTTCCTACGCGGACATCCCGCTGATGCTTGAGGGCCGCGCTGCTGATGTGGCCATCCTGGGCGAAGCGGCGTTCGGTGATGTCCATGCCAGCCATCAGCTTCACGCGGGAGACCACCTGCGACATCATTTCCGGCGGCAATTGCAGTACGTCGTGCAGCAGCCCGTCAACCCGCAGCCGCACGCGCAGCCCCATTTTGGTGGGATCGAGATGGATGTCGGTGGCCCGCAATTGGAACGCGCGTTCCAGCAGCAAATCGACCAGCGGGGCCGGTCCCACCAGGTCGACGAGTTCCCGTAGTTCTTGCTGCAAGGCCTTTTGGCGAGTTTCCAGCGAAGCAGGCAGAGACATCACAAGTTCCTTTGCGCCGGGATGCAGGTTGTTCGTCAAGGTTGGGCGGCATCGGTGCTATCCGCCGGGACCGAATCCGCCGTGGACGGGACGGAAGCGGCATCTTCGGCTGCCGAGGGGGCACCAGCCGCCTGGTTGGGTGCCGCCTCGACCGTCGAGGCGGACGGCGACGAACCAGCCCCTCGATCCGCGGGAGTGCTCATCGCTCCCAGCAGAAACACGCTCGCCAGGAGCAGCGCCAGGCTGCTCAACACCACGGAAACTCCCAAGGTGCGATTGGGCCCCGACCCCATCAAACCGCCGGCCAAACCCAGGCAAAACGCCACTCCCGCCGCACCGAATTGCAGCCATGCGGCCACCGGCAAGGGGAGCCAGGCAGCCTTGGTCAGCACGGCCGCCAAGCCGGCCACCGACACGGCCACACACACGCTGCCCAGGATTCCCAACCATCGGCTGGTCGCCGCGGCGGCCGGGGATCCCCAGCCTAATTCCGCCAGGGCATCGTTCATGTCGTCGGTGATGACCCACAGTTTATCGAGGCCGGCCAGCGTCAACACTTCGCGAACCAACGGGTCGCGAGCCACCACCACCATTTTGCCGTGACGTTCCTTCACCACCTTGAACAACCGTACTACCAGAGCGACCTGGGCACTTCCCATGTAATTCAAGAGGGACAGGTCAACCAGCAGCGACGGAGCGGGTACGGCCAGCAACCGCTGCACGACCTCGGTGCCGATCAGTTCGATATCGGACCAGGGCGTCTCATTCATTTCCGGCAATAAAGTCACCGTGGTGCGGCGGCGGTCTTGTTCCAGGCGGTAGGGAGGAGTCTTCGTCATCCGAGCGGCCCGTTGAAGGGAACATGCATTAATCAGCGCGGCGGAATACGTAACATGCGAAGCGAGGGGAATACCGTTCAGAAATCGGAGGCACTTGCCGAGGTGACGGGGTTCTCGCGTGGCAACGGAGTTTCCGGAATCGCCGACGGACGCGAACGGACAACGTCCAACGATTCTGCCTTGCCGTAGGGTCGTATCTTTGTGACAGCGATCCATTCCGGCAATAGTTCCGCGTCGGGTTTTACCAAAAAAGCACAAATGGCGGGCGCTGCGGAGATGGTTGGAGCGGCTGGCGGCAGATGCCGAACTCTGCGGGAGAGCGTACCCTGCGTCCGCACGGCGTGCCGGGAACGCCGTGCAGTTCGGTGACCAGGATGCTTCACGCCTCGCGACGTGGATGGTCGAGCTTGGCACCGTGGTCGACACCGCCATTTCGCCGCTTCCGCCTTTCGAGCGTAAGGGGGTTGCCAGGAATCTGTTTGACACTGGATTTTTACCGACGGTAGCATAACTTGACTGGAAACCGCTGCGCGGGGGTGCGTCAACAAGGAAGATCTTCCGGCGTTCTTCCGCGTCGTCGACACGGGGCAGCGACTCCCGGCAAAAGCAGGCGGCTTTCCTCAACGCCCGTAACGAGAAACAGGCCGGCTCGATTTCCGCTCATTCCCGGACGTTCGTCGTCAACCCAGTTCCAATCATCCGTCGAGACCCTGTATGAATCGCCTCAGCCGAGTGTTGGCGGTGTTTGTGACAGTGGCCAGCCTGGGGTATGCGGCGTTTGTCCTGGCGCTCGTGAACGGCGGTCCCAACTGGGAAGCCTTGGCGGGCGCCAAATCCGTCACCGAAAACGTGGCCATCGCTCCCCCGCAACTGCCCGATGGTCCCTACACGGCGACGCATCGCCTGACGGGAGATCAGTTGAAATCGTCGAAAGTGCTCGCCGAAGTGGTGATTGCCAGCCAGAAGCGCGTCCTCGACGACCTCAACAAACAAATTCAAGACCTCGAGCAGGTCATTGAACCGCTGAAGCAACGCATTGCCGCCGCCCAACGGGACATCGACGTCGACCGCAGCGGGTTGAATGCCCGGTCGGAAGCGTGGACGGCCCGGCTGCGGCAGTTGGCGCAAGAGCTCGATGCCGTCAACGCCGACTTGCAAGCCCGGGTGACCGAGGCCACGCAAGTGGGACGGGACTTGGAAGAGCGGCGGTTCGAAGTGTTGCGTTTGCAGAATCAGCTCGAGCTGCTGCGCGACGACTTGTTCGCCGCCCAGGAGCAGCGGCGGGCCTTGGAAGACGAGTTGACGCAGTTGCTGGAGGCACAGCAGCGGCTGGAGCGTCGCCGCCAGCAGTTGCAGGAACGGCTCGGTGAAAAATACTGATTGACAGTCCGTGCGCCGCCGTCCGACGGGACGCGGAAGGTCGAGCGGATGCCTGCTTGTCGGAAGGATGGAACATGACTTTTCTCGGCAAAGTGCTGGTGGTCGTCCAGTTGGGTCTCGCGGTGTTGTTCATGGCCTTTGCCGGCGCGGTGTTTACGTCCCAGGTGAACTGGCGCGCGGCCCACGAACAGGCCAAAAAAGCCTTGGACGCCGCGCAATCCAAGGCGCAAACCGATTTGAATGCCCTGCAAACGCAGTTGGACCAACTGCAACAGCGCTACAATCAATTGCTGAATGAAAAGACGGCGCTGGAAGGACAGGTGACGACGCTGACCGACGACAACAAGCGGCTCGATGCGGATAACAAGGCGCTGAAGATTGAAGTCGACGTCGCCCGGACCGCTGCCCAGTTGGCGACGCAGGAAGCCGAGGAACGCAGCGCCGAGTCGAAACTCCAGCGGGCGCGGAATGCCGAATTGAACGACAGCCGCAATGCCACGGTCGCCGAACTGAACGCCGAGCGGGATCGGATTTTCGCCCTGCAATTGGAGCTCGCGCAGATCAAGCAGAAGGAAGCCAAACTGCTGAAAGACCTCGCGGTGATGCGGAATTACCTCGCCTCGAAAGACCTGCCCACCGATCCCAAGCTGATGACGGTGGGGTCGGCCCCTCCGCCGCCGGTCGATGGCAAAATCCTCGAGGCCCGGCCGGCAGCCCGCGGCCAGCGGATGTATGTGGAAGTGTCGCTGGGTCAGGACGATGGTCTGGTTGTGGGCCACGAGATGACCGTGTACCGCGGCGACAAATACAAGGGCAAGATCCGGCTGGAAGACGTTCGTCCCGACAAGTCGGTCGGCGTCGTCGTCGAAACCGCTCCCAACAGCAAGATCGAGAAGGACGATTATGTCACCACGCGGCTCTAGCGAAGGTCCGGCGCCGGACATTTACGTCGGACTGCTGTTTGCGTCCTTGTTCGCGCTGTTGATGAGCATCTTGTTCTTGGTGCTCGAGCTGAACAAGTACGAGTGGAAGATCGCGCCGTGACATCCGCGGCACACCGGCTGGGAGGGAGCACATCCCGCCGGGCTGTGACGCTTGGATGCAGACGGAAGTTCCTCCCAGGTGCTGCGGCGCAAGTCCGCCGGGTCGGAGATGACGCCGTCGGCGAATGTGGACAGAAGCGACGCTCATTCCGCTTCCGCGCGCCGGGCAGGGCACGTTCGGCAAATCTTGCCGATTGCGTCTTGTCCCTGAGGCAGATTCTCGCTACAACTCCGCCGCCCCGCGGGCGGCGCGCAGTGGACGTTCGTGCTTCCATTGTGTTGGGGATCCGTCTGGCATCCATCGTCCAAGGGGGCGGCCGTGGTCGCGCGGGGCGATCCCCGCGGAGTTCTGGCCGCACAGATTGACATTTCGCTTTGCCGTGAGCAGGGATGTTTCACCGGCTGCGCCACTGGGTATGTCCGCACCTCGCCGTTGATTTGGGAAGCGCGAACACGCGGATCGCGATTCCTGGCGAGGGAATCGTGCTTGACGAGCCTTCAGTGGTGGCCTTGCAGCGCGGCTGCCGGCGGGTCTTGGGCCAAGGCACGGCCGTCGGCAAGCTGGCCCGGCAAATGCTCGGCCGCACTCCCGACAATATCACCGCGGTTCGCCCCGTTCGTGACGGCGTGATTACCGATTACGAGCTTTGCGAGGCGATGCTGCACTACTTTTTGCGAAAGCTAGGGCGGCGAACACCCGGCATTCGTCCGCGACTGGTGATGCCGGTCCCCGGACACATCACTCCCGTCGAGCGCCGCGCCGTGTTGCACAGTGCCGAACGCGCGGGAGCGGGTCAGGTCACGCTGGTGCCCGTCGCCAAGGCCGCGGCCATCGGCGCGGGACTCCCCTTTTCCGAGCCGTTGGCAAATCTGATTTGCGACATCGGCGGCGGCACCACCGAGGTGGCCGTGCTGAGCTTGGGGCAAATCGTGGCGACCCGTTCGCTCCGCGTCGCCGGAGACGAAATGGACGAAGCCATCGTCGAGTATGTCCGCCGGCATTACTCCTTGAAAATCGGCGAATCGACCGCCGAACAACTCAAGCTGCGCGTCGGATGCGCGGCCCCGCTCGATCAGGAATTGACGGCGGAACTGAGCGGCCTGGACCTGGTGAGCGGCGTGCCCCGCAAGGCCATCATCACCAGTGAAGAAGTCCGTGCGGCCCTGGCGGATCCCTTGGAAGTGATTCTGCGGTGCATTCAATCAGTCATCGAGCAGTGCGCTCCCGAGCTGGTGTCGGACCTGGCCGACACCGGCCTGGTGTTGACCGGCGGAGGATCGCAATTGCCAGGGCTGGAGTTGTTCATGCGTCAACGGCTGGGAATTCCCGTGCGGGTGATGCCGGAACCACAGCGGGTTGTGGTGCGCGGTGCCGCGATTTGCGCCGAACATCTCGACCGCTGGCGACAAGGGCTAGAAACCGAAGCGGCCTAGGATGCCCTCCCGGCACGACCGCGGCGGTGCCGGCGCGACCGCGGCGGTGCCGGTGCGACTCCTGCGGGACAAGCGAGGAGCACGGTGGTCCTCACGTCGAGTCGGTGGTTTGTGCGGTCTGCTGAAGCGTTTCGTCCCCAACAAGGAACTGCCGAATGGCGCCGCGCGTCAGGACGGCCTGGTTGTTTGCAGCAGCGGCGCTCCTCGCGGCCGCCGTGCTGTGGCACGCGCCTCCCGCGTTGGCCAGGCAGGTACAAGTTGCCACCCTGGATGCCTTGCGGCCGGGCTGCCGGTGGTGGCAATGGCTGGCGGGGACCATTCAAACCTGGCGGGCAGCCCGCGAGACGGAAACGATTCGCGAACTGCGAGAACGGCTCGCGCAAACGGAAGCGGCTTGCCAACGCCAAACCGAACGGGTGGCGCGATTGTCCGCGGAAATCGCCACGCTGCGGGAAAGGGCGGCAGCCTGGCAACCAGCCTATTCCGGCACGTCGTCGGAACGGTTGTTCATTCCCGGGTTGGTGGAAGCCGGCGTGCTCGGCGGCGGCATCGCCGCCGCCTGGCGCGACGGCCGCGTGCTCGACCGCGGTTGGAAACATGGTGTGCGGGAATCCGCTCTGGTATTGCACAGCCGGCAGCCATTGATCGACCTCGGTGCCGCCGCGGAAATCTCCCCCGAGGATCCGCTGCTGTGGGGACAGGCAATCATCGGCAAGGTGCACGCGGTGGGACGTTGGACGAGCACATATCTATCCATCACCGATGTGGATTACCGCGGACGCGCCCAACTCTTACGCGACAGTGCACAAGGCCCCGTTTGGGGAGCACAAGGGTTGCTGCGCGGCGATGGCCAGGGACGGTGCCGGCTGGAAGGCATTCCCATCGAAAACGCCGTGCGCGTCGGCGATCTGGTGTGTTCGGCGGAGCGCGATGGTGCGTTGCCCTTGCCCTTGTTCTACGGCCGCGTGATCGCTGCGCAACCCGCGCCGGGCGAGCGCGAGTGGTCGCTGATCGTGGAACCGGCGGCCCAACCGTCCTGCCTGACTCACGTCCAGGTGTTGCGCGCAGCGCTCAATCCGGCCCGCTATTGGGGAAACTGAACATGGAAACTTCCACACGATCCGAAACACTGGTTCCGCTTCCACGACCACGGGCGGAACCTCTTCTCGTTGCGTCGTCGTGCAGCCGGAGCCGCACCCAGGGCCAGGACGCCAATGCCCTCGAACGTCTGAGGAATCCGTCGTTGCAGACCGGCGTTGGCTCGGTCGCGAGCGCGGCTCGATGAGTTGCCGAGGGATCCGCCGTGCCGCTGATCCGTCTTGGTTAATGCCTCGAACGCTGTCCACAAGGAATACGCCACCATGTCCGCGCGAATCGGGCATCTGTTGCTGTTCGCGGCGGCGGCGTATGGGGCATGTACGCTGCACGTCGTCGGAGAAGGACCGGTGGATTGGGTATCGGCCCTGGCCGCCACGGTGGTAGCGCGCGCCTCTGTGCGGCAGGCGATGACGGCAACCGTCGTGCTGGGATTGTTGCGGGACGCCCTGTCTCCCATGGGCCTGGGACCGCACCTGGCGGTCTACACCGTGCTGGCAGCGCTGATGTTGACGCTGGTTGCCGATGTCTCACGACACCACGGACTGACCAGCGTTTGGTTCGCGGGGTTGTTCGCCGCGGGGACCAGTCTCCCGGAGGGCCTGCTCAGTCGCGGCGACGTGCCCTTCCTATCGCTGTTGCACCGTGCTGCCGAACGGGGCGTCGGCACGGCCGCCGGTGTGCTGACCTGCGTGCTGCTAGCTGGAATTCTGCGCCGATTGTGCGCTGGCCCCCCTGCCGCCGCGCCGTTGGCGCTGTCTAATCGTTGGAAGATGTTGACCGAGTGACCGTTCGCCGATTGCCGTTCGCTATTCTCCGTGCACCGTTTGACTTTCGACCATTGCCACTCGCCGCTCACCGTTGGCCGGTAACCTGATTGGCACGATCGACCGCCGGCGTGAACGAAACCGCTGAGTTTCTTGTTCATCCACCGCACCTTGTTCATCCACAGCGCCTTGTTCATCCACCGCACCATGTCAAGCCGCCTGCCTGTGGACTGGCCATCGACTGCCGAGCCGCCGCCGGACACGCTCGACGCCGATCCCGCGCGGCGAATGGGATGGCTGGCGATCTGGTTCACGCTGCCTTTATTCGCCGTGGCGCTCCGTTTGGCCGACCTGCAAGGCCGCTTGCAGCCCTTATTTCTCGAAGTCTTCGCTCAAACGCGCACGGTGGAAGAAGACCTGCCCGCTCGCAATGGCCGCATCCTTGGGTCGGATGGTGCGGTGCTGGCCGACGACGTTACCAGTTACGACCTGCTGGTGCATTACCGCTGGCTGGAAGAACCTCCAGATCCTCAGTGGCTCCGCCGGCAAGCCTGGTCCCGCCTGTCGCGAACCGAACGGCGCCAATCGGCACTTGTCGCCCATGAAATGATGCAGGCTCAAGCTCGCCAACACCGCCTGTGGGACGAGTTGTCTTTGGTGACGGGAATTCCCGCCGCCGAGTTGGATCAGCGGCGACAAGCCATTCAGGATCGCGTCGAGGAGATTCTGTGGGCGGTGGAGCAGCGCCGCGCCGAACAACACGCTGCCTCCGCGACCAGCGCGACACCGCTTCCCTCCGCACGGCCCAACGCCGCGTGGGCGGAATGGCTGCTGCACCTCTGGCGCCAGTTCGAGGCGGCCTTGACCCAACCGCCGGCACGCTCCGACCACGAACCGCTCGTCATTCGCGAGCAGGAAACCTTCCATCTGGTCGTCGCTGGAGTTTCGGCGGAAGTCGCTACGGAGATCGAAGCCCATCCAGAGCGCTATCCAGGAGTCAAAATCGCCGTGCGAACCCAGCGGATTTATCCGCAAGGAGAATTGGCTGCCCATCTGGTCGGTTCGCGCGTGGCCGCTGCCGAGGGGCCACGCGTATCCACGGGTCGCGGCGGACTCGAACGCCAGTACGACCATCTCTTGAGTGGTCGGCGCGGCAGGAAAAGAACGGTCATGAATCGACACGGCGAAGTGCTGAGCACCAACATCGTGTCGCCCGCCCAACATGGCCGCGACATCGTGTTGACGCTCGACTTGCCCCTGCAACGCCGCGCCGAACAGTTGCTCGATGCCGCTTTGCGGCGGCGACCACCCGCCGAGGCGGCGGACGACGAACCGCCGCGTTCGGGGCCTGCAAGTCCGGAACTTCCGCAAGGCGGCTGCATCGTCGCCTTGGATGTGCACACCGGGGCCGTGTTGGTGGCCGCCTCCGCTCCGCGGTTTGACGCCAATCTGCTCGTCGCACCCGATCCGGAGCGCTGGCAAGCAGCACTCAGCGACCCGCGAAAACCGTTCTTTCCGCGGGCGACCCAGATGGCCCTCGCGCCCGGTTCGGTGTTCAAAGTGGTCGCCGCCGTGGCGCTGCTGGAAAGCGGCGTGTACGACCCCCACTCCTCCATCTTCTGCCGCGGATTTCTCGATCGTCCCGATCAACATCGTTGCCTCACGTTTCGCCATTACGGTTACGGACACGGTCCGGTCGATCTTGGCGACGCCTTGTGCCGCTCCTGCAATGTCTACTTCTTCCAGGGAGTTCGCCGTGCCGGAGCCGATGTGCTGGTCGACTGGGCCCAGCGCTTGGGAATTGGTCGTCCCACGGGCATCGATGTGCCCGGGGAGACGGGAGGGCGCTTGCCGTCGCCTGGTGCCAACGGTGGTCGCCGCTGGTACGCGGGGGACACGCTGGGATTGGCCATTGGCCAGTCCTCGCTGACAGTGACCCCCCTGCAAGTGGCGCGGTTGATGGCGGCCATCGCCAATGACGGCGAACTGGTCACTCCGCATCTGGTGGCTTCCGCGGGACCGGTCGCGATCTCCGCTGCCACAGCCGTGTTGGAGACCCGGCCGCAATTCGCGCATCCCGAACCAGTGCCGATTTCCGGCCTCCACCAGAACACCCTGGCCGCCATTCGCGCGGGGCTGCACCGCGTGGTCCATGATCCGGAAGGGACGGGCTATCATTCCGTGAGGCTGGCGGACGTGCCGATTGCCGGCAAAACCGGTACGGCCGAAGTGGGGGGCGGCCTTCCCGACCATGCCTGGTTTGCCGGTTATCTGCCAGCCGATCAGCCGCGGATTGCCTTGGTCGTCGTGCTGGAACATGGCGGCAGCGGCAGTCGTGCCGCCGGTCCCCTCGCACGCGAACTGGCACAGGCCATGGTGGAGGCGGGCGTGATTTCCGGGAATAATGCAGTGACGGCCCGGGAGTCGGCCGTGTCGGGCCGCTGAATCCTCGTGACACCGAAACGACCCTGCGTCAGCGCTGTGCGCAGTCCCTGCGATGAACCGCTCACGAAAAACGCGGATTGTGCTGGCCATGAGCGGCGGGGTCGACAGTTCGGCCGCCGCCGTCTTGTTGCAGCGGCAAGGCTACGAAGTCATCGGTCTGTTCATGCGCTCGGGCGCCGCGGAAGATTCCACCTGCGCAACCGAGTCGGCAAGCGCGACGGCGACCCCCGCGGCGTTGCCCGTCCTCGCGCCGCGGTCGCACAAGCAGGGTTGTTGTAGCGCGGCCGATGCCGCCGATGCGCGGCGCGTCGCCGACACCCTCGATATCCCCTTCCATGCCCTGAATTTTCGCGATGCGTTCGGCCGAATTAAGGACTACTTTGCCGATGAATACCTGGCCGGCCGCACTCCCAACCCCTGCGTGATGTGCAACAACTGGCTGAAGTTCGGCCGGTTGTGGGACTTCGCCCGACAAGTGGGTGCCGAGGCCATCGCCACCGGGCATTACGCCCGGATTGCGCACCGGGGCGGCCGTCCCGCGCTGCTGCGCGGCCGCGATCGGGCGAAGGATCAGTCCTACGTGTTGTTCGGCATCGCCGCCGACCTGCTCGATCGGATCGTGTTTCCGGTCGGAGACTCGACCAAGGCGGAAATTCGCGCGCTGGCCGCCGAGGCCGGTTTGCGGGTCGCCGACAAGCCGGACAGCCAGGAAATCTGCTTCGTGCCCGACCACGATTACGCGGGCTTTCTGCGACGACATCGCACGTTCGGCGACACGTCCGGCGAATTTGTCGATCCGCAGGGACGGGTACTCGGCCGGCATCCCGGTTATGAACGATTCACCATCGGCCAGCGGCGGGGCTTGGGCTTGACGTTCGGCGAACCCCGTTTTGTCGTGCGGATCGAACCCGACTCGCGTCGCGTGGTCCTCGGCACGAAAGCCGACCTGGCGTGTTCCGGATTGGAAGCCGATCGGTTGAATTGGTTGGTGGACGACGTTCCCAGCCAATTCGATTGCTTCGCGCAGATCCGCTATCAGCACACACCCGCTGCCTGCGAAGTCACACGGCACGACGACCGTCGGCTGACCGTGCGATTTCAGGAACCGCAATTCGGCGTGGCGCCGGGACAGGCGGTGGTGCTGTACGCCGATGATCAGGTATTGGGCGGGGGCTGGATCGCCCGCGGCTTGCCCTGCGCTCGCTGAAAAGATGCTGCGCATCGGCGGAAGGGGTGCGGCGCAACCGATCGCGGGGCAGTCGTTGCAAGGAGGGTTTTCGACGACGGTGGTCGAGAAAGGTTTTCGTGGAAAGTGCTCGGGGAAGATCCGCGGCCGGCTGGTTTGGGCCAGTCAGACCAGCCCCAAGCGTGCTTTCAGGTCGGCCAGTTCGCGCGGCGGAATGCGGAATGCCTCGACCGGAACGGGAAAGCCCTGGCTCCGAAGGGTTTGGAGGCGGGTCATCACGGCGGCGCCATACAGCAGGTTGTACCCCACCACGGTGACGGAACGGTTTTCCGGCCGCTCCAGGAAGGTGCCTTTCGTCCACTCATTGAAGGCCCCCATGGCTGGTCCGCACCAGATCTGATAGTCCAACCGGCGCTCCGGAAGACCTTGATTGGCCCACCGCGAAGACTGTCCCAGATACCAGCGGAACACCAGGGCCATCTTGTGCTTGGGGTCCTTTTCGGCCTTTTTGATTTGGGCGGGATCGCGCTCCTGAAAATATCGCACCGTGCCGTTCCACACGTCGTCGAGCGAGGTTTTGAAGATCGACTTCTCCAGCGCCGCCCGTTCCGCCGCGGGAATCGCTTCCAGACTCGGATATTCGCGATACAACTCGTACAGCCTGGTGGCCCGCATCGGGAACATGGTGCCCCGCTTCAACACCTGCACTTTCACGCCCATTTCGAACATGTCGGCGGCGGGACACATGGTGGTATCGGCCTGCTCGGCATCCGCCAGCATTTGCCGCACGGCGTCGCAAGTGCCCGATTCCACGCAGGCCTGGTTGACGGAACCCACCAGCACATAGGCGGCGCCCATGGCAAAAGCCGCCGCCGCCGAAGCCGGAGTGGCAATGCCCCCCGCCGCGCCCACGCGGAGGGGTTGAGCGAAGCGATACTGGGACATCGCGCGATCGCGCACTTGCAGCATGGTGGGGATCAACGTGACGGCGGGACGATTGTCGGTATGGCCGCCCGAATCGGCTTCCGCCGTGAGGTCTTGCGCCACGGGAATGTGCTCGGCGAGTTGTGCCTGCTCGAGGGTCAGACATCCCTGCCGCACCAGTTCGGACAGCATCTTGGCCGGCGGAGGCGCGAAGAACTTGGACGCCACCTCCACGCGCGAGACCTTCGCGAACAACCGGTTCGGCGTGACGATTCGCCCATCGGGACCCCGGTGAATGCCGTGCGTGCGGTAACGCACCACGTTCAGCGTCAAGTCGAGAAACGCCGACGCCTCGGCGAGCCGGACGCCTCTCCGCAGATACAAGTCCACCACGCCCCGTTCCAGCTCGGCATCGTGCGGGCTGTGAATCAGATTGAAGCCGTAGGGCAGCCCGGGAATGTTGGTTTGAATGCGGTCGATGGCCAGTTCCACGCGGTCGAGGCTCAGCCCCGCGGCGCCGAAGATCCCCAGCATGCCGGCGGGTGCCAGCGCCTCGACAATCGCCTCCGAGCCGATTCCTGCCGCCATGCCGCCGGAGACATACGGGTAGCGCAAGCCATGATCGGCACAAAACGCCGGGTCGCCGAGGTATTCGGGATGCACAGGGGGCACAAAGCCCACGACGGGATAGGCGCGGCTGTCGTGCGGGGTGGTTCCAATCACCCCTTCTCCGCCGCGAGCCAGGGCCAGGCCTTGCGTGGTGTTGACGATGTACAGCGGTTCGGACAGTTCTTGAAGGGCATCCGAAACCGACTGCGGATCGAGGGCCAAGGGAATGCCGTGGGAGGTCCACCAACCTAGCAACGAGGGGGTAACGGCGGCGTTCATCGACTTCCTTGAGGTCTGCCCGACGTCCAGATGTCCGCGAGGCCCCGCCTCGGGGGCTGATCGGCTCGTGGGCCGAATTATACTATCCGCGCCGGCACGTGGGGATGAACGGCACGTGGAGATGCACGGGGATCGCCAGGAACCCCGGGGATGAACGGAGGTCGTGGGGGAATCTCTTGTGCGGCGCATGCCGGAACGTCCAACCGCAACCACCGGATCCGAACCGCAAAGGGTTCCAGGTCGATCGGGTGGTAGGCTGACGGTTGGTTGATTCGTGCATTGACGGGTGGTTGATTGATGGCGGGTGGATTCGTTGGTTCGCACCATCGCAATCGGCTCGATGTCGGCTACAATGTGGGGTCGTTTTTGACCAGGTGCTGATCCATCCCGCGAGCGACATCCCGCACATGGCTTCGGAAATCGCAGATGCCGTCGCCGCCGACGATGTGGGCGTAGGACTGGTCCAGACGCAGTCCATCGAGTTGTTCGAGCCGCCGCACAAGCTGGTGCTCGACAGCGGCGAAACATTCGGTCCCATCAGCGTGGCGTACGAAACCTACGGGGAACTTTCACCCAAGAAGGACAATGCGGTCTTCGTCTGCCACGCGCTGACGGGGGACGCGCACGTCGCCGGCAAGCATCACCCCGACGACAAGAAATCGGGTTGGTGGGATGCGCTCATCGGTCCCGGCCGCGGGTTGGATACCAACCGCTATTTCGTGATTTGCGCGAATGTGCTGGGGGGCTGCCAGGGGACCACCGGACCGATTACGACCAATCCCGCCACGGGTCGCCCCTACGGCATGACGTTCCCGTTCATCACCGTGGGAGACATGGTCACGGTGCATTACGAACTGGTGCGGGCCTTGGGCATCGAGCGGCTGCTGTCTGTGATCGGCGGCAGCCTTGGCGGCATGCAGGTGCTGGAGTGGGCCGCCCGGTATCCCGAGTCGTTGTGCTCCGCCATTTGCCTGGCGGCCGCCGCCAAGCTGTCGGCACAGGGCATCGCCTTCAATGCCGTCGGCCGGCGCGCCATTTTCGCGGACCCCAATTTTCAGAACGGCAACTACTACAGTGCCGATGGGCCGCGCAAATACGGCGAGGAAGGTCCGCGGTATGGGTTGGCGCTGGCGCGGATGCTGGCCCACATCACGTATTTGTCGGAAGTGTCGATCGAACGGAAATTCGGCCGGAGATTGCAGCACAGCGACCAGCATTCGTATGAACTGCTCAAGGAAACCGAATTCCAGATCGAGAGCTATCTGCATTACCAGGGCAAGCGGTTCATCGAACGGTTCGATGCCAACAGCTACCTGTACCTCACGCGGGCCATGGATTATTTCGACCTGACCGCCCGCTACGGCTCGCTGGAACAGGCCCTCGGACGGACCGAGGCGCGCTTTCTGGTGGCCTCGTACAAAACCGACTGGTTGTTTCCGTCGTCGCAAAGCCGCGAAATTGTCGCCGCGCTGGTCAAGGCCCGCCGGCATGTCACCTACCTCGAACTGGATAGCGTCTTCGGCCACGATTCGTTTCTGATCGAAGTGGACCAACTGGCGGAATTGGTGATTCCCTTTTTGCGGGAAACGTACCGGCATGCCACGCGGCGGTGATGGCCTTCGTCCTGCACGAACCTCGTCTTATGACCGTCAAACGCTACTGCTACATCGACCCTGAAGCCGCCCTCATCGACCGGCTGTTGATGGACCAGATCGAGCGCGGCAGCCGCGTGCTCGATTTGGGCTGCGGGGATGGGCGGTTGCTGTGCCGCTTGCGCGATGAACTGGAGTGTTCGATTCTGGGCATCGAACTGGATCACCAGCAGGTGGTGGCCTCGATCTGCAAGGGGGTGCCGGTGATTCAGGGGGACCTCGATGAGGGTCTGCAAGAGATTCCCGACGGCGCCTTCGATTACGCCGTCCTCAGCCAAACCTTGCAGCAGGTGCTCAAACCCAAGGAATTGTTGCAGCAGATGTTGCGGGTGGCGCGCAAGACGCTGGTGGTGGTCCCCAACTTTGGTCACTGGCGCGTGCGTTTGCAATTGCTGCTGACCGGGCGCGCGCCGGTGACGAACACCCTGCCCTACGACTGGTACAACACTCCGAACCTGCACTTGCTGTCGATGTTGGACTTTCGCGATCTGATCGCGCGCATGCAGATTCGCATCGTCCGCGAAATTCCGATCGTTCGGGGCCGGCCGGTCCCCCGCGCCTGGGCCGCCAATTTGCGAGCCGATAGCGCCTTGTTCGTGTTGGAGCAAGCCGCGGAGACGGCTCCCGCCGCGTCCATCCAGCCCCCGCCGAATGGCTGACGCCCCCAGAAGCGCGGGATGGTTGGTGGTGGAGAACGGCAAGCCGCTCGCGGTGCGGTAGGGGGCAAAGCGGGTGCGTTCGGCGCGGTTAGCGGAAGTCGCGCGAGCGAATGGCCGTTCCCGCGACGGCAGCCGTGAGGTCTTCCAGGTGGTCGACCACGAGGTGGCTGACTCGGTCTTGCCGTTGCAGAAGCCCCCGGGCGATCAGTGCGCCGGCTCGTCGGGCGGTGCGGTGGAACCGTTCCCAGGTCGCCTGATGGACCACCAGATTGGCGGTGCCGGTTTCGTCCTCGAGGGTCATGAAGGTAATCCCCTTCGCCGTACTGGGACGCTGCCGCAGCAAGACCAGCCCGGCCACCCGGTATTTGCGATCCGGTTCGAGCGTTGCCAGGTCGCTCGTCCGCACCACTCCTTGTGCCGCGAGGGTCTCGCGCAGGAATTGCAAGGGATGAGCACGGAGCGATAACCCCGCGCTGCGATAATCGGCGATCACTTCCTGGGAGGGGGACATCGGGGGCAGACGAACTTCCGGTTCCATCTCGTCGCGGTCGTACAACGGGGCCGCTTCCCGCAAAGCCAGCGCATGCCAGGCGGCCAGGCGGCGGGAACAGCCCAGTCCGGCGAAGACATCGGCCTGTGCCAGTTGCACGAGGACCGCGGCCGGCAGCTTCGCCCGTTCTCGCAAATCGGCCAACGAGCTGAACGCCCCCCTCTGCCGCGCGGCGATCAGCCGCTCGACGTGGTCTCGCCTCAGCCCCGTGATCATCCGAAAACCCAGGCGCACGGCCAGCGTGCCGTCGTCTCGCCGCTCCAACGTGCAGTCCCACTCGCTGGCATGAAGCTCGACGGGACGCACCTCCACGCCGTGCCGGCGGGCATCGGCAACAAGCTGCGCGGGAGCATAAAACCCCATCGGCTGGCTATTGAGCAAAGCGGCCAGAAACGCCGCCGGGTGATGCCGCTTGATCCATGCCGAGGCATACACCAACAACGCGAACGAAGCGGCGTGGCTTTCGGGGAAGCCATACTCTCCGAACCCCCGAATCTGCCGATAGAGCTGCTCGGCAAACTCGCGGGTGTAGCCGTTGGCCACCATGCCGGCGATGAGTTTCTGGTGGAATTGTTCGATGACGCCGGTCTTCCGCCAGGCCCCCATGGCCCGCCGCAACTGATCGGCTTCCCCCGGCGTGAAGCCGGCGGCCACCACCGCCAACCTCATGGCCTGCTCCTGAAATAACGGAACGCCAAGCGTCTTGTGCAGCACGCCGCGCACCGCCGCGCTGGGATAGGTTACGGCTTCCTCGCCTTTCCGCCGCCGCAAATACGGATGAACCATGTCTCCCTGAATTGGTCCCGGGCGAACCAGGGCCACCTCGATCACGAGGTCGTAGAATGTCTGCGGCTTCAACCGGGGCAGCATCGCCATCTGGGCGCGGCTTTCGATCTGAAACACGCCCATGGTGTCGGCCTTCTGAATCATGCGGTACACCGCCGGGTCTTCGGGGGGAATCGTGGCCAACGTCACCTGCTGGCCGGTGTGCCGTTGAATCAGGTCCAGCCCCTTGCGCAGAGCGGTCAGCATGCCCAACGCGAGACAATCCACCTTCAGAATGCCCATGGCGTCGAGGTCATCTTTGTCCCATTGCAAGACGGTCCGTCCCGGCATGGCGGCGTTTTCGAGGGGAACCAGTTCACACAACGGCCGGCGGGTCAGCACGATCCCGCCGACATGCTGGGAGAGGTGCCGGGGAAAACCGAGGATTTCTCCCACGAGATGGATCAATTGCCGGCCCAGCCGAGAGGCGGGATCGAAGCCCGTTTCCCGGAATCGGGCGGCGAGTTGCTCGCTGCCGTCGACGTGATCGAGCGCTTGGGCCAAGGCGTCGATGCACTCGGGCGACAGTCCCAGCGCTTTGCCGACGTCGCGCACGGCCGATCGGGGACGATACGTGACGACCTCCGCCGTCAGCGCCGCCCGCTCCCGGCCGTACTTCTCATACACGTATTGCAAGACTTCCTCGCGGCGTTCGTGCTCGAAGTCGATGTCGATATCGGGAGCTTCGTTCCGTTCCTTGCTCACGAACCGCTCGAACAACAGATCGATCCGTTCGGGGTCGACGGCGGTCACCCCCAGGCAATAGCACACGGCGGAGTTCGCCGCTGAGCCTCGTCCCTGACAGAGAATCCCCCGGCTGCGCGCGAAACGGACCAGGTCCCAAACGGTGAGGAAGTAGGCGGCATAGTTCAGCTCGGCGATGAGTTGCAGTTCGTGTTCCAGGAGCGTGCGAACTTTGTCGGGAATCCCGTGGGGATAGCGCTCGGCAGCCCCGGCCCACGTCAGCCGGGCCAGGTACGAGTCGGGCGTTTCGCCGGGCGGACAGAGTTCGTCGGGGTATTCGTAGCGGAGTTCCTCGAGCGAGAAGCGGCACCGCTCCGCGATTTCCAACGTGCGGCGAACGGCGTCGGGAGCCTCCGCGAACAGCGCGTGCATGTCGGCGGCCGATTTAAGGTGGCGCTCCCCATTGGGGAAGCGGTGTGTTCCCAAATGGGCCACCGGGCAACCCATGCGAATGGCGGTGAGCACCTCCTGCAAATAGCGGCGCGCGGGGACGTGATAATGCACGTCGTTGGCGGCTACGAGGGGAAGTTGCGCCGCGCGTGCCGCTGCCTGCATCTGCGCCAACAGCCAGCGATCTTGCGGACCGCGGTGAAGTTCGGCCACGGCGTAGGCGCGATCGCCGAACACCTCCCGCCACCGCGACAATTCCGGGACACTCGAGGCCAACTGTTCGGCCCGCAGCAACACGCCCGCCAGCAATCCCTGGGAATGGCGGGCGACATCGTCGCGGGTCAGCAGGCACGCCCCCTTGGGGGCGCGGCGGCGACCGACGGTCAACAGCCGTGCCAACTGTCCATACCCGTTCCGATCGCTGGCCCATAACAGGAGCGGCCCCGTGTCGCGCGGAACAATTTCCGCACCGATGAGCAGCTTCAATCCCAGAGACCGGGCGGCTTCGTAGGCCCGCACGACCCCCGCCAAACTGTGGTGATCGGTGATCGCCAGCGCCGCATGGTTCAGTTCAACCGCCCGGGCCACCAATTCATCGGGATGCGAGGCGCCCTCCAGAAAGGAGTAGTTCGTCCGGCAGTGAAGTTCGGCATAGCCCGTGGGAGGAGAGCCAGGGAGCGCTGAGCGGCCGGCGGGCAGCGGGCGGCGGGACTTCGACGGAACAGGCGGATCAGGCATGGGACGGGCACGGTTCACTCGACAAGGCGGACGGACCAACTCTCTCTCCCAGAGAGGAACAGGCAAGGCTCACTCGAAAAATCCGTGCACGAACCATTGCCCGGTAGCGCGTTGGCGAAACAACCACAAATGCCGGCCGTGCTCCGTCTCCACACGGTAGTAATCACGACAAACGTCCTTGGTGCGCCACCAACCCGTCTCGATCCGCTCCGGTCCCCAGGCGTGAGTCACCTGCCATGGCCGTCCCTGCCAGAACACCTTCAGCGGCGGGCCTTCGGGAACAATCGACGTGGCGGCGATCGGCCGCGGCGGGGATAGCAAACGGCAGGGGCGGTTGAGGTCGGCAGGTAGTGCTGTCCGCCGAGCCGACAGGACGAACGGTTCCCACCGGCACGACGCCTCCGGTTGGGGATCGGGCACGAACACGGGTTGCAACACGGCCTTTTCTCCCAAGCGGCTCGTTAGACGATCCACCAACTGTTGCAAGTCGCGTTCACTGGAGATGCGGGGATCGTCAAACAGCGTGGTCTGTTGTTCCCCCAGAGCGCCGGCCCGCAACAGTTCCAACGAAATTCCCGCCACGGCGGCCGGCACAGACTCGCGTTCGCATCGCAGCCGAAACAATTGATCGAGATGACGCAGGTCGGCCGTGGGCCGCGCGAGTCCAAACTCCCACACCAGTGCCGCCGAAGTTTCCGTGCGGAAGACGCTCCGCCATTCCACCACTCCCGCCCGTTGAGGCGCGAGCGACTCCAGTAACCGCTCGAAGAGGGTGCGGTGCACAGCCGCCAGCGCCAAATCATCGCGTAGCGGTTCTTCGCCCGTCCAGGCAACCACCAGCGGTTCGGCAAACCGTTCAGGCGAGATCACTTCCGGCAGCCGGCCCAAGGCCTGGTCCAGCCGCCGGAGAACCTCGGGGCCAAACCGTGCGGGGAGCGATTCGCGGGGAAGTGCGAGCAGATCCTTGATGCAAACGATCTCGAATTCTCGCAGACGCTGAACCGCGTCTGGAGGTAACCGCAGGGTGGCGATCGGCAGCGGCCGCAACGCGGCCAGTTCCTCCCCCGACGGCACGCACCCTGTTTCCCGCACCCGTGCCACGGCCCAGGCACAGCCGATGGTGTCGGCAACAACCGCATGCACCCGATACCCCCGCGTTTGAAATTCCCCCACCACGGCGGACAACAGCCCTTGCTCATCCCCCCATAAAGGGGCGCAACCCGTGATGTCCAGCAGCAGCGATTCGGGGGGGTCGGCTTCCTCCACGCCCACCAGGGGGCTGAAACGCTGCGCCGCGAGGGCCAGACGACGCAAAGCCGCGCGGTCGGCGAGGGGGTCGGCACGGCGCCAGGCGGGAGTTCGCGAGGAGAACCCGCGGCGGACTCCGGTCCCGCTGAAGACAGCGCGCGCTTCAGCCAGCGGACAGCCCGGGCGGATCCCAGCACGTACCGCCTCCGCCGAACAGTGCACCACCTTCAAGCCGCGCGGTCCGTCAGCCAACAGCACGACAGGCCGCTGCCGTAGCGCAGGTTCCGCCTGTCGACACCGTTGAATGGCCCACTGGGGAAACCACACGCACAACACCCGTCGCATGATGGCGTTCCAGCGTTATTACCCCTGTAACGAAACCTCCGCGGCTGTAGAGCAGTGCGACTTGCCAGCGGCGTCCCTCGGGGGTTCCCGGTACCGGCGTGACGAGCCAGCGCACGTCAGCCCAGGTAGGCTCTTTTTGGTGGAGTTTGGGCCGAAACAGCACGCCGATGCCTCCCCCCCGCTCCACCGCCAGCTTCCACCGCCGCAACACGACTGGGGGAGGCCGATCGATCCGGCACCAGGTCAGCCCCACGCCGGAACAGCGCAGGCATTCCTCGACCGCCCAATACCGCTCCCTCACTTCCCGGGATCGCACCACCAGCAGGGGATGGTTCTGGCACAGCTCTCCAAACGGAGCGGGAAAAAACTCGTCACGCTCCTCAACCACCGCCCACACCCGGCCTGCCGCAAGGGGCAGATGACAAGCGGCAGCCACGGTTTCGACGCCGCTGCCCCACCCTTCCTCCAGCCATTCGACAAGTAAACCCTTTGATGGCAAAGCCTTCGGCAACAACGCCGCCAGAGCCGGGATCCTCAACCAGCCGGAATCCCCGGAATCAAGGGAGGGCTCCCGACAAGACGGTGGATACCGGCACTCCGCGGAGACCCCCTCCGAAAGCAAAGAGGACGCTTGGGCGATTGCACTGGTTGGCCAGGAAGGCAGGCGGGGAGACATCGCGACCACCGCTTATCAGTACAATTTAACATGAGTGTTCTTATGTATACATCATCGGCTTGGTGTCGTCAACCACAACGCGCATCCATTTTTGTGGAATGCGACAACATATTCTCTTGAATGGAGTTACAGCATAAACAGGCGAGGTTCGGACGACTTTCCCGCATCCTTCCACCAGCCCCCCCGCACCACTCTCCAACCCCTTTCGATCTCCATCTCCACCCCCTTTTGATGTCCACAGCCCGTTTCGATGTCCGGCCGAGCACCCTCATCCTGCCCATTTGGGCGTTAGGTGACGGGGGAGTAAGCCTCCCTCCAGATATCGGGACGGCAGAAATCGCCGAACTTTGCCTCGAAACGCAAAAATGCCGGTTTCCCAAGCCCCGACGGCCGTTTCCGCCGGAGTTGATGTTGACGGGAGGGAGATCAATCAGAAAAATCCCGCCGCTCGCGGTTTCGGCTCAAGCCGGCCGCCAGTCGGTCCCTTCTCCCTCTCCCAACTCCGGGGCCTACCGTGACAGCACTGAGCCTTTGCTTCCTGATCGTTTGCGCCGCCGATCCCTCCGCTCCGTCTGCGGGCCGGGTCACCGCAGCGACTCCCTATTTCGAGGCGGCGATTCGCGCTCAAGATGCGGCCTTGTTTGTGGGGCAAGCCGTGCCGAACCCGTCCCCGCCGATGAACCCTGCGTCCGCCGGAGCGGCCATTCCCACTCTGGAAACTCCCATCCCGGTGGCCACGCCGGAGGTCTACAATCCGTTCCAACCCATGAGTCTGATGTACCAGCCCATGGGGGCGCCGGTGCTCAACGATCCCTTTCAGCCGGGAGCCGATCCTGTCCTCACCTCTCCCGATCTGATGGGTCCCATGGCCCCGATTTATGCCGGCGTGAACGGTCCGCAGCCGTTCCGCTTCGGATTCATTCCCCGGGTGGACATCGGATATGTTCCCGAATCCGATGTGGAGGGGTACGACGCCGGCGTGGAGATGTTCGATCTCGATACCGAGCTGCGCTACAATTCCCCGTTCGCGTACGGCTGGGTGTTCTCTTCGGCTGGACAGTTCAACTACCGTTCCTGGTCCTTCGATGGGAGTGCGTTTCCTGCCGATCGGCTCAATCTGTACCGCTTCGCCTGGGACGGACAATTGATCACGCCGGAGGTCGCCGGCTGGCAATGGCAGTTCACCTTCAATCCGTCGCTCAACACCGATTTCGAGCAGCAGTTGACGTCGGATGCCTGGAACTTCGACGCCCACATCATGGCCTATTACCGCGTCGACCCCATGGTGCAGGTCGTGCTCGGCGTCGGTTACTGGGATCGGCTGGACGACATCGTGATTCCCTATGCCGGCGTGATCATTCTGCCCGACGACCGCTGGGAATTGCGGCTGCTGTTCCCCAAGGCGCGGATCAGTTATTTCTTGGGGAATTGCGGCGGCGGGAGCCACTGGCTGTACCTCTCCGGCGAGTATCGGGTCGAGTCGTACCAGTTCGAATTGCCCACGGTCCCCTCGCGGAACCAACTGCAATACGAAGACTGGCGGCTGGCGCTCGGCGTGCGAAGCGATCATGGTTGGTTTGACAAGTACATCGAAGTGGCCTGGGTGTTGGGGCGCAACTTCGAGTTTCGGACCGGCATCCCCAAGGTGGACGTGGATGACAGCGTGCTGGTGCGGGCGGGCATTCGCTTTTGAACTCCCCGCCGCCACCGTTTCCGCGGCCCATCAGAACCTCCCCGCGGGTTCCCCCTGGCTCGCTGGCAATTCAGGGAATCGCTCGTGTCGACGCTGGCTGTAGTGCTCGCCGCCGGAAAAAGCACGCGGATGAAGTCGGCTTTGCCGAAGGTGCTGCACGAAGTTTGTGGTCGACCGATGATCGACTACGTGCTCGACGCGGCCCGGGCTGCCGGAGTCGACCGGATCGTCGCCGTGGTGGGTTATCGGGCCGACCTCGTTGAAGCCCACTTGTCCACCTTCGCCGACGTGTCGTTTGCGCGGCAAGCGGAGCAGAAGGGCACGGGCCATGCCGTCATGATGTGCCGCGCATTCCTCGCCGCCCAGGACGGCCCCGTGTTGGTCCTCGCCGGCGATACGCCGCTGCTGCGGCCCGCCTCGCTGGCCGCCCTGCTGCACGCCCAGCGGGAACAGCGGGCGGCAGCCGTCATTGGGACGGCGATCACGGCGGCCAATCAGGGATTGGGTCGGATCGTGCGCGATGCCGAGGGCCGCTTCGCGCGGATCGTCGAAGAAAAAGACGCCACGCCCGAGGAGCGGCGCATTCAGGAAATCAACACCGGCTGCTATGCGTTCGACTCCCAGCAGTTGCTGGCAGCGCTCGACCTGCTTCGTCCCGACAATGCCCAGGCGGAATACTATCTCACCGATTGTCCGCAATGGTTGCTGAGGGCGGGACATCGAGTAACCGCCGAATGCGTATTCGACGTGGTCGAAGCCCTGGGAGTGAACACGCGGGTGCAACTGGCGGAGGCGACCCGCGCCATCCAGCAGGCCACGCTCGCCCGGTTGATGCTCGCGGGGGTGACGATTGTCGCGCCGGAGCAAACGTGCATCGATCCGCGGGCGGAAATCGGCGCCGACACGGTCATCGAACCGTTTACCGTAATCCGCGGAGCCGCGGTCATTGGCGGCCATTGCCGCATCGGCCCGCATGTGGTGCTCGAAGGACCGGTGCGACTGCCCCCCGGCAGCGTGATCCCTCCGTTTCAGGTCCTCCGCGCGGAACCGAGTTGTTGACCGTCTCACCCGAAGCGAGAATTCGACCATGCACGGATGCTGGCTGACTTCCACCATTTTTTCGTTGCTGCTGGCGACCAGTGTTCGCGCTGCTCAGGAAGGAGAGCCGGCAGCCAGCAATCTTTCCGCTGTCACGGTCGTGCATGACGGCGAGCCGCCCCACCGCAAGCTGGAATACAAGTTTGCCAACGGCCAGTTCGCGCATTACGAAGTGACCAGCAAGATGACCATGACCACGCAGCATGGCCAGGCGCAGGTCAAGGCAGTCAACGAATCGCAGGCGTGGAAAATGTTCCGGGTGGTGACCGTGGATGCCAACGGCCACGCCACCCTCGAACCGCTGATTGAGCGGGTGAAAATGCAGGCGCAAATCGACAATCTGCCTCCCACCACCTACGACAGCCAGCTCGATCCGGCCCCTCCGCGCGAATTTGCCGAGGTTGCCAAGTCGATCGGTCGCGCCCATGCGCGGTTCCTCTACTCGCGCGATGGCGAACTGCTGAAGATCATCACCCTCCCGGGAGCGCCGCCGTATCTCACCGCGGCGGCCGAAAAGGTCGACGCCAAGTACAGCTTTCTGGTGCCCTTGCCGAAGACGCCGGTCGGCGTGGGTGCCGTGTGGAAAGATCGCTTCCAGGTGATGGTCACGGTGGGGGAAGGGCTGGGCCAGCCCGTCACCCTGCAACGGCAATTCACCTGGAAAAGCCAGGACGGGTCGGTCGCCACGCTTCTTTCCAAAACGTCGGTCCTCTCTCCCATCAACAATCCGCAGGTGGAAGGCCAGTTGATGCAGCGCACGCCGAGCGCCGTCATCAAGTTCGACCTCGAGCGGGGGCTGGTCCTCTCGCAAACCGCTTCGGTCGACCAGGAAGTGGTCAACGCCCTGGGGCCCAATACGCGGCTGCACGCCCAAAGCGAGACGGTTGAACGCTTGATTCCCACCCCGGCGGGAGTGCAACCCGCCGCGCTCAAACAGTAAACTGCGCCGCGGCGCGCCCCACGGGCGGTCCGTCGTCCTCGGCCGATCGGTAGAGTGGACCGAGTCGACGCGGGCGCGGCCGCGCTTCGCCCGACGATGGTGCTCCATGTCCGCGGTGGTCATTGCTCATGGCACGCTGGTCCTTCCCGATCGCCTGTTCGAGGACGGGCAGATCGTGATCCGTGACGGCCGCATTCACGCGGTGGGCAAGACTGCGACGGTGATGCCCCGCGACGCCACGCTGGTGGACGCCCGCGGGGCTTACGTCACGCCGGGATTCATCGACATCCATGTGCACGGCGGCGAGGGAGCCGACTTCATGGACGGCACGACCGACGCCGTGGTGACGGCGTGCCGCGCGCATGCCCGCCATGGCACGACCACCCTCTTCCCGACCACCACCACGGGCACCGAACAGCAGTTGGCCGCGATGCTGCACGCCTGCGGGCAGGTGCAATCGCGGCAAACGGTCCGCGACGGGGCCCGCATCGCGGGTGTCCATTTTTATGGTCCGTACTTCGCGGCGGATAAAGTCGGCTGTCACTCTCCAGAAGGACAGCGTCCGCCTGATCCGGCGGAATACCGGCGGCATTTCGCCACGGGACTGATCCGCATCGCCACCTGTGCCGCCGAATTGCCCGGCGCCGTGGAGTTTTACCGCTACGCCCGGCGGAGGCGGTGCCTGGTGACATGCGGCCATTCCAATGCCACCTGGCCTGAAATGGCCGCCGCGTTTCGGGCCGGTGTCCGCCACGTCGACCACTTTTGGTGCGCGATGAGTTCGGTGAGTTCGCTGAAGGCGCGATGCGGCACCCCCATGCAGGCCAGCATGGAAGAGTTCGTGCTCGCGCACGAGGCCATGAGCACCGAAGTCATCGCCGACGGCGAACATTTGTCGCCCGAGCTGTTGCGGTTCGCCTGGCAGATGAAAGGTCCCAAGCGGCTCTGTCTGGTGACCGACAGCAGCCGGGCCCTCGACATGCCCGCGGGACAATACCGTTTCGGACCGCTCAGCGATGGTCCCTGGTTTCAGCACGATGGCCGCGTGGGACGAATGCTCGACGGCAGCGGTGCGCTGGCCAGTTCGGTGGCCGGAATGGATCACATGGTCCGCACCATGTGGGCCGCCACCAAGGCTCCGCTGTGGGAAGTGATCCGCATGGCGACCCTCACTCCGGCGGAACTCACCGGCCTCGACCACGACGTCGGCAGCCTTGAACGGGGCAAGCGGGGCGACGTGCTCCTCCTTTCCAAGCGTCTGCAAGTCCGCCGCGTGTTGATCGGCGGCGAGACGTTTCGCTGAGGCGGGCCGAACGCCCGCGCGCCGCCATGTCGCCCCTGCTCGGGCATGAGGGACTGAGGCCATGACGTCGCCTGGGACATCGCACGCAGACTGGGTTCCTTCCACCCGCTCCCATACGGCCGCCCACCTTACCAGCCGTATCGCGCTGGACGGAGCGCAATTGGACGGAGCGCAATTGGATGGAGCGCAACGGGACGGAGCGCAACGGGACGGAGAGCAACGGAACGGAGAGCAACGGAACGCACAGCGGATTGCGGACGCCCGGCTCAGCAAATCCGCGGCAGTTGTTCTCCGGCCAGCATGGATACCACCCGCTCGCCCCCCAGGCGCGTCCTCAGGATGACAAGGCCGGGGTGTGCAGAGACCACGTTCCCGATCACGGCCGCATCGCGCCCCCGGGGATGTTGTCGCATCACGGCCACCAAACGATCGGCGTCGTCCGGCGGGACCACCGCCAGCAATTTGCCTTCGTTGGCCACGTACAACGGATCCAGACCCAGCATCTCGCACGCCGCCCGGACTTCGCGCCGCACGGGAATGGCGGTTTCCTCCAGCTCGACGCCGACGCGCGCCGCCGTGGCCAGTTCGTGCAAGGTGCTCGACAAACCACCCCGCGTGGGGTCGCGCATGCCACGAATCGCGGGGCAAGCCGCGAGCATGGTTCGCACCAGATCGGTCAACGGTGCTGCATCGCTTTCCAGCACGGTATCGAATTCCAAACCTTCCCGCACGGACAGAATGGCGATGCCATGATCTCCCAAGGTCCCGGAAATCACCAAGGCATCACCGGGTTGTGCCGCCGCCAGGGAGAGAGTGCGCCCCAAGGGCAGCCAACCGACGCCAGTGGTGGTGATGAACAGGCGGTCGCAACTGCCGCGGTCGACCACTTTGGTATCCCCGGCCACCAAGGTGACGCCGGCGGCGGCGCAGGCGTCGCGCATGGACGCCGCCACGCGTTCCAGATCGGCCATCGGCAATCCTTCTTCAAGAATGAAGGATGCCGCGAGGAACAGTGGTTCCGCCCCGCCGACGGCCAGATCGTTGACGGTGCCGTACACCGCGAGGCTGCCGATGTCCCCACCCGGAAAAAAGATCGGCCGCACCACAAAGGCGTCGGTGGTGATGGCTAGCGCTGGTAGCGAACACTCCGCGGCGGGGAGCGCGACGCGGGCCTGGTCTTCCAAGGCTTCGAGAATGGGATTGCGGAAGGCGGGAAGAAACACCCGATGCAGCAACTCGTGCGACAAGGTGCCGCCGCTGCCGTGTCCCAGCAACACGCGGTCCTGCCGCGTCGCCGGAAGCGGACAACTCCAGGCCGAAAAATCGGGTCTCGGTTCGGCCATCCTCACCATTCCTCAGGGCCAGCCGCCCGGCGTCAGGGCGCCGGGGGCGCTGACGCCACGGGCGGTCTTCTTCCATAGTGGTAATAAGCGGCACAAGCTCCTTCCGACGAGACCATCGTCGCACCCAAGGGATGTTCCGGGGTGCAGGCGGAACCGAAGGCCGGGCATTCGTGCGGTTTCTTCAAGCCTTGCAGAATCAGACCGCTCAGGCAGGGGGTGCTCGTTTCGCCGGCCGATGGCGCTGGAGGAAAGCGGAGTTCGGCGTCGAACTCCGCAAACGCCGGCCGCAGCCGATAACCGCTCGCGGGGATGATGCCCAAGCCGCGCCAAGCCCGATCGGTGACCTCGAAGACTTCGGCGATCAGCCGGCGGGCGGCGGGATTCCCTTCGCGACGCACCACGCGGGCATATTGGTTCTCCACACCCGCTGCGCCCGCTTCCAGCCGGCGGACACAGCGGTAAATGCCTTCCAGCAGATCGACCGGTTCAAAACCGGTCACGACAATCGGCGTTTGGAAGCGTTCCGCCAAAGGCTCGTAATCGGCATAACCCATCACCGTGCAGACGTGCCCGGCCGCCAGAAACCCCTGGACCCGATTGTTCGGCGACGAGAGGATGGCCGTCATCGCCGGTGGAACCAGCACCTGCGAGACCAGCAGCGCGAAGTTGTTCAAGCCCAGCCGGCGAGCTTGCCACACCGCCTGGGCATTCGCCGGCGCCGTGGTTTCGAAACCCACGGCGAAGAACACCACCGTGCGGTCGGGATGTTGCGTGGCCAAACGCACGGCGTCGAGCGGGGAATACACGACGCGAACATCGCCCCCCGCGGCTTTGGCGCTCAGCAAATCGGTCACCGGATAGTCCTTCGAACCACCGGCGCCGCCGCTCGGGACGGACGCGGGGCATGGATCCGCCACTCGAGTCCCCGGAACGCGCAGCATGTCTCCAAACGAACAAAAGATGACGTCCGGCCGCAGAGCGATCGCCACAGCCTGATCGACCATTTCGGCGGGTGTCACGCACACCGGACATCCCGGCCCGTGGACCAAGGTGATGTCCGGCGGGAGCAATCCATCGAGACCGTATTTGACGATCGTGTGCGTTTGCCCGCCGCAGATTTCCATAATCGTCCACGGCCGCGTCGTCGCGCGATGGATCAACGCCACCAACTTGCGGGCTGCGACCGGGTCGCGGTATTCGTCGAGAAACTTCATGGGCTGGGCTCTGCCGGTCGCTCGTCGAGCGGCCGCATCTGTTCCAAGTACTGCCACAATTGCCGGGCTTCGGCTTCATCGAGGCGCGCCAACGCGAAACCGACATGCACCAGCACATAGTCGCCCACGGCGGCCTCCGGCACATGCTCTAGACAGACGCGCTGCGACACGCCGCCGAAATCCACCTTGCCCATCCGCAGGTCGTGCTCGTGATACACGGCAGTGATGCAACCCGGAATTCCCAAGCACATAGTCCTGGATCCAACGCAAGGGTTCATTCGTCGACGATTCTGGGCAGGCCGTCGCCGTGAAGGCGACCATCCCGCCTTTCCTGCCAGCATTCGGCTGCCGCGGCAATCGCTAACTGTCCCAAACTCAGTCCGCCGTCATTGGCTGGCACACAACGATGACCATACACGCGAAACCCGTCCGCCGTCAGTCTTGCCGGGACTTCCGTCGCCAACAGCCGATTCATGAAGACGCCACCGCTCAACACCACGGCGTCCAAACCGCTTTCGGCGCGCAGTTGGCGGCAGACTTCGGCCACAATCTCAACCAGCGTGTGATGAAACCGCCGGGCCGCCACTTCCCGCGCGACGCCGCCGCGCAGGTCGTGAACCAAGGCCCGCACCAACGGTCGCGTGTCGACTTCCCGCGGCGTGCCGCCCGACAAATCGAAGGGATAGCTGCCGCCGTCGGTGGAGCGGCTGGCATAGGCTTCCCATTCCCAGGCGGCCTGACCTTCGTAACTCACCCGATGTCGCACACCAGCCAGCGCCGCCGCGGCGTCGAACAAGCGCCCCACGCTCGACGTCGGTGGGGCATTCCATCCCCGCTCCAGCAGTTGCCGAATCACGCGCAATTCGCTCGCCGACACCGCATCCGCCAGCCACGCGGGCGTCTCGCCGGCGTCGAGCAGATGAGCGAGCGCCATCCGCCACGGTTCCCGGATGGCTGCCTCACCTCCCGGCAACCCAACGTAGCGCAGGCGTCCGGCACGCACAAACCCCCGGTCGTCGCCGATCAAGAACTCTCCACCCCAAATCGCACCATCGGTTCCATAACCCGTGCCATCGAAAATCACGCCGATCACTGGCTGTGTCAATTCGTTTTCAACCCAGCAACTGACCAGGTGGGCATGGTGGTGCTGCACGGCCAGCAACGGAAGACGATCTTGCTCGGCGCGAGCGACGGCATAGCGTGTGGACGCATAATCCGGGTGTGCGTCGTGAACCAGCCGTGCGGCTCGCCGGCCGAACAACTGCTCCAAACGCTGCACCGCTGCGCCAAAGGCGCGATACGTGGACCAGTCGTCGAGATCGCCTAGGTGTTGACTGAGCACGGCTGTCCGTCCCCAACCCAAGGCGATGGTGGATTTGAGTTGCCCACCCACGGCGAGCACAGGCTGGTCGCAGGGGTGGGGCAGCTTCAAGGGGGCCGGCACGTATCCCCGCGAACGCCGCAGCACTTGCAGCCGTCGATGCACCACGCGCCCCACGGAATCATCGCAGCGGCAAGCAATCTCCCGCGTGTGGATGAGAAAGTAATCCGCAATCCCCCGCAACCGTTCCCACGCCTCCTGCTCGGTGCAAGCGATCGGCTCCTCCGCGCGGTTGCCGCTGGTCATCACCAACGGCCTTCCCGAACAATCGTGCAGCAATAAATGGTGCAAGGGCGTGTACGGGAGAAACAACCCCAATTCGGCGACGCCCGGGGCCACCTCCTCGGCCAGTATCGACAGCGGCCGTCGCCGCAGCAGCACGATCGGCCGCGCGGGCGCCGCCAGTGCGGCGGCTTCCTCGTCTTGCACCGCGCACAGTTCGCGGGCCGATTGCAGGTCGGCGACCATCACGGCGAAGGGACGATCCGCCCGACATTTGCGCCGTCGCAATTCGCCGACGGCGCGAGCTTGCGTGGCATCGCATGCCAGGTGATAGCCCCCCAACCCTTTCACGGCCAAGATGGCTCCCGTCAGCAGCAACTCGGCCGCGGTGGCCACAGGGTCCGCTGTCTCCCAGCGTCCCCCCGAGGCATCGCACAACTGCAACTGCGGTCCACACGTCGGGCAGGCCAGCGCCTGAGCATGAAAGCGACGATCGTGGGGATCATGGTATTCGGCCTCGCACGCGGCACACAGCGGGAACTCGACCATGGTGGTTCGTTCCCGATCAAACGGGAGTTCCCGCACCATGGTGTACCGCGGTCCGCAGTGGGCACAGGCAATGAAAGGGTAGCGGTACCGCCGGTTGGCAGGATCGAACAGTTCGCCGAGGCACTCGTCGCAGGGAGCCAGGTCGGCTGCCACATGACCGCGGAGATCTTCGGCGGAAGTTGTCCCACGGTCGCCAGGGAATGGTTGACGACCCGCGCCCGATTGTCCTCCCGCGTGGCTGGATAGAATATGAAATTCGCACTCCCCTTTCGGAAGACACGGTTCGGAACGACATTCATCAATCCGGGCTGGCTGGGGGGACTGTGCCGTCAGCGATTGCAGAAATTCCTCTACCGCCGGGGCTTCCCCCTCGACTTCGATTTCCACGCCGGCGGGGTGATTGCGGACCCATCCGCCCAGAAGATGACGGACGGCCAGGCGGTGGACAAACGGACGAAAGCCGACGCCTTGCACGATGCCGCTAATCACAATTCGCCGCCGCACGCGCATGTCCGCTGCCGGACCTTTCCCGTAGCTGGCTGCCGAACCACTTCCGAGGCGGTTGCCGCACGCAGCGGCCGAAGACGGCTCTGGAGGTTTCCCCGCCCCGCGCTCATTGGCGACCTGTTCCCGATGTCACTCTGGCCAACGTACCGGACCGTTGCCGATGGCCGCAACACTCCAAAGCGGCCGGCAGCGCCAACCCGCCGCTGACAAACCTGGGCGAAGATTGGCGAACTTTGCCGTGGTCTGCCGCGGATGTGCCTCGCCGCTCCCCTCGGGACGGCTGGATTTTCGCCGATGCGGGTTCTATCATCGCAACAAATCCCATTTTTTGAGCCATGGCAGGATCAACGGCGATGCCCACGGTGACGTTCGTCAACGAGAAAAAGACCATCGAGGTTCCCCCCGGGGCCAATTTGCGGAAAGAGGCCTTGAAAGCCGGGATCGAATTGTACCCTGGCGTGCACAAATACCTGAATTGCATGGGTTTAGGTCAATGTGCAAGTTGCCGGGTGATTGTTCGCAAAGGGGTTGAAAACTGTAGCCCCCAGGGGGTGATGGAGAAACTGCGGTTCATCACCGGACCGTTGTTGTTCTTTGCACGATTGGGGAACGAAAAAACCCTGCGGTTGGCTTGCCAGTTGCGCGTGAATGGGGACATCGAAGTCGAAACCCAGCCGCGACTGCTCCGCCCCAGCGAGAACTTTTGGAGTTGAACTCCGTGCGGAATTCGGGCGGGTGGACCTCCGGGCTGACGACCGAGCATTGTTGGCGACCGAGAATTGTTGGCGACCTTCGCGTTTCGCGGATTTCCCAGAAAGAGTAGAGGCAGATGAGTGAATCCTGGCCGAATTTGGCCGGGCCGCGGGCGGCACCATTTCAGGCTCCTCAGGGCGACCTGGCGATTCTCGCCGGTTCGGCCAATCCCTTGCTGGCGCAGAACATTGCCAACCATTTGGGGGTGCCGATGACCCCCTGCCGTGCTCATATCTTCAGCGAAGGCAATGTGTTCGTCCGCATCAAGGAGAACGTGCGGGGGCGGGATGTGTTCGTGATCCAGGGATGCCACTTCCCGGTGAACGACAATTTCATGGAGTTGCTGTTCTGGATCGATGCCCTGAAGCGGGCCAGTGCGCAGAACGTGACGGCGGTCATTCCCTTCTTCAGTTATGCGCAAGGCGACAAAAAGGACGAGCCGCGGGTCTCCATCCGCGCGCGGGTGTGCGCCGACGCCATCGAGGCCGCCGGAGCCGATCGCGTATTGACGATGGACCTGCACAGCCCGCAAATCCAGGGGTTCTTTCGCATTCCCGTCGACCATTTATACGGCCGCAACGCGCTGGTGGAGCACGTGCGGAAGAAAAACATCGACAACCTGGTGGTGTGCAGCCCCGACGTGGGTTTCGCCAAGGGGGCGGCGGCCTACGCGAATTTGCTGCAGTGTCCGGTCGTGATCGGCAACAAGCAGCGCTCGGATCATTCGGAAACCGTGCAAGTGGTGGAGGTGATCGGCGACGTGCGGGGCAAAAACGTGCTGCTCGTCGACGACTGCACGATCACCGGCCATTCGCTGATTGAAATGGCCCGCGTGTTGAAGCAGCGCGGCGCGCGCGAAGTATTTGCCGCCGTCACCCACGGGGTCCTCTCCAAGGGAGCCGGTCCGCGGATTGCTCAAAGCGATATCACGGCCCTGTTCATTACCGACACCATCGAATCCTCGTTCGATCCGTTGCCGCCCAATGTGGAGGTCGTCACGGTGGCTCCGCTCTTTGCCGCCGCGATTCGCTCCATTCACGATCGCACCAGCGTCAGCATGTTGTTCCCGGACACGCGGCCCAAGGTGCCGTGAACGCTCGCCATGGTTTGGGGATTGGGTCGGAAGTCAACGGTGGCCGGCATGACGGGGACGGAACGCCACTCGCCGCACAACGGGCCGGATGATTCTCAGCCGTCGCGGAATGCTTCCGACGCTCTGGCGGTCCCCACGCCGATGATGCAGCGCTATCTGGAAGTCAAAGCCCAGCACCCGGATGCGCTGCTCCTCTTCCGCATGGGAGACTTCTACGAGCTGTTCTACGAAGACGCGCAAACGGCCGCCCGCGTTCTCGGACTCACGCTCACCAGCCGCGACAAAGGTGCTCCCAATCCCGTGCCCATGGCGGGGTTCCCGTATCATGCCCTCCACGGCTATTTGCAAAAACTGGTGCGCGCCGGGTTTCGCGCCGCCATCTGCGAACAGGTCGAAGACCCCAAACTGGCCAAGGGGCTGGTGAAGCGCGAAGTCACGCAGATCGTCACGCCCGGCACACTCACCGACGACGCGCTGCTCGACCCCCGGACCGCCAACATTCTCGCGGGCTTTTATCCCGGCAAGGAGCGTTGCGGGCTGTCGTGGCTGGAATTGTCCACGGGGCGGTTTTGGGCGATGGACGTCGCGCCGGACCATGTTCCCGATGAGCTCGCCCGCATCGCTCCCGCGGAATGCCTGATTCCCGAGGGAGCACGCACGCATCCCGCGCTGCTGCCGGTCTCGTCCCTCCCGGTCACGGAGCGGCCGCCGTGGTTGTTTTCTCGGGAGGAATGCCGCCGCCGGCTTTTGCAGCAATTCGGCACCAGCACCCTCGACGGCTTCGACATCGACGCCGACTCCTTCGGCGCGATCGCCGCCGGCGCCCTGCTCGAGTATGTTCGCGAAACTCAAAAGTCCGAACTGGCACACATCACGCGACTCGAGCCGTACCGCCGCGGCGATCGGTTGATCCTCGATGAAGCCACGCGCCGCAGCCTCGAATTGACGCAGACGATTCGCCACGGAACGCGCGCCGGCAGCCTGCTCGATGTGATGGACCTCACGGTGTCCCCCATGGGGGCGCGACTGCTCGCCGAATGGCTCGCCAATCCCCTCACGAACATCGACGCCATCAACTTGCGATTGGACGCCGTCGAGGAATTGACCCGCGACAACCTGCTGCGGCAAGCCCTGCGGGAGTTGCTGAAAGAGGCTTACGATCTGCAACGGCTGACGGCACGCGTGGCGACGGCGCGGGCCACGCCGCGTGATTTGGGCTGTTTGTCCCGCACGCTGGCCCTGCTGCCGAAGGTCAAGGCCAAACTGGCGGGACGCTCCGCCCGGCGGCTGCGAGATCTCGAGGGCCGACTGGAATTGTGCGGGGACGTCCGCGCGGCCATCGACGCGGCCTTGGTGGACGATCCGCCGCTGGTGTTCACCGAAGGCGGTATCTTTCGCGACGGCTACAAACCACAGCTCGATGAATTCCGCGATTTGGCGCGGGGCGGCAAGGAGTGGATCGCGCGGTATCAGGCCGAGGAAATCGCCCGCACGGGCATTCCCAATTTGAAGGTGGGGTTCAACCGCGTCTTCGGCTATTACCTGGAGTGCACCGCGGCGCAGGCCGACAAGGTTCCGCCCGATTACATCCGCAAGCAGACCCTCAAAAACCAGGAGCGCTTCATCACGCCGCAATTGAAGGAGCACGAAGACAAGGTCTTGCGCGCGGAAAGCCAGGCCGTGCAGCTCGAGCAGGAGTTGTTTGTGCAGTTGCGCCAGTTGGTGGCGCAGCAAGCGCCCCGGTTGCGGGAGAACGCGGAACTCCTCGCGGAATTGGACGTGTTGGCCGCGCTCGCGGAATTGGCCGTCGTCGCCGGCTATTGTCGGCCCGAATTGACGGACGAGCCAGTATTGGACATCCGCGAGGGACGGCATCCCGTTCTCGACCGCTTGCAGCCGCAGGGAGCGTTTGTGCCGAACGATGTGCGGCTGGGAATTCCGACGGCGGCCGCGAGCACCTCGAACAGCACCTCCCAAAGTGCCGCCGCGCCGTCCTGCGGCCGCGTTCAACTCATCACCGGCCCCAATATGGCGGGCAAGAGCACCTACATTCGTCAGGCGGCACTGATCACTGTTCTCGCGCAAATGGGCAGCTTCGTGCCGGCGCGTTCCGCCCGGATCGGCATCGCCGATCGGATTTTCGCCCGCGTGGGGGCCAGCGATGAACTGGGCCGCGGGCAAAGCACGTTCATGGTCGAAATGACTGAAACGGCTCGCATCCTCAACGCCGCGACGCCCCGGAGCCTGGTCATTCTGGACGAAATTGGCCGCGGGACGAGCACATACGACGGCATTTCGCTGGCTTGGGCCATCACCGAATACCTGCACGATGTCATCGGTTGCCGCACCTTGTTCGCCACGCACTATCACGAACTCACCGCCCTCACCGAAACGCTCCAGCATGCCGCCAACTGGAACGTGGCGGTGCGTGAAGACCGACACGGCGTGGTGTTTCTGCACAAAATTGTGCCCGGGGCGGCGGACAAAAGTTACGGCATTCACGTGGCGCAACTGGCGGGCGTGCCTGGCGAAGTGTTGCGGCGCGCCCGGGTGATTTTGCACCAACTGGAATCCGACCACACCGATGAAACCGGCCGCACTAAAATTCCCGCGCGTGCGTCGCGCAGTCCAAAGACTCGCCAACTAGCCCTCTTCGAACCCCCGCCGCATCCGGTGGTCGATGAGTTGCGTCAACTGAACATCAACGAATTGACGCCGCTCGCCGCGCTTCAGGAACTGCATCGCTTGCAGCAGCAGCTCCAACAGTGACCCTGTCTCATGACCGCGTGGACTCGGCTTGGGCGGGGCAACCGTTCGGCCACCCGCCGTCGCCAAACGTTCGCCAGCCCATCGACTGGCAGCTTTCCCCGAGACGGAGAGAGACACCACTTGGTCAACCAACGGAAATCCGTTGGAAGCTGGAATGGCTGGGACTTGCGGCGGTCGCGGAGGCTGCCGCTAAAAAAAATTCACGGGGACAGCTTGTTTTCGTACCGGTGGTGGCTAAAATCATATGACACTGAGACTCAGTGTCAACATCTTCCGGTGGTCGGCGCGCCAGCTCCTCGCCAGCTCTGTCGGATGCCACCCGCCCGCCAGGCGAACGTCGCCCGGTGAGGTGCATCCCAAATCTCTTCTCAAGAGGAGCTCCCATGCAGCGCGTCCAGGTGTCCGTGTGTTCCCCGTGCTCCCTCAGGGGACGTGTACGCGGGTTTACTTTGATTGAGTTGCTGGTGGTGATCGCGATCATCGCCATTCTGATTGGCCTGCTGCTACCCGCAGTGCAGCAAGCCCGTGAAGCCGCCCGCCGCGCCCAATGCAAGAACCACCTCAAGCAGATCGGCCTGGCCCTGCACAACTATGAAAGCAGCTTTGGGTGCTTCCCACCTGGGGGGCTTGAAGATCGGAACGTTGGCTCCTCGGGTTTGGGGGCCAGCGGATTCACGTTGATCCTGCCCTACCTCGATCAGGCGGCCAGCTACAACCTCTACAATTTCCTTGAGCACTACGCGACGGCTTACAACAGTGGCGTGTTGAACCAGCGGATCGCGACGTTTCTGTGCCCGTCGATGGTCGTGCCCCGGAATGTTCCCGAAGTCCAATGCAACGTCGCGGGACGGCCAGAGGTGGGGGCGCCCGCGAGCTACCTCCTGAGCGAAGGCACCACCTCCTTTCAACACCCGGCGCTGGGCATGTTTCCGCTGGTCGCGCCCAGCGGTTTTGGTTTCACCATGAACCGTTGTACGCGGTTCCAAGACATCACGGACGGAACGTCCAACACCTTGGCGGCCGGAGAAACGACGTACCAGTTCGCAAACTTTCGTTGGGGAGCATCCGCCTGTCCTGGAAATCCGGCCTTGAACGGAACCCAAAGGTGGGGCTTGGCGCGGTGGGGAGTGGGATATCCGAATTCCAGCCTGGGTAATACGGCGTCCAGAATGAACAATTTCACGGCCTCGTCTCCCACGGGGTATTCCAGCCAGCACGTGGGAGGCATGCACGGTCTCCTCGCGGACGGCACCGTTCGCTTCCTGAGCCAGAACATCGATTTCAGCCTTTACACGGCCTTGGCCACGAAGGCCGGTGGGGAGGTGCTCGGTGAATACTGAGCTGCGCGCCTGGTTGTTCGTCGTGTTGGTTAGCCTTGGGGGATGCGGTCGTCCCACCGGGAAGCCGGTTGTCGTGGCGGGCACACTCACCCTCGACGGTCAACCCGTCGATCGGGCCATGATCTGCTTGACTCCTCGCCAGCCCCACGGGTCGAGTGGGGCACCGCCCGTTCCGGTGTGGGTCCGTGTGGTGGGAGGACAATTCCACGTCACGTCCGGGCATCGCCTCGCGCCCGGACCATACGAACTCGTCGTCCAAGCTGAGGAACCTGATTCCGAGGAAGTTCTCGATGAGATGCACCGCCGCCAGGAAGTGCAACTTGCCGATCGAAACCGGTTGTGGTTCGCGGCGAATCGACGGGGCAGCGTCCCCGTGGTACTCACCAGCGGCAACCAAGAAGTCCTGATTGAACTCACCACTCGCTGATGTGGTCCATCGCTCCAGCACACGCCCAATGTTCCCCCAACGGAGAATTCTCATGCAACGCCTTTTGTTGTCAGGTCTCATAATCGCCGTGCTGCCCGTCAGTTCGGCCCATGCCCATTTTTTGTGGATCGTGGCCAATCAGCCCGACCATCCCGAGGAGATTCGCGCCTACTTCAGCGAGACGGCAAGCCCGGATGATCCAGAGCTGCTCCAACGTTTCGAGAGGCTGAAAGCCATCCGCCTGACGGTGGGGCGCGCGGGCCGAACAGCCCACGAAATCGAACTCCGCCGGGACGGCGCAGCGCTCCGCGGCGTGCTGGCAGCCGGGCACGTTGATCCGATCGTGGCCACATGGACGTACGGAGTCGTCCGCAGAGAGAACGAGACATTTCTCTTGCGCTATGTCGCCAAGACATACCCGACTGCGCTGTCGGGTACCTGGAAACCGGTTGCGGACGCCAAACACGCGCCGCTGGAAATCACACCGCAAGTCGACGGCGAAAACCTGCTGCTCAAAGTGACGTGGCAGGGAAAGCCCGCCGCGGGGAGTCAAGTCGTGGTGGAAAGCAAATTGCTCCCTGAACGGATCCGCGGGGAAACGAATGAGGACGGCGTGTTCCGTTGCCGGTTACCCCACACCGATCTGTACTCGATCCGTGCTCGACACATCGATCAGGAAGCGGGCACTTTCGAAGGTCAGAACTTCTCGCAGGTGCGGACATACGCCACGCTGTCCTTGCCGTACACGGTACCCTCGGTGCGGGCCGTGAAACAGGCACTGCCGGACCTGCCCCGCGGAATCACCAGCTTCGGTGCCGCAGTGCTGGGGGAACATGTGTATGTCTATGGAGGGCATCTGGGCGAAGCTCATCACTATTCGCTTGAGGGACAGTCCGCCGAGTTATGGCGGCTCGCACTGAGCGCGCCGGGCGCTACGTGGGAATCCCTCGGCGACGGACCGAAACTCACCGGTCTGGCCATGGTGGCTTACGCCGGCAAGCTCTACCGCGTCGGCGGCTTCGCGGCCAAAAACAATTCTTCGGAAACCCAGGACCTCTGGTCGCAGCAGGCTTTCGCCAGCTACGACCCTGAGGCGCGCTCCTGGACCGAGCTTCCTCCTCTGCCCGAGCCGCGCTCCTCGCACGACGCGGCCGTGCTCGACGGCAAGTTGTATGTCGTCGGTGGATGGAAACTCAGCGGTGACGCACCGGCGGAATGGCTCCAAACGGCGTGGGTCTGCGACCTCGCAACCGAGCCGCTCACATGGTCCCCGCTGCCCAAGCCGCCGTTTCAACGACGCGCGCTGAGTGTCGCGGCGCATCAAGGCAAACTGTATGTGATCGGCGGCATGGAATCATCCGGCAAGCCGACGACCCGCGTGGACGTTTTCCATCCGGCAACCAACACCTGGGAGTCGGGGCCTCCGTTGATCGGATCGGGGATGGAAGGTTTCGGGAATTCATCCTTTGCCACGCACGGCCGGCTGTTGGCCACCACCATGTCGGGAAGTGTGCAGGAATTGAGCTGCGACGGCCACCGGTGGGACGTCGTTGGGCAGGTGCAGAACCCGCGGTTTTTCCATCGACAATTAGTTACCTCCCAAGGTCACCTGCTCTTGATTGGCGGAGCGAACATGGAGACGGGAAAAACGCAAGCAGTGGAATTGTTTGAGCTGTCACCCCTGCGGGAGTGATGCGCCGCGGCGGAGCAGCACGGCTGCAAAACGGAGTCAGCCCCGGCGAGGCGTGCTCGCGCGCACGCCGGGGTTTTTCGCTAAATCGTCTGCGGCGGAAGTCACCGGAGACCGTCAACTCGTCACCCACAACCTTCTGACCGCCGCAGATTGATCCTGCCTTGGCCCCCGTCGAACGCTGGTGAAAACACACATCCCGTGCCGATGGCAGGAGACCAGCGTCAGGAAGCGGAAGCGGGGGGTGTCATAGCAGGTCGCGGAGATGGAAATGGTGCTTGCCGAGCTTGCCGCCGTAGTTTCCCGCCGTAATCTGGAGCACGCGGGGCACCGCCGCCGCCGCATGCAGTCCGCGGCGCATGGCTTCCTGGACGGCTTCGTAACTCAAGCCGTTGATGACGATCTCGTAAACGGCCTGACAACCGGGGGGCAATCGCGAGGCCGTTGCCGCGCGTAACGTGGGGCAATAGGCATCGTTCGTGCTAGCTTTGAGTTTGGGATACCGCGAACCGACCTTGCTGCCGGAACGGACGATGCCGCCGGGAAACGGCAAAGCGATATCCCGGCCGCTGCGGATGGCCGTGACGGCTTCTTCCGCCGCCCGCAAGGCGGACGGACCGTCGCGGCCGCAGATCAACAAGTTCCCGCCCGCCACGCCGGTGACCGTGCCAAACCAATCCTCGCAGACGAACTCGCCATCCATCACGGGAATCCGCCAGTAGCGCCGATCCCCCAACTTCTTGGACTTCTGAAAGCCGTCGCCAAAATAGCGGATGCCGCCGCCAATGCGGATTCGCTTCTCCTTCGGACAATTTTCCAGGCCGTTGTAGCAGGCGGTGGTGGGGCAGGTGAGCACACACTGCCCTACCCGCTGTTGCAGCGCCTTGGTCAGCGCTTCCAGGCTGAAGCCGAAGGCCAGCACGGCCACACCTGGTCGGCCATCCGGGGTGTCGTCGGGAGGCAATTCCCGTTCGATGGCGGCCTCGATGTCGCAGGCGATCACGCTGGTGGCATGCCCCGTCATCACCGTCGCGGCGGTGCGCGCCCAGCGTTCACTGTCCGCCGTGATGACCAGCCGCGCAGCCTTGATCGAAAAGGCCTCGGCAAACGTGTCGACGATCGCCACGCCCTGGCAGTCGAGCAGGCTGGGCGCGACATTCGTTTCGGCTGACATGGCGGAAATGCCCTGGATGGCGTAACAAGTCAGAGGGAGGCAAGGCGGCGAGCGTCTATGAGCCGGCCGCCGTTGGCTTTCGACCGGCTTTGGAGTCGGGACGGCTTGGTGCGGTCGTCATTGCCCTCCGTTAGGGTGCCGCCAGGGAAAAGCTGGCGATTTCCCGGTCATTCCGCACATAGACGCACCGATGCGCATAGGCCGGGTGAGTCCACACCACTTCCCGGCGTTGAGCCGGTCCCGTGGGTTCGATGAGATGTGCCCGGCTTAGCTCGTGGTAACCCTGCGGCGTCAACCGGGCCAGGATCAAGTCCCCTTGCTCGCTGAACAGGAAAAACCGGTCTTCGAGCCGGGTGAGAAAGGCGTTGCCCCAGCGGGCCGATTGCCCGCTGGTCGCCTCGTAGGTCGCCCACAAGCGGTCTCCGTTCTGGGCGTTGAGACACCGCAATTCGCCGTAGCTGCATACACCGTAAATGAAATCGCCGTCGAAATACGGCGTGGCGATGATGCTGTGCAGGGCGTCGGTGATCCGCTCGTTCTCGCCGTGACGCCGCCAGGCCACCCGTGCCGTCGGCCGTTGTGGATCGAGTTCCAGCATCAGCGATCCATTGTAAAACGCCGTCACGAAGAGGCGATTGTCATGAAACCGGGGCATGGGGGCTGTCAGTCCCGCCTGAACGGGAAACGGGTGCTCCCACAAGAGGCGGCCAGTTTCCGGATCAAGAGACACGACAGCGCTCGGCAGCCAGACGATGAGCTGCCGCGTGCCGCCGCTGTGCACAATGATCGGACTGCCATAACCGGGACCATGTTCTCCCTCGGCATCGAGGGCGCGCCACAACTCGCTTCCAGTGTCCTTGTCGAAGGCGACCACCGCCGTGCCTTTGCCCCCCACGAGGCAGATCAGGCGGTTTCCATCCAACAACGGATTGGACGACCAACCCCACGTTGGAGATTGTTCGCGGCCATAGTCGGAGCGGAAGTTTTTGGACCAGACGACCTTGCCGGTATCTGCCTCGAAGCAGAACAAATGGCCTTCCGCCCCAAGCGTGTACACGCGGTCATTGTCGATCAAGGGCGTTGTTCGTGGGCCGGCGGGATAGCTCACGGTGTACGGACAATCGTATTCGTACTTCCAGAGCACGCTGCCGTCTCGGTCGCTCAGGCACAACACCCGTTCCGTGGCGTTGGTCCGACTGCGCTGGAAGGGATTGCCCCCTTCCCGCACCCCTTCTGGAAGTTGCTTGTCGGTGACGAACACTCGGTCCCCGGCAACCGCCGGCCCGGCGTAGCCTCCGCCAATCTTCACGCGCCAGCGGGCAGGCGGTCCACCCTCGGGAAACGTCCGTACAATCTGCGTTTCTCGCCAGACCCCGTCGCGCTGCGGACCCATCCATTGCGGCCAATCATCGGCTGAAGCCCGCGGTCCTGTGCCCAACCCCGAGCCGAGGCAAAGCCCCAGGCAACAAGCCACCCTCGTCCAGATCTTCCACGCCATGCGGACTTCCTTTTGATTCGGCATTCCGAGAAGACGGATTGTCCCCTGCAACGCTGGCAGACACAAGGGCCGCGGTTCACCACTTTGATGCGTGAAGCCAACGGCGCGCTATGTCGGCTGACGCACGCTTCCACGGAAACTAACAATCGCCACGATTTGCCAGGTTGGTACCATTTGCCGCCCCGGCAAGCGTTGACACGACGGGGCGAATCAGGGGCGTGCTTCACCGTCAATCGCCGAGTGAAGTCTCCACGTTTTCCGCAAGCTGAGCAGGTTTCGGCGGAAACTACTCGCCGAGGACCGGGGAGTGCGCACTTGCTCCATCCGGCTGCCGATGGGATGCATTGCAGCCAGGCAGCGAGGGAGCTGCCGCAACATCCCGGCATCAGCACGACGGCCTGGCGTTGCTCGAGAGGGGATTGGCCGATGGCTTTGCCGGGTGAAGTGGCTAGCCAGAAGGGGTCGCGCTGGCTCGCGACGATGCCGAACATTGGCTGATTTCCTCCGAAATAGGTTGAGAATTCGATCGATAGCGGCTTGAATCGCGAGAAATATGCCGTAGAATTTGGTTGATAGTGATGTTTTTTGGTTGATTTCAATCGTCTTCCTGCGCAGAATCCTGTAATGTTGCTCGATCAACGACGCGAGGAGATCCTGCAACTCATTGAAAAACAAGGTTTTGTGTCATTACAGGAGCTGGTGGAGCGGTTGGGAGCTAGCGAGTCCACCGTCCGACGGGATTTGGAGTATCTTGACAGCATCGGTCAGATTCGGCGAACCAGAGGCGGGGCGGCCTACACTGGGGATCACATCACCCCCTTCGAGGAGCGGGGCACCACGGCAAGACCGCAAAAGGAAAAAATCGCCCAGGCCGTCGCCGAGCAGATCGAATCGGGAGAAACCATCCTGCTCGACGGAGGCACGACCACGCTGGAGGTGGCGCGGCGGCTCTCCGGCAAGTCGCTGCAAGTGGTGACCAATTCGTTGCCGATAGCCAACTTGCTGGTGAACCAGCCCAACATCGAGTTGATTTTGATTGGCGGTTACCTGTATCCGCGAACGGGCGTGGCCCTCGGTTCCCTGGCGGTGGCTGCCCTTCAGGAATTGCATGTGCCGCGAGTCATCATGAGCGCGGGAGGAATCACGGAAAAAGGGCTGTTCAACAGCAACACGCTGTTGGTGGAGTGCGAACGGCAAATGTTCCGCGCCGCCGAAGAAGTGTGGGTGGTCGCCGACAGTTCCAAATTCGGTCGGTCCGCCTTGGCGCACTTGTGCCCCTTGTCGGCCGTGCGGCGGATGTTTGTGGACGATGAATTGCCGGAGAAGTGGAAGCAGGTGGTGCAGGAAGCCGGAGTGGAACTCACCTTGGTGAGCTGACCGCAATGCCGCCGCGACGGCGGCCTTGCCGAGGCAAGACGGATCTCATGACGCAACTGGCTGCCCCATACACACGTGCCGATGTCGAACGCATTGTGCGCTCGGTGCTGCAAAAACATTTGCACGCCGGCCAGCCCCCCCAGTCGCGGCGGAATCCGCTGGTGGTCAACATTTCGGCCCGGCACGTGCATCTGACGCAAGAGCACGTGGAAATCCTGTTTGGCAAAGGCGCTCAACTCGAACCGCACAAGTGGCTCTATCAGGAAGGCTACTATGCGGCCAAGCAGACGGTGGCCGTGTTGGGACCGCGGCGGCGGATGTTGCCCGAAGTCCGCGTGCTGGGCCCCTGTCGGAAGGCCTCGCAGGTGGAACTGGCCTTCACCGACGGCATCTCGCTGGGAATCGACCTGCCCGTCCGCCTCAGCGGCGATCACCACGATACCCCCGGCTGCGTGCTGATGGGGCCGAAAGGCGTGGTGGAATTGACTTCGGGCGTGATTCGCGCGATGCGGCATGTGCACATGGGTCCCGCCGACATCGAATATTACGGCGTCAAAGACGGCGATCAGATGCACTTGCGCGTGGTTTCACGCGGCTGCACCACCACGTTGGAAGAACTCGTGGTGCGCTACGAGCCAACGGTCAAACTGGAGGTGCATCTGGACACCGATGAGGGAAATGCCATCGATTTGGAGCACGCCACGTCGGTGGAACTGTTCAAACCGTCGACGTGCGCCTGCAAGAAAGGTTAAGGGAGCCGGCGGCTGCGCGAATTGCTGACGGCCGCGGCGGACAGCCCTGCCGCCAGTCGCGAATAGTTCTCCGCCACCGCCGTTCGAGAATTTCTCGTCCCGAAGCGGATCACCTGAACCAACCCGTGTCACTCTCTCCAAGGAATCACCACACATGGCCGAACCGATGAAAGCGCTGGGCATGCTGGAAACCAAGGGACTGGTCTGCTTGATCGAAGGCACGGATGCGATGTTGAAGGCCGCCAACGTGCAGATGGTGGGCTGGGAAAAGGTGGGCAGCGGACTGGTGACCACGTTCGTGGTTGGCGACGTGGCGGCCGTGAAAGCCGCCGTCGATGCCGGGGCTTCCGCCGCGAGCAAAATTGGGGAAGTGGTGAGCGTCCAGGTGATTCCGCGCCCCCATGAAGAACTCGCCGGCATTCTCCCCAAGTCGAAAGCGGGCGGTAAGGCGGTGTCGTAGGCCGCGCGCCGCGAAGGGCCGTGGTTTCAAGGGGCGGTGACGCTGTCGCGGTTCCGTCGTGCGCGCCTGCCGTTTGCGGACACGTGGAAAGTTTTTTTCAGCAAGGTGCAGATCCAACATGAATGAAGCCATCGGATTGCTGGAAACGAGAGGGCTGGTGGCCCAAATCGAGGCGGCCGACGCCATGCTCAAGGCGGCCAATGTCTCGCTGGTCAAACAGGTGCAAATCGGCGGAGCGTATGTCACCACGATCATTCGGGGGGACGTCGGTTCCGTGCGGGCGGCGGTCGACGCCGGCTCGGCGGCGGCCTCGCAAGTGGGAGAACTGATTTCCGCCCACGTGATTGCCCGGCCGGAAAAGAGTCTGTTGGAGCAATTCGTGTAAAACGCGGCCGGTGCGGTACCGAGCGGCCGCGCTGTCGTCCGCGGCCGTCGCTCGGTGCCGGCGGAGATTGGACTTCCCCATGCACGTGCTGGTGGCGAATCTCGGGTCCACGAGCTTTAAGTACCGCCTGTACGACATGGCGGACGAGAAGCAACTTGCCCGCGGCGGCATCGACCGCATCGGTCAGCCGCAGAGCGCTTGTTTCGTGGAGATCGGCGCTCATCGCGCGGAAGACACCCGCCACGTCCCCGATCACGCGGCCGCCGTCCGGCTGTGTCTCGAGCAACTCACCCATCCGCAAGGGGGCTGCCTGGCGGCGGCGGGCGATGTGCAGGGCATCGGCTTCAAGGCGGTGTTTGCGGGAAAGCTGAGCGGCATTCGCCTTGTGGACGAAGACTTGCTCACGGCGATGGAAGAACTGGCCGACATCGCACCGGCGCACAATCCGCCGTACGCCAAAGCCATGCGGCAATTGCGGGCGGCGTTCCCGCAGATTCCCTTGGTGGCCGCGCTGGAAACGGCGTTCCACGAAACGATTCCGCCGGAAAACCGTTCCTACGCCGTGCCGTATCAGTGGGAAGAGGAGTACGGCGTTCGTCGGTGGGGCTTTCACGGCGCCAGCCACCGCTACATCGGCGAGCGGCTGGCGCAGCTCGCGGGACGGGACGATTTGCGGGTCATTTCGTGTCACTTGGGGGGTAGCAATTCCCTGTGTGCGCTGCGCGGGGGCGTCTCGCTGGCCAACAGCCTGGGGATGAGTCCGCAAACGGGGTTGTGCCACAACAATCGCGTGGGTGATTTCGACCCGTTCGCCCTTCCCGTGCTGATGCGGGCCACCGGAAAATCGTTTCCCGAGTTGCTGGAAGAGCTGGCCAATCGCAGCGGACTGCTGGGTTTAAGCGGGCTGAGCGGCGATGTCCGCGATCTGGAGCAAGCTGCCTCGCAGGGCCATGCCCGCGCCGAGCATGCGCTCAAGGTGTTCACGCAATCGATTCGGCACTATCTGGGGGCTTATCTCACGGTTCTGGGAGGCGCTGACGCCGTGGTGTTCACCGGCGGAATCGGCGAGAACAGCGTCCGCATTCGCCGCGACGTGTGTGCCGGCCTGGAGTGGGCTGGCATCGAATTGGACCCGGTGAAAAACGCGGCGGTGCCGCGCGGCAGCGAATCGACCATTCATGCCGATGCAAGCCGAACGCACATTTGGGTGGTGCCCACCAACGAGGAAATCATCGTGGCCCGACAAACGGCGGAAGCCGTGCGCGCGGCAAACCGGGGTGTGGGCACAGCCTCGAGGAATTAGCAGCGGCACCTGTCCGCTTGGGTGCCGACCGTGCAGGAATCAGTCATGTTCTTGGCCCGCGTCACAGGCAGCGTGGTATCGACGCAAAAAGTGGAAGCGATGGTCGGCCAGAAACTGTTGGTCGTCGAACCGCTGCGCGTCCAGGAGAAAGACCAATCGCAATTGACGGGCACCGGGCGCACGTTCGTCGCCGTCGACACGGTGGGCTGCGGCGAGGGAGAAGTCGTGCTGATCGTGCAGGGTTCCAGCGCCCGCTTCACGCCGCAGACGAAACCCTTGCCTGTCGACTGCGCGATCATCGGCATCGTCGATTCGGTGCATCTCGGCTCCACGCCGATTTTCGACGCCCAGCAGGATCGAACGAAAGGAGCCCGCGCATGATGCCCGTCCGTCGCGAGGCTCGCAACGCTCCTTCGGACCCGCGGCCGAACGGCAACGATGGTCCACGCACCTTGTCATGGCGCTGGGGCATTCGTTCCCGGCGCCATCCGGTTCACAAGTCGATTTCTCCAATGGAACCCCTTCCTTTCCGCGACGGAATGCCTCGGCGTGCCACACTCTGCCGGGTGATCGGCAGGCTGACCGCACGCCGCCGAGTATGGGTTCAGCCTTCGTTTCAGGAAGATGACTTGCCATGACCACCGCGACTCCCGAGACCATTCGCCTCGTGGTTGAAGAAGTTCTGGCCGCCTTGGGTAAGAGCGCCAAGCCTCAGGCGGCAAAGTCGGTCGACGGCGACTGGGGCGTTTTCTCCAGCGTCGAACAGGCCATCGCGGCGGCCAATGAAGCCTTCGAACAGTTGAGCGAGGCGCCCCTCGCCCACCGGGCCACGGCCGTGCAACTCGTCAAGGAAATCTGCGAGCGGGACGCCGAGGAACTGGGACGCCTCGAGCTCGAGGAAACCAGAATCGGCCGGCTCGACCACAAGATCGAGAAACTGCGGATCATCAAGCTGGTGCCGGGCGTCGAATTCCTGCGGACGGATGCCTTCAGCGGCGATCATGGGATTACGCTCACCGAATACGCCCCCTTCGGGGTGATTGGGGTGATTACTCCGGTGACCCACTCCTTGCCGACCTTGGCGGGCAATGTGGTCAACATGGTGGCCGCGGGGAACACCTTGGTGGTGAATCCCCATCCGAGCGGTGCCCGCATTGCCTGCGAGGGAGTGCGGAGGTTCAACCGGGCCATCCACAAGGCCACTGGTTTGAAGAACCTGGTCACGATCGTCGAAAAACCGACCCTGGAGACGGCTGCCACCATCTTCTCCCATCGCCGCGTGAATCTGTTGTGCGTCACCGGCGGACCGGCGGTGGCGCGGGCCGCGATGGAGAGCCGCAAAAAGGCCATCGTCGCTGGTCCGGGCAATCCCCCGGTGGTCGTCGATGAAACGGCCTGCCTGGAAAATGCGGCCAAATCCATCGTCCGCGGCGGCGCCTATGACAACAACCTGCTGTGCATCGGTGAAAAGGAAGTCTTCGCCGTCGAAAAGATCTTCGACAAACTGCTGGACCAGATGGATCGCCACGGCGGCTATCGCCTGAACGCCGCCCAGATCGACGCTCTCACGAAAATCGCCTTCACGCCTCCCGAAAAACCGGGAGACCACTATCACGTGAATCGGGACCTCGTCGGCAAAGATGCCCGCGTGCTCGCCGAAATGATCGGGGTGCACGTGCCCCCGGGGACCGAGTTGCTGTTCGGCGAAACCGACGAATCGAATCCTTTCGTCCCCGAAGAACAAATGATGCCCTTCGTGCCGTTCGTCCGCGCCAAAAACGTCAATCACGCGATCGAAATGGCGCTCGAACACGAACATGGATTTCGGCACACGAGCCTGATCCACAGCCGCGACGTGCGGGCGATGACCAAAATGGGCAAAACCATGGATACCACGCTGTTCATCAAGAACGGTCCCTGCATGGCGGGATTGGGGCTTGGTGGCGAAGGCTTTCTCAGCTTTAGCATTGCCACGCCCACGGGCGAGGGCGTGACCAGTCCGCTCACGTTCACTCGCCAGCGGCGGTGCGTGATGGTGGATCATTTGCGGGTGATTTGAGGCGGAGCAACGCGGCCTTACGGGCAAACCTCCCCGGAATTGACCGCCCCCGCAACGAGAAGGCATTGCCGTACCGACGACGGCGGCGGGAAACCGTGAACTTTCACCGGATGGACTTCCATGCAGTTGGCCACTGTGATCGGCCGGGCGACGGCGACCATCAAACACCCCACGCTTCAGGGATGGCGGCTGCTGCTCGTCCAACCGTTGCTGGCCAACGGACAATCGGACGGCGCCCCGCAGCTTGTGCTCGACCACCTGGGAGCCAGAAAGGGAGACATGGTGATCGTGTCGTCGGATGGCAAATCGGCACGCGAATTGGTGGGGACCGAGAAAACCTGCGCCCGCTGGACGATTCTCGGAATCGTCGACGAGCACGCCCTTTTCACTGGGGCGGAACGAGGACTCCCGCGAAATCACCGTCCGTGAAAGACGACCACAAGGTATTCCAGCCGACGATCAGCACCACGTGATCAGCAACCATCGATGTCCAACACGGCGCTTGTCGAGCAGATTGTGGCGAAGGTGCTGCAACAATTGCAGCCGGCACCCGCCGCGCGCCCGGCACCATCGCCGCCTTCCCTGCCCGCGGCGTCGACCGCCGCTTCCGCCACGGAAGCCTGGCTCGATGCGCCCGTGATCACCGCCGAACTCCTGCAACACCACGTGCGGCGCGGACAAAGACTGCGGATTGCCGCCCGCTCGATCCTCACGCCGTCGGCTCGAGATTGGTTGAAAGCCCAGGGCATCGAGTGCCAACGGGTTGGACCAAACACATCGTCCGCGAGGGGCAAGGGACGCCGGCAAGTGCTGGTCAGCACCGTGACGGCTCCCGTTCGCTCGTTGATCCAATCCCTGCCGCGGGAGTGGCCCGATTGGAAGCATGAGCTCCTGGGACAAGCCGACGAATTGCTGGATGCCGGCGTGCGGGCGATTTGCACCTCGGAAGCCGAACTGCTCGTGGCGGTGACCGATCGGGCCGCCATGGTGGCCTGTCGCGCCAACCGGCATCCCGCGGTGCGCGCGGCGGTGTTGACTTCGGCGGCCGAGTTGCCGGCACTGGCCGACAGCCTGGGTGTGAACCTGCTGGTCATCGACCCGCGGGGGCGGTCCTTCATCGATCTGCGCAATGTGTTGCGCGAGTGTGCCACCTTGCCGCCGCCACGGTGTCCGACGCATTGGAGATAACGTTTCCGACGTGGGCGGCGTTCGTCGCCAGAGCACGCGCTGAGTGGTGGAGAGTACGCATCATGCGGGTCGGCGAAGTAATCGGCAAAGTGACGCTCAGCCGCTGCCATCCCATGGTCGCGGCGGGAACATGGCTGGTGGTGGTGCCCCTCTCGGCCCCGGGATTGAAAGGGGATCCCGCCGGGCGGGAAGAACCGCTGGTGGCGTACGACGAATGGGGGGCTTCGCCGAAAGCCCTGGTCGGCATCAGTGAAGGGGCCGAAGCCGGCGCGCCGTTCCATCCCGATCCAAAACCGCTCGACGCTTACATCGGCTGCATTTTGGATACGCTCGAAATCGACTGAACACGACCCTCACCCGCTTATCCCCGCATCTCCGCCGATCACATCGCCTGAGCAGCGGGCTTACGGCGGCGCGGCTCCGGCACTGAAAAGGGAGGCACGACATGCCCGAAGCAAAATCCTGGAATTCCGGAATTCACGATCGCAAGCTCAAGGAACTGATCTGCGAGATCGGCCGCCGCGTATACAACCGCGGCTTCGCGGCCGCCAACGACGGCAACATCTCCATCCGCGTGGGCGAAAACGAAGTGCTGTGCACGCCAACCATGATCTGCAAAGGCTTCATGACCCCCGACGACCTGTGCGCCGTCGACATGGACGGCAACCAGATTGCCGGCAAACGCAAGCGCACCAGCGAAATTTTGCTGCATCTGGCGATCATGAAGCACCGGCCCGACGTCAAGGCGGTGGTGCATTGTCATCCCCCCCATGCCACCGCGTTCGCCGTGGCCCGCGAACCGATTCCACAGTGCATTCTCCCCGAAATCGAGGTCTTCATGGGCGAGGTGCCCATCGCCCCCTACGAAACTCCCGGGGGACAGAAATTCGCGGAAACCGTCGTGCCGTTCGTGAAAAACGGCACCAACACCATCATTCTGACCAATCACGGCACGGTCAGTTTCGGCGCGCATCTGGAGGAAGCCTACTGGAAGACCGAAATCCTCGACGCCTACTGCCGCATTCTGCTGCTGTCCAAGCAACTGGGGCGGGTGAATTACCTCGAGGAACAAAAATCGGTCGAACTGCTCGACCTGAAAAAACGCCTGGGCTTCGACGATCCCCGTTTTCACGTCGAGAACTGCGACCTGTGCGGCAACAGCGCCTTCCGCGACGGCTACAAAGAGGGGCCGCCTCAGCCTCGGGCCTTTGAGCCTCCGCCCAGCTATCCGGGCTACCTGGCGCGCCAGAAGGAGACCGCCCCGCCCGCGAACACGAACGGCAGCGGCTTCGACGCCGAGGCCCTTGTGCAGGCCATTACCGACCAGGTCCTGGCAGCGCTGGGCCAGTAGCCCCGCGGTCGTGCCGAATGATCCGTTGCGCATGACCAGCCTGTTCGGAAGTCGTCCAACCGTCGACAACCGTCCGTCCTCGCCGCGGTCTGTGAGTAGCGCTAACTTCGTTCACCTCCACAAGCTTGGGAATTTCGCATGAAAGTCAGCATTATCGGCGGCGGCGGACTGGTCGGTTCCTGCGCCGGCTTCGCGTTGCAAGCAGGCAAAATCGTCCGTGAAATCAACCTGATCGACGTCAACCAGGAACTGTGCGAAGGCCAGGCCCTCGATCTGTTGCATGGCGCCAGCCTGCTCGCGGACCAGAAATTCACGGCCACGGGCACCGCCGGGGCCAAGGACGCCGACATCGTGGTCATTACCGCCGGCTTGCGGCGCAAACCCGACGAAAGTCGTCTGGACCTCATCAACCGCAACGTGACGCTCTTCCGCGGCATTCTGGGAGACCTCAAGCAGCAGGGCCTGAACAAATCGGCCATTGTGTTCGTCGTGTCCAACCCGGTCGACGTGTTGACGTATCTTGCCGTGAAGGAATTGGGGCTGCCCGCGTCGCAGGTGATCGGCCTGGGGACCGTTCTCGATACCACCCGGCTGCGCAGCCTGTTGGCGCAGCAGTTGGATGTGCCCCCCACGCAGGTGCAGGTCACGATTCTCGGGGAGCACGGCGACAGCATGGTGCCCATCTGGTCGAATGCGCAAATCGCCGGGTTGCCGCTGGAGAAATTCCCCCGCGTCACTCCGGCACTCATCGCCGAGATCGAGAAGAAAACGCGCAACAGCGGCGCCGAGGTGATCAAGAAGAAAGGCGGGGCCGGCTTCGCCGTGGGCGTGTCGATCGCCGACGTGGTGCATGCGATCGCCTTGGATCAGCGGCGAATTCTCCCGGTTTCGTCGCTGCAAACGGGCGCTTACGGCTTGCGCGACGTGGCCCTTTCGGTCCCCACGGTGGTTGGTCGACGGGGAGTTCTCGACACCATCGAAATTGACCTGTGGCCGAAGGAGAAACTGGCCCTGCAAAAGTCGGGACAAGTACTGCGGGAAACCCTCGACAAGGTGCTCTAGTTCACGTGTACGAGTGGCGATCCCCTCCTTCGCCTCGATGGTTAACTCCCCCATCACGCGACAGAACCAGCACAAAGGACGGTCCGCGAGGCCGCCGTGCATGCCAACCCGCTCGGTTGCTGTCACGCTCAGCCCGCTTGCCGCGGGTCAGGGATCACGTTGAGGACGGTTTACCGCGGCCGCAAGCGCATGAATTGAGCAACATGCAAGGCCCTTACGGTGGCATGAGGATGCGTCACGCCGCGCGACGAGCCGCTGGGCGCGCCAAGTGATTTCGCTCCACCAGCCGCACAAGGGCTTCCCAGACGCGCGCCGGCGTCAACTCGGCGTGGCATGCCAGATGCCGCGCGCCGCTCCAAGGACACCGCTTATGGTACGACGCCGCACACGGCAACTGCGTGCTGACGAACTCGTGAGCGGTTCCCGGTGGTCCCGAGCGGATCGCGCTCGTGCAGGTGAAGATGCCCACAACCGGCGTGCCTAATTCCGCCGCCAAATGCAGCGGACCAGAATCGTTCGCCAGCAGCGCATCCACCGTCGTCAGCACGGCGGCCAATTGTTTGAGCGTAGTCTCGCCCGCCAAATTGCGCACGCACATCTCCGGCACCGTCCGTGAGAGGACTGCGGCCGCGTGAGCACATGCGGCACGTTCACCGTGACCGCCCACAAAAACCACGCTGGCCCCCCAGGTGCGTCCGGCTTGCGCCAGCACGTTCACCATGCCCGCCAGCGGCCAGCGCTTGGTTTCCCAGCGCGCGCCCCATTGCACGGCGAACACCGGACGGGGCAAGCCGCCCACCAGGCGGTGCGCTTGCTGGACATCGGCGGCAGACACCGCCAGGAGAAGACGGCGGGGCGCGTCTCCCACGCCGAGCGCCTCCGCCACCCGCCAATAGCGACGGTATGCCGGGACGTCGCGGCCGGTGTCGTCGAGGGTGATGTTCACCGCGCGGTAAGCCCCTTCCCGAGCCGTTTGGAGGCCAATCCGCCAGGCGGCGCCCGTGGCCCAGGTCATGACGGCGGAACGGAAGAGTCCTTGCAAATCGAACACGACATCGAACCGCCGCCGCCGCAGTTCCGCGAGAAACCGTGCCGCCTGCGCGACAGTGGGACGCCGCTCGATCGTCAAGACTTCGTCCAGGTCGGGATGTCCCGCCACCAGGTCACGCAATTCGCGCTGCACGATCCATGCGATCCATCCGCCCGGAAAACGACGGCGCAATGCCGGCAGCAGCGGCAAGGCCTGCACCACGTCGCCCAGGGCACTCGGTTTGATAATCGCAATCCGCTGGGCCGAGATGTCTGCCAGGAAGTGGGCCACTGTGCTTCCCTTCTCGCAGCCTTCTTGAATCCTGAAGCCGATATCGTAATTTCGGTTCCCCGCGGGCCACAATGGCAATTGCGGCGGCGGAACGTGGTCCGGCCGCCGCGGCGACCAGGCCCTCCACCAGAAAAAAGCGGCCGGGTTGCAATCGACCCGTGCCGTGCGATACCGTCCCGCATGGGAGGTGCCGCCATGCAATTAGGGCTGATCAATTCCGCGTGGGCTCAGGCCGGACGCGACACGGCGTGGGGCCTGCGCAAGACCAAGGAATTGGGGTTCGACACGGTGGACATTTTCACCGATCCGCTGGAGATCGATGTCCGCGAGCGGCAACTGATTCGCCGCGAATGCGAACAGTTGCAATTGCCGATTGTTTCGGTCTGTTGCGTGGCCACGGGATTGATCGACTTCAATCCCAGCGTGCGCCGCTTTCACCTCGAGCGGTGTGCGGCCTATTTGGATCTGGTGTACGAGTTTTCCGGCCGCAATCTGCTGCTGGTGTTGGGGGAATACATCTGGAATCGGGAAGTCATTCCTCCGGCCGAGCAGTGGCGCTGTGCCGTGGAATGCTGCCGCCGGCTGGGAGACCGGGCGGCCGAGCTGGGGTTGCAAATCGCCCTCGAGTTGGAGCCATTTCCCCTCTCGCTGCTCAACAATGTTGACCGCATGGTGCGCTTCCTCGACGACGTGGCTCACCCCGCGGTGCGGGCCAACATCGACGTGTCGCATCTTTGCCTGGCCAAAGTCGCCCCGGAGGAATTGCGGCGGTTGAAGGGGCGCGCCATTCATGTGCACATTTCCGATTGCGACGGCAAAGTGCACGGCGACTTGCCGCCCGGCCGCGGCGTGGTCGATTTTCCGCCGTACCTGCACGAGATCGCGGCCTTAGGCATCGATGGCGCGATTTCGGTGGAACTGGAGTATTCGCCCGTGCCCGAGGCCATCGAAGCGTGGGTCGCCGAGGCCTATCGAGCGACCGATCACTTGTTGCGGCAACACGGTTTGCGCGGGTAAGTTGCTGCTCCGCGGTGCGCCGAGTTCTTCCCCCGAATGAGGTCTGACGGTCCTTCGGTGACGCGGGGAACCTTCGGTGACGCGGGGAACATGTTGGCCGTGATGCCAGAACTCGCGTCGGAGCGAGGTCGCCGTGATCCGCGCGGGGCATCGGGGCGTTGGTATTGGCAGGCGTTGTGTCGCGGCGGAAACCACCGGTAGTTCGCATGGGCGATGAGTTGCAATGTTCTTGATGCGCCTTTCCCGCTGGGCTGCTGGCTGCCTGCTGCTGGGATGTCTGCTGGCGACGCGGCCGGTGGGGGCGACTCCCGCCGACGAGCTGCTCGCGTCGCTCCGGCCGACGGCCGATGTCAACGACTTTGCCGGAGTCTTGCCTCCGGTCGAGCGGGAAGCCTTGGAGCAGCGTTGCCGGCAGCTTCGCGAGCGGACCGGCGCGCAATTGGCCGTGGTGATCGTGCGATCGCTGCAAGGCGGTCAAATCGACGACTTTGCCGTCCGCTTGTTCCAGCGCTGGGGTATCGGTCAGGCGGGCAAGAACAACGGCGTGCTGCTGCTGGTGGCGCTGGAAGACCGCAAGGCGCGTATCGAAGTAGGCTATGGATTGGAGCCGGTCCTGCCCGACGTGTTGGCGTCCCGCATCCTGCGCGAACAACTGTTCCCGGCCTTTCGCCAGCAGCAGTATGCCGAGGGCCTGACGGCGGCCGTCCACCGGATCGCCGAAATCGTCGAGCGCAACGAACCCGCGCCGCGAGAAGCCGCGCGTCCCCAGATTCCGGTCGGTGGGATGGTGTGCGTGACGATGTTCCTGCTGGTCTGGGTGTCGATCCCGTCGTTGCTGCTGGGGGCCTCGCTGCGCGCGAAGAAACTCGGTCCTTCGTTCTTTCTGTCCGCTTTTCCCGCGTTCGCTTGCTTCATGACGTTCGTGTCGGACATGCCCTGGATGGTCACCGCGCTGGTTCTGTTGTGGTCCCTTGGCGCGGCACTGCTCGGTTTCTTTATCAAGGAACTGGCACAGTCGCGTGGCGGCACTCAATTTGGTCCGTGGGATGTGAGTGTCCCTTCGTGGGGGAGCGGCGGATCGTCTTGGAGCAGCGGCGGCTTTTCGAGCGGCGGTAGTTGGGGCGGTTTTGGCGGCGGCAGTTCCGGTGGTGGCGGTGCCAGCGGCGGTTGGTGAGGAACAACAATGGATCCGCAATGGTTTGTCACACACGCCTGCCGGGCGTTGCCCGAGCAAATTCGCGCGATCGTGCTGTACGGTTCGGCGGCCGCGGGCGATTTTGTGCCGGGCAAATCGCATTACGATCTGCTCGTCGTGGCGGAAGAATTGGGGATCGCGGAATTGCGGAACCTGGCGGCTGTCGTGCGTCCGTGGCGAGAAGCGGGCCATCCCTTGCCGCTGCTCTTCACGCCTGCTCAGCTCGCCGCGTCTGCCGACGCCTTCGCCTTGGAATTCGAGGACATGCTCCACGCGCGAAAAGTGCTGTACGGACAGGATCCCATTGCCGGATTGACGATCGACCCCGCACACGTTCGCCTGCATTTGGAGCGCGAATTGAAAGGCAAGGCCTTGGGTTTGCGCGACCGGTATGTGATGGCTGCCGGAGACCGCGCGCGTCTCATCGGACTGCTCGCGGAAAGCTTGTCAACGTTCCTGGTGCTGTTTCGAGCCGCACTGCGGTTGTTCCGCCCGCAGGCGCCGGTTCAGAAGTTGGCGGCTTTGCGGCTGCTGGCGCAAGATGTGCCGTTTGATCCGCAGCCGTTTCTGATCGTTGCGGAAATCCGCGCGGGACAGCGCAGCCCGCGCCAAGTGGACGCGGAATCGCTGTGCGCAGGCTATCTGGCGGCCATCGACGCGGTGACGCACGCCGTCGATCAAAAACTGCACGCTCATGCGTGAAACTTCACGCCCATTCCCGAGAAAGGCACGACGATGGCAACAGCAACAACAGCTTCTGGAGGGGCAGGCCGCGGCTCGATGGCCTTCGGCGCGATTGTGGTCGGAGGCTTACTGCTCGCCGCGTGGTTCGTGGCGATCAACAACCGCCTGGTCGGGCTGGATGAGGGAATTCGCACGCAGTGGTCGCAGGTGGAAACGGTGTTGCAGCGCCGATTCGATCTGATTCCCAATCTCGTGAACACGGTGAAGGGCTACGCCGAGCACGAACGAGAACTCCTCGAAAAGGTCACCGAGTTGCGCAGTCAATGGGGCGCCGCGAAGACCGTCGCCGAGAAAGCCCGCGCGGCCGGCGAGCTGGAAAGCACGTTGTCGCGGCTCCTGCTGGTGGCGGAAAATTATCCCCAACTGAAAGCGGACCAGAACTTTCGCGACCTGCAAGCGCAGTTGGAGGGAACGGAAAACCGAATCACCGTCGAACGGCAGCGCTACAACGAGGCCATTCGCGCCTACAACACGGCGGTGCGTCAGTTTCCAGCCAGCATCGTGGCCAGCTTCCGTGGGTTTGTGCCGAATAACGCCTACTTTGAGGCGGCCGACGCCGCGCGGGAAGTCCCCAAGGTGGACTTCAGCAAACCGCCGGCACCTTGAGTGGCATGGGTGGCTCTCGCCCGTAAACAGCCCACGCGGTCAATCGGTCGCATCAACGGGACGGAACGTGGCCGGTGATGTGCGGCAGGATCCCGGCGCATAGCCCAGCCGAAGAGACTTGTGCCGCGTTAGGCATTCTGCCTTCATTGTCGCTGCTCCCGCTGTTACTGTGGGAAGCGGAATTTCTCGGCAAGGGACGAACTCGCATGAAGTTCTGGTATGTGATCCTGGTCGCCTGCGGAGGGGCGATCGGCGCGTCGGTGCGCTACGTCGTGACCTGGCTGATGCTCGAGCATTACCCCGCGTATCCTGGGCTGGGTACGCTGCTCGTCAACGTTGTCGGCAGCGGCGGGATCGGCCTGTTGCTGGGGCATGGCATGGAACATCAGTGGCTGTCGATCGGTTGGCGGCTGTTTCTGGTGTCGGGAATGCTCGGCGGATTGACCACCTTTTCTTCCTTGGCCTGGGAAACCGTGTTGTTTGCGCGCCAGCCGCCGCTGCCCGGCGGCGGATTGTCGCATCTGGTGCTCAACGTCGCCTTGGGACTGGGAGCGTTTTTGTGTGGAGAATGGGTCGGCCGCGCGGTGTTCCCCGCACCATAGACAGCGTCGTGGCCGTGTCGTGCCGCGGCATCGTCCGCGAAGTCGCTGATTGCCAACCGAGGTTGTTCCGATGAAACACTGCCAACGGCTGCTAGGGATCGTCTGGTGGGGGCTGATGGGAGCGTGCTCCGTGGGAGCGGCGGAACCGGCGGCCAACGTGTTTGAGCGACCGTTATTCGAAGGGGAATCGCTGGCCGGCTGGATCGTGGAAAACGGTGCCGAGGTGGACTTCGTCGACGGCTGCCTGCGGTTGAAAGCCGGGAATGGCTGGCTGCGCAGCGTGGAAGAGTTCCGCGATTTCTCGCTGCATGTGGAGTGGCAAGCTCTCCAGGCGCAAGATTACGACGCCGGCATTTACATCCGCACGGCGAAGACCGGCGTGCCGTTTCCGAGTCCTTCGTACCAAATCAATTTGCTGGAAGGGAAAGAGGGCAACATCGGCAACTTGCTGGGGGCGACCAGCAAGGGATTGATTAAACCGCAGGGGGAGTGGAACACGTTCGACATGCGCGTGCTAGGAGACGCCGTGTCTCTGGAGATCAACGGCCGACCGGCCTATACGGTGGCCGGTTTGCAGGCACGCCAGGGACACATTGGCTTTCAGATTGAAGTACCCAAGGGGGGCCAATTCCTGATTCGCAATGTGCGACTGGTCGAATGGGGCTACCGTCCGTTGTTCAACGGCCGGGACCTGTCCGGTTGGGTTGGGGAAGGCGGTCCGATGGAAGCCTGCTGGCGGGTGGAGGACGGCTGTCTGGTGTGCACCGGGGCGAAGGGGCCTTGGTTGCGGAGTCTGGAAGAATTCGACGACTTTCACCTGCGGCTCGACTATCTCGTGTCGGCCGGCGGCAATAGCGGCATTTATGTGCGCGTGCCGCGGAACGGCAACCATCACCGGGCCAGCGAGCAGGAGCCGCCCGCGGGCTTCGAGGTGCAGGTGCTGGACGACGCGGCACCGCAATACGCCGCGCTGAAGCCCTACCAGTATTCGGCATCGGTGTACGACATTTGCGGGGCGGCTCCGCGCGTCTCCCGCCCTCCTGGCGAGTGGAATACGCTGGAAATCCTCTGTCGCGGTCAACACGTCACGACCAGGCATAACGGCGTGACGGTAGTCGATGCCCGCGTCGAAGAGTTTCCCCTGCTGAGCTTGCGGCAGACCAAGGGCTATCTCGGCTTGCAGAATCACAGCACCGTGGTGAAGTTCCGCAATCTGCGCATCGGCCCGGCATTCGAGTAGACGCGGTCGAGACCAGCAGCCATCGGAAGACAGAAGAAGCGAGAACTCGGCCGGCGTTCGGAAGGGGCTGGCTAGCGAGGGAAGACATGTTTCTTCGCCAGGACGGGTGGCACCAGCCGAGGTAGCGGTGAGAGCAGAATGTTGTCCAGCGGAATCAGACGAACGCGGTCTCAAGGCGCCATTGAAAAGGGCACGCCCCATGAGCGATGAGTACGCTGATTCGCCGAAGTCGTGGCCGCCGTTGGGGCTTCCTCAAGGAAGCGTCCGTGCCCTGTTGACGTTGCTCATCGTGGCGGTGGTGGTTTCCAACCTGGCGCGCGGGCGCGACATCGATCCGCTGTGGATGCAAACGCTGCTGGTGGCCCTGACGCATTATTTCGCGACGCGCCGACTGGCGGCGCTGCCCGCCGACGTCTTTCAGCGGCTGGAGCGCGAGCGCGTGGTGGAGGGGGAGCGCCATCCCTTGTTTCTGCCGCGCTATTCCATTCGGCTGATCATCGTGGCATCGTTTGTCGGTCTGGCCGTGTTCTTGTACCGTGAAGGCCGGTTGTGGGAACCCAAAACGGTGTCCTTGTTGGGCATCGTGTTCGCCTATCTGCTGGGCACGATGATTCGAGGGATCACCCACTGGCTGAACCGGAGACGCACCACGCCTCCGCACCACTTGTGGGGCGATTTGCGGGCGTTGATCGTGCTCGGCGGTTTGCTGATCGTGGCAATTCCCGAATTCGTCGATGCCCCGTACCGCGTGCCGCGCGAAATGCTCGATGTCGCGCTGGGTTTGGTGCTGTTCTACTTCGGCGTGCGCTGAGCTTGCGGTTGGCGGCCGTTTGGGGCAGTGTGTCGCACCGAATATCAGTCGTCCGCCGGGGCGATCGACTCAACCGTTGTGTTGGGGGCTGCGTCCGGTCGGTTGATCCAGCGTGCACGGGCACCGCGGACCATCGAGCGGGCCCAGGAAAATTCGGTCGCCAGCAGGGCCACGCCCCCCAACACCAGGGGCCATCCGGGCGGTCCCGGAATCAGCACGAGGACGAAGCCGACCGACACCAGCGTACTGCCGCTGACGAAAACGACAGCTTTCCGCGCCGATCCGACAATTCCCCGCCAGATTGGCACCGTATCCGCGGATTCAGGAGCGGGGTCAGCGGGTGTCATCACGGCGAGCCTTCGACGGCGAACACTGGGGGGACGGAATCAGGGGCGTCAAGGGGCGGTTCGGAGCCAACGAGGACTGCGAGACAAAGCAGGGAGGTTTGCTGAGTCGATGGATCACGGCACCATGAGGCTGTTATAACGTCGCCAACGAGCCAATCGTCAAGTCCGGTTCGACGTCGCGTCCCCGCTGCTGTCATACGGAACGATCCGTCCCATGCGTGCCTTCGGTTTGTGTGCGGCCCGGTTGTGCGTTTCGGCCTGGGTGGGAGCCGCGGTGCTGTTCGTCGCGGTGGGCGTCCGGGAAGTCACCTTTCCGTCGTTCAGCAGCGAAATCAAGGATCAACTGGCGGCGCTCCGCTTTCCCCTGTACTACCTTTGCGGTGCGACGCTGGTCCTGGGGGCCTGGTTGGGGACTTGCGTGGCCGGCGGCCACCCGCAGTTGTCGCGCGGGCGACGCTGGGTGGTGCTGGGTCTGCTTACCTTGGCGTTGACGGAAATGGCGGTCGATTACCTGTGGATCTATCGCCCCTTGGAAGGGATGGTGACGCCTCCCGGCCAGGTTCGCACGGAACAGTTTGTGCGGCTGCACCGCTGGTCGACGTACGTGAATGCGGCGAACGTCGCGTGGTGTCTGACCGCAGCCGTGGTGCTGTGTTGGCCCGGAAACTCGCGTGGAGCGGCAGCGGTCAATGCTTCCCATGAATGACCACCATTTTTTCCTCGGTCATCTCGCGGATGGCGTATTTGGGCCCTTCTTTTCCCAAGCCGCTGTGTTTGAGGCCGCCGTAGGGCATCAGGTCGACGCGCCACTGAGTGGTCCAGTTGATGTGCAGATTGCCGGCATCCACTTCCCGCACGAACCGCAGAGCGCGTTCCACGTTCTGCGTGAAAATGCCCGCCGCCAGACCATAGCGCGAATCGTTGGCCAGGCGCAGCGCTTCATCGACCGTCTCACAGCGGGTGACGGCGACAGCCGGGCCGAACAGTTCTTCGCGGCTGATGCGCAAACGCGGGTCGACGCGATCGAGGATGGTCGGCTGATACACGGCTCCCTCGCGCTGGCCGCCGAGGACCAAGTGGCATCCCGCGGCAATGGCTTCGTTGACCCATTCGCCGACTCGATGGGCCTCCGCTTCTCGCACCAGCGGTCCCATCTTTGTGTCCGCGGAAAATGGGTCTCCCGTGGTCAACGCCGCCACGCGCGGCTTCAACGCGTCCAAAAAATCGTTGGCCACGGCGGCGCTGGCCAGAATGCGTTGTGCGGAAATGCACACCTGCCCCGCGTTGGCGTAGCCGCCGACGGCAATCGCCTGAGCGGCCGCGTCGAGATCGGCGTCATCGAGAATGATGACCGGTCCATTGCCCCCCAACTCCAGTGTCACACGCTTCAGGCCCGCTTCGCGGCAGATGCGTTCTCCCACCTCGGCACTGCCCGTGAAGCTGATTTTGCGGATGCGGGCCTCGTGGCAAATCGCCGTACCCAACGTGTCGCCGGGGCCGGTGACACAGGCCACGGCCGCGGGGGGCGTGCCTGCTTCCAACAGCAATTCGATGAGTTTCAGTGCCGATAACGGTGTGGTGCTGGCCGGCTTGACGAGCACGGCGTTTCCCGCGGCGAGCGCTGGTCCAACCTTGTGACACACCAGGTTCAACGGAAAATTGAAGGGGGTGATGGCCGCCACGATGCCGCACGGCACCCGCACGGTAAAACCGAGTTTGCCGGCTCCGCCGGGAGCCGCGTCGAGGGGGACCATCTCCCCCACCACCCGCCGGGCTTCTTCCGCCGACACTTCCAGAGTTTCCGCGGACCGCGCCACTTCGGTGCGCGATTCCGACAGCACCTTCCCCTCTTCGGCCGTGATGGTCCGTGCCAGATCTTCGGCATGGTCGCGCACCAATTGGGCGGTTCGCCGCAACAGCAGGCTGCGCTCATATGCCGGCATCTGCCGCATGTGTCGGGCACCCTCTTCAAGCCCCGCCACGGCCTGAGTGATGTGGTCGGGAGCGGCGCACGGCACGGTATCGACCACGTCGCCATGGAAGGGGTTGCGGATTTCCATCCGCTGCGCGGTGTCGCGCCAGGCTCCCGCCAGAAACATCTGCATGGCGATCCTCCGGGGACAGGGGCGTCGACTGGGTGAATGCACAATGCCGAGTGACGTCCACGCTTCGCCTGCTGCGCGGCCGGTTGCCGGATCTTGGCTCCGATCAAGTTACCCGGGCGAGGGCGCGATGGCGAAGCGACCGGACTCCAAAAACGCGACCACCTGCCTTGCGACTTCCTCGCTGTACAGTAAACCGAGATGCAAGGCCCGCACAGTAAGGAAATCGGCGGCTCCGTCCAGACGCGTGCTGTCCACCGATACCGTGCCGTCGTCGTCTCCCGGAATCAGGGGGTTCCAGCCATCGGGTGTGCCGCGCGCGCCCGCAATGATGCCGAACTCGCATTTCGGCGGCGGCAGTTGCGGAATCAATCCCTGCGGGTCGGTGACCAATTCTTGACCGGCCGGGCCGAACACGGCGCGAAACAAGAAATTCTTCCGCAACAGGTCGGCCATTTCCGCGCCGCGATTGGGAGTTCCCAACAACACGGCCCGCTTCACGCGGGAATCGTCATGCGCCGCCGACCAGGCCCGCAACACCAGGCCACCCAAGCTATGGCACACGAAGTTCAGTTCGGCATACTCATCCAAACTCCGCACCACGCTGTGCAGGTACTCGGCGGCTTCGAGGACGCTGATCTGGGAACTGGGATAGTCGAAGGGCACGACCGGCCAGCCGGCCTCGCTCAGATGTTTGCCGAGACGCGACAGCGACTTCGACGAACGTAAAATCCCGTGCACCAGCAGCACGCCACGAACAACATGTGGGGGCGCGGCTTGCCTGCGGACCTGTTCCAAAGCCGCCTGGCATAACTCCAGCGATCCCGACGCATGACGCCGGTCTCCCCCATCCAACAACCGATAATGCCCCGTGAACACATTCCGCTGGATTCGCCACCCGCGGAAATGCGCCACGTCTCCCCAAAACTGCCGACCACCGAGCGTTTGCATGCCAACGACTTCGCCACGGCGCGGTTTGCTCCCAAACAGCCAATCCTTCAGACCGCACGCATCGCCGGGTCACCACGGCAACGCCTCTCCCGGCACGGGTGGCGGTGTCGTGGTGCCGACGGGCATCTGTGGTGCTGAGGGACGAGCGGAATTGCCGGGAACTCCAACGGCTGCGCGACCGGCTATTCGGGCTTCGAGCCTGGTTTCTCGGCAGACAGCAGTTTTTCCAGCAATTGTCCCAGGGTTTCGCCGCGGGCATTCAACGATACCACTTTGCCATCGCGATCCACCAAAATCGCCGTGGGAATGGCGTTCACTCCGTAATGCTCGGCGGTCGGTTGCGGCGCCGGTTCTCCGTCCTTGGGCGGCTCGAACAAGTTCACCCAGGGAATCTGCTCGTTTTCCAGGAATGCGACGAGTTTTTCGCGATCGTCATCCGCACTGATTCCCACCACCTCGAACCCTTTGGCGTGGAACCGCTCATAGTTCTTCTTGATGTTCGGCAGTTCGGCCCGGCAGGGTCCGCACCAGGTGGCCCAGAAATCCACCAGCACCACTTTGCCGCGATATTGGGACCAGTCGAAGGGTTTGCCATCGAGCGTGGTGCCGGTGACTTCCATCGTGTTGCCGGGTAAACGCAACCGGCGGACGGTCGCCGTCAGCATGTTCGCCAGTTGGCGCAGTTGCGGATGCCGGCTGTCCTTCAGCAGCGCGGCCAACTGATCGTAATAGTCGGCCGCGACGGTGGTGTCGGACATCCCTTCCAGGGCTTGTCCCAATTCCATGGCGGCCCCCACCGCAGTCCCGGTTCCGCGCTGCTTGACTTCCGCCAGAATTTCGCGAATCAAAGCGTTGCGTTCTTCCGGCTCCATTTCGGGAGCCACCATGATGCGCAGGCTCTTGATGACCTGCCGCGCCAGATCGGCAATGTCCTGGCGTTTGTCTTGTTTGAGGACGTCGGCGGCAGCCAGCGCTTCCTTGTGCGCGCCGTCGATGCCAGCGGAAGCCAGCAAGGCCAGGGCTTGGAGCTTCATTTCCGCGGCATCGTAGGCGGTTTCATCGTCGGTTTGCTGGGCCAGAATTTTGTCGCCGGCCTGAATGCGAGCCCGTTGAATCTTGATGGCGTGTTCCACGGCTTCGCGGCGATTGGCGAAACCGCGGCGTTGGTTCTGCAAGCGATCGAGGAATTCCATGATCTGCTCGGGAGTGCCATCGGGGACGGCATACGGATCGGCCGGTTTTTCGGCTGCCGGCTGATCCGCCGCGGGTTGATTGGCCGCCGCCTTGGCCCGCTCCTGAGCGGCTGCGTGGGAACCGACGGCGAAATAGCCGACGAACGCTGCAAGACACCAGGTCGAGATGGCAACTGGTCGCAACATGGAAACCTTTCTGGTGGGAGGCAGTCTGAGCCAATGTTGGCGGGCAACCTGTCGTTCCGCGCCCTGAACAGCCTTCCGGGCGAGTCAGCGCGACCCACCGCCGGTGACTTCGGACGTCGAGGATACCGTAAGAAACCCATTGCAGCTAGCAGACTTTTGAAAAAGTCTGCCGGGGCGTACCCGCCTCTGGCGGAGCGAGCCGTTTCGGCTCGCTCTGAGCCTGGCAGCCGCGGACTGCCTCGCCGCGCCCCTGTGCCAACTGGGATGTTGGAGTTTTTCCCCTTGGGTTGCCATTTGACCACAGTCTCCGGATGTCCAAAACCCGCTGGTGTCAAGTATTCGCAACAGAGCGCTCATCGTTTGTGACGCGTGAACAAGGCTGGCGTTCCGGCGCGAACCTTGCGAGACCGTGGAACAACCCCGACTTCCCTGGAAGTATGCAAAGCTAACGGATCACCCGAGGTATGAGGATCGCCGCGCCGATGATCAAGCACATCGCGAGCGGGTCGGCTTGGCGCCAGAACCAACTTGCGGACCTCGCCTGGGAACTTTCCCAGGCGGCGGAAGAGCTGATTTCCGCGCCGCGGCCAATCAGCGACGGGCCGTTGTTTGCCCTGTGGCAGGCTGTCCGTCGCTGTACCGACAAGTGGCAGCATCGGCTCCAACAATTCGTCGTCGTGTGGGAGTTGGACCCGGCTGGGCCAGCGACGCAAAATCACCTTCCGCACCTGGAACATTACCCGGCCCCATCGAACGTCGGCGACCATTCCGAGGCTGAACCCCGACCGGATGTTTACAGCCTGGGAGTGGAAATCCTTTTGGCAGACCTGCTGCTGCGCGTGTGGGGCACGATTCTCGCGGCGCAAGACCGCCACCGGGGAGTACCATGCGCCCGCCCCATCATGGAACACGTCCTCTATGCCATCCACTACTCGCGATCCCGATTGCTGGAATGGGTGATGCACGGCGGCGAAGGGGCTGCCAGCATCGACCGTTTCCGCCGCCGATGCGAACGCTGGACCGATGCCCTCATCGGTCCCATCCTCGCCCGATACGGAACCAGCCTGTTTGCCCACAATCCGCGTCGCGCGTGGGAATTCGGGGAAGAGCAATTGGGGGCCGCCACGGCGGTGGCGCAGCTCCAGCGAGCGGGCATTCGCGCGGCATTTGGCGAACCGGCGTTATTCACCCCCCTGTCGAGTCACTGGACCGAAATCCTTCAGGCGATTCTTGACGGCTGTGACCCTGAAGTGGTCAACCGCCGGCTTGCGCGCTGGCGGCACGGCCCCCCGTCCTGTTCGGTGTGCGACGCGGCGGCATTTCGGTTCAGCGAGGCGAACGACTGGTCCTTGCTGGCACGCTGCCTGCATCGGGTGCATCAGCGGGAACGAGGTGAATAGCCACACAGCCGCCTGACGCCGAGTCACGGCCGAACCGCGCGGCCAAGTCTTGCGGCGTGCTCAGGCCCCACGTTGCGTTCCAGTGGCTCCTGAGCAGGTGCCATCAAGAAGACGGTGGCAAACCCGCTTGCAGGAGTGCCCTCACGACCGGATGGCCAGGTTGCCGATCGAGCGTATGGGCATAGCAGCGGACGATCACGTTGGACAAACGCCCCACCATGTCCAAACCCGGCGAAGGTTGCGGTCCCGTGGACAACGTGAGTCCCTGCCCCGCCAGGCACAGGCGCAAGCGCCACACTTCGTCGTTCGATTCCACGGCGAGCGGCGGGTGCAGCCGATGTTCCGACAGCCAACGATCGACGCTGCGCCGCAACGGCTGATCGGGCATGGGCAGAATCAAGGGTGCCTTTTGCAGCGAGCCGGGAAACCCGCGACGGTAACGGACCGCGAGTTCCTCCCGCCCCACCAGGACCACGCTGGCTTCTCCCAATAACCGACGGTGAGTGCGCAGCGACCCCAGCGGCTGATCGGCTTCCCCCGCCAACACGACGTCCAGACGCTGGCCGGCTAGATCCGCGAACAATTCAGCGGCAGTGCCTGAGACAATCGTGGCCGTCGCCGAGGCGGACGCGGAAAGCGCCGCGGACAGCCACGGTTCAATCCCCGCCGACGGCAAATCGCGGACGACCCCCAATCGGCAACCAGCCGGCGCCGCTGCGGCACTCCCGTGAATGTCCGCCAACAGTTCGCGGCCGAGCGTGAAAATCTGCTCGGCATAACGCTGCACTTTGCGGCCGGTTTCAGTGAGTTCCAGCGCGCGGCCGCTGCGTCGAAACAATTGCGTTCCCAGGGATGTTTCCAGCTTCTTGAGCTGAGCGCTGATTGTCGGCTGGGCGACTTTCAGCTTGCGGCTGGCGCGGGTCACGCTGCGTTCTTGCGTCACCGTCCAGAAATACAGCAGATGCCGGAAGTTGAGGTCGTCCATGAGGGCGGAATGTACCGCCGCCGCAATCGGAAACGCAACGCTGGTCCGTTGAGCCGGCGACGTGCTCTACCACCCGATCAACCATCACGCCTCGCGGATCACCGTGATGCGGTGCCAGCCATTGTTCTGGTAGCCCTTGACGTTCCAGCGCGCGTGTTCGGGCTGCGTTTGCCCCGTGGAATCGGTGGCTCGCACCAAGAGGGTGTTCGGCCCCGGCGTGAGGGGCAGCGTGCTGCTCCACGTCACCCAACTGAACTCGCGCCGCGGCGAGGTGAGTTGCGCGGTCCGCCAGCTTTGCCCGCCATCGGACGAGACTTCCACCTGCGCGATCTGACACCCCGGCTGGCCCCCGGCGAGCGCATAGCCGCGAGCCAACACGCGATCTCCCTGGAGCCGCGCGCCAGGCACCGGAAAGGCAATCGCCGAGTTAAGCAAGTATTCCAGAATCGGCCCGGTGGAGGAGATCTCCTCGTCCGTACCGGAATAGAGCAGCTTGTAGTCGCGGGCCACGAAGCGGTTGGGTGAAGGTTGAGCGCTGACCACGATCCGTTGCAGCCATTTCACGCTCCGCGCGCCAATGTAGCCGGGAACCACGAGCCGCAACGGCGCACCATGCTCCGATGTGAGTGGTTGTTGCTGCATTTGCCAGGCCAGGAGCGCGCCGGGCGTTGCCGGCGTGTCGGCCAGGGCTTTTTCCAGGGACAGCGAGCCGCCAAACGGGGCTGAGGCGTGTCGCAGGGGATCATCGATCTCGTCCGCGCCTTCGAACCACACATACTGGGCTTCGGGCTTCAATCCCGCCGCCCGCAAGACGTCCGCCAAGCGGATGCCCCCCCATTGGGCATGGCCAATCGCGCCGGCATTCCATTGCAGCCCAGCGATGGGTTGTTCCGCGCTGAACTCGTCGCGGCGGTTGCCCGCGCAGGTCAAGGTGGCAAACACCGTGGTGAAGCGAAACCGGTCCCGCAATTCGGCCAGACTGAACGAACCCGGCCGCTCGACCAGTCCTTGAATCTCCAGCCGATACGTTTGGGGGTCGAGCTGGGGGATCGCTCCGTGACTGCGGACAAAGAACAACTCCCACGGGGTGAGCCACGCATGAGCCAATTGATCCAAGGGCGGCTCTCCGTTGAACGGCGATTCCTGACGGGTGATCAGCCGCTTTCGCGTCCCTGCCTCACCCCACAACGGGCGAGGAACCCCTCCCGCCAACGCGGTGGCGGCGAGGGCCGTGTGCATCAACCAGCTTCGACGATCCACGCGGAATTCTGCGGGCCATAAGGTCATGCGAGGTGTCTCCAAAACCGAATCGTGATCCAAGTGGCCGATTCCCCACAATCGTCTTCACGTCGGCCGTCGTCCGCCCGGGATGGGGCTGTGACTTCGCGACTCGAGCCATTTCTTGTTCCGGCGGTTGTCGCGGACGGTTGCATCGACGGCACTCGGCCTCGTTTTCAGGGGATGGTCGTCTCCACGGAACGGATCGGCAAGGGATGTCTGTCGACGAAATCTTGCAGTTGTTGCTCCGTGAGGGCGCCAGTCGTGGCCCCCAAGGCCTGCACGCAATGGGCGCCCATGGCGGAACCGTAACGCAGGCACATCACGGGGTCCAATTCCCGCAGCAGACCCAACACGAAACCGGCGACAAAGGCATCACCCGTACCGGTGGCATCGACGGTCGGCACCGGATGCACGCCCGCCGACCACGCCCCCGCGTCCCCCACGAAGACGGCCCCCTTTTCTCCCTGGGTGATGATCACGTTGCGGCAACCGGCGGTTCGAAACCGGACGGCCTGCTCGAGCACGTCGGTCGCGCCGGCCATGCGCGCCGCCTCGTCGCTGTTGGGAAAGAAGTAATCGGTGCAGGGTAACACTGGTTCCAGCCAGTCCCAAAACTCGGATGGTCCGCGCGCGGAAGAGAGGCTTCGCGGCGTTTCCGGCAGCACCACGTTGAGCACGGTGACGGCGCCGGCCGCGCGGGCCCGCTGAAACAGCGCCCGCACCTTGTCGGGAACCAATCCCGGCAAGAGGCAATAGCCGCCCAGATACAGCACGCGCGACGCCTGGAGATCGGCATCGGAGATTTGCGTGCCATCGTACGCCGCATTGGCGCCAATGCAGTGAATGAACCGCCGATCTTCGCCCCGCACATTCAACACGCACGTCGCGCTCGTGGACTGGTTGGGGCAGACCGTCACGCCGCCGCAATCCACGGCGGAACGTTCCAGCATGTCCCGCACGGCGCGGCCGAACAGATCGTCTCCCACGCAACCACTCAAGCGGACGCGCAAGCCGAGGGTCGCCATGTCGACCGCGACGTTGGCGGCGCAACCGCCGATGGTGAGCGTCATGCGCGGAGTCAACCCCAGGCCGCCCGGCGGCGGAACCGCATCCATCGGTTCGCAAACCAGATCAGCCACGACGACGCCGGCACACAAACAATCCCAATGACGCATCATGAAGGGTTCCATCGGCGTGCTGGCATCATCCTAACCAACACGATCCTCGTCGACGAGTGTGCCGACACCCTCCGCGGCAGCACGTCAGCACCACCAGCACGTCAGCACCACCAGCAAGTCAGCACTGGAGCACGTGCGCACCGTCAGCGCCGGTCCGCGGCAGCCGGACCGGCGGGGGAATGCGCCTCAGCCGCCGGCACTTCCTGCTGACTGATCGGCGGATTGCAGTCCGCGAGTTTTCGGGCTTGGGCGGCCGAGGTGTCGAATGAGAGGGTCAACTGCACGGACCAGCGGCCATCGGAGGGGGCGATGAATTCCCAATGCGGCAGCACGGCGCAGCTTTGATGCACCAGTTCAAAACCGCTTTCCGACTGGCTGACGGTTTGAATGGGCATCGTCCAGAACCCGCAGGGTTGGCTCGTTTCCAAGGCGATGTCGAGCCCCAGCCACTCGTCGACCAATCCCAATCGGGACATGCGGCCGAGATTCTGTTGCGCGTCGAGCAAACCGAGCTGCCGGCCCCGCTCGTCGTAGAAATACCGGTCGGGAGCGCCACCAGCCAGGGCGGCGAAATTGAATTCCACGCCGAAGTGGATCGGCAACTCCGCCGGCAGGTTTTCCAACTCGTAGCTGATTTCCAGAATCCCGGTGTTGTCGAGGGACATGGCGACGGTTTTCGTCACGCGGATGGCGTACGGGCCGAGTTTCCCTTCACGCCATTGACGGCCTTCCACGCGGCGGGCGGACCGGCGGAGCACGGCCTGGTACACGCCTTGGGCGAAGTCGCCAATGTGCCCGATGCCGTTGGCGAATTCCTCGAACGCCAACGTGGGCTGCAAAAAGTGATCCACGAGGCTTTTCCGTGGCCAACGATCGTACTGCAATTTGCGATCGAGGTCGGGCTGCTTGAAGCGAATGCCCCCCTGAGGGTCGACGCCGCCGCCAGTGGCCGACTCCTGCCCCTGTCCCGCGCACTCGCGGATCCGATCGTGATAGGGTTCCGGCCGCCGATTGAGCGTGGCCAGGAGATTCACCGCCAACGCGCGCAGATCGAGTTCGTACAGGTGACCGCCGCGCCCGGGAGCCAGATAGGCCGCCAGGCGATCGCTGGCCAGGCAGAGTTCCTTTCGCGCATCGCAATTGAAATCGTGGGCATCGATGCGGAGCCAAGGCGCCGTATTTCCCGCCAGTTGTTCCAGCAGCGTATCGGCCTGAATCAACTCCTTGTAGACTGCGTTGCGCAGATGCGGAAGATACAATCCCCCGAACGCGCCGTGCCAATAAGGGCAGTTGCACTGGGCGCGATACAGTCGGCGGCGGGCCTCGCTGAGGAGGGTTCTGCGGGCGGCCGGCGACAGCAGGGAAGGAGACGCCGTTGTGCCGGTGCGCCCTGCCAGAAGATGCACGCCGCCGCCGGAAGCGTGTGCGTCGTCGATTCGCCGACCAGTCGAGTGTCTCGGTTCTCGCGATGAATCGGTCAGCTCCGCAAGTTTGCGGCTGACCTGCAACATGCGGGTGTACATTTCGCGGGCTTCGGGGTACTTCACCAGGAAGTTGCGCCACGAACCGGCGCGGAAAAATGGCCGAATCCGCGGCCAATCCGGCTGACGTTCCAGACCTTCCTTGAGCCGTCGATAGTGCCGCTGCTGCTCGGTGGGAAGGGCCCACTCGGTCATTTCGCGGTAGCTGGCATCGGGGAGGTACTGCGTGCCCAAGGGGGACACGTGGTCCACGGCCTCGGCGAGCGTGGTCACCTTCAGCCAACTCTGATGCTCGCGCAGCGCCTGGAAAAAACGCCGCAGCCACTGTTGCCCGTAAACGAGGTCCTTGGTTCCCGGCCAAGTGCCGAATTTTTCGCCATCATCGCCAAACACCAACACCGGATGCGGACAGCGATCCGCAATCGTTCGGCAGTACTCCACGGTGTGGTAGGGATCGGCGAAGGGAATCAAATACCGCAACCGCTCGCTGCCGGCGAACACCTTGACCACTTGCCCATCGTTTTCCGTGAGGTAGTACCCATGCAATTCGTCATCGCCGAGGCCGGCATTCCGAAAGTGCGTGTCATCCAGCAGCGTGTACTCGATGCCGGCTTCCGCGAGATCGCTGGCAAAGGCTTGTTCCCAGACGCGCTCCGGGACCCACATGCCGCGGATCGCCACGCCGAACGTCTGCTCGAGCACCTGGCTGTACGCTCGAATCTGGCCGATGCGATCGCGTCGGGGCAAACCGGACAGGATCGGCTCGTAGAAGGGGCCTCCCAGCAGCTCGATCTGTCCTCGTTCGACCAGTTTTCTCAGCCGTGCGATGTGCTCTGGATGCTGTTGCTCCAACCATTCAAACAGGCTGCCCGAGTTGTGCAGCACCACGGGAAGTTCGGGAAACTCCTCGAGCACGTCGAGGAAGGGAGCGTAGCTATCGACCAATGCCCGCTCACAGACATCGTCGAAATTGCCGATCGGCTGATGATTGTGCAACACGAGAATTAAACGCACACGGGCGGCCATGCCAGGCGCCTTATTGCAGTAACCCATTACCTGGAAACAGGTTGCCGTCCATTGGCGAAGGCTCTTGCCGGCGCGCGCCGACTCCGCCGAACCGATGCAACCGGCTTATTCCGCAAGATCGTCAGTTCCGCGGAGGAACTTCAGGCGAAGTCCGGCCCCCGGATGCCGCCCCATGTGCCAGCACGACGTCGGTTGAGCGAGAGCTTTGTCCCGTGGTCGTCGTCGGCGACTTCTGGCGGAAGCGGAAGGGGGGAGCAGCCCAGCATCGAAGGGTGTTCCAGTTTTGAACCGATGACCGCTCGGAACCATGCTGGCGCTGGAGTGGTCGCCAGCAACGGTGGCGCGTCAGTCGCGAGCGACTTCGCGTCGACTTAGGATTCCACTTGGGACCATTGACGATCGAGCCGTTTCTCGGAGATGCTCACCGCGGTCCCTAATTCCTGGGCGAACAGCAGGACGCGAAATTCCTCGACCATCCAGCGGTAGGTTTCCAACTCGGGTGCATGCATCCCGCGGGCGGCCAGGAGCTGTTGACTTGCTTTGCACCGTTGCCACCGTGGCAGCAGGCTCGTCATCAGTTGCACGTCGCGGGGAGCGCCCCCGCCGGCCAGCTTGTCCAGCCGCCGCGCGATGGCCCGCAAGTAGCGGGGAAACTGCTGCAACCAGTTCCAGGGAGTCTTCACCAGGAAGCCGGGCGCCAACAGGTGCTGCAACTGGTCATGCACATCGTTTCGCGTGGCCTGAAACTGCGGATAGGCCGTTTTTTCCCAAGCCCGCCGAACCAGCGTATACGCCTCGAACAGGGGCTGCACCTGCCGTGCGACCTCGGCGGCGGCGTGAGACAGACGAGAGGAACCCCGCGCCGCGCGGGCGGCAAACTCCTCGGCGGTCCGCGGCCACGGATCTTCCGCGAGGAACGCCCGCTCGGCGATCAATTCCAACAAATGTTCGCGCAGCGGAAATGGTTGGGGAAACGTGGACGACAACAACGTCCAGGCGTTGAGATTCGGCAGATGGTCGACGTGGCGTTTCAACTCCCGCTGAGCTGCCAGGCAGAACAACCGCCGCAACCCAAACCGGAGTTCATGGCGGGCCTGACGTTCCGAATCGAGCACCCGCAAGGCGACAGAGTCCTGCCGATCGAGCAGCGTGGGAAATCCCGCCAGAGGCAGCCCCGAGCGGTTGACAGTCACGGACTCCGGCAGGTCGCCAAAACTCCATGTGGTGAGGCCGTCTTGCTGCCAGCGGGCATCCACCATGGCGGTAAACGTGGCGGTGGCTTGCGCCCCCAACTGCCGGCGCAGCGCCGCCAGGTCGCGACCCGTGGCGATCACGTCCCCCGCCTCGTCAATGACTTCGATTCGCAACCGCAGGTAGTCGGGCAGTCGTTCCTCCCGGAAGGCTTCCGGCGACACGGTCAGTCCCCGACACTGCTGCAACGCCTGGGCCACGGCGGAAATCAGCGCGCCTTCGCCAAACGTCAGCAGCCGCACGACCTGCTGTGCCGTGTGCGACAGCGGGGCCAATTCCCGGCGGATTTCCTTCGGCAAGGTGCGCAGCAAGGATGCGACTTTTTCCACCAGCAGGCCCGGAATCAGCCAGCCCAAACGCTCGACGTCGAGTTGATTGAGGCTGTGCTGCGGCACCCGCACGGTGACGCCGTCGTCGGCGCTTCCCGGCTCATGTTTGTACGACAGGGGGAATTCGAGGCCGCGCGTCTGCAAGCGCTCCGGGAACAACCGCGGATCGGCCAACGACACGTCCGACACGAGAACATCGGTCTCGGACATGTGGAGCATGCCCGGCTGCTCCCCGCGCGCCTGACGCCACCATTGCAGCAGGCGCTGCCCATCGAGAATGTCGGCAGGCACGCGCCGGTCGTAGAAGGCCATCAATTCCTCGTCGTCGCGCAGCGGCACCGGTTGCCGCGATCGAGCATGCAGTTCGGCCAGGCGGCGCGTCAACTCCCGGTTGTGTTGGAGGAATTCCGGCGGATCGGGCCATTCTCCGGCGAGCAGCCCCTGTCGCAGAAACACCTGCCGCGCCGCGACCGGATCGATCCGCCCATACCGGACGCGCCGCCGGGGAACAATCGGCAAGCCAAACAGAGACACCCTTTCGTCCGCCAGGACCGCCAGACTGCCGGCGTCCCAATAAGGGGTGGAATAGGTTCGTTGCAGCAGGTGCCCGGCAAGGGGTTCAATCCAGGCGGGGTCGATTCTTGCCACGATGCGCAGGTAGCGTCGCGTGGTTTCCAGCAATTCGGCGGCAACCAGCCAGCGGGGGGATTGTTCGGCCAGGGTGGAACCGGGCCAGACCACGGCGCGCCAGCCGCTGGCGACCAGATAATCCCCTTGTTCGGTGCGCTGCGCGACATTCGCGAGCAGGGCGGTCAGGAGTGCCCGGTGGATGGCCGCGTACCGGGCCGGCGGCCAGGGACCATCGGGAATGTCGGCCGACGCCAACCGTGGAGGCTTCGCCGCTGCGGAAGACGGCCCCCGCCCCTGTTCGGTCGGTCGGCCGTCGCGCCGTTCCTGCTGCACAATGTCGACCAGCTCGCGATGAATGTCGACCCATTCCTTCATCCGCACGAACGAGAGAAAGTTCTGCTGGCACGCCTTCCGGAGCTGGCCGCGCGTGAGTCGTTCTTTCCACTGGTGGTACCGCTTCCATAACCGCAGGTAACTCAGGAAATCGGATTCCGGGTCGGCGAATTGGGCATGGGCCTCGTCGGCGAGTTGCTGTTTCTCGAGCGGCCGTTCCCGCGGATCCTGCACTTCCAGCGCAGCGGCGATAATCAGGATTTCCGCCAGGCAGCCTTCCTGCTCGCCGGCGACAATCATCCGGGCGATCCGGGGATCCACCGGGTAGCGATGCAGCAGTCGTCCCAGGGGAGTCAGGCGGCGCTCGCTGTCGACCGCTCCCAACTCGAACAAGGTCTTGTAACCGTCGCGAATCGACTCCGCGCGGGGCGGATCGAGAAAGGGGAACTGTTCGACGGCTCCCAGACCCAGCGCTTCCAGACGCAAGATGACGTCGGCCAGGTTCGACCGCAGGATTTCCGGCGATGTGTAGCGCTCGCGGCGGTTGTAGTCTTCCTCCGAATACAGCCGCAGGCAAACGCCCGGACCCACCCGCCCGCAACGTCCCGCCCGTTGGTTGGCCGACGCCTGGGAAATCGGTTCGATCGGCAGCCGCTGCAATTTCGCCCGGGGCGAATAGCGACTGATGCGCGCCAATCCCGTGTCGACGACATAACGAATGCCCGGCACCGTCAACGAGGACTCCGCCACATTGGTCGACAACACGATCTTGCGGGCGCCCGACGGTTGAAAGACGCGCTGCTGATCCACCACCGTCAGCCGGGCGTAAAGGGGCAGCAATTCGGGACGCCCTCCCGGAAACGATTGGCCCCGCAGCCGCTTCATCGCCTCGTGAATGTCGCGCTCCGTGGGCAAGAACACCAAGACATCGCCCGGACCCCGGGCGCAGGCTTCGGCAACCCCCTCGACCACGGCTTGCAGGAAATCGGCTTCCTCGTCGCGCTCCGCTGGTTCCCAAGGCCGGTACTCGATGTCCACCGGATAGGAGCGGCCGGACACTTCCAGAATCGGCACGTTCCCGGCCACATCCGCGAAGTGGGCGGCAAACCGCCCCGCGTCGATGGTGGCCGATGTGATGATCAGTTTGAGGTCGTCGCGCCGCGCCAACACCCGGTGCAAATAGCCCAGCAGGAAGTCGATATTCAACGAGCGTTCATGTGCCTCGTCGATGATCAGTGTGTCGTAGCGTTGTAGCCAGCGGTCCTGCTGCGTTTCCGCCAGAAGCAGGCCGTCGGTCATCAGCTTGATATGGGTCAGCGGGCTGGTGGCATCGGTAAAACGCACCTGAAATCCCACCTCCCGGCCCAGGGGCACCGACAGCTCCTCGGCAATCCGGGCGGCGATGGTGCGAGCGGCAATCCGTCGCGGCTGCGTATGACCGATCATGCCGTCCACGCCCCGGCCGAGTTCCAGGCAGATTTTCGGCAACTGCGTCGATTTGCCGGAGCCTGTTTCTCCCGACACCACCACCACGCGGTGAGCCTGGATGGCGGCGGCGATGGCCGCGCGGTGTTCGTGAACCGGCAGCGTGCCGTCGAAGTGAACCGCCGGTTTGTTCGCCAATCGTCGCCGGCGCAATTCGCACGATTGCGCGCATTCCACCTGCCAGCGGTGCAGGTTGCGGTCGAACGGCTTGCCGGTCCGTTGGGCCTCTCGAATTTCGCGCAGCTTTCGGCGCAGCCGGCTGCGGTCGGACAGCATGGTCTCGGCCAGCGCGGCTTCCAGCTCGGCAAGCGCAGACGACATCGGGACGATTCAGTTCAACGGCGGGTTGGGGGTGCCCTCTGCGCGGAAATCACCACCTACCATAGCAAGTTGCTCCCCCCTTGTTGAGCCTGATGTTCTTGGTATCCCCGGAAGTCCCCAGGCGGGGACAAGGCGCTCCCCCGCGGCGGCAGGGGCGACGATACCTCTCTTTTTTTCGCTATCCAGAAGTGCGCGGCAGGGAGGTGTTTCAGATGCTATCAGAGCGAAGCGGCACGAAATCGTTTGCGGTAGGCTCATACGGAACGAGCGGGCCGGAATCGACAAAATCCAAGTCGGAACCCGTTTTTTGCGAACCCGAGCGCACGGCGGAAAGGCTCGGCGGCACCAGGGGGCCTTTCGACAACGCCACCGGGAAGTCCATGCTCACCGGCGGTGGCAGCGGAGCCCGCGGAGCGGCCGCCGGAGGCTGCGGCATGGCGGGCATGGGAGCCAGCGGTGTTTGAGCTTGAGAGCGGGTCGCCGGCGTAGCTTCCTTTTGCAGGCGAAAACGCACATCGCCAATCGTCAGCTCGTCCCCCAGCCGCAGAGGTGCTTCGCGGTTGATGCGTTGGCCGTTGATGCACACGCCGTTGGTGCTGCCCAAATCACGGACGATCACGGTATTGTTGACGATGGCAATGCAGCAATGCTTGCGCGAAACCTTGCGACTGGTCGTCAGGGAGACGTCGCAATCGGACTGGCGCCCGATCAGCAAAATGGCCTTCTCGAGCGGGATAACACACGAACCAGCATCGAGCGGCACAAGGAAGGCTGCCATCCAAGGCTCTCCCGCAGAACAATACCGTGTGACCCGCGAATCAAAGGGTGCTATTGAATGGCGCGTCTACCGCCGGGTGGTCGCGACCGGAACCAGCTTGGATGGTGGAGCGCAAGGATCGGCTCCGGCAGACGTGAAAAACATTAAACAAATCGGCCAAGGCAAAAAAGCCTCTTCATGGGAATCCTGCCACGCCGCCCGACATTTCGCAAGATGCTTGCTGGCTTGCCGCTTCGCTTTTCATCAGATTCTCAACGTCCCACCAGAGGGACAGGACCGCCGTCGTTCGGCCGGAAGCCGCGGGCTGTTGACTGGCACGGGGCCCCGCAATGTTGAGGGTCCGCAAACGGAGACCTGCCGCCCACCGGTCGATCCGCCGCGCCAGGTGCTCGAGGTTTTCCGCCAGGTCGGCGACGAACACGGGTCGTTTCAGCCGCACTGCCGTCCGCCACGTCAAGGCCGTGCCTCCGCTGGGGTTTCCCAGGGTCAGAATCAGTGTCCCATCGCTGTCCCGCACGTTCCACCGCGTCCGTTCCCGGTAGTCCCGCGACGGAGTTTCCCGCAGGGGGTAACGCTCCGCGATGCGGCCGTCTTCCGCTCGTCGGCCCCGGGGACACCAACCCCCGATGGCGATCCCTGCCGCCAGTGCCGCATCCAAGGCCGCTCGGTCGACCCCCGTTTGGCCGCCGGTGACGACTTTGCGGATTTCGGCGCGGCGGTCCCATTGCGCTGCGCCGCAGGTGGTCTCGCTGACCCCCTGCCCCCGCGGCCCGTGCGCCATCCGCCTCATTCCGTGACTTCCTGTCCGAAGGCCAGCCGCATCTGCTGGTCGCGGAGCGGGGCCTCCCATTCCTTGAACATGAGACTGGGCTGAATGTCCTGGTTGTTCTGGTATTTGTTGCTGCGGTATTCGGTCACGGCTCCTTGCAGGGTGTGATAGAAGATCTGGCAGATCGGCACGCCGGGATAGATCCTCACGGGATGCACGGCGAACATCTCCAGCGTCCAGTAGCCGCAGAATCCCACGTCGCCGAAACCGGCCGTGATGTGCACGAACAGCCCCAGCCGGCCGACTGAGGAGCGGCCTTCCAGCATGGGCACGAGGTTATGCGTTTCCGTGCGCTCCAGCGTCCGTCCCAGATAAAGCTGTCGCGGCTGCAACACCAGCCCTTCTGGCGGGATGACATGCCGGCGGTAACGGTTCGGCCGCCGCATGTCCAAAATGATTTCCTCATATACCAGCAGCTCGTCGTGCAGCCGCAGATTGTAGCTGTTGGGATTCAGCAGCTTCTCATCGAACGGCTCGATGACAATGTTCTTGCCGAGCTGCGCCTTGATTTCGCTGCCGGTCAGGATCATGGGGACCGCACTGCAAGGGGAAACCCAACCACAGGTGGACAGCCTAGGACAGCGGCACGGCCTGGACCCGTGCGGGTGAGTTGCGCCGGCCAACCCGCTCGTCCACGGTCAACGAACACTCAGGTGGCTGTGAAATTACGTCCCTTGCGCAGTGGTTGCAACCGAGTCTGGCAGCGGCGGCAACCCCACCCGGTTGCAGACCGGCAGCAACGGGCACGACGGGCACTTCGGTCGGCGGGCCAGGCACACCTGCCGTCCGTGGTGAATCAGACGGTGGGAAAAGTTGATCCACTCCTTGCGCGGCAACAAGTGCATCAGATCCCGCTCGATCTGCTCCGGTTGCGAAGCGCGGCTGAGACCCAGCAAGTTGACGATCCGCTTGACGTGCGTATCCACCACGACCCCCGAGGCGATGCCAAAGGCGGTCCCCAGCACCACATTGGCCGTCTTCCTGCCCACGCCGGGAAGCTGCACGAGATCGTCCAGTTGGGTGGGGATCTCGCCCCCATGGCGATCGACGAGCGCCTTGGCCATGCCGATCAGGTTGGTGGCTTTCGCGCGAAAAAATCCCGTCGAGCGGATCAGGGCTTCGAGTTCGCTTTGCCGGGCCGACGCCAGTTCGCGGGGCGAGGGGTATTTTCGAAACAGCGCCGGCGTCACCTGATTGACGCGCTCGTCGGTACATTGGGCCGACAGGATGGTCGCCACCAGAAGCTGGTACGGAGACTGATGGTGCAGAGCACAGACGGCGTGGGGATAAGCCTCCGCGAGAAGCTTGAGCAGCTTGCGCACCCGTGCGGTAGACCACTCCGAAGGAGCCGAGGAGCGTTGAGCCATGCGAACACATCCCGCGGTGGCGAGGTGGTGAAGAGTTCCCCAGCGCGGAACCCAGACCTTGCCGCGTAGTCTCTCATGTCTTGGGGCGGGGATGCAACACGGGTCGAGAGGGGGGCCTCTGGGAGCGTGTGGTCGATTTCGTCGCGGCGACGAGGCCGGGATCGAGTTCCCCCGCCGTGGGGCCGTGGAAGGCTGTCTCGGCGGCAGGGCGCAGATTCTCGCGGGACGGCTACCCATCGGCAGTGCATCGGCTACAATCTGGGCCAACTCGCAGCGAAGGAAGCAACCGTTGATGACATCCAATTTGTTTGATTTGTCGGGAGCGACAGCCGTTGTGGTGGGGGGGACCGGCGCGCTGGGCGGCGCCATGGCCGAGGCCTTGGCGGCCTGCGGGGCGCACGTCGCGATTGTCGGCCGCAACGCCGAAAATGGGCAGAAACGGGTCGACCAGATTGTGTCCCAGGGTGGCCGAGCGCTGTTCCAGCCGGCCGATGCGATGGATCGGGCCTCGTTGCAGTCGGCTCGCGACGCCATTCACCGTCAGTTAGGCCCAACGTCGATCCTGGTGAACGCCGCCGGCGGCAATAAGCCCGAGGCCACCTTGCCGCCCGGTGCCGACTTTTGCCAGCTTCCCCAGGCGGCGTGGAACGCGGTGTTCGACTTGAATCTGGTGGGAGGTGTGCTGTTGCCCACGCAAGTGTTTGGAGAAACGATGCTGGCGACGGGCTGTGGCAGCATCATCAACATTGCCTCGATGGCGGGCCTGATTCCCCTGTCGCGGGTCGTGGCCTATTCAGCGGCCAAGGCGGCCGTGATCAACCTCACGCAGTTTCTGGCGCGCGAATGGGCCCCGAAAGGCATCCGCGTGAATGCCATCAGTCCGGGCTTTTTTCCCGCGGAGCAAAATCGCAAATTGCTGTTCAACGACGATGGCAGTTACTCGGCCCGGGGCCAGCAGATCATCAGCCATACCCCCATGGCCCGCTTCGGTCGTGCCGAGGAACTCGCGGGCGCCGTGGTGTGGCTGGCGTCGCCCCGTGCCTCCTCGTTCGTGACGGGACAAAACATTGTCGTCGATGGCGGCTTCAGTGCCGTCACGATCTGATGGCAAGGCCAAACTCGAGCATGCGCCCGTTGCGGGACGAACTTCCCGCACGCCTTTCGGCCGCGACGCGGTCGTCGCCGGCCTCCCACTCGCGCGAGGGGTCAACTCGTTGTCCACCAGATGTCACCTTTGAAGGATTGCGGCATGTCTGCGTTGAAGATTCGCTCGGATGCCTGTGCGCTCGATTTCCTCGCCTTGGGGGCCCTGGTGCACCGGCTGGACCCCGGCATTATTCCGTTTCGCAAGGCCCGTTCGTTCGACATTCACGTCTCGGGCGGGGAATACAACGTCGCCGCCAATCTCGCGGATTGCTTCGGCCTGAGGACGGGCATCGCCACCGCCATGGTGGATTACGGCATTGGCGAACTGGTGCAGGCCCGCGTGCGCGAAATGGGAGTGCAGCCGTTCTACAAGTGGTTCAAGCACGACGGCGTTCGCGGGCCGAACATCGCCACCGTGTACAGCGACCGGGGTCAGGGGGTCCGTGCGCCGGTGGTGTTTTATAACCGCGCCAACGAAGCCGGAGCCTTGCTCAAGGCCGGTGATTTCGATTGGCAGAGCATCTTTGCCAACGGCGTCCGCTGGTTCCATTCCGGCGGCATCTTTGCCGCTTTGTCGGAAACCACATCCGACTGCATCGTGGAAGGCATGCAGGCCGCCAAGGCCGCCGGCGCGGTCACGTCGTTCGACCTGAATTACCGCGCCAAATTGTGGGCCTCGATTGGGGGCGACAAAAAGGGGCAGGAAACCATTCGCAAGATCGTCCAGCACGTCGATTGCTTGATCGGCAACGAAGAAGATTTGCAGAAGGGGTTGGGCATCGAAGGCCAGGATGTCGAACAGGCGGCCAAACTCGATCCCCAGAATTTCTTCCACATGATCGAACGGGTCGTGCAGCAGTACCCGCACATCAAACTGGTGGCGACCACCTTGCGGGAAGTGCACTCCACCAACCGGCATGATTGGGCCGCCGTGCTCTGGCTCGACGGGCAGAAATACGTCAGCCCAACACTCTCGCTCGATGTGGTCGACCGCATCGGCGGCGGCGATGGTTTCGCGGCCGGCTTGATTTACGGACTGCTCGCCGGAAAGTCTCCCGAACAGGCTCTCCGATTAGGCTGGGCGCACGGAGCACTGCTCACGACCTTCCCCGGCGACACCACCATGGCCAAGCTGCCGGAGGTCGAAGCCCTCGCCAGGGGCGGCTCGGCCCGTGTGCAGCGCTGAGGGCTGGTGCGGCACGGGCCAGGTCATCCGGCACCCACCGAATCGCCCGCGGCGGCGAGTGCACCCTCAGGGAGATCGTGGAGATCGTGTCGATGGACGGGGCGCCGGCGAAGGTGCTTCCCGGCGCTGGGGGTTTGCTCGCTCATCCGCCCCCTGTGCGGGAGTTCGCGGTTCCGCCGTGTCGGTATGGGTCCCGCCACTCATGGACCCGCCACAACACGCGGTTTCCGGGCAGGTGGTGTGCAATTCTCCGTTTTGTCGAATGATCGGCGTGATCACCACCGCGCGGAGGATGTCGATCGGGCCGAACGACTCGGTGTAGCCGACCGATGCGACATAATCGCCGCCCACGCCGGCGGGGTCCCAATACACCAGGTACCACCGGCCCGGCGTGGAGATTTCCGCGTCGAAATTAGGCCCGTCGTGGTACGATTTGCCGCCGAAGGGTTCGTAGAACACGGGCCAGCTCTCCGGTGCCCCCGGTTCGACCACGATCGCTCCGTAGCCCTCGGGCAAGACGTAGGGGATCGGTTGCGAGGGTGCGGGCAGACCCGGTCCCACCACGGCGAAGGCCGGTCGAAAGGTGGCGTACTCGGGACACACGGGCACCAGCGCCTCCGCGAACAAGCGGGTGGTGCCGGTGATCTCGAACGAATACACGTCGACATCCCCGCCGGATTGGAGCCAGGCGTAGATCGCCTTCGATTGCGTCACCTCCCCTAGCGCCAGGGGACGCTGCGGCGAATAGTCCCGCACCTCGAGATACGGCACATGCGCCTCGACGATGCGGCCGCAAAGCATCAGCGAGCAAAGGATGGGCCAAGTCGTCACTCTCATCGCTGTGCTCCTCGGGAAGCCATGTCTTTCGCTGTCACACCACGCAGGTCGCTGCTCAGGTCGGGCTGCTGCTCAGGTCGGACTGCTGCTCAGGTCGCTCGCGATCGGGGCGGCCACGGAAAAAAGGGACTGGTGCGCTGCCGATACGCGGCATACTCGGGCCGGCGCTGCTCGATGGTTCGCTCCAGCAGGACGACTCCCGAAACCCTCAAGAGCAGCCAAGTCATCAACAAAGGACTGAACACGGTCCAGGCGAAGCCCGCCGCGACACTCAGCAGGTAGAAGCCCCACCAGACGCAGCAATCGCCGAAATAATTCGGATGCCGGGTGTACCGCCACAGCCCGCGGTCCATCACCTTACCCGCGTTGCGAGGGTCGGCTTGGAAGCGGGCCAACTGCCAGTCCCCCACCGTCTCAAAGAACAGCCCCACCCCCCATAACGACAACCCCAACACGTCGAGCCAACCGAACGGTGCAGTCGTTCCCGCGACGATCGTGAGTTGCACGGGCAGCGAGACCACCCAGGCCACCACCGCTTGCAGCAGAAACACCGTCAGCAAGCTGACCCACCAGAAGTTTCGGCCGTGATGACTGCGCATGGCGGCATAGCGGCGATCTTCTCCGCGACCCCAGTTCCGCCACAGCAGATAAACCGACAGACGGCTGCCCCACACAATCGTCAGTCCCAGCAGTAACCAGGACCGCCAGGTGATCGACTCTCCGCATGCCGCGCTCGCCGCGGCGATGAAGATGAAGCTACAGCCCCAGCAGGGATCGACGATGCTCGCGTCTCGCAGCAACAGACTCACGAGCCACAACCCAACGAACAGGCCAGCCACCACCGGCAAGGTCAGCCAGGGAATCTCCAGAGGAAGCCGGGGGAGCACCTCTAGCCCCCAGGCCCAAGCCGCCGTGAACCCTGGAAATGCGCGCATCATCCTCACCACCATTATTCCGCGCGACCTGTCCCCGGCTGCAGCAGTGCGTGCGAAACGAACCACTCCTCGCCGCCGTTCAGGCCGAACATTTCCGCCACCGCCAGAAAGAACAGCCGCCACCGATGAAACCATCGCGCGGCGGCGTCGGCTCCGTACACTTCCGCCAGAATGGGCAGGACCACCACGCGCTGCCGTTGCAAATTCTGCAACCACGCCTCGGCCGTGCGCTGATAATGCCGGCCGTTCCAGCGCCACTGTTCAGCGACTCTCAAATGCCGGCCGAAACGCGACAGCAAATCTTCACTGGGCATCAATCCGCCCGTAAAGAAATAACGGCCCATCCAGTTCGCCGGCCCTTCGGTGTGATAGGGATAGACCAGCCGTCGATGGCAGAACAGATGCACGAACAGCTTGCCTTGGGGACGCAACCAGCCCGCGATTCGCTCCAACAGCCGCTCGTAGTTCCGCATGTGCTCGAACATTTCCACCGAGACGATCCGGTCGAAGGTCTGTCCCTGAGGCTGAAAGTCGTTCATGTCGGCGGCCAGCACGCGCACGTTGTCGAGACCCCGTTCCGCCGCCCGCTGCTCGATCCAACCGCGCTGCACCTGCGAATTGGTGACGGCCGTCACGCGGCTGCGCGGATAGTGCTCGGCCATCCACAACGACAACGAACCCCAACCGCAGCCCAGTTCGAGCACCGCTTGCCCGTCCGCGAGATCTGCCCGTTGGCACGTGAGGGACAGCGCGGCTTCCTCGGCCTCGGCGAGCGTGGTGTCGGCCGACTCCCAATAGCAGCAACTGTACTTTTGCCGCGGTCCGAGCACGGCCGCGAAAAATTCCGCGGGCAGTTCATAATGCTGCTGGTTCGCAGCCTCGGGCACCGGCGCAATGGGTGAACGCGCCATGTCGGCGAGAAACGCTTGCAATTCGCGCTCCCTGTCCTCCGTGGAACGGAGCCGGTCCTCACGCAAGCGAACGCCACATAACCGCCGGATGGCCATCCGCGCCGCCCACTCCGGGGCCCAGCCCCGCTCCGCCAATTCGATGCCGACTTGCAACAGACTCATCGAGCCGCGCCTTGATTTCAGGAGACAGTTCGGGACACAGATACCCTGCTGGAGCCGCAGGCCGCGGCCGCAATCCGCAGCGGATCGCGGCGACACGCCGGCTGGTCGAACTGCAATTGCATCACGCTCGTGCAGCGCTCTTCAAAAGCCGCCTCGCAATAGCATAAGTAATAACGCCACAAGCGCACAAACCGCTCGTCATAACCCAGTTGGTAGACATCCGCCAGCCGCTGTTCGAACCGGCGGCGCCATTCCCGCAAAGTTTGGGCATAATGCGGAGCGAAGTCTTCCGCGTGCACCAATCGCAAGTCGCTGGCGGACGCCGCGGCCCCCAGCATCGCCCCCAACGAAGGCAAGCAGCCTCCGGGAAACACGTACCGCTGAATGAAGTCGACGGACCTCAAGTACTGTTGATAGCGCTGATCGGGCATCACGATCGCTTGCAGCACCAGCGTGCCGTTCGGCTTCAGCAACCGTCCGCATTGGCGGAAGAACGCCGGCAGGTGGCGGTGGCCCACGGCCTCGATCATCTCAATCGACGCCAGTTTGTCGAACTGCCCCTGGACATCGCGGTAGTCCTGCAACAGCAGCGTAACGCGGTCCGCGAGTCCCGCGGCTTCGACCCGTTGGCGGGCCGCTTCGTATTGTTGCCGCGAAATGGTGGTGGTGGTCACGCGGCATCCGTAATGGAGGGCCGCGTGCAACGCGAAGCCGCCCCAACCCGTGCCGATCTCCAGCAAGTGATCGTCCGGCCGCAGATCGAGCTTGCGGCAGACGCGATCGAATTTTTCCCGCGACGCCTCGCTCAGCGACATGTTCGGAGAGCGAAAGATGCCGCTGGAGTAAGCCCAGGTCTCGTCGAGCATCAGGGCGAACAGGTCATTGCCCAGGTCGTAGTGAGCCGCGATGTTTGCCCGGCTTCCGGACCGCGTATTGTCCCGCCAGAGGTGATACAAGCGGTGCAGGCCGCGGACGACACGCGCGATCCCGCGGTCCAGACCGTTCGCCCCTTGTTCGTCGCGGGCGAAAAGGCGAAACAACGCCGTCAGATCATCGCAGTCCCAGTCGCCGCGCAGATACGACTCCGCCACCGACAGCGTGCCCCCCAGCACCGCTTTCCAGAAAAACGCCGCTCGATGAACGCGGATGGCGACAGACGGTTGCCCCGGGGTTCCGGCGCGCAGTCTGTGCCCCCCGTGTTCCAGCACGATCTCTCCGCCGCGCAGCCGCGCGAGGTGCCGGAGCAACAAGCGCTGGGCCCATCCTGCCGGAACGCCAGGCGTGGAAGCGGAGCCTGTCTCGGAAAACGCCACAGTACTCATAATACCGCTCTATTTGGAGACTTTGCCGTATAGCGATCGATGTTCGTCGAGTCGTATTTCACCGAGGCCGCGGCCAGCGTTCCGGGATGAGGCACATAAGGCACCCTTTTCCACCACAATCGGAGCGCTTGGAAGTAAATGCCCGCATAGACCTGTAGCGTCATCAGCGGATAGCGCAGCAAAGCCCGCGCGAGTTCACGGCCGTTCAGCGCGCGCCGTCGCAGGCGGAGCACGGCGTCGAACACCGGCACGGAGTCGTGAGGCGGTCTCCGGAAATTGGCAATGCCGACGGTCAAGTTCTCCCCGGGTTCAGACAGGCTCCATTGGTAGTCATAATGCAGATCGAGGAACGGGGAGACATGGAAGACCTTCGCGGTGCGCAATTGGCCGGTTCGCCCAGCGTGCTCCGTGTCGACCTCCGAAAGGTCCAGCACATAGCAGTATTGCTCTCCCCAGGGCGTGTTGTTCACCTCGGCGACTAATGCTTGCAGACGTTCCCCCGTATCATAGCAGTAGTAAAAGCTGACCGGGTTCATCACGAGCCCGAAGTAACGAAAGTGAGTCAACAGCCGGATCGCCCCGTCGGGTCGCCAGCCTGTCCGCTGCTCGACGAGATCGCGCACAGCGGTGGCGAGCGGGATGTCGGCCGGCCCCAGATGATCGGCCCGGCGGAACCACGCGACATTCGGACGATCGGCCGACCACAGCCATCGCCGGCGAAACAATGTCGGCAGCTCGTCCAAATCCACATACATGAGGAACAGTCGCTGGCGGAATTCGTGCCGCACGGGCGTCCAGCGGCGGTGCCGCACCTCTCCCTCGTAAATCGCGCTGTGCAGCGTCATGAAGCGGCTCCAACGAAAGGACGACCGGCCACGGCGTGGTCACGCGGGGCCTCCAGACGTCGGTTCAAGGCCGCCACCACGGCGAGGGCGCTGTTCACGCCATCTTCATGGAAACCGCTGCCCCAATATGCGCCACAGAACGACACGCCATTGGCGTCGAGCAGTTCCCGCTGCCGCGCCTGCGCCGCGGAACGCTCTTTGCGGAATACCGGATGGTGATAGATGAACCGCCGCAAGATGCGCTCGGGGGCAATCCGCTCCTCGGCGTTCAACGTCACGCAGAACGTGTGGCGTGAACGCAAGCCCTGCAACAGATTCATGTTGTACGTCACGGTCGCCTCCGGCGAGTCTTTCCCGGCGGTCGCCACGCGATAGTTCCAGCTTGCCCAAGCGCGCTTGCGCCGCGGCAGCAACGACGGATCCGTGTGCAGCACCGCCACATTTCGCTGATAGGGGAACGCCGACAACACGGCCCGCTCCACTGGAGTGGCATCGCCCGCCAGAATTTGCAGCGCCTGGTCGCTATGGCACGCGAACACCACGTGATCGAACATCTCGGGTGGTTGATTGCGAGGCACCACGACCACCCCTTCCGGCGATCGGAACACCCGCTCCACCGGAGTGCGCAGCCGAATGCGGTGGCGAAACGGGGCCGTAAGGGCCGCGACATACGTGCGCGACCCACCGGAAATCACCCGCCACGTCGGTCGTCCCCGCACAGTCAGCAACCCGTGATTGTGAAAGAACTCGACGACGAACCGCAGCGGAAACTCAGCGAACCGCCCCATGGGACACGACCAAATCGCCGAGCCCATGGGGAGCAAGTACTGCTCGGCGAAGCGGCGCGAATACCGGTGCCGTTCGAGGAACTCGCCGACCGTGACAGCATCGCCAGGCGGCTCCCCAACGAATTCGCCGGCCGGCGATGGACGGCGCAGCCGTTCGGCGAGGCATCGGGCCCGGCGGTTGAAGTCCAGGATTTCCCAGAGCATCCGCAGAAAACCCGGCCGCCACAAATTACGGCGCTGGGCGAAGAGGGTCCACAAGTTGCTGCCGCAGTATTCCAGGCCGTCCCGCTCGTCGTGCACGCTGAAGCTCATGGACGTGGGCTGCGTGGCGACACCCAGCTCCGCCAACAACCGCGTGAACTGCGGGTAATTGTGTTCGTTGTAGACGATGAAACCGGTGTCGATGGCGTGGCGTTCGCCAGCCCACTCGACGTCCACGGTGTGCGTGTGCCCGCCGATATAGTCATTCGCCTCGAAGACGGTCACACCGCACCGGGGGTGGAGCCGTGCGGCGGCGACGAGTCCGGAAATGCCAGAGCCGATGATGGCGACGCGCATGAGGGAGCTGCCGATAAATCGTTCAAATCGTTCAGACGCTAGTGTAGTCGCCCAAGTGGCTGTTGACAACCTCGAAGAATGTGAAAAGTCCGCGCACCGCGGATAGTGGCTGGATCCAGCCGTGAATTGGCCGCTTTGTGACCATCGCCCGCCACACCCCCCAGCCGCGGGTTTTGGCCGTGCCGACTAGACAGATACCGCCGGACACGCTAAAGTTCGGTCAAAACGTTCATAGCCTAGGCGGCTCCCCGTGACGGACACCACTCCACACGTGACTCCCAAACAGGCCGCGCGGGCTTTGGGAGTCAGCGAATCGTCCCTGAAGCGCTGGTGCGACCAGGGGTTGATCGCGGCGTCGCGCACCGCCGGTGGTCACCGCCGACTGTCGGTGGCGGACGTGCTGCGCTTCACGCGGGAGCACGATTTTCCGGTCGTGTCGCCCGAAGTCCTGGGGTTGCCGAGCGTGAGTGAGGCCACTCCCCGAACCATGAGCCGCGCCGCGTCCCGTTTCGCGGAAGCCTTGCTGGCGGGCGACGAGGCGGCGGCGCGGCAGATTGTGTTCGACCTGTTCCTGGCGCGGCAGCGCCTGAGCGTCATTTTCGACGACGTGGTCGCCGCGGCCTTCCGGCGGATTGGCGAGTTGTGGGCCTGCCACGAGGCGGAGGTGTATCAGGAGCGGCGCGGCTGCGAAATCACGCTGCAAATTCTGTTCGAATTGCGGCGCGTGCAAGTGCGCCCCGATCCAGCCTGGCGGGCGATCGGCGGCACCCTCGAGGGGGACCCGTACATGCTGCCGCATCTCATGGCGGAACTGGTGTTGCGCGAGGCCGGGTTCCATGCCTCGACGTTGGGGCATTCGATTCCCTGCTCATCGCTGATCCGGGCGGTGGAGGACGAGCAGCCGCACGTCTTGTGGTTGAGCGTCTCGCACATTCGCGAAGGTCTTGATCTTGTCGGCGAAATCAACGCCCTGTGGCGGGCGTGCGCGGCGCGCGGGGTGGCGCTGGTGGTGGGAGGTCGGGCTCTGACGGCCCCCTTACGGCGGCGACTGACCTACTCGGCGTACTGCGACCGGCTGCAACAGCTCGAGGCTTTCGCCGGAACGCTTCTCGCAAGTTTGAAGCAGGCTTCGAAGTCGACGGGGCTTCGAGGAAGGTGATCGTTGTCTCTGAACGGGCAAAGGCCATGCACAACTCCAGGCGTCGCATTGCTGACATCGTTTACTTGTTGCTGGCAACCTTTGCCGCCGCCATGGACGTGGCTGCCGCCGCGGAGGTCCCGCAAGCCACGGCATCCGCCGCCGCGGAGTGGAATCAGTGGCGCGGACCGCGGCGGAATGGGCTGGTGAATGGCGGCACCGAGTGGCCGGACCGGCTATCCCCCGAGGTGTTGCAAGTGGCGTGGCGCGTGCCGCTCGGACCGAGCTATTCCGGCCCCGTGGCGACGGAAGCGGCCGTGTACGTCACCGAAACGCAAGATCAGAAGCGGGAAGTCGTGCGCGGCATTGACCGCCGCACGGGCAAGGAACTGTGGGGAACCGCCTGGGATGGCGCGCTCTCGGTGCCATTCTTCGCGAAAGCCAATGGCGATTGGATCCGCTCCACGCCGGTGGTTGACGGCGAACATCTGTTCGTGGCCGGCATGCGCGATGTGGTGGCCTGCCTGGATGCCGGCACTGGAAAATTGCGCTGGCAGACCGACTGCGTGAAGGAACTGGGCACCGCGTTGCCGGCGTTTGGCTGCGTGTGTTCTCCCCTGCTCGATGGTCCGTTTGTGTACATTCAGGCGGGAGCGGGGTTTTGCAAGTTGGACAAGCACACGGGGCGGATCGTGTGGCGCACCCTGGCCGACGACGGGGGCATGTGGGGCAGCGCCTTTTCGTCCCCGATTTTCGCGGAAATCGACGGGCAGCGGCAGATCCTGGTGCAAACCCGCGAAAAGCTCGCGGGGGTGGACCCCGATACAGGCCGGGTGCTGTGGTCGCAGCCGATCCCGGCGTTTCGCGGCATGAACATCCTGACCCCCACGGTGCTCGGCAATCAGGTGTTCACGACGGCTTACGGCGGCAAATCACACCTCTTTGAATTCCGCCCGGACGCCAGTGGCTTCCAGGTCCGCGAGGTGTGGACGAATAAAGTCACGGGCTACATGTCGACACCCGTCGTCATCGACGGCCACATTTACTTGCATTTGCAAAACCAACGGTTCACCTGCCTGGAATGGGCCACGGGAAAGTCGAAGTGGACCACCGAACCGTTCGGCAAATATTGGAGCCTGGTCGCCCACAAGGACCGCATTCTGGCGTTGGATGAACGGGGCGAGCTGCGCTTGATTCGCGCCAATCCGGAAAAATTCGAGTTGCTCGACTACCGCAAGGTCAGCGAGGATCCCACCTGGGCACACCTGGCTGTCAGCGGTGAAGAACTGTGGATTCGTGAATTGCACGCCCTGACCGCCTGGCGTTGGACGCGGGAACATCTGTCGGTCAAGTAATCGCTCCGCGACGGCTCGCGGCGGCTTCCGGCATCAACCGGTGCGGGCCTTCCGGCGTCACCCGCTGCGGGGAAGGTCCATCAGCGTGGCAAATCGCTCCAGCACGCGGATTTTGAAGGGCGCCCACTCGGGTGTGTCGATGGTCTCGTCCTGCACGAGCATCCAGGCCGCTTTGCGAACCGGTTCAAGCAGGGCCTGATCCCGGACCAGATCGGCGACACGCAACGGGGACGCGCCATGCTGCCGCGTCCCCAGCACATCGCCCGGGCCGCGCAAGGCGAAGTCGACTTCCGCGATGCGGAAGCCGTCATCCATCTTTTCCAGGGCACTCAACCGCTGCACCGCCTCCGGGGACGTCGCTTCCGAAGCCAGAAAACAGTACGCCTGGTGTGCTCCACGGCCAATGCGGCCGCGCAATTGGTGCAGTTGCGACAAACCGAAGCGTTCGGCCTGATAGACGAACATCAATGTGGCGTTGGGCACGTCGATCCCCACTTCGATGACCGTCGTGGCCACCAGGGCGTGCAGATCGCCGTGCCGAAACGCGTCCATGGTCGCGGCCCGCTCGTCGCGATCTTGTTGGCCATGCACCAATCCCAGGCGAAAGTCGCTCAAGACGCCTGCCTGGAGTTCGCGGAAGACGGTTTCCGCCGCCGCGGACGATGCCGCGTCTTCCCCTTCCGCCGATTCCACGCGCGGGCAAACGATGTACGCCTGCCGCCCTTCCCGCAGTTTTTGACGGATGAAGTCCCAGGCCTTCTCCAGCGATCGAGCGTCGCCAAGGCGGCTGGTAATGACGCGCTGTCGACCCGGGGGAAGCTCCGCGATGATCGTCAGGTCGAGGTCGCCGTACGCCGTCAGACACAAGCTGCGGGGAATCGGCGTGGCCGTCATCACCAGCACATGGGGCGTCATCCCCGCCTGCGAAAACCGAGCCCGCTGACTCACTCCGAATTTATGCTGTTCGTCGATCACCGCCACGGCCAGCTCGCGGAAGCGGACGGCGTCCTGAATGACGGCCTGTGTTCCCACGATCAGTTCGGCTTCGCCGCGCGCAATCTCTTCCAGCGTGCGCTGCCGTTGCGCGGGAGTGAGTTGCCCGGTAAGCAGACGGCGCCGCACGCGGCTGTGGGCCAGCAACCGTTCCACGGTTTGCCAATGCTGCAAGGCCAACACCTCCGTGGGGGCCATGAGGACCGCCTGGCGATGGTTGGCCACGGCGAGCAGCAAGGCATACATGGCCACGGCCGTCTTGCCGGCCCCGACGTCGGCTTGCAACAGCCGGTGCATCGGACGCTCCGATGCTAAATCGGCGACGATGTCCGCGACGGCGGCATTCTGGCCGGCCGTGAAACGAAACGGGAACAGCCGGCGAATCCGCGCGTCGATCTTCGCCGTGCAAGACAATGGCAAGGCCCGATGACCGCGCCGCCAATAGCGGCGACGCAGCAGCAAGGCGACTTCAAATTCGAGCAGGTCCTCGAACAGCAGCCGGCGGAGACCGCGGTGATACTGCTCGACCGTGGCGGGACGATGCACCGACCGCAGGGCCTCGCGCATGTCTGGCAAATCCCAGTCGCGTCGGAAGTTTTCGAGCAGCGCTTCCGGCACATGTTCCACGTATCCGTCGACGGCCGACGCCGTCATCCGCCGCAGCTCCCGCATCGACAGCCCCTCGGTCAGGCCGTAGATCGGCAACACCCCGGGAGCGGTGGGGCTATCGTCCTCGTCATCCAGCCATTGCACGCGTGGATGGGCGAATTGCCAACGGCGCTCGCGGAAGCGGGGCTGACCGGTGAACAACACCCGCTGTCCCGACGCGAATTTCGGCAACATGTAGGGTTGGTTGAACCACGCGCCCTCCACATAGCCTCCCGGGCATCTCAGCAGCACTTTGGTAAGGTGCCCTCCTTTCCTGAGCAGCCGGGCGTCTCGGTCGACCACTACGCCGCAGATGGCGTGTTGCCGCTCGGCGGTCAATTCATCCACCGTCGATAACCGCGTGAGGTCGAGGACATCCCGCGGCAAATAGAAGAGCAAGTCGCGGACCGTGCGGATGTCGAGCTTCTGCAATAGTTCGGCCCGCGCCGGACCGACGCCGCGCACGAATTGCACCGGAGTATCGAGCGGATCGGGAGTCATCACAGGTCCGTGTCGGTCAAGCCGCCGCATCGGTAACAGACAGACTGACCGGCCGACAGTCTAGCTGAGCGCCTGACAGGCTGGCGAGGCGGCTCGGCAGCAAGTTGGGCATGGACAGACGCGCGGCCGCTGTTGGTTGTAGCGTGGCCGGGAACGATCGTGCCATTGCCCGCATGGTGCAGGTTCGCGGCGGGGAGCGGTCGGCAGCGCGATGTGCGTTACTCGCCGTCGGCGGGGACCGCGTAGCGGAGAGCGGCGGCCACCGCTAACTCATCGCAGCGTTCGTTCTCGGGATGACCGGCATGGCCGCGAATGTGTCTGAACCGCACGCGATGTCGGTGGAGCAAGGCATCGAGTTGCTGCCACAGCTCCTGGTTTTTGATCGGCCGCCAGTGGTTTCCGTCTCGCCGCCTCCAACCGTTGCGCTTCCATCCGGGCAGCCACTCGGCACAGCCCTTGGCGACATAGGTGCTGTCGGTGATGACCTCCACCTCGGAGCGCGATTTGAGGGCCGACAACCCCTCGATCACGGCTTGCAGCTCCATCTGATTGTTCGTGGTCAAGGCCGCTCCTCCCGAGGCGACGCGCTCTTTCCCCGATTGAGGATGACGCAGAATGTACGCCCAACCGCCCGGACCGGGATTGCCGCGGCAAGCCCCGTCGGTGAATAACTGCACGAACGGCAATTCACCCGGCGGCGACGATGATTCCGCAACCATGGCGCAGAGTGTGCTGGGGGTCTCGGGGGGAGTTGCGCCTCGAGGACGACGGCGGGGAAGTTCGCGAAGCCAAACCCCGCTTCACGCACGCGGGAAAAACTTGCGCCGAGCAACGGCTGCATAACTCATGGCGGGCGAGACTCGGCATCCCTGGCATGCTCGCCGCTCAACGATCGCGAAACACGATGCGGCCGCGGTTGAGATCGTAGGGGGAAACTTCCACCACCACCTGATCGCCGGGCACGATCCGAATGAAATGCTTTCGCATTTTCCCCGCGACGTGCGCCAACACCGTGTGCCCGTTTTCCAGCACCACGCGAAATTGCGTGTTCGCCAACGCCTCAACGACTTCGCCTCTTACGGCAATGGCCTCTTCTTTGGCCATAGACCTCCGCCTCTCCGAAGCTGAAACCAAACCAACGCCGACAACATCCCCCGGGACGGCCGTGCGGAGTCGATTGTAACGGCCGACCATCCACCCCGCCAGACCACCAGTCTGCACTCATCGAGGATAGAGCGGGAATTGTGAAGGTGCACCGCGAGCCGCGTGAAATTCTGGCGTTCACCCCGCACACAACAAGCTTCGCCTCCCCCGAAACAGGGCGGCCCCAGGGTGTTCATCCAGCGGATGGTGGAATGACCGTTGCTTCAATCCGTCGGTCGCCCCGGGCGCATCGCCGCCGGCCGCTACCTGTCAGCCGGCGTCCCGACATAAGGGGTTACGCTCCCCTCCTCCCGCTTGATCTCTCTGATGACGCCCTGACGACGCTCGCGGATCAACACCGCAAATGGGTCTCCCGTGTAACACACTTCGTTCATGAAAGCGAATACCGAACTCTCGAGGGTGATGAACATCGGAGACAACCGGCCGGCCGTCGTCGTGTAGCTCAACGTGCCGAAGACTTCGCTCCGACCTCCTCCCTCCGTCAGCAGCAGCGTGCCGCCGCGTTCGGTCTTGTAGCCCAGCATCCAGAGCGCGCCACCCCGGTTGGTGACATGGGTTCCCTCATTCTCGACGTTCAGTTGCCGCGCCCATACCCGCTGTCCCGGGCGGACGTGGAAGTCCCTGGTGGCCACGTCTTCCAGAAACAACCGTCCGTAGCCTTCGTGCGCCACGTGGGCTTCAAGACTGCGCAGCACCACCGTTCTTCCGGTGTGGATGCGGATGCCGCCATTGATGGGAGCAAAGTGCTCGAGCACCACCACCGGCGCTTCTCCGTCGGCGATGATGAAGTCTGGCTGCGATTTGGCGGCGTAATCCACCCACGCGCCGGCACCAAGCAGCCTTCGCACTTTGCCGCGGACGATGACTGGTTTCTCCAGGGCGTAAAAACCGGGCAGGAACACCGTCGTTGCGCCCGAGTCGACGGCTTTCTGGATGGCAGCCGAGGAGTCGATTCGACCTGTCGGGTCGGCACCGAACTGGTCCACGACGGCCCATGCGGTGGGGGCATCCCAGGGAACATCGGGCGTTTCCTCGACCGGCAGTCGCAGCGACTTCGCTGGTCCCGCGAAGGGCATGGTGGCCGCATGCGAGTAATACTCCGCGACCTTGGGGCCTTCACTGCCGGGCTTATCCACTCCCTGGATGCGGTAGGCGGCCGCGAAATCAGGCGTGACGACGTCCGCCACGGCGCGCCGGTAGCCCCTGGTGACGACATCGCGAAGGGCCAGCCGACCGCCATTGTAGTTGATGAGAGCGGGGACTTCGCGGGCTCCCGTCCCACCGGTCAGGGTTGCCTCGAGGAGCGACAGCACACCGTAGGTCCGCACGGCCGGCACGTTGTTGTCGCTCTTCAACCGCCGGATGCCGAGGGATTGGCCTTCGTTGTCGAATCCGAACCATTTTTGTCCGATCAGTGTGATGTGCTCGAAGGTCTGACTGTTGACTGCCCGTCCCGTGCGAATGCCGATCGCGAAGCCACGGACCTCCACGTCGCGCACCAGCAAGGGGCCGTTCATGTCGCGGTGCGCCAGGTCGAGGCCCACCACCCCCTCGCCGTTTGGTGAGACGATGGCCACGTTGCGCACCGCCCCCGTGTTGTTGGAGTAGAATTGCAGGCCGATGGCGCCGGGGTTGTTGCGGCCTACGTCGAACGTCAGGTCTTGCACATAGTTATGAAACCAATCGGCGGAACCGAATCCGCCGCACCACATCATCGCCTCCGGTTCTTCCGGCCGGGTGAACGTGTGGTCCTTCAGCCGAATCACGGTTCGCCGCGGATTCTGCCCCTGAAGCCAGTTGAACCCCCAGGCCGCCTGACCGCCGGAGTTTTTGTTCGACCAACGCAGAGTGGCAGAGATCAGGTACGTTCCATTCGGGAAATACAGCACCTTGTGCAGGCCCATCATGTCGTCGAGCGCCTTCTGAATGGCGGCGGTATCGTCGGCGACGCCGTCGCCTTTCGCGCTGTACGGCGGGGCCGTGACATCCACGACGGACGCCACGCGAGGGAATCGGTGGTCCGCGTTGGCATCGAGACGAGCCCCCACCACCTCATCCGCCCTGACACACCACAGGCCAAACAGCCAGAAGAAGCCGACAGCCAACGCCGCGCGGCTCGCGCGACCGGTTCCGAGAACTGTACGCATCACAGGCATCTCAAAGGACTGCCGACCGCGCGGCCGATCAGGTTTTGGAGCCACGGACGCTGCCGAACCTGAACCCAGAATTCCGCAAGCGTTCCCTGCCGAGGGAAGGTCGGAAGTTCAGTTTATCCGAACCGGACATTCAACGGCCATCCTTGTCCAGTCGAAGAATCCGCGGGAAGATGTTCGGACGAAGTGTGGTGCAGCCGGTCTTGCCGCGGCCAGCCGCCGCGCTTTGCTCCCCGTCGACGCATCCCTCGCGACAGGCTGATGACGAATGGGGGGAAAGCAGAGTTCCAGCATCACGATGATCCGCGTCGGTCGATCAAGGATGTCCGCCGGGTTGCAGAAGTCGCCACATGGCCGCACGATGGCGAATGGCTGCGATCAGTGACCCATGGTCGTCGCGGCGCAGTTCACCACCGCGGGTGCCTGAACAATTTGCAAACATCCGTGGCCGAAAACCAAAGTGCGTCGGAAATCAATGCGTGCCGAGCCACGCAGGTTTGAGAAAGTGCGTCGTCGATGTCGTTGCTGAGCCTTCTGTTCGGGGCGATTGTCGGTTTATCTCTGGGGCTGACCGGCGGCGGCGGGGCCATTTTCGCCGTCCCGCTGCTCGTGTACGGCCTGGGAACTCCGGCCCGTGAGGCGGTGGGCATTTCGCTGGCGGCGGTGGGAGTCACCGCGTTCGTGGGGTTTCTGTACCGCTGGCGGCTGGGAGAGGTCGAACTGCCCACGGGGCTTTTGTTTGCGGTGGCGGGGATGCTCGGTGCACCTGTCGGCAATTGGTTGGCTCGTCTGTTGCCCGAAGCGGTGCTGCTCCTGGCCTTTGCGGTCTTGATGTTGGTTGCGGCGTCCCGGATGTGGCAACAAGCCTCTAAACCCGTGCTGCCTCGACCCGAATGTTCTCCCGAGGAGACGCGTGATTTTCCCACTTGCCGACGGGACGCCGCCGGACGGCTGTTGTTGACCTCACGGTGCGCGCTGTTGCTGCTGATGATCGGCGTGGCGACGGGACTCCTGGCGGGAATGTTCGGGGTGGGGGGAGGTTTTGTGATCGTGCCCGCCTTGGTCTTGTTCAGCGGCATGTCGATTCATCGGGCCGTGGGAACCTCGTTGATGGTGATTGCCCTGGTGAGCGTTTCCGGGATCACGGCTCAAGTGTGGTCGGGGCAGCCAATGTCTGCCGCGGTGACGGGATTGTTCGTGCTCGGAGGCGTGGCGGGACTGTTTGTCGGCCAGCAAATCGGCCGTCGCTTGCCCGCCGTTGTTCTCCAAAAAGTGTTCGCCGCGGCGATTGTGTCCGTTGCCGGTTTCGTCATCTGGAAGAATTTGCTCACGTAACGGCCGACGGAATTGCCGGCTTTGCCTTGCGGCGGCGAAGAACTGGCAGGCCGGGACGCCCCGACGCCCCGGCTTCCTGAGACATGGCGAGTATTCAGGGAACTTGCGGCGCAAAACCCTCCCGCAGCCACCACTCTTGCGGCACGACGACGTCGCGAAAGGTTTGCACCATTCCGGATGGCCACGCGACGGTCACTTCGTCGAGGGAAGCGGCGTCGCCCACGCCGATCACCAGCCGCCGCTCATTACTGGCTTGATAGCCGTCGCCGGCGGTCAACTGCCGCACAATGGTGCGGTCCCCCCAACGCACCCGAACCGTTGTGCCCAGGGCCTCTCTGTTCGACTGAATGCCGATCAACCGCACCGACAAACTGCGACCGGAATGCGGGGTGACATTCGTGAGCAAGGCAACCGGGGCATCCAAGTGACCGATCAGCAAATCGTCCCGGCCATCGCGATTCCAGTCCCAACGGGCCACGGGTCGGCCCAGCCAGGTCTGCTGAAAATAGGGACCTAACACGTCCGACGGCCATTCGCGGAATTGTCGCAACGTGCTGTCCCAGCGGAACAATTGGGCCGGCATCCGATAGGGGCGATTCCAGGCCCGCAAATCATCCACGTGGCCGTTCGCGATGAACAGTTCCAGCCGGCCGTCGAGGTCGGCGTCGAGAAATTGCGTGCCGAAACCCAATTGGTTCCAGGTCGCTTGGTGCAGTCCGGCTGTGCGGGCGCGATCCTCGAACACTCCGGCGGCAGCAGCGAAAAACAGGGAATTCGCCTCGGCGTAAAAGTTGGTCACGTGCAGATCCATCTGTCCGTCGTCGTCGATGTCGCCGACGGCAATCCCCATGGCGCCGGTGGCCTTGCCGTCCGCATTGAAGGCCAGACCCGACTCCACGCCGCATTCGCGCAGCGCGAACCCCGCTGCTTCCGCTGGAGCGGGTGTCATGAAGAAACAGGGAGTAGTGTCGTTGGCCACGAACAGACTCAACCGCCCGTTGCCGTGCGCGTCCCACGCGGCGATGCCCAATCCCATGCCCAGGGGAATTTCTCCCAAGACCTCCGCCGTGGCGTCGCGGAAGCCGCCGTCTCCGCGGTTGAGCCACAAGCGATCGGGCTGGGGATAGAACTCGAACGGCATGCAGAGTTTCGGGGAACCATCGGGATGGCGACACACGCGGTCGAACACATCGGGGGCCGTGACATAATTCACTTCGTAAATGTCCGGCAACGCATCGGCATTGAGATCGGCGAGCAGCACGCTGGTGGTCCATTCATCGCCGGCGAGACCGGACGCGGAAGTGACATCCGCAAATGTGCCGTCGCCCCGGTTTTCCCAGAGGACATTTCGGCCGATGTTCGCGACTAAGACATCGGGAAAGCCATCGCAGTTGTAGTCGCCGACAGTGGCCCCTTGGCCAAATCCCTGTTCGATGATTCCGGCCTGCGGCGACACGTCGACGAAGTGCTCTCCGGCGAGGTTGCGAAACAACAGGTCGCCATGGTCGGGATCAGGCGCGGTGGGAGGCCAGCGGCGTCCTTGAGTGAGGTACACGTCGGCGAAGCCATCCGCGTCGTAATCCAAGACCGCCAGGCCTCCACCGGTAAATTCAAACATGCGTCGGGACGGCACTCCCTCGCTTCCGTTGAAGTAGCGAAAATGCAGTCCAGCCGACGCCGCGTCGTCACGAAATTGCGGGCTGGCAGCCACGGCGGAAGGGATGGCGCGTTGCGACACCGATCTTGGCTCGGCGACACCGTGCGCTGCCGCCGCCGAGGCGGGCGACCCACGCCCGCGTTGTGGCAACGGATAACTCGAAAGGTCGACGCGCAGGGCCGGGTTGGCTGAATCGACCATTAACGTGAGGGGCGCTCCACTCAGGAGTTGTGCCAGCCGTGCCCTGTCGGCATGACCGTTGGTCGCGGAATCAGATAACGTGTCAGCAAAGCGTCGCCAGGCCCAGGCTTCCCACAGGCGGCCTGCCGCTTCGTAGGCCTGGCACAATTCGTCCAGCAGGTCCACCCGTCCCTGGTCTCCGGAGAACAACGCGCGGTTCTGCGTCTCTTCGAGGTTTTGGAGCCGCCGCACATGCTCTCGAAACACAGCCGCATCCGCTGTACGACCGTTTTCGGCGAGCAGACGGCTCAAGGCAATGGCGGGGCCTTTTCGTTCTGGCGAACGACGGACAGACTCCCAATAACACCTTAGCGCCTCCCGGGTGAGCTGCCGCTGCTCGGCCATCCGTCCCAGCAAGTCCCACGTTTCGCCGAACTCGAACGCTCCGGGAGGCAGTTGGTCTTGCCATGCGTCGTACTCATCGTGGCGTCGCTGAGCGAGCCACACTTGTCCCAACAAGAGATGCGCTGCCGCCAGGTCGGGCTGCTGCTGCAAGGCCTGCCGCACAAGCTGCAGCGCCGACGCGTACTGCTCGTCGCGTGCCGCACGCCACGCCAGACCCAAAAGCGGATTGGGATCGTCAGGGTCGGCGCGGCGCGCGGCTTGCAACGCCGCCAGATCGTCGATCACGCCGTCGGCGCGGGCCAGCAACAACAGGTGTTCCGTTTCGATCCCCGCCCGCAGCAAGTGCAGGATGTGGGGCACTGCTTCCGCCTTGCGGCCGCACAAACTGAGCAGGTCGGCCAGACCGGAATGGGCCGCGATGTGCTCTGCGTCCCTTGCCAGCACGGCGCGATAAGCGCGTTCGGCGGCTCCGAGGCGCTGCACGCGCCGGTGAAGCAATTCGGCCGCGAGAATTTGGGCTTCCAGCGAATGCGGACCGCGACCCGTAGTCAACGGCTGCAAATGCAACAAGGCCCGCTCCCACGCCTGCTGAGCCATGGCGGCTCGGGCGGCCAGGAGCACGGCATCGGTTCGTGCCTTATCGCCCTGCCAGGCCGACAACGCCAACCGTTCCGCGTCGGCAAAACGGGCCTGCGACCAGGCCGTTTCCGCTTGCGCCAGCAGCGAGGTCGCGGACGACCAGCTCTGCCATCGCCACCAACCCGCCAGGCCGCTCGCTACGCACAGCACCAGCACCAGCGCAACCCATCGCCGGGAACCCGCAGCGGCCCTTCGCGGCTCGCGGCCCTCCCGAACGGATGGCATCACACTGGCACCTTTCGAAGACGTAATGATTGGTTCATGACTCAAGGGGCATTCCCGGCGGCCTGGTCGCGCCTCGCAGCCGCACGGAATGAGACGGATCCGCGCCAGCCCGCCGGCGAGAACTCGCATCCCGCTTCGTCGACATCCGGCGGGTGGACCTCGATGCGGCACTCGGCAAGATGTTACCGTATTTCCTCGCATCCCCTATCGTCGAGATTCGGGGGGTGAACCTCCACGGCAACGACGCGGGATCGGCCAGGATGCTCCCACACGATGCCGTAAGACGTTCCCTCGACAACTTGCAGCGTGCAATTCGAAGGAATCCGCCGCCCAAGGGTGATCGCGCCCGATGGCCATTCAATCCTCACATCCGCAACCGTGGCCGCCGCCCCCAAGCCGAATTGAGCTAACCGTTCGTTGCTAGCCATGTAGCCGTCGCCGGCCAACAAGAATTTGGTCCAGGAGCGGTCCGCGGCGGCCACCACGATGCGACTGCCGATCGCATCGCGCGCGGTCGTTCGCGCGTGCAGCCGCACGTTCAGGAATTGCCCGGCCGGCTGGCTGACATTCGTCACCAGCGCGGCGCGATCGCCGATGTTCGAGACGGCAAAATCCATGCGGCCGTCGCCGTTCCAGTCGAGTCGCGCCAAACCGCGTCCCAGTCGCTTCTGGGCGAAGAATGGTCCCACGTCCGCCGCGGGCAATTCGACAAACCGGCCTGCTCCCAGGTTGCGGAAGAACTGAGGCGGCATGTGATACTCCCCACCTTCCGGCCGGTAATCGTCGACGTGACCATTGACGCCCACCAGGTCGACGGCGCCATCCAAATCGGCATCCAGAAATTGAGCGCCCCATCCCACATAGGGCCAGGTCGGCCCGCGCAAACCGGCCGGATTGGCCGCATCGACGAACAGCCCCTGAGCATCTTGCAAGAACAACATGCTGGCTTCGTCCTTGAATGTCGAAACATACAGGTCGATCAGGCCATCGCCGTTCGCGTCGTCCGCAGCGATGCCCATCGAGGCCATGGGCAAACCATCCTGATTGAGGGCCACTCCCGCCACGAACGCCACGTCCTCGAATTGCACGCCGAGCCGAGTCGCCCCGGGCTGAATTCGCAAGAGATAGTTCGGCACCTGATCATTGGCGATGAACAAAAGGGGATGACGGCGATCCGTACTAGGGATGGCCACAATCCCCAGACCTTTTCCGTGGGTTTCCTCAGCCAGCGGCGGCTCTCCCAGGAATTGTCCGTCCCCCTGATTGATCCAAACGCGGTCCGGGGCCGGCGCGAAAACCTTCGGCGAGCACGTGTGGCCTTCACACACTGCTTTGTAGACATCGGGGCCGGTGAGGTAATTGACGTCGTACAGGTCGGCTAGCCCGTCTCCATCGATATCGACGATGGCGCAGCTCGCCGTCCAATCGTCCACCGCCAGCATGGCCTCCGGCGTGACGTCCGTGAAGGTCCCGTCCCCGTTGTTGCGATACAGTTGGTTGCGGCCGATATTCGCCACATAAAGATCGGGGAAGCCATCGTTGTCGATGTCCCCGGCGGCACAGCCTTGACCGTAGCCGCGGTCCGCCAGCCGGACCTGCAAAGACACGTCGATGAACCGCTGCCCCCCGATGTTCCGAAAGATGCGGTCGGTGAGTTCCTCGTCCAGCCGGGGACCATCGTCGCCATGCTTCCAGACGGCCCCTTGCGGAAAGAAGAGATCGGGCCGATGGTCTTGATCGTAATCGACGACGCCCACGCCTCCTCCATTCTGCTCAAAAATGCGGCTGCGCGTGCGCGAACGGATACGAATCAGCACGTCTCGCTGAGACGAATCGGAAGACGGCGAGGTTTCGGGAAGCGGCTCAACCAGCGGATCGTTTCCGTTGAAGTAGGTGAAATCGGGACCTGACTCAGCTTCTTCGACGAATCGAATGCCACTAGCAGCCGCCCGCGCCGCGGCCGCGGGGGACTTGGGGGAACCCTCTGGGGGCCAGGAAAACGGCGGCAACCCCGAGAAATCGTAACGCAACGCGAGGTTGGCCGACTCATCAACCAACGGCAGCGAGGCGGACAGTCGTCCGGCGAGCCGCGAGAACACGTCGCCGGGCCACGCTGCCTCGGGAAATCGTTGCCGGGCCACCAGGCTCCACGCGCATGCTTCCCAATAACGTCCCAAGCCTTCGAGAAGTTCCACCGTCCGTTGCAGAGGTTCGGGATAACGGCCTTCCGTGCGGAGCACCACGTCGATGGTTTGCGTCAGTTGGACCAATTGATGGGCTTGACGCTCGATCGCCTCAGCTCCTGGATGTTTCAAGGATGTCAGCACTTGCCCCAACTGATAGGTCGCGCGCCGATGAGTGGGGACCTGCCGGACCACCTCCCAAAAACACCGCGCGGCCTGTTCGAGCTGCCCATGTTTTCGGGACCACAACCCCCGCACAAACCAGATCTGCGGATGGTTCGCGACGCTCGGCGGCAAGTGATCGTGCCAGGAGCAAAAGCCGGACTCGCTTTGGCTGACCAAAAGTTCTCCCAAGAACGCCTGTCCCGCCGCCAGGTCGGGATGCGTCGCGAGCAACTGTCGAAGCCGCTGCTCCGCCCGGCCGACATCCCCATCCCAATAGTCCTGCGCGGCCAGTCCCAAGGCCACCCAGGGATCGTCCGCGGCTTGCTGGTGGCAGCGTTCCAAAAACGGTCGCTGCTCCACGGCGCGATCCAGATCGGCCACCAAAGCCAGTTCGGAAATCGTGGCCGTGCCGCTCTGAATCAGGGCCAGATAGTGCGGCAAGGCTTCCCAAGTCTGACCTGTCGCGCTCAGCAGGAAGGCCAACCGCTCGTGCGCGGCGGCGTTATTCGGCTCGTACCACAAGAAGGTTTGATAGCTCTCTGCGGCCTCCCGCAAGCGCCCTCCATCCCGGAAGGCCTCGCCGGCGTAGAAATGGCCGACGACGGTGTCGGCGGACGGGGGGCTGAACCGCGCGAGGGCTTGAAAGTAGCGGACGGCATCGGCATACCGCCCGGCCTTCAACGCCGCTTCCCCCACCACGAGCTGTGCTTGGGCCCACTCCGGGGCCTTGGTCGGAATCTGCACGACGAGCGACTCGGCACGCCCGAACTGCCCTTCGGCAGCAGCCGCGCGCACGTGCCGCAACAACTCATCGGGAGACGCTGGCGGGGACTTGTGGCATCCAAAAGGAATCAGACACAGCGCAAGTGCGCAAGCGACAGATGTCCCCCAACGGGCCATGGGGTAGCGCCCCAACCACAGCCACTGGTCACCCACGGGCGGTTCATGTCGGTGGATCGCCCACGCGTGATGTCGGCACCCTGGCGCATACGAAGCGCTCCCGACCAGGGGTTGCGTTCGCCGCGGGCCATCCACCACGCCAGTCATTTGACTTCGAATTCAAAATGCCGATTGCTGGCGTCCACCTTCGCCGAGAGGGGTGTTTTGGCTGGATCCGCATATGCCGCGGGCACCACGTTGGCGGATCCGCTTCCTGGCTTGGTGGAATGGGCGGTGGTCGGCCCGACGGCGTAGGGATCGCTCGAATGGGCTTCGGATGGTGCCGCTTCTTCCATGGCAATGTGTTTCGTGACCAGCACCGCATATTCGCCTTCCGCGGCACCGTCACCTCCCCCGTAGGTCGAGAGCTTGAACTCGCCGGCATCATTCGTGACACCCACGGCCGTGGGCTGGGAACCCCTCGGCGAAAACGTGACCGTGGCACCAACCAGGGGGCTGCCGTGCATGGTGACCTTGCCCGTCACCTTCATTACCGGCACTCGTTTTCCGCCGACGGCATCACCGGAAGAACACCCTGAAACAGACCACAGAAAGCATGTGATGGCGATCCACGACCACTGCGCGAGCCCGCTGCGCATGAACATCATCCCGGCGAGAGAAGCCACAAGAAAGAAATGTGGTGGTGGCTAGACCAGGCCTAGCCACCACCCGGTATCGACACGTTCAGCACACGGTACGGCGATCAAAACTCGGCAACCGCATCGCCGCCGGAAATGGACCCCAAAGACCCCCAAATGCCGTACGGGCTGGGACCACTCGGGGGCGCGGCGCTGCTGGCTGGAAACGGCGTCGCCACATTCCCCGTGTTGATGTTGTCGCTAATGAACCGCACCGCGCCGTCACCCATCAGGCAGTGGACGCCTCCCGTGTGGTGGCTGGACGGCTCGAAAATGCCATCGCACCAATCGGAACCGCAGTTGTTCGACATGCACGAAGGCTTGTTGGGACCGAGAATCGTGGTCATCGACGTGAAAACGGGAGCGGCATCCATCCACCGCGTGCCGCGACGCAGCGAGTTGCCATTCAAACCACCCGTGAACACCCCATTCGGTCCCAAGATCGTGAGACAGATGGACGGATTGGTCCGCAGGGTGGGCTGGTCCCACTGGTAAGTGACGGCGCCCGTCAGCACCGTGTTCGCGCCTGGCTTGGTCTTGATGGCCTCCGACATCGCAATCGTATTGCTGAGGCCGTCCGTCACGTCGCGAACGCGGCGGGTTCCCGACGCTCCCTGGCCGCCCACGAAGAAGCCACGCAGACCCCGGCCACCATTTCCGTTCCAGTTCGGATTGTGGTCCCACATGGTGTCGCCGCGGGAGAACATGTAATTCGTCTTCTGACGCGGGTTCTCCACGGTCGTGTCACCATCGGACGGGCACAAGATCATCGGAATTCGCGTGATCACGGCGCGGTGATTGTTGTCCCACGGCACAAACGTATTCTGCCAGTAGTTTTGGGTACCGTTGACCGACGCCGCCACGCCTCCGGTTTGAATCAGGTTGAAAAGAGGGGCTTGATCGATGTACGGCAGCAGCCCAGGGTACGGACTATGCCGCTGGCCGCCTGAACCACCGGCAACCAACCCCGACCCCATCGGGAACATTTCATAAACGTCGTGGTAGTTGTGCAGCGCCAATCCAAGTTGCTTGAGATTGTTCCGGCACTGCGTCCGCCGGGCCGCTTCGCGCGCCTGCTGAACCGCGGGCAACAGCAGGGCAATCAAGATCGCGATGATGGCGATCACGACGAGCAACTCGATCAACGTGAAACCAGGACGCTGTTTGTGTTTCGGGTGTTGCATGGGATCGCTCCAAGACGACTGGAAATGACGCCGTACAAGAATGGCACTGCCCGTATCATAAGCAATTTGACCACGGCTGCAAGCAAAATCCCTAAACATGCTCCTGTGGGCCACCCTTCAGAGGCGGCGTGCACGGTCGCACGCGGCGACAGGGAAGTTTATCATGCCGGGGATTCGCCGCGTCCCGTCCGTTGAATCTGATGCTGGAGACCGCCGTGACGTCCATTCCGATTTCCCGCCGCACAGCTTTGCAGTGGACCTCGACCGCTGTTGCCGCCGCAGTGCTGGCTGCGCCGCGGCCGCTGCGCGGCGAACCGTCGCGGGTGTTGCCCGCTGGACAATTGCCCAAAGACCGCCGGTTGGGGGAACTCAACCATCTGGATGGTTATTTTCCCTTCACGCCGCCCCGCTCGGCAGCCGAATGGGCGCAGCGTGCCGAGGAGGTCCGCCGACAGGTGCTCGTGGCCTGCGGGTTGTGGCCCATGCCTGCCCGACCGGCGATTTCCGCCACCATCCACGGCCTGGTGGATCGGGATGAATACACCGTTGAAAAGGTGTATTTCGAGAGTCATCCCGGCTTGTACGTGACGGGAAATCTGTACCGACCGAAAGGACACAGCGGGAAACGGCCCACGGTATTGTGCCCGCATGGTCACTGGGCCAACGGACGATTCCATGATCACGGGGAGGCCAAGGTCAAGCAGGAGATTGCAACGGGGGCCGAGCAGTTTGCGGTTGGCGGTCGACACCCGCTGCAAGCCCGCTGCGTCCAATTGGCCCGCATGGGCTTTATCGCCTTCCTGTACGACATGCTGGGGGTCGCCGACAACACCATCCTCCCCGGAAGTTTGATTCACGGGTTTGCCCGGCAGCGTCCGGAAATGAGCCAGCCGGAGCGCTGGGGGCTGTTCAGCGCCCAGTCGGAATTGCGTTGTTTGAACGCCGTGGGACTGCAAACCTGGAATTCCATCCGCGTGCTGGATTGGATCACCACGTTGCCCGACGTGGATGCGGAGCGGATCGGGGTGACCGGGGCCAGCGGCGGCGGCACGCAGACTTTTCTGTTAGGAGTCGTTGATCCGCGCCCCAAGGCCTTCTTCCCAGCCGTGATGGTCTCGACGGCCATGCAGGGCGGGTGCACGTGCGAGAATGCCAGTTATCTGCGGATTGGGACCGGCAACGTGGAATTCGCCGCGACAATCGCTCCACGGTATCTGGGTCTGACCGCAGCCAACGACTGGACGCGCGAACTGGAAACGAAAGGCCTGCCCGAACTCAAGCAGCTTTATCAACTGTTGAACGTGCCCGACCGGGTGGAGGGCAAGTACTTCAACTTCGAGCATAACTACAATCACCCCAGCCGCATGATGATGTATGCCTTCATGGCGCGGGCGCTTGGCGACGGCCGTCTCGACATCGCCGAACGGGACTACGTGCCCCTCACCCGGGAAGAAGCCTCCGTCTGGAATGACCAGCACCCCTTCCCCGGCAGCGGCGAGGAGGCCGAATGGAAACTGTTGCGGGCCTTCGCCGAGGAGTTCGACCATCAATTGGCGGAACTCACCCCCAAAGATGCCGCCTCCCTGGCGGAGTACCGCCGGATCGTCGGCGGGGGATGGAACGTGTTGATCGGCCGGACGCTGAAGACGGCGGGCGATGCCGAGATGACTGTGGAGCGCGAAGCGCCCCGTTCCGGCTATCGCGAGTTGCTGGGGATGGTGCGAAATCGCACCTACTCGGAAGAAGTGCCGCTGTTGTTGCTGGTTCCCGAGGCGTGGAATCGCCGGGGAGTGGTGTGGCTGACGGACCACGGCAAGGCTGGGCTGCTCGACGCCGGGGGAAATCCGGTTCCGGGAGTCGCGGCGCTGATTCACCAAGGATACGCCGTGGCAGGCCTCGATCTGCTTTACCAGGGCGAATTTCTCGCGACGGGCGAACCGCTGCGAGAGGTGCGGTTGGTGAACAACAAGCGGGAATTCCTGGGCTACACGTTGGGATACAACCATCCGCTGCTGGCGCAACGGGTGCATGATGTTCTGTCGCTGTTGTCGGCGGCGCGGCGGCGGGAATCTCCTCCCGAGTCGATCGACGTGGTGGGATTGGGCCATGCCGGAGTGATTGCCGCGGCCGCTGCCGTCCACGCCGGAGACGCCGTGCGCCGCCTGGCCATTCATGCTGGCGGTTTTCGGTTCGCTTCAATCACGAATTTTCGCGACCCCATGTTGCTGCCAGGCGCTCTGCGGTACGGAGATGTCGGCGGCCTGTTGGCGCTGCGCGCCCCCCTGCCGCTGTGGAGCGGGGAACCGCTGCCAAGCCTTGCGACGGCGGCCTACCGCAGCGCGGGAGCGGAAACGGGTGCCGTCTCGTCCGTGGTGCCGCTGGAAGCGGCGGGCATCGCGGCGGCTCAGTGGATTTTGTCGTAGCAACGCCGTTCGCCGCTCAGGCCGCGGCATTCGCCTGGAAGGCCCCCTTGCTTTCGATGATCGACCCGGCGTCGAACCGCTTGCCGAAGTAATACCGCTGGGCCTGCTCGTCGGACAACACCGTTTCCGCGTCGCCGCTGACGAGCACCCGCCCCGCGAACACAATGTAATTGCGATCGGTGATGGTCAGCGTTTCCCGCTCGCGGTGATCGGTGAGCAGGATGGCGATGTTCTGCTGTCGGCACAGGTCGGTAATGATGTCCTGAATGCTGTGGATGGTGACGGGATCGATGCCGGTGAATGGTTCGTCGAGCAAAATCAGCTTCGGCCGACTGGCCAGACAGCGGGCGATTTCGAGTCGGCGTTTTTCCCCTCCCGACAGCGTGCACGCGATTTGATGGCGCTTGTCGGTTAAACCGAACTGGTCGAGCAACTCCTGCACGCGGCGCGTGCGGTCCTTGTACGAGAGGGGAAGGTATTCGAGCACGGCGGAGATGTTCTCCGCCACCGTCAGCTTGACGAAAATGCTTTCGTCTTGGGGCAAATAGCCCATCCCTTGCTGTGCGCGGCGGTACAGCGGCCACCGCGTGACATCGCGGCCGTTGAACACCACCCGGCCTTGGGTGGGGGTGATCAAACCGCACGTCATCCGAAAGCTCGTCGTCTTGCCGGCGCCGTTCGGTCCGAGCAGCCCCACGATTTCGCCCTGGTCGACGTGAAAGCTGACCCCGTCGACGGCCCGCTTCCGGGGATACTGTTTCACCAATCCGATGCATTCCAGCAGTGCCACGGTTCGTCCTCCCTGACGCCGTCCGAAACTAGCGGATGCGGGCGAACAGCCGCCCAAACGGTGTGATTCCCTGCGGATAGAACGGCACGGTGTAGGCCGGGTAATTCTCCACGTGGTTGTTTCCCACCCGATGCGGCACGATACCGTACCCCTTCCCGTCATTGAGGAAGGGGATGCCGTGCGGCCAGTAGATGATAAACGCCTTGCCGACCATGGCCTGTCGGGGCACCGCGTGGCGATTCACCGCGCCGCGCTTGTTGCTCCACAACCGGCTGTCTTGACTGCGCGGACTGTTGTCCCCCATCACGAAGAACTCGTTGGGCCGAAGTTCCGAGAATTCGACAGGCCCCGCCTTCTGATTGTACAGCACGGCATATTCGGACGGACTACTGAGCAGGTCCCGCAAGCGGCTCTTCGTGAATTCGTCGAGGTCCTCGCCCGCGCCCGTGCGGAACGCCGCCACGTCGTCCACCCGTTCGGCCCGGTAATAAATGTCGCGGCGCAGCGTCAACTGGCCGAGTTGCACGTCGGCGCCGCGGACGGCGATCCCCGCCGGCAACAGGTCGGCATCCTGCGGGTCGAGCAACGCCGAGGGATGGTACGTTCCCTGGCCCTCGAGTTGGACGACCTTGTTGTTGACCCACAAGCACACGCGATCGTCCACGTTGGCCCAGGTGAAGCGATAGCGCCCCGGCCCCGACACCCCCGTCGCCGCCGTCCCCAGCAACACCGGCTCCCCTTCCGGTTGCAGTTCGTTGGTGTGCGTCAACGTCGCCTGGCCGGTGTTGAGGTCGATCTGGCAACGATAGCGGCGAATGCCCTCCACCAATTCGAACAGGAGCGCTCCATCACCCGCGACTTGCCGCACATCGACAACCCCGCTCAACGTCAAATCACCCACCCAAAACACATCGTCGTTCACTCCGCGATGCGAACTGTTGTAGGCGTAGTAATCGGTGATCAACTGCGGCCGGGGGTTGGTCGCCGGCCTTAATCCTTCCTGCACCGATTCCCAATCCAGATCGCTGGGCACCAAATGCCGGTAGCGGAGCCAGCGCCAATCGCCGGCACCGCGGAACGTGTAGGTGCGAGCCGCTGCGTCCGCTTGCACATCATCGGCATGCACCGACCAGCCGTCGATGGCGCCCGGTCCATGATCCAGCCGCATGGCGGCCCAGCGTTCGGGCCAACCCGCGGCGATCAGCTTGCGGGGCGGATGCGTGTCGTCGTAGACCAGAATCTGCAAGACGTTTTGCTTGTCGGGATCGTCCTTGCGCAGGATGTGAAAGGCGGCGGCCCCCGCGGGACGGGCGTAAACATCTCCCCGGTTAATGCGAATCGTTTCGCCGGGCAGCCCCACCAGGCGCTTGATGTAGTTGCGCTCTGGCAGCTCGGGATACTTGAACACGCACACATCCCAGCGGTTCAGCTCGCCCACTTCATAGGGAAACTTATTGACCAGAATGCGGTCCCCCTTGAACACGGGCAGGTCGTACACGTTCGCCGTGAACCGGCAATTCGGACATGTCGCGGACCGAATGCGATGCAGCAGCCGCACTCCTTCTTCATCCAATTCCTCGCTCGCGCCCACTTCGAAGTGATGACCGCACTGCGGGCACACGACGTCCTTGTGGCGGCCAAACAGCGTGGGCGCCATCGACCCCGTGGGGATCACGAAGGCCTCCGCAATGAACGTTCGAAACAAGAACGCCAGAATGAACGCCACCACGATCGATTCGAGGGTTTCCCGGGCCGTGTCTTGCCGCTTGGGGGGCATGGCGGCGTCTTTGGCGGGTGGGGGAGCGTCGGCGGGCTTCGCTGCTGGTCGAGACATGGAACACTTGTGCGGGCAAAACAACCATCCGGCGTGAACGGCAACACCAGAGTCTGACGCCGAAGTATATCGTCGTCGCGAGTTTCCGTGAACGCCGAATCATGGCCTCCGAACTCCGTAACTCCGTAATTCCGAACTCTGCAACTCCGAACTGCGCAACATGCCCGACTGTCTAGGGACTCGCGGTCCGTCGAATTGCAGTCGGCGGATTCGTCGGCTAGCATCCTACGTCGTTATCTCCCGCGGCCGATTGAGGGAGCGGACGGACGGCTAGCGGCTGGGGCCGGTTCGCGGATGCACTTCCGCCAACTGTTTCGCGGAGCCTGGCCGGCGGGGGGAATCACGCCCAACGCAGGTGCGCGCCACGCCGCCCTGCGGTACCCTTTGTTCTGGAAATATTCCATCCATGACTGCCGTGCCTCGTCGAGCCTTGCTCAGTTGCAGCAACAAAGCCGGACTCGTCGAGTTTGCCCGTCGGCTGGTTGAGCTGGGCTTCGAGTTGGTGTCGACGGGAGGGACGCGCACGGCCCTGCAACAGGCCGGCTTGCCGGTGACCGATATCGCCGACTACACCGGTTTTCCGGAAATGATGGACGGGCGGCTGAAGACGCTGCATCCCAAGGTTCACGGCGGTCTGTTGGGTCGGCTCGACCACCCCGACGACGTGGCGGCGATGCAGGCCCATGGGATCCTCCCCTTCGAACTGGTGGTGGTGAATCTGTATCCGTTCGCGGAGACGATCGCCCGGCCCGGCGTGACGGTGGAGCAAGCCATCGAGCAAATCGATATCGGCGGGCCGAGCATGGTTCGTGCGGCGGCCAAAAACCATGCCCGCGTGGCGGTTGTCACGTCTCCCGCGCAGTACGAGCGCGTGTTGGCCGAACTGGAGCAAGGCGGCGCGTCTGCTGAACTGCGCCGCGAACTGGCGGGAGCCGCCTTCGAATTGACCGCCCGGTATGACCGCGCGATTGCCGATTACTTTGCAGGTCTGCACAACAAGGAGACCGAAGCGGTCGATTTTCCGTCCCGCTTGCAACTGTCGTTCGAGCGTCGGGCGTTGTTGAGGTACGGCGAAAATCCGCATCAACGGGCCGCATTCTACGCGGAGCCGGCGCCAGCAGCCTCCACGCTCGCCGCCGCCGAAGTCCTGCACGGCAAGGAACTGTCCTACAACAACCTGCTCGATCTCGATGCCGCCTTGCAGATCATCCGCGAATTCGCAGCGCCGGCCGCCGTGGTGATCAAGCACAATAATCCTTGTGGTTGCGCGGTGGCAAACACGCTGGCCGAGGCCTACGACCGGGCCGATGCGGGTGATCCCGTGAGCGCCTTCGGTTCCATCCTGGGCTTTAATCGGCCGGTGGATCGGGATACGGCCGACCAATTATGCGTGCCGGGGCGATTCATCGAGGCCATCATCGCGCCCGACTATCTGCCCGAGGCGTTCCAGGTGTTGACCTCGCGGCCCAAGTGGAAAGCCAACGTGCGGTTGCTGCGTTGCCCGGCGCTGCTGGAACCGCGGCCCATCGGGATGGACTATCGGCGGATCACCGGTGGACTGCTGGTGCAGGATCGGGATGATGCGGCCGACCCGCAAACAGAGTGGCGAGTCGTCACGCCGCGGCATCCCACGCCCGAGGAACTGGCGGACTTGCAGTTCGCCTGGAAGGTGTGCAAGCACGTCAAATCGAATGCCGTGCTGTTCGCCAAGCAACAAATGGTCGTGGGCGTGGGGGCGGGACAGATGAGCCGTCTCGATGCCGCCTACATGGCGTCGCACAAGGCGGGTGATCGTGCTCGGGGTGCCGTGTGCGCTTCCGATGCCTTCTTTCCGTTTCGCGACGGGATCGACCAGATTGCCCAGGCCGGCATCACCGCCGTGATCCAGCCGGGCGGTTCCAAAAAGGATGAGGAGGTCATCGCGGCGTGCCAGGAGCATCGCGTGGCGATGATTTTCACGGGTCGTCGGCATTTCCGCCATTGATGGTGTCGGCGGTGCACGTCTTACGACCGTAACCAGCCGACTGGCTTGATCCGTCGGCACGCATCCGGAGAGGGGCGGGATTGGTCGTCGCGGCCGCGCTGGCGGACTGCGGCCTATATTCGAAGTGTTGGCTGATTCGCCCCCCTGCCTCGCGAAAAGAAGCAAGATGTCCGTCGACTGGAAGCGGTTGCGCTGCGAACACTTGGGGGAAGCTCACCCAAGGTTGCTGCCTCCGTCGCTGAAACTCCCGATTTTGCCGGCGGCGGTGCAGGAGTTTAACCGCTTGGCCGACGACCCCGAAGCCAGTCTGGTCGATTTGGGGCGTGTGGTGGAGTCCGATTGCGGGCTGACGGCACAGTTGTTGCGCATGGTGAATTCCGCGGCGCTGGGGTTGAAGAAAAAGGCCTCGTCGGCGCAGCAAGCCATCGCCGTGCTGGGAGTGCGCTCGGTGCGGCTGCATCTGCTCGCGGCCGGCATGCAACTGGCGATGAAAACGCACAAGTCAAAGCTCATCAACATGACGGCCTTCTGGCATACGAACCTGGAACGAGCCTTTGTGGCCCGCCAGGTCGCGGAGCTGCTGGGAGCCGACGAGAACCTGGCGTTTTCGGCGAGCCTGCTGCACGACTTTCTGTTGCCCATGCTGACCAACGAATTGTTCGACGATTATCTGCGGTTCAGCGAAACTCCCGAAGATGTGCGGCGGCCGCTCGTGGACTTCGAGGCGGAAACTTTCGGATGGGATCACGCGCGGGCCTCCGCCCATGTGCTCCTGGCTTGGGGGCTGCCAGACGACCTCGTCTGTGCCGTGCTGTGGCATCATCGCGGTTTGCAGTTGCTGAGCGACGTGGAACTCGGGCGCACGGCGGCGGCGGCCGTCGCCGTGGCGGGGTTGGTGCCCGATCCGTTGCGTCAGGCGCGGGGAGGCCTGAAACACCTGCTATGGCTTCACGAACATTGGCCCGAATTCGATCTCCCAAGAATCGCCGAATACGCCGCCCAGCAGTTGCATTTCCTGTCACCCGCGGCGGGACAGCACTTCACGTTGCAGCGCCGCTTGGAGAAATACACCGCCGGTTTGGCCGAGAAATAGTTCCGTCAGGTTCCGAGTCCACCCTGACCATCCAATTTGCGGACCGCACCCCGGCTCCGCGGTGCAGCGCGGCCTGAAGTGCCATGACCGAAATCAATTGGACCCAGTTGCGCGAACACGCGCTGCAAGGGTGCTCGCTGGACGCCCTGCCGTCGACGGTGTCTCTCCCCGCGTTGCCAATCGCCGTGACGCGGTTCATCGAGCGGTCGCGCGACGAACGCACCACGTTGAAACAACTGGCGGCGATTGTGGAGACCGACACGGGTTTGACGGTGGAACTGCTGCGGCACGTGAATTCGTCGTACATCGGGCTGCGCGAAAAAGCCAAAACGGCGCAGCAGGCGTTGGCCGTGTTGGGGTTGCGGCAAAGCAAGCTGTTCGTGATCACCACGGGGACGCAGGCGGCGGTGCTGGCGCGGCGTTCCAAGCTGTTGAATCAGAACTGCTTCTGGAATTCGTGCCTGCAAAAGGCCTTGTTTGCCCGCGAGGTGGCGAAGCTGTTGAAAACCGATCCCGAATTAGCCTTCTCCGGCGCGTTGCTCCAGGATTATCTGCTCCCCGTGCTGACCAACGATTTGTATCCGGTCTATGCGCGATTTACCGAGGAGCGGACCGAGCAGCCTGAATGCCTGGTGGCGTATGAAGACGCCCAGTTCCGCTGGAACCATGCCACCGCCGGGGCCTTGTTGGCCGTGCGCTGGAAGCTGCCGGATGAACTCGTCTGTTGCATTCTGTTTCATCATCGGGGGTTGCACATTCTCGCCGATCCGCAGTTGGCACGGTCGCCGGTGGCCGCCGTCGCCATCTCGGCCTTGCTGCCCGATCAGTTGCGGCAGAATTTGTACGGCCTGGCCCAACTCGTCTTTCTGCAGCAGAAATGGCCCGGCTTCGATTTGCAGACCCTGGTCGAGCAGGTGGACAGCGAGCACGCCGCCCTGGGCATGGGAGTGGAAAACGCCTTTCCCTTGTCCCGGTGGTGCCAGCAAGCGCTCACCGCCCGAGCGGCGCTGTAAGGAGACGCACCCTGCCGCAGCAGCCGCACGGCTTGTTGACGGCGGCAGTCGCGGCAACGCGGCGGATGCACACGACCGCGGGTGGCCGCAGTATGTCGGCGGCCCGACATCGCCATTCGGTTTCCCCGACGTCTCCCTCCGAGTTCTCGGCTGACTCAGCCGGCCCACCCGTGCGCCTCGTTGCCGCGGAACCTCCTCTGTGCGCGTTCCCTGTACGGAGAAAACGCGCGGTTTCCCGGAGACTCGGCCTTAAAACTCGAAGCCGACCGGTTCGTTCGCGGCGCTGGCCCGCGTTCCCAAAGCCCGCCAGATGCGCAGGTCGATGTTTTCGCTGATGCTCCGCACCGATCCATCCATTAACGTGACGTTCACAATACCTTCGTGATAGCTGCGCGAAGTGGTCGCCGAGTAGGTGGGCTGACCCGCCGGCCCGCCCACGCCTTCTTGCCAGGAGCTGTAATTGCAGTCGGTGAGCAGGCTTGGTCCGTTGGAACACGTGGGCGCGGCATTCGGTCCCAGCGTGGTGGTGAAACCGGCATGATGCACATTGCCGATCATCCACTCGGTATGGCCGTTGTCACGAAAGACCGTGGCTTGCGACATCAGGGCGTTGATATCGCTGATCGATTGCGGCGTGGTGGTGGGAGTGGGGCCGCCCGTCCTCCGCGTGGGGCTCCACGCCTTGACTTCGGCCATCATCAAGGTATTGGATGTTCCGTCGACAATGGCCCCCAGGTCGAACCGCGCGTTTGGATGAAACGGTCCATCGCCAGTCCGCCCCGTGGCGGGGTCGAACACGAACCACGTTCCCATGCAAAACCCATACGACGTGGAATAATGCCGAGGACGATTCCCCGTGGGCACGCGCATGCGGTCGGCTTGAATGTCGCTGGGGCAATTCAGAATCGCGAGTTTCACTCCATCCAGCGCAAACTGCGTGGCCCAACTGGCGCCGAGGTCGATCTTGCTGTACAGCCCCGCCTGATCGACGTAGGGAAGCAGCCGCGCATGGATCGACCACGATTCCGTATCCGGCGCCCCGGGACGGAGATCAATGCAGGCGCTCGGCGGCAACACCGTGGCGGACGAGACATAATTGTGCAGCGCCAAGCCCCATTGCTTCAGGTGATTCTTGCATTGCGTCCGCCGGGCGGCCTCGCGCGCCTGCTGGACCGCCGGCAACAGCAGCGCGATCAAAATGGCAATGATGCTCATGACGACCAACAGCTCGATGAGCGTGAAACCTCCCGACGCGCGACGCGCTGGCTGGAGGGCGGACTTCATCATTCATTATCTTTCGACCGGTGGGGGTTGCGGGACAATGAGTGATTCTTCATGGTAGGTGACATCGGCACCCCTCGCCACAACTTTTTTCCCCGCCGCTTTTTCCCTGCCGCGAACCGAGTCATTCTTCCCGCGCAACCGCGAAAGTCCGATGCCGTTCGGACGACTTTTTCAGGATCAGCCGCGGAGCGCTGGCGAAGGCGCGAGCAAGCTCGTGCGCGCGGGGTGGTTGGACGGCACCAGCATGGGCATGCAGCAGATAACGCAACGCCAGCGGCTGGTTGCGCGTGGTCATTCGGGGTTCCGCCAGGCATACCGCGGCCCCCATCCAGCCATCGTCGCGCACATGCCAATGGGTCGGATAACCAGGATTGGAGGGATGGTCGAAGAACGTGATTCCTTCGATGACGTCCGGCGCCACGGGACCGCTGTAGTCCATCCAGGCGGCGCGCTGGCCGAAAATGGCCGGTTCTCCCCTGCGGCCTTCGCTGTCGATCAATTGGCCTCCGCCAAACACGGCTGACAGACTTCTGGCCACGCGGACCGCCAGAAAGCCGAAATTGGTTTGTCCGAATTCCAACTGGTCCGCATGGGGCATGAACGTGGATTGCAGCTCGAGCAGCGTTTCCCCCGCCGGACCGGGACGCAAGGCCGCGAACAATTGTTGCGTGAGCAGTGGTTGCGGGTCGTGGCCGTCGTACCAGCCCAGTTGCACGGCGAGAATGGCCTCTGCATCTCCCGCGATGTATGCCAGCCAATCCTGCTGGCGGATGGTTGCCGGCTGGCGGTCGGCCCAGAAGTTGATCCCGAGCACCTTGTGATGCGCGAACCAGATCGAGCGATGGTGGTCGTGATCGGGAGCTCCGGGGTGTCCCATGCGTGTCAACGGGCGGCCGCTGGGGCCCCGTAAAGGGAAGAAGAACGGGCGGGGGTAGTGTGCTCCGTAATGCCAGCGCACTCGTTCCTCGCCGTCGATGGTGCCTTGCACCTGGTAATCGGGCAGCGGGGTCCACTCGCAACGGGGGAATAGCGGTGACATGGCCGGCCTTGTGACGGTGTTCAAAACGAAAGGTACATTTTGCCGAAGTAAATCGCCGCGCCCGCCAGGCAGAAGGCCGACACCAAGGCGCACTCCACCCCAAACCAGAATTGGTACGACTGCCGCCGCTGCCGTTCGCAAGCGAGTTCAGCGGCCAAGGCGGCGTAGCGTGCTTCCCACTGCGAATTCAGTTCCCGATACCGCGCCTGCCACGCGGTGGCGGAGTCGTCCTCGAAGGAGTCGAAGTCGAGGGTCATGGAGTGTTCGCCGATTCTCGTGCGGCCGCTGGCCAGGTGCCGTGCCATCCCCCCTCGGCGATTTTATCGCCGCGGCAGCCAGAAGCGAGGGGAATCGCCGAACTCAACGAATTCACGGGGTTCCCTTCTTCGCTGCGCATCATGCAACACTCGGCGGCGGCTGGCACGCGAATGCGCATCGCCAGGAACGAGTTGTTGGGCCATCGTCGTTTGACGCCGTCGTGCGTGATGGTATGTTTGGCACCAGCGTGCGGACCATGCGCGCCAGCGCCGTCCAACGCCAGGTGGAACGCGGTGGAATGACTCCCCGGAACAAGAGGATCGGATGCCAAAGACGTGCAAATGGGTGCGAGTCGGCCGGTCGGCCTTGGGGAAGGGAGTCTTCGCCCGGCAAGAGATTCCGGCGGGAATGGTCGTGGGCGTGGTCGAGGGACGGGTCATCGACGATGCCGACTATCGCAGCGCTTACTGCATCGACCTGGGAGGGACGCTGCAGCTCGAACCGCGGGCACCGTTTCGGTATTTGAATCACTCCTGCACGCCGAACTGTCATTTGTGGCTGGTGGATTGCGAATATGAAGACGGCACGCCCGCTCCGCCGGAAGTGCACGTGGAAACCGCCCGCGTGATCGCCGAGGGAGAAGAACTGACGATTGACTACGCCTGGAGCGCCGAAGGAGCCATTCCTTGTTTGTGCGGCAGTTCGCAGTGTCGTGGTTGGGTCGTGGCCGCGGAAGAATTGCACAAGTTGACCAACCGACCAGCGCCCCGCTTAACCCACGAGGCAACGTAGATCCATCGGACAGCACGCGCCTGCTGCGGTGACGGGCCACACTTGCGATTTACGAAGCACACGAATCTCACGAATCATGGGCAGCACACGCATCATGCGCAGCACACGAAGCACAAGGAGCAGGTGGCGATGACGATCGGGCGGCGAGGATGGAGGGGTATCGGGATCTGGGCGGCGTGGGTGCTCGCGGGCTGTAACGGTCCAGCGGACAGTCCTCCGAGTCCGCCTCCCCTGCCCGTCGCGCCTGCTTACAAGGAGTCCGCGTCGATCAAGGACCAGATCGCCGCGGCTGCCGAACCCCGCGAAAAACAATTTCAGGGAATCACCGTAACGGTGCCCGCGGCGTGGGAGGAACGCGCGCCCGCCAATGAATTCATTCAAGCGGAGTTTCGCGTGAACGGAGAAGCCGGGGCGGCACGGATCACCATGTCGTCGACGGGCGGGGGCATCGAGGCCAACCTCGAACGCTGGCGGGGGCAATTCACGCGGGGGCCGGATGATCCCGAACCAAAGCAAACGACTCTGGCCGTGGGCACTCAGCAGGCCGTCGTGCTGGAATTATTCGGCACATTTCGAGATGGTTTTTCGGGAGGGTCCGCCCAGCCGAAGTCTGCCATGCTCGGTGCGGCGATTCCCACAGGTCCGGCGACGTTTTTTGTGAAGATGACCGGTCCGCGGGAAACGGTATTGTCGCAGCGCGAGGCATTCTATGAACTGGTGAAGACGGCCCGGCTGAGCGACTAAGCGGAAACCGCTCACGCGGGCGTGCCGTGACTCCCGTTCCAGCCCGGGCTTCAAGTCTGACTTGCGAGGCCCGGCCATCGCGCGAACAAGGCAGCGGCCTGATGACCGCCGAATCCCAACGACAGTTTCAGCACCACGTGCAGGGGACACGGCACGGCATTCTTCGTGACGAAGGGCAGATCGCATTCCGGGTCTGGTTGCTCCAGATTGACTGCCGGCGGAATCAGTTGATCCCGTAAGCTCAGGCAGACCAAGGCCGCTTCCACACTCCCCGCCGCCCCAAGCAAATGCCCGAGCGCCCCTTTGCTGCTAGTGCACGGCGGCAGAGCTTGAGCGGCCCCCAGCGCCTGGGTCACGGCCCGGCATTCCGCGGGGTCGTTTTGCCGCGTTCCCGTGCCGTGCAAATGAACCAGGTCCACCCGCTGTGCATTTTCCATCACCCGCCCGATCAACGGCGCAAGCGTTTGCCCGGAGACATCCAGCGAGGTCATTCCGGTGGGGTCGGCTCCCAAGGCGCCGGCCGCGATCACGGCATAAATCGGGGCACCTCGACGGACGGCGAGCGATGCCCGTTCGAGCACGCACGCCGCCGCGCCGCCTCCCACCACGAATCCTGATCGGCGACGGTCGAATGGCCGGCTGGCGGAGTGGGGCGGTTCGCCGCGCGCCAAGACGCCCAGACGCTGAAAGGACGCCAGCACCAACGGGTGGAGGGAGTAATCGGCACTGCCGGCGAGGACCAGATCACATTCCCCTTGACGGATGAGCGCGGCAGCCTGGAGCAGCGCCACCAGACCTGTGGCACAAGCGGCCACGGGAGCGAGGGAAGGGCCTGTCAGGCCGTAGTCTCGCACCAATTGGGTGGCGGCATTCGACGGCCACAACTCGCCGAAGGGAGAGGCGTCGGCAGCGTTCCCGCGCAAGCGATCCACCGTGTGTAAGCCCCCTTTGCTCGTGCCGAACACGCAGCCACAGCGCGGGTCAGCCAGTTCCGCGGGCGAGATTCTGGCATCGGCCAGGGCTTCCGCGGCGACCGCTCGGGTCAGCACCAGCACCGGATCGAGACCCGCTTGTAGTTCCGTTCGGCAGTGTTCCGGCCAGGGGACCGGTCCCCCAATCCACTGGGTTGGAGCGGCCTCGACCGTCGTGCCCGGATACAAGTCCCGCGCGGTCAGGGGGACGATGCCCCGATCACCGACCAGCAGGCGTTTCCAGGTCGTTTCGCGATCGGCTCCCAGGGGGGTCATGAGGCCAATACCGCTGATCACCACGGGGTCGGCGGCGGGAGGGACGGCAATCCGCGACACAGCACACAATCATCACAACAGGCGGGACACAATCATCACAACAGGCGGGGAAATCGGGGCGGCGTCAAACCACGGGCTGGGCGAGCCATCGGGTGGTCGGAAAGGCCGCGGCGCCCCAGTGGCGTAACGCGGCCGATTGTCTCGAGGATTTTACGGAGCGAAACTGCCGTTTGCTTCACCTGTTTGCTTCACCTGTTTGCTTCATTTGTTTGCTTCATTTGTTTGCTTCATTTGTTTGCTTCATTTGTTTGCTTCATTTGTTTGCTTCATTTGTTTGCTTCATTTGTTTGCTTCACAGCGTTTCGGCCAATTCACGGAGCTTGGGAGGAAACAGGGGCAAGGCAATTTCCGGGGGTGCCAATTCGGGATGCCACATCACCTCCCATTCCAGAGAATACCAGCCACGGTAGCCCCCCTCCCGCAGCAAACGGAGGCATTGCCGCGCGGGGAATTCCCCTCCCAGAAACAGCACATAATCGGCATGGCGATGTCCCGACATCAGGGCGGCAGCGGCGCGGGCGGCGGAAACCGCCGCATCGGACAGCTTGCCACCTTCCCGATGCGTCACGGAGTCTTTCCAGTGGGTATGGCGCACCCACGGCCGCAGGCGGTCCCAGGTTTCCACCAGCGGCTCATTGTGAAACCGCCAGGGGTGATGAGTGTCCCACACCAATCCCACCTGCGGATGGTCGACGCGCTGCATGACTTCGCGGGCCGGCAGCGACGCCGAAAAATCGCCGTGAGTCTCCAACAGAATGTGCACATTCGACCCAACCGCCGCCTCGCCGAGTTCCGTCAGCCCCTCGGCGATTTGATCGAGCGCGGCGTCGCGCGGGGCGGGTTGATCCTCGGGGGGCAACACATCGCCGAACACGCGAATGAATTCCGCGCCGAGCGCCGCCGCCATGTCCAGGTAGCGCCGTCCCGTGTCGAAGTGTCGGCGTCGGGCATGGATATCGGCGTCGTCAAACCGGACCGACGAGGCCAGTCCCGCCACGCGGAAGCCCGCGGAGTCGAGTTCGCGGCGACGGAGCGGCCATTGCGATGGGGCGAAGTCGGCCAACGCCAGCAGATTGGTCTCGCGCAGCAACAGCCGCAGTTCGACGCCGTCGTAGCCGAACGCGCGGCCGTTGCGCAGCACGTCGCACCACGTCCAGTCGGGACAGGCCAAAGTGGAAAAGCAGATGGACAGAGGATGAGCGACAGCCATGGATGCACGTCCCGCAATCGGAAGCCGCGCGGCACCAGCGCCGCGCCGGTTTCGCCTTCGAGCCGGTGCAGTATAATTCGCGGTGGCGTGTCTGGTCAGCCCGCCCGCCAGAAGTCTCTGTTCTCCAATACCTGCCCGGCGAACAGCGAGCGGCGAGGAGTAGTCGGCGGGCGACGTGCGAGGCCGCCATGGGAATCCTTAGCGGATGGCGCCCCCGTTTGAATTTCCACCGCCGTTTGCCGGCATCGGCACGTTTGGCCGGGCCGAATTCCGCACCGACTTCGCTGGTGCCGAGGCGGTGATCCTCGGCATCCCCTACGACAGTTCGACCTCCTACCGCAGTGGTTGCCGGTTTGGTCCGCGGGCCATTCGAGAGCAGTCGCTGCTGCTGTGGGGGTACAACAATGCGCAGCGCGTGGCCCCATTCCGCGAGTTGAAGTTGGTGGACGCGGGGGATGTGGAGGTGGTGCCGGTCGACATTCTCGCCACGCATCTGGCCATCGAAACTGCCGCCGAACGCGTCCTCTCCGCGGGGGCCAGCTTGTTCTGTTTGGGAGGCGATCACTCCATTTCGCTGCCCCTCTTGCGGCAACACGCCCGGAGATACGGGCCTCCGGCCGTGATTCACTTCGACGCCCATCCCGACACCTGGGATTGCGAATATCACGGGCACAAGTACAGCCATGGCACGCCGTTTGTGCGCGCCTTGGAGGAAGGGGTGATCGACGCGGCCGCCTACGTGCAAATCGGCATTCGCGGACCGACGGGCGGACCGGAGGATTACGCCCAGGCCGAACGACTCGGCGCCCGCATGATTACCATCGACGAGTTGCGGTCGCGAACGTTCGCCGAGATCCTGGCGGAAGTCCATCTGCGGGTGGGTTGCCGGCCGTTGTACCTCACGCTGGATATCGATTGCGTGGATCCCGCGTTCGCACCGGGAACGGGAACCCCCGAGGTGGGCGGACTGACCAGTTACGAAATTCTGCAACTGGTCCGCGGATTGCGCGGATTGCACTTGATCGGCGGCGATCTTGTGGAAGTGTGCCCTCCCTACGATCCCGCCGGCATCACCTCGATCCTCGCCGCCAATCTCGTTTTCGAAATGCTGTCGCTGTTGGCGCTGTCGCGGCAGAGGACCCACGCCACCGCATGACAGCCGCACCGGGCACCGTGATGCCCGCAGCGTGATGCCCGCGGCGTGATGCCGGCGGCGTGATGCCGGCGGCGTGATGCCGGCGGCGGGGTGCCGGCGGCGGGGTCAGCGGGCGCTCAGCGCTTCAGCGAGTCGAACTCGACGCCGCGCAACCGGGCCGCCGTCGCGGCCTCCTTGAGCTTCTGCACGACGAATGCCTTGTGGTTGGCCACCGCCTGCTCCGAGATCCCCAAGCGTTGGGCGGCCTCTTTATTGGAATAACCGGCGACGAACAGCAACTCGATGCATTTCAGGCGCTCAAACTCGCCGCGGCTGATCCATTGCTGCACCAGTCGGGCCAGGCACTCGCCAAGCACGCGCTCTTTCGCGACCCGATCTTCCCGACTGCGGGCCAGGCTGGAGGCTTTTCGAGCGCTTCCCGGCCGCTGATCGATACCGGGAGCAGCCTCCTCGGCGTGCGTCGGCAACAACCGCGGACGAATGCCCCGCCGCCGCAGTGCATCGATCAGCTTGTGCGCGGCGATCGAAAACAGGAAGGCTTCCAGCGGCGTCCGGTCGTCGTAATTCGGCAGCGCGAGGAGGAACCCGAGAAACGTCTCCTGGACGACATCTTCCGCGGCGGCGGGGTCCGACAATCGATGCGCCGCAAACGCCAGCAACCTCCCCTGAAAGCGGGCAATGAACGCCTCCCACGCCGCTTCGTCATGGCGACGAATGCGGGCCAGGAGATCGGCGTCGTCAATGTCGCAGCCCGCGGTCATGTCCGGCCGATCCCATTACGCCGTTTTCCCAGCAGGCAAGCCGGTTTCTTTCCCGCATTATGTGGGAACGACACCACCGACACCAAGCCAACCTCTTCTCTGCCGCGGTGGCGCCGCGCGGAAATTCACGGCTGCCACTTTGACCTGGCCAATCTGCCAGCAGCCAACCTGCCGTTGGCCCTGTTTCATGCGGTTTTCTCGCCTTTTTTTGCGGCGTGGGGGCGAGGATGCATCGGTTCCGTGATTCCGGTTGTGGCCGCGGGCGATTCGGCAGGGAGTGCCGTCCGCACAGGAAATAGGGTGGCCTTCGTCACCAAATGACCAGTCGCTGCAACAGCACGAATCCAGCCACCCACGCACCCACCACACCGGTCCCCACAATGGCTTGCAACAGTCGGCTGCGGCGGCAATTTACCCAGCGACACAACTGCCCATACGACACCACACCCAACGGCAGGCACAACAATGCCGCCCAAACCACGCCGGCGACGAGCAAGCGACCTTGCTGGACCGCCGTGATGTGCGCGGCGTGCAGAGCCTCGTGGACCGCGGGAGAAAACTCGGCACGCAACCAAACTCGGTGCATGGGGGCGAAGAACGTGCCGAAGTCGCGCTGCACCGTTTCCACGTAACGGTCTTGCACGCTGCCGTCGATCAGGCGGGAAATATCCAGCACCGCCGGTCGCCGGATCACACCGCTCGCCTGCACCTTGCGAAATTCAGCGAGCAGCAGTTCGCGCAGGCAGGCTTTCGCATCGGCATCGGCTTCTTCCACGGTGGAAAATTGCCTGCTGGCGCACACAAGGTAGTTCGCCTCTCCGCGGCGTTCACTTCCCGCGCGCACCCAATCGGGAGCACCAGCTTGCGCATTTTGCACCTGCGATCGGTCATCGGTAGCCGCGGGATCCGAACCACCGACGAGCGGAGACGGAAACACGGATGCATCGGTCGCCGTCGCGGACGGTGGTGTCGGGACCGCCGACTCCGCGGCAAGTTCCGCCGGCAGCGACCGCGGGGACTGCGGCGAACGGAGCCACTCCGAGTCGGCCGCGGACGAGCGGGGTTCCGCCGGCGTGGCGAAAAACGGTTGCTCGACGATGGCGGCCTGGTCTGGCTGTAATCGCACCACGTACAGCCCGCCAAACAGCAGCACTAAAGCCCCCGCGCCAGCCACAATGACCATCGGCACAGCCACCCACCTTAAGCCCGGCGCGGATTGCCGAAGCAACCAGTGCGCCATAACGATGGCCGCCGCTCCAATCACCAGCAGCAGCACTAAGGACACTGCCAGCAGGCCGAATGGGACGATGGGTGCGACTTCCATGACGGTCTCTTTCGCGGCTTTGCCGACAGTCACGCTGGCCTGGCACCCGCGTTCGCCAACTTGCCGCCGGCTCGCCAGGGTGCCGCCAATTGTGCGGCGGCGGTAATGGTCACGGCCCACACCACGGCGTAAGGACGCGGAACTCCGAAACATAGCGAGACCAGCCAACCCCAAATACCGGAGTATGCGATCGACCAGAATCGCAACCGCTGGAGCCGATACGGATCGAGCAGCTTCCGCCAGTTTTGCAGCCCCAACGTGGCGGCGAAGAATACCATGTAAGCCACCAGCGTCGGCTGGAAGTCATTCCACAGCGGTTGCGCTCCCAAGTGCTGGAAGACGGACGACGATGCCTCTTTGAGATCGGGAAATTCGGCCCACAAGAACTCATCCAGGGCATAGGCCGCCGTGCCCACGCCCGCACCGATGGCCGCCGTCAGAGAACTGGGATGGGCGAAACGAGCGCCGCCCCGGTTCAAGGTTTGACCGACGCTCAGCAGCGCCGCTGTCGACAGGGCCGAGGTCAGCGCCATCAATCCCACGACGCTGGGGGAGGGTTTGCCCAGCCAGTTCGCATCGAACCAGTTCATCCCCCACAGACAGGCCAGCGTCAACGCCGCGGCCAATGTGGTTCCCAACACGAGGGATCCGCTGAGTTGTTCCGCGAACGTCGATTCCGCGGAATCGGGCAGACGGCTCGCGCCCCCGGTCAGCCGCACGCTTCTGGCGGGTGTGCACCACCAGGCAACGGCATACAGCAGCCCCCACCACACACCCATTACTGCCAGCGATTCCCCGATAGCGTTCCACGATTTGCCGGTCCAGGGAACCCACAAGGCCACCAGCAGGGCCAGCCAAGGGAGCCAACCGCGCCACACCGGTCCCACGGCGGTGGGACGCGGCGGCGGCTGCGTGAACGTTTTGCGGGACGGCCCGGAGTGGGAGGACGAAGGCCGCTCCGGCGACACGCCTTCGTTCCGTCGGGACGTATCATGAACACGAGTGGTTTCCCGCTGGGTGCGTGGCAGAAACGCCGACTCGGGCAGTGGCGCGCGGTCCGGTTGGGCTGAGCCTTGCTGTCCCGACGCGGTGTCCAAGGCGCGGAGCACGGCCTCGGCAAAATCGCGAACTTTGGCCGTCCGCTTGCTCGGGTCTTTTTCCAGGGCTTGCGCGAGCACGGGTCGCACTTCCGCCGGCACGGGCGACAAATCGGGAGTTTCCGTCAGATGCTTCATCAGGATCTCGGCGGCCGTCTCGCCATCGAACGGAAGCCGCCCGGTCAGCATCTCGTAGGTCATCACCCCCAAACTATAGATGTCGACCTCGGGGCCATACCGGCCTTGCGCCACTTCCGGCGCCATGTAGTACACGGTCCCGACGCTTTCCGTGTGCTGGCGGCGGTGATCCCCTCCCATCTGCTTGGAAAGCCCCACATCGCCGATTTTGACCACGCCGTTTTCGCGGTACACGTTCGCGGGCTTGAGATCGCGATGCACAATCCCCCGGTCATGCAGGTAGTCGACTCCCGCGCAAATCCCGGCGAGCCAATCGCGGACCTCATGAAAGGGCAAGCCCTGGGGATAGGCGGCCAGCACATCGTCGAGACTGGCTCCCTGCACGTATTCCATGACCACCCAATGATCGCCGTCGTCATCGGTCTTCACATCGTAGATGGTCAGCAGATTGGGGTGCTTGAGATTCAGGCACTGGCGAATCCCCCGCAGTTCGGTCTCCCGATCGTGGGTGAGCAGTTTGAGAGCGACCTCTTTGCCGGCGTCACTGACGGCGTAGTACACCTCGCCGAATCCGCCGCGGTGAATGCCCCGGCGGATGGTGTAGCCATCCACAGGCTTCGCGTCGGAGGAGTAGGTGAACTTCATGTGTCCGCTTTCTCAGGGTGCTGCCGAACCGACCGCCAGCCGTCGTCGCAGTCCGCTCCCGATTCTGCCCACATGCCCATCAATTTTGTCCACATGCCTGGCGGACTGCTTGGCGCGGGGATTTCTGAGCGTGCCGCCGACTCGCCTCGATCACCGCTTCCCGTCGCGCAGTGCATGGCCTCCGCCGCGGGACAGCATGTATCAGTCTAACGCAGTTGTGGGTCGCTGGATCAATTCCACCCGCGAGAGAATGAGAAAGTGCCGGCCGCGTTGAGTGACCCCACCCTCGGACAGCCGGCGTGCGTGCTAGGAGTGGACGGGCGCAAACGACCCCCGGTCGGCGGGACCAGGGGTCTCGCGCCGCCCGTTGGGTTATTCCCCTTGGGCGACTTGAGCGGCAGCCGCGGGGCGCAAGTTCAGGTAGGCATCGATCTGCTCACACAGATCGGCGGTGGTCGGCGGCGATTCGGCCTCCACGGGAATCAAATCAGTGAACTTGCCTTCGGCATCGAGCATTCGCTGCCGGACATCGAGCTGCTTGTTCAAGTCGGCAATCAATTTACGGGCGTGACTGAGGTTGGAATCGTCGATGGCCAGCGTGCTCACGGTCTCGGCCGCCCGCACGGTTTCCAGCCGCGCCTGCAACTGTTCGAGCTTCACTTCCAGTTCTTTTTTGGCGTGCAGCAAGCTTTGCAGTTTGTCTTGATTGGCGGCGAGGTTCTGCTGGCGGGCGGCGAGGATTTTGCGGTCCGCGGCCAGGATGTCCTCGGCAGCCTTGAACCGCTCGAAGCGCGTCGCCAGATCGCGCTGCACTTCGTGGGCGGTGTACGTCCGGCTGGCGTACACGAACACCGAACGGCCGGAGCCAAGGTCGTTGCGGAGCGAAACCAATGCCTCCCGCTGCTTGCCGATCTCCGCTTCCTTCCGGGCGATTTCCTGTTGCAGGTGTTCCACGTCGACTTGCTGTTCGGCGATGACGTGCATGCAGCGGCGGATATCGGGCACCAACTGGTCGACCAGTGTGCGAGCCCGCTGAATTTCGAATTCGATCGGAACCTCGGCCTTCACCGCCTGACGGATCGAAGCGGCACCGGTACGGAGATAACTGAACAGATCGCGACCGAACACAAAGCCGCCGACCACGGCGGCCACGGTCGTTCCAATGAGGATGCGCTTCAACATGATGGCCACTCCTGACGGTGAGGTCTTTCGGCCGGCGCCCCGCCGGACCGTAGTCATTGCTCCATCACCTTCTTCGCGGCGGGAGCGCGAATCTTGACGAGAATTCACGAATTCTCGGAAATTCTCCAAAACATTGAGCGGCTGTTAGTTACGGCGAGCGCGGATGCAGCCGAGGCGGACACCCCCGGGCAAGACGCTCCCCACGCACGGTCGCGAACCCGGCGCATCGCGGGGAGAGAACAAAACCAGGGCCTTTTGCGCTCGTCTCTCGCGGGTCGCTGACGGGCGTGGTATGGTGACCAATTGCTGCCGCGGAAGGGCATTCGGTCTTCGGACAGAGGCAGAACTTGAAGTTCGGACGGCGGAGAAACAGCGGCCAGAGCATCCGTCGGCCGCAGCCGCGGTGGGGATCGAACAGTTCGTCGTGGAGAATTGCTTTGCGGTACGCGGCGGCAACGGGGGACTTATGACGCCCTGGGTACTCGCGGTCGGTTTTGCCGCGCCGTGGCTGTTATGGGGGCTGCTGTTTGCCGCGGCGCCGGTCATCATTCATCTCCTGTTTCGCCGACGGCATCGCGAGACACGTTGGGCGGCGATGCAGTTTCTGGCGGCGGCAGTCCGGCAGCAACAACGGTGGATGCGATTAGAAGAATGGCTGCTGATGGCCATGCGGGCCGCCATTCTGCTGCTGGCGGCCCTGGCCTTGGCGGGACCGGTGTGGTCTTTGCCCGAGCTTCATTCCGGCAGGGTGCCCGTGCAACGGATTGTGGTGCTCGACGCTAGTCTCAGTACGCAGTTGCAGTGGGACGGGCAGTCGTGCTGGGAGCGCGCCCGCGAGGCAGCGCTGCGGCTGTTGGAATCGGCCCGCCCCGGCGACACCTGGCAGTTGGTGCGTTTGGCAGGCAGCCCGCCGTTCGTCCTCGTCGCCGAGCCTACCGTCCGCGTGGCACCAGTCCTTGAGGAATTGCGCTCCCTGACTCCCACCGAGGAGCGGGCCGCCGTCATCCCCGCGTTGGAAGCCGTGCACGGATTGTTGGCCGCCGCGCCATCCCAGCTTCGCAAGGAGGTGTACATCTTCACCGATTCCCAGCGGACGAACTGGAGGCCCGTCGCGGAAGCCGAGCGGCAGGCAATCCGGACCGGTTTGCAGGGCGTGGCGGAGCGGGCGAAGCTGGTGTGGTGGGAAGTCAGCGGACCGCGCGACAACACGGCGGTGACCGACTTGCAAATTCTCGATGACTACCTGTTCGTGGGAGATGCGTTGCAGACGACGGCCACCGTCAAGCGGTTTGGCACCGAGCCTGTGGCGGGACACCGCCTCGATTGGTTCGTGAATGGTCGGTTGACCGCCTCGCAAACCGTCGACCTCGCTCCGGGTGAAGAACGGTCTCAGACGTTTCGGACGACGATCACGGCTCCCGACGAACTGCGCGTCGAAGTGCGTCTGGCGGCCGACGCCCTTCCGGCCGACGATCGCCGCTTCGCCGTGGCCGTGGTGCGTTCGGTTGTGAAAGTCCTGCTGGTGGATGGTCGTCCGTCCGGCGTGCCCTACGAGAACGCCACCGATTTGCTGCGCGTGGCCCTCTCCCCCGCGGTGTCTGGTCCGCGCAGCCCGGGAGAACCTCCTCGCCGCATTCAGCCCCGCGTCATCTCCGACGGGGAACTGTTGAGCACCCGTCTTGATGATTACGAGGTCGTGTTTCTGTGCGACGTTCCCTTGCTCACCGAGCGCGATGCCGAGGTGTTGCGGCAATACATCGTGCAGGGAGGTGCGGTCGTGGTGTGCCTGGGACCGCAGGTGCGGGCCGCCGCTTACAATCACGCGGCCTGGCGCGACGGGCAGGATTGGCTGCCAGCCCGCTTGCAAGACGTGATGGGAGATCCGCGGCGGCGCGAACGAACCTTTGCATTTCTGGGCGGAGAATTCGAGCATCCCATTTTGAGTCCCTATCGGGGGAATCCGAATACGGGCTTTGAGCTGACGCAAACTTTTGCCTATTACCGCTGTCAGCCCGCACCGCAGCGGTCCCGGGTCGTTCTCCGCTTCGACACGGAAGACCCGGCGATGGTCGAGGCCCCTTACCGCAGGGGACGGGTCGTGCTGGTGACCACGGCGGTGGACCGCTCGTGGGGCACTTGGGCCGTGTGGGGCCACAGCTTCGTGCCGATCATGCACGAAACGGTCAAGTACCTCGTCTCCTTCGAGGCCCAGTCCCGCCAGGGCGTCGTCGGCGAGCCGATCGTGGCTTCGAGCAGCACAACCGGCGTGGAAAGTCTCGTTCTCCGTCGACCGCACGACAAAACCGAAACCATTCGCATGACGCTTGCCGACGGACTGCCCACCTGGGAATACGCGGGGACGCATCAGGCCGGTTTTTACGGTCTGGAACTGCCTGGAGCCGCACCGCAGGTCAAATGGTATGCCCGCAATGTGGATCCGCGCGAAAGCGATCCCGCCCCGGTGGCGCCGGCCGAGTTGAAGGACGATTTCCTGGCTGGTTTGGATGTCGCCTTCGACGTTCCCGAGGAACAGTCCCGCGACATCGCCGCACGCGCGCTGACCGATGAATCGGGATCGACCGCGGGACGCTGGCTGCTCGCGGCGGCGCTCGTGTTCCTCATCGGCGAGCCGTTTTTTGGTTGGAATCGGCAGTTGGGCCTGGCGGCCATTTGCGGACTGACTCTGGCCGCTCTGGCGGGCTTGTGGGGTGGTGCGTGGGCCGCGATCGCCGTTGTGCTGGGCGAGGCCGCGGCGGCAGGGTGGTGGTTCCGCCGACAGCGCTGGCCCGCCAGCGAGTAGCGGTCTTCCCGCCACCGCACACCCTTGCCCTCAGCGCTCGACTCTTGGGGTGGCAACTTTCCATGCAGCGCGGCTGGTCCGCGGGCGCGCCTGGGCGGCGCGCGTCAGCGGGATCTCCCGAAAAATTGAGGGGGCGACGCGAGGGTATACACCATTGTTTCCGCGGCCAGCCCCTCGCGGACGTATTTCGGCGACTGCAACATGCCCAAAAAGGCCTGGCCATCGAACATCCGCAACCCGTCGGCAATCTGGTCGTCCAGCAGCGCGTCAATCCGCGCGGGATCGGGACGACCTTCTAGATGCCGTTCGCTGGCCAGCGCCAAGGCCCAGGGAGAGCCGTACGTCGGCACATGGGCGATGACCAACCCCGTGTGCCGGAAGACCGTCGACAGGGTTTTCAGCACGCGAAACGTGAGGGAACTGAGGGGCGGCGCGAGAGATCCGGACTGGTTCACGAACACGCCACCGGGGCGGAGCGCCCGCCGGCACAAATCGAAAAACTCCCGAGTGAACAACTTGTACGCCGGCCCTTCTTCAATCGGGTCGGTCAGGTCGGCGATGATCACATCCCAGGCAGCCGGCCGCGAGGAAATCAGCTCGTAGGCATCGCCGATGATCACTGTGGCGCGCGGATCCTCGAACGCTCCCTGATGGATCTCGGGCAGCAGTTCGCGACAGGCTTGCACCACTTCCCCGTCGATGTCGGCCAGCACGACCTCCTGCACGGACCGCCACTTGAGCACTTCGCGGAGCACGCCCCCGTCGGCGCCGCCGGCAATCAGGACACGCTCCGGTTTGCCGTGCAGCGCGCAGGGAGCGTGGGCGATCGGTTCGTGATACAGGAACTCGTCCCCCGTGCACGTTTGCCATTTGCCGTCGAGAATCAGTGCCTTCCCATAGGGACCGCTCTCGACGACATACATTTCCTGATAAGGCGTTTGACGGTGCGCGAGGATCTTCAGCACTCCGTGCTGCCAGACATCGCACGGGGTGAGGTACTCGCTGATCCAAAGGTCGGCAGCCAACTTGGCACCAGGCATGGCAGGCGTCGACATCCAAAGAAGGGCGGGAAAACCAGTCGGAAACGGCCGTCCGTCCGGGGCGCGCTCCGTTGCCGTCGGCTCACCGGAAGTCGGCCAACGAGAAACTCGGCGGCGTCGGAAAGTATCTTACGCTGCCTGTCGCTGGGGAGCGACCGGCAAGCGGCTCAAAATCACTTCCGCGGCCCGTTCCGAGGCGCCGACCGAATGCACCTGCCGGCGCACGGCTTGGAATTCCGTGCGGCTCTGGTCCAGCGCACTGGGAGACGATAACCAACGATCGACATCCCGCACCAGTTCGCAAATTACCGGTTCGGGATCGCCCACGCTCACATGCTCGGGCATCACCTTGCGTCCGGCGATCAGGTTCGGCAAGGAGATGTACGGGCAAGTGATCAGCAGCCGGCCAATCAGGTACGTGGGCCAGCCGCAGCGATAAACGGCCGTGGCCGGTGTGCCCCGCGCCAGCATTTCCAGGCTCACGGAGCCAGACACCATCATCGCGCAGTCGGCCAGATGGATGATCTCCTGCGTCTTGCCGACGAAAAACGACACGGGCAGCTTCAGGCGGCTTTCGTGGTACAGCTCGCGGCAATAGCGCCGCTGCGATTCCTTGTAGTTGGCCACCAGAAACTGGGCGTCGGGATGCCGTTCGGACAGCCGCCGCACGGCCTCCAGCAGCAACGGCCAGCAGCTCTGGACTTCGTGATTGCGCGAACCGGGCAGCACCGCCACGGTCGCACCCGATTCCGGCGACCATTCCTTCAAAAACGCGGTATCCAGCGGATGTCGCAACACTTCGTCGAAAAACGGATGCCCCACATACAGCACGGGCACGCCCCGCTGGGCATACCACTCCGCCTCGAAGGGCAGACCGGACAACACCAGGTCGACATACTTCCGCACCTTACGAATCCGCCACGGAGCCCAGGCCCATAATTGAGGCGGCAGATAATAAATGACCGGAATGCCAAGGGACTTCGCGGCCCGCGCAATATGCCAATTGAAACCGGGAAAATCGACGACGACGACCAGCTCGGGACGATGCCGGCGCAGGTAGTCCCGCGCTTTCCGCACGAGCTGGTAGAACTCCCAGAGTTTCGGCAGCACGGAAAAAATGCCCACCACCGCCAGATTCGTCAGTGGGTACAGCACCTGACAGCCGGCTTGCTCCATCCGCGGGCCCCCAAACCCCGAGACCCGCAGCTCCGGCCGGCGACGACGCAGCTCCTGAATCAACAGCGCGGCATGTTGATCACCGCTCGGTTCGCCGACGGAGAAGAAAACGTGCATGTGTCCAGCTCGCGCCTGCGACCCCGTGGGAAAAAGTTGGCATGGCATCGCAGAATTTCCGCTTCCGGTCAAGCGGGCTTTTTCGGAAAGCCGGGCCTACCAACTGGCAACGGCCGCGATACCGCTCCCGCGGGGACATTCCGCCGGCCCCATTCAGCGGGGGGGAGAAACATCCCCCCGCGGCGGAAGCTGCGTCAACTTCTTGCGGGCCGCTTCCTTCGGATCCAGGGCCGAAGATGACGGCGGCGCTCCCTGGGGTGTCAGAGGGGAGCGACCGTAGGGCTCAAATTGGAGCGGTGAGCGAGATTCCGTCGGCAAGGTTCCCGGTGCAGGCACACGTTCCGACCCCTGTGAGGAGTTGGGAGCGGCCTCGCGCGAGGAGCGGCGGTCGTCCAAACCAGCGGTGCGGGGAACTCCCGGACGGGAGGCCACCGGATTCGGCACCCGCAATTCCATGCCGACGCGGAGATCATTGGCATCGTGCAGACGATCGGCATTCAGGGCGAACAATTCCTCATAGCGGGCGGCGCTGCCGAGGTACCGGGCCGCGATCGACGACAAAGTCTCTCCCCGTTGAACAATGTGGTATGTCCATTCCTGGACAGGTTGACCAGCGGGAACAGCGGACGTGCTACCAGCCAAGGGATCAATCTCTAGATCGTGACCTGTCAGCGGGATCGGATCGGGCGGCAAAGCCGCGGGACTTTCCTGAAGAGACTCACTCGGAAACGGATCAGCCGACGTGTCGGCCGATTCGGGTGCCGCGGGCTGCAAATAGGGGGCCTGTTTGCGTTCGGCGATTTTGTGATCGAGGTCGGCGGCCGTCCGCAATTCGGGTAGAGGGGCGTCGGGAGGCTCCTCGTGGCGAAAGAAAAATGCCGCGACGGCGCCCACCAGCAAAATGCCTAAGGCCAGCCCAATCTTCTGGTCTCGCTCCATCGGCAGGCCCTTTAATGACCCCTTGTGTGCAGCCCGGAAGCAATCACCATCCAGCGGGTCCAGCGAGCGACGACTTCCGTTTTCCGCGAACCCAAGCCACTCGTCGATCGTTCCACCGCGATGGGCCTGGTCGTCCGCCCGCCGCCGCCATTTCCAGGGTCGCTTTCACCGCGAGCGATCTTGGACTGCCAGCGATCCTGCCGCAGCGCGGTTCCCGAGCCTGGTCGACCCGCGGAGCACATTGGACCAGCGGGGCATGCCGTAGCCGCCAAACAGGCTGAACCCACTCGGGAGCCTTCGGCGCACAACCTCCGCCGAATTGAATGCCGATCCGAAATCCGTTCCGAACGGCCCAAGATCACGCGGGACTTCACGAGGCTGGCAATCGCAGCAAATGTGTCGTCCGCACCCGACGGTCATTTCGTGCTGAGGGCAACGGGTTTGAGGACCAGCATGCCGAGCGGGGGCAGTGTCAAATTGAGATACTGCCCCTGCCCATGGTAACTGCCGATTTCGGAATAAACACCGCCGGCGTTGCCGACATCGCCGCCCCCGTAGATCGAGGCGTCGGTATTCAGCAGCTCCTTGTAGAACCCCGGACGCGGCACGCCGATGCGATAATTGGACCGGGGAACGGGGGTGAAATTCAGGACCACCACCACGAAATCTTGCGGGTTTTTCGCCAGACGGACATAAGCATAGCAACTATTCTGCCAGTCATCGCAGGAAATCCAGCGAAAGCCGTCGGGCGATGTATCCAACTGATGCAGCGCTGGCTCCTTGCGATACAGCGTGTTCAGATCGCGGACCAGCCGGGTAATGCCATCATGGAAGCGATGCCCCACGAGTGCCCAGTCCAGCTCCGTGCGATGGTCCCATTCCGTCCACTGCGCCAGTTCTCCCCCCATGAACAGCAATTTTTTCCCGGGACTGGTGTATTGATAGCCGTACAATAAGCGGAGGTTCGCGAACTGCTGCCAGTAGTCGCCCGGCATTTGCGAGAGCAGTGAACGCTTGCCGTGCACCACTTCATCGTGCGACAGCGGCAGCACGAAGTTTTCGGTAAAGGCGTAGACCATGCGGAACGACAGTTCATTCTGATGGTACGAGCGGTGAATCGGCTCCCGCCGCAGATACCGCAGCGTGTCGTTCATCCAGCCCATGTCCCATTTCATCCCAAAGCCCAACCCTCCCGTATACACCGGCCGGGACACGCCGCCCCAGGCGGTGGATTCCTCGGCAATCATCAAGATGCCGGGGAATTCCTGGTACAGGTGCGAGTTCATGTCCTTGAGGAATTGAATGGCTTCGAGATTTTCGCGGCCGCCGAACGCATTGGGCACCCATTCGCCCGGCTTGCGGGAATAATCGAGATAGAGCATCGAGGCCACGGCGTCGACGCGCAATCCGTCGAAATGGTACTCCTCGAGCCAGAAGCGGGCGCTCGACAACAGAAAGTCGCGGACCTCATTCCGCCCGTAGTTGAAGATCAGCGTGCCCCAATCGGGGTGATAGCCCTGCCGGGGATCGGCGTGCTCATAGCAACAGGTGCCGTCGAACGAACCGAGCGAATGCCCGTCGGTGGGGAAGTGGGCGGGCACCCAGTCGACGATCACCCCCAAACCCGCCTGGTGGCAATAATCGACGAAATACATCAAGTCGTGCGGCGTGCCGAACCGGCTGGTCGGCGCGAAGTACCCCGTCGTTTGATAGCCCCACGAACCGTCGAACGGGTGCTCGGTGATCGGCATCAACTCGATGTGCGTGTAACCCAGGTCCAGCACATAGTCGACGAGCATGTGAGCCAGCTCGCGGTAGTTGAAGTAGGGCCGGCCGTCGTCGGGCCGCTTCCACGACCCTAAATGCACCTCATATATTGATACGGGCTGTTCATACCAGTTGGTCGCTTCGCGGCGGCGCAGCCAGGCGTCGTCCAGCCAGGTAAAGCCGCTCAAGTCGTAAATGATCGAGGCGCTTTTGGGAGGCACTTCGCAGTAGAAGGCATAGGGATCGGACTTCTGCACGACATGTCCGCTGGGAGTGCGGATGCTGAACTTGTAGGCGTCGCCGGCGCCGATCCCCGGCATGAATCCCCACCATACGCCGCTGTCGCTGGAATTGAGATAGAAGCGGCCATGGGTCCAGTAATTGTCGTCGCAAAGGACGCACACTTCGCGCGCGTTGGGGGCCCACACCGCAAACCGCGTCCCCGCAACCCCGTTGACCACGTCCAAATGGGCGCCCAAATAGCGATATTGCGTTGAGTTCATACCTGCCGGCTTGAGGGGTGTTCGGTGCTGGGATCGACCCCACGGATCGAGGGGACGTCCGCGGACACGCCACGGAACGGTCGACCGCAACCCGGAGGGAGCTTCGTCGTAGGGGCGGACTGACATGGCCTGCTCCGATCAGAACGGGGATGTCCAGCGGGCCGCAAGGGGCCGGCGTCTGTTTCCACTCGACCAGTCGGCAGGTTCGTCTCCAAAGGCGTCACACGCATCGGCAGATTCGTTCTGTCAGTTCCGGTCTGGCCAGTCCGCACGCGAGCCGGAACCCATTGTCCGACATTGCCGTGCGGATCGTATCAACTGCCTGGGCGCAGAACAATTGACGGGAATTCCTCCTCCCGGCGTTTTTCACTCATGGAACGATGCCAGTCATGGTTTATGCTTGTGCGAATCCGATGGCGTCCCCACCGCCATTCCCTGCCTGTCCCGGGCGCTGCGGAGTTCCGTCCACTGTTCTTAAGTGTTTGTTGGATTTATGGTTATCACCTGACGAGCAAAACTCGCCGGCGTCGTCTTGGTCGCGCGGGTTCCCGCAATTTCGGAAAGTCCTTCGCCGTGCCACCATCTCAACGGGCAACTCCTGATGTCAGACAACCCAACTCGTAAACTCGCCGCCAACATCCCAGATTCGCGCGGGTCGTTTGGTTAATCCAAGGAAACTGCGAGTTGTGCGAGTTCTGCGCATGTGGAGAGCTGGTTCGTGTCGGTTTTTCGCTGGTCGACGCTCACCTTCGGACCGCTGCTGCTGGTCGGATTGTGCTACGTCTTGACCCGTCCCGTTTCTGGTGCCCCACTGACCCAAAGGCAGGTTCCTTCCCTGCCCCCCCAGCCGCCGGCCATTTCCGATGTCGGCACCTCCAGCGAAGCAGTGGCCTTGCGCTATCGCACCTTGTTGCCACGGACCTGGTCTCTTCGCGTTTTCCCTCCCTTCGTTCTGGCCGGCGATCTTGCCGTCGACGACCTGGAGATCCTCTATCGCGAGACCCTGGCACCAACGGCCCGTGCGTTGGCCATCGGCTACTTCGACCGCGTGCCGTCGGAACCCATTACGGTCCTCGTCTGTTCCTCAACCGACAGCTATCGCCAGTGCATCAACTGCCTTCGGGATGGCGGACGCGAGGAGTACGCGGGCATTTATCTTCGTGCTGAACGTCGGCTCGTGGTCAACCTTAGCACCGGCGAAGGCACTTTGGCTCACGAGCTGACGCATGCCCTGGCCCATGTCGACTTTCCGAAAATGCCTGAGTGGTTCGACGAAGGGCTGGCCTCTCTGCACGAAGAATCTCAGTTTTCCGACGACGGTTTGCGATTGATCGGTGCACCCAATTGGCGCGGCGAACTGCTCCGCGAGGCGTTGCGCTCCCGCCGGCTGCCGTCGTTAGCCGAACTCCTCACCCAACCATTCGGCCGCCACGTGCCGGCACTCGCCTACGCTCAAGCCCGATACCTGTGCTTGTTTCTTCAGGAGAAACAACTGCTGGGGGCGTACTACCGCAAGTGCCGGGCCCATATCGACGTCGATCCCACGGGCGGCTGGTCATTGATCGCCATCCTGGGACACGACCACCTCGACGCCGTGGACGCCGAGTTTCAAGCGTGGCTTGCCACTCACTTCTCCAAGGCCCCCGTCATGCACCACTGAGCCAGCACCGAGCGGACTTCGGGCCGGGGCGGCAACCGAGGGCGTCGTCCCCGAGAGTGGATCAGAGGCTTCCTCGGGTGGAACGTTCAGCCCGATCGTCGCAAGCCGCCGTCGTCGGCCGCTACAATGCGCGTGGCCCCGCGCTGTGCGAGGGGGCGCGAAGAGGACCGCGGGTCAACCGGCCCATTGCCCAGGCCGTTGGACAGGGAGGTGCCGTGAGAGCCAAAGTGCGGATGCTGATCGGAGCGGATCCGGCGCTCCTTGCCGAGCGAGTGCTTCAGGAATACGCCGTCGAGTTCCGCAGTGCCCAGCAGCGTCGCGAGGTGGATACGCTGCTGTGGCTGACTCCCACGCGCCGCGCGCAGCGGACGCTGACCACCCGCCTGGTTCAGACGCTTGGCCAGGCGTGCTGGACGCCGCGGCTGCATACCTTCGACAGCTTTGCCGAGTGGCTGTTGCGGCGCGCGGGACAGCCGGCCACGTCCATTTCATCCACCGTGCGGCGGTTGTTGTTGCGGCGGATCACCCAACGAATGGCAGCCGAAGGTGAATTACCGTATTTCGCGGCCGTGGCCCACACCTCCGGCTTTCTCGACGTAGTGGAAGCATTCATCGCCGAGTTAAAGCGGGACGAAATCTGGCCAGATGAGTTCTTGCGGGTCTGTCGGGAAACGTCGGCGGCGCTGCCCCGCGACGAGGAGCTTGGCGCGATTTACCAGCGGTATCAAGATTTGCTCCACCAGCAGCGTTGGTACGACGGCGAGGGGCGTTTTTGGTTGGCGCGAACCGAACTGGCCGAGGCGCGGTGCGATCCGCTGGCGTGGTCGTACGTCGCTGTCGCCGGCTTTACGGATTTCAGCCGCACGCAGCGCGACATTTTGCGGCTCCTTGCGCAGCGCACGCGACAGTTGGTGATCACGTTGCCCTGCGATCCTCGCCGGCCCGAGTTGTTTTCCAGGTCGCTCGCAACCCAACGCGGATTGGAGACCGATGTTGAGGCTGCCGCCGTCACTGTCGAACCGATTGCCGCCGATTCCGCCACCGACACCTCGCCATCGTTTCGCCGAGCCATTCGGGACGGATTGTTTGCCCCGCCCGGAACCTGGCAACCGCTCGCACAGACCGATGGCCTGTGCATCGTGGCGGCGATGGGAACATTCAATGAGCGCTCCGCGGTGGCCGAACGGATCAAATCGTTGCTCGCCGCGGGGGTGGCCCCCGGAGACATTGTGGTTGGGCTGCGATCACTGCACTACGATGGCGCGGCGTGGACCAAGGCCCTGCGGGAAGCGGGCATTCCGGCATGGTGCGAGATCGGGCCGCCCCTCCGGGAGCAAGGACTCGTCAAGTTCCTCTTCGCCGTGCTGACGGCGGAAATCGAAGACTGGAGTTTCGTACCCCTGCTGAGGGTCTTCCATTCGTCGTTTTTCCAACCCGCCGTGCGCGAGTTTGATGTGGCGGACAGCGTGCGGGCCGTGGCAGCTCTGTTGCGGCGACTGCGGCTGACCAGAGATCGCGAATTCATTCTCGCGCGAGCCTTGAGCCTCGCCGGGCTGAGCGCCGGCCGCCGCGAAGAACGAACGGCCGATCCCGCGGCCGAGGCCCCGTTGGCGGCTGTCGGCCGCCGGGCGTGGCCCTTGTTGCACTGGTATTCGCAACACACCGAGGCGTTGCGGAAGCCCCATGCCTTGCAGGGTTGGATCGACGTGCTGGCGAAGCTGGTCTCATGCCTGGGCTGCGTGAAGGCAGCGAGCCATGCGAACGGCGCAGACCCCGCGGAGCAGACGGTCCTCAACGTCGACGCCCTCGGCGACGCGGCCTTGTGGGATCGCGTGCAGCGAATGCTGCGCGACGCCGCCGAGGCCGAGTTGCGGCTCGACTCCCCGCCGCCGCAACGGAACCTGGCGGATTTTCTCGCCGAACTGCGCGATCTCCTGTCCGACGAACGTCTCGATCCGCCGCCCGAATCGGCAGGTTACGTCCGCGTCCTGAGTTGCGAACAGTTGCGGCATGTGAGCTATCCCCACGTGTTCCTGGCCAATGTCACGGAAGACAGTTTTCCTCGCCGACGCGGCGAGGATTGCTTGCTCTCCGACGCCGAGCGCGAGCGGCTGGCCCAACGCCATCAGTTTTCGTTGCTGCATCATCAGCAGCATCTTCAGGACGAGATGTTGTTCTTCAATCTGTTGTTGTTGAGCGCGCGGCAATCGCTCACGATCAGCTACCCCGCGGTGGATCAGGAGGGGCAGCCCAGCTATCCCAGTCCGTATTTGGCCTCGCTGCTGAGTGTGTTCGCGCCGGGCGCTGTCCGCATGGAACACCACGGGCGGCTGGATCCCTTGCCCGAGCCTGGCGAGGCGCTCACCGCGACGGATCTGCGGCTGCTGGCCATGCAAGCGGCCCTGGAAGGGGATGCCGGTTGGCTGCGGTCTTTGGCCGAACAGCCGCGCACCCAATCGATGGTGCACAACGTGCTCGCGGCCGTGGACATGGCGCGGCACCGCTTTCACACGCCGGGATTCACCGTTTACGAGGGTCGGCTCGAGTCCCCCGTGCATGTGCGGTCTCTCGCGCAACAATACGGAGCCGAGCATCACTTCAGCGCGACCGAATTGGAAGCCTATGCCGCGTGCCCCTTCCGGTTCTGGCTTACCGATGTGTTGAAGGTCGCTGTTCCCGTGGAACCCACGGAGGCCACCGATCGGTCGGAGCGCGGACAAATCGTGCACTCCGTGTTGGCCGAGCTGCTGGCCCCGATGCAAGCGGGGTTGCCGGCGGAGCAATTGGCCGCCCAATTCCGCCAGCTTGTCGCCCAACGTCTGCAACGGACGCCCACCCACAGCGAATTGCAAGCCGCCCTGACGCGGATCGAGCAACAGTTGCTCGATGAATGGGCCGATGCCTACAGCCAGCAGGCCGATCGGTATTTGACTCAAGTCAAGGAAGCCTGGTCGGGAAGCTGGCGGGCAGCGCATTCGGAAATCGCCTTTGGTAAAGCCGCCGGTCAGGGACCGCAGGGACAGGATGCTGTCTATGGACCGCTGGAAGTTGGCGGCGGCGCCGACCGCGTGCTGCTTTGCGGACGGATCGACCGCGTCGACATCGGTTGGCTGGAAGACCGACCGGTGTACACGGTCATCGATTACAAGACGGGCCGCCCCCCCCGATTCACCCAGGCCGACCTCGAATCGGGACGGGCCGTGCAATTGACGTTGTACACGTTGGCTGTCCAACGGTTGGGGATCACGCCGCCGCAAGCCCTTCCCTTCCAAATGGGTTACTGGTGCCTGCAAGCCAACGGATTTCGGGCTGGCCCATCGCAGCGGGGTGGGAAAACTCGCACGCTGATGGATGCCGCCGTGTGGGGCGCCCTGGTCGAGACGCTCGAAAGCACCGTGCTGCGCCTCGTCGCGGGCATTCGCCGCGGGGAATTCGTGGTCGAAAATGCCGATACGAAGTGCACGGGCGGGTGTGAGTTTCGGACGGTTTGCCGCGTGAACCAGGTTCGCCCCTTGGCCGATGCCCTGCGGAAACGCCGTCGGGAAGAGTCGGTTGCGGCGGATTCCGTGGAGGTGGACCAATAAATCGCCCCGAAGCGAGATGCCGGTGCCCACGCATTCCACCAACGAACCCCCAGCCCAGATTCTCCACCCGCCCGGTCCGCCGGTGCGTTGGCTGGTGATCGGTGACGCCCGCCGCGCCGAAATGCGATCGCTGCTCGCCGCCGTGTCGCATGGCGGGCTGACCAGTCCGCCGACGGTCTATCCGGATGTGGCCGCCGCCGAGGCACACTGCCTGCGAACTCCGCCCGATCTGGTGGTGGTGCTTGAAAGCTGGCCCGATGAGTTTCCGGCCGACCACGTGTACCGCCTGCTGACCGTCGCGCCCCTGGCCCGCGTGGTGTGCGTCGCTGGATTCTGGTGTGAAGCCGCGGGACGCACGCGCCGCCATTGGCCCCCGGCTCTCCACGTACCGGTCTGGGCCGCGGAATCCCGCCTGCGCTACGAAATCGACGTCCTGCACGGACGATGTACCGCCGTCCCCTGGACTGCCGCCCGTGACGAAGTGCTGGGGCAAACGTGGGGTGCGCAGCCCAGGAAGCATGCCCCGATCTCGGCCGGGGTGCCTGGTTCGGGAGTGGTCCGCGGCGAACTGTTCGATCCGGCGCTGGTCGGCCTGTTTCGGGAGCAATTGCAGGACAGCGGCTGGTCACTCGCGACCGATGCTCAAGCTCTCGTCCGCTGCGTGCTGGTGCAGGCGGAGCCAGCGTCGGCGGTCGACCTGTGCGTTCTGGCTGAGCGTTGCCGTCAGGCGGCCCCCGCCGCGGTTGTGGCCGTCACTTCCTGGCCTCTTCCCGAGTGGATCGTACAGCTCCATGCCGCTGGTGTTGCCGGTATCTTCAATCCCTTGGCGGGAGAATCATTGCCGGCGTTTCTGGACCGTATGACAACCATGCCACCCGACCAATAACCGCTCGCCATCGTCCCGTGTCGAGCGACCCGATCCTCTGGCGTCGGCAAAACGGCGTTCCCGCCAAGCGGGGATCGCCTCGCGTGGACGGACGGATTCGCCGCGGTATGATCGACATCCGCAATCTGGTGATTGCCGTTGCAGGTTCAGCGGGCCTGAATCGTCCAGGAGCGCAATACCGTGAAAAAAATCTTGTTCGTCTGTGTCGAGAACTCGAACCGCAGTCAGATGGCCGAGGCCTTTGCCCGGCGGCACGGCGCCGGTAAGGTCGCGGCATTCAGCGCGGGTTCTCGGCCCTCGGGTCGGATCAACCCCAAGGCGATTGCCGCCATGCAGGAAGTCGGCTATGACCTGACCACTCACGCCTCGAAGGGGTTGGAGGCCTTTCAGGGTCAAGACATCGATGTCGTCGTCGGCATGGGCTGCGGCGACGCCTGCCCGATGGTCTCGGCGCGCCGTCGCGAGGAATGGCAAATTCCGGATCCGCGGGAACTCCCACCCGAACAGTTTCGCGAAGTGCGGGATCTCATCGAAACCAAAGTCAAGGAATTGCTCGCTTCCTTATAGTCAAGGCTGCTCATGACGCCGGTGATCGAACACATCGTGAAATCGCAATATGGTGCGGTGGCCCAAAGCGGATTATCGACCAACCATCCGGGTGTGCGGGCCGTGGCCGAGGCGTTTGGCTACACCCCCGAAGAACTCGCCCGGATTCCGGCCGAGGCCAATCTGGGGCTGTCGTGCGGCAACCCCACGGCCACGGCACGTCTTCGCCCGGGCGAGGTTGTGGTCGACCTTGGTTGCGGCGCGGGCTTGGATGTTTTTCTGGCGGCGCGCAAGGTGGGACCGACGGGCAAGGTCATCGGCATCGACATGACCCCCGAAATGCTCGAACGGGCCCGGCGCAATGCCGCCCAAGGATCCCCCGGCGAAACTTTCACGAACGTGGAGTTTCACCTGGCAACCATCGATCGGTTGCCGCTGCCGGACGCCTCGGTCGACTGCGTGATCAGCAATTGCGTCATTAACCTGGCGCCCGACAAGCCGGCGGTGTTTCGCGAGATTTTCCGGGTCTTGAAACCGGGCGGCCGGCTGGCTGTGAGCGACATCGCCTTGAAACAGTCTCTGCCGGCGGAACTCGCCAATGATCTGCTGGCCTATGTGGGATGCATTGCCGGGGCCTTGCCCATTGATGAATATCGGCGCCATTTGGGGGAAGCGGGCTTTTCCGCCGTGGAAATCATCGACACGCAGGCCGACCTCAATGCCTACGCCCAGATCGAAAACCAAGGGGGCTGCTGCTCTCCCGCGGCCTCGGCCTTGCCAGTTTTGGGCAGCGAGTGTTGTGCCAGTCCCTCCGGCCAGCCCGAGGCCCTGCACAACCGCTTGCTGGAACTGCTCTCGCGGTACAACATCAACGACTACGCCGCCAGCGTGCGGGTGTTTGCCGTGAAAGCCTCCGCCGCACAGGCCGCGGGTTGATCGTGAGCCGGTCGAAACCGTCGTCGTCGCCGCCGCGCGTGGCGGCGCGGCACGCCCCAGGGTGGCCATCCCGCGGCGAAGCGCCACTGGCTGCGAACCGAGGGAACACGCAGCGGCCGGCGGCTGACCGTTTGTTACACGATCTCCAGAACCGGTTGACCGAGCACTTCCCGCCGGGGCGCGACTCCCAATCCCGGTTCCGTGCTCGCGGCGAAGCTGCCCTGCTGCCGCTGAGGAGCGCCTGTCGCCGTGCTGACGGTGACGTAGCTGTTGAAATCGGTGGCCGTGAACCGCAATTCCTCGGGAGTGCTGTGCGCGAGATGGGCGATGGCGGCCGTGGTGATGTCGCTGCCCCAGGTGTCCTCGAGCGTCATGGCCAGCCCCATGGCGACGCACAGATCGCGGGCCAATCGGGTTTTCGTCAGGCCACCCAGTTTGCTGATTTTCAGATTGACGACGTCCATCGCCAGATCGGCTTTCCCGCGCAGGAGCATGTCGAGCGAATCGATGTTTTCGTCGAGCACGAACGGATGATGCGTGTGGCGCCGCACCGCCAGGCATTCCTCGTAAGTCAGGCAGGGCTGCTCGATGTACACATCCAGCTCGCGGACGGCGCGGACCACCCGCAGTGCCTCATGCTGCGTCCAGCCGGTGTTGGCATCGGCGATGAGCGTGTCGGTCGGTTGCAGCAGCGCGCGAACGGCGCGAATCCGTTCGATGTCGATGTTCGGCTCGCCGCCGACCTTCAGTTGGAACCGCGTGTAGCCTTGTTCGCGGTAGCTTTGCACCTGACGCGCCATCTGTTCCGGCGCTTGTTGCGAAATGGCCCGATACAGCCGCACGCTGTCGCCGAACCGGCCGCCCAGCAGGGTGCACACCGGCAACCGCGCGGCCTTGCCGAGAATGTCCCAGCAGGCCATGTCGATTCCCGATTTCACATACGGATGCCCCTTCAGTGCCGCGTCCATCCGGTGATTGAGCTTCGTCAACTCGCGCGGATCGAGGCCGAGAAGCTGCGGTCCCAACTCACGGAGACCGGCGCGCACTCCCTCGGCATAGGCCGGGAGGTAGCTCGGTCCCAACGGACAGACTTCGCCGTAGCCGATCAGGCCGCAGTCGGTCTCAACGGCCACGATCGTGCTGTCGAACACCGTGACCGATTTCCCGCCGGACCAGTTGTAAGAACCATCAACGAGCGGCAACTCGACCCGGTAGGCCAAGAGGCGTGCGATCTTCATGGAAGCGATTCCCGCTGTGTCAACGGCTCGGTGGATGTCCAACGACAGACTTTCGCCATGGCTCCGTGTGCCAAGGATGGCGGGTGGCTCCTTCCGCCGCAAGTTTGGAGAGGACGCAACATCCGGGTCACGTGTTGCCATGTGGGCTAGTTGCCATGTGGGCTTCGTGGCATTGTGGCTTTGTGGCCTGGTGAGTTGGTGAGCACATCGGCCAAAGCTCGAGGAACCGCGTGCTTCCGGGCGCATCGCCCCTTCCCGCCGCTGAATTCCGCGGAACTGTTCCCAAACTGACGCAAGAATGGACGGCTGCGCGCACGGCCGCAACCCGGCGAGACTGGCAGGTTGGAAGAATGGGGGCGACAATGGCAAAGCCGACGCCGGCGGGGAGACCGGTCGGGTAGCGGCGGACCGCGGCGGATGGACCGTCTGGAACTCGGGAAGGCAGCCTCACCATGGATGCAATGGGATGGACGCGGCGCGATTTTCTGGCCGGCTCGTCAGCCACCCTATGGACTAGCGCGGCGTGGACGTCGGCGGGGAACGCAGCGGAAGACAATTCTCGGCGGCGGCCATTGCGCGTGGCGGCGATCAATTCCGTCTTCCGCTTGCGTTCGCATGCCTATCACATCGTGGGGCGCATCGTCCACGGCTACCATTGGAATGGCTTCCCCCACCGGCCGGACATGCGGGTCGTGCGGATGTTCAACGACCAGACTCCTCCAGACGATTTGAGCGAGGAGTTCTGTCGCCGCCACCAGATCGAACTGTGCCGATCGGCACGGGAGGCCCTGGGAGGCGACCGGCTCGATGTCGACGCGGTCTTGCTGATCATCGAGCACGGGAATTATCCGATCAACGACCGCAAGCAGGTCCAGTATCCGCGATTCGAATACTTCCAGCAAATTGTCGAGGCGTTTCGCCACAGCGGACGCACCGTGCCGGTGTTCGTGGACAAGCACCTGTCGTATGACCATCGACAGGCGGCACAGATGATGCGGCAGGCGCGGGACTTGGGGATTCCCTTGATGGCGGGATCGTCGCTGCCCGTCACGTGGCGCATTCCCGAACTGGAGCCCCCCTTGAATACACCTTTCCGCGAGGGGCTGGTCACCTTCGGCTTCGACCGGGGTGTGCCGGAGATTTATCTGATTCACGCCCTCGAATCGTTGCAGTGTTTTTTGGAGCGCCGGGCCGGCGGCGAAACGGGGGTCAGGAGCGTGCAATGCCTCGAGGGGGACGCCGTCTGGCGCGCGGCGGACGAAGGCCGCTGGTCATGGAAGTTGTGCGAGGCGGCCCTGGCACGTTGTCAGAGCGAAAATGTCGGTCCGATTCGCGAAAACGTGCGGAACCCGTTGGCACTCCTCGTGGAATACAACGATGGCACACGGGGCGCCGTGCTGAATCTCATCGAACAAACGTCGGAATTCGCCTTCGCGGGGTTTGTGGAGGGGGCGTCGACGCCCGTGTCCACGTGCTTGTATTTGCCGCAGCCCCCCGCCGCGAAGTTCTTCGATCCGCTGACGTGGCATATCGAACAGTTCTTTCTGTCGGGAACCCCCACGTATCCGGTCGAGCGCACGTGGCTGACCACCACCGTGCTGGATCTTGGGCTGCAATCACAGCAGGAAGGGTACCGCGTGGTGACGGCGCCGGAGCTGGACATTCGCTACCAGCCGCCGCGCGACAGCGGTTTTGCACGCGGGTCGTTTGTCCGCGGGGTGTAATGGTCCGGTGCGCATCGGCCGCTTCCGGCGGTGCGTCGTCTCGGTGATTGTGCTCACCGGGCCAGCGCTGCACGTGCCGCGCGTCGCCAATCACCGGCCGAGGCTGGTGCCAACGACGTCAGTCGCGCGGAGTGATTGGTGCGGTCAAGCAGGGACCGAATCCTTCGGTGGTGATGCCTGGCCAGTCGGTGGTGTGGCGCGGCATGTCGCCGGCGACGGCCACCGACGCGGCCGGGTCTTGCGTGGGCAAGCCGGAAAACCGAACGTCGCCCACGGCGAGACCCTCCAACATGAAGAAATCGGTCGGTAATTCCCGCCGATCGTGCGTGGCTGAATTCACCCACGACAACAACGTTCCGTTGGCGGTCAACCAGGTATCGTCTCCGCGCCACGCGAACGCCTCTTCGGTCAACATCGGTTGCGTCGGGGCAACCACTTCGACCACGGAGTGCCGCGGCGAAACCTGCAAGACGCTCCTCTCCGCCGAGACGCGAAGCCGCAGATGTTGTGTCGGATCCTCCAGCAGACACCGCACCACGGGACCGGAATTGCGGAATGTGACGCGATCCAGTTCGATGTCCAGCGGCATCGCGGCGCACGACAGGAACACGGCTGGACCCAGATGCAACACATTGTTGGCCCGCACCTGGGCGGCTGTCCTTTCCACGTGCAGCATGGTCCCCGTTCCGGACAGCAGGCAGTTGCGCCACTCCCAACGCGGTCCGCTGGTGGTAATTTCCGCGGAGGGCGTGCGCCAATGCACGCCGACCACCTCGCGATCGGCTGGAAAACGCCGCCCGCGGTCCCCCAGGTCGAGGGCGCACCCCTGCCAGGTCACCCGCTGGGCGACCACATCCACCAGCGTGGGGGCGGGAGTGGCGCCGCGGAACAAGCGGTCGCAGCGGAGGCGCACCCCTTCGCATTTCCACTGCTCGGCGGCGATCCGCAGCGGCTGATCGCGGATCAGGATTTCGGGGCAAACCCCCTCCGCCGCGCGGATCAGCAGCGTTCCGGGAAACCGAATGGTTGCGGCGGCATACGGTCCCCGTGAGGTGAGCACGATCGTCCCCTCCGGGGAAGGGGCGGGCAGCGGCGCGAGGTCGGCGGAGGTCGATAGCGGATCGCCGGCAGGGGGCAAAGCGGCTGGGGGCGTCCAGCGGGCCGGCAGGGCCAGCAGAACGGATTGCACGCGGGCATCGGACAGATACAAAATGATCGCCGCGAACAGGCAACCGGTCCCCCAAACGGTCGGCCAAAACCAGCGCTCCGCTCGTTGCGCAGTCCGCAAATGGGGGACGGCAGCATCGAAGGCTTGTCGAAAGCGGGCCACTGTCCGCAGTCCGCAACGGGACGGCGGCCCCATCTGCTCGAGGAAGATGTCGGCGGCCGCGCGGCGTTGCTCCGGTTCGCGCTGTGTCAGCCCGCGAATCAGCCGCGCCAGCGGTTCGGGGGTGTCGGGGGCACGCTCGCGCACATCGTCCACAGTGTGCGACTGATGGGCGGCCAGTTTGGCCAGCGGATCGGCCGTGGGAAACGGCGGACGGCCGGCGAGCAGTTCCCACAACAGGCAGCCGAGTGCGTACCAGTCGCTCGCCGCGGTGACCGTCCGGCCGACGCCAATCAATTCCGGCGCGATGCCGTCGTAGGCTTCCAAGGCCAACGGCGCGTGTACCGTGATGTCGCTGGGACATAACGATTGGCAGCCCGTTTCGACGAACACGGCCTGGCCGTTCCCATTCACCCGCACGTGCGACCTCCGGATCGCGCCGTGGATCAGACCAGCGCTGTGCCCGGCGCTCAAGCCGCTTGCCAGTTGTTGGGCAATGGCGCTGACGACGTCGCCGGGAAAACGCCCACGACGCACCAGCAGTTCGGATAGCGGCAGTCCGTTCACAAACGGACTGACGATCAACAACGCATCCTCTTCCGCCGCGCAGTCACAGGGGAACACCAGCGCGGGATGCCGCACTTGCCGTGCCAGCGCCACCAACGTCTGCGCCTGCTGCAAGGCATGGGCCAGTTGTTCAGGGGGAAACTGAAGGCGTTTGAGCACCAACCAGGGTCCGCCGCGGCCGCGTCGCACCAGCCAGGTCTGCGACCGCGCCCCGCGCCCCAATTCATCATGCAGCAGAAAGTCGCCCCGGCGCAGCGGTGCCGCAGGATCCGATTCCAGCAAACGCGCCTGGTACGGCGTGATTCGACCGCTCTGCACCAGGGCATCGATCCAGACCGTGTCGAAGGCGGGCAGATCGCGGGCCAATTTGCGGACGAGGCGGCGCGCGCGCCGCAGATCGCCGGGGCCGCACAACGCCCCCTCGCGCAAACGCTGCCACAGCAGTTCCGACGGTGGCTCGAGCACCGAGGCATCCTTTCCTGGAACAGCCGTGGTTATCGCACACTCGACCAGGGTTGGCAACAGTTAGGATGTTCCCCGCGGCCTTGGCGGCGCTGCCGACAGCGGCGACAACGCTGTTGTTGGCGCCCGGCGGGAAGCATCGCCAACTATTGATCCGCGGTGGTGCAGCCGGAAAGGTGGCTGCAAGCAGCCAACACGGCATTGCTGGACTTGCTCGTCCACGGGGGTTCCCTTTTCTTGCGCCGCCGGGCACGGGAAGATTGATCGGCATGGCCACTCGCGACACGCCCTTCACCGAACAGCAACGCGCGGCGATTGAACTCCGCGACGTCTCCATTGCCTTATCCGCCGGCGCTGGTTGCGGCAAGACTTTCGTCCTCACGCAGCGGTTTCTGAAGCATCTTGAGCCGCCGAGTCAGCCAGCGCGCCTGCGCTCGCTGGTGGCAATCACGTTTACGGAACGAGCCGCGCGGGAAATGCGCGATCGCATTCGCCACGCCTGCCAGCAGCGGCTGACCACCCGTCCCGCCGAGGAAATCACTCATTGGCAGCAGGTGCTGCGCGGGTTGGATGCGGCCCGCATCAGCACCATTCACTCGTTTTGCGCGACGCTGCTGCGGACCTACGCCGTGGAAGCCGCACTCGATCCGCGGTTCAGCGTGTTGGAGCCGCCGCTGGCCGACACGCTGCTGCAAAAGGTCGCCATCGAAGTGGTGCACGACAAGCTGATCGAGGACGATCCCAATGTGACGTCGTTCGTGCTCCACTTCGGTTTGCAGGAGACGTACCGCTTGGGCAGGGAGTTGGCCCGTCAGACGTACCGCCTGTCAACCACGCCGTGGGACGACGTCACGCCGGAGGCGCTGGTTCAGCGCTGGCGCACAGCCTGGCACGACGAATTCCTGCCGAAAGTGCAGCGCCGCTTTCGCGAGGGGCCGGCGGTACGCAATCTTCTGACGCTCGCGCGCGCACATGACGGGTCGCGCGATGAACTGACCGTCCGGCTGCGGGAGGTGGCAGCCCGTCTGGAGGCATGGTCCGCGGCGACCGACGCCTCGAGCGAATTGGCGGCCCTGCGCGCGTTGGCACAGGTCAAAAACGTCGGCAAGCAGCACCGCGCCGCTTGTCCCGACGAGTACGAAGCCGTCAAGACGGCGTTCAAGACGCTGCGGGACGAAATTGACCGGTTGCAGACGCTGCTAAAGCTCTCCGACGATCACCACCCCCTCGCCGCTGAGTTGGCCCTCAAAGGGATTCATTTGGCACGTTCGGTCGAAGCGGCATACGCCGCGGCCAAGCGGGCGGGCGGCGTGCTTGATTTCGACGACTTGCTGTTCGAGGCTAGCCGCCTGTTGCATCGGCACGAGTCGGTGCGGCAACGGTTTGCCGCGAGCATCGATCTGTTGATGGTGGACGAATTCCAGGATACCGACCCAATCCAAGCCGACATTGTGCGTCAATTGTGCGGCACGGCCTTGGCAACCGGCCGCCTGTTCGTGGTCGGCGATCCGAAACAGTCGATTTACCGCTTCCGGCGGGCGGATCCGCACGTGTTCCAGACGATCAGCCAGCAACTCCCTCTGGACGGTCAATTGTCGCTGACGCGGAATTTCCGCAGTCAGCCGGAAATATTGAAGTTCGTCAACTACTTATTCGGCACGACGTTCGCGGGATATGAACCGTTGGTGCCTCACGTTAAGCAAGTGTCTCCGCCGCCTTGCGTGGAATTTCTGTGGGCCACGTCTGATCCGCCGCAATCCGCGGGCGGGGAACCGCAGCTCGGCGAGGAAGACGCCTGGGATGACACCGAGGCGGCCGAAGAGACGTCCACTTCTGTTCCGGACAAAGTTTCCGCCGTCCGGTTGCGCCGCCGAGAAGCGGTGTGGCTCGCCCGTCGGATTGCCGAACTGCTGCGCGATCCCGTACCCCGGGTCCGTGCCGACGCGGCCACGAACTCCTTGCGCCGCGTCGAACCGCGCGATATCGTTGTGCTGTTCCGGTCGCTGACCAACATCGGTATTTATGAGGCCGCGCTCCGCGAATATGGCTTGGAATACTACTTAGTGGGGGGTAAAGCCTTTTATGCTCAGCAGGAAGTATTCGATGTGCTCAACATGTGTCGCTGCCTGGAGGATCCCGACGATTCGGCGGCCCTGGTGGGCGTGCTGCGAGCCCCCTGGTTTGGCTGCTCCGACGATGCCCTCCAGGCGCTGCGGCCGGAATCGGGCGACTGGTGGTCGGCACTGCGGCAACCGCCGCCACCTTACCTGCCGGAAGCCCAACGGGAGCGGCTGCGCTTCGCCGCCCGCGTGCTCACCGATTTGCGCGAGCGGAAAGATCGACTGCCGATTGCCGAGCTGCTGAACACGGCCATCGCTCAAACCGGGTACGATGCCGCGTTGCTCGCGGAACATCTGGGGAGCCGCAAAGTCGCCAATTTGCGCAAGCTGATCGAGTCGGCCGCGGCGTTCGATCGCAGTGAACAATGCACCTTGAAGGACTATGTGCAGCGGCTGCAAACGTCGGTATTCGAGGAGATCGAGGAAGAGTTTGCCACCACCCAGCCGGAGGCGGGGGACGTGATTCGGCTGATGTCGGTCCATCAGGCGAAAGGCCTGGAATTCCCAGTGGTGTTCGTGGCCGACGTCAACCGCAAACCGCAGCCGCCGCGGTGCCGAGCCGTCTTGCACGGCGACTGGGGGGCCGTGATTCGCCTTCCCGACAAGTTTGGCGAAAAGCTGCCCAGTCTGCCGCTGGCCATGTGGCGCTTGCAGGAACAGGAAGCCGACGACGAAGAAGCCCTGCGCTTGCTGTATGTGGCCACGACGCGCGCCAAAGATTTGCTAGTGCTGTCCGCCGGCATGGAACCCGATCTGCAACCAGCGAACCCGTGGATGCGGCTCTTGGCTCAGCAGTTTTCCCTCGAGCTGGGCACGCCGCGAGGAGATCCGTGGTTGGGAACGCTCGGCGGCGCGACTCAGCGCGACGCCCTTCCCGCCGTGCACGTGCATCGCACCATCCCGGCTGGATCACCGATGCACGATCCGCGACCCCATCGCCCGTTGAAGGAGTTGGCGCCGACGCTCTGGAGCGCGGCGCCGCGCGAGTTGCCCGCCTCGGCCCGAACCTTCGCGCCCGACGACCGCGCGGCGGGCTGGTGGAGCGTCTCGCAACTGGAAGCGCAGGCGGCTTTGCTCTTCCCCGAATTGCGGAGTCAACACGGTTCGCGCGGAGACCGTGGTTCGGCCGAAGCCATCGGCACATTGATCCATGCCGTCTTGCAACAGGTCGACTGTACTCAAAGGGACGATTGGGAGCGGCACCTGGAACGGTGCGCCCGGCTGGCCGCCCCGAACCTTGAGGAGCACCACCTGGCCGTGGTGCGCGAGTTGTTGCGGAAGTGGGCACAATCCGAGGTCTCGGCCCGACTGGCCGCCGCCCGGCAATTGCTCCGCGAGGTCGACTTTGTGATGCCCTGGTTGCTCCGCGATCGCCGCGGGCTGGACATGATTTCTGGTCAGATCGATTGCTGCTACGAAGATGCCGCGGGCGACTGGCACATTCTGGACTACAAAACGGGCGATTACTCCCACGCGCGCTCCGACACGGAGCTGGTGGCTCCGTATCGCCTCCAACTCGGCTTGTACGCCCTGGCGAGCGCGCAGTGGTTGGGCAAGCCGCCAGCTTCGGTTTCGCTGGTCGTGTTCCGGCCGCGGATCCGTTTGATCGCATACACGGTCGATGCTGCGGCGCGTGAACAACTCCAACATTGGGTGACGGCGGCGATCCGCGGACTGTCTTCGCAGTGCGAGTGAAGGACGGGCCGCGGCTGCGGCGGCTGGGAATCCGCGACGAGACGATTGACGGCGGGATGTGTCCCGCGGAATATGGGGGCTTTGCGCGTCATTTCCTTCGGCAGGACTTCCGTAATGGCCGAGACCCCCGCCACTGCCGCCCCCCCGGAACGGTTGCCGCGCGTGCTGGGGTTGGGAGACGGGGTGGGCATGGTGGTGGGGTCGATTATAGGCTCGGGGATTTTCCTGAAGGTCAGCCAGGTCGACACGGCCCTGTCGCCATTCGGTTTTGGTGCCATCATCGGCGTATGGATTGTGGTCGGGTTGGTGACGCTGTGCGGTTCGCTGGCCCTGGCCGAACTGGCCGCGATGTTCCCGCACGCCGGCGGTCCGTACTTGTACATGCGCGAGGCGTACGGCAAGTTGCCGGCGTTCTTGTGGGGGTGGACCGAGTTCTGGGTGGTGCGGCCGTGTTCGGTGGGGGCGCTGTCCTGCGCCACGGCGATTTATCTCAACGAGATTGTGCCGTTGACGCACCTGGGCCAGGCCTGCGTGGCGATTGGCATCGTGGTTGGGCTGACGGCGGCCAATCTGCTGAGCACCCGCTGGGGCGCCTCGCTGATGAACGTCTTCACGGCGATCAAGGTATTGTTTCTTGCCGGCTTGATCGTTTTGCCGATCGCGCTGGGCCACGCGGATGTGTCGCATTGGCAGCCGCTGTTTTCCTCTTCCAGCGAGGCGACCTGGTGGACGGCCTTGGGCGTGGCGCTGATGGCGGTGATGTGGCCCTATCATGGCTGGATCAATCTTTCCCCCGTGGCGGAAGACATGGTCGATCCGCAGCGGAACGTTCCCAAAGCGCTGGGTCTGGGGTTGTTGCTGGTGATTCTGGTGTACGTGGGGGCGAACCTCAGTTATCACCTGGTGCTGCCAATGCCCCAGGCGCGCGACAGCCAGGCGATTGCCGCCGACGTCTGCCGGGTGTTGTTCGGTCCCTTGGGAGCCAAAATCGCCGCCGCGGGCGTGCTCTGTTCCACGTTCGGTGCGGCGAACTCCAGCATGTTGTGCGGACCGCGGGTGTTGCTGGCGATGGCCCGCGACGATTTGATGCCGCGGCCGCTCAAGCGAATCCATGCCCGCTGGCACACGCCGGCCAATGCCCTGCTGACGCAGTCGACGTGGGCCGTGCTGCTGATGGTGCTGTTCTACGCGTGGAATGAACGGCCGATCGGGGCTTTCGACGGTCTGACCGACTCGGTGATTCTGGCCGCCTTGATTTTCGACGGGCTGACCGTCGCCGCGGTGTATGTGCTGCGAAATCGTCAGCCGCAAGCACCCCGTCCCTATCGCACGTGGGGCTACCCGTTCACTCCGGGTCTGCTGCTGGCGATTTACGCGTTCGCCTTCGTGATGAAGTTCCTGGCGAAGTGGAATGAAACGGCCGTGGTGATCGGCCTGATTGCGGCTGGCGTGTTGTATTACCAGACCGTGGCGCGCCGGGGGCGTCCGGCGACGACGACATGACTTGGCAACCCCCCAGAACCTCGCTGGGGGAGACAGCAGCCCAGCCGGGGAGCGTTTACCGCCGGCCCTCGGCCGGTTCCATCCGAAAGCGCGATCCGCCGGGAGGAATGCCGTCGCGGCGGACGACGAACCTTGGTGAGGCGCACAGCTCGCGACTGCTTCGTGCTGTTCAGCCAATCAGGACCATCTTTGACGCCCGACCTTGATCAGGTGAACAGCTCGCGAATGGGCTTCGACGCGGGATCGGCGATCGGCAGTTCTCGACCGTCGATGACGAACGAGTTGCCGGTGTTCACGCCCACGGCTTGCAGGTATGTGTGAAACAGGTTGGCGTGGTCGACCTTGTTTTCCACGACGGCGGTGCCGTTCTCGTTCGTCTTCCCGTACACGGCCCCCCGATGGACCTTGGCGCCGCCGAGGAGCACCGACCACGCCCGACTCCAGTGGTCGCGGCCGTAGTAATAATTGATGTTGGGTGTGCGGCCGAATTCGGACAGCACGACGATCAACGTGTGATCGAGCAAGCCGCGGTCGGCGAGGTCGGCCACCAAATTGGCGAACGCGCGGTCGAATTCGCCCAGTTGTTCCAGGTGGAAGTTGAAGTTCTCGTTGTGGGTGTCGTAATTGCTGTGGGTCACCTGCACGAAGGTGATCCCCTTTTCGATCAGACGGCGGGCGAGGACGCATTGCCGGCCAATGTCGGTGGGGCCATAGCGTTCGAAATCGGCCGCTGGTTCCTGGGAGACGTCGAACACGTCGCGCTGCGCGAGAAGTTGCTGCGCCTGTTCGTAGCTATAGGTGTACGCCTCGGTTCGCGCGGTGCGGCGGCGGGCGAAGAACTGCGCGTCGAGTTGTTTGCGGAAGGCTTGCCGGCTGGCATCCGCGGCCTCGGACAAGCCCTCGGGCCGCTCGGTGTTTTGAGGAGGCTTGCCGCCGCCCAGCACAATGCTGGCATACTTGGGGCCAAGGTAACTGGCGTCGTTGTTGCGGCCACCACCGCCGCCGGGGGTCACCAGAATGTGTCCGGGCAGGGCCGAAGTCTCCGGCGTCACGGCCTTCGCCACGACCGCCCCGAGCGTCGGAAAATCGGCGGCGGGAGTCTGCCGCCGTCCATGCAGCATCATGTAGATGCCCTTGCCGTGATCATCCTCCGACGTATCCACACTGCGTACGATCGCCAGATGGTGCATTTGCCGGGCGGTGTGCGGCAGCAATTCCGAGATGTGGATTCCCGGCACGGAGGTGGGAATGGCGCGAAACGGTCCGCCGGTGTTCGTGCCGGGCTTGGGATCCCAGCTTTCCAACTGGCTCAGACCGCCGTGCATGTTGAAGACGAGCATCCGCATTTGCTGCCGGGCTAGTTCGGCAGCGACGGCCGGCCGCGTGAAGGCGGCCAGACCGGTGAGCGCGCCGCTGCCGGCCGCGAGCATTCCCAGAAACTGCCGGCGTGCGAGGAGATGTTCGGGCGATCGGCAAGCATAGCGGGCCTGCATGAGAAACTCCTTTCGTCGACCGTCGTGCGGGAAGGACGCGTTGGTTGGTCAAGGTTCCCGGCGAGGGGTGATCCCTAGTGATTGAACCGAAACTCCGCGGACGCCAGAAGCGCCCACACCAATTCTTGCCAGGCCGCTTCCCGGTCGTTTTCGCGGCCCGCGAGGTAGTTTTGCACTTGAGCGCGTTCCCCGTCGGTCGGACGGCGCGACAGGACGCTCACATACAGTTCCTCCGCGGCCTGAGCGGCGTCCGACATGCCATTCAACCGATTACCCAATCCGGGCAGCCAGCTTCGAATGGTGCTCCCGTTCGACACGAACAGCGCCTGATCAGCGGTTGCAAAAAACTGGTCCTGAGTTTGGCCTGGCCCGTTGCCATAGAAACTGGCGAAGGTTGCGGGAATTCCCGCCAACATTTCGCGGACTTTTTGCGCGACCAGGAATTGCCGATGGGCGAGCTTCGCCGCGTCCGTTTGGACGTCGGCCTTTGGCACGGTTTTTTCAATTTCGGCGTCGGCGCTGAGGCGGTATTGCTCGACGATCCCGCAGGCCTCCATCGTGGACCAGGCCAGTTGCTCTGGCGTGAGGGGCTTCACAGGACGGGACAAAAACTGCTGCGACCACGCTTCGGTCAGCTCGAGCCAGGCGGTATCGGCGTCCGCCCGAACAGCGGCAAGCTGCTCATGAAGTTGAGCCTCTGCCGCCGTCGCCTCATCCGCACGTTTCTTGCGCGCGGCCAACTCGGCGGTGGCCGCCCCCAATTGCTGCCGGGCCACTTCGACCTGCGACGATGCCGTCTGGTGCTCGGCCTGTTTGGCGGCAGCCGTGGTCTCGGCCACCTTGGCCTGCTCGACCAACCCCGCCAAGCTCGCTTTCAGTTTGTCGAGCGCCGCCGTCAGTTCGGCATCTCCGGGGAGTTGTTGCAGAGCGGCTTCCGTTTTGGAAACAGCGTCGGCAACGGTTTGTGCCAAGCCCAGCCTGGCCTGATGATCCGTCCGTGCCATGTCCAACGCTTTGGCGGTTGTGGTCAGCGTTTGTTCCGCGGCAACCACCGCTGACGTTTTCCCGGCGACCTCTGTTTCCTGTTGCGCGACGGCCTGCTGGGCCGCGGCGACCGCGGCTCGGGCAGCCGGTAGGGCCTCATCGAGGCGGGCAACCTCCGCCAGCTTGTTCGTGTAGCCGGCAACCTGCTGCCAGCCTCTTTCTTGAATGGACGCGACCTGCACCTGCGCGTCGATCCGGGCGGTTTCCTCGCGGGTGGCAAACCACTTCGCCTTGGCTTCTTCCCAAGGCGGCGTCGCCGCAAGGTACTGTTGATACGCGGCTTCGGCGGCTTGGACGACCTCGCCCCACTTGGCCTTGGCCTGTTCAAGGGCCGCCAGTTGATCGGCCGCTGTCTTTTGCAGCGCTTCTAATTGCGTTTTGCTCGTCTGGAGTTTGTCGGCAAAAACGCCGGAGGCTTGTTTCAGTTCAGCATCGTTCGGGGCCAGCTTGACCGCCTCGGCGGCCTTGCTGGCTGCCTCGGAAAGAGCGTTCACCACCGCCTGTTGGGTTGCTAGTTGGGCTTGCGTTTTGTCGAGGGCTGCTTCGGCGTCGGTAACTGGCTTGCGGGCCGCCACGGCCGCCTGATGCGCCTCGCGATAGGCTTTGTCTGGGGCCTCAAGTGCCTTCAGCGCGGCCTTCACGGCCTCGTATGCATCCGACTGAGCCGTGCGAGCCGTTTCAGCGGCCTGCTTGAGCATGGCCACTGTGTGCGCCCGGGCTGCAATTTGCTCGGCGACGTGGGCCGTCGTCGGCAGAGTGTCAGCCGCCGGCGGATCGAATGCCCGCTGATAGGCGTGCGTGAGCAGCAACTGCCGAATGAGCACGCGGTGATCGAAATTCGCCGCCACCAACTCCTGAGTGATTAAATCGAGGACTTCCGGCGACGTCGGCGGATTGTGCGGATGATGCAGGTCCACGGGATGCACCAACCCGCGTCCAAACAGGATGGCCCAAATGCGATTGGCGAAGTTGCGGTTAAAGGCGGGGTTGGAACCGTCGGTCGCCGCCACCAGCATCGCGCGGCGGCTGTGTTTCGGTACCGGACGCACCTTTTCCTTCGGGGCGACCACGTACTCGTCCCCGAGGGGGTAATGCGGTTCTGGCAGTTCGATCCCCCCCGGCAAACGGGGACGCGAACGGCTGGCATCCCCCGTGAAGACCGACTTGTAATCGGCATCCCCTTCGGCTCGTTCGCCCAGCAGCATCTTCTTCTGGGTTTCGTCGTTGAACAGCACCGTCCGATTGACGAAGGCGAACAAACCGTAGTAGTCGGCCTGAATGTAGTGTTCGATCAACGGATGGTCGTGACATTGAGCACACTGCACATCCATTCCGAAAAAAATACGACCAATGTCTCGGGTGAGAATGTGCGGCTCGGCGTCGCGATCGAGCCAGAACTTCGCGGCCGGCCGCAGGTTCGGATCGGTGCCGTCCGCGGTGAATATCTCGCGCGCGAGCTGGTTCCACGGCTTGCCTTGCTGGCAGGAATTCTGGAGGTACTTGATCCACTCCGCATACGGGACGTGCTTGTCTGGACGCCGTTCCATCAGCATCACATGCAGAACATCCGCCCAGTGCAGCGAAAATTGCGGATCGTTCAGCCAGCGATCGATCAGCGTTTCCCGTTTTTGGGGGGTCTGATCGTCGAGAAACGCCCGGACCTCGGCCGCCGTGGGAATCGTGCCGCGAAGATCGAGGCTGAGCCGCCGGATAAATTCGGCATCGGAGGCAAGTGGCGACGCCGGGCCGGTTTGACCGGCCGCCAACAGGCGGTCAATGCGAGCGGCTAGGGATTCCTGGCCGAGGACAGCATCCCAGCTGACGAACACCATCCAAACGACCAGCCAGAGAGCGTGAGGAGGGCGCGGCATGGTGGGACTTCTGGCAGGACAAATCAATCAGCAATGATATGTTAAGTTGCTGATCGGCACCTGTCAAGCGACCCCAACAGCTTTTCCCAACAGCTTTTCCCAACAGCTCTTTTGCACCCACTCCTCGCTAGGAGAGTGTCGCGAGTCCCGCAAACCACCATCTGGGCGGTCAAAACTCCAGGTCGACGACACGCCCCATGATCAGCCGGACCCAGCGGTATTCCACGTGCTTTTCGCCGTTCCCGAGATCGCGCTCCGCCTTGACGGCATAGACGTGGGAAACCCCTGGCAATAAGGGAGTTTCGGCTTCCAAGCGCCAGACCTTGCCCGTCCACTTGGACTTCAACCCGCGTGCGGAAACGTCGACGTCCTCGGGGAGATGCACTTCCACGGCGGCGAAACGAGGATGTTGGTCATCGTCCACCAGGCGGGATGGCCGCTGGTAGGTCCGGCCGAGGGTTCCCGGTGGCGGTGCGACGCCGAAGCGATTGATCGGAGGAGCTTCTGGAGGGGAGATCGGTGACGCCGGCGTCACCGAAGAATGGGGCGCGGGGTGCGGAACGACAGACGGATGCTGGAATTGAGGGTCGGGAATGGGTGCCGGTGGTCGCGGCAACGGAGGCGGCGGTGCAGGAGGCAAGACCTGAGCCACCTCCAGGGCGGGAATGCCAGTTCCCTGACGACAATTGCAGTCGGCCCAACTGAAGCCGGCACCGACACACACGGCCAACGACCCGAGGCACCCAGCGAAACGGAGACGGACGGAACCGAGTTGAAGTCGTGGTCCGCACATCGGTCGGAATTCCTCATCAAATAGGGCAAACCGGGGCGGGATCTGATCCATCCCCCATCGAGAGTTTATCCTACTCCGGCGGGACGAGGGTGGATCCGTATTGCAACGCCGCCGATTTCCGGAAGGTCACCCTGACGGCGAAGCGCGGAGATCCGATCGGATCATGGCTGACTGAAGTGCCGCGCCAGGCGGACGGCGAAGCGGGAAGGAAGACAACGACTTCAGCGAAGTGTGCGGCTGGTCAGGGGAGCAGCATTGCCGGGCGGTCACAAGCCAGAACGGAATGGGCCGGAACGCCGAACAGCCGTATTGGCAGAGGCAGAGACAGAACCAGTTGTGCAACCCCCGACATCGCCGCCGCGCCGGCTCAGCAGACGAGCAATTTTTGCGGGACTGCTTCGGGCCAGCAGTTTTGGACCGACAGCGGAAAAGTGGGATCTTGGAGACCGGTCTGCTTCGGGCGTTCAGGGAAGGATCAGCCCTTCCCGAATGGCCAGACGGGTGAGTTCGACGCGGTCGTGAACTCCCAGCTTGTTCATGATACGGTGGCGGTGGCTGTCGACCGATTTGCTCGAAATGTGCATTTTCTCGGCGATGTCCTTGATCGTGTCGCCACCCACGAGATGCCGCACCACTTCTAACTGCCGCGCCGTCAGGGATGCCAGTTTGCCCGCGTTCGGCACCGAGTAGCGCCCGGTTTTGGGGTCAAATACAAGCCGCTCTTGAACTTCTGGCGAACACACCATTTCGCCCTGGGCAACCCGGGCGATGGCGTCGGTCAGGGCCTGGACCGACATGCCTTTCAGCAGATAGCCGTTGGCTCGCAACCGAAGCGCTTGGGCAATAAACACATCCGTCAAAAAACCTGACAGAAACAGAACCTTCATTTGCGGACACTCGCTCCTGAGATCGGCGACGGCATCGAAGGGGCCACGCCCCGGCAGGTTGACATCGAGCACGACCACGTCCGGAGATGTGGCCTTGACGGCGGACAGGAGGTCGTCTGAGTTCGTGGCCACACCGACCACTTCCAACGCCGGATGAGACGGGATGCAGAGACGCAAGGCATCCAACAGCATCTGATGATCGTCGACGAGCAAGACGCGGACTCGCGCTGCCTCCATGATGCGACGCCTTTCCAAGGGTTCCCGCCAGGCAGTTTTTGTCGAGCAAAACCCGACGCTTCGTCTGCCCCTCTATTGCCAGCAAAGTGGGAAAGGCCGCGAAAACCTCTAGGAACGTGAGAGTTGGCGGATGGCGTCTCCCATTCAGTCCTCAGGTGTTGTGTGCCACGGTCAAGGGTTCCCTCTCGGCCCAAAAGAGGAAATTCCCTCGAACTTCTTACCCTAGTTACCCCCGTTTCCACCAGAAAGCTTCGAGTTTTAATCGGCCCTCGGGGAATGATTTCGTGGTTGGCATCGATGTCGACCGGTCGCCGGCTGGGCATTTGTGACGTATGTTTTCGGCAACACACTCGGCAGAGGTCGTTGCAACCTGTGGAACGTGGTTCCAGCCCCGCTCGGCATCCTTGCACCATCACCCATCGACCATGATCGACCCCAAACGCATCTGGACATCGTCGCAACTTCCAAGTTTACCAACCGTGGCGGTCCGCTTGTTGGAATTGTCGCGGGATACCGACACTTTGATTCGCGATGTGGTGGACATCATCAAGTCCGATCCCGCCCTGTCCGCCAAAATCCTCAAAGCCGCGAACTCGACCTACTTTGGCGTCCGCTGCGAAGTCAAGTCGCTGGAACGGGCCGTCCCGTTGCTTGGGACCACGGTCACAACCTCGCTGGCACTGAGCTTTTCTCTGGTGGACGCGACGATGCAGCGCGGCCCCCTGGCGGAACATTACCGGCAGTACTGGAAGCAGTCCTTGGTCCAAGCCACGGCGGCCGAGTCATTGGCTCTGTGCATCGCGCCGGCGATGGCCCCGGAGTTCTTTCTGGCTGGCTTACTGCAAGATATTGGCCGCCTGGCGATGCTGAAAACCATTCCTCAAGAGTACACAGCGGTGCTCATCACCGCCGACCGCGAAGGTGCCCCGCTGACAGACGTGGAATCGAGCCAACTGGGATTCGACCACGCGTACATTGGTGGACAACTTCTGGAACATTGGAAATTGCCCCCAGAGTTGATCGAAGCCGTTCGACATCACCACGACGAGGTCGATGCGTTGTGGACCTACCGCGAATCGGCCGACTTTTCACTGTATGCGGCGTCGGCCCTGGCGGCCAGCGTGGGAGAGTACTTCTGCACGGCCCGCAAAGGCTACGCCTTGGATCGCTTGCGCCGGATCACGGAACGGTGTTTCCAATTCGATGAGTCCCGGCTGGAAGCGTTTCTCGAGGAGGTTGCCGAGCGGATCGGGCACCTCGCCGAGTTATTCAACGTGGATGTCACCGATCTGGGCGATCCCGCCGAAATCATGACACAGGCGAACGAGCAACTCGCCCAACTGGCGCTGCGAGAACACGTGGCCAGCACGCAGGCGACGCTGAAACACCAGGTGCTGGAACAACAGCGACAAGAACTGGAAGTCCGCAATCGCGAACTGGAGCGACAGGCGCTCCACGATCCGTTGACGCAACTGTACAACCGCCGGCCATTTGAAGAGGCCTTGCAGCGGGAAGTGCATCGTTGCCTGCGCACGGCCACTCCCCTGGGCGTGCTGTTTCTGGACATCGATCATTTCAAATCGATCAACGACACCCACGGCCATGCGGCGGGGGATGCGGTCTTGCGGCAAATGGGGGACGTCTTGCGGAAGTCGGTCCGTGCTTCCGACGTGCTGGCCCGCTACGGCGGCGAAGAGTTCGTGATTCTTGTCAACCAACCCACGGAGCGCGGTTTTGAAAAACTCGCCGAACGGATTCGTCAGCAGGTGCAGGAGACCCAGTTTTCCCATGGGAATAAAACCGTTCCCGTGACGGCGAGCATTGGCGGCGCTCTGTCGATCCCCGGCCGGGAAGACCATCTGATCGGAGAGGTGCTCCTCTCGACGGCAGATGCCTGTCTGTACGAGGCCAAACGGGCTGGGCGGAATCGGGCCATCGTTCGCTCCCTGGTGCGGGATGACGATCGGCGATTGATGGAATTGCAGTCGGCCCGCCGCTTCAGCCGCTGGCTCGTGGCACAGCGGATGGTCGATGTGCCCACAGTCTCGCGCGCCTTGCTGGCCACTTCCGGCACCACGGCACGGGTGGGCGAGATCGCCATCCAACAGGGAGACCTGACGAGCGAACAGGTGGAGGCCATCCTCGCCGAGCAAGCGCAATGCGGGGAACGGTTCGGCATGGTCGCCTTGCGGCTTGGTTGGCTGTCGTGGGAACGTCTGGCCTTGCTGCTGGCCTGGCAACAGGAAAACCCCAAGCAGCTCGCCGCCGCCCTCATTCAGCAGGGATCGCTCAATCCCACGGTGGCCTTGGCGGCGCTGGAACGGTATCTGCAAATTCATTCGCATGCCGCCGCATCGCCGGTGCTTGCCGGCAGCGGCACAACCCACGCGTGAGAGGCCCGTCGTTTGCCGCCGGCACGGCTTCCCCCGCGACGGCGCGACGATTCATCCTCTCATATCCCCGCGATGGTGTTGTTCCCGTCGAAAAACATCGGCCGAACCATCATGGGGGCGCGACCAGCGCCACGCGAACATCCATGACGTTGGTGTGCGTGGGCCCCGTGCGCAGCAAGCCGCCCGTTGCCGCGAAAAACGGATATGAATTGTTGATCGCCAGAAACTCCGCCGGCTCGAGCTTGAGTTCGTGCGCTCGCCGGCAAACCTCGGCATCGGCGAACGCGCCGGCCGCGTCCGTTGGTCCATCCTCGCCGTCGGTCCCGCCGGAAAGCAAGACGATTCCCTCGCACCCTTGTTCCATGAGCCGCTCCACTGCCGCCAGGACCACTTCCTGATTGCGGCCGCCCAACCGCGGCATAGGCGTGTCCACCAGCTCGACCACCGGTTCCCCTCCACTCAACCAACACCAACCCGGCGGAGGACATGGCTGATTCCGCAGCGCGAGACAACGATCCGCCAAGGCGCTGCCGACGTCGCGGGCAAGTCCCCGTTGATCGGTGTCCATGCCCGCCAACCGGTAACCGCGGCGTTGTGCCTCGCGGAGGGCAGCTTGCAAGGCCGTGTGGTTATTGCCAATCACGTGGTGATGGACGGTGACCCGCAAGGGTGAAGGTCGGGCGGGTTGTTGGGCGGACCGCTCGAGGACGGTCCACACCGGCTCCGGCAAGTCGCCGCGCGCTGGCACCAACCGTCGCAGCACCCGCAGAGCTTCCGCGGGATCGGCGGGTTCGTTGACCGTGGGGCCTGACGCGATGACCGGCAGGGGATCGCCGATCACGTCGGAGATGATCAGCGTGATGCACGTGCCAGCGGGCATGGCGCGGACCAGCCCGCCGCGCTTGATCCGCGAAAGGCAGCCGCGGACGAGGTTCAACTCCTCGATGCTGGCGCCGCGCTGCATCAGCTTCCGCGTGACCACCTGCTTATCGGCGAGGCAAATGCCCTCGACGGGGGCCGGCAGCAGCGCACTCCCCCCACCCGAGAGGAGCACCACGCATACGTCGCGGGGCCGCATGTCGCGCACCAAGGACAACATCTGCTCGACACCGGCCACGCCTTCCGCGGTCGGTTCGTTCATCCCCGCCGGACGGCCCGGATGCAGCACGATTTGTCGTAGCTTGCGGACGCAGTTGGCCGGCACATTCAGCAGCCCGGTGACCTTGGCGTCCACCAGGTCGTCTCCCAGGGCGGCCTCCAATCCCGCGGCCATGCCCGCCCCCGCCTTGCCGCCGCCAACCACCAACAACCGCCCCAACTCCGAAAGACGGAAACGGTGCCCCGCGATGAACAGTTCCTGCTCCGTACGGGTCACCACGGCACGAACCAGGCGTTCCGAATCAACCGCGTGGACGGCGGCATTCCAGATGGCGATGGCATCGTCTCGAAGCATGGGGGCATCTTACATGCTCGACTGCCCTTCCGCGAATCGGACAGGGATCGCCGCGGCCTCCCGGTCTCGCGGCCTCGATGAGACATTTGCCCCGGCCCTCCGGGATCGGCCGACACAGCCGCATCCGCGGACGCCAGCGCCTGAGGCTGAGCCTAGGTCTGAGGCTGGGTCTCGGTCTGAGGCTGGGTCTCGGTCTGAGGCTGGGTCTCGGTCTGAGGCTGGGTCTCGGTCTGAGGCTGGGTCTAGGTCGGACGGTGAGCACGCAGAACGTGATCCCCGCATGACGACGGGGGATGACGACGGGGGATGACGACGGGCAAGACCGACCGTGATTTCCACTCCAGCAGGCGTGGGGTCCCAGCGTCCCCAAGCAGTTGTTACGATGCTGCCATGAGCATTACCGTCACGATCGGGCTGGAGCGTGCCGCGACGGAAATACCCGCGGATTTACGACATGCCAGGGTGGGACTACTGTCCCATCAGGCCTCCGTCGATGGAGGCCTCCGCGATGCGGCTGAAGTGCTAACCACCACCACGGGACTGCAACTGCACGCCCTGTTTTCCCCCCAACATGGTTTTTGGGGGGAAGAACAGGCCAACATGATCGAAACCCCTCATGGTCGGCATTCGCGATTCCCCACCCTCCCCTTGTACAGCCTGTACTCGGAAACACGGCGGCCAACGCCGGTCATGCTGGAAGGATTGGAGGCGTTCGTCATCGATCTTTCCGACGTAGGCACGCGGGTTTATACCTATGCCTGGACGGTGGTGCATTGCCTCGAGGCTTGTGCGGAGCGCGGTCTGCCGGTGGTGCTGCTCGACCGTCCCAATCCGCTGGGCGGACTCGTCACGGAAGGACCGTTGCTCGAGCCGGGGTATGAGAGCTTTGTGGGCCGGCTGGCGATCCCCATGCGCCATGGCCTCACCTTGGGCGAATTGGCGCTGATGGCCAATTCAGAGTTGGGAATCGGCGCGGCACTTCACGTGGTGCCTGTCGCCGGATGGCCCCGAGCGGCCCTGTGGGAGGACCTCGGGCGGCCGTGGGTACCTCCTTCTCCCAATCTGCCGACGTTTCGATCGGCACTTGTCTATCCTGGGCAAGTGTTGTTGGAAGGGACCAACCTTTCGGAGGGGCGGGGCACCACAACCCCCTTCGAAGTCGTGGGGGCGCCATTCATCGATCCGTATCGGTTGGCGGGCATGCTGCAAGAACAGTCGCTGCCCGGCGTGACATTTCGTCCGCTGCGATTCCGTCCCACCTTCGATAAGTGGGCGGGAATCAGTTGTGGCGGGGTGATGCTGCACGTCACCGATCCACCAGGCTTTCGGCCGTATTGGACGACACTGGTCATTTTGGCGGCCGTCAAATCCCTCTGGCCGCGGGAATTCGCCTGGCGTCCCCCGCCCTACGAGTATGAACGGGAACGATGGCCCATCGACATTCTGTCGGGATCGAGTCGCTTGCGGGAATGGTTGGATGGTCTGCACGCATTCGAACCGCCTCCGGTCTTCATGGCGGATGTTCCCGGTGGAGAGGCGTGGAGCCAGCGGGTCCAGCGCTTGTACGTGTGATGTCCGTGCGCGTGGTCCCTGGCGATTGACACGGCCGTGCGTGCCAGGCCGCGGGAGCCGCGACAAACTTTTTTCGGGAGGTTAGGATCGACCAGCGAGGCGTTGCGCGACCCCGATTCTCCGCGAGTTTCTGTCATGCATCGTTTTCAATGCCTGCCCTTGCAGCGCTTGCGGCCAGTCTTGTTCGCCTGGTGGCGGGATCAGTCCGCACTGATGCATTGGTTGTGGGTATGGCTGGCGTGGGGGGTGTGCACTACCACGGCCGGTTGTGCGGGATCGCACGACGCTTCGGGAGTCAACACGCCCGACCAAGCTCCGAGGACGGTGGCTCAAACGGGTGCTCCCGTCCCGCCGTCACACGCCACGGATCCCGCGGCTTCTGTGGATTCCGGGAAGGAATCCGCGCGCTTCACGCGCGTGCCGCCAAGGGATGACCTCCCGGGGCTAACTCAGGTGATCCGCATCGGAACGCGGTTGTATTCCGGCGGCGAACCTCATGGAGAAGACGCTTTTCGCAGTCTGGCGAAGTTGGGGGTGACGTGCGTGGTCAGCGTGGACGGTTCAAAACCGCAAGTCGAACTGGCCCGGCGGTTTGGCTTGCGCTACGTCCACATTCCGATTGGTTACGATGGCATTCCCGCGGATAAAGCGGCGGCCATCGCGGCCGTGATGCGCACGGTGCCCGGGACGGTCTATATTCATTGTCATCATGGACGGCATCGCGGGCCGGCCGCGGCGGCGATTGCCGCCATCACAGTGGGAGACGCCGATTGCTCTTCGGCCAGAAAACTGCTGGAAATGGCCGGCACGGGGGCCGAGTATGCGGGATTGTGGCGCGATGTGTCGACGTTCGAGCCACCTGCCGCCGACGAGCCGCTTCCCCCTCTGGTCGAAATCGCCGCGGTGGATTCGCTGACCGAGTCGATGGCCGCGATTGATCGCCTTTGGGACCATCTGAAAGCCTTCCGCGCGACGGACTGGCAGCCGTTGGCAGGCCATGCCGATCTGGAACCCGTCCATGAGGCGGTCCTGCTGCACGAGGCGTTTCGCGAGGCGCTGCGTCACCTGGAACCCGGTTTTCCGCCGGACTTCCGCGAGCAATTGGGGGCCGCGGCGATGACCGCGGAAGCCTTGATGGCGGCGCTTCGCAATCACGAACGGGAAACAGCCAACCGGCACATGGACCAATTGGAAGGGGCCTGCAAGGCGTGTCACCAGCAGTATCGCCAGTGAACGGCCTGGCCGCACCAAGGGAATGCGGGCAAGTCGGCGCGAGCCGCCCCACGCTCATGCCTCGCTGACAGGAAACCCATTTCGCGGACCATCTTGGCGCGACCTTCGAGTGATCCGCTCGGTTTCGCATGCGTCCCGCCAGGAAGGGTCCCCGGGCGATCGGACGGACCGCATCGACCAATGCGAGAGAGGGGACTCGAACCCCTACGCCTTGCGGCACTGGATCCTAAATCCAGCGCGTCTGCCGGTTCCGCCACTCTCGCAACGATCGGTGCCGCCGCCATGCAGCGCCGCGGGACATCGCGGAGATAGTTTAGCAGGAGACGATTGAAGCCAGAAAGTCCGGTCGCGGCGGCGAGTGATCGCCGCGGACTGCTGCACGCTGTCAGGGGTGGGGCTCCGCCGAGGGGGCCAGCCGGTCGAACGCGGCCCGCAGCCGTTCCATCCGCGCGCGATTGGCCCCCAGATCGGAGTATCCCACGCGGGCCGCCGACCGAAAGTGGATCACCCGCGCCTCGGGATCGACCAGAAACTCGAGATCGTCCACGAAACGAAAGACCAGGCTGGTGGCTTCGGCATGCAGGTACAGCCCCGCTTCAGTCACGATCCGCGTCCGGGGGAGTGTGGCCAATGCCCGTTTCAGTCGCGCTTGCGCCTCGGCGGGCGATTCCGAAAAGGTCAGCGGCGGCAAACGCTGAGCGGGATCGGTGGCCTGCGTGCAGACACAGTTCGGCGTCGCAGGACAGTCGCGCAAGCGGCCGGCAAGCAGGCCCAACTCCTTGGGACGCTGTCCCCAGAGACTCAGACACGCCAACAGCATCACGGGTACGACCAGCAACACCACGGACAGGACCAAGGCCCAACGCATCATAGGTCGCGCATCCAGTCGGGCAGACCACTCTCCGAGCGATCATTCTCGATCCCCTCGCTTCCAGCGGATTCGCGTGGCGGACCGGCGCGCAGCTCCTGAGGGACGAACTGCCGTTGAATCAAAATCGGCTCTGCCCAGAGTTGACCGTCTTCCTGCCACTGCAATTCGAGCAGAGCAAACTCGTCGGTCCCTTCGGCGGTGATTGCCGCCTCAAGGTTGACCAAGCCCCCGGTCGGCAACTCCAGCCGACTTTGCAGCGGGCGGAGCCACGGTTGATTGGACACGACGGTCAGCGTCAACGGAGCCGCCGGACCATTCTCGATTTGGAGCCTGACCGTTTCCCGGTTGTTCTGGGTGGAAACCACCAAGGGATGCGGATCAACCAGCAGGTCGCGCAAGGTGCGGGGCTCGCGAACGGCGAACAGAGGCGGTTCCGGCGCTGTCATTTCGGACTTCCCCAAGACGACTCGACGGTTCGATGAATCCACATGCGGATGCGGCGACGGTTTCCCACCACGTTCATGATGAACTCCAGTCCGCACCATTCCTGGGCATCGGGTTGCAACTCGAGCAGCAGCCATCGCTCCTGCCCCGACGGAATCCGCAACGGGACCGCCGGACTGGCCTTCAATCCGTTCCCCCTCGTAACCACCGACACAATCAGCCGCTCCGGTCCCGCGTTGCGTAACCGCAGCGGCCGCAGTTCCCGCGTGGCGCGCGCGGCGATCCGCCAGACGTGGTGCTCCGCCCGCAACAGGTCCGCCTTCGTGACGTAGTCGATCACGGCGGAGAGGTTTCCGCTGGACACCGTGGGCGCACGCGGCGTGCGACGAAAATCATTCCGCGGCGAGGCGGCGGCCGGGGACGCGCGGCCAACTCGTGCGGCAGCGTGATCCTTCGGAGCGACCTTCTCGCCGCGCGGCGGGTTGGGCGGCGGTCCCGCGGGACAGTGGAATGGAATCTCCAGGCGAATGCGTTTGCCGTGGCTGCGGGGAGGTTGTGTCGACAGCTCCGCGGGCGCTTTCCAGCGGGCTGGGCCCTGAAACTTGGGCCAACCCTCGCTCCAAGCGGGAGAGTCGCAATGCAGCGCCAAGAGCCGGCCAGCATCGTCGCCGAATACCAACCGTCCCTCGCAGACCAGGCTGCCGGCCGAACGCACCGCTGTGCCAACGTACTGCTTCCACCGCAAGATCCCTTGCGGATCGACAGCGTGAATCCACCCCCGATTGTCACCAAAGTAGATCACGCCGTCGCTTCCCACCACGGGAGTGGATTCCACCGGTCCCTCCGCCGCATATTCCCACAACCACTGGTTTCGAGCCAGATCCCAACACGCCAGCGCTCCCTCAGGCTCGGCGGTCGTGGCGCGTTTGCGGGTGATACCGACCAACACGCGGCGTTGGGCGTCGATGACGGGAGATCCCAGCACTTGACCGGGGAGTTTGGTCTTCCAGAGTTCTTCGCCGTCGACGCTGAAACCGTACACGTGTTCGTCCCGGCTGACCACCACGCAAACGGGGCCTTCGGTCAAGGCCGCGGCCGAATTGACGAACCATTGCGTTCGCCCTCGGCCGGCCGCTGGATCCCAGGCTTCGACGCCCCGGTCGCTCGTCAGGTCGATCGCATGCACGAAATGGTCTTCTCCCCCCACGATCAACCGTCCGCCGAGCAGCACGCCCGTGGCATCGAACTTCGTCGGACCGCGAAGAACCCGCCGCGGCGGCGAGCCGTTCGCGTCCACGCGGATCAATCCGCCGCTGTAGGCGCACAACCAGGTGTTCCCGTCGGCATCGACGAGGGGCGTGGCCCAGTTCAATGGTTTGTCGACGGCGACGGGCGCCCACAGCGGTTGTCCGTGGGGAGACAATCCATGCAGTCGGCCATCAGCCGAGTGCACACGCAGCGAACCATCGGGGGCTGCCGCCGGCGAACCGGGAATCGGTCCTCCCGTGCGGTATTCCCAGACCACGCGCACACCGTCGGTCTCATCGACGAGACACACGACCGTATCCTGCACGGCGGCCACCAGTCGGCCCTGCCCATCGGTCAGCACGGAATTTCGCAGCGGTAACGTGGCCCCATTGCGGAAGGCCACCGACAGGCACCACGCGCCGCGTTGCCTGGCCGCGGAGTGATCGAGTCCAGACGGGGTGGTCATCGCATTCATCGACGGTCTCGAGCTGCTGGTGCACACGGTGCCTACGGGATGATCTGCTTCCCCGCAAAAATCTCCACGCAGGCGGGGGCGGGGCCGTCACCGCACAGTGACGAGGGCCTTGTGATAGACCTTATCTCGATCGCGCAGGACCACCCAGCCATGGACCTGGCAAACATCGACGCCGCCGGGTTTGGTCGGCGTATGCCGGCTGCTGTCGAAGCGGTCGCCGAGATGCACGAGTTCGATCGAGTTGGAAAGGCCGGCCTGCTCACAGGAGCGTTGCAACCAGTTCGCCAAGGCCAGTTCCAGCGGGCTGTCGCCGTCTTCCGTTTTGGGATAGCAGCGGTAGTAGGCTTCCCCCAGCGCGCCGAGAAGCTGAGGCCGTCGTTCGGGAGGTGCATGACGGAAAAGCAACAGATTTCCCACCAGCACCGAAAAGGCCTCGTGGCCAAGCAGTACGCCGGTGCAGACCTCGGTCCAGCGTTGACGGAGTGCGTCGTCGTCGGCCAGGGCCTTGCCGAGCAGCGCTCTCCGCCACTCGTCGGAGACGACGGTGACTGGAGCGGGAGGGGGTTCCACCGGAGTGACCAGTTGCCGCAGATGCTCCAACTCGCGCATCAGCGCCGTTTGTCTCTGCTGCGCTTGGGTCTCCAGCCTGGCGAGTTGTTGTTCGATGACGCTGCCGAGTTGGGAGAACATCTCCGGCGTGACAGCGGGTGGCAGCCGCGGCTCGCTCCGGTGGTGGAGGGTCTGCTCGATGGCAGCCAGCCGTGATTCCAACTGCTGCCAGCGGGTCTCCCAGGCGTGGAATGCTTGCAGCAGTTCCGGCGGCGCCGCCGCGGCCGCTGGCGGCGAGGCCACGTTCACTAATTGCTTCGCGAGCTTGTGGTAATTCTGCGCGAGTTGGGCGCTGGTTTGCGCCAGTTGCTGCACTTCCAGGAGTAGATCGCCGGGCGCCCGCTTGTGCGAGAGATTCTCGGCCGAGCTATCCGAGGGCAATGTGGGTTCCGCTGCCCCAGCCACGGACGCAGTCCCACCGGCGGCGGCTTTTTTCGGCGACTCGTCAGCGGAAGAGTTCGCCGATCCTTTGCGGGAAAAGATGCTCATGGGTTCGACCTTTCAGCGCCGTGGTCGCGGGTAGAACGCCTTCCGGTTCCGTCACCGCCCTGAGTGATCGATGTTGTCCAAGGCCCCGGTATCGAGAAAGAAACTGTCGGTGGTGAGTGTGCGCCATGTGAAGAACACGTTGCCTTCGGGCCCTTCCTCGGCACAGGCAGGTTTCCCGGCGACGGTTCCTTTCACGGCAACGAGTTGGAACGTTTCCGGCTGATCTTTCGTGGCGCGGCGACGCTCGATCGTGACTTTGACATCGATCGGCCCGGGTTGGCCTTTCTTGTCGACGCGCAAACACCAGACGGCCGTGGCCTCCGCCTGTTCGTGGGGGCTTAACCGCCGGCCGATCATCACCCGCTCCGACACGACTTCAAACTCTTTTCGTTCCACGGGAGCCGCCTTTTGGCCTTTTTCAGGGGGCCGGAACAGCAACTTGGAATTCTGGATCTTCGACGTGCCAGGGGTGAGGATGCCCCAGTAGTAGTCGTTGCCCCGCGTGGGATCCTCGGAATTGATGCCCGTCAATTGGAACGTGATGTTTCCGAGCGCGCCCTCCACCAGCAGGAAATCGATCGCGCCTCCCACCACCACGGCACTTTTCGGGTCGACAATGATGCCGGGGTTGCGGCCTTCGTCATCCTGATAGGGATACCAGTTGCCGGCGTAATGATTGTGCAGGGGAATCACCCGCGAGGCGGGCAAGGGCAAATACTCCTGCACCAGGTCCTGGATCTGCTTGAGCTTGGTGGGCTGTCCGGCGAGCAGGACGATGTCTACATCGTAGGCGACGAGGCGGTTGCAAAAATCGATCAGCAATTCATTAAACACTTCGTAGACGATCGGCTCGAACATCGCCGGCGCAAACGTCAGCCCCACGTCCTGCTCCACGTTGATGTTTCCAGCGCCATACCGCTGATCGATGACCCTTTGCAGCAGCCGCACGATCTCGGGAGAGACATACGTCGGGTCCGTGTGCGAAATGACGGTGGTGGTATCGTCCTCGACCGCTGCTTGCAGATAGGCCTGCGCCAGCGGCACCAGCAGCCGGTTCATCCATTGGATGCGCTGTTGTCGGTAGCGCGCATTCGCCGGCACTTCCTGTCCGAAGAGGAACTCGACCACTTCCGGACTCATCCCCAGGTTGTCCGCCAGTTTGGGGACGATCAGCTTTTCCAGCAGCCGCTTGACGAGCTGGTCGCCGGCGAGGGACACGCCGTCGCGATGCAGCATTTCACCTCTCAAGATGTCCACATAACCGGCCTGGTGGGTGTAGCGGGCGATCATCAAGTCGGAAGTGCCCCCGCCCATGTCGATGCAACCGATGCGCACTTCCAGCGCGGGATGCTGACCCGATCCCGCCCGGCGCGGTTTGCCGACGGTGGAAAACCACAGCGGGGTATTCCGCTCCAGCGCATGCAATTCGCTCCAGAGATAGGTCAGATGCACCGCGCTGGCCTCATCGATGCGCAGGAACAACGCCACCTGGTGCCGCTGCGACCGCCCCAACGTGGCGTGGAAAATCTCGATCGCCTTGCGCGCCTGGTGCTGAAACCGTTCCCGTTCCTGAGGAATCATCCCGCTGGGGTAGGTGAGGACCAGACTGCCGATTTCTCGCGCGCGGCCCTGCTCCCCGGCCAGTTCCCGATAGGCCGCCGAATTCACATAGGCATAAGCCTGACACAAAATTTCATAGAGCGCGGCGACCATCATCAAACGGGGGGCATGCCGAGGATGCAACGGATGCTCGCGGACCAGGTCGGCCTCGGGAATTTCGTCCAGATCCGCCGGCGGCAGCTCCAGCTCATCGGGATCGTGCTCGGCGAGGAAGCGAAATAGCGGGCCTTGCAGCACGCAAGCGTAGTTGCCGGTCTGCGCCCGGTCGGTCGGATCTGCCATGTACCACAGGGCGCCCCCCAGCCAGGCAGCGTCATCGGCCCACAAGTACCGTTTGGGCGAGCTGACCCCCGTGCGCACCTCCGCTTCCACCCGCATCGCCTCGGTGATATCGACGGCTTCCTGCCCCATGCGGACGGCGGACAGGTCCTGAAACAACCGCGGCGTCACGAACACCCGCTGGGTGGTCGGCTTCGGCTTGTTCAGCCAACCTTTGGCCGACGGCACGGTGTACACTTCCTTTTCCAGTTTCGGAGGGGGCAAATAGGGCGACTGGCACCAGTGACTGCGGGAATTGAACCAGCGCGCGGCCCCTTGCCGCCGCGAGCGCCCTGCTTTGTCCCACCGATCGAGCTGAAACCGGTTGGTCAGCTCGAACGGAATCATCTGCGGCATGTGGCCGCGCTCGCCCAACGATTCGATGAGCAGGGCCCCCGTCCGGCTGTTGCCGAAATCGACCACGAGGTGCACCGCCTTCGGTTCTCCCGCGCGGGCGGAAGCGGGCCTGATCACAATGTCCACGCTGGGCAGCGTGGACAGCACCTGGCCTTTGCTGTCGAGCAACCTGGCGATGCTCAAGGAGAAATCGTCGGCGAGTGCCTGGGCGCTGCAAAAATAGCCCTTGGCCGGATCGCCGCAGGTCGTATCCACGGCGAAAAACAGCTTCTCCCCGATCAGTTGCCACTGGACGTAGGGAATCGATTTCGGTTTGCCATCCGGTCCCTGCACGACGCACCGCTGCCATCCATGACCGACCGACGCCTTCACGCGTCCGCTGAGGGGTTCGCAAACGATTTGAACGCCAGTGTTCACAAAAACAACGTGCGGCATGGTGCATGCGTTCTACGACAAAAGTGGGAGCGAGGGCAGAGGTCGTCGACCGACGGCAGTCCACCGCCTCACGCCCGGGGTGCTCATCCTCCGAGCAACCGCGGCGGCCGGCCACCGCGGCATCAGCTTGCTCCGTAGTTTTGCAGGATTTCAAACAACTCGCTGTTGCCGGCGGGAATGTTGACTTTGTTGCCGGCGCCGGCCGCGACCACGGCGGGCAAACGCACTTGCCAGCGTTCCACAAACGCGGTCAAGAGCGGCGTCGACCTCGAGTCTCCATTCACCGCGGCGACCGCGACGGGTGGCCGGTTCCCGTTTTCCGCCAGGGGTTCGATCGTTTCCGCCGGATCACCAGGACAGGTCACGTAGTCGTTCAGAATCATTCGCACCAGTTTCCGCCGCGCCACCCGGCGATCCGCGAGATTGGCGACTTTCAGCCCCGCCACGCGACCGATCCGGTCGCACAGTCCGGCAAAGACGGTCTCCGATGTCAAATAATCGGCCAGATACCGCGTGAGGGCGGCAAACGCCTCGCCGTCCAGCCACTGGCCCGCCTCGCGATGCCGGGCCGTGTAGTCCTGCCAGCGATCAGGGGCCCAGGTGGTGGCCCAGGTGCGGAGCATCGTACGCAAGACATCGGGCAGCCGCGATTCCAAAGGCAGCGGATTGAGGTACTCCTGCTGGACATCGGCGATATCGGCGATCGCCAGGACATCTCCGCGACGGAAGCTCAGGGTTTCCTTCATGGCCAGCACGCGGCGATTGATGAGACTGGGTTCCCGCAGAAACCAATCCAGCACGTTCTGGGCCAGACGAATCCGCCGTTCGCGATCGGCGTTGGCATTGGGATCGACCAGCCAGCTCCGCGCGAGGTTTTCCAATTGCTGGCGGGTTTCCCGCTGCCAGGACTGGAGTTCGTCCTGCTTGCGGTGGGAAGAGGTCACGTGCCGAAACGCTGCCGCCAGCAGCGAGGCGCCGCCATCGCCATCCTGCATGGCAATGTCCCATTTGCGAGCCGCGTCCTCCACATGCCGCTGCACGTACGGCGACGCCAGGAAGGCCTCGCGGGCCTTGTCCCATTTGTCGCGGCCAAACTGCCGGCGGCGCGGTTCGTCATTGTCCCAGGTGCCGGGATAGCGAATGGGATAGACGTTCGTGAAGGGTTGCCCCGGCCCCCCGAAGTTGAGCATCACTTCCGTAAAGGTGCGGTGCACCAAATCCTTCAAGCGGGCGTCGTACAGGCTGGACGTGGGGTGGTCCTTTTCGAACTCCTCATCGATGCCGGTCAGCCCGAGAAAGAAGGCCGGCGGGCGATCCTGCACGCGGTGGGGCCACCGGTCCTTGCCGTACCGCATCAGGCCCCATTTTTCCACGTATTCCTTCAGATAGCCGCTGACCTCCAGTTTGCCCCCGCGAATGAGCATCAGCAGGGTTTGCGCCTGCAATTCCTCGATATACCGCTCGAAGAGATAAAACACCTTGCCGCGCTTGACGATGTTCTGCTGGGCTTCGGGAGCGGACGCGTCGTCCACCACCGCCGTGGTTTCCCCGCTGCCGCTGGCCCGCATGCCGGGAATGTCCAGAAAATCGATCTCCGCGAGCACGCTCCGCCACTCGGGATTGAGCCGGTCCGGCAGGATGGGTATCACCATCTCCAGCATCGCCGCCTGGATGGTGGTGAGCGGCTCGCGCGGCGGTCCCTGGCCCGGCTGGTAATCGAGCACGTACCAGCCGTCGACGAACTGATCGACGATGTCGCACCAATCCACCCGCGGGAAATGGAACGACGCGGGACTTTCGTGCCACGACTTCTGCTGGCTGTCGAGCAGAAAGCGGACCGCCGCCCAATGGAGCAGGATCCCGTCGCGGCCATGCTGGCGGATCCGCTCCAAAAATCCTTCGATCCGCAGAAACAACGCCGTCAGATCGGGCCAGTCGGCCCAGCACAACTTGGCGGCGATGTCGACGTAGCCTGGGTGCGCGAGGGGATAGCGGCTCAACAATCCATTCACATAGGCCTCTTCGACCTGGTACCGCAGCGGTTCGCGGCGCTGCAAATAGGTGTAGACATCCAGCAGATCCATCCGCCACTGCCGGTCCGTTTCCCAGGCCGGATATTTCACCGCCGTTTTGCTGAACACCTCTTCCAGGCTGGATTCATCGAACATCCACTCTTTGCCGGGCATCGAACATTCGGAACGAAACCCGCGCGACAGCACCCGCAGCCACTCCGACCGCGACAGGCCGCGAACCAGCACGGGATACTCTTGCACCTGGCGGGCCTCTTCGTCGAAGCGGTCCTTGGTCGTAAAGCGGCTGACAATCGCGGTGGCCTCCTGCGAACCGCACCGCGGATTCAAATCGTGTTCGAACGACAGGCGCGGATAGTATGCCGGCGGCCCGGCGTTCTCGTCGCGCCCCAAGGGGCTGGCGTGCGGGTCCTGGGGCTGCAACACCCGTCCGACGAACAGACTCTTGCCAACCTGCGAGGGACCATACACGGCGGCCGCCGCCGGCACCTTGGACGAGCGATACAGGCTCGACGCCTTGCGCCGCAGCGAGAGCAACTGAAATTCCTCGTCGACGGGAATCAGCCCCACCCGGGCGGCCTTCCGCTGCGGATTAAACGTCCCCATCCACTCCATCAGCTCGTCGGCAAACGCCAGTGTCTCCCGCGTGTCTCGCTGCAATTGCCGGTCGCGATCATTGGGAAAAGCCATGGCGTCGATCCTCGGCTTATGTCCAGAAGGATGGGGCTCGTGTCCCGCACGGGACGCGTGCGGTCGGCGCGCGGCACCGCTTCAGACGGCGACTGGCCCGGGCGTTCTCGGCGGTTGCGCCGCGACCGGAGTGGATCAAGGCGAGCACCGTTACCGCACCCTACTGGGAACAATCTTAAACGTATAGGGATATTTTTCGATTGGACCGTCTTGGCCCACCCGGGCTTCAATGTCGACGTGGTAAATGTGATGGGCCGCCTCCATGGTCATGAAGGGGGTCGTCAGTTGCACCTGCATCTCGTTCCCTTGCTTCCGGGCGGGAACCCACTCCGGCCGTCCTTGCGCGTGGGCAATCCGATACTGGACAGGCTCGCCGGTGGCGCCGGCGCGAATCGTGAGGTGCAGGCGAAACATCCGCCGGCCCCCCGCGTCCAGTTCCCATTCTGGAATAAACGAGCTGAACAAATCAGGCATCACCCGGACCGTCGCGAAATCCTCCAGTTCGCCATACACGGCCCGCACTTGCGTCTCTCCAGGGCGAAGGGCCACAAAACTTCGGGGCGCATCGGGAGCCGGACCAAGCACCTGCGGATCAAGGACTTCGAGACGGGCCGCGTCGATCTCGCGGTACACTGTTTCTTCGGGCAATCGCACCTTCACGCGGAACGGGGGTGAGCGATCCCCGACCCGCAGCACCAACCGTGCCGGATGTCTGTTGGATTCTCCGACCTCGATCCGCAAATCGACGGGCACACCCTTCTCCGCCACCACGAATTCCAGCATGTTGCTCGCCAACCGCTCTCCCCAAGCGGCGTGCACCCGCGCGCGACCGGCCGAAAGGCCCACCAGTTCTCCCGCCCGATGCTGCAACACCGTGGTGGCCGGATCCGGAAGGACCGTTTCGATCACCAACCGCAGTGCCGCCGGATCGCTGCCGTCGACACTCACCTGCTGCGTCAGATTCTGCCGCGGTCCACCACCCCGCGGATAACCCCACACGTGATAACGGCGCGTCTCCCCGATGGCCATCGGCTTGCGGTTTTCACAGGTGATCTCCAGGCGGTCGAGCTCCGCGGCTATCGGTTCGATGCGCAGCACGTGTTCATTCGACACCAGGTCGTCCAGCCGGGCTCGCACATGGATCTCTCCCGGTCGTTGGGGAACGATTCGGCAACCCGGCAACAGATTGACGAGATCCCCTTCCGTTTGCGGCAACGTCAAGTGGGCTTCATTCGCCACGTCCTCAACCGAGTTCCCAGCAATCCGTGTGGCGGACAACGAAATTTCCGATCCCACAACTCCAACGCTCGGTCCAGACAGTTCCAGCCGAGGCCGTCTTACCATCACTCCCCTCGCTAGTTCGTCAGGCCGTGCTGGATGGGAACTCCCCGGTTGCTGTTCGGACCGTGGTCGCTGTTCGGACCGTGGTGGCTGCTCGGACCGTGGTTGTTGCTCGGACCGTGGTTGTTGCTCGGACCGTGGTTGTTGCTCGGACCGCGGTTGTTGCTCGGACCGTGGGTCGTGACTGCTTTGCCGGGGTAGCGCCGCGGCGAGTCGGTCACTGACTTCCACAGGCAAGTGGGCCGACAGGCCGTCGTATTTGCTGCGTGGCTCCGCCACCCGCACCTCCACGACGTCGCTCCCGGCTTGCAGCCCCAGGATGTTGCGGCTGCCTTTGTCCACTCTGACCACAGAGGTGGAACGGGGGGTCAACTGGTAGCGAACCTCGATTGGCGTCGCGCCCGGAAAAGGCACCACTTCCACCTGATCCACCCTGCGTTGTTCCCCGATGGTCAGGCGCACGATGCTCGGTGTAATCTTCAGCCGCGCCTGATCGAGTGAAGATTCGACCACTTCCACCGTCAAGGGCTGAGCCGTGCGCGCGCTTCCGAGAGTCGCGTCCACGAAAGTTCGTCCCAGTCGCTTCGGCGTGAGGACTGGTCCGGACACGGTGCTCTCGAGTTCGATCACATCTCGAGGTTCGCGGACCGAGAGCGTGGCGCGATGGGTCACGTCGTCCGTCGTGCCGTCGAGGAAATCCTGCACGATGCGAATGGATTGACCCGGGGTGCCCAGTTCCAGCCTGCATCGCGGCGGATCGAACCGTAAGTCGCGCGGTTGACCTCGAGGAGCCTTGCCGACCGGCTCGGCCGTGGTGAACGCCGCGGCCGGTTTGATCGTCAAGCGGGCCTGCGCCCGTTTTCCTTCATAATTCGCGGTGATCCGCACCTGGCCCGGGGCCAGCGTTTCCACGCTCAATGGGTGCGCCACTCGGGCCTTGGAGGGATCCGAAGATTGCAAGGACACGCGCTCTGGTTGTTCCACCGGAATCCAATCGCGATCAATCCGCACAAAGAGCTGGTAGTGCTGGATCTCGCCGACCGTAACTTCCGCGTCGGCCGGTTCCAGTTTGTAGTCCCGCACGCTCGCCGGCGAGACCTGAATCGGCATGGTCGCCTCGAGTTGGGATCGCCAACGGGCGATCAACTGCATTTCTCCCGGCGACACGCCGCGGACCGTGCGCGAGGGGGCATGCAATTCCGCCACCGGGTCATCGGCACCCACCAACGACAACTGCAAATCGGGATGATCCCCCAACTGCCGCCTCGCGGTGAGCGTCACACCCACGACGTGGAACCGCCCACTCGTCCCCGGCGTCAGCAGCATCCGCGCAGGCTCGATTTCCAGCCGTTGGTAGGAGTCCTCGATCACGCGAACGGTGGCGGTCGCCGTCGCTTCCACGCCGGCGATGTGGCCCTCCACACGGACTTCCCCGGGGGCCAGCCCCGTCAGCGTGGTGCCGCTGACGGCGGCAATTTGGGGATCCGACGACGACAGCACCAGCAGGGCGGTGTGATCGCGCTTGGGCGCTCCCAAGACCGAGTCGACCAGCCAGCCGCGCAGAGTGATCTGTTCCCCGACGGCGATTACCGCTTGGCGCGGCTCCAACTCGAGCTGCGTGCCCTCGGTTGTGGCTTGGGCCGGCCGCACGTCGACCGGCAAATACACCAGATCGCCTCCCACCGACAACGCCACCCGGGCTCGTCCGGGCGCCACGGCCACGAGTGCCCGCAATTCGTCATCGACCCTTACCACCTCGGCGTTGTCGCTGCTAGCCCGGGCATTCGCCGTGAGATCGACTCCACCCCGCAGCACGCGCACGTCGCGGCCCAACCACCGGACTTCTCCCGAACTGACGTGCAGCGCACTCGGCAGCACCGTTAACGGTTCGGACAGCACCGTTGCATCGTCGCCGACGGTCACTCGGACCGGTTGGCTCGCCACCTCGTCGATCTGAGCCGTGACGGCCGCTTCCCCAGGGGCAAGCGCCGTCAGGGTGCCTCCCGACATTGCCACCACGGATTGACCGCCGGCGATCACGTTCCACGCCAGCCGCGGATGTTCCGTGAGCACACCAACGCTGCGCCCCTTCAAAAATCCCTCGGCCTCGAGCGGTGCAGATTCTCCGACCCTCAACGTCACCGTCTGGGGACGAACGCGGAGTTCGTCAACCTCGAGTTCGGAAACGACCTCGACGTGCAGCGGCTCAGCGGCCTTCAAGCCTCCGTACGTCGGGGTGAGCTGCACCTCGCCCGGCCGCACGCCCACCAGCCGTCCATTCCGGCGTTCGAGAGGCAGCTCGGCAGATTCGCCTTCAGAAAGCGGACTGAGCTGCGCGGCGCTGGAAACATCCGTCACCTGTCCCTGGGCATCGATGGCCTCGACGCGCACATCGGGCAATTCCGCCCCGACGGGAATCCGCAGCGACAGCGGCTGATCGGTGATAATCCGCACCTGTTCGGGCGGCATCGTGTGGTCGGTGGCGCTCGGGTCGACCACCACGACTTCGACCATCGCCTCGTTCGCCGCATAAGGATGTTGCACCGTAATGCGCGCGGTCCCTGGAACCTGGCCCCGAAACGCGCCGCTGTTCTCATCGAGGGCCAACACTTCCGCCGAGGCGGGTGCCGCCTGGTCGCGCACAACAGTTTCGCTGCGGAACACGGCCCCCAAAGGACTGAGGTGCACCATGCCGTTCGGACCTGTCGCCTCGAGCGTCACCACCCCGCTGCTTCCCACCGCCACGCGGTCGGGAATGGCGCTGGCCCTGAGCACGACCTGGTCGCGGATGTCGGGACCGGTGCTGACTTCGAGTTCGTTCGAGCGGGCATTCTGATACGTTGCCGAGATCGTCACCGGACCGACTTCAGGACGATCGGCGTGCAGCACGCCGTTTTGCAGTCTCAGTCCTTCCACGGGCGTCCAATTCCAGGTGACGCGGTCGGCGGCGATTTCCCGACGCTCGCCAAACCCGGAATCGGCGAACACCTTCAGCGGAAGCTGCTGTCCGGGGAGAAGTTCCACCGAACCTGACGGTTCGAGGGCCACTTGCACGGGCGCAGACACCACGTGAATCTCGGCTCGAGCTTCCCAACCGCGATACCTGGCCGCCAGGACTTCGCGCTCGTTCCCCGTGTTCTTCAGACCCGTGATCCGCAAGTTGGTCTTGTCGAGCGCCACGACATCGGGATGAGGCAATTCCGTCCATTCGAGCATTTGGGGCGCCACTTCGAACCGGCGGCCTCCCTCCCGAACGGCCAGCACCTGAAAGGGGAGCGTCTCATCGACTCGGACCGTCATGTCATCCGGCTCAAAGACCAGGCCGATGGGTTGCACGTCGACGACCGCGACATCGAGCGAAACGGCGGCGTCATCCCGCACGATGTCGAGAGTGGTCCTCCCCGGCTTGCGCCCCACGAGGCGATTGCCGGGAGCGACTTCGACGATCTCGGGCTGATGACTCACTACCTGCGGCGGCTGGTCGGACGACAGCGTCGCCACGGGCAGAGGAGCCACTTCCCCCACGGCCAGGGTGAATGATTTAACGAGATCCGCCTTACCCTCCGACGTGATCGCGCCGTCCGGGCTGCTTCCCGCGGGATCTTTCAATGGATTGGGTGTCAACCGCAATTCGCCGTCCGCCGCAGCGATCAATGGATTGGGTGTCAACCGCAATTCGCCGTCCGCCGCAGCGGTGCCGCGCTGGGACTCCCCTTGTCGTCCAAAGTACCAGTGGTATCCCAATCCTCCGGCCAAGGCACCCACCAACAACAGGAGGGCGGACCACACCAGGCGGCGGCGGCGCGCCGCGCCTGCGGCACCCGCAAGATGCTCAGTGCTCCCCCGCCTGGCCGCGGGTTCCCTGGAACACACCGGACACCGCGTGCCCTGCTCGCGCTTGACAAACAGATGGGCACAATCTGATCGGGAACAAATCACCGACTCGCTCGGGGCAGCGTCCTTGCGGCGGTAACCCACGGCCCAGACGAGTCGAGGGGTTTCGCTCGAAGGATCAAGACACTTGAACAAATGACAACTACGCAGCGGCTGGTTTTGAGGCATCGCGAGCTGGACCAACTCCTGCCGGACCACGTGCAGCACTTTGGCCTCATCGGGGGTGCGGGGTTCCACGCCTTGCACCGTGGCCAGGAGGATCTCCCAGTCTTTCTTCAAGGGACCAGCGAGTTCGGCGTCCGTGACCGGAGTACAACTGACGGTTTCGAGCCGGTTGCCGGCGTCATTCCGCACGTAAAACTCCAGCTTCGGTCCGAGGACCACGGGCTCGGCCACGCGTCCCTGGAACCACTGCCGCAGCATCTGAAAGCGGGTCCCCTGTTCATCGAGCAAGGGGATGCCCAGGTCCAAGCTCACGACTTGAAAATCGCTGGAGTTCCCCGACAAATCGACGCGCATGAACGGACCGACCATCGTCAGCTCCCCCCAACTTGCCTCACCGTTCTGTTCAGACCTGTTCGAATGGCTCCTCAGCGATCAAGGTGCGACACAGCAGTTGAGTCGATCACGGAGTTGCAGTCGCCCACACCGCCAGGCCGCGTGCGACGGGTGGCCGGGGAATGATTCTTCCAAGGTACTGAGCCATGTCGCGCCCGTACGACTCTCGTTAGTGCTCAGTAGTCTTCGTTGGATGTTCACGGTGTCGCCGCCGGCAATTCGGCATGGATGGGGTGGCCACGCACTCAACGGCGACTGTCGCCGTATTGGATGCGTGTCGACGAACGCTTGATGCGGATATTGATAATCGAGTTGAAGATAATCTTTTGCTACTAGCTGAGCAAGCACCGTGCGGGAAGTTTCTAGCCGGGATGGGCACACGCTGTTTCGCGCTCCCAGGATACCTGCCGGCCGCGGTCGGCGGTCGGTGGAGCACTGTGTTCCGCCGCGCATGATTTCGTTGGCGTGCCGGTTCTGCTATGCTCCGCTTTGCGCCACGTCGTCGACGCTAGTTGATCGTGCGGCCGCACCCATGAAGCGTAATCACCCTTTCAACGCGCCAGGTGTGGAGCCGAATGTCCGCGCCGGACGACGAGGTGTTGAGCCATCTTCCAGCAAACCGTCGCGGGTGGAACGGACCGCGCGGCACCGGTTGTTCCGTACGTCAGCCATCATTCGCGGAGAATTGAACATGCCCCGGCAGCATCATCGGTTAAACTGGTTAGTGTCGGCGTGGATCTCCTTACTGTCGGTGTGGTTCACCTTAGCAGCGGGAGCGGCTGAGGCAGCCCACCCCAATGTGCTGTTCATCGCGGTGGACGATTTGAATCATTGGGTAGGGCACCTCGGTCGCAATCCGCAGACGAAAACGCCGCATCTGGATCGTCTTGCCGCCCGCGGCGTATCGTTTACCCGGGCTTATTGTGCCGCGCCGTCGTGCAATCCGTCGCGTGCGGCCCTGATGTCCGGCTTGCGCCCGAGCAGCACTGGCGTGTACCACAACACGCAGGATTGGCGACCCGCCATCCCCCCCGAACAAACGCTCAATGCCACTTTTCGGCGAGCCGGGTATTTCGTCTGCGGGGCGGGAAAAATCTATCACGGCGGCTACGACCGTCCGGAAGACTGGGATGATTACTTCCATCCGCCGGGCCAGGAACCTGCCAAATTCGCGGCGAATGCCAAAGACGGAGGGGTCGGCGGCATCCGCTTCGCCCCCTTGGACGCGCGCGATGAAGACTTGCCCGATTACAAGATCGTGGATTATGGGATCGCTCAGCTTGGCAAGCAGCATGCCAGGCCGTTTTTCCTCGCCGTGGGACTCCATAAACCTCATATGCCCTGGAATGTGCCCCAGAAGTATTATGATCTGCACCCACTGGATCAAATCAGCTTGCCTCCCTATCGGAGCGATGATTTAGAGGATGTTCCTCAGGCCGGTCGGCGGATGGCCAAGCCGCAAGGGGACCACGCTCAGATCGTCGCTTCGGGCCGGTGGAAGGAGGCGGTGCAGGGCTATCTGGCGGCCATTTCATTCGCGGATGCCCAAATCGGGCGGTTGATCGACGCGTTGGATCGCTCGGCCTACCGCGAGAACACCATCATCGTCCTGTGGGGCGACCACGGCTGGCACCTGGGCGAGAAGGATCACTGGCGGAAGTTCGCCCTGTGGGAAGAGGCCACGCGGGCGCCGTTGTTGTGGGTGGCGCCGGGGGTCACGACGCCCAACACCCTTTGTCACCGGACGGTGGACTTTATGAGCATCTACGCCACGTTGTGCGAGTTGTGCGGCATCGAGTGTCCCGGGCATGTGCAAGGCCCCAGCCTCCGTCCGCTGCTCGTCGACCCCGAGGCGAACTGGCCACATCCCGCCCTGAGCACTCATGGCCGCAATAATCATGCCGTGCGGAGCGAAACCTATCGGTATATTCGTTATGCTGATGGGAGCGAAGAATTGTACGACGAAATCCGCGATCCCTATGAATGGACCAATCTGGCGGAGGATCCCCGCCATGCGCCCGCCAAGCAGCAGTTGGCGCAATTCCTCCCGGCCGACAATGCACCGGAGCGGCCCACGGCCAAGGAACAAAACACCGGCAAGGCCGCCCGCGAGCGGAGCGAATCGGGTCGGTAAGGGGGCGCGGCAACCCCGGGTGATCAGCCAGCCGCCGAGCACGCGCCGCACACTGTGCCGCTTGGGATTTCGCGCTCATCCCGCTTCCGGGGAGTTGCTCCGCGCGCGGATCCCGCGCGTGTGGAGCATGCGACGGATGGGAACTGCATTCCCGGAAATCAGAACCTCGACGTTGCCCCGCTCGTTGCTCGCGGCGGGAGCGGCGGCCTACAATCGCCAGTATCTGGCTATGTTGTGATAAGCCACGCTGCCCTAGGGTGTTGATGGTTGTCCGATGTCTGAAGCGCCGTCGCTGATTGGCTCCGCGGCTCGCCGCCTCCCGTACCTTCTGCTGCCGGGAGTGCTGGCGTGGCTATTGACGGCCATCGTGTTTGTGGACGAGACGGAATTCGTGATTGTCGAGCGGTTGGGGCGGATCGTGGCGGTGTACGACCGCCCGGACGATCGGGGTTGGCAATGGAAGGCCCCCTGGCCGATCGATACGGTCCGTCGATTTGATCGTCGGTTGCAGGTGCTGGTTCCGGCCGGTCGCGAGGTGTTCACCCGTGATCGCAAGAACCTGGTGGTCGAGGCGTCGGTCTGCTGGCGGATCGCGGGGACAACCGAGGGTTCCACCGACCTGCTGGCGCGGCCGGTCGTGCGGTTTTACCGCGGCCTGGGACTGCCGTCGGTTGCGGAGACGCGGCTGGCTAGCCGCTTGCAGGCGTTGCTGACGACGCAACTGGGGCGGATCACACTGGCCGAACTGTTATCGGCGGAATCATCCGAGGCCGGTCCGTCGCGTGATGCCGGTCCGCTGGCGCAACTCTCCGAGGAGGTGCAGCGACTCCTGGTGCGTCAGCCGGATGAAGCGGAATCGTGGACGGAACGGCTGGGGCTGGAAATCGTCGACGTGCGCCTCCACCGCCTGCACCTGCCCAGCGGAAATTTACAAGCAGTGTACGAACGGATGCGCAGCGAACGGCAGAAAATTGCCGAGCGTTACCGCAGTGCTGGATTGGCGGAAAGCACGTCCATCCGCAGCCAGGCCGAGCGTCGCGCTGGAGAGATCCTGGCCCGCGCCAAGGCCGAGGCGGAAAAAATCAAGGCGGCCGGGGAAGCCGAGGCGTTGTCGGTGCTGAACGCCGCCTACGCGCGCGATCCCGAATTCGCCCAGCGGTTGCAAACCCTCGATGCCTATCGGAGCCTGATCAACGAGCGGACCACCCTTATCCTCTCGGCGGACAGTCCCCTGTGGCGTCTATTGACCACGGGAGGAGTCAGCGAGCCGCCTTTGGCGGTTCCCCGGGAGGAACGTCTGGCGGATCCCTCCGAAGAACCTCCCCTCTCGGCGTTGGGACCCGCCAACGAAACTCGACGGAACGGAGCGGCGCCGTGAAGTGGGCGACAGCCTTGGTGTCGCTGAGCGCGATCGCGTACGCGGCCACGGGATGGTATGTGGTCGGCGGCGACGAAAAGGCCGTCGTGCGGCGGTTTGGCCGCCGCGTGCCGGACCTGCGCGGCAGCGGCATGCACTACGACTGGCCTTGGCCTTGGAGCCGGGTCGACCGGGTGAATTTCGCGGCAGTGCGCACGCTGGTGATTGGCAACGATCCATCGGCGGAACTCCTTCCGGCCACTCCGCCGCGGCCGGTCGCCTACCTCACCGGCGACAAAAACTTGCTGTTGCTGCGGGCCAGCGTGCAATACCGCTTGGCGGAAGAGCAGGTCGAGGCCTTCCTCTTTGAACGGGCCGATGCCGTTGAGCAACTGCGCCTCTTGGCCGAGGGGGCATTGACGGAACTGGCATCCCAATGCGGTGTCGATTTTTTACACACGTTCGGCGTGGCGGAAGCGAATCAGCGGCTCACCATGCACTTGCGACAAACCGTCGAGGAGGCCGGGCTGGGGCTGTCCGTCGAACAGGTCACGTTGGAGCGGGTGGAGCCGCCGGCCCGCGTTCAGGCCGAGTTCCTCGAGGTGGCCAACGCCCGGGCCGATGCGGCCCGGGCTGTGCACGAGGCGCGCACCATTGCTGAACAACGGGTGGCCGCCGCCGCGGCCGAGGCCGACCGGCTGCGGCAACAAGCCGAACAACAGCGGCAGACGCAACTCGCGGAAGCGCGCGGGGCGGCCTCGCGATTCGAGCGGCTCGCGGCGCAACTCGCCGACGACGCACAGCGCACCGGCCGCCCTTACGCTGACGTTCGGGCCGCCGCCATGCTCCGCATGACGCAAGATACGCTGCGGGAAGTGCTCGGCACAGCAGCGCGACGGATGATCGTCGACGCCCAAGAACCGATCGACCTCTATCTGCCGGGAAGTGCGGTGTCCCCTCCGTAGCCGCCCCGACAGACCGGACCGCTTCCGGAAAGATGAACTGTCGCTCAACCCTGCCGAATCGCAAGGCGAGGCCGTCTCGACCGTGTTCATCGCGGCTGTGGCTGATCCGATTCGCGGGCCACCGTCATCGGCGGCGGCAACACGGCCGAGGAACCCGCTGCGTGAATTCCGGCTCAAGGAATGGGCACGTAGGCGTACCCATCGAGCTGGCGGTTGATCACCACGGACAAAGCAGCATCGGCGATGGACACGTCCGCCGCCACCGCCGTCTCCGGAAAGCCGTGGTTGTTCAGCGCTTGACCGCACACGAACACTTCGACGCCGGCTTGTCGGAGCGCCTCGATCAGCGGTCGATTCGGATTCCCGTCCACTCCGTAGCGCGGCTGGTAAAAGTCATCGCGCAAGACCGATTTCGTCGCTTCGCCGTGCAGGACGACGACCACGCGCACATCCGCGGCCTTCAAACCGGCGGCGCCGTAGAGGTTGATCAGCCGTGCCGCGCGATCGAGACCCTTGTTGACGGCATCGGGTGCCGCCGGGGTGGTGATGTCTAGCACCACGCGGGCGCCGGCGCGTGGTCGCTCGACGGCTTGGGGGACCGGCGCCACTCCCCCGAACCGCTCCACAATCGGGAACGAGCGCGGTTTCAACCCGGGAGCGGAACTTTTCGTGAACTCGACGAAGTAATTCTCCTTCAGCAAGTCGCGCACTTCCCGCGTTTTGAGGAAGCCCGCTTGCACGATCTCGCTTTCGAACACTTCCTGGCCGGCACGCACATGGTTCAAGGCCCATTCCGAACTTTGGCCCGGAATGCGGTGAAAGTCGATCACGATCACCCGCCCGCCCGGTTTCAAGGCCTGCTGCACCGAGGCCATGGTTTTCAACGGATATTCGAAGTGATGGTATGTATCGCAAATGAACGCCACGTCCACCGAGGCCGCAGGCAGCTCCGTCGAATCATCCTTGGCCAACAGCGTTTCGACCTGCTGGTAGCCCGCCTCGCGGCACGTTTGGGCGATGTGCGTCAGAAATTTGGCGGAGATGTCGACGGCAATCACGCGGCCCTCTGTCCCCACGGCTTCGGCAAACAGCCGCGTAAACAGGCCGGTCCCAGCGCCGATATCGGCCACGGTCTGGCCGGGAGCAATTCGGCAGGCGGCGACGATGTCGTGGCGGCGTACGAAGACCTCGCGGCTCTCTCCCTCGAAGCGTCCCACGAATTCCTGCACGTTCGGATCGCGGAAGGAATCGTTAATCCCCGGCCGGACGCTTTTTTCCTGCGGCCAGGCCGACTGCCGCGGACACAGCGCCAGACAGAGCGGCAGACACAGCGCTAGACGGAACACCAAGGAGAAGTCGGCAATCCTGCGAATGTGCGGCAACATGGCTGATGATTTCCTTTGGGAATGACCCGTGTGGAGTCGAAGACTGGGCGCATCGGCTCGTGGCGCGTGATCATATCGTGTCGGCGGGCGGAGTGGCACGTTCCCGGGTTCCCGAGAGTTGAGGGGTTCGCGGTGGCATCGCCTGACGCCATCCAGGGCGGCTGTTATACTGCCCGCACCATGCAGCCGGGTGCGACCACTACCGAATGGGAGACCCTCGCCATTGTGGGCGTTGGGTTGATTGGCGGCTCGTTGGGAGCCGCCGTGAAACAGCGCCGCTTGGCTCAACGCGTAATTGGCGTGGGCCGCCATCCCGAGCGTCTGAACGAGGCCCAACGGCGGGGCCTGATCGACGAAACGGAAGGCGATCTCGGCCGGGCCGCGGCCAGGGCATCGTTCCTCGTGTTCTGCACCCCGGTCGATCAGATTGCGGCCCAGGTGCGTCTGGCTCAGGCGCATGCCCAGCCGGGCACTTGCTGCACCGACGCGGGGAGCGTGAAAGGAGCATTGTGCGCGGCACTGGCCGATCTGGCGTCTGGCCCCTGCGTGTTCGTGGGGGCGCATCCGCTGGCGGGTTCGGAAAAATCTGGCTTCGAGCACGCGAATCCCCATTTGTTTGAGGAGCGCACGTGCGTGCTGACCCCCCTGCCAGAACACGATCCCCGAGCCGTCGAGCGGGTGGAACAGTTCTGGCGCGGCGTCGGCATGCGGGTGCGGCGCATGACTCCGCAAGCTCATGATGCCGCCCTCGCCTGGACCAGCCACGTTCCGCACGTGGTGGCGGCAGCGCTGGCGGCAGCGCTGCGCGACGAACATCGTTCGCTGACGGCCACGGGCTTTCGAGACACCACGCGGATCGCCGCGGGGGACCCTCAACTGTGGACAGCCATTCTCTTGCAAAACGCCGAGGCCGTGCTGGCGGCTCTCGATGGCGTCGCGCAGGAATTGTCGGCCTTTCGCGCGGCGATTGCCCACCGGGATGCCGCGGCCTTGAATTCCTTGTTGCAAACGGCGAAAACACACCGGGACGCCTTGGGCAACGGTGGCAGCGGGTCCTAGTCGAATCGTCATGTTCCGGTGCTCTGATTGTGTCGGGAACACAGACGGCGCGGAGCATCTGCCCGCGCATTCAGTCACAAGCTGCCTGAGCTTGCCGTTCAGGCCATGGAATACTCATGCTTTGGCAAATTGAGATTCGGCCCGCCGCTGGGGAAGTCGACCGCGAGGGAGAACGGGTCGCTCACGATGCCCAGGCGCTGGGTGTCACCACGGTGAAGTCGGTCCGCTCGGCGCGTCAATTCCTACTTCAGGGGGCGCTGACGGAAGCGGATGTGCATCGGGCGGCGCGGTGCCTGCTCGTCGATGCCGTGGTGGAAACCTATGCGGTCCGCCGGCCGGATGTGCCGCCGGTTGCCGCCGGCCCGCCGGCTGCCGCCAGCCCGCCGGCTGCCGCCAGCCCGCCGGTTGCCGCCAGCCTCCCCTTCGCCGCCGACGCAGCCGTGCCGCAGGAGGCGGCTGAGCTGTCCATTCATGTGCTGTTGAAGCCGGGAGTCACCGATAACGTCGCCGAAAGTGCCCATCTCGCACTGAAGGATCTGGGGTTCGCTGTCGAGCGCGTGGCCACCGGGCGCTCGTACTGGTTCGACCGGCAGATTCCCGCTCAGGACGTGCGCCGCGTGGCCCGCCGGATTCTGGCCAACGAAGCCATCGAGCGCATTGTGGAAGGGCCGTTGGTGCTGCGGTCGCTGGAGATCGGCAGTCCCTACCAATTCCAACTGCTGACAGTCCCCCTGCGTGGGCTGAACGACGAGCAGTTGCTCGCGCTCAGCCGCGAGCGGCAGCTTTCACTCAGTGTGGAGGAACTGCGCACGGTGCAGCGGCATTTCGCGGCCTTGGAACGCGATCCCACCGACATCGAACTGGAAACCATCGCCCAAACGTGGAGCGAACACTGTTCCCACAAAACGCTCAAGGGCCGCATTCGCTATCGGGACGAGCAGGGCGAGCGATTCTTCGAGAACCTGCTGAAGGAAACGGTGTTCGCGGCGACGCAAACGGTCCGAGAGCGGCTCGGGCCGCACGATTGGTGCGTGAGCGTGTTCCAGGATAATGCCGGAGTGGTCCGCTTCACCGACGACTTCCATGCCTGCTTCAAGGTGGAGACGCACAATCATCCATCGGCGATCGAGCCTTACGGCGGGGCGAACACCGGCATTGGCGGCGTCATTCGCGATCCTTTGGGAACCGGCTTGGGTGCCAAACCGGTCTGCAATACCGATGTGTTCTGCTTCGCGCCCCCCGACACGCCGGAAGCCGCGCTGCCGCAGGGAGTGCTCCACCCGCGGGCCGTCGCCAAGGGAGTGGTGGCCGGTGTGCGCGATTACGGTAACCGCATGGGCATTCCCACCGTGAATGGTGCCGTGTTCTTCGACGAACGGTACTTGGGCAATCCCCTGGTGTATTGCGGCACGGCGGCCCTGCTACCGGTGCATCGCGCTGACAAACAGGTGTTGCCCGGCGACTGGATCGTCGCGGTCGGCGGCCGTACCGGACGAGATGGAATCCACGGTGCCACGTTTTCCTCGGTCGAATTGACCGATCAAAGCGAACACGTGTCCGGCGGCGCGGTCCAGATCGGCAATGCCGTCGCTGAAAAGATGATGCTCGACGTTATTTTGCAGGCCCGGGACCGGGGACTGTATCGGGCCATTACGGATTGCGGCGCGGGGGGCTTCAGCAGCGCCGTCGGCGAAATGGGGGAACGGACCGGCGCCGAGGTATGGCTGGATCGGGCGCCCCTCAAATACGCGGGGCTGTCCTACACCGAGATCTGGATTTCCGAAGCCCAGGAGCGGATGGTTCTGGCGGTACCTCCGGACAACTGGCGGGAATTCCACGCCTTGTGCGCCGCCGAGGGGGTGGAAGCCACGATTATTGGACGGTTCACCGACACGCGGCGGCTGGTGCTGAAATATCAGGACCAGCTCGTGGGGGAGCTGTCGATGTCGTTTCTGCACGAGGGGCGGCCGCCCGTGATTCGCGACGCCATTTACACCCCGCCACCCGTGGTTCCACGCGCCGTTCGCGCGCAAGCCCGGTACGATGGCGACCTCCGGGCCATCTTGAGTTCGCTCAACGTGTGCAGCAAACATTGGGTGATCCGCCAGTACGATCATGAGGTGCAAGCGGGCAGCGTGGTCAAACCGCTGGTCGGAGCGGCGTGCGACGGCCCGTCCGACGCCGCGGTGTTGCGTCCGCTGTGGCACACTTCCCGTGGGCTGGTAGTGGCCAACGGCATGAATCCCCGCTACGGCGATCTCGACCCCTACTGGATGGCGGCGGCGGCCATCGACGAAGCCGTGCGCAATTGCGTGGCCGTCGGTGCCGACCCCTCCCGCATCGCCCTGCTCGACAACTTCTGCTGGGGGAATACCAATCGTCCCGAGACGCTGGGTTCCCTGGTCCGGGCGGCCCTGGGCTGTCATGACGCGGCCGTAGCCTTCGGTCTGCCCTTCATCAGCGGCAAGGACAGCCTGAATAACGAGTTCACCTACCTCGATCAGGACGGGGAGCGCCGCACCGTGAGCATTCCGCCGTCGTTGCTGATCAGCGCGTTGGGGCAAATCGATGACGTCACTTGCGCCGTCACGATGGACCTGAAGCAACCGGACAGCCTGCTGTATCTGGTGGGCACCACGCGGGACGAACTGGGAGGCAGCCACTGGAACCTTGTGACGGGCGCCCAGGGGGGCGACGTGCCCCGCGTCGATTTCGCCGCGGCCCCGCGCGTGTGCGCCGGGCTGCATCGGGCGATCTCCAGCGGCTGCGTGCTGAGTTGTCACGATCTCAGTGAAGGCGGCCTCGCCGTGGCCGCCGCGGAGATGGCCTTTGCGGGCGGGCTGGGCGTGGAGATCGACCTGCCCCCGCTCCATGCCGCCACGAAGATCGACGATGTCGGTACGTTGCTGTTCTCGGAAAGCTGCACCCGCTTTCTGGTGGAAGTCCCCGTCGCCGCCAGTCGGGCCTTTGAACAGTGTTTCGACACGGAACAGGTCACACTCATCGGCGAAGTGGCCGCGCACGACCGTCTGCGCGTGCTCGCCAAGGGAAGCTGGCCCGTGATTGACTCGCCCCTGGCAGAACTTAAGCACGCCTGGCAACGTCCGCTCGATTGGGACTAAGGGACGCGCAGCAGCCTGCCTGCACACTGCCGACAGACTGCCGGCAGACACCCGAGAGGCCGATCGGTAAACTCCCGGGGAAACCGCTCGGCAAACGCCCGGCAGTCCGGTCGGCAAGGGCCGTGTCTCGGCAGGGATCCTTCCTGGAGTTGAACGTGCCCCAGTGTTGGATTGGTCTCGGCGGGAATGCAGACGATGGCGCGGTGTTGTTCGCCGCGATGGCGGACCGCCTGCACCGCCGTTTTGGCGGCAGCGTCTGTCTGAGTTCGCGCTATCGCACGGCGGCGGTCGGCAAGGACGCGGGACCGCCATATTGGAACGCCGTGGCCGGATTCGAAACGGATTTGCCCCCCCTTGCGCTCCTGCACCAATTGCAGTGTTGGGAGCAGGAATTCGGCCGCGAACGGACCGTGATTTGGGGGCCGCGGACGCTGGATTTGGACCTGCTGTTCTACGGCGACGAGGTCATCCGCTCGCCCGAACTCACCGTGCCCCACTCCGGAGCCTGGTACCGCCGCTTTGTGCTCGAACCGTTGTACGAGGTCGCCCCCACGATGGTGCATCCCGAGTGGCAGCTTTCCATCGAACAACTGTGGAAACGCCTTTCGGCGCCGCCGGCCACGCTCTGGCTGTATGCGGAAGACGCCGCGGCAGGCTGGCAGGAGCGCCTTCAATCGCGACTGGGGTCGGTGCGGATCGTCATCTCCCCTGGTTGTGGCCCGGAACCACATGGACTGCTGGCGGCCATCGCTGCGGCTTCTCCCCGCGGCTGGCATCACACACCCCATCTGCGGTTCGATCCCCAGCGACCGCGAGAAGAACTCGAGCAAGCCTTGTACGATGCCTGCACGGCTGCTTTTGATCAGCCCGTCGCCTGGCCCGTCGATCCCCCGCGTTCTTCCGCTCAGGAAACGAAACCTTCCGGGGAAATCACTGGCGGGTGACGCAGGGGACAAGCGGCTGAAAAGTCGCGGCACTTGTGGCCGACGCGACCGTAAACTACGTTGACTCACGGTTGGAAGCTCCCGTCGTTGCCCCACGAGAGCGAATCGTTGCCCCACGAGAGCGAATCGTTGCCCCACGAGAGCGAATCGTTGCCCCACGAGCACAAAACCACGTCGTTGCCTCGCGGGTGGCGGCTCGCATCACTCGCGTTCGGCGAAAGGCATCCTCATGAAGACCGGGATTCTGTTGCTGGCGGCGTGGCTGACGTATGGATCCGAGATCTCGGCGGCCGCACCGGCACCAAGGCCGAACATCGTGGTCATTCTTTCCGATGACATGGGCTATTCCGACCTGGGGTGCTATGGGGGAGAAATCTCCACGCCGCATCTGGATCGTCTGGCTGAAAACGGCCTGCGGTTCACTCAGTTCTACAACACGGCTCGCTGCTGTCCCACGCGGGCCAGCCTGTTGACCGGACTGTATCCGCACCAGGCCGGCGTGGGACACATGATGGACGACAAAGGCCGTCCCGGTTACACCGGAAACCTCAACCAGTCGTGCCGGACCATTCCCGAGCTGTTGAAGCCGGCCGGTTACCGCAGCTATGCCGTCGGCAAGTGGCACGTCACCCGGCATGCGTCGGCGGAAGGTCCGAAGCATAACTGGCCCCTCGCGCGCGGTTTCGATCGCTTCTACGGGACGATTCACGGAGCCGGCAGTTTTTACGATCCCTCGTCGTTGGTCCGCGACGAGACGATGATCTCTCCCTTTGCCGATCCGGAGTACTCGCCGTCCGTGTACTACTACACGGACGCCATCGCCGACCATGCCGTGCGGTTCGTTTCCGACCACGCTCAACAAGATCCCGGACGGCCGTTCTTCCTGTACGTGGCCTTCACGGCCGCCCATTGGCCGATGCACGCCCTGCCGGAAGACATCGAAAAGTATCGCGGCAAATACTCGGCGGGATATGAACCGATTCGCCGGGCGCGCTTCGCCCGCAGCGCTCAACTGGGGGTGATCGATCCCCGGCAACCCATGGCCCCTTTGCCGGTCGACTGGGAAACGGTACCGCACAAGCCGTGGGAGTCGGCGTGCATGGAGGTGTACGCCGCCATGGTCGACCGCATGGACCAAGGCATCGGAAAGCTGATCCGAGCGCTCGAACAAACCAAGCAGTTCGACGACACGCTGATTCTCTACCTGCAAGATAACGGCGGTTGCGCGGAAGCCATGGGCCGCACGGGCAATGCCGACCACCCCAACATTCCGCGGCCGGCACAATCCTGGTTTCCCCCCATGCGGCCAGAGGACTTCGCGACCGCCGGCAGCGTGCCGCGCCAAACCCGCGACGGTTTCCCCGTGCGGATGGGACCGCAGGTCTTTCCCGGGCCTGCCGATACCTACGTGGCCTACGGCCAGGGTTGGGCCACGGTCAGCAACACTCCGTTTCGCGAGTACAAGCACTGGGTCCATGAAGGAGGCATCAGCACACCATTGATCGCCCATTGGCCGCGGGGCATCGCCGCTCGGGGCGAACTGCGGACCCAACCCGGCCATGTCATCGACATCGCGGCGACGTGCGTCGAACTGGCCGGCGTGGCCTATCCCGCCGACGCCACGCCGCTGGAGGGCAAGAGCCTCGTTCCCGTGTTCGCCAATCGGCCCCTGGAACGCGAGGCGCTCTACTGGGAACACGAGGGTCATCGGGCCGTTCGGCAGGGGGACTGGAAGCTGGTCGCCAAGCATGGCCGGCCATGGGAGCTTTACAACCTGGCCGAAGACCGCGTGGAAGCGCACGATCTCGCCGCCCAGGAGCCGGAGCGCGTCCGTCATTTGACGGCACTGTACGAGGCCTATGCGCGGCGGGCGCTGGTGGAGCCGTGGCCGGTGAAACCGGTGAAATCGGCGGAGAAATAACGCCGTCGTTCCAGCTCCAGAACCGGTTTTGATCTTCGGGCACCGAGCGCCCTCCTTGGCGGCGCGCGAAAAGCGGGGTGCGCGGACGAAAGCGCTGCCATCTAAACAAGTTGTGTCCGCCGGCGGGGACGTTCCGCAGGTCACGCGCCGCGGTCGCCGGAAAAATCGGTTGCCCCAAGGCGCAACTTGATTGCAATTGAATTGCGGATGCGTATAATGGGCCGCGCAACTGGTGCATCACATGTGCTGATGCACACCAAGTTCTTGTGCGGGGGGAAGGCCCATGCGTCGTCGCGGTTTCACGCTGATCGAACTGTTGGTTGTCATCGCCATCATTGCGATTCTGATCGCGTTGTTGTTGCCAGCCGTCCAGCAGGCGCGCGAGGCGGCCCGGCGCACCCAATGCCGGAATCATCTCAAGCAGCTTGGGCTCGCCCTGCACAACTACGAGAGCACGTTCACCATTCTGCCGATGAACGGCGACTCGCTGGGTTATTCGCCCCAAGCCCGGCTGTTGCCGTACCTGGACCAGGCCAACCTGCACTTCACCATCGACTACACCCAACCGTTAATGTTCGGTCCGGGTTTCAATCCCAGCTTGAATCCGTATTACGCGAACATCGCCAACCAGGTCTTGCCGGTCTTGCTCTGCCCCAGCGATCCCGGTCCGTCCGTGTACGCCGTCTCCATGGGGTCGCCGGCGGTCACGCGGATGTTTGGAGCGAACAACTACATGGTGAGCCTGGGGAGCGGCACCGGCACAAATTACGACGACCGCTACCCCACCGATGGGATCATCTGGCGACTTGCGGGAGTGCGTCTCCGCGATGTGACCGACGGCACGTCCCACACGGTCTTCATGAGCGAGGCCATTCGGGGCGACGGACAGGACATCAATCTGCCGGCGGGAGTCATGGATCAGTTCCCCTATCGCAAGATGCTGAATTTGACGGCTGGCACCTCGAGCAATCCGACGGGGCCTGGTTACAACGGCACCGGGGCCTTGTCGGGCACGCCCATCACCAATCCCGATCTCGCGGCGGCGATTTTGTTGGGGACCAACTGGCGCGGCGGACAAGGCAGCGCGGGACGCGGCTCGGGGTGGATTCGTGGTTCAAACCATGCCTGCGCCACCAACGGCTACAACACGCCGAACAGCCGAATTCCCGACGTGATGATGCACGGCGTGGGCTTTTACGGTCCGCGGAGCTTCCACACGGGCGGGGCTCACGTGCTCCTTGGCGATGGCGCGGTGCGTTTTCTCAGCGACAACATCGATGTCCGCATTCACCGCCATCTGCACAGCCGTAACGGCGGCGAGACCGTGGGTGAATTTTAAGCGGTGTCTTGTGCCGTTCCGGAGTCTGGGAACGGGCTTTCTTCCGATCCACTTTCGCCGAGCCAGCTACCGCCTGTGGAGCCGAGCCGGCTGGGTTTAAGGACACATCGTTATGGCGAGACGAACTCTGTGGTTCATGGGGGTGGCACTGGCGGTCGGCATGGTGGGGTTTGCCTTGCCGGGACGGGCGTCCGAAACCCGCATGGCCATGCGAATTTTCTTTCAAGATGAAGACGCCCAAACGCTCAAATGGGCCGACGTGCCCGCCGGCGGCACGGCCGTGGGAGTGGTCGCCGATGTGCCGGGATTTCCCCGACTCGACACCGAACGGCAGTCCTTGGTGCAGATGGCTGCCGCGTCGGGGCTGTTGATGGTGGGCGTGCGCGATGATGACGACGGGAACTTTCAGAGCGGCTGGGTGCTGGTCGACACCGGCGTGGAAGCGGAGGATCACGGCGACCACAGCCATTGGCGCTACGTTCGGCCACCTCGCGTGCGGGCGGTGCAACTGGACACTCAACAAGGGAATCCCGCCCACCTTTACTGCTACGACGGCGTGTTCTATCTGGCGAATGATCAGAAATCGGGCTTCACACGGCTCGATCCGGGCAGCATCAGCCCGGCGGATGATGCCGCCGCCATTCGCCAGAAAAGCCGCTTCATTTCCGGCGGTGGCGGGCATATCACGTTGGCCGTGCACAACCGGTCGCTGGCATTCGCCACCTGGATTGACCGCGAGGGACCGAACAAGGGACGGGTCGACATCGCGGCCCTCTCCCCCGCGGGAGCACCCGCCGCGGTGGGATCGATTTACCTGCCGACGGGTGGCTTGCACGGAGCGACCGCCTGTCAAGGCAAAGTGTTTCTGGCACCCGCCGACGGCATCTGCTGGATCAACGTCAACCTTCCGCTGCCGCTCGATCCGAAGCTGCTCGCCATCCACCATGTGGCCTTGGGCCGAGTCGACGACAAGCCGCTGCGGACAGGTGCTTTTCACACGCTGGGAAAGCATGTGGGTTTCGTCACTGGCGCGGGGAAGCACGCGGCCGTCTGTTTCGTGGACGCATCTCAGTCCCAGCTCGACCTGATCCGGGTGCCGTTGAAGATGGCCGACGACAACCGGCCGACGGGACCGGCTTTGGTGCAGCCTCGGAAGGGACCGCCGCTGGCCTTCGTTTTCCACGACCATCCCGCCGATGTGGAAGCGCCCAATCGCCTGACGATCGTGGAACTCGATCCGAACCGGGACGGCTCGTGGAAGGATGCCCGGATCGCGCAGGAACTGGACGTGGGCAAGTCGCGCGTCGTCGGACATAGCGGCCATCACCACGTCGACTTTGACGCCGACGGCCGGTATGCGGTGTTCACCAATCCCGGCGACGGCACGCTGGTGCTGATGGACCTGGTGCGGAGGAGCGTGCTCGCCGAAGCGCGGGTTGGAGGCGCTCCGTCTCAAATTGTGGCCGTGGGCGGCCGCGCGACCAAGGATTGACCTGACCGAATCCCGGATCCGCCGATGACGAACCGTCTTTCGCGAACCCTCCGCTGGGGGTGCTGGCTGTGGGTTGTTTTCCTCGCGGGTTGCCGTCCTCAGGCGGTACCCGGAGGCACGGAGGGCGTTGTTCACCATGGGTCGGTCATGCTGTCCGACATCCACGTGCGTCTGTACGCGGCCGACACCCTCGCACCCGTCGGCGTGGGAATCTCGGAGAGCAATGGGCGCTTTGCCCTGCGAACACCGGATGCGTCCGCCCCGTTATGGCTGCCTCCGGGCAGTTACAAAGCCACGATCGAATCCATTGGACCGACGTCGCTCGTGTTTCCCAAAGAGTACGGCGATCCCCAAACATCACCCTTGACGATTACGTGGAATGGCACGGATCGGCAACTCGATCTGGAAGTTCCCGCTCCCACCTTAGCGCCGTAGTGGTTTATCGGCCTGGAATAGCCCTACTGCCATTTCAGCTCTACGACCACACAAGCCAACCGGCTACTTCCGTTGTGAGACACTTGCCGTTCAGGAGCCGTATTATGCGATGGTATCTCGGATGGATGCTGATGTGTTCAGCCACCTGGTCTCTTTCCGCCGCGGAACCCTCGACCGGTTCCCCGTGGCCGGGTTTTCGCGGCCGCGGAGACAGCCACGCCACGGTGGCCAACTTGCCGATCAGTTGGGAACTGCGCAGCCGCACTCCGGGAAGTTGGACCATCCGCCTGCCCGGTTATGGACAATCCAGCCCGGTGGTTTGGGGAGATCGCGTGTATGTCACGTCGGTCTCCGGCGAGCAGAAAGAACATCTGCATGTGCTGGCGATCCGTTTGACGGATGGGTCGCGCTTATGGCAGCGCGACTTCAGCGGCAGTCAACGGGTTCCCGATTCCGATGCTGTCAGCCGCGGCGCTCCCACTCCCTGCGTCGATTCCCAGCGGCTGTACACCGTCTTTGAAAGCGGCGACGTCATGGCCCTGACGCATGACGGAGACCTCGTTTGGGAGCGCTCCCTGGTGCGCGAGTATGGAGAATTGAAAGGGCCGCACGGGTATGCCAGTTCGCCCGTGCTGGCCGACGAGCGGCTGCTGATTCAGGTGTGCCACTCTGGCCCCTCGTACGTGTTGGCCATCGATCCCGCCACCGGAAAGAATCTCTGGAAAGTCGACCATCCCTCGCAAATCGGCTGGAGCACGCCGGCCGTATTCCAGCACGGCGCTACCAAGGGGATGATCGTGAGCACGGTCGGCAGCGTGCGGGCTTACGCGCTCGAAGACGGCCGACCTTTGTGGTGGGTCACCGGTCTGCATGGCAATTCCACGGCGACACCCACCGTGACCGACGACCTGGTGGTCATCGGCGGGAGCAACGAGCCGGGCGGGGGCGGCTTCCGGCCAGCCGGCGCCGGCGGCAGTTTGGCGATCCGCTTGGGAGGCGCGGGAGATGTGAGCGAGTCACATGTGGTTTGGAAGTCGTCCAGGATCTCCACCGGGTATGCGTCGCCGCTGGTAGTGGACGGGCTGGCGTATTTCGTCGGTCGCATTGGCACCCTGCAATGCGTCGATGCGCGCTCGGGAGAGGTCAAGTGGCAACATCGACTGCCGGGGGAAGCCTGGGCATCGCCGGTGCATGTGGCCGGGACCGTGATGTTCTTTTGCAAGGATGGCGCGGTGGTCGCCCTCAAAGCCGGAGCCGAGTTGAAGGAACTGGGGGAAAGTACCCTGTCTGTCACGGATATCGTGTATGGAGTGGCCGCGGTCGACGGAGCATGGCTGGTGCGAACCGGCCGCAGTTTGATCAAAATCGCCCATCCCGCCCCGTAACAGCCTCTTAACGTATCCGTCCACAACTCACGTTGGCTCCAACGCCTTATCCACGGTGGACGAGGCATCCAACGCCGTACCTGTATCACGCTGTGACATCCCAGGGAACCCGAGCGATGGCTACTTCTCCAATCATGGCCGCACTGGATCTACAGCATGCCCCGGTAGCCATCGCTTTTGTCCAAGAAATTCCAGCCGGTATTCCGCGGGTGTCGACACAGCAACCGGCCGGTTGCGCCTACTGGAAACTGGCGGCGGCGGGACAGGTATTTTGCGCCACGCCCGAGGACCACTTCGGCTGCCCGATCGGGGCCTACGTGCAAGGGCTGTCGTTGCCGGGGGATGCCCTCCGGCAGTTATCGGACGTGCTCGGCATGATGCACGGCCTGGAGTATCTCAAGCCCGAGGAAGTGTCCCAAATTCCCCGCCTGGGCCGGTCCTGGGCCGCCGTCGTGTATGCCCCACTGGACCAGGCTCCGTTTCCGCCGGATGTGGTGATCTTCCTCGGCCGAGCACGGCAGTTGATGCTGCTGGTCGAGGCAGCGCAGTGGGTTGGCCTGCCTGTCCTGCCCCTCTCCGGCCGGCCGGCCTGCGGCATGATCCCGGCCGTGGTGCAGTCCGGAGGGGTCATCACCAATTTGGGCTGCATCGGCAATCGGGTCTACACCCAAATGGGCGATGACGAATTTTATCTGGCCCTGCCGGGAGCGTACGTGGCGGAGGTCGAACAGGCGCTGCCACGAATCTGCCACGCCAATCGGGAGCTGGAACATTACCATTGCGGCCGCAAGGAACTCCAGCTTGCTGGAGAGCCGCAGAAGTAAAACATCCAGCTTCACCTCCTGGTGCATTCAGTACCTTGCCGCCTGCTTTCGCGGTGCGTCCCCTACGAACGGCAAGGGCGTCACCGGCCACGGGACAGTGTCTCGCGGCGAGACGGAACACCTCGGGCGCGCGGTTGCCTCTTGCCAGCAGGGGCCATGCGCTGGGAGGCTGGAAGGCTCAACCAATGTCATCGGCAAAGGGATGGGCATGGGGGACGAGCCGACAGCAACTTCACGACGAGAATTCATCTGGGCGGCGGGCGGGTTATTGCTGGTGGCGAGCCTCGTATTTTCGCCGCAAATTCTGCATCCCACCGATCTGGTGGTGGGTCGGCAACACGGCGGACGGAATGACCTGACGGCCCAGTTTCTGGCGATGCGGACCTTCCCGCGCGAGGCGCTGGGGCGGGGAGACTCGCCGCTGTGGAACCCGTGGATTCTGCTGGGCCAACCGTGGATCGGAAACCCGCAAGCGGCACCCCTGTATCCGCCGAATTGGATCGCCGCCGCCCTCGGCCATCCCGCCGTGCTGAGCTGGTTGTTGGTGTGTCATCAAATCTGGGCCGGACTAGGCACCTACTTGTTTTGCCGCCGGCTGGGATGCCGGGGCTTGACGGCATGGTGGGGAGGCAGCCTTGTGGTGGGGGCGCCATTTTTCGTGGCCCAGATGGGCGAAGGGCACTTCAATCAGGTGTGTCTGGCCGCGTGGATTCCGTGGACCTTTTGGGCCTACGAAGGCTGGAGACGCCGTTTGCCGGCTGCTCGCTGCTGGCTGCCGATTTGTCTTACCGCCGCGGTGTGCTGTGGTCATGTGCAGGAAGCCTACTACCTGGTGCTGGTCCTTTCCCTGGCGTGCGGGGTCGAGGCACTGGTTCACCTGCTGAAGGGACGCGCGTTCGACGCTGTGCGGCTCCTCGGAAGTTGGGTGTGGATCGGGCTGTTGACGGCGGGTCTGACGGCGGTGGAAGTCGCACCGATCGTGGTGCACATGCAACAGGCGGTGCGCGGACGCAGTTTTTCCCTGGCGGAAATCGCCGCGCTCAGTCCCGGGTGGGACCACCTCTGGCAGTTGCTCGATCCGTTTGTGCTGGGCGGTCCAGACGCCTTCGAAGGATCGGGCCGCTTTTATTGGGAGACGCTGTGCCACTTTGGTTTGCTCGGTCCGCTGTTCGCGGCGTGGGGCATGCTGGCGGGGGTTCGACGTGCTGGCGTTCTGCGCTGGACTTTGGCGCTGTTGTTCGCGGGTCTGTTTGCGTTCGGACCGCATTCACCGGTGTATGCTCTGTGCCACCAGTTGCTGCCCGGCGTGGCTCTGTTTCGCGTGCCGTCGCGGATGCTGTTTCTGGCCTCGGTCTTGCTGGCATCCTTGGCTGCGGTGGGTGCGGAAACGCTGTGGATCACCACATCTCGGCGGAAGGCGCGCACGTTTTGGGGCGTGCTGGGACTAGTGGCGTTATGTGGATGGATTTATTGCATGGCGGCGGCACGCCTGCCGGCCAATCCCCCGGCGTGGCAACTTGCCCTGGGACAGCCATCGGCCTGGGGGTGGTTGGCCACGGGGTGCCTGGCCGCCTGGCTCATGACGTTGCGGCAGCCCCGCGCGGCTTGGATGGCAGGCATGCTGCTCGTGGGTGCCAGCACGATCCAACTGGCCGGCGTTTCCCAGGCGCTGCTGCAAACCGTACCCGTCAGCGGTCTTCGTCGCGATGCTCCGCTGTTGGCTTGGTTGAATTCGCATGCCCTGCGCGACTATCCGCGGATTCTGGCCCGTCACGAACACCTGAGCGACGACGAAGCCAACCGGTTTCGCTTGTGCAAGTTGTGCGGTTACGAGCCGGTGCCCTTGGTGCGGACCTACGATCTGTTCGACGCCCTGACGGGCGGTCGGGAAATCGGCGAGCAGATGCTCGGCTTTCTTCCCATCACTCCACAGCACTGGAACAAACCCCTGCTCGATCTGCTCGGTGTGCAATGGTTGGTGACCGATACCGACGCGGGGCCGCTCGAGGGTTGGCAACCAATTCAACGGGGAAACATGGCTCCCTTGGTCGTTCCGCGCGGTTCCAGTCCGTCCGAGGTGCCGTTCGTGCTGTATCACAATCCGACAGCGTTGCCGCGTGCATTCGTGGTGGGACATGTCGACGTGTTGCGGCGACATGAGGCGTTTTCGCAACGCCCCAAGCAGTGGGATCCCCGTGCCACCGTGCTCTTGGACCGGGACGTGCTCCCCGCGGGAGAACGGGCGGAATTCCAGGCGGCGACAATCATCGAGTACGGTACCGATCGCGTGGTGCTGGAGGCCCGACTTTCCGCGCCCGGTTATCTGGTGCTGACCGACCTGTGGTATCCCGGTTGGAAAGCCCGTGATGCCCAAGGGCGCGAGCTTCCCGTGTTGAGGGCCAACCACGCCTTGCGAGCCGTGCCTCTTCCGGCGGGCGAACATCGCGTCACCATGACATTCTCGCCCCCTTTATGGTGGTTGGCCGCCGGCGTCACGGTGTTGTCCCTCGTTCTGTGGGGCAGCGACACCTGGCTCAGTTTCCGACGGGTTGCCGCGTGTGACGGCGCAACGCCGGCAGCCACACCAGATCCGCCACAAGGCCAACCGTAGGTCGATGGTCTGGCAGTGGCCAGCACCGGTCGGCCGCCAGCACACGGCCGACCGGCGTTCGAGGACCAGTCGAGGCACTCGTCGGAGCGCCGCTAGGCAGGCACTCGTCGGAGCGCCGCTAGGCAGCCGGGGCTCTCGCGAGGTCTTGTATTGCCCGCCGAAGATTCCGCCGAGCAGAGCACAGACGGTCGTTGTTCAACTTTGCGGCCTGGCTTTGGCCGTCTTCGTCGACTTGGCGGGAGGCACAATCAATTGTCGCACGATCTCGGGATGCTGCGCGGCGACGTCGGTGGTTTCCTGCGGATCCTCGGCCAGATCGTACAGTCGGAGGGTTTTCTCACCGTCGATGTACACCCCCTTCCATGTTCCCTTGCGAACGGCCTGAACGCGCGGCGTTCCGCGCGTCTCCCAGAACAACAGCGCATGTTCCGGCTGGTTCTGTTGGCGGAGGGCAGGAACGAACGACAGCCCATTCAAATCCGGCGGACGATGAGACACATGCGCCAATTCGATGCACGTCGCGGCCACATCCCACGCCGCGCACACATGGTCGCTGACACGATCGCGGGGAACACTGCCGGCCCAACTGACCAAAAGGGGAACTTGCAAATTTCCCTCCGTCAGCGGATGGTCCGTTGGGGGGCGCGGCGATGTCCCCGTGGTCGTCAGGTGGCTGGCATCACCGCTCAGAGCGGTGAACATCACGCAGGTTCGCCGTTGCAGGTTCTTCTCACTCAGGAAGGCATGAATGCCGCCCACGAACTCGTCCCACACGGCCAGGGCGGTCTCGGAGGCCTCCGAGCCGGCGGCGATCCGGCAGACCTCGGCCGACGGCAAGCGGACGACGAGCAGAAATGGGCGGCTGTTGCTCGAGGCGCGATCGATGAACGATTCGGCTTCGGCCTGAAGCAGTTTGTGGATACCTGCTCGCCGTTGTCCTCCACTGTTTTCCACAATCCGCATTTGCGAACGGCCAATCAGCAGCACCTCGGGAAACGCCTCGGCGACATCGTGGGTGGGCAGCCGACCGACCCACTCGTCAAAACCGTGCTGCAACGGCCGCTGAGTGCCCGTCCACACTCCCACGAATGCCGTGTTGTAGCCGGCCCTCCACAACACTTCGGCCAGCGTCTGATCGTCTTCGCGAAGCTGGTAGGCTGCCGAGTCGGTCCGCGGCGCGTGCCGGGGGTTTTTTCCCGTCAACAAGGCCCACAGACCGGCATCGGGATCAGCCCCCCCGGCATAACAGTTGGTGAAGCGCATGCCGCTCGCAGCCATCAGGTCCAACTGGGGCGTCACCGATCGGGGATTGCCGTAACAGCCGAGATCGGTTTTCCGCAAGCGATCGACGACCAGCAGAATGATGTGTGGCGAGAGCCGCGCGGCCCCGACTCGAATTTGCCGGTTTGCCTGCCGAATGGCTTCCATATTCCGCAGTTTGGCCTGCGAGAGGATTTCGTCCGCCTCGGTCAACATGTCGAGCAAGGGGTCGACGACGCCGGCTTCTTCAAATGGTTGCGACGACTCCACTTGCTCGCGCAAACCGCGAATCAGGCCCGTCTTGGCCGCCGGACGCTGCTCCACGTCGTCGGGCGCGGTGGCGTCGCGCGGGACGGCGTCGGGTGTGGCGGGGGCGCGCCGCTCGGACACGGTCGCGCCGCGCCCCGGTTGCACCGGAGCCGGCAATGCCTTCCGGTCGGTCTGTGCCTGCTCTCCCGCTCCCCCCCGAAGTGCGAGCAATTCTCCGCAACCGGAGACACCGCAGAACATTGCCGCGAACAAGGCGGCGCTGACCAAAAGGACGACCCGGCAACGAGGAATGGCGTTCATGCCCCCGGGATGCTGCAATCAGTATGCCGGGAAAGGCTTACGGGAAGCGGAAAAACACCCCAGAGCGTTCCCGCGTGGCAGCCTTTCGAGATCGCGGCGTTCGCTCCACCAGAACGAACGAAATTGCTCAATCCGGGGACTGTAACGATCGGGAAGGCTCTGATTGGCTCGCGGAATGCAACGAATTCGCCCCCTGGTGTACGTCGATAACTAGCCAACAAAGGCACCGCTGGGGGAAGGAACTCGCGAAGGCCTTTCGATTCCGGGGGCAACGAAAGGGAAGCCATGACGGTTTGGACAATGTTTCTGGTCGCGATACCACTGGCGCAGTTGCCGGACTCCCCAGACACTTCGCGGGACACTGCGCGACGAGCTGCCGCTCAAGATGCATGGGCCGACTACGAAGCCACGGTGACGTCGTATCTGGCAGAACCCGCTCCGCCGCCCCCAGCAGCCCCCGCGGCAATTGGGCTGTCTTCGGCCGCATCCACAGCCCCAGCGCCCGCGGCGGCGTGCGACCCTGCGGAGACCTCCGGCGGTCATTGCCACGGCGCTTGCGCCGGCACGTGCCCTCATTGCAAGGAAGGAAAACTCCGGTCGTTGCTCGGCGGAACGGATGCGTGCGACGCCAAAAAGCTGTTCAAGTACAGCACCTGCGACCTCTATCCGCACTATCCGTACTTCCCGAAAGACCACGGGTATTACTACTTCCGCCCGTACAACTACATCCACGTCCTCACGCACCAGCAAACGGTCGTCAAGCTGGGGGGTGATCCGCGCAACCCCTACTCCACCCAACTGTTGGCGAACCTGTTTGTGAACGTGGAGCATCCCCCCACGATGACCTTCCTCCGTCAGCAGGAGAACGACTTGCCACGGCTCGAAGATCTCCTCGACCCCAAGCCGGCCCAGTGAACCGCTGAATCACCGGCCAGCGGAACGACCACCTGCCGCCGGTATCACCATTCGATCAGCGACGAGCCGAGCCAGTCCCGGGGACTGGCTCGGCGGCTTTGAGGGCGGACAACACGCGGACATACCGCACGTCGGCAGCCGCTCGGCCGCGCAGATCACGAACAGCATCCGCCGACCGCGCCAAGACTTGCAGATTCCGCTGGTGCTGCTCGAGGCTGGCCGCCGGCACTTCGTAACCGGCCTCTCGGGCAATCTGGTGCATCTGTTGGCGCATCTGCCAGGAACGGGAGAGGTCGGCAAGGCTCGCCGTGCCTTTCGGATACCACTCTAACCGTTGTTCAAACAGCCTTTGCGCAAGTTGATCCGACTCCTGCCAGTTGCGCTCGTTGATCTGCAACGTGCCATCGGCCTGTTGAGCGTATCCGCTCAACCAACTGACGTTCAGTCGCGCGAGGGTGACAGCATCTCCCCGGCCGATTTCCGCACCCGCCAGGTTCCACAGCGTGGTCTCCACCGCGGCCGACTCGTAGAAGTTACGTTTCAATTCGGGAGCAATGTTCAACAGCGAGACGGCCTGAATCATTGTCGGCACCGAGGCCACCCCCAAAAACCGTTCGTCAAAGAGTCGCTGAGCGTAATGTTGGGCCGCCAGAACTTGTTCTTCCTTCTCCAGCGCCAGCACCTGGCCGCGATCGCCAAGCCATCGGGCAGCTTCCAACTGGGCCTGACACAAGGCCACCCGGGCCAATGCCACATCTCCCGCCCAGCCGATCGCGGCAGGTTGATTGAACTGCTCCAGTCGCGCTACTGCGTCGCGGAGCACCTGAATGCGGGCCTCGAAAACCGGCTGCATGGCTTTAATCAGCAGTTTGCGGTCGATCGGAGGGGCGGCATCCTTCTCGTAACCGGGACGGGCTTCATAGTTCGATCCCCGGCCAGAGGCTCGCAAGACGCTCTCCCACGCGGCGCGTCCCTCGGCGTCGAAAATCGCCGCCAGGTGCTCCAGATGATCCGGCAACGGCAGCAAGCCGCGGCGAAACGCGTCGAGCGAATCGGTCCGTAGCGTTTGTGCCGCCTGAGCGGCCTCGCGCAGCTTTTGCCCAACGTCGGAACCACGTTCGCCCGGTGTGGATCGAGCCGCGGCGGGATTCGCGACTTGCCCCCAACCGGGCACGGTGGCGACAACCCAGACGGCCGGCAACAAACAGCAGCGGAACACGAATTGACCGCGACCCATGGCTCGACTCCCTTCCCGCGTGGTCCGGCAACGACACTGATTCCGTCATGGAAGAACTGGTTCCCACGGCGCGACGTCCGCTGGTCCCGTAGGCTCCCACCGTCGCCAGCGATTATACCGGTTTTGCTGTGTTTGGCAGGATCAGTTTTTGGGCGTGGGGGAAGGCGGGGATACGCCCGTGCTTTCGGGGGGCGGCTTGCGACTGGAAAGCTGGCGACCGCGAAGCCTGCGACCCACTAGATGGGCAGCGCTCAACAGCAGCAGCGAAACCGCCCCGAATTTAATCAACCACTCCAGAAACCGCTGTGCCACTTCATCCATGGGTGGTTTGGCCGCGGGGCGAAGGGGGCTGAAGAAGTCTTGCGAGAGGCTATTCCAAGGCCTGGCGCGACGTCAACTGGAACCGAATGGTTGCTGAATTGAGTGAGAAATTGAAGAACGACAACCAGTCGGGGAGCGGATTTCCATTGCCCGTTGGATCGAGCGGATCGACGTATCTGAACGCCACCGTGACGATCAGTTCCCCATCATTCGGGTCAACCCCGGTCTGGGTGAAAAAAATCGTGTTATTGCCCCGCAAAGCCGTTTCCATCGGCGGTGCCCCCACCGGATCCCGTTTGATCTGCACGACGGCTGTGGACCGTCCGGGAACCGGCAGCGGTTCTACATCCAATCCATAGATGGACAAGTACTTCTCGGCCACGAGGGCCACGCGATCGGCCACGTCGTCGTTACCATCCGGGTCGAAATCCAAGGGCGCATTGTTGTCGAATGGCAGTGCAGCCGGAAACACCTTGGCCCCCTCGCGAGCGGCCTCCAACGAGGCCATCGTCCCCGCGTGAATCAGCAGGCCCAGAATCACAAACTCGAACACCCCCAAGGTGGTGAAGAAAATCAGGGGCATGGCGATCACGAATTCGAGCACGACCACGCCCGAGCGGCGGCGCGGCACGCCACAAGAACCTGACGGGCGCTTACCGGCCGGCAAACTGATCGGGGGGAACCGGCGAGCCTTCACAGGAAGCCATCCTTCGCGCTCAACTCACACCGAGGGTGAGCCGGAATTCACCAACGGGCCGCCTTGCAGGAGAAAAAGCCATACGCAAGCTGCTCAGGGGGTAATGGCATTGATCGCGTTGGCCAATTGGATCAATTCATTCACCAGCGCTGTGCGCACGCAGGCCAATCCCACGATGACGCCGATCCCCACGATGGTCACCAGCAATACGTACTCCACAAACACCGACCCCCTCCGCACGGCCGGGGCTTTCACAGGACGCTTGTCCGCAACCGGTCGCATCATTCGTTACCCTTCCCTTAACGCTTCACGCCACCAAAACCCTGTCTGGCCAACCACGGCAGCGGTCGGTCACCCTCCGCCCCCTCGACCTTCCGACGCATCTGACCTTCCGACGCGCATCGGAATCGGGGCCCGTTGCCACGGGGTGGGGCGCGCTGTTCCCCCGCACCCCACTCTCAGCGCTCCAGAAACCAATATGCAACCAGTGTGCCGAGGAAATCCGCCGCCACGCACCGACCGGCCGCGTCAGGTCAGAACAGGTGTCGCATCAATGCGTTGCGCTCAGATCGCCGGGAAATCGAACCCATCTCGGCAGGATTGGTCTCGCTCCGACGGGCGCTTGGGTTGCGGGGTCGGGGGAGGTTGCTAACACCTGTTGGCGCAACGTGAACAGGGCACATTGATCATCTTCGTAGACAGCACACCAGTCCGCCCGCCGTCGCATGGTGCGCTCCAACCCGCTGTTCCGTGGTGCCAACACCCAGTTGGTGGGGAACTCGTCCAACAACGGAGTGGTTTGCCGTCCTTGGTCCCCGGCTTGTTGCAGGGCAAGACAGGCGGTTTCGATCTCCCTGGGGTAGACCGTTCGGTAGCGTCCATCGAAAGCCACCTTCACGTCGGGCCACATGCACCACAACACGAACTGCCCCCAACCGTAGTCGGTGGCCAAATGGCCATGAATGCCGCAATGACGCATTTCCGCCACGGCCGCCACCGGCATGCCGGGAACGCCGCTGCGGGTTTCCACAGCGACGTCCCACGGCCGCAATCCATCTTGCATCAGGGGCCACGTCCCATGCACGTGCAGACCTGTCAAAAATGCGACGATCGCCGCGCCGCTCGTCCAGCGCCACCAGGTCCATTCTTCTTTCGACCAGCGGGCGTGGAGTTCGGGAAACAGACGATGCAACGCGTCGCTTAAAGGCACCGGTAGCAGCGCCCACGTGGCCAAACAGAGCAGGGCAACGTGCCGAGAATGGCTGGCCGCTTGCCAACCCACCGCCAGCAGCACCGCCAGGTCGATCCACTGCCATCCTCGGGAAAACACGAGTCCCAACAGGGACAATCCAAACGGCACGAAGTAAACCACCGAGGGAGTAACGGACCACAACGGACGCCACTCGACAATCGCTTGTTCCGTACTCAAGTGGTCCCACAGCATTCCATGCAGTCGCACCCCGTAGGGATTAATCAGCGTGGCCAAAGACACAGCCACGGCCACGCCCAGCCATGTCGGCCATTCGCGAACAGGATTCCGCTGTAGCCAGTCGCGCATCACGGCGGCCGTCGCGAACAACCAGGTGAGGGCGACACCGGCGAGGAATCCGCCATGAAAGTTCGTCCACAGCACCATCAGAAAGGGCAATGTCCAGAGCGACCACCCCAGGGTTTCCCAGTTCCGGCGGAGCAGTATCAATGTTGCCAGAAATCCCACGTAGGTGGCGAGTTGCGGCCGCACATACACCACGAAGTTCGCCAGGCATTCGGTGTTGAACAGGAGGAGCAGCCAGGCGCTCGGCAGGCGGACCGCGGAAGTGTTCAGGCAGCGGTCGACCATGCCGAACAGCAAGCACAGCCAGAAGTTCCGCCACAGCACCAACGCCGCGTTTCCACCCAGCCGCCAGCAATGTCCCAGGCCCAATTCGGTCTACCATTCATGGTTGATCCACTCGGCTCCGGGAGCCGTGTAGGAAAACGGATCCGTCGCCTCGGCTAGTACCCCTAGCTCGATGGCCCGCAAACCATACAGCGTGTGCCCCCACAAATCAGGATCGGCGATGGTGACCGCACACAGAAACAACAGGCAGGCCGCGCCCACCAGACGGACCAGCCATCGTCGTTCCCGTTCCGGTGGCGCTTCCCAGAGTTTGCGCTCTGTTAACACCTCTCCCCTCTGTTCGTCGTCCGTTCGGTTCGGCTCCATCGGTGATACCAGTTTTACGATGGCTGGTCTCGGCACAAATGCTGCTAGGGATGAAAACCGCTGGGGATGAAAATGGGTGCCGCAATTGCTGGCAGCAGTCAGGTTGTGCCTCGTCGCGGCGGCGGCAAACACACCGCATCCTTGGGCGTGTTGTAAAATCCTTGGGCACGTAGGACTCGTGGCGTCGAGAAGCGTCGACGTCCGGGAACCGAGAATCCGCTGGTCACCCTGACCGTCCCAGTCAACCACCAAGGCAGGAAGAAGTTACGATGCGGGAGAAGTTTTCGGTGATTTGGCAATTCCCAGCCGCGGCTCGCACAGGGAACAACGCAGGGGGTATCTGTTCTCCGCGATTCGCCGGCCTGCTCCGCTGTTCCTCGCGGCGAATTTGGATGCTGGGACTTTTGGGGGCGGTGTGCGGCTTTGCCAGCGGTTGTGAGCTGGATCCCGAACAGAAGCTGATCGGTCGGTGGTACAACTCGGACATGTCGATTCGCTTCCGCCCCGATGGGGGTGTGATCTTTAACACGCCCGCGGGCCGGGCCGTGGGTCGCTACTACTACGACGGCAGCTTTCGTCCCGTCTCCTCCGGCCATGTCCGCGAAAATCTCGTGTTGGACGTCGTGCGAAACGGCGAACGCCTCCGGCTCGGTTTCGAAGTGGAAGTCATCGCCGCCAATCGGTTAAGGATTTACGACCTCAACAATCGCGTGCGGCCCGGCGAACGGCCGGATCGGGTGAGTTCGATGGTCCTCAAGCGGGCTACCGACGACGATACGAAGACCTTTTGATCCCAGCGAGTGGGCCGCGGTCGCTCCGTTGATCGGGCCATCGCCCGGCGGATTTCAGCCGCTCCCCCGATGGATCGGCGGCTCCCCTGGAACACCACTTGCCGCCGTTGCCAAATCGAGGTCAGGCACCTTACAGTGAATGCGGGTTCCTGAACACACTCGCCGGCATGGATGCAACGCTCTCATCGAACCGCTCCGCGTCTCAGCGACTCGGCTCCCTCGTGTTATTCGCGGGGCTAGCACTGCTGATCTGTTGCGGCATGGAGGCCATGTCCGAGCGCGGGCTGCCGGGAATGCCTCGCGCGTGGCATGCCAATCAAGTCCTTTGGTGGATTTTGGCGGTGACGCTGATCGTCGCGGGAGCGCGGCTGCTGGCCCCGCACGATGCGGAGGCCGTGCACTGGTCACCCAGTCGACCGGGGATCCGCTTCCAGAAAGTTCAGGTCTACACGCGGCGCAGTTGCCCCTTGTGCGACGAAGCCCTGGTACTTCTGGAACGCCACCAGCGCTGGCTGCCGAGAATTGTCACCGTCGACATCGACCACGATCCTCGCCTCAGGGAGCGCTATGGAAGCTGCGTCCCCGTGGTGTTGATCGACGGCAAAGTCCGTTTCAAGGGGGGTGTGTCGGCCCCCTTGCTGCGGCGACTGATCGAAGGGACGCCGCCGCGCTGACGTTGCCAACCAATCTCGCCCGCCATACCTAACGCGACCGTCTCGAGGCACGGCATCATGTTGATTCCCGGGTAGGCCGCGTGGCGATGCCCCGGCGGATGATTGCCAGGATGCGTTCGCGCTCTTCACCAACCAGTGGCAACCGGGGCGGCCGGGTCCGTTCGGACCCGTAACCGCATTCCTGGACCGCCAATTTAATGTACTGCACCAGCTTCACGTGCGTGTCGAGATGCAGCAGGGGGGTGTACCAACGGTACACCCGCAGCGCCTCTTCCCACCGACCGGCCGTGGCCAAATCCCAGAGCAACCGGTTCTCGCGGGGAAACGCATTCACCAGCCCCGAGACCCACCCCACCGCACCCAAAAAAACGCTCTCCAAAACGAGGTCATCGACGCCGCAGAACAGCAGATACCGATCTCCCACCAGGTTGATCAGGTCGGTAATCCGGCGCACGTTGTCGGACGATTCCTTGATCGCGACAAAGCGGGGTTCATCGGCCAGTTCGGCAAATTGCGAGGGGGTGATGTCGACGTGATACGCCACGGGGTTGTTGTACACCATGATGGGCAACGCGCTGGCGCGCGCCACCGCACGGAAATGGGCCGTCGTTTCCCGGGGGTCGGCCCGGTACACCATCGCCGGCAGCACCATCAGCCCGTCCACGCCGAATTGCTCGGCGTCGGCGGCAAACCGGCAAGCCATCGCCGTCGAACACTCGGCCACTCCCGTCAGCACGGGAACCCGCCCGCCGACATGCTTCACGGCGCAACGCAACAACTCGCGCTTTTCCGCGGGTTCGAGCGCGCAGTTCTCCCCAACGGAACCGAGCAGGATCACTCCGTGAACCCCCGCCTCGATCATCACGTCGAGATGCCGCAACGTGGCGGCGAAATCGAGGCTGTCATCATCCTTGAAGTGAGTCACGGCGGCCGGAAACACGCCGTGCCAGTTGACGCGCTGCATGGTGGCTCCTTTGCGAACCAGGGGATCACTGCTGTTTCGCGAGCGGCAGATCCGGAGAGCGTCCGCGGGCGACGATTCATTCCCGGGACGGAATACTCCTGGCGCGGAAACCTTGCCAGGCGGAACACGCCCCCGCGGGCCGCTGCTCGGTTCTACTTCGACGACCGGACTTTTACCATCCGCAAGCTCGGATAATACCCTCAGCACGTCTGGAAAAAACTCGCGGCTCGCGTTCCCGACGGCATCCCACAACGGACGGTACCGGCCGGTGTCTGCCCTGTTCTGCCCTGCCCTGTTCTGCCCCGTTCTGCCTGCCAGCCAATTCGGAGGATGCGTCGTCCGCTATTCCCAACTCCCGGAAATCCGCGGGATGCGGTCCGTGAACCGCACGGCTGGTCTTGACCGAATTGCGGACGCGGCTATCCTTTGCCCCGGTTTGCCGCGGCAAGGTTTGCCGGTGCAACCGTGGCCTCGCGATCGGCTTCGCCCCGTCCCTTCAGGAAGGATCCGCCATGCGACGGTGGCTCACGCATGGGTTCATAGCGGCGTATCTCTCGGCACTGTCCTGGGGGATTGTCAGCCATGCGCTGAAATTCGGCAATTTCTCCCATCCCGTGATGTATTACCTGGTGTGGGACATGTTCTGCGGCTGGCAGGCCTATGAAAGCCGCTACCACATTGTGGGGGAGGGTGAGAGCGGCACGTTGTACGAGTTGGCGCCCGGTCCGTGGAAGGCGTTTTGTCCGTTTGGAGACCTGCCGAGGAACCACTACGACGCACTTGGCCACACCTTCGCCAAGATGGCGTTCAACACGCTGAAGCATACCGATCACGAACCGATGCGGCGGTTGCTGGTGGTGGAAGAGTGTTGGCCCAAGAAGCTCAACCTGCCCGATCATCTCTGGGCGCTGCGGATCGACGAGCCGAAAGATCCCTTGAGCTACTTCTGGTTGCGGGCGGCCTTCTCCCCCGAGGGAGAAGTGCTGCACGCGGCCCCGGATTTCACGGCTTGGGCGTATGGCCGCATGGTCGCCGACAATCCGCGGCTGTTGCAGGATGCGCAGCGGGGGCGCCCCTTCTTTGCGATCAATCCGCAATTGCGGCAGAACGCCGGCGTGCTGCGGGATCCCACGGATTGGGCTGGCGGCGAGAACTCGTATCGCTTGTTCGCGCATTGACGCAGGAACGGCGGCGCGGAGACGTTCGCCCGCGCAGGGACCGTCGCAGCCTGGGTGGTGGAACAGGGAACACGCGGGCGACCCGTTCGGGCGCTTGAGCAGGGAGGCTGACATGACCGCTTCGTCATCCACGATGCGTTCTCGGATTCACGATTTCTTCTACACCGAGGAGCCCCCCTACAGCCTGGCGCTGGTCCGCATCGCTCTCCCGCTGGTCATGCTGACGATGGTGCTGCCGCGGTGGCAATTCGCGCGGGAGCTGTACTCCACCGATGGCGCGACCGCTCCGTTGGCGATCGGTTACGGCTACTACCATTTTTTGCCGGAATTCTCCGGGTCCGTGGCGGCCGCGCTGTGCACCCTGCTGTTGTTCGGAATGTTTGCCTTGTGCGTGGGTTGGTGGAGCCGTCTGTCGGCGGCTCTGTGCTGCGTGATCTACACGTATCTGTCGCTGCTGGACGCCGTCAGCACCATGACGAAATACAGCGTGATCGTCACGCATTTGCTGCTGCTGCTGGCGTTGTCTCCGTGCGGGGCCGTTTGGTCGGTCGACGCCTGGCTGGCGCCGCGCCATCCCGACGGGGGCCCCTCGCCGCCGCGGTTTGCCGCCTGGCCGCGAAGGCTGATGCAGTTGTTGATCGGATTCATCTATTTCGGCGCCGCAATCACGAAGATCAACACGCCGGAATTCTTGAGCGGCGATCAATTGCACTTCTGGATGCTCACGCACATCAACTTTCGCCATCCGATTGGCGAATGGTTGTCGCTGTACCCGATTCTGATTCGTATCGCCGGTTATGTGGTCATCGTCTGGGAAATGACGTTCATCTTCCTGGTGTGGAACCGCTTGTACCGGCCGTGGGTGTTGGCGGCCGGCGTGCTGTTCCATCTGATGACCGTCCTCACGTTGGGGCTGATGATTTTCCCCCTGACGTGCTACACCTGCTATTTGTCGTTCCTGGAGCCTGAAGACATCGCGCAGATGCGCACCATGTGGCGGCGGCTGAGCGCACGCTGGCCCCTGTGGGAAGCGCTGGCGGCCAGGTGGACCGGCTGGTCGGCCTCCCCGCGGGACTGGTCGGCGTGGCAGCGACCCGCAAGAGCCGGATTCGTGGCCCTGGGAGCGCTGGTCACGGCGGGCGGCGTAGCGCTCGAATATCATCTGGATCTGTACGGCGAGCGCCGTCCCGAAGGCCGCTACCAGCTCAAACCCATCGATGCCGAGTTGGCGGCCCGCCTGCTCGCTCCTCCGCAGGAAATCCGCGAAGTCGATAAATTCTTCGCGGTGGACACCGGCACGATGCTGGCCGGCGATCTGCTGGCAAACCGCCGCAAAGTCTTCCGTCACGGAGAAAAGCTGATTGCCCAATGCACACTGATTCCCCCCCACGAAGACATGTGGGTGGAGTGCAAAATCCGCGATCCCGACAACCGCTTGGTGGATCGCCTCGGCAACATCGTTCTGCGGGAGCAATTCCGGGCGAACTTCCAGTATCCGATCACGTCGGCCTTGGCGCCGGGAACATACACGCTGGTGTTCGAGTCCGCCGGCCGCGAGGTGATCCGCAAACGGATTCAAATCGTGGGCGACGGCAAGAACGTGGTGTCGGCGAACTGACGCGCGGCGGGGAAGTGCGCGGCGGTTAAGTCCAGCGGATCTGCGACTGTACCGGATGGGTGTGCAGATCCGCGCGTTTCTCGATCGGCCAGGCACGCAGCTCGTCGACCAGCTCGACCAGGCCGTTGACGGCGGCCTCGAAGATGATGCGGCCTTTCTCGGCGGTGGCCTTGGTGGGATCTCCGTGCACGCCGGTCCGTGTCCAGCGCCCCCAGTAGTCGTTGAACCGCACGAAGTAATTCATCGTGCTGTCGCTGCTGACGAATTGGCCCATGCGGTCGTTATCGGCGACCGCCTTGTCCATCTGCACCCGCTCGCCGGCGAGGTGCAGATACAGCGAGGTCTCGAATTCGTCCGCGTGGGCGATCACCGCCGATTCGCGGACTGCTTCAAACGCTTTCAGCAGAAACCAGAAGTAGCTCGTGGCAAAACACAGCGACTGCGTTTCGAGCACCGTCTTGCGGGCCACCAGGTCGATCAGCGGCGCGTTCGAGCCATGGCCGTTAACGATCAGGATCTTCTGGAAACCGTGATACGCCACGCTCTTGGTGATGTTCAGGCAGAACGCGATGAACACGTCGGGTTCGATGTGGATCGTCCCTGGAAAGTCGATATGGTGCAGGTTCAAACCGTAGGCGATCGGCGGCAGCACCAGAACCTTGTCGGGAACGCGGCGGCCGACTTCCAGGCACACCGATTCGCACAGGAACACGTCCACGTCGAGCGGTAGGTGGTGTCCATGCTGCTCGGTGGAGCCTGTGGGCAAAATGATCAACTTTTGCAGTTCGATGGCGTCGTTGATTTCCGGCCAGGTGAGGCGATTGTAGCGGTATTCGATTTCGGCGCGATTCATCGGTGAAATTCCCTAGAGGAGGCGGGGTGGCGTGCGGCTGGTGAAAGTTTAAGAGCGGATGGAAGCGGCAAGCTGCTGCATCTCGGCGACGGTGCGGTCGAACTCGTCGAGCAGCGCGGGGGGCAGAGGGCGGCGGCGAAACTCCTCGAGCAGGCTGGCGTAATACCACAGCGTTCCCTGTTTGCCGCCCGTGAATTTCTCCCAGGCGCGGTCTCCCTGCTGTCGGAGATCGCGCACGATGCCGCGAGCGTTGTGCAGCTTGTCGCAGCAGCAAACCAGTTGCACGGAAGGTGCGGCCCCCGCGAGCGCGGCCAGATAGGCCGACTTGCGCTGCTGCCATGGCGGCTTGGGATCCTCGGCGGTGTCGGTGCATCCCAGCACGATCTCCGCGACCCGCTCGCCAAACCGCACGCGAATGTCGGCCAGACGGGACGCTCCCCCCGCATCTTCCACGGCGTCGTGCAGCAGCGCGGCGATGGCTTCGTCTTCGTCGGCGCCAAATTCCAGGGCCAACGAGGCCACCCCCAGGAGATGGGCGATGTACGGAATCCGGCTCGCCTTGCGATGCTGTCCGTTGTGCAACACGGCCGCGTATTGCAAGGCCGCTTCAAATCGTGGCGACAAAATCATGGCGCAACACCTTGCCAGGTCCGATGGTGGCGAGCGGCTCCGGGCCTGTGTCCCTGTCCGCGACCCACGCTGCGAAGTTTACGGCCAGCCGTCGCAGATTGGAAACGGACGCAGGACGCAGATTGGAAACGGACGCAGGACGCAGATTGGAAACGGACGCAGGACGCAGATTGGAAACGGACGCAGGACGCAGATTGGAAACGGACGCAGGACGGCGGATGCCCCGTCGTGCCCGAGTGCCAGTGCGTAGACCCCGTGCGCAGGCTGAGCCATGGCACGCCCCTTTCGGGGAAAGCGGCCGCCGCGTACAATCGCGCGCGGAAGGAACGGCAGCGATGTTGGTACCGTTGGAGTTGTTGCAGGTCGGCGAACGCGGCCGCATCCGCGAATTGCAGGGGAACCCGGAATTCGTGCATCGACTGCAAGAAATGGGCTTGCGGGAAGGGGCCGCCGTGGAAATGGTGCGGCCCGGCTCGCCGTGCATTCTCGCCGTCGATCATCACCGGTTTTCCGTGCGGCTGGACGAGTCGGCGACGGTCCTCGTGGAAGTCCAGCCTCGTTGAACCCTCGTGAACAAGGGACCATCCGCGTGCTCCGCCTGGATGAATTGGCAGTCGGTCAAGTGGCGCGAGTGCTCGACGTCGAGGGAGAAGATGCCGTCGCTGTCCGCCTGCTGGAAATGGGGCTGGTGGACGGCACGGAAGTGCGGTTCCTGGGAGCGGCCCCGTTGGGAGATCCCTTGGAGTTTTTGATTCGAGGAGCGCGGCTGTCGTTGCGCCGAAGCGAAGCGCGGCGCGTGTCCGTGGAGCCGAACACGGTGTCGTCCTGACCGCCGGCCGTCGGTGGATCTCCAACCAGCCCGCACTGCCGCAGCCGATCGCCGTCAGCACCCCTTTGCGCGCCATCCGTTAAACCGTGCGCGTGAACAGCCGGCTCGACGCGGGTCTCACGAACCAGCTTGCCGCGCGCCCAAGGGATCGGTACGCCGTGCGCCGGCTCACGAAGCTTGTCCCTCGGCCCGCGACGGGAGGCGGCTCAACGCGGCGTCGAGACCTTCAAACAGCAGCGAACCCACCCGAATGAAGGTGGCCCCTTCCTCGATGGCGATTTCGAAGTCGCCGCTCATGCCCATCGAAAGGTGCGGCAGCGTTAACTGGCCCGCGGAACGCTCCCGCAAGTCGTCGCGCAATTGGCGCAGGCCGCGAAACACAGGCCGCACGGTTTCCGGTACCTCGCTCAGCGGCGCCATCGTCATCAGGCCGCAGGGTAACGGTGAACCAGGGACCAGCAACCGCGGCCAATGTTCCAGCAAATCTTGGGGGGCAAACCCGTCCTTCGACGCCTCGCCCGACACGTTCACTTCCAGCAGCAATTTCGGTGCTGGGGCGTCGCTGGGCGGCAACGCGGCTATTCGCTCGAGCAACCGCCAGGAGTCGACGGAATGAATCCAATGGGCGATTCGGCACGCGGGTCCCGCCTTGTTGCGCTGCAAGTGCCCAATCAGATGCCACCGCACATCGGTCGGAAGCTGGGCGGCACGCTGCTGCAACTGTTGCGGTCGGCTTTCGCCGAAATCCCGCCATCCCAGCTCGTAGAGCGTCCGCACGGCCTCAAGGGGGGCGGATTTCGTGACGGCGACCATGGTGACTTCGTCCGGCAGCCGGCCGGCGCGCTCCGCGGCGGCCCGCGCGCGCCCGAGGAGCTGCGCGAGGTTGCGCCGCAGCACGTCCTGAAGTTCGACTGTCATCCCAACCGCTTTCCACGGCACGCTGGGGTGCCGCGCGTGCGATTCTACGCCGCGGCTGAGGAGGCGGGCAAGCGGGGTCAAGCGGAGGAGGCGGCGAGCGTCGGCTTATCTTGTTCGGCTTGAGCGCGGGCCGCGTGAAAGGCGACCCCGTAATCGAAGAACTCCTCGCCGGGAAATTGCCGCTTCCGCACCACGTCGCCGCGCAGCCAACGGGTGGATCCATTGGGAAGATGGATCCCCACGACGATGACTTGCTCGTCGAAGTCGTTGGGGGTCACGAAACCAACGCCTCCTTGCGACAAACTGTACGACCAGGCGGTGAATGTGCCCGGTCCCTGAGGCGGCGGATCCGGCTGCTGCGGCGAGGGGAGAAAGATACTCAGACACCCTTGATACGGCTTCCGCGCGGATTTGCGCAGACGGGCGTACTGCGTCTCATTGCGGAGATTGGAACGCGCCAACTGATCGAGGATCCGTTGGACGGCTCGCTGCTGACGTTCACTGTAGGACGCAACATTGAGGAAGGGCATAACGGAAACCGGCGATTCGGCGTCGATCGGAAAGTGGTCTGTCCAACAGCAGCCAACTCCGCACCCGGACGCCGCCTTGACCGTGTTTGCGGGTGATCGCTGATTGTGTTGGCACCGTGCCTCAGTTTGCCTCACAGACCGGGAGCCGAGCCAGGACACAACGAAACGGATCTAGGGATTGCTGGCCCGCCTGTGGGAAACCTAGATTATCCGTGAACGGCGCCGAGCGCTTTGGCCGCTCGGACAGTGAAAAAACAGGCCCATCTGGAGCGGTTGTAGCGACAGCCAGTCCTTTGCGGCGGGAAGTCGCGGCGGACTCCACCTGCTCGCTAGTTGTTCCCAGCGGCCGCGCCTTTCGGGATCGCGTGCCGCCGACCCGCGGGCCGCCTCCGTCCAGCCGCCGTCCACGACGGTATTGACGGCCGGTGGATGCCCCGCCGACGTCAGGGGCGGTGGAGTTCATATGGGGAGCGCTGGCGAAACCCTGTGCCTGGCAGTTGGTCGATGAGGGCGCCGGCATCTCGTCCGGCGTCGGTGCCGCGCGGCGGATTGTTCGCCGCCGTGTCGTCCAGCCGGGCGTCCTCCGCCGTGATTTCCGACCAGCGGCGCTGCCGCCAGGGACGCAGCCAGGCAATGGGGTCGTTCCGGGAATCCACGGCTTCGCCCGCTCCCCAGGCAGCGCACCAGGCGGCGAAGTTCCAGCGTTCGACGGCGGAAGAACCGCTGGTGCGGACCACCCAAAACTGCTCCCAATTGTCGAAGTAGTTGCGGTCGCCCGTCCACAAAATCAGCTTGCGGGGGTCCGCTTGTTCGGCGGAGGCCTGCTGGTCGATCAGCGGATAGCTTCCGCCGCAAGCAAAAATGTTGTTGCGGGCGATGAATTCGATGGTCGCGGCCCGATAGTCCGCATCGTCGCCCGCGTTGACCGCATACAAGCCGTTGCCCAGCAGACAAGTGTTGTGGTTGAGACTGACCGTCCAGCGCGGCGGCGTGGTCGCGGGCCAGGCCGGCAACTCCGACTGGAAGAGCCATTCCCCCACGGCAAAGAGGGAATACTCGGCGTCGCAGCGGATCGGAAAGCCGTCGCGAAGGCGAACGCCCGTGCACTCCCCGCGCAGCAGGCTGCGGTCGATGATGATGTCGACCGGATCGACCGGCATCCCTTCCTTCATGATCCCCATCTTGGCCAGCCCCTCGTTCACGGGGGTCGCCAATTCCAGCAGCGTGGCGGCATGGTGCCGCGGATTGATCACCGTGGCGAGCACGCCTTGCAAGCGCAGGCGGTCGGGGCGGGCACAGCTCATCAAGGCCCACAGATCGGCGGTCGAGACATCGGGAACCTGCAATTCCAGGTCGACGTTGACCAAAGACAACGTGCCCCCCGCCACGAAGATCATCCGCGACTGATGGGGGTCGATCACCGGTTCCTTGGGCGCAAACCACAACACCGGCTGACGGCCCTTGGCGGCCTGGATGGTCACGCGCTTGTTGATCACCCGCAGCGGTCGCTGTGGGGTGGGCAAGCGACCATCGAAATTCAGTTCGATGATGCCCTGCCCCTGTTCCCGGATCTCGGCACAGGCGGCATCGAGGGTATCGTACCCCTTGCCGGTGCCCGCCATCACAAACGGCGCCGATCCCCCCCCCTCGGCGGTGGTCTCGCCGCTCGCGGAACGCTCGCCGGAACGAGCGGTTCGGGGTGGTTCACTGCTGCTGATGCGCTCGGGATCCGGCGAGACGATCGGCCCCTCACCAGGAAGGGATGTGGGATCCAACGGGGGACGGGAAGTGGACGATGCCTGGTCCGCGGGTTGAGCGGCAGGAACCGCCGGCGAAAGTCCGGTTGTTCCCAACGTCAATTGCGGATCGTCGAAGACGCGGTTGATCTCCTCGGCGGAGTCGGCCGGCCGCGGACGCGCCGTCACCGATGGCTCGCGGGTCGCAACGGTGGCATGTTCGCCAGCGGTCGCCGTTGCTGCCGCGGGGGCACGGGATGAATTCGCCGGGGTCGTCTCCAAGCGGCGGGCAGGGAGACTCTCTGTCGCCGTGTCGGCGGCCTCCGAGTCGTCCTGCGTCGTCGGTGCGGCCGGTTGGCCCGCCAAGGTTCCCTCGAAATGCGGGCGAGACATGTCCGCTGCCAGCATCCGCAGCAGGTCGGGATACAGGTTGAGCAGTAGCACCGCGGCGAGCATCGCAGCCGCCGTCAATCCCCAACCCACCGTTTGGATCCTGCTGCCGCGCGGCAGCGTCGGCCAGGACGGCGGCAGGGCAGCCTCGGTGGCGACCCCGCGGAGACCCAGGGAATTGGCGACGATCAACAGGTCGTGCAGCAAATCCTCCGCCGTAGGGTAGCGCTTCCGCGGATCCGAGGCCATCATTTTGCGGATCACCGCCGACAGCGCGGGGGACACGCGCCGGTTTTTGACAGCCGGATCGGGGGGCGGCTTGTCCTGATGATCGAGCAGCCGCTGCAAGACGGTTCCTTCGGGGTAAGGCGGTTCGCCGGTGAGGGCGTGATACAGCGTGCAGCCGAGGGAATACACATCGCTGCGGACATCCACCGCCCGCGGGTCCTTGGCTTGTTCGGGAGAGATGTAATCGAACGTCCCCAGCGTGGTTCCGGCGACGGTCAACTGCGCCGATTCCTCCAGACTTTCTTTTCGGGCCAGCCCCAGGTCCACCAGCTTCGCTTTACCTTGCGGAGTGATGATGATGTTGGACGGTTTGATGTCCCGATGCACCACGCCGTTGGCGGAAAAGTGGCACAAGGCGGTGGTCAGTTGCACGGCATAGCTGACAGCTTCCGCCGGTTCGAGGCGGCCGCGGGCGCGGATCAAATCCCGCAGATTGGTCCCCTGCACGAACTCGTAGGCGATGTAATGCAGCCCCTGATCTTCTCCGTAGTAGAACACGCGGGCCACATGATCGTGGTCGAGTCGTGCTGCCGCCCGGGCCTCATTCAGAAAGCGCTGCACTGTTCCGGGATCGGCTGTCTGCTGGGGGGCCAGCACTTTCAAGGCTACGGGTCGCTGCAACCGCTCGTCCCGGGCGAGAAACACCGTGCCCATGCCGCCGGCGCCGATCCGCCGCTCGATCACGAAATGTCCCACCGTGATCCCAGCCACCGACTCCACCGGTTGCGCGGCGGCGGCCCGTGGAAAGAGACGTTCTCCGGTGGGGGAAATGGCGGGGGGCGGCGGCGGGGACAGATCATCCGGTCGACGGCCCAGGGACAGTACGGTTTCCTGGCGGCCCGCCAGCGCCTCTCCCGCCAAAAACGGCACGGGAGAATGGTGCGACGAAATCGCATCGGAAGGCAGTTTGACGCCGGAGTCACCCATTCGCAGTCAGGCCGCTAACGGAACATTCGTGCAATTCTCGCGGACCAGGAACACCCGCGTCCAAATCACTGTTCGCTTCGAGTGCTGCGTCGGAAGGGAGCATCAGACGGGACAGCCGGATTATGACCGCTACCGGGCCAGAAGTCAAGCAAATCATTTCTTAACCATCCGTCTTGCAAGAGGTTATGCTCTTTCCGCGCCAGATTGAGACAGTCTGCCGGGTCGCACGCCGGGCAGTTTTAGCGACCGGGGTCGCGTCGGGGTGGGACCGGTTTCCGACCGGTTTTTGCGGCGGTTCCGCTCCGACGCGTGGACCTCGTTTGCGGGAGGTTCCGCCACATTCCGGTGCCGTCCGCCCACCTCCGTTGGCCGACGAAAGCGGTTGGCCGTCGACGGCTGCCGGGGCTTCCGCAGGAACCGGTCCGCCATTGCGGCGATCGCTGGCAACCCGGCCGCAAAACCACCGCCACAGGCTCAGATCCCAGGAGTGGTCAGCATGCGGTTCAGTTCTTCGTCGATGGATCGCCCGTAGGCCTCGATCTGCTCTTCCAATTGCTCGGCGTAGCGATGGCTTTCGAGGACAGCCGCCACGAGATTGCGGATGGTCACGTCGGGGATGTCGTCTTCGTGGCCGGGGCGCGGCGGCTTGGCCTTTGCGTGTAATTCCTGAAGCCTCGGTGCGAAGCCTTGTTCGAGGTGCTCGATCAATTCCCGTGTCTTGTGGGCACAATCGCGAATTTTCTCGCGGAACGTCATTTGTTCCAGTGAACGCGGGGCCATGTTCGGAACCTCGCGGGGAAGGACGCCACACCGCCCGGAACGGCCGGCCGCCACTGCGCCACGGGAAGGCGATGCGGCGTGAGAATTCCCCGTTCCGGGGCTGGTAACTGTGAGACTCGCTTGATTATAACATTTCGAGGACGGTTGCCGTCCAGACGGCAATCTTCTCGTTCCGCGGCCCAAAGCGGCGCACCATGAAAATCCTGGTTCTTTCGGACATTCACGCCAATTGGGCGGCCCTGTCGGCGATCCGCGAGTCGTTCGACGTTTGTCTGTGTCTGGGGGATCTGGTCGAGTACGGGGTCGATCCGATTCCGTGCATCGAGTGGGTGCGTCGTCACGCCCATGCGGCCATCCGCGGAAACCACGATCACTCGACCGTGCAGCGGGTGCCTACGCCATCGGGGCATGGTTGTCGGCGATTGGCGGCCAGCACGCGCGAGCAGCATTGGCGGATCCTGCAACCGCAGCATTTCAAATTCCTGGCGCGGCTGCCGGTCACGCAGACCCTGCACCTGGACGGTAAAACGTTTTATCTGGTGCATGCGACCCCGCGCGATCCGATGGATGAATACCTCAGCAACGATCCCGCGGGGTGGCGCTCGCGGCTGGCGCAGATCGATGCCGATTTCGTCTGCGTGGGACACACCCACATTCCCTTGCATCTGGAACTCGACCGATGTCAGTTGATCAATCCGGGCAGCATCGGTCAGCCGCGCGACGGAGATCCCCGCGCCGCTTACGCCGTGATCGAGAACGGGAAGGTCTTTTTTCGCCGCGTGGAGTACGATATTGACGCCGTGGTGGACCAATTCCATGCCGCGGGATTACCGCCCGACGTGATCGAACTCGCCGCCGAAATGCTGCGCACGGGAGGCCGCCTCACGGAATCCCGGGCCGTCAGCACCTGATGTCGCCCGGCGGCGGCTGGACCGTCACCCCGTGCGGCTTCCGGGCCGGCGACGCGGCGTTGGTCGTGCCCCCCCGAAGCCGCGGCGGACGGTGGTTTTTCCGCCCCCGCCATCTGCCGTCGTTGATGCGATAGAAGACTCTTGAAACCCTACCCGCCTTCCGCCGAGAATCATCGAACGGATCGCCGAGGACCATAGCCACCTTTCCACGTTGCTGCCGGCGCGCCTTGAGTCCCGCCACCCCGCCGCCAACGTGATCGCAGCCACTGGCCCGACCACCCGTCCCCCCGCGAAGTAGTCCTCCATCCTTGAATTCTCTCTCATGCTCGTCAGTTCGCCTTCACGCCCGGTGACCGTCGCCGTGCTCGGGAATCCGAATACAGGCAAAAGCACCCTGTTTACCGCCCTGACGGGCGTGCATTCGCGCGTCGGCAATTACCCCGGTGTGACGGTCGAAAAAAAGGTGGGCTGGTTCGAACACGCGGGACGCCGGGTGCAATTGATCGATTTGCCCGGCACCTACAGCCTCTCGCCCCGCACCAAGGATGAAATGGTTTCGGTGGAGGTGCTGCTGGGACGGCAGGCGGATGTCGGGCCGATCGACGCCGTGATCTGCATTGTCGACGCGGCCAACCTCGAGCGCAATCTGTACGTCGTCAGCCAGGTGCTCGATACCGGCTTGCCGGTGGTCCTCGTGCTCAATATGTGGGATGTGGCCCAAGCACGGGGCATGACCATCGATGTCGAGGCCTTGAGCCACCGGCTGGGCTTGCCGGTGGTCCCGTGCGAGGCCCATCGCCGCAAGAACCTGGAAGCCGTCAAGGACGCCGTGCTGCATGTCGTGAACCAGCCGCCGCGCACTCCCGCGCGGCTGTTCTCGCAGGAGTTCTACCGCGAAATCGAGGCGCTGCGGGCGCGCTTCGGCGCGGCTGCCCCGCCCGATTATCTGCTGGAGCGGTTGCTGCTTGATCCGGGAGGACAGGTGGAAGCGTTGTACGCGAGGACATCGACCGACGGACTCGCCGGCGAACTGACGGCGGCCCGCGAGCGCTTGCGCGCCGCGGGATTTCGCATCCCCTCGGTGGAAGCCAAGGTCCGCTATGGCTGGGCGCGCCAGGTGTTGCAGGGCGCGGTCCGCTTGCCGGAAAAGCCGCCGGAAACTCCGGCCGATCGCGTCGATCGCTGGTTGACCCATCGGCTGTGGGGGCTGCTCCTGTTCTGCGTGCTGATGTTCGTCGTCTTTCAGTCGATCTACACGGGGGCCAAACCGCTCATGGACGCCATCGAGGCCGCCCAACAATTCGTCGCCGCGGGCGTGGAGCGATGGCTACCGCCTGGTCCATTGCGCAGCCTGCTGGTCGATGGCGTGATTGCCGGCGTGGGCGGCGTGCTGACCTTTCTGCCGCAAATCGCCCTGTTGTTTCTGTTCATCGCCATTCTCGAAGACTGCGGCTACATGGCCCGCGCGGCGTTTCTGATGGACAAGTTGATGACCAAGGTCGGTCTGAGTGGAAAGTCGTTCGTGCCGTTGATGTCCTCTTTCGCCTGCGCCGTGCCGGGCATCATGGCCACGCGCGTGATCGAGAACCGCCGCGACCGGATGGTCACGATACTGGTAGCCCCGTTGATGAGCTGCTCGGCCCGCTTGCCCGTGTATGTGCTGCTGATCGGGGCTTTTGTGCCGGATCAGCGATTGGGGGGTTGGTTGCCGTTGCAGGGCAGCGTGCTGTTCGCGATGACGGCACTCGGTGCGGTGGTGGCCGTCCCTGTCGCCTGGATCCTGAGACAATCCTTGTTCCGGGGGGAAACCCCGCCGTTCGTGATGGAGTTGCCCACGTACAAATGGCCGTCACCCTCGATCGTGCTGCATCGCGTGTACGATCGCGTCCGAGCATTCGTGGTCCGCGCCGGCACGCTGATCTTCGCGACGAATGTGCTGGTGTGGGCCGCGTGTTATTTTCCCGGCAGTCACGCCGAGCTGGATCAAGTCACCGCTCAACTCGAAGCATTGGCGGTCGAATTGACCCAACCGCTCGCGGAACGAGCGCGGCTGACAATTCCGTCGGAGTCCGTGGCTGATGATTCCGCCGGCGGGACCGACCGAGCCGCCCGGCTGGCTGCCTTGGAAAAGACGCTTTCCCCCTACGACACCCTGGTCGCCCGCCGGAATCAATTGGCGGAGCAACTGCTCGAGCAGAGCTTTCTGGGGCAAGTGGGCCGCGCCCTGGCGCCGGCGGTGCAGCCGCTGGGATGGGATTGGCGGATTGGCGTCGGCGTGTTGGCCTCATTTCCCGCGCGCGAAGTGATCATCTCCACCTTGGGGACGATTTACAGCCTGGGCAGCGATGTTGGGGCGGAGCACGCGGGGCTGAAAGACGCGTTGCGCGCGGCAACCTGGCCGGATGGCCGGCCGGTGTACACCTTGCCGGTCGCGCTGTCGTTGATGGTCTTTTTCGCGCTGTGTGCCCAATGCGCGTCCACGCTGATGGTCATTCAGCGGGAAACCAACCACGCGGGATGGGCCGTGTTCACCTTCGCCTACATGACGGCACTGGCCTATCTCGGAGCGCTGGCCACCTACCAATGGGGCACGCTGTGGCTGGGGTGACTCGGTCCCGACACCACGGGTTCGAACCGCCGCGGCGGATCAAGCCGCTTCACGGTCGGCCAACCTGACGGCGCGTCGGCGGCGATGACTCCGGCCAGAACTCTCAGATGATGCCGCCGCGACTCTCAGATGATGCCGTCGCCGAACTGTTCGTCGGTCTCCGTCGGGGGCAACACGGCCAGGCGCACGTTGTCCGAGTTGCCGTGAAATTGCCGGGCATGAGGGCCCGCGCCGTTGGGAGCGGCGGCAGCATCGCGACGACAATGATTTCCCGACACGGGAATCACCGCAGGCATCTCGAGCACGACCTCGGAATCTTCGTTCAGCGCGGCGAACGATTCCTCGTCGTAATCGTCGTAGGTGCACACATAGCCCGGAAGTTTGGAACGTTCCAGCTCCTCGGCGTAGGCCTCGAGCACCTTGCGTTGGAGCAGATCGCGGCAATCGGAATTGATGGGGTGGGCAATGTCGGCGTAGAGTTTCGCCCGGCCATCTTCCGACTTGAAGGCCCGGTCCTCTTGCAGCCGCGCGCCGCATTCATTGCAGTACCTGGCCCGCAAATGATTTTTGGTGCCGCAACGCGGGCAACGGTCGGTGAGCTTGCGGCTCGGCATGGCCACGAAGGAGCCGCGCGTCCCCTGAATGATTTTCAGGTCGCGGATGACGAAGCAGCCGTCGAAGGTGATCGAGCAGAATGCCTGCAAGCGGTCGCCGGCATCATCCATCAACTTGATGCGAATCTCGGTAATCTCCACAGTCCCGCTCCTGATCGGGGTATGTCTGCGCGCCGGCAAAGTTCGTCGTCGCGCGCCATCCTGAAGGGTGAAGGCAAGCTCATCGACTCCCATTCGCAACCGACTGGCAACGCACCATGCTCCGCCAGCCGTATTTCACATCGTGATCGACCCAGGCCAACTTCCTTGACTCGATCGCCTCGGGGCCAGCACCAGACCTCCACATGGCCGGTGCTCCATGGCGAACAACTCCCTCAACGCCACTGGGAACGACGCTGGGATTGGATCCTCGGTTGGTCTTGCGGATTCGCCGTGTTGTTCTCCACTCGAATTGGACTTCACTCGAAAATGCTCGCTTCCCGGCCCTCACGCGCACGTGGAAACATTCCAGACCGCGGGAATGCCCCGAGCCTTGAGCCTTGCCGCACACTCCTTGGCCTGACGCGGGGAACGACATACGCCAAAGTAGGCCGACCCACTACCGGTCATTTGATGTCCGCCGACCGGTAGCCGCGCGAACTCCGCCTTCAATCGCAAAATGTCCTCGCTGAGCTCCTCGGCCGGTTCTTGAAGGCCGTTTTGCAAATGACGTGCCGCCTCGCGGACGTCTCCCTCGCGGAGGGCGGCAATCAACCGATCGATCGAGCGATCGGACGGGGCGGGTTGGCAGCGGCGGTAAACGGCTGCCGTCGAAAGCCCCGCGTGCGGCCTGGCCAAGACCAGCGGCAACCGTACACACACCGGCAACGGCTGCACCCGCTCTCCCCGACCGGTGCACCGCGCGTAAACGGCGGACGTCAGGAAAAATGGCACGTCGCTGCCAAGTTCCGTGGCATGGCTGCTCAATTCTTCCGTCGACAACCGAAGGTTCCAGGCCCGATTCAGTACGACCAGGGCCGTCGCCGCGTCGCTCGAACCGCCCCCCAACCCGGCAGCGGCCGGAATCCGCTTCACCAGCGTGATCCGGGCACCGAGTGCCGCGCCGGAGCGCTGCCGAAGCAATTCCGCGGCACGAAGCACCAGATTGTCACTCGTCTCCGGGATAGGCTCCCCTGCCAGCGCGGGAGGATAGGCCAGGCGGACACGCAGCCGCAATTCGGTTGAGGAAACGGTCTCGACCACCAACGTGTCGCACAAACTGACGCGAGCCATGACGGTATCGAGCTGGTGATAACCGTCGGGCCGTCGACCGAGAATCCGCAACCCCAGATTCACCTTGGCAGGCGCCTGCGCAATCCAAACACGCTCTGACTGGCGGAAGAGCATTGCGGCCACATCCTGTGAACCAGCTCCCCCTAGGGTGCGGGGACCATGGGAATCGGGGCGAGAAAAGCGGCGAGGGGGTTGCGGTCGCCGACCGACACTCTCCCGCATGCTGTCGAAATGCGCGCGGATGCTAGCCGGCGACAGCTTGGCCGTCAAGAGGAGTTTCAGCGACTCATGTCGTTCCGCTGATACATCATCCTGAGCTTGTGCGGTGCTCGGTGTTCCGGCCGTCTGCCGGCCGATACGGTCACTCGCCTTGCCGACGGCCAGGTTCGTGGCGCGTGATCTTGCCGGGCTGCAACACGGCAGTTGTGGAGTTTGGCGATGGCGGCCGCGACGGGACAAAACCGTTGGAGCGCCATCGGCCGTTCAGGTGCTCGTCGCGGGAGCGGTGTCGACTCGCTGGACACTCCGCCTTGATGGCGGCAGACTCTCTCCAGTCCTGAGCAGCCCTTGAGGCCAAGTGCCGCGGCATGAACTCCAAAACGACTTCCCCGCGTTTCCTGCGACTGCTGCCGATTCGGTTGACCTCCGTACTTCGCGGAGCGTGCGTGGTGGCGGGAGTAGCCGCGTTGGCGGTGTTTCACGAATTCGCCGACTGGTCGGCCGACGCGATGGACCGCTTTCGTGCCGCGTTTTTTTGGCTCTCGATGGTGCTATCGGCCTTGCCGCTCGTGGATTGGGCCTTGGCGTTTCGTTGGCCGCGGGAATTCCAGGTCCAAGGGCTGCCCTTGGTGGTGGTCGTCATTACCATGGTGGGGGCCGGGCTGCTGCACTTGGGACTGGTGCAATTTCCCGGGGGCCTGTCGCCGGCGGAGGCGCTTTCCGTCTGGTGGCAGATGACAATCGCCGTGTGGACGGGCATGGGCCTGCTGGAAGTGTTTCACCACGTGAGCAGCGCCCAATGGAATCCGGCGTTTGTGCTGGTGCTGTCGTTCATGGCTCTGATTTCCGTGGGCACGGCCCTGCTGATGTCGCCGTTTGCTCGCAATGCCAGCGAGCGGGCCGATTTTTCGACGGCACTGTTCACCGCCACGAGTGCGGTGTGCGTCACCGGTCTGGTGGTGGTGGATACGGGCACGTATTGGTCCCGCGGCGGCCAAACACTGATCCTGGTGCTGATCCAATTGGGTGGACTGGGCATGATGACCTGCGGCGCCTTTTTCAGCCTGATCGTGGGGGGCGGCTTGCAGTTCCGCGAGATGCAAATGATGGGCAATCTCCTGGAACGGCAAGTGGTGTCGGAAGTGCGGCGGCTGCTGGTCCGCATCATCCTGTTCACCGGCACCATCGAACTGGTGGGAGCGGTGTGCTTGAGCGGTTTATGGGCCGATTTGCCGCTGACCGAACGGGTGTTTTTCAGCGTCTTTCACTCGGTGAGCGCCTTCTGCAATGCCGGCTTCGCGCTGCAGCCTCTGAGCTTCGAGGGACAGGGGCACTACTGGCAGGTGTGGGGCGTGTTGGCCGTGTTGATCATCCTCGGCGGACTGGGTTTCAGCGTCTTGGACGAGCTGTGGATGGCCCTGCAACGGTACGGTCTGGGCAAGCGGCAACGTCGCCGCCGATCGTTGCAGTTGTCCAGTCGGCTGGCGCTCATCACCACGCTGATCCTGCTGGCCGCGGGAATGATCGGTTATTGCGGCCTGGAATGGCGGTCCGCGGCAGCGGGCGCGAAACCTCTGCCGCAGTTCGTGGCGGACGCCTGGTTCCAGTCAGTCACGGCCCGCACGGCGGGTTTCAACACGGTGCCGATCGCGGCCCTCAGCGAACCAACCCGCCTGCTGCTGATGGCTTTGATGTTCGTCGGCGCATCCCCCGGATCGACGGGCGGCGGCGTGAAAACCGTGGCGATTGCCGTGCTGGTGCTCACCCTGCGGGCCGTGATGCGCAACCGCGACAACGCCGAGGCGTTTCAGCGCTCCATTCCCCAGTTTCAGGTGTATCGCGCGGCCCTTATCGTGGCTTCGTCGGCCGTGATGTTGTTCGTGATGACCATGGCGTTGTTGCTCACGGAAAACCGCCACGGGCAGTTTCTGGATTTTGCCTTCGAAACGCAAAGCGCGCTGGCGACGGTGGGATTGTCGACCGGCGTGACGCCCGAATTGAGCCGGGCGGGCCGGTTCGTGATTGTGCTGTCGATGTTTATTGGCCGCGTGGGACCGTTGACGATGATCATGGCCCTGACGCGCGTCGAACAACCCGATCGCTTCCGCTATCCGGCGGAGACCGTCGCGCTTGGTTGAAGCGGCGGAACGCGGGTTGATGCAACGCGGGTTGATGCAACGCGGGTTGATCGGATGTGCGGCGCGGCCGCTTGGCGGCGTGCCGCTCGGCGGGCAACCGCCAGCACTGCGGTGAGCATCACCGCCAGAGGAGTGCAGCATGGCCAAGCGAAAAATTGCCGTCTTTGGCTTGGGGCGGTTCGGTTCACGGCTGGCGCGCGAACTGGAATCCAGCCAGATCGAGGTGATTGCCGTGGATCGCAACGGCCGTCTCGTCGAGGAAATCAAGGACGATGTATCCGTCGCCGTGCAGATGGACTCCACCAACGAAGAGGCCATGCTGGCCCAAAACATCGGTGAAGCCGATGTGTGCGTGGTCGCCATTGGCGAGGGATTCGAGGCCACCCTCATGACCACCCTGATCGCCAAAAAATCGGGCGCGCGAAAAGTGATTGCCCGCGCCCAGACCGAAATCCAGGCCGAAATCCTCCGCAGAGTGGGGGCCGACCAGGTGATCCTCCCCGAACACGAAATGGCCCGCAGCCTGGCCCGCCGGCTGGCCCACCCCTCGCTCGAAGATTTCATTCAACTGGACGAAGAACACGGCATCCTTCAGATCCGCGCTCCCGCGGCGTTTCAAAATCGCCGCCTGGCCGACCTGAAACTCCGGAACGAGTACCAGGTGAACCTGATCGGCATTCGGCGCGTGGTCGCTGATCGGAACGGCGTCGCACGCGAACGGACGATTGCGGTTCCCAGCGCGGATGAAGTCATCCTCGCGGGAGACACGCTGATTCTCGTGGGCACCCAGCAGTCGTTGGCGCGTTTGCCTCCGGAATGAACCGCGTCCGATTCTGGCCGCGTGGCGTGCATGCCGGGCCACTTATTGCGCCTCGAGGTCGTCGGACGCGTCTTCCAACGCCAATTCGGCCAGCAACAGAGGATGGTCGGAGGCGTCGACCGCGACCAGTCGCGCGGAAACCGTCCGCAGCCCGCGATGGAACAGCCAGTCGATGGTGCCCAGCGGAGGCCCGTCCGGCAGCCCGTCGTGCAAGGCGCTCGACACGTCCGCGCGGTCAAGGAGTGACACCAGTTGCGGGTCGTCCGCCGTGCTGTTCAGATCCCCCATGAGCACCACCGGCGGCTCCAAGGCCAGGAACAAGCGAATGACCGCCGCAAGCTGATGCTCCCGATCGTCCTCCCGGTCGATGTGCGTGACCAGCAACTTCACCGTGCGGTCCCGAAACGGCAGATATGCGAGCACCACATTGCGGAACGCTTTGCCGCGCGTCCCAGGCAAGGGACAGCGCAGGATGCCTGCCAAAGGCCGCCGCGACAGGATCCCGTTGCCGAAATGATCGCGCCACCATTGCCGTTCGGTGGGTGCGAAGGCCGCCGCCAGTCCCAGATGCCGTGCCAGCGTTTCCGCCTGATTCGGCCCTGACCACGGCGCGCGGACCTCGTTCAGACCGGCCACATCCAGTTGTTCATCCAGCACCGCGGCCGTCCGTCCGAGATCGAGCCGGCGGTCGGCACCACGGCCGCTGTGGATGTTGAAGCTGGCGAGGCGTAGCCGGCGGACATCGCCGGGCCACGGTTCGGTGGGACCGGCGAGGGAAACCGATCGGGCGGCATCGGCCGGACGCCGGTCGGCCCCATCCATCAACACCAGCCCGCACAGGACGACACCAAAGCCTGCGGCCGTCCATCTCCACCAGGAGACCGCCGAAGTTCGTCGCGGAGGCTGCGTGCAACCTTCCGTCGGCTGCGGTGTGGTTCCACCAGGGACATGCGATCCGCCGCCCTCCATGCGATGTTGATCCTCTTCACGCCGGTGTGGCACGCTGTCGATCGGAGTTACACGCCCTCGATCAGGTGCAGCCGCAGCAGATTGAGGGCCGATTTGGCCGTGCGGCTTTTGGCGATGGCGGGATCGCCGAAGTGCTGGATCTGTTCCACCTTCTGCCCTTGCGGACTGGCCAGCGCAACATACGAGGCGGGCACCGGGGCCAGCGGATCATCGGGACCGAACAAGGCCCATTCCGTGACCGCCAAGGCGAAGTCGGTGCCAAAGCGGCGCCGGCACCCCTCGGCCATGGCGCCGGCCACCTCGGCGCTGATCGGGCCGCACGTGGCCAGCAGGTGCGGATCGACGAACACCAGTTCCCGTTTGGCGGCATTCGTCGGAACCACCACCCCCCCCATGTAGCAGGCTTCAAAACCCGGGGCCCCCGTCAACCGGTGTGCCAGCAAGCCCCCCGTCCCCGACTCCGCCGTCGACAATGACGCTCGGCGTTGATGGAGCAGACGCACCACGGCATGCTCCAGTTCTTCGTCTTCCTCCCCAAACACCAGCGTGCCCATGCGATTGACGATGATGGCGCGCGTGCGCTCGATTTTGTCCCGGCACTCCTCCACCGTGGCCCCTTCGGCCGTAATCCGCAGTGTGATGGTCGCTTCATGCGCGGTGATGCCCACATCGGGATCGCGACCGCGAGCGGTCAGATCTCCCAATATTTCCTCCGCCTGCGACTCCCCGACTCCGAAACAGTTGATCCGCAGGCGGCGGATCACGCGGTCGCCAGCATCGAGCCGACTGACCACCTGCTGACGAAACATCACCTTCATCTCGCTGGGGACGCCGGGCATGGCCGCGATGCGACATGGTCCGTCGCGGCCTGGTCGCTCCCACACCATCCAGATGCCGGGGGCAGTCCCCCGCGGATTGGGCAAGGGTTCGCTTCCCCGCGGAAACAAGGCCTGGACGACATTCCGTTCCGGCATGGGACGATGCCGGCGGGCGAACATCTGCCGAATGTGCTCCAGCGAAACCTCGTCGCGCACCAGGTCCACGCCGGCAAACCGCGCCAAGGCGTCGCGCGTGAGATCGTCCAACGTGGGCCCCAAGCCGCCCGTGATGAGCACAATATCCGATCGCTCGGCTGCCGCGCGGATGGACTCCACCATGTCGTCCAGATTGTCGGCGACGGTCGTGTGCGATCGAACCGGGATGCCAATTTCCGCCAGCTCCAAACTCAACCATTGGCTATTCGTGTCGAGTTTGGCACCGCTCGTCAGTTCCGTGCCAACGCTGATGATCTCAGCTTGCATGCTGAACTCTCGGATCCCGGGGGTGACGCTACCGGAGAGGCGATTTGCGGGAACAGCGGCGCATTCGCAAGCGGCAGACCGTCACACCAACTGTTTCCGGTCCATCCCCCGCAGACCACCCGGCATCCGTGATGCCCCTGTCCGGGTCCGGCCTCCCTTTGCCCCGCGTGCCTTGCTGGACATCCGACTCCACGGCGCGTTTCCGCCGTAACCTGCGACGGCACCGTTCCCGCGAGCGTATTGTGCAACCCCTGAGCGCGGCCTGTCAAACGCCGGGAGAAAATTGCACGCCCTGGGGTTGAACCGCGATACCGCCGCAGGGTGCGTCCCCTGGGCATCCGCGGTGCCGCCGCATGGCGACCGCGCTTCCACGCCACGACCGACGGCTACTTCTTTTTCCCGGATTGGTTCCACCGTTGCCGCAGTGCCTTGGCGGCGGCATCGTCGGGGTGCCTGGCCAGGAATGCATCGAGCCGGGAGCGGGCCTCGTCCTGGCGATGGCCATCCCACAAGGCTTCCGCATACTCCAATTCCCAGTTGGGCACGCCGGGTCTCAGGGACAACGCCACGCTGTAGGCATCGTGTGCCGCCGGGAACTGCTGCATGCGGCGCAAGGCCCGGGCCAGCAGGATATGGACCTCGGCGTCGAGGACGTCGATGTGCAGCGCCAACCTGGCGAAGCGCGCGGCGCGGGAAAAGTCCCCCCGGTCGTAAGCCATCTGAGCCAATCGGACGCGGGGACCGGCGTCATCGGCATCCGTCGCGACTTGCGCTTCCAAGGCTTCTTGCAGCAGGGCCTCATCCCCGGCGATTTCCGCGGCCTGCACCATTCCCGACAGCCATTCCCGCCGATCGGGGAAGTGGCGGCGTCCCAGTTGGAACAACCGCATCGCCGCCGCGGCATCGCCGCGCTGCATGTGAACTTGCGCCAAGAGCAGGAGCACGCGGGGATGCGGCTGCTCCTCGCGGAATGCCGGCAGCAAAACCCGCTGGGCGTCGTCCCAGCGTTCTTCGCGCGCATAGCCTTGCGCCCGCACCGCGGCGGCGAGGGGTTGCGCGGGATCCCGTTCCAGCACCTTTCCAGCGAGTGATTGCGCTTCCGCGAAGCGGCCTAGACGAAACTGGAGCGCGGCGTAAGCGGCCTGCGTCGCCGGGTCGTGGGGCCGCTCCGCGTATTCCTGCCGGATGCGGGCCGGGTCGGCGAAGCCATCGTCCGCTTGCGCGTCGAGTTTCGCCACCCGCTCCTTGAGGAATTGGAGATAGCCCGCTTCCACGTCGGCTTTGTCGACGCCAAATGCCGTGCGCAGCGCCTGCTCGGTGGAGCGCGTGTGGCGATACGCGTCCAGCAGGCGGACGAGCGCCGTTTCTCCAAACCGCTGCACGAAGTACTCGGCGTAGAGCACGCTCTGACAATAGGCAAAGGTCCAGTCCTCGCGCGATTCGGCGCGCTGGAAACCCAGATGAAGATTGTCGAGATTCCACAGGTTGTTCTGGGCGACCCGCTGCCGCAACAGTTCGTTCCACTCGGGTGGAGGCGGGTAGCCCTCTTCGCGCGTGGCGAGCGCTTCGGTCAGCCAATGCGGAATGTTGAAGTCGGTCTGTTGAATTGTGATCACGTGCACGAATTCATGCCGGAGGACCCGCGCCCAGTTGTACGGTTCGGCCGTGGCCGCGGGGGACGTGAGCGCCACGATCGTTCCGGTGGAGGCGCCGATCGTCTGAAGCCAAGGCAGGCCAATCATCCGCGCGCTGAACCATTGGTGCCCAGCCAGCCCCTTGGCCTGGTTGTAGACCTCGATCTGCGTCCGCTGCGGCGGCTCGAAGCCGTAACGCTGGGTGATCTCGGCATAAATTTCCTCCAGATACTCCGCCATGTAGCGGGCGAGCACGCCGTCGAGTTGGGAATCGGCGCGGATCACGAAATGCGGCGTGGCCACCGTGCCGTAACCCTCCAGCACTCGCAATACTTTCCGCATGTTGCTCACGCGCACATGGTAGGGGTCGGCCTTGAAGGCGTCGTCGAGCAGCTTCTGGGCCTCGGCCAGGCGGCCGATCTGGAAATACAGCATGCCCAGTTCGGACTTCGGCGGCGCGAGTTGCGGCATGCTGGCGATGGCCTGCCGATAACAGCACTCGGCATAGGCGAACTTCCGGTCCTGTTCGAACAGTCGGCCCAAGGCCGAGAGGAAATAACCGGGGCGTGGATTGCGCTGGGCCAGATCCACGAACAGCCGCTCGAACTCCGAGTCGGCCGCTCGCCAGTCGTGCATGTGGTCGAGATGGGCCAGCAGATCGCGGAAGCGGTCCACCGCGGGCACATCGCCCCGCAGCGCGAGCGAATAGGCACGCAGGGCCAGCGCGGCCTGGCTGACGGGTTGCCTGCGCAGGGCTTGCGCGAGCGACTGGTGCGCCTCGGTCAGTCGTCCCTGATGCAGGAACAGTTGCGCCTGCAAGCGGAGCGCTTCCGGATGGTGCGGATCCACCGCCAAGGCACGATCGATATGCCGGGCGGCAGCATCGGTTTGCAAACGCTCCAGGGCGTCGGCAGCCAGCGCCAAATGCACTGGCACCGCCTGCGGATTGATGGCCAGGGCCGCTTTCAGTTCCGGCAAGGCATCCGCCGAATTGTATTTTTCCAGTAGCAAGGTCCCAGCCAGGTAGTGGGCTTGCCAGCATTCGGGATCGGCTTTCAAGGCGTCCACGCACAGCGTGTTGACGAGGAAGTCGAAGATTTGCGCCACGCTGTGCCAGCGCGCATACTGGGCCGCCCCTTCGCCGATGATGAGGAGCGTCTCCGCGTGGCGCGGTTGCACCCGATTGTAATAGCGGACGAACCAGCGGTATCCTTCGCTGGCTTCCTTGAGTTGGCCCGTTTCCACCCACACATGCGCTTGAATCAACCGCGCCAGGGGACAATCGGGTTGCCGCTGCATCGCCTGTTGAGCCGCCTGTGCCGCCTCGGCGAGCTGTCCGCGTTCCCAATGCAGCCGCGCCCGGTAGGCCCATCCTTGGGGCGCATGCGGCTGCCGTTTCAGGAAGGCATCCAGCAGCGTTTCGGCCTGGTCTCGCTCGCCTTGGGCGGCATGAGCCGCCACGCAACCGAGCACGACCGGCTCGTTCTGTGGCGACTCAGCGAGCAGCGTCTCGAACGCTTCCACGGCTTCCGCATACCGCCCCCGCGCCAAATGGCTGTGGGCGAGCTTCAGCGCCGCCTCGTCGGCGGCGAAGCAGCAACTCATCACCAGGAACCAGTTGACCGCCCCCATGGGAACCCCGCGCGCATGTTGTTTCGTCTTCTCGACGATCCCAGTTCATTACCAGCCCGTCAAGTCCTGTCTTGGCACTGCGGGGCTGATCGGCCGACCAGGCCCAGTCGCTTCCCACCGCGGCTTGCCGCCGCATTGTCGGTCAGGTTCTTGAGCCGCGTCGTCGGTCAGGTTCTTGAGGCGGGCACAAGTTCGCCGCGGGCAACGGGCGGCTGGTCCGTCCCGGCAAACGACCGGAAAGGGAAGCGTCGACGGAGCCTTAATCCTTGAGCACCGGCGGCGGCGATTGCTCGATCAATTCCAGTGCCGCCTCGATCAGGATTTCCCCCGTCATTTCTCCCAAGGACGTGCGGGAAATGTAGTCGTAACGAGGGAAGCTCTGAAAATCGACCTTGGTGAGGATGTAGCCCAAGGCGTCGTTCGTCAGGCCGAACAGCAGATTGTGCCGGCCGCGCATTTTCCGCTTCAGATAAAAACCGATATTCGGCAGCGCCTCGCCGGGGATGGTCAGGATTTGGGCATCGCCGATGTTCACCAGGTTGATGCGGGTGGTGATGGATTGATCGGGGTTGTGGGGATACTTGAGCGGCGAACCCAGGATCACGGCCCACAACAAGGGGGACTCGACCGGAAAGCGCACGGGCAAGGCCCGGCAATGGAGCGCGGGATCGGTCTGCACGTGGGCGTCGCGGACGATGCGCAGGGCTTCGTCGGCCATCAGCCGGCCAATGCGGAGGCATTCCTCCCACGTCCGCGAATCGCTCCAGTAGCCGCGCAGGGGATCCTTGAGATCGTCCAGATTTCGGTTATCGGCGGTAATCATCCCGCCCTGAGCGCCGTTCATGAACAGCGCCACTCCGCCGGTTTCGGCCTCTAACTTCTCGCAGAGCGGGCCTACCAAATCGGGGCTGAGGATGCCCACGCTGTTTCCCAGCACCTCGGGATGGATCGCGTAATTCACCAAGGTGGCCAGCGTTTTCCCTTGCGGGGAGACCGCTTGAATCACACTCATGCGGCGGTCATACAAATCGGGAGCGTAGTAGTTGTAGGCGATCTTGCCGCGGGCCTCGCCCGTGGCGATTTTGAGGTGCGCTGGTTGCAGCGCCTCGAACGCGGCGTTGATGGCCTCGGCGGTCCGCTCGCACACGAAGTCGATGTACCGCAGGTCCGCTGTATGGCCGCCGCGGCCGTCGGGAAACGCATAACAATCCGGCGCGCTGTGCGTGTGCGTGGAACCGATCAGAATGTGGTCCTTGGGAATCCGCGGGACCCGCGCGCACACCCGTTCCCCGAGCACCGAGGGAAACCCCAGCAAATCGAGCGAAACGATGGCGATGGTGGTTGGTCCCTGTTGCAACACCAGCGCCCGGGCCGTCAGTTCCCCCCGCTGTTCCGTGGTCGGCTTGGGAATTCCCAGACCTCCCGAGACGGGCAGCAACGTTTGCGGAGTGATGTTCCGCACGGCCGCTCCCACGCGCAATTCGGCCGTTGCGGGAACAGTGGATAAACCTTCCACCACCAGCGCGGCGGCGAGCCACCAGAGTCGGGTCCTGTTGTTCCTCATGCCGTGCGATCTCCTACTCCAGAAACCGTTTCAAAACGTTGGCCGTAATCTGTGCGACGTGCTCATCGACAGGCAAACTGCTGACCCACGAAATGGAACCGACGGAAAACACGCCGCCGCCGCGCGCCGTGTCGAACTGCACCATTTCCGCTCCCCCCTCGTCGGGATTCAGCCCCTTGGCCAACAGCCGGACCTGTGGCGGCGAACTGGGAGAAATCTTGTCCGTTTCGTGCCCCGAGGCCCCACCCGGACATCGACGGTGCAGCGACCGCGTGCCGAACAAGTCGCCGTTCCTCAGTCCCGTCCCATCGAACACCCAGTGCCGATCATCCACCACGCGGTAAGGCGCGCCGGTCATCACACCGGTAGGGGTGAAGACCACACCCAACAGATGGGCCTCGGATTCGTGGCGTTTGGCGAAGCGGCTTTCGGCACCGACCCCGGCCACATCGAGACCGCGAATCTGTCCGTTGTGCACCCACATTTGGGAACCGCGGATCTCGACTTCGCAATTCAGCCCGTTGCCGCCGAGGTACAGCAGCCGCCCTCCTTCGTGAAACACCCAGTGTTTCACGCGGTCGTACATCCGCCGGGTCCAATACTCCGGATGCACGATGATCGCCAGAGCGCGGTAGCGGTGGAGATCGAGGGTGCCGTCATCCAATTGCGTCTCGGCGTAAAAATCGTAGGGGATGCCGCGCTGTTCCAGCCAGCCCAGGCAGCGCCACTCGGCTGGGGCGAGGTGACAGGCCTGGCGCCCCTCGATGGGGTCGTCGATCCGTTCCTCGAAAGCGATGTGATTGAACGGTTCCGGGCGATCGAACGACAGCGGCGCATACGCCGGAGCATACCAGGACAGAAACTCGGCCTCGGCGTAGCGTTTGAGGTCGTACCGGGAATTGACGGTGGGAGTGGGCGGAAACTCATCGGCGTGAATGTAATTGCTGCGGCCGCCGAAGTTGTTGTAGGCGTTCCAGGTCAAATTGCTCGCCAGCACGGCGAGCGGCGCTGTCGGCCGCGCCGGCGCCACAATCCACGGAAACGAGAACTCCAACCCCGACTGGGTGCGGGCGCGAAAGTAGTACAGTCCGCTCCGTTCCGGGGCGGCGACGAACTGCTTGTGCGTGGGGCTGGAATATCCCACTTGGTTCCAGGCCACTCCCGTTTGCGTGTAGTCGCCGTCGGGGGTGATTTGCATCGTCGCCCGCGGACCATGTTCATCGTGCCAGCCCAACTCGCGGACCAGTTGCGGCACGTCTCCATACCGCCACAGGGCGAGGTGATACTGCTCGACGGCGTGCACGCGAAATTCTCCCAGTTCGCCGCCGCGAACCCACTTGGGCCATACATAACCGCACAAGCCGTCGCTCAACAGGCGAAATTGATGCGGCACGGCGGCAGGAACCGTGATGCGGCTGCGCTTGGCCCCAAACCCCGGCCGCTGCAAGGTCACCGTGTAGTCGCCCGGAGGCAAATCGACGTGCACGGCCCCCGTGGCGCGGGAACGCGCTTCCCACGATTCACCGCGCGCATCGACGAATTCCAGCACCACATCGCACAAGGCAAGGTAGCGCTCATCACTGACATAACCGATGAGCATGCTGTTCGACCTGTTCTTGAGAATCCCCCTCAGGCCAACACCGCGCGGGGCAAAACCGTCGAGTCGGTAGACGCCGATCCCCGCGTTGCAGTGGGGCTGCTCACCGCCGCAAGGCTTGCCGCATGGTGTCAGCAGCGTAACAATCTGCCACACTTGCCCACCAGCGACCAAGCGGAATCTGGGTATGTCTCATCTGCCGACCAGCCGGCCGCTCCCCGACCAGCCAGAGTCCGCTTCGCCAACTCGCACCCGGTACGTGGTGCTCCTGGTGTTGTGTCTGCTCGCGGGGATTTTGTACCTGGACCGCATTTGTATTGCGGCGGCCCTCGATTCCATCGAACGGGACCTGCATCTGACGCACACCCAATCCGGGTATGTGCTGATGGCCTTTACGCTGGCGTATGGGTTGTTTGAGGTGCCCACGGGCCGGTGGGGTGACCGCTTGGGGGCCCGGCGGGTTCTCACGCGGATTTCACTGTGGTGGTCGGCGTTCACGGCGCTGACCGGCGCCTGCCACCATTTGTGGTCGCTGCTGACCGTCCGCTTCCTGTTTGGTGCGGGGGAAGCCGGGGCGTTTCCCAACGTTGCCCGCGTTCTGTCGCGGTGGTTTCCCGACTCGGAGCGGGGCCGCGCTCAAGGCGTGTTGCTGGCGGCGTCACAGGTGGGCGGGGCGTTGGCCCCGTTTCTCGCCGCCCTCTTGATCCAGCAGATTGGCTGGCGGTGGACCTTCGTGGTGTTCGGCAGCATCGGCGGAGTGTGGGCGGCTGGGTTCTGGTGGTGGTTTCGGGACGATCCCGCCGCGCATCCCGCGGTGAATGCCGCCGAAGCCGCCGAAATCGGCCGGCGCGCTGCCTCGGACAACGTCCACGCCCCGATTCCCTGGAACCTCGTGTTGCGCAACGCCAGCATCTGGTGCCTGGGGACCATCATGACGCTGGCCTCCTTCAACAGTTACATCTATTTTTCGTGGTTCCCCAAATACCTGAAAGCCGCCCGCAACGTGGGAGACCTCGAAGCCGGGCTGATGGCCTCCACCGTGCTGGCTTTGGCCGCGTTGGGGACGTTCCTCGGCGGCTATCTCTACGACCGGCTGGTGTTGCCGGCGGGTCTGAAGGGCCGGCGGTTGATGGGGGGGAGCGCCTTTTTCGCCGCGGCGATGCTTCTCGGCTGCGCCTTGCTTTCGCACGATCCCTGGACGGCAGCCGGGCTAACCGCCCTGTCGTGTTTCTGCACCCAGTCCACGCAGCCGTTGTGGTGGTCGTGTTCGATCGGCATCAGCGGCCGTCATGTGGGCGCCTTGTTCGGATTGATGAACTCCATGGGAGTGGTGGGGGCGATGGGGTCGCAATTCCTCGTGGGGGCTTTGGCCGATTGGTTTGGCGAGCACGGCTATTCCGGTCGTGCCCAGTGGGATCCCATTTTCCATATCAACCTGGGAGTGCTGTGCCTGGCGGGATTGCTGTGGTCGGGCTTCCGCTTCGTGACGGTGGAACCGGTCCCCGGCGAAGGGGCATGGTGCGAGACGGAGCGAGGTGACCTTGAGCAGTGAGGGCGGGCACCTTGTTCGGCGGATCGCATCCGCAGCCCCGCGAGCGGATTGCCGGAAACGACCGTTTGCAGAAAGAGCGCGCCCCTTGCCTGGCTGACGCCCCCGACCGGCCGCGAGCGATGTCCTCGGGCTTCCCCAAGCATCGCGGCAAATTCCCTAACTCTCGCATGCAACGCGGATTGAGAAGGGAAAACGGCGCGAAATCTCGCGCGGGATAGAGCGGCGTCGTGTACTTTCCGACCGGAAGACCTCTATAATCCAGGTGTAGGACAACCCGTTCTGGAGCGGACAACGGACGGCCGTCGGACGCTTCGCGGGTCCCGCCGACCTTCCCGCCACGCCTCCGCAGACGCCTCTTCCGAGCGCTCCCACCCCGAGGATTACCGTCGTGTCGTGCCGTGTTCGTGTCGAGGTGTGTTGGGGTCTCTTGGCCTTGATGGGGATTTGCGGTTGTCGACCCGAGGAAGAGATCACGCAGTACACCATTCCCAAATTCGAGTCGATCCAATTACCCCCGCCCGAGGGAAAGACCGCACCGGCGCCGCGGGCCGAGCGCTTGCTCGGCGCGATTGTGCCCCGGGGGGAGCAAACGTGGTTTTTCAAACTGAGCGGCGCACCCGAGCGGGTCGCCGCCTGTGAGGAGCCATTCACGCGATTCCTGCAATCGGTTCAATTTTCCCCCCAGGGCGCGCCAGAGTGGACGTTGCCCGAAGGGTGGACGCAGGAACCCGGCTCCGGCATGCGGTTCGCCACGTTGATCGTGGATCCTCGGGAACCGCCGCTGGAATTGACGGTCATCGCGCTGCCGACCGCTGACTCCGATCTCACGGAGCAGGTGCTCGCCAATGTCAATCGATGGCGGGGACAACTCCAGTTGCCCCCCCTGACCAAGGATGATCTGCCGCGGGAAACGAAAACGCTCCGCCTGCCCGGCAACGAAACGGCAACCATCGCCGACTTCCAGGGAACGACCAAACCGAACAACATGATGGCACCGTTTGCCGCGGGGACGGGGCTTTCGCGTCCATCGGCCGCGGCAGCAGGCTCGTCGGCACCGCCGTTCACGGCAAGTCCACCCGCCGAATGGTCGCCCGGCCGGACCAGCTCGCTCCGCAAGGCAGCGTATGTGGTTCCCGTACCCGGCTCGGAGCGGGGTGTGGAAATCACCGTGATTGATCTGGCCCGCGAAGCCGGGGATCGCCTGGCCAATGTGAACCGCTGGCGCGAACAGGTGGGCCTCGATCCGATCGATCAAGCACAATGGGCGGCATCGCGGGAACATCTGGAAATCGACGGGATACCGGCCGACCTGGTGGAGCTGGTCGGGCCGAAACAGGAAACGATTCTGGGAGCCATCGCCGATCGGGGCGAGCGCACGTGGTTTTTCAAACTGCACGGTCCCAGTGCCGCGGCTGCGAACGAAAAACCCCGTTTCCTGGAATACCTGCGATCGGTGCGTTGGAAGTGACTGCGCCCCACCCTTCGTTCCCCCGACGCAGGGATGCGACTCGCGCAGGAGCGAACGAGAGGAGCAAACAACTTATCCTCTAGTCGAGGCAAGCAATTGCGGCCCAAGCGGGCCATCGCGGCTGACGGTCGTCGCGGGCAATCATTCGCAAACTCCACCGGCAGGAATGCACCGTCGGAGACAAAGACCGCTTCCTGGGCCGCCGCTTAAGGCAGTTGGAAGGCATCGCCATGGCTACCGTGGAATTGACGGAACAACAACAAGACACGGACGGCGCACCGGCCGGCGTGGGAGACTTCCTGAATGGTCTGTTGGCTCCCCTGGCCTCGCTCAAGCTCACCGTGACCCTGTTTGCCCTGGCGATTTTCTTGATTCTGGCCAGCACGCTGGCGCAGGTCGAAAAAGACATCTGGCAGGTCATCGACGACTATTACCGGGCCTGGTTCGCCTGGATCGACTGGCGGCTATTCGTCCCCCCGTCGTTCTGGAAGTCTCTGTTCAACCGTCCGGTGCCGACGATTCCCGGCGGATTCTATTTCCCCGGCGGAGCGCTCATCGGGTCGCTGATGGCCCTGAATCTGCTGGCGGCCCACCTGGTGCGATTTCGTATACAGGCCCGCGGCTGGCGGCTGGTGTCGGGGTTGTTGGTCACTGGGGCGGGCATCCTGCTCACGACGCTCATCATTCTTGGCGGACATAATCCGCACGGACTGCAAGGGGAGGCCTGGATCTCGTATCAAACCCTGTGGTGGTTGTTTCTGGCGGGGCTGACCGGCTCGTGTTTCGCCTCGGCATACGGCTGGTGGCGGCTGGCGCCGGAACAACGGCTGTCGCGGTGGCTGGTGGGCGCCGCCGTACTGCTGCAAGGCGTGCTGGTCGGTTATCTGTATTCACGAGGCAGCGACGGCCGGCTGAGCGATTCGGCCATGCGGATTCTCTGGCAGCTTACGCAGGGAGGCGCGGCGGCGGCCGTGTTGCTGGCGGGTTGCCTGCTGTTGTTCAAGAAGCGGGCGGGCATTGTGTTACTGCACGGCGGCGTCGGCTTGATGATGTTCGGCGGTTTTCTGGTGGATCGCACGGCGGTGGAGGGGCAACTCCAGATGCAGGAGGGGGAAACCGTCAACTTCGTGCAGGACATTCGCACGGTGGAACTGGCGATCGTGGATCGCTCCGACCCCGAGAGCGACCGGGTGACGGTAATTCCCAAACCGCATCTCCTGCGGGCCGCGGAGAGCAAGCAACCCATTCGCCACGATCTGCTCCCCTTCGAGATTCGCGTGGACCGCTTTCTGCAAAATGCCGACCTGCGCAAGGTCAAGGCGGAGGATGACAATCCGGCCAACCAGGGCTTGGGACGGGACTGGCTGGCCGAGCCGGTGCGTCCCGGTGCGGGTGCCGACAGCAGCAGCAAGGTCGACCTTTCCGCCGCGTACATCACGGTTCTGCCGAAAGACGCGAGCGAACCCTTGGGGACGTGGCTGGTCTCGCTCTTGTTCTCGGCGCAAAACATTCCGCAATCCGTAACCATCGACGGCAAAAGTTACGAAATCTGGTTGCGGTTCAAGCGCACGTACAAGCCGTACCGCTTTCAATTGCTCGACGTGCGCAAGGATGATTACCTGGGCACGGACACGCCGCGGAATTATTCCTCCGACGTGCGGCTGGTCGACCCCACGCGCAACGTCGATCGCGAATTGCGGATCTGGATGAACAATCCGCTGCGCTTTGCCGGCGAGACTTTCTACCAAAGCAGCTACCATCGCGACCCGCAAACCCAGCAGGAGGGAACGACCCTGGCTGTCGTCACCAACACCGGCTGGATGATTCCGTACATTTCCTGCATGTTGGTGATGATCGGCATGCTGGCCCATTTTTCGATCACGCTCACGCGGTTTCTGGTGCGGGTCGAGACGGAACGGCGCGCCGCGGCCGGCGAGTTGGCGCAACTCGCCAGCCTCCCTGCCTCTGGCCGCCACGCCCCCGCTCCGTCGCCCAGAACGAAGCCCCAGCCCCAGACGACCGTGCCCGCGGTGGGGCGCGGTCCGCGCGCGCTGCTGGCCTGGAGCGTGCCGGCGGCTGCCGCGGTGGTCTGTAGCGCGTGGGTGCTCAGCACGGCCCGCGCGCCGCGCGCGACGGAAAATGAATTCGATTTGGCGGCGTTCGGGCGGCTCCCCGTGATTGCGGACGGCCGCGCCAAACCGCTCGATACCCTGGCCCGCAGCACGATGCTGGTGCTTTCCAGCCGGCAGTACTACGAGGATCACAACGAACAGCCGCAGCCGGCCATTCGCTGGCTGCTGGAGTTGATGATCCGTCCCGATGTGGCCTTCCAGCAGCGGGTGGTGCGGATCGACAATCTCGACGTGCAGACCTTGTTGGGACTCGAGCGACGCGAACGGTTTCGTTACGCTCCCACCGAGTTTCTCCCCCAACTGGAAAAACTGACCGAACAGGCCGAACAAGCCCACAACAAAGACCCCGCCGACATCACCGTTTACGACAAGAAAATCCTCGAATTGGAAAAGAAGATCGGGATCCTCGACCTGTTGTTGCAGGCCTTCACACCGCCGAAAATCGAATCCCGCGAGGATTTGATGGCGGCGATCAACCGGCAGCAAGCGCTCAAGCGGCGGCATCCCCCCCTGGCCGCTCCGCCCACCGATCAGCGCGCCGAGTGGGACACCTTCGCCAGTGCGTGGACGATGAACTACGTCAAGTCGAAGTTCCTCGACCAACCCTCGGAAAAGCCCACCGAAGCCATCGCCCGCATTCTGGTCGCCTTCGCCGATAACGACCCCAAAGCCTTCAACAAGGCCGTGGCGGAATACCGGCAATGGCTTGGCGAGCATGGACCCGGCGATGTCTCGCTCGCGGCCGTCGACTTCGAGGCGTTTTACAATCATTTTCAGCCGTTCGGCGTCGCGCGGGGCTTGTACATCGCGGCATTTGCGTTAGGCATGCTCGCCTGGTTGCTGTCGCAGTTCACGACAGCGCAAACCTTCACCCGCACGGCCGTCGCCGTGGCGCTGGTGGCCTTTGCCGTGCATACGTTCGCATTGATCGCACGGATGTACATTTCGGGGCGTCCGCCGGTGACGAACCTGTACTCGTCGGCGGTGTTCATTGGCTGGGGGGCCGCCGGGTTCGGCCTGTTGCTGAATCTGTTTTTCCGGCAGGGAGTCGGCACGATCCTCGCGACCGTGGCCGCCTTCATCACCCTGGGGATCGCCAACCATTTGGCCGCGGATGGCGACACCTTCACCGTGCTCCAGGCCGTGCTCGACACCCAGTTCTGGTTGGCCACCCACGTGACGTGCATCACCTTTGGGTATATGACGACCTATGCCGCGGGACTGCTGGGGCTGTTGTATGTGTGTCTGGGATTGTGCACGCCCTGGCTGACGCGGGATTTGTCGCGCGATTTGACGCGAATGACATACGGCACTCTCTGCTTCTCGATTTTCTTTAGTTTCGTGGGCACGGTGCTGGGCGGATTGTGGGCCGACGACTCCTGGGGCCGCTTCTGGGGTTGGGATCCCAAGGAAAACGGCGCCTTGATGATCGTGCTGTGGAATGCGCTGGTGTTGCATGCCCGCTGGGGCAAGATGATTCAGGAGCGCGGCCTGGCCTTGTTGTCGATTGCCGGGAACATCTTCGTCAGTTGGTCCTGGTTCGGCGTGAACGAACTTGGGGTGGGGCTGCATGCCTACGGATTCCGCGAAGGCATGGTGTTTTGGCTCAGCGTCGCGGCCCTGGCGCATCTGGCGATCATCGCCGCCGGGATGATCCCCCAACGCTATTGGCTGTGCCGGGTGCTGCAACCCCCGTCGACCGCCGCTTGAGGGCTTGACGCCCGCTGCTCGCGCACGGCATCCCACCCGGTGGAAATCGTTGACGGTGTGCTTGCCTGGGTGCGCGGATTTCTGCGCTGAAATGGCGGATTTCTGCGCTGGGTGCGCGGACTGTTGCGCTACAAGGGCGGGTGGGGCCGAGATCGGCGTGGTCCCCGCGGGCGATGCGACGGGTCACGCCAACTCGCGCGGGTTCAGGCCGGGAATCGGTTCGTGGTTCGCCGCGCGCAGGATTTCATCGGGTATGCCGGGTTGCAAACGGAGTTCGCCGGCGCGAAACAGCGTTTGCAGGATGGTGGCGACCAGATGGGGAATCGTCACCGGTTCGGAGAGAGGTTGTCCGGCATCCCGGGCCGATTGGCCGATCACTCCGCCGCGCGGGATTCCCGCTCCCGCGAGCAATAGCGGCGCCAAATTGCCCCAGTGATCGCGGCCGGCCTTGGCATTCAGCCGCGGCGTGCGCCCCATTTCTCCGCAGCACACCAGCAGCACGCGGTCGCTCAGTCCGCGGGCGTCGAGGTCGTCGAGAAAGGCGGAGACGGCGTGATCGAACGGCGTTCCCACCCATTTCATGCCCAGATGGGGCGGCGCGTTGTTGACGTCGCTGTGCATGTCCCAGACGAAGCTGGTGGTCACGGTGACGAACCCCGCACCGGCCTCGCACAATCGACGCGCCAGCAGCAACAGCTTCCCCAGCGATTTGGCATGATCCACGTAATGGTGGTAATTGTTCCACTGCTTGTCGATCTGATCGGGACGCACCAAGGGAGCCGTATCGTAGCGGGCGATGGTGTGCGGGTCTTCGCGGGAAAGATCGAACACGCCGGCAATGCCCGCCGTGAGGGTCTCGAAGGCCTGCTCGAGCAGCGGATCGCAAGTGCTTTCTCCCAGTTTGCGGCGGTACCGATCCAGCTCGTGAATCAGCGTGCGGCGGTCTCCCAAACGGTCGGCCGTCATCCGCAACTCGAGGTTCTGCTGCACCTCACTGCCGGCCCCGGGGATGAACGGAGCCGCTCCCGCGCCGTAGGGGCCGGTGCTGTCGAACCGGCCAAAGCTGGTGATCTCCGGACCCGTGCTGGGATCGACCGAGCGGGGATACAGCAGCAAATTGGTCGGCAGTCCGGTGCGCGGATGGTTGCCACCCGCCACTCGCGCGTAGAGCGCCCCCAAACTGGCGCCTCCGGTAGCGCGTCCCACCACGGGCTTGATGTCATGATTGCCGTCACCCGTGACGAACGATCGCACGATCGTGAACCGGTCGGCCCGTTGTGCCAATAAGGGGAACGTTCCGCCAAACCAAATCCCCGGTACGGCGGTGCCGATGTCGTCCGTTGTGCTGCGCACCTCGACGGGAGCCTCGGGCTTGGGATCGAACGTTTCGATCTGACTCGGTCCGCCGTGCATGAAGAGAAACACGACCGACTTGCCGGTGACCAGCCGGGAACGGTTGTCTGCGGCAAGCACGGACTGCGGCACCCAGCTCAACCCCAACGCACCGGCGGCGGCGCTCCCCACCCGCAAGAAGCCCCGCCGATTCACCCACCGGTCGACCCAGAGGTCTGCTGGCATCGTCTCTCTCCCTTCCCGATGGGCACATCATATGGATGCGCACTGATGCAAGCAACAGTTTTCTATCGGTAAATGTTGATGGACTTCCGGTAACGGTTGGTTTGCCTGACGGCGTCACCGCCGCACAATCGCTACGACCGTTACAATTTCCCATTTCCTGAAGCAACATTCGTTGTGGATTTATCTTAGGAAAGAATCTTGACGATAGTGGCGGAAACAGTGGTCGTGCTTCGTCGAGCGGTCTTTCTCCGAAGTCGAAAATGTCATGGAAACCGTCAACCCTCCCAAGTCGTGGCTGCCTCACCCTAGATTCCTGGGGACGATGTTTGCCCTGGGCATAGCGGCGTGGCCGGTCTGCGGCAACGAACCGACGGCGAGACAAGTTGCCGCGGACGAAACGGCGGTCATCGCTACGGCACACTATGCGTCGGCTCCTGTTGCTTCCGCACCCGCTCGACCGGCGGCACCCGCGACGGCTTCTCCCTTTTCGCCTCAGCTCTTCGAGAATGACTTCAGCTACAAGCAACATCCGGACCACACTTACATTCCGGGTGAAGAATTGAAGGACATGCCGTTGGGAACGCTCACCGGTCGCCCCTTGTTCGGCGAAACCACCTTGTCGACTGGCGGCGAATTGCGGTTTCGTTACCTCGATGAAACGAATCGCCTACGTCCAAATGGGCCTGGACACAGCAGCTACGATCAATGGCGCTGGCGGCACTATGTGGACGTGCGCCATGCCGACATGGTCCGCGGCTACGTCGAACTGATCGACTCCTCGACGAACCACGCCGATTTGCCGCTGGTCGTCATCGACAAGAACCGCTGGGACTTGCAGAACGCGTTCGTCGATCTCAGCGCGCCCTGGTACGTCGACCATCCCGTCACCGTGCGCATCGGTCGGCAAGAGATGGTGTATGGCGCGCAACGGCTGATTTCGTCCCTGGATTGGGCCAACACCCGCCGCAACTTCGAAGGCATCAAGCTGTTTACTCGTCAGGAAACCTGGAGCCTCGACGGGTGGGTGATGAATCCGGTCAACTCCACCACCACGGGCAACGAACCACTCGCCGTCAGCGATAACTCGTTCGACCAGCGGAACGAGGATTACCTGTTTGCAGGCACCTACGGCACTTACCGCGGCCTCAAGGATCACACGTTCGATGCGTTTTTCCTCTACACCAACCTCAACATCCCCGTGGCGGGGTTGCCGTATGGCGACCGCTACACGCTCGGCACGCGGTGGCTGGGAAATTTGTTGACCACTCGCGGCGGCGTTTCATGGCAGGCGGAAATCGAAGGCGGCTACCAGTTCGGCAACGATCGTTCGGCCTTGTACGATGCCGCCAGTCCGCGCGCGAGTGTGCAGGCCGGGTACGTCACGGCGGGTATCGGTCATAGCTGGACCCAACATCCCTGGAAACCCTCGGTTTGGTGGTACTGGGATTGGGCCTCGGGAGACCAGTCACCCACCGACGGTGAAAACAACACCTTTTTTCAACTGTTCGGTCTCGTGCATGCGTACATGGGACTCATGGATAACCTCGCCCGACAGAACATCAGCGACGTGAACGTGAAGTGCACCGTCCAGCCTGGCGAAAAACTGCGGGTGCAGTTGCAGCACCATTGGTACCAACTCGCGACCGGCAACGACGTGCTGTACAACGTGGCGGGCAATCCCGTGGGATCACCCGGCAACGGCACCAACGTCGGGAACGAATTCGACATCGTGGCCACCTACAACGTGAATCACAATTGGTCGCTGGAGATCGGCTACTTCTGGTTCTGGTACGGCAGCTACATCGGGGCCGTGGCTCCGCGCCCCACCGCGGAATCGATCTACGTCATGTCTACCTTGCGCTACTGATTCGCGGACCGCTCCGAGAACCAGGGACGCGGATGCGCAACCACTGCGACCATTTGCTTTGCCTGTGGTTGTCGACGCGGTCCATCAATCTTCCTTTCGTCGCCCGGCAACCGCCGTCGCCCGGCAACCGCGCGACGGAGCGAGCAAGCTGGGAACATTATCGGCAAATCAACGGTCCTTGATTGTTCAGAGGGATGGGTGCCGGGGCGCGTCGCGACCACGAGTGCTTTCGCAACCGTGGTTTGCTGGCCGCCGAGCTGCTATGCTTGGAGAGCGGACTGCCGGGCCGACGCCTTCGCCACGCCCCATCCGCGAGGAACCTGCCTGCGGAATGGAACAGCCTCTCGAAATCCGACCTGTGGTGCGTCCGGTAGTCGGCGCCGTCCGCCCGCCCGGATCGAAGAGCCTCACGAATCGTGCGCTCATTCTGGCGGCGCTGGCCGACGGCGTTTCGGAACTGTCGGGCGTGCTGCAATGCCGCGACACGGAAGTCATGGTCGACAGCTTGCGACGGCTGGGGTTGCGCGTCGACGCACAGCCCGAGCACGCCACGCTGCGGGTCTTCGGCCAGGGCGGCCGCATCCCCGCCCGGCAGGCCGAATTGTACCTGGAAAACAGCGGCACGAGCATCCGCTTCCTGACGGCTTTGTGCGGCGTGGGGGAGGGGCGGTTTCGTCTGGATGGGAATGCCCGCATGCGGCAACGTCCGATCGGCGAGTTGCTCGCCGCGCTCAATCGATTGGGTGTGCACGCCTTTAGCGAAGCGGGTACGGATTGTCCGCCCGTGATCGTGGAAACTCGCGGCCTGGTTGGCGGGACGACCGCTCTGGACCCGCGCTTGTCGAGCCAATACCTCAGTGCCCTGTTGATGGCGGCGCCAGCGGCGCGGCATTCCGTGGAGATTCGGCTCGAGGGGCCGCTGGTGTCCGAACCGTACATTGATATGACGCTCGGCGTGATGGCGCGCTTCGGAGTGACCGTCGATCATAGCCGGCCAGGCATCTTTCGCATCGAACCGCAGCCCTATCGTGCCAGCGCGTACGACATCGAGCCAGACGCGTCGGCCGCCAGCTATTTCTTCGCGGCGGCCGCCATCACCGGCGGCGAGGTCACCGTGCACGGGCTGACTCAGTACGCCCTGCAAGGAGACGTCCGCTTCGTCGACCTGCTCGAACAAATGGGGTGCCATGTCGCCTGGGACGACAAGGCGGTCACCGTCCGCGGCGGTCCGCTGCGGGGCATCGACGTGGACATGAACGCCATCAGCGACACCGCCCCCACGCTGGCGGCCGTCGCCGTCTTCGCCGAAGGCCCAACCACCATCCGCAACGTGGCGCACATGCGTCACAAGGAGACCGACCGCATTGCCGCCGTGGTGGCCGAATTGCGCCGGCTTGGTCTGCACGTCGACGAGTTTCCCGACGGCATGACCATTCACCCCGCCCCCCCGCAACCGGCGGTGATTCACACCTACGACGACCACCGCATGGCGATGAGTTTCGCCTTGGTGGGCTTGCGCGCGCCGGGGATTCACATTACCGATCCCGGTTGCACGTCCAAAACCTATCCGGAGTTCTTTCGCGATCTCGAGCGGCTCTGCGCTCCCGCGCGGACGAGCGGCTGACGACTCCCCCGCCGCGCGGCCGCTGTCCGCACCGCCGCCACCCCGCGGCAAAATGCCACCACGCACCATCCGGGGCAAACATCCGGGCGGAAGTTCAAGTTTCCAAGGTACTCGTGCGAGAACCATGTTGCCGGCATTCCAACCCCGAACGGTTCGCGAGCTGGCGTACACCCTGTTGGAACGGCATCGCACGCAGGGAACATGGGTGCAGGAGTTGCTACAAGCCGCGTTTGCACGCGGTTCCTGGTCGCCTGCCGATCGCGCCCTGGCGACGGAGCTGGTGAACGGCGTCGTTCGACGACGCGGCACATTAGCCGCGATCCTTGCCGCCGTGATGCCGCGGCCGCTTGCACAGGTGGAGCCGGCGCTGCTGACCCTGGTCCAAATCGGCACGTATCAATTGCTCTTTCTCGATCGGGTGCCCGGCTACGCCGCCGTCCATGAAACCGTCGAGTTGACCAAGGTCTTGGGACAGCGGCGATGGACGACCTTCGTGAACGGTGTGTTGCGCGGGATCACGCGGCTGCTCACCGACGAGTGGTGCGATGCACCGGCCGCGGATGCCGTCCCCGTTGCGCCCGGTCGGCATCGCCGGCTGCACCGGGCTGTGTTTCCCGATCCGGCGACGGCGCCCGCGGCCTTCGTGGCGCAGGCCTACAGTCTGCCCGAATGGCTCACGGTCCGTTGGCACGCCCGCTGGACGTGGTCGCAATTGTTGTCGGTTGCCGATGCCATCAATGCGCCTCCCGTGTTGTCGGTCCGCGTGAATACGCGGCGAGTGGGTGTCCGCGAACTGTGGGAACGCTGGACGGAAGCCGGCATTCAGGCGGAGTGTCTGCCCGATCTGCCCGTGTTGCGCGTGGCCCAACCTGGTGCGATCGAATTGCTGCCCGGTTATGCCGAAGGATGGTGGTTGCCGCAGGACGCCACGGCCGTGCGCGCGGCATTGCTGCTTGCGCCGCCTCGAGGCGGCACGGTATGGGACGTGTGTGCCGCGCCGGGCACGAAAAGCACGCATCTGGCGGACATCGTTGGCCCGACGGGGACCGTTCTCGCCACCGATGTCGACGCCGAGCGGTTAAACCGCGTGAGGGAGAATGCGCGGCGGTTAGGATTCGACAACATCCGCACGGCACTGGTTCACGAGGATGGCCGCGACTGGCCGCAAGGCCCGTTCGACGCAGTATTGCTTGATGCTCCTTGCTCCAACACGGGCGTGCTGCATCGCCGCCCGGAAGTCCGCTGGCGCTTACGGCCGTGTGAACTGGAGGAGCTGAGTGCCTTGCAACGGCGGTTGCTGCATCAGGCGCTCGAGCGGGTTGGCCCCGGCGGTCGGCTCGTGTACTCGACGTGCAGCATCGAACCCGAAGAAAATGAACAGGTCGTGGAGGGGGTGCTCCGTCAGCGGCCGGGAGTGGCACAGCGGGCTTTCCAGTTGTATCTCCCCGGGTTCCACGGCGATGGAGGGTATCAATCGCTGCTCGTCGTCGACTGAACTTTGCCTGCCGCGTGTCTGCCACGCCGCGCCGCCATCCGGCGTTGGGATTGCTCGTGCGGCCGGTCATACTACACCGCTACAGCACCGATCCAGCCTGGTCACACGACGCCGACGCAGCCTGGCAATCGCTCGTTTCGTTGCCTGCTTGGAACCGTTCGATGTTCACCTGGTGGCGTAACCGCCGTCGCCAACGCATTTTGTCCCGTCCGTTTCCCACCACTTGGGAAGGGTGGTTGGCGTCCCATTGCCGGCACTATGGCCGATTGTCTGCCGAGCAGCAGCAACGCCTGCGACGCGATGTGCAGTTGCTGGTCGCCGAGAAATCCTGGGAAGGTTGCGGCGGGTTGACCGTGACCGACGAAATGCGGGTGACGATTTCCGCGCACGCCGCGCTGCTGGGTCTGGGATTCGACGCGCTCCCTTTTGACCGTTTGATGTCGGTGCTGATCTACCCCGACACATTCGTCAGTCCGCAACGACGGCGTACCCCCTGGGGGGGTGTTGAGGAAACCGACGAGCCTCGCCTGGGAGAAGCCTGGTATCAAGGACCGGTGCTCCTTTCCTGGCGGGAGGTGAAGGAACAGTGCGTGGAGAATGATTCAGGCCGCAACGTGGTGATCCACGAGTTCGCGCATCTGTTGGACATGCAGAATCACGAAGTGGACGGAATGCCCGCGCTCGACGGCCCCGCGGATGTCCAGCGCTGGACCGAGACGATGCAGCGCGCCTTTGGACGGCTGAATCGCCAGGCGCGGCTGGGGCGGAAAACCGTGCTCGATTATTACGGCGCCACGAGCGAGCCTGAGTTCTTTGCCGTTGCCAGCGAAGCCTTCTTTGAGCGCGGACCGCAACTGCGCACGGAATTTCCCGAACTGTACAATCTGCTGCGGACGTTCTATCGGCAAGATCCGGCCGCATGGCCGCCGTGTGCCGCACCAACCGGATGATCCAACACGGCACTCCATGCCCCCTCGCGGGGCCGCCACCGCCGCATGTTTGACGCCTGACGTCGGTCGGACTACGTTGCCGAGAGGGAATTGGGGGAGCAGGGTGTTCCTCGCCGCATCGGCACCGTCGTTCCCGTTCCGCCGGTTGCGTGTCTCCGCGATGCGGCGATGGGAATTGTCGCCTCGCCGGGAAGCCGGCGCGGCTGTCCGCCGACACCCGACGTTTTTCTGGGAGAGTACCATGCTGCGGTCGGTGATGGTTCTGCTGCCGTGGATGCTGACTTGGGCAGACCCGTCTCATGCGGACGACTGGATTCCGCTGTTCAATGGACGCGACCTCGACGGCTGGACGCCGAAGATCAAGGGTTATCCGCTGGGCGAGAACTTCGGCAATACGTTTCGCGTCGAAAACGGGGTGCTGAAGGTCGCCTACGACCAGTACGACCGATTCGACAATCGCTTTGGACACCTGTTCTACCGCGAAAGCTTCTCGCATTATCGGCTGCGCGTCGAATACCGCTTCGTGGGGGAGCAATGTCCCGGAGGTCCGGGGTGGGCCGTGCGCAACAGCGGCGTGATGATCCACGGCGAAGACCCCCGGCTCATGGGACTCGACCAGGATTTTCCGGCGTCCATCGAAGTGCAATTGCTCGGAGGCACGGGAACCGGCGAACGGACCACGGCCAATCTGTGCACGCCCGGCACCAACGTGGTGATGGACGGCCAGTTGATCACTCGCCACTGCACCAGCTCCCGCTCCAAAACGTATCATGGCGATCAATGGGTGACCGTGGAAATCGAAGTGCACGGCAGCCGCATGATCCGGCACCTCATCGACGGGCAGCCGGTCCTGGCCTACGAACAGCCGCAATACGATGAACGGGATGCCCATGCCCGCGAATTGATCCGGCGGCAGAATGGCCGACTGTTGATCGACAAAGGCACGATTTCCTTGCAGTCCGAAAGCCATCCCATCGAGTTCCGCAAGGTGGAACTGCTCAAGCTGGCCGATTAGGAGCACCGCGTCGGCCGCGTCTTCCGATGGGCGACAGAAAGGCCAGTCATGGACCCGTTGACGCTCGCCTGCGACCTGGTGGCCATTCCCTCGGTCAGTGCCGAGTCCAACGCACCCGTCAGCAATGTCATCGAGCAATGGCTGCGGCAGTTGGAGTTTGCCGTGGAACGGCAAGAGTTCGTCGATCCGGCGGGCGTTCGGCAGGTGAACATCGTCGGCAGAAAAGGCTGCGGGCGCGGTGGCGTGGCCTATTTCGCCCATACCGACGTGGTCCCCGCCGCCACCTGGAGTTGTCCCGACCACGGCCCGTTCGTCCCCACCGTGCGCGATGGCCGGCTGTATGGTCGCGGCAGTTGCGACATGAAGGGGTCGGTGGCGGCGTTTCTCGCTGCGGCCGCCCGCATTCCCAGCCGCCAACTGACCGCCCCCCTGTATGTGGTCTGCACGGCGGACGAAGAGGTGGGCTACCACGGCGCCAAACACGTGGCCGCCCACAGTGCCCTGTATCGGGAATTGGTGCGCGGCGGCGCTCGCGGGGTGATCGGTGAACCGACCGAACTGGAAGTGGTCCACGCGCACAAGGGGGGCTATGGGTTCCGGGTGATTTCGCGCGGCCGTGCCGCTCACACCAGCACCCGCGACGGTCTCAACGCCAACTGGGCCATGATCCCCTTCTTGCAGGAGATGCATCAAATCTACCGGGAAACCCTGCACGATCCGGCGTGGTTGCATGCCGACTTCGATCCCCCCGACATCCGCTGGAACCTCTGCGTGAGTGATCATGAGCCGGTCCTGAACATGACGGCGAAGGAATGCGTCTGCCGCGTGGGATTTCGTCCCATGCCCGGGCAACAGCCGCAACGGCTCATGGACCGCGCTCGACAGGCGGCCGAGCGCTGCGGACTGGAGTTCGAAGTGCTTTGGCAGGAAGGTCCGTTATGGACCGATCCACAGTCCGGGTTCATTCGGGAGTTGTTGAAACTCGCCAACCGCCCCGCGCCGCGAACCGTCGCCTTTGGCACGGATGGCTGCTGCTTTCACGAAGTCCGCGAGCTGGCCGTGATCGGTCCCGGCAGCGTCCGTCAGGCGCACACCGATGACGAGTGGCTATCGCTGGAGCAACTGCACGCCGGCGTCGACCTTTTCGAGCGAATCATTCGCCGCTGGTGCACGGCCGCGTAATCCGCCCGCCGTGGTCTCGGCCGCACATCCGTTCGAGAGCCACCGCGAGATTGAGCAGTATGCCCGGAATGCCTCCTACGGTCGCGCGGGAGGACACTTCTCCCCGCAGGAAAACTCCTGAGGCGCGCGGCGGGAGGCCTTGGCATTCGCTTGCAGCAGGGCACAACCGCTGACAGTGAGCAGCAACAGCGCGACGGCAATCCATTCCGGCCGCCTCGAAACGGACACAATTTGTCGAGAAGCGGGCAAGGACTGCGACTGCACGGAACGTCGCTGCACCGCGGCGGCCAGCCCGTCGCCGTCCGATGATGCAGAAGGATTGCAAGGCGCGCTGCTCATCGTCCGAGCCGATCATTTCCGGAAGAAGGGCCGCTGAACCGGCGATTAAAGGCTTCGGGATCAAAAGCGTCGGCAAGGGGGCGCGGCGCGGGTGCTGCCGTAACCATCGGACCGACGGAACCCGCCGCTGCGGGAGGATGACTGCCGGCCGAGACCGCTTGGCCCGTCTGACCCGCTTGGCCCGTCTGACCCGCGTGCGGCGCGGCCGATTCCCCCGCCGACTTTTTGTTGCTCAGCGGCGGCAGTCTGGCCCAGCGCGCTTCCTCTTCGCGCCGCTCCCGCACGACATCCTGTACCCAGGTTCTCAGCAGCCGTTGTTGCGCCTGCGCCGCACTTCCCGAAAACACAGGGGACGAGGCCCCGCCATGTGGTCCTTCCAGGGCGTTGAGGAGCGGGCTGCGTTGGGGTTCGGCAACATCGATCCACGACAGGACCTGCGCCAGATTCTGCTCCGTGGCCTTGCGATGATTGCGGCTGTCGTACCGCACGGGCACCAGTCGGAACTCGCTGCGCGTCGCCAATCCGTGGCAGTTCGCCTTTCCGCACGAATTGATCAACAGCGGCTGAATGCGGGCCGTGTACAGCGCCGCCACGGGGCGGGACAGTCCGCCCAAGGATTCCACATCGGGCACGATGGCTCCGTCGGCATTCGGCGGCGGCACGGTGGGTGGCGAGGGAGTCAATAGGAACTCCTCCACGCGGGCCAGCATCCGTCGCACCGCTTCGTTGTGAGGATCCCTCCGCAACGCCCGCTGCAATTCGTCGCGGGCTTCATCGTAGAGGCGATAGGCCAGGCACCATTCGGCAAGTTTCACGAGTTCCGCCGCCGACGGGTCCACCAACGCCTCGCGTTGCAGACGGTAGGCCTCGACCAACGTGGGGGCCACGCAGCGCACCTGTTCCGCGGAGACCGCGATCCGTCCGTTGTCCCGCTCCACCAGATAACCGCCCGCCTGACGAGTCACCAGACCCGTCAGCACGCGGCCATCGACAAACACCACGTATTGGCGTCCCGCCGTGTCGGCCGCGCTGCCGGCGCGGCTCGCCAACAACAGCAGAATGGTCCACCACACGCGCGGAGAGATCATGCGGCGTCGGCCTCGCCACTGGGTGTCGAATGTCACTCGTCGCCAGCCGGCAACCTCTAGTGGTTCGTCACACCCGGGTCAATGGCGCTCCGCCAAAGGCCGTCGTTTCCGCCGGAGCAGCATGCTATTCCGCTCGCCCTGCGGCATGTTTTGCCGAACAACCGGCGGGAAACCTCTGGAACAGCCGCCGGGTCGTCAGCCTGGCAGAATCGGATAGGGAACCTACCGACGCCGCGCGCGAACCACGGATGCCCCGCCAGAACCACCGACGGTGGCGAATTCCCCGGGGCTACATCCGTGCCGAGCGCCCCACCCGCCCCCAAACCCCAAAAGCGCGCTTCCGAGCGGTCGCCCTGAACTGATTGCTCAGAACTTATCTGAGAGCGAATGGGAGGACCATCGCTGGATGGGGATGAGGGTTATTCATCGCTGGAGCGCCCCAGCAGCCCACCGTAGCGCATGATCAGGTACACGAGTGTCAGAATCGCTTGCAGGGTCGCGGCCACGTAGGTCCAGGCCGCGGCATTCAGCACGTCCCGCACGACCATGGCCCCGTGTTCGTCGACGATCCGCAGTTCGGCCAGACGCTGCCTGGCCCGACGGCTGGCATCGAATTCCACGGGCAAGGTAATCACCTGAAACGCCACAAAACCGCTGAAGAGGGCCAACCCGGCCAGAATCAAGACCGGAAGGGTGGCAATGGCCCCCGCGATCAACAGCAGAATGGAAAGGTTCGGCCCCCAAATGGCCGCCGGCACGGCAATCGACCGCAAGGCGAGCGGGGCGTAACCGAACGCGTGTTGCAAGGCATGGCCGGTTTCATGCGCGGCGATGCCCACCGCCGCCAACGACTGGCTGTGGTACACGCCGCTGCTCAGCCGCACCACGCGCGACTGCGGGTCGTAATGGTCGGTCAATTCGCCGGGTGTTTCTTCAATGGGAATATCGTGCAGCCCTGCCTGGTCGAGGATCAGACGGGCCGCCGCGGCACCGCTCAGAGGGGCCGGTTCTTGCATGGCGCGCCGGTAGCTGGAGTGCACGCGCCATTGCGCCCAGGCACCCAATAAGAGAGCCGGAGCCAACACGATGAAGTACAGGGGATCGAAAAACATGGCGGTCTACCTCCCGAACCGATTGCATCCACGGACTGCTCGTGAGTGATTATAGCCGACAACGCCTCCGCGGGGACACTGGATCACGAGCAGTCGGATCCGTTATCCCTTTTACGTCCGCCCGACGCCGAGTGTGAGCCTTTTCGGTCGGTCGGCAGCCAGTCGGCCAACAGCACGGAGGGAGCCTATTCCTCTTCGGCGTCCCCCACCAACTCCTGCATGCCGAGTTGCCGCATTTTGCGGTACAAGTTCGACCGGTGCAGTCCCAGCAATTTGGCGGCTTCACTCATGTTGCCGCGCACACGGCGAATGGCGCGGCGGATGTGCTCCTGCTGAAACAGGTTGGTGGCTTCGCTCAGGCCGAGGTTCTCGGACGGCTGCTCGTAGCCCGCTTTCTCGGGACTGAGAATGAAGGCCAGGTCGTCTGGTTCGATCTTGTCGGCCGGGGCCAGAAAGGCCACGCGCTCCATCAGATTCCGCAATTCCCGCACGTTGCCTGGCCAGCTATGTGCCATGAGCCTGCGTTCGGCTTCCTTGGACAGGTGCAGCCGGGGACGCCGCGCCGCCAACGAGAATTGCCGCAAGAAGTGCTGTGCCAGCGGCAACACATCCTCGGGTCTTTCGCGCAATGGAGGCAGTTCCAACGTGACCACGTTCAGTCGAAAGTACAGATCTTCGCGGAATTTTTTGGCTCGAACGGCTTCCGTCAAACGCACGTTGGTGGCCGCCGCCACGCGGACATTGATGGGAATGGCCTGTGACCCGCCGACGCGCGTAATCACCTTTTGCTCCAACACGCGCAGCAGCTTGGCCTGGCCCCCCAAACTCATGTCGCCAATTTCATCCAGAAAGATCGTCCCCCCCTCGGCCAATTCAAACTTTCCTCGGCGCAGCTCGTGGGCGTCGGTGAATGCCCCTTTTTCGTGACCGAACAGCTCGCTTTCCAGCAAGGTTTCGGTGAGGGCCGCACAGTTGACCGCGACAAACGGCCGGTCGGCGCGCGGCCCCTGATAGTGCAGCGCCTGGGCCACCACTTCCTTCCCGGTGCCACTTTCCCCCAGAATCAGCACCGGAAGGTCGGTGCCGGCCAGCCTCCGCACCGTGCTGCGGAGCGCCGTCATCGCCGGGCTGTCTCCAATCAGGGCCACGCCGCGGGTCACTTGTTCGGTCAATTGGCGGTGCGAACGCAGGAGAGATTCCCGTTCGCGGGTATTCCGCAGGACGGCGGCAACCTGGGCGGCAAGTTCGAGGAGGATGTCTTCGTCGTCGGCGTCGAAGACGCCTTCGTGCTTGTTGATGACCTCGAACACCCCGAGAGGACGGTGGTCGGTCCCGGGCAAGGGAGCGCACATCAAATTGCGGGTCCGGTAACCGCTGGCCTGATCGACCTTTTGGCTGAAGCGCGGATCGGCGTAGGCGTCGTCCACGCGGGTCGCGCGGCCGCTGCGGAGCACTTCGCCGACAATCCCCGTGTGATCGGGCAACCGGAGCGACCCTCCTTCAACTCCCAGGGCCGGTCGCGCCACCAACTCCTGCTGCTCCCGATCCCAAAGGAAGATGCTCGCCCGATCGCAGTCGAGCAGCCGCGTGGCTTCCACCGCGATCTGCTCCAACAGAGGCTCCACCTCGGGATAAGCCAGCAGCCTGGGCGCGATCGCTAAAACCCCTCGCAACTTGGCGATTTTTCGCCGCTGCTGAAACTGCCGGTGGACCAGATCCCACAGCCATCCGAGACCTCGCGCCAGCAATCCCGCCGAAGGCAGCACGTCGTCCGCCAGCGCCCGACCCGACAGCACCAGCACCGCCGTCGGCGACACGTCCGCATGCATCACGGCCGCCACCAAATGGACGCCGCCACTCGATTTGTGACCAGCCGCGTCACGGTCGAGGGTGTCGCCAAGAAACGGCCACGGCGAATCCGAGGCTCCCCAGCGACCATGCTGCACGACCCACCGCCATTCGGGGGCGCGCTCGGCCACGGCGGCCGCCTGAGCCCCCAATTCCCCGGCCACATCGGCCAGGGCTTGCTTGAGAAACTCCGCGGGGGCCTGTCCGTCCCTCGCCCGGCGGCGCAGTCCTTCCATGAGGGCCAGCAACCGCCCACCGTCATCAGCCGGAAACTTCGCCGGAATTTCTTGCCAGCTCAACCATTGCGAAGATTTCTGCGATTCTGCCACGGAATCGTCCGTTGTCAGACTGACCGGCGTTCGGTCGGAAATTGGTGCAGGCGCGCGACGCACTGTATCGAAACATACACGCAATTCCCCTCTGCTCCAAGTCTCCCGTGACCAAAAAGCTCCATGCAGACTATCGGATCGATGATGCACGGAATCAAATCGGCACTTAAGCCGGGGCCTGCCGGAAAACCATCTCCCACGCCTGAACCGCGGACAGGAAACACAGAAGGCCCACGGAACATCAGCCCCGTGGGCCACGTGCGCTCGGACATCTCTCAACCGTCAACCGTTCGTCGCGATCCGCTCGCGACGCGGATGCCACGGACTTACGGCAACGGAATGCTCTTGAGGGTCAGCGAACTGCCGTCTTGAATCAGCACGACCGCTTGTTCCTCGTTCAATTTGTCAAGCTGCACAACATTTTGCAGATCGCTGATCGTTTCGTAGGGTTGGCCGGCCGTGCCTCCACCGCGAACCGGCTGGGACAACCCCTGGTTCTTTTCGATGTCGGCCGTGCTGATTTTCATCACTCCGCGGCGATCGTTGGCCATCAACAAATAGGTTTGATCGTTCTTCTTGTAAACGATCATGTCCAGCGGCGTGTTCATGTTGCCCAGTTCGGCCACCGTTTTCCCCCTCACTTTCTCCCCCGGCTCCAGCCCTTCGACGGGAATCTGCACCAGCGGCGTGCAGGTGAACCCGGCCAGCAGATTGGGTTTGCCGTCAATCACGAAGGGCACGAAGGTGCGGACGGCGGCGAAATCTTCGCTCCGCCCGTGGGCGGCGTGGTAAATCTCCAGGTTTGCCCCCGCGTTGGCCTCGCTGAACGGAAATCCGAGGGCACGCACATTCGACGGAGCTGGCGCACCCGACAGCCCCGAGACGATCACCTGTCCGTCCACCCACGCCAGATCCGTGATCGAAGACTCCCGTAAATTGCGGGCCCGCCGACCTTCCCCAACGACCTTATCTTCCGGCGGATTGGGAAGAGTCGCCCGAGAGAAGGGAATGTTTTGCAGCACGACCCGCTGCACGGTCCCGTCGGTATTGATCCTCACCAGCGCCGGTTGAGTTCCCACCGCCAGTGACACATACACATTCCCGCTCAGCGGATTGACGGCGAGGTCGCGAACGCTGAGGGTTTGCGGATCGGCCTGAAGCACTTCGGCAATTTTCCCCGCGAGATTCTCCACGTGGTAGCGGGCCGTCTGCGGATTGCCGGATTTGTCTCCGGTTTGAATGGCAATCACCGCGGCGGCCTTCGGATCACCCATCAACAGCAGGCCGTCGGGACCAAAGGCCAATGGTCCCAAGGATTGGATTTCAGGAGTGCCCGCGGGCAGCTTGTACAAGTCGGCGCTCCAGCCGGTGGAGGCCAGAAGTGCGTAGGCAGCAACCGTCCATGTCAACGTCCAGGGCTTCTTCATGGATCGATCTCCTGAAACACGGGGAACGGGACACCACTGGTCTCGATCGTACACCCCGAGTGACTCCCTGACCAGCTTCGCGGCCGAGTTCAGGCACCTTCCGCTCGGTTCAGCCAGGTGGAATGGCGTCAACCGAGTTTGGCTTCGTTGAGCCGCGTTCAGCAGTGTTGATGCTGCGGAGTCGAGTTTCCCAACCTTCCAGACGCCGTCTTGCCGGATTGCGTCTGGTCGCGGTGGTCGGGCGGCGTGCCGCCGTCTCGCCCGTCGGCTGCATCCGCCGCTCCCAACAGTTCGCGCAACCGCCGGGAACGATACTCGAAAATCCGCTGCAAATCGCCCCGCACGCCGCACCAATGCACAAGTGCCCCGCCCGGAACGGCATAGTCGACACGATCGATGATCCGCGTCCCTGCGCCTGCTTGACGAAACACATGTTCGTGATACCACAGTCGATAAGGACCGATTACCTGGCGATCCACGAAGCAAACGGGCGGCTCCCACACGGCGATTTCACTCCGCCAGCGCAGCGGAAGGCCATGCCAGCGCAAGCGATAATCGAGCAGCGACCCTGCTTGCAGCACCACGGGACCAGGCGTGAGGACGTGGAACTGCAACCACGGGGGCGTGATGTCCTCCAAGCGAAACGGATCGGAAAAAAACGCGAACACGTGGTCGAGGGGTCGCGGCAGCCACAATTCGGTTTCGAGCCGATAGGCCCCCGGCTTCTGCGGATGAGGCAAAATTTGCACGTTCACGGCAAGTTCCTACGGAAGAGTCGGGATGGGCGTTTAACCGTGGCCACCCCCGCCGATTAACCAACGACGGACAATTCTTCGCCAGAGAGCATTCCTCTCCGCCAAAAAGCACCGTCGAACCGCCTGGTCCCTGCCGGGGGTCAGGCACGTCCGCAACCGTGTCTCAGTACCCCGTCCGCTCGGGAGATCACGGCACGACCCCACCCGCCGGCAAGACGCCAAGGTGTTGAGGCCGTCGCAGGGGACTTGATGCGGCCCCGGCGGACGGCAAGTCCCCTGGTGACAGACACACGGGTTCAAGGCCACATGAAGAATCACGGCGAAAGGAGGAAGTTTCCCACGTCGAGCACGAAGGGAGCGATGATCTTGCGGACGAATGGGAGTGGAAACAGCCACGTCACCGGCAACGCCACCACCACCACGGCCCACAACCGGCGCGGCCAGCCATGCCCCAATCCCAGTCGCCGAGCCAGGGGGCTGTGTTCCAGCCACATCCCCAAGGATTGCAGCACAAAATACGCTGTCGGCCAACCCCAGCCCTCTCCGGCCGGCCAGCTCACGACCAGTTCATGCAGCAGTCCGCTGATCAGATACACCAGCATCATGGCCGTGGTCGTGCCCCAGCGAACCGAGAGAGGCAAGAGCAGCAAGCGAAAGGCCGCGTCGCGAAACGCCAGATTCCAGCGTCGGCCCCAAAACGCGGTGACGCTCTCGGACAGAATCGGCCACGACATGATCGGGGGCGCCCAAATCCCGTGCTGTCGCCACACGCACGACAGCAGGTGAAACACGCCGAAGTGCAACAGAAAGGCGATGCCCACCATGCCGCACCACCCGGCGGCGATCGGACGCCCGGCCCGGGCCAGCGGATAGGCCAGCCCGAAAAAAATGATCGCGCCCAACGCGAATTTGACGAACGCAAACAACCATTCTGCCGCGGACGGCCGCGCCGCCACCCGCTGGTCGTCAAAGAAGGCATCGACATCCATCCCGGGCCAGAGCAGCAAAAAGGCGATATGCCGCCACCAGGGGGTCGGCCGTGGCAATCGCTGCTGCCACACAAGGTACTTCAGTGTGCCATAAATGACGGCGGCGGTGCACCACATGGTGGCCCAACGCGGCCAGGCCTCGAGTGCCAGCGACGACGTCATGCCCGTTGCCAAACCTTTCGGGTGCGTGCCCCAGCCACTGCCATGTCTTGCGGCCCTTGAACCGCGGCGTCGCCGCGGAACCCAGCGCGGAGTTCGATACTCCGGCAGACTTCCTGCCCTGGTGCCGTCCACCCCGCGACCATGAGCCGCCTTCGGGTGTCCACACCTCCCGGCGCACCGCCTTCACTCACACCTGGGCAACACGGTTCCGCGAAAGCATTCGTCCGGCCGCCCGCTGGCATCGGGAAACGGGGGAATCACACGCGAATGCCCACTAACTGTTTCACGCGGCGTTCGATCTGGCTGAGCACTTCGAAGTCGCTCGGATGCGGAGACGGAAACGCCGGCCGCAACGGAATGGGCACGTCGTCCATGCGGTACACGGTGCCGCCCGTGTTGATGCCGTAGGTCGCCACGGTGAACGCCACCGTCGCCTGGCGGGTGGTGGGAGTTTCCTTGGTATCCAGGGCGATGTACGGAATGGACGCCAGATGCCGGCGGGCAGGCTCCGAAAAGTTCGCCATCGGATCGCAGGCGATCATCATCGCGCAATCGGCCTCTCCGCGGGCCAGGGTATCGGCCGTGGTGTACTCCCCCGGATTGAACCGGGGATAGCCCCGTGCGTGATTCACGCCGAATTGATACCCCGTGCGCCACGCCACGACGTTGTCGGCCCCCGTGACGTTTCCGTGTCCCCGATTCGGCTTGGCGGTAAACCGCGTGAAGGCGTTCAGGTCCCGCGTGAGGGCCAACAGGGCCTCGCTGTTGCAGTGCTTGCCCCGGGTCATGGTCAACCCCATGCCGAAGAAAATCACCCCGAATCTGGCCGCCTTCATCCGCTGCATCAGGTCCTGCCAAACCGCCAAGGCCACTCCGGTTTCCCGCTCGACCAACTCCCCGTCGAGCTCCAGTCCCTTGGCCAAGGCCCGCAGCGTCCACAGCGCCTCGAAATCCTTGCGCGGCTTGATTTGAATGAATAGATCGGCCGCCTTGGCGCTTTTCGTCTTGCGAACGTCCACAATCACGCAGGTGCGGTCCTTGCGGCCATTGGGCACGAACAACCCCTTGGGCATCAAACTGTACTTGGTGAAGTGCCGCGGATGGCTCTCCGCCGGGTTGCTCCCCCAAAACATGATGAAGTCGCCCCGATTGGCCACTTCGCCCAGAGAGCAGGTGACTTCGCCCACCCCCTGAAAGGCCATCCCCGAGGGGCCATGACAGACGCTGGTGGTGGTGTCGATGATGCCGCCAATCCAATCCGCAATGCTCACGGCGACCCGCTGGGCCTCGCAGGGAGAATCGCTCAAGCCATAGATGATGGGATACTTTCCCTCGGTGAGGATGCGCGCGGCCCGATCGTACCCCTCTTCCAGCGGCGCGGCACGGCCTTCGATCAGGCAACTGGGGCGGTCCTCGATCTGGTGATTGAGAAACCACGCCTTGCCGAGCACGCAGGCCCGCTTGGCCTCGATGATGCGGTGATTGTCTTGCACCGTTAATTCGATATCGTCGCACACACACCCGCAAAAGGTGCATGTGGCGTCGGAAATGATCGTGAGGTTGCCGTTGCCGGCAGCCGCCGCGGCGGCAGGACTGACCATGGTACTTCCCCTCATGCTCCCTTCGACCGGAGCGCCACGTTCATTCTGAAGCGATTGTCGACGCAACGCAATCAACACTTGAGGACCATTCGGCGGCTGCCGCTCCTCCACACCGATTGCTTGCTCCAGCCGGATGACGTTTAATAGTCAGCGGTGGAATCGCAAGACCTTCCCCGGGGAGCGCCGACCATGACTGCCTTCCGCCGCGTTGCCCTCTCCCTTATCGTGGCCGCGCTGGCCGCCACCCTGGCGCCGGCGCAAACCAGCAGCACCAAGGCCAAAACCAAACCCAAGACGACCGGCAAGGTGAACGTCAAGGAACTGGATGTCCGCGCCGTCGAAATGCAAAAGAACCTTCTCCGCGATGCCACCGAAATCGCCCGCGGTTACGAAGAAGCCGGCGAGTACGAACGGGCCAAATGGCTGCTCGAAGTGCTGCAAAAACTCGATCCCAAACTGCCCGGCCTGAAGGAAAAAATCGACCAACTCACCGAAAAAATGCTCGAATCCAGCGAATTCGAGGTGGAATTGGATGTCAGTCGCGGCTGGACCATCCCCATCGGCCTGGTCCACAAGGACAAAATTGTCCGGATTGAAGCCAACGGGGACTATGAATTCGCCGTTGCCCTGCGGACCACTGCCGATGGCCTGCCCACCGACGACAACGGCAACGACCTCGTCGGTGGAATCCCCGTGGGCGCCCTGATGGGAATGATCGTGAATCCGGAAAACCGCAAACCCGGCAAGCCCTTCGAAATCAAATCCAAACGGGAGTGGACGCCGCAACAGACGGGCCTGCTGCGGCTGAACATCAATCTGCCCAATGGCCACAAATCAAGTGGAAAGCTGAAGGTCAAGCTGAGCGGCGTGACGCGTCCGGCCGCCTGAAGCGGCCGCGCCCCGGTCGTTCGGAAACCGTTCGGAACCCATTCCCGTGGAACACGCAGTCCTCGAAGATGCCGCCGCGGCGCTGAGCCAGCCCCAAGAGCCGCAACCGTCACACACCCCGTTCGGCATCGCCGTCGTCGGCCTTGGTCCTGTCGGCTGGCATGTTTGCGAGCGGGTCAGCCTCCGCGACGATGCCTTCCTCGCCGCCGTCTGGGATGTCGATCCCCGCCGCCAACAAGTCGCCGCCGAGCAGGGCTGGCCTGCCTCCGCCGCGCTCGCTGACCTCTGGCAGACATCCCGCGTCGAGGGAGTGATCATCGACGCCCCCTTGCCGAGTCGAGCGCCGTTGGTGCGGCAGGCACTCGCCGCTGGCAAACACGTGCTCGCCGAACCACCACTCGCCGAACACCCAACAACCGCCGCCGACCTGTACGCGACCGCCGCTCAACAAGGTGTCAGTTTATGGTGCAGGTCGCTGCGGCGGTGGGACGAAGATTTCGCGGCCGCAATCTCCGCGTTTCGCTCCGGTCGCCTAGGCCTGCTGCATACCGTTCGGTTCTTGCGGGCCGACTGGGCCCCCTGGGCTGGCGCGGACGAGCCAGACCGCGCGGACGCCGCCGGCGAGACCTTCGCGCGGCTGGTTCCGCCAGTCCTCGATCAGTTGAGCGAGTTTGTCGAACTGAATCCGACCGACGTGTGGGTGCGCCGCCTGCCGATTTCCGACGGTTTCGTGCTGGAGTTGACGCTCGGCCATCAGACCGTGGTGCAAATCGATCTCCGCCGGAGGGCACTGGCCGGATTGCACACCGGATGGATCCTCGAGGGCCACCAAGGTGGTTATCGGGGCGGTCGGTTGTTCACGTTGACGCCCGAAGGCGAACTCATCGACGAACCCGTCCGGACCGAACCCCTGCCGACCGATCCCTGGCTCTCACTATGGCTGAGGCACTGTCGCTCATCTTTGCCCCCGGCGGAAGCGCTTCGCGGTCGGCAAGTGGTCGCCCTTTTTCAACGGTTGAGGGAGGCGCTGGCACTCGTGCCGAGCGGCGACTTCGCCTTGGGGGCACCATCGGCTTCCGGCCAGAATCGGCTCCAGTCGACGGGGCCGGATGGTCTCTACCCCCCCGCCGCGGAGCCTTGAGGTGTTCCCGGTGGTGCGCGACCGTGACCGCGGTTCTTGCGGGCAAGTACACTCAGAGGGAGACACCCCCAAACTCCCGTGCCGAAAACTTTCCGGAATCGTCCCATGCACGTGCAAACCATCGAGCGGCTCATCGACCTGACCGACCCTGCGGTGAATTTCGTGCTGAACATGCCCCTCGAGGAAGCCCGGCAGCGGGTCGCATCGGGTGATCCGCGGCAAATCCGCGAGATCGACGGCCAATTCGCGCTCGTGGCCAAGACCGGCAAAATCGTGCGGATGGCGCGTTCCATCGGCCAGCCGCTGCGGTATTTCATCGCCAAGCGTCACGCGGGTCCGGCATTGATCGTCTCCGACCGCATCGACGCCATCGCCCAGCACCTGAAAAGCGAAGGACTGATCGACCAGTTCCACCCCAGTTACACGCGGATGGTTCCGGCACACCATCTCGTGGAACTGGCTTTGGTGGGCTGCCCCGATCCGAATCCGGTGTGCCGGCGGTTTTTCGATCCCCCGCGAAATCGGTGGCCCGCCGATCTGGACGCCATTGGCGAGCGCTACGTGGCGACCTTGGCTCGCGAAATCGACCGTTGGCTGGACACAATCGACCGCCGAGAACCGCTGGGCGTGCTGTTTTCGGGCGGCATCGACAGCGGGGCCGTGTTGCTGGTGGTGTATCACCTGCTGCTGCGACGGGGCGAATCGCCGGCCCGGCTGAAAGCCTTCACGCTGGATCTCGATGGCGAAGGAGCGGATGCCCGGCAAGCGCAGCGATTTCTCGATGAATTGGACCTCGGCTTCCTGCTCGAACGGATCGTGGTCTCCTCCGACACCATTCAACTCGACGAGGTGATTCGCGTCCTGGAAGATTACAAGCCGCTCGATGTGCAGGCGGCGGCCATGGGGCTGGCACTTTGCCGGGGCATTCGCGCCCGTTATCCCGATTGGCGGTATTTGCTGGACGGCGACGGCGGCGATGAAAACCTCAAGGACTATCCCATCGAGGACAACCCCGAACTCACCATCCGCAGCGTGCTGAGCAATCCGCTGTTGTATCAAGAAGGATGGGGCATTCAGGCCATCAAGCATTCGCTGACGTACTCCGGCGGACAAAGCCGGGGGCATGTGCGGTCGTACGCCCCCCTGCGGGTCTGCGGGTTTCGAGGTTTCAGTCCCTTCGCCTTGCCGAACGTCATCGAAGTCGCCGAGGGCATTCCCTTCATCGATTTGACCGGCTGGGAACACGCTCGGTTGTACGCACTAAAAGGGGAAGTGGTCCGGCGGGGTGTCCGCGCCGTGACCGGAATGACCATGCCCGTGTTCGAAAAACGCCGCTTTCAGCACGGCGCGCTCGACCGCCAGCGCTTCGACCGCCTGTTTCCCGCCCATCCCGGCGAATACCGCCGACGGTTCGAGCGCCTGTTTGCCGACCTGGCGTGATTCCAGCAGTCGGCACGAAACGAGGCGTCCGCGGGGGCCTGCCGGCTCGCGGTGAGTCGCCATGCGCGCTCGCTGTCCTGTTGGCCCGAGGTTGCGTCCCGGGACGTCGGTCGGCGCCGCAGGATCGCAGCGATGCCACTTGGATCGCAGCGATGCCACTTGGACCGCAGCGATGCCACTTGGACCGCAGCGATGCCACTTGGACCGCAGCCATGCCACTTGGATCGCAGCGATGCCACTTGGATCGCAGCGATGCCACTTGGATCGCAGCGATGCCACTTGGATCGCAGCGATGCCACTTGGACCGCAGCCATGCCACTTGGATCGCAGCCATGCCTCAGGTCGGCGGTGACGCCGCCGGACGACGGTCGACGTTAGCGGTCTCGGGGCGTCATCGTCTTCATTGCCGCCAGGAATTCGGTGAAGCCCTTCGCGCGGAGCACCCGTTCGACGGCATGCGGTTCGCGGAACATCTCCGAGATGCTCGCCGACAATTCCAACTGGATCGCGGGATCGTGCTTGGGGGTGAGAATCAGGAACACCACGTGCGCCAACTGGCCATCCGGCGCATCGAATTCAATGCCGGCTTCGGACAATCCCACGACCACCACCGGCTCTTTCAGTCCTGCCAGCCGCGCATGCGGCAGCGCGACCTGATGGCCAATCCCGGTGGCCACCAGTTTCTCACGGGCCCAAACGGCCTCGGTGACGGCGTCGGCATTCAGGTCTGCCGCTTGGGCCGCCATTTGGGACAATTCCTGCACCGCTTCCCGCCGCGTGATGGCCTGCAAATCGCGGCGAAACAACTTGGGCGACAGATAATCCAACAGTCGGTGCGGCTGCCGCTGACGCAGAATCAGCCGGATCATCGGCCCGCCCATCAGCGACGTGAGCAGGGCCATCACCACCAGCGCCACGAACAAGCGCTGGCGGATCACACCGGCTTCGAGGGCCAGCAATCCCAGGATGAGTTCCATCGCACCGCGGGCATTCATGGCGAAACCCACCGCCCATTGGTCGCGCACCGACAGGCCGCCCCAGCGGGCCCCCAGTACCGCCCCCGACAGCTTGCAGGCGCAGGCCAGCAGCAGCACCAGCGTCACCAGGGGGAGATCGAATTGGGTGAGAAAATCGACGCGCAGGCCGATGCCGGCAAAGAAGATCGGGGCGAAGATGAACGACACGAATTCGTCGAGCAGCATGCGGGTCCGCTCTTGCAGATGGCGCGAGGCCCCGAGCGCCACGCCCGCCACAAAGGCCCCAAAGATGGCGTGGATGCCGATCGCCTCGGTGAACGCCGCCCCCAAAAGCCCCAGCGTGACGGCGAAGCCCAGCACGCCGCCAGGCCAATGCGTGTAGGCTTGCAGCAGCGGCAAGGTGCGATGGATCAGCCAGCGGCCGAGGGTCAGCATCAAGGCCGCATACAGCAACGTCAGGCCGATGGTCTGGCTGATCGCCGCGCGCCCGCCCGCGGCGGGATTCATCAGCCCCAGGATGACGGCAAACACCGTCCAGCCCACGAGGTCATTGAGAATCGCGGCACTCACCACCACCATTCCCAGGTCGGTGCGGTAGAGGTTCATGTCCATGAGGATTTTGGCGATCACGGGCAAGGCGGAAATCGCCATCGCCGTCGCCAGAAACAAGGCGAAGATCAATGGATCGGCATCGCCCTGCCGTCCCAGGGCCGTGGGCATGAGCCACCCGCAGGCCAATCCCGCCAGAAACGGAATCAGCGTGGAGGCAATCGCCACCCGCAAGGACGAGCGCCCCTGTTTCCACACCAGCGACAGGTCGACCTCCAACCCCGCCACCAGCAGAAACAAGACAATGGCGAGATGACTGATACCCTCCAGCACGACGGCATTCGGCCCTTCCCGCGGAAACAAATAGACGTGCCATTCCGGGGCCAATTTCCCCAGCACGGTGGGGCCCAAAAACACGCCCGCCAGCAGTTCGCCCAGCACGGCTGGCTGATGCAGCCATTGGGCCATTTCTCCCAACAGTCGCGCGCAGCCGATCAGCAGCCCCAAGGCGAGCAACATCACGGCCAACTGTTGTGCGTCCAAATGATGCAAGGGGGCGATTCCTCACCATGGCCGACGCGGCGTTGATGCGCCAGCAACCATGCTGTCGCCTGTTCCGATGCCGAGCCGTGATACGGGGCGGCGGCATCCCGCCGGCCGCCGCACGCGCCCGCCGTGTCAGCCAGGCGACCGGGTTTCCCGGTATGTCACTCCGCGGCCGCGCCGCGGGCCAGAAACTCGGCCAGACGGCTCAACACGTTCCACGGAATTTCGTGGCCTCCCGGAAATTCGACAAACTCCACTTCGCAGCCGGCCGACCGCAACAAGTCGCGGACCCACGTGCCCGTCACGAAGGGCAAGACGCAGTCGTATTGACCATGCGATTGAAAGACCGGCAGACCGGCTCGCGCAGCGGCGCGCGACCGCCATTCCCGCTCATTGATGAGACTGCCCGAGAGCACCGCCAAGCCCGCGGGGGACACAGGCGCATGCAGCGCGACATCGATGCTCAACATGCCCCCCTGCGAAAACCCGCCCAGCACGCAGCGTTCGGCCGGCAAGCCGGTGCTGACGCTCCATTCATCCACCAGCGCCAGCAGCGCTTGCCGAGCCGCGGGCAACTCCGCGGGACATGTGTTCCGCACTTCGCTCAATTCGCCCGCGGCAAGCAGTCGTTGAAAGCGCTCCAAGTCGAGATGCCACCAGGCGCGGCCTTGCGGATAGCCCCAGTCCTTCAGGCTCAACGGCGCTTCGGGAAACACGAACTGCACCGCGCGCGCCAACCGCTCGTCGTGCCGCAGCAGTTCCTCCCCCAAGGGCACCAGGTCCGTGCCCGGTGCGCCAAAGCCGTGGCACAACACCACGCCCAAAGTGGGAGATGCCGACCGCCAGACCACGTGGCACGTCAATCCACCCCACACCGCTTGTTTCCGATGCAACATGTCCCTGCCTCACTTGGATCCAGCGCATTGTGACGCGTCGCGGCGAATTGAGAAAGGGGACCACCCTACCCCGGCGGCCTGTGCGCTGGCGCTTCAATGTTCCTCGTCCGTGGCGTTATGATGCGCACCTGTCCCGCCGTGGAGGAACCGCATGCCCGCCGATCCCGCCCTGACGCACGTTGCGAAAACCTTCGCCCATAACTCGCCGCTCATTTCCTGCCGCATCGACCCCTCGGGTCGCTTCGTCTTCGCCGGCGCGCAAGACAACAAGGTCGTGCGGTGGGACATCGGTTCCGCGGCCAAGGTGGAACTCGCGGGGCATGAGAGTTGGGTCCGCAGCCTGGCGTTTGCCGACGAGGGCCACACGCTCATCACGGGTGGCTACGATGGCCGATTGATCTGGTGGAGCACCACGGCCGACCAGCCGGTCCCGTTGCGCACCGTGGAAGCCCATCAAGGGTGGATTCGGGCCGCCGCGCTCAGCTCGAACGGCCAGCACCTGGCCACCTGCGGGAATGACTTGAAGGTGAAACTGTGGAACGTCGCCGACGGCAGCCTGGTGCGAGAGTTCGCCGGTCATGAGCGGCACGTGTACCACGTCGCTTTCCATCCGGAGGGTACCCATCTGGTTTCCGGCGATCTGGTGGCGCGGTTCATCGACTGGGATCTGGCAAGCGGCGCCAAGGCGCGGGAGTTCACCATCGCCAGTCTGACCAAGTACGACGCCGGTTTTCTCGCGGATTACGGCGGACCGCACTGCATGCTGTTTTCGCCGGACGGCAAGCGGCTGCTGGCGGGAGGCATCACCAACGTCACCAACGCGTTCGCGGGCGTCGGCAATCCCATCCTCGTGCAGATCGACTGGGAAACCGGAAAGGACGTGGTGACGCACCTCACCAAGGGAAACATCAACGGCGTGGTGTGGGGCTGTGCCTGGCATCTCGATGGATTTATCGCGGCCGCCATCGGAGGGCAGGCAGGCGGTCACCTGTACTTCTGGAAACTCGATCAAAAGGACGAGTTTCACAGCCTGAAACTCGGCAATCCCGCGCGGGACCTGGCGCTGCACCCCGATGGTTTGCACATCGCCACGCCCCACTTCGACAGCCAGTTACGGCTGAGCCTGATGGGCCCCAAAGCGGGTTGACCATGTTCGCGGTCGCCAGACGCTGGAGCCACCGATGCGCGGCCGCCAGACGCTCTGAGAACTGGTTGATGAGTCCGCCAGGCGCTGGTGGAGCCGCCAGGCATTGACAGACTCATTAGCCCCCAAGCGCTCCCTGTCGCCGGTCCGAAGATCGCTGGCCGCTCTCTGCTGGTGAACGTTACTTGCGGAACATCGGGTCGCTCGGATTGCCCCGCGACAGCAGGTACGCCAATAGATCGAGCACTTCGTGCTGATTGAGCTGGTTCAGCAGATCCTTGGGCATCAGCGTGATGGGAGAGAGGGACTGCTCCTCGATCGCCGATTTGGGAATCTCCACGACTTTGGTGGCATCTTCGGGGTTGACCAGCAGCAGCAACTTGTCGGCGGTTTCAGAGACGATTTTTCCCGTGAATGCCTTGCCGTCGGACGTCGCGATCGTCACCGCCTTGTACTGGTCCGACACCACTTTGCCTGGATCGAGAATCGATTCCGTCAGATCCTTGAGATTGAAGCGACCGGCCAGTTGCGTGAGATCGGGGCCTGTCGCGCCCCCCTCGCCGGCGAAACGGTGACACAGCACGCAGCGGGCGGCGGCGAACATCTTCTGCCCGTTCTTGAAGTCGCGTCCTCTTTTCAATCCCTGTTCGGCCGCGTCGAGAATCTCGGGCATGGCCCAGGCGCGCCCCGGCCCTTGCGGCTTCGGCAATTCCGGCGGAGTAAATGGTTTGCGTGCTCCGGTGGCCTCGAGGGCAAGCCGCTCGGCGTCCGTGGCGTTGTCGAAGGCTTCGTTGTCGATGTTCTTAATGAAGTTGCCGAAGCTGGCGCCGCCGCTCCACCGGCGGGCCCGGTCGAGAAACTCGAAATACGCCTTGCGGTCGGCGAGGGTCCAGCCCTCGCGGGCGTTCCGCAAGGCGAACGCGTAATGTACCTGCTGTTGATCGGGAGCGTTTCTCAACATGGCGGCGATCGGTCCGCCGTAACCGCGGTTGCGTTGAATGACCTCGCCGAAATCGTCGATGGTGGGGCGCGACGGCTGTTGCAGCAACCGCACCACCTTCGACACGATCGTCGGGGACTTGAGAAACACCAGCAGGTTCACCAGTTCGCGGTTGACGAAGTCGGAATCAGCGGGAAATTGGGGATCGAGCGCCGCCAACAGCGTCTCCCGTTCCTCCTCGGTGGGAGTCCCCAGGCGAATGAAGACCAACTGATACGCCCGCAGCAACGCGAGCCGCTGCGACTCGGAGAGTTGGGCCTCTCTCGCCAGCGGGGCGAGCGCCTGCAAGGCCGCCGCGCGATCGGCGACCACCCCCTGCCGGGCCAGGGCGATCACGCCGGTGATGCGAGCCTCGGGCGGGGACAACCGAAGCACCTGGTCGCGCCACAATTCGACCGGTTGATGCTCCAAGGCCATGCGGGCCGCATAGCGAATGAAGCGGTCGGGATGCCCCACATGTTGCAGGGCCAGTTCGATGGTCGCCGCGGGGTTGTCCATCCGACGATGATGGGCTTCCAGTTGCCGGCGAAGTTCCCGCAAGGGACGGCAGGGATCGTCGGCTGGCGCGGCCGGCGCGATCGATTCCTCCCCCACATACGTCACGCGGAACAATTCGGACTGCGTGCCACGGCCCCCGATCGTGAAGTACAAGGCGCCGTCTTGCCCCACCACGGCATCGGTCAACGGCAGCGGCGTCCGCGACAGAAACTCTTCCTTCACGCCGCGGTAGCTGGCGCCGTCCGGTTCGAGATGGATCGCGTACATCGTGCCGAACGTCCAATCCAGAATGAACAGCGCCTGCTGATACTTCGCCGGGAATTTCGCGCGGTAGCCGAATTCAACCCCCACGGGCGAGCCGGGGCCGATGTTGACGACCGGCGGCAAACTATCGGCATAGTACGTGGGCCATTTGCCGGTGCCGCTCCGCCATCCGAATTCGCTGCCGCTGGTGGCATGGACCACGCGGGTGGGACGATACCACGGCATGCCCATGTCCCATTCCATGTCGGCGTCGTACGCGAACAGTTCCCCTTCGTGATTGAAGGCGAAGTCGTATTGATTGCGATAACCGACGCTGATCAACTCCCACGACTTCCCCTCGGGATCCGTCCGGGCGACCCACCCTCCCGGAGCCAAAATGCCGCGGGCGTGACCATTCCCATCCCATTGCCGCGGCAGCAGCAGGTCTTCATCCCAATTCACGGGAATGCGGCTGGCGTGCCCTTCCGGCACGGAGGCCATCAACGGTTCGGCCCGCGGGCCGCCCATGGTTTGCGGCCCCGCCTGGCGGACAATGTCGAACGGCGGTAGCGTGTGATTGCCCGCGCAGCAATAAATCGACTGTCCATCGGGCGAAAGACGCAACGCGTGCGGACCGTGCTCGCCGCCTCCGCGAAAATCTTTCAACTTCACGACTTCATCGAATTGATCGTCGCCGTCGGTGTCGCGCACGCGGTACAACCCGCTGCCGGGACCGCCATTCACCGAAACGTACAGGCTGCCGAAGGCATACAGCAATCCTTGAGCCGCCGTGATGGGCACTGTCAACCGTTCCACCCGCGTCGGTTCGCGGCTGCCGAGCGGAGGCGGCGTGATCCGGCACAAGCCTTTCTGTTCCTGATCGGACACCAGCAGCCGCCCGCGGTCATCCGTGGTGATCGACACCCACGACCCCAATTCGTCCTTGGGGACCGTAAACAGTCGCTCCACCTGGAACCCCGGCAACATTTGGAACACATTGCGTTCGGGACCGGAATCTCCCGCCACGTTTTCGAAGGGATTGCCCCACGGTTCGATACCCAGCTTACCCCGCGACACCACCGCCATGGCCGACGTGCGATCCCGCCGGCGAACCGCCTGCCACGAGGAATCGCTCACGATATAGCGCGTCTGGCCCGCTGCGTCGGTGAGCGCGAGCTTCAACACGAATCCGGCCGGACCGCCTTCATTCGTCACCTCCGCGAGCAGCTCGTTTTCACCTGAACGCAGCCGCGACGTGATGTTCACCACCACCGATTGCGACCAGTCGTCGCTGCTGGCGACTTCGTGGCCGTTGATCGACACTGTGGCCTGGTTATCCGCGGTGAATTGCAGCCACGCCGCCTGGGCCTGGCCGGGAAACGTTTTCCGCAAGACGTAACGGCTGTCCTGGTTCGGCCCCCAAATCCATTCGGGCGTCGGACCAGCCGCGAGCGCTTGCAGCACGGCGGGAGGCGGGGGAGAAACAGCCCTTTCGGGAGCCGAGGTGGACGTCGGCACGATTTCGGGAACCTGGGTGTAGAACCGGGGGGCCTCTTGCGCTCCCAGTTCCAGAGGAACCAGACTGCTCGTGCCCCACAGCAGCAAACTGACAAACCGCTTCCAACCCGACCCGCATCGGCTTACGCGCACGTTGCCACTCCCAGGAAAAATGTTGCCATCGACGCAGAGAACATAAAGGGGGATTTACTGGAGTTGCAAGCCTGTCCGCGGCTGTCCGCGGCGCAGCCAGCGCGGCCAACCCGGCTCAGTAACGCCGCGCTCGCCCATCGGGAAAGGGTGACGGTCCCCTTGTGTCAGAGCGGTTGGACATGGGCGAGAGGGAACATCTCTGGGAGGAGACCGGTGGGACTGGGGGGCGAGGGGATAGGCGCCCCGGCGGCTGTGGGGCGCACCCGGTGGCGCGGGACGACGGTCATCGACCCTCCTCGATCCGGTACAGGGCCGTATCGGTTCGCAGGTAGATCGCGCCGTGGGCGGGCGCCAAGGAGGCCAATGTTCGCCCCGGCAATTCATTTTCCGCTAGCACGGTATAGGTTTTTCCGGGGGCCAACACGGTGGTTTTGCCGGTCTCATTCAGAAAATAGATGCGGCCGTCGGCAAACACCGGCGAAGCGGAGAAATCTCCCCCTACCCGTTCTTGCCAATGCACTTCGCCGGTGCGGGCGTCCAGGCACGTGGCGATCCCGTTGTCCGTCATCAAGTAGAGTTCGTCTCCCACGAGCAAGGGGGAGGCATTCCGCGGCGCTCCCTTGCTCAACTTCCACGCCACTCCGGTTTCGGTAATGTCCCCCCGTTGATCGAGTTTCAACGCATAGAAGGTCGGCGTGTCGTATCCCGAACTGACAAACGTCAGGCCGAAACCGGCCACGGGGCGGGGAACATTCGAGTAACCCCCCGGGTAGCGGAAACGCCACACTTCCTTGCCCGATGCCGGCTCGTAGCCGACCGCCCACTCGCCGCAACAACACACCACCTGCGGCTGACCGTTGACCGTCAACAACAACGGCGTGGAATAGGCCATCCGACCATCCCGCGCGCTCCGCCAAACTTCTTGTCCCGTCCGTTTGTCGAGTCCGACCGTGAACTGCCGATCGGTTCCGTCGCAGTTGATGATCACCACGTCTTCAAACAGTACCGGGGAGCCACCCGGTCCGTGCCGATGGTCGTATACCAGTTCCGTCTTCCACACCAATTCTCCCGCCGTCGTCAGACACGCCGTCCCATGCCGGCCATAGTGCACGTACACACGGTCGCCTTCCACCACGGGAGTTGGCGAGGCATGACTGTTTTTCTTGTGAATTGGGCCGGGGTTCGCTTTGCTGAACACTTCGATGTTCTGCACCAGCCGTCCCGACTCGCGGTCGACACACAGCACTCGCAGCGAGTGGCCGTCGTCCAAGGCGGTCGTCAACCAGATTTGGCGACCGACAATCGCCGGAGAGGACCACCCCAATCCGGGCAGTTCCGTCTTCCAGGCGATGTTTTCGGTCTCGCTCCACGTGAGCGGCAGCCCCCGTTCCTCGGAATGTCCCTGTTGCGTCGGTCCGCGAAATTGGGGCCAATCTCCCGCTTGTCCCGCCGCCGCTCCACTGACCAGTATCCCCGCCGTTAACCAGAGAGCACTCCGCACGATCCACCGCCTCATCGAGGAAGAACGGGTATTTCTGTGACACACCGATGACACACCAATCCAAGAATATCGATGCTTCGCTCCGAGAGCAATTCCCCTGCCGAACCTGCACGAGAAAGATGCAAGAGTTGTCCCAGGTTCGACTCTGCCGCAAATGCACGGCGGCTCATGCCGCCCAGCGCCACCGCAGGTTTTTGCTTGCCGGTGCCGGAGCGGCGGCTCACGATCCCGCGACGCCAGCGAACACGCGCCCCCCACGGAAAGCCGCGGCACACCGCCGCCGCCAGACGGGCCGGCGTCTTTCAGCGGACTTTCGTCCGCTCGATCGCTTCGACTCGCAGGACGTGCTGAATCCGCGTGTACCGCGTGGGATTGGCTTTGAAACGTCGCCGCGTTTCCGCCGACTGAAACAGATACAAATCGCCGTCATAAAAGGCGCCGTAACGGGTGTCGCCCGGCACGGCCCGGTCGGTTTCCCACAGAATCACGGGATCGCAGCCGAGCAGTTTGGGAGCGAACGCTTCCGGAGATTCCCGAAACGCTTCCAACTCCGCACGCGACGCCATGTAGTAGGTGATGCCCTTGTGCTCCCAGGCGAACGCCGCCTTGCCCCGAATCCACTCCTTGCGGGAACTCAGGGCCACGGGACTGTAACCGTCGAGACCCACCATGGGCTGCGGTTCGCCCAGTTGAACGGTCGGCGTGGCCTCGTCGGCTGGCACGTCCTCCGCCGGTTTGGCGCTTCGCGCCAGATGGGTTTTCAGCGACTGTTCGAAGTTGCGGAGTGCGCCCCGCGCCAGTGAGGAATACGCCCGCTGGTCCTGAAACCGTTCACTGCGAAGCAGGACGCGGCCCGTAAAGGGGTCGAGAATCACGTCGCTCGGCAGGGAGTGAATGCCGAACCGCTGCACCAGCCGCGAACCATCCTCGTTGCCGGCGTCGCCCGCGTTGATTTTCACCGCCACGAAATAATTGCCGAGCAGATCCAACGTCTCCCGCGTGGAGAGCACTTCCCGTTCCATGCGTTTGCAGGGGGGACAGTGATCGCCGTAGAAATGGATCAGGAGCGGCCGCTGCAACCTTTCGGCTTCGGCGATGGCCTCGGCATAGTTGGCCCGCCAGACGGAACTGGTGTCGGCGGCGACTGGCAGGGGCAGAAGCAGCCCGAGCACAGCCCATCGGCACAAGCCCGGCTGGCGCATGTCCTGCTCCTCCGCCCCATCCGCGACAACCGCACCCGGACCGGCCCTCCCGTCCAGGTTGTCACTTGGCGGATATCGACCGGCAGAAATTGCCGCTCCGCCTTTTCTTGGGATGGCCGGAACGACCATCCGCATCGGCAGAATTTGCCAGTTGCCGCGTGTTCAGCCGCGTGTTCAGCCGCGCGTTCAGCCGCGTGGTGTGCCCACCGGAGGCAGGGTATCGGCCGGCAGATCGACCACGAGAGGTGGAAGAGGCCAGATGGCCGGGGTCAACGCGGCCGATGCCGGCTGAGGAGAAACGGGAACCTGCGTCCACTCCGGAACGGGTGCATTCCGAGCCGAAAGGCCGGCCAGGTGCATGAAATTCGCCAACAGCCGGTGTCCGAACTGGGTCAGAATCGACTCGGGGTGGAACTGCACGCCGTACAGATGGTGCGACGGATCCTCGAGGGCCATCAACACGCCATCTTCCGTCCAGGCAGTTGGCACTAAGCCCTCGGGAAGCGATTCCGCCTCCACGACCAGCGAGTGATACCGTGTGGCCACGAAGGGGTTGGCGAGACCGAGAAACAAGGGCGTGCCGGCATGCCGAATCCAAGAGGTCCGCCCATGGACGGGTTCGCGGGCCCGCACCACCCGCCCTCCAAGGGCCGCGGCAATCGTCTGATGCCCCAGGCAAACACCCAGCAGAGGCACGCGGCCTCGGCAGCGGCGCACCAGTTCCAACGAAATACCCGCTTCTTGAGGACTGCATGGTCCCGGAGACAGCACAATGGCCCGCGGTTGGCGGGCCAAAACAGCGTCCACCGTGAGTGCGTCGTTCCGCACGACCTCGGTCGCGGCACCGAGTTCTTGCAGATACCGCGCGAGGTTGTAGACGAAGCTGTCGTAATTGTCGATGACCAGAATCATGCCGGCTCCCGACCGTCGACTTTCCACCGTCCCCTGCCCGCTCCGGGGCGCGCTGGCTCCGGAAACACCGCCCGCAGCATTCCCTCTCCCCGCTTCCGGCGGGTACATTCTGTGGGGGTTGGACACACACCGTGCTGCCGGGCCGTCACCTGTGGTCCCGCTGAGCACCGTTGGGACTCGGTTGTCCTGGGAGGCGCTCGGGATGATCACAGGAGTGTTCCCGTGTGCTCGCGCGCGAGCTTTCGAGGACTTTCACCATGCGGGAAACGATCGCCGCTTCGCAACTCAGCCGCCGTCGATTTCTGCAATCGTCGGCAGCCTTCCTGGCAGCCATCCATGCCTGGCCGCGGAACGCCGCGGTGGCACAGGATCACACGCGAGTGGAACCCGGCGAACGTCCCCCGCGGGAGGACGGCATCGTCGTGGAAAACCCCCGCTTGCGGGTGCCAGTCAGCCTGATTATCGACGATTCGACATGCCTGGTGAATCTGGCGCACTTCGCCATTCCGCAATTCGCTCAGATTTTTCCCGACCGCTACACTCAGCCGTGGAAGTTGTTGCCGCGGGAGATTCCCGATGCGTTCGTGGAGAAATTCGCCGGCTGGTGCCACGAACAGGGCGTGAAGGGCAAGTACAGTATCGTGCCTTATCCCGCGTGTGTCGGTTGGTTGGACCGTGATCTGCCGGGTTGGTCGAAGCAGGAACTGGACGCCAGCCTGCAACTGGTGCGGGACAGGATTCTGCCCGATTGGGACATTCATCCCGAAATGGTGAGCCACACGTTCGTGGTCGATCCCCGCACGGGGCGTCCGTTTCCGGAAAAAAGCGAACGCTTCATGGAAAACTGGCGCTGGACCGACGACAAGTCGGCCGATCAGATCGCCGAATACATGGCGTTCGCCCTGCGGATTCTGAAGAACGTCGGTTTGCCGTGCGAAGGCATCACCACGCCGGGCGGGTTTGGCAACCGGGTGCTGCCGGAGCTTTCGCGGGCCACCCTGCACGCCGTGCGGGACGTGTTCGGAGCGGAAATTCCGCATTATTTCCGGCATCTGTTCACGGATGAGCGGAGCGTGGCGCCGCGCGTGGAATTCGCCGCGGGTTTGAACACCGATCACCCGCGCTGCGTGGTGTCGATCATCGGGTGCACCGGGGACTGGTTCGGAGGCTGGGACGGCATGGAAGTCGGTCATGCCGACCAGTTCATCACGGAAGATGGCCGCGGCGGGCGGTTGCCGAAGGTGATTGCGCGGCAGGAACCCGCGATCCTGGTGTGCCATTGGCCGGGGATTTACTGGAACGGCTACGAGCTGGGCTTCCGCATTTTTCAGGAAGTCGTGCGCCGTCTCGACGCGCACTACAACCATCTGCAATGGATGAAGCTCAGCGACATCAGCCGGTATTGGGCCGCGAGGGAACTCACGGCCTTCACCTGGCGGGAACAGGGGGTGACCTTGCGGGCGCCGTTCGGCACGCCTCAGTTCACCGTGCGATTCAAGCAGCGCGACGCTTCCCAGTTGGTGCATGTTGCGGGCAGCGAGCAAACCGTGCTCAAGCCGATCGACAATCTGCGGCGGTTAGCCCCGGGAACATTCGTCCGCGACGGCCGCGATCTCGTCGCCTGTTTCGACTTGCCCAAAGGCCTGTCCCGGTTGGAAGGCCTGCAATCCCAGGCCTGATGCCGCTGTGGAAGGCAAGAGGGGGGAGTCGAAGCCTCCGGCACTGCCCTTCAACCTTCCACGGGAATGGTGGCACTGGTGCTCTCGGACAGGATCCGTTCGGCCGCGCATTCGCCGCTGTGGATGGCATCGGGCACACCCACGCCGCGATACGCATTGCCGGCGAGCGCCAAGTGGGGATGTTGGGCCGCCAGCCGCTCGATGTCCGCCACGCGCTGGAGATGTCCCACGTAATACTGGGGCATGGAATGGGGGTAGCGAAACACGTCCATGAAGTCAGGCACGCCGCCAACGCCCAGCGTGTCGCGCAACTCGTCGCGCACCAATTGGCGCAAATCGGCGTCGCTCAATTCACAAAGTTCTGGTTGCAAAGCGCCGCCCACGAACGTGCGGAGCAACACTCGCCCAGCCGGAGCGCGGTTCGGGAATTTGCGGCTGCTGAACGACACGGCGATGATGCGGCGGCGCTCGCTGTGCGGAATCACCAGCCCGAACGCGTTCAACGGGTGCTCGATCTCCGCCAAGGCATGACCCGAAACCACAATCACGCTCGAGGCGTATTCGATGCCTCGCAAGGCGGCGGCCAAGGCGGTGTCGCACGTTTCCAGCACGGCCGCGGCCTTGGCCGTGGGCAACGCAATCAGGACCGCGTCGACGACCACATCGCTTCCTGCCCGCAGTTTCAGGCAATACTCCAGGGACGCGGGAGCCGTTCGCCGGGGAATCACCGCCGCGACTTCGGCCGGCTGGAGAATTGTCGTCCACTCACGGACGCGGCGCACCAGCGCATCGACCAGTTCCTGCATGCCTCCTTGCAATCCCGCGAACAATCCATACCGCGCGCCGCTGCTCGTGCGGTCCTCCGCGACATGGCTGTTCGAGGACGCGGACGTGCGCCATGCCGCGCGAAGCAGGCTCCCGTATTGCCGTTCCATGTCCAGAAAGCGGGGGAGCGTGGCCGCCAGACTCAACCGTTCGGGATCGGACGTGTAAATGCCGGCGACCAGCGGCTGCACCAGCCGATCCAACACCTCCCGACCGAACCGGCGGCGCACAAAACTGGCCAACGATTCGTCGGTTTCGTCGCGGCGGGCAGGCACGAAATACTCACACGCCAGGCGGAGCTTGCCCCACGGTGAGAGCACGGGTGACGCCAGCACGGGTCCCAGTGCCGTCGGACTGAGCAGTTGGAAGCCTTCCGGCACCGGCCGCGGACGCCCCCGCCGCAACACCAACGCGCCGCGATAGCGAGGCTCCGTGGCTTGCAAGCGATGATCCAATCCCAATCGGCGGCACAACTCCAACGCGCCGGGCTTGTTGGTGATGAAGGAATCGGCGCCGGTATCGATGAGATAACCGGCTTGCTCCACGGTCCCCACCAGGCCGCCCAACCGCGGTCCAGCTTCCAGCAGCGTCACCTCCACGGACAGGCGGCGTTCGCGGCTGAGTTCACCCACGCGATGCGCGGCAGCCAATCCGGTCAGGCCGCCTCCAATCACGCCAATCCGTACTGGCTGGGCAACGTGCGTCATGGTGTTCCGTCTCGGGTGCGGATCCATTATGTCGAAGGGTGGGCGGAAAGACATCCACGGCGGTTCGTGCCCCTAGTCATCCGCACGGGGGCATGGGCACCGTTCCTCCGCATGGGTCATGCCGGAAGATGTCGCGTGAAGTTCGAAAGTAAAGCGGTCGCATGAAGCTCGGATGTGAAGGTGTCGCGGCCAGGCAAGCGGCTGGTCGGCGGAGTCGATTCCCTCGATGCACGTCGGTTGGTTAACATGTCGGCATGGCACACACGGACGAAGATTTGATGCAGCAGGTGCAGGCCGGCCGCCATGCGGCGTTCGAGGAATTAGTGGCGCGGTATCGACCTGCCCTCGTCCGCGTGGCCGTTTCCAAGCTGGGTGACCGCGGTTTGGGCGAAGACGCGGCCCAAGAGACGTTGCTGGCGGCGTTCGCCGCGCGGCACACCTTCAACCCGCGATATTCGTTTCGCACGTGGTTATGGACCATTCTGCTGCGCCTGTGCGCCCTCCAGTGGAAGAAGCAGCGCGCGCGGTGGACGTCCCAGTCGATCGGAAACAGTTTGGGAGCGGAAGAGCTTCCGGCAACCGGGGAGTCGGCGCTCGACGGCTTGCTCCGCCACGAACGGAGCGCGCTGCTGCTGCGGGCTTTGGCCGCACTTCCCGAACCACAGGCCGATGCCCTGCGGTTGCGGTTTTTCGCCGGGTTGTCGTATGACGAGATCGCGGCCACGATGGGTTCGAGCGTCAGCGGCGCCAAACAGCGGGTGAAGCACGGACTGGAACGATTGGCAGAGCGTCTGCGGACTCTCCAGGGAGTCGAATCATGAACTGCAACCAGGCCTTTGAATTGATGACCGATCCGGTGGGCGCCGCCAGTCCCGCTTTGCAGCGCCATTTGGAACGGTGTCCGCGCTGCCGGCAGATGCAACACACCCTCTCCCCGGCCCTCGACTGGCTGCGGAGCGCTGAGCCTTCCCTCACGGAGCAGACCGCCGCGGATCGGAAAGCAGCGCCGCTGCTCACGGCTCAGGCCGTCCTCCTCGCCGAAGACGTTGCACGCAACCTGCCGCGACGGCGCACTCGGCGCGGCGCGGAAGCAGCGCGCCGCGCGGCGATGATCGCCGCGGTCGCCGCTTTCGGTGTGTGGCTCGGCGCCGTGTTTCTGAACTCCTCGCCGCGGGAACAACCGTCGGCTCCTGCCCCGGCGTTGACGGCCTGCCTGTGGGAACAGCGGCAACTCCTCGAGCACTTGCCCGATGCCTCGCCGCGCGGCGTGTTGCTGTCCTGCCTGATGTGTCACGTGCCCAACACCCTCGACTAGGCAACACCACCACGACACAGTCCCGCAGCGAAGTCATGCGTCCGACGTAGTGCATCCGACGCGGTGGACGCACCCGGATTCCCTAACGGCAGGTCCGAAGGACACCGCGGCGGGGGTCGGCCGGCGCGAACAGCCGCCGGTGCGAACGGCGCCGCCGTGACGAGGGGAGTTCCAGAAAACGCGCGGCGGCGCGAGACGATGCGGGGGCGGCTTAACTGTCGATGATTTCCGTCACCACGCGGCCGAAGACATCGGTCAGCCGCATATCACGGCCGCCAAACCGCACGGTCAACCGCGTGTGGTCGATGCCCAGCAGGTGCAACAGCGTGGCATGCAGATCGTGCATTTCGAGCTTGCCGTCGATGGCGTGATAGCCGTAGTCGTCGGTGGCGCCGTAGGTCATGCCGCCGCGCACGCCTCCGCCCGCCAACCACACCGAAAAGCCAAACGGATTGTGATCGCGGCCGTCGGAGCCTTGGGCCATGGGGGTGCGGCCGAATTCCCCGGCGAACAACACCAGAGTCTCGTCCAGCAAGCCGCGCGCCCGCAGGTCGGTGAGCAAACCGCCGATGGGCTGGTCGACGGCGCGGCAGTTCTTTTCGTGGCCGTCCTTCAGACCGCTGTGCTGATCCCAGCGGTCGGTCCCCACGCCGGGACAGGTCAGCTCGATGAACCGCACACCCCGTTCGATCAATCGGCGGGCGATCAAACAGTTGCGGCCGTAAATCCGCGTGGGTTCGTACTCGGCGAACATGCCGTACAGTTCTTGCGTGGCTTTTGTTTCGCTGGAGACATCGATCAATTCGGGTACCGCCGTCTGCATGCGAAACGCCAATTCGTAGTTGGCGACGGCGGCCTCCAGCTCGCGGTGTCCGCCAAGCTGGTTGATGACGTGGCGATCGAGCCGGCGCATCAAATCCAGCTTGCGGTGCTGCAAGTCGTCGGTCGGTTCCTGCCGCTGCAAATCAGCGACGGGGACAGCGCCCGGTTTGAAGATCGAGCCTTGATGCGTGGCGGGTAAGAAGCCGCTGTGGAAGTTGTCCAGCCCGCCCGGGGGAATCAGGCCCCCGTTCAGCACGATGAAACCCGGCAGATTGCGCGACGCGGTGCCCAGCCCATACGACACCCAGGCCCCGGCACTGGGTCGTCCCTGCAATCCATGCCCCGTGTGCAGGAAGTAGTTCGCGTTGGTGTGCTCCGAAAACTCGGAGGTCATGGAGCGAATGACGCAAATGTCGTCCGCGTGCGCGCCGATGTGCGGAATGATGCTGCTGAAGGGAAGACCACTTTCGCCGTAGTGCCGGAATGGCCAGGGGGCCTTCATCACGGTTCCCACGTTGTCGAACTGGGTCGGCTGCACCTTCGTTTTGATCGGTTCGCCGTGCTCTTTTTCCAGACGGGGCTTGGGGTCGAACAGATCGAGTTGCGAAGGCCCGCCGTCCATGTACAGGAAAATGACCTGCCGGGCCTTGGGGGGGAACATCGGAGCACGGGCCGCGAGGGATCCCTGTTCCGCCGGCGTCGCGCCGTAAGCGCGATCCTGCACCAATGCCGAGAGGGCTACCCCACCGAAACCACAGGCTGCCCGCGCGAGAAATTCCCGGCGGGTGCGCGGCGGCGGCGTGTAGCGACCACAGTGAGACATCGCGCTTCCTATTGTGACCGCCGCCGACATGCCGCGCCAAGCCGCAAGGATGCCGACCACGCAATTGCGCAACCAACGCCACTGGGCTCGCGCCATGGAGTGTGACAGCGCGAGCGCGGGCGCGTCTGCTGGAAGGAGTCGGCCAGGTTCCTGACGTGCGTCGCCGGGGAGTACTCTGGTTGGGAATCACGGAGCGGGACAGGGGGCCGGTTCCAAACGGCGCAATTGTTCGGCCAGACGGTCGAGGACGGGCGGGTTCTCGATGGGCGGTCCGTGGCCGGGCAGCAATAACCGGGGCTGCAACTCCCATAACAGGCGGATGGAACGGCGATTCTCCCGCCAGTCGTCGCATGCGGCCCGACTGGGTTCCAAAGCCCGCGCGCCCAATCCCGGCAGCCACACCGATAGGATCACGTCACCGCACAGGCACACGCCGTCCGCATCGCGAAAGAAGACGACGCTCCCCGCGGTATGGCCCGGCAAATGGACCATGCGAAATCCGCCGAACCGCAACACCGGCGTCAGGGGTTCCGCATGGGGACACGGGGGACCGGCGAACAACGGGCTGAGCAACCGGTTCGACCAGCTCCGATTGGGATCGGGCACTTCTCCCCGCAGCACGGGCAGGTCCGCCTCGTGGCAATACACGGGAATGCCCCACCGGGTCGACAAGGCGTAAGCCAACCCCTGATGATCGGCATGTGCGTGCGTCAGCACGATGCGGGCAAGGCTGCGGCCTCCAAGCTCCCGGGCAAAGCGGCGGCTTGCATGCCGCGTGGCGCAATCGACAAGCGTGTCGCCGACCAGGTAGGCATTCACGACGTACGGCAACCGCGATTCAATCAGCCAGACATTCGGCGCGACTTCGCGCATGGCGGCCTTCAATCCGAAGCATGGCGGCCTTCAATTCGAAACGCTGTTCCGGCGGAAGTCTCTCCCGGTGACAGATCCCATCCTGTCGCGGTCTGCGGAGTGCGGGAGCCTAGGGGCGGTCTGCTCGTCCACGCGGTCCGCAATCGCCAGGCCATCAATCTGCGATCTCCGCCGGGGAGGAATCGGCGGCCGGCTGCGGACCGGGGGGCCAGGCCCGCGCAATTCGCACCTGCCGCACGTAGTCGTGGCAATCGAAGCATTCCATGTTGACGCGGATCCACGCCAGTTGCGCCGCGGGCAGGTCTTGGGCCTTGGCGGCTTTGGCCAGTTGGTCACAGGCGCTGCGAAACCGTTCGCTGTATTGAGCGTACCGCTGGCCGCCGATCACTACCCACTCGGTGGCCTCGCTCATGGCCACCATGTCGGCGGAGCTTTTGCCGATCAGTTCGAAGTTTTCGGTGCACAGGCCTTCCAGGCAATTCTGGGCGTGGGAGAGTTTCTTGCGCATGAATTCGGTCACCTTGCTGACATCGGGCGTCCCTTTCTTCCGCTGCGATGCGGCCGGCCCCGCCGGTGGCGACGGCTGCGCGCCCATCGAGCCTTCCCAACCGACGACCGCCACCACCACGGCCGCCGCGGCGAACAACCCTGCTTTCCACCCTGTTCCGCGGAGTTTCATTACATACTCCCTCAAGAAATGTGCTTGCTTGGGCGCAGTGCTCACGTCCCCTCGGCACTCACCCGCTCACACTTTCGTGAAAACGGCCCGCCAGTGCAACTGCGCTGGGTGCGACGGATTGGGGGATGCACACCGAGCCATCCGTCATCCTCCGCGGCGGCGGTATCCTTGGTTGCGGTATCCTTGGTTGCGGTATCCTTGGTTGCGGCATCCTTGGTTGCGGCATCCTTGGTCGCGGCGTCCTTGGTCGCGGCGTCCTTGCAGGGCGCCCGGGGGAGCTTCACAATGCAGGCAGTCCCGTCGTCCCCGCCCCTTTGCAGGAGTCGAGAACATGCGCGCCTCGTTTTCTTGCCTGGTCGTGGTCTGCGTGCTGGGGGAACTTGCCGGCTGGCTGCGGGCTGCCGATGTTCCATGGCCCCAGGTGGTGCACGTGGAGCAACAGCCGCTGGTGGCGGCGACGGAGCGGCTGATTGCCGCGCTGGACTATGTCGGCGCGCCGCTGTCGAAGTCGGAGCGCGGCCAACTCGAGTCCGCCATGAAACTCCGCGACGCCCAGGCTTGTGCGGCCGCCGTGCAGGAAGCGCTCGATCCCTTGTGCCTCGCGGCGGTGGTGATCAACCCTGAAAGCCGCGTGTCGGTGATCGAGGGACCAGCCAAGAAGGAACTGGTCCAGCAAGGGTGGCGAACGTTTCTGATCAAGGTGCACAACCAGGCCGGCGTCACGGCGGAATTGAAGCCCGAAAGCCCGAACATGCTGCCGCTGTATCTGCGCGGCAAAGGGCCGCGGGAGCGGCCCATGACGGATGAGAAGCTGGTCGATCCGACTGATGTTCCGGCCCGGTTTTTGGACGTGGTGGTGTTCGGCAAACAACCCCTCAAGCCGCAACTCTCGGGGCTGGAACTCGAATACCGCATCGTGCAGCTTTACAGCCGCGATGTCGGCCGCCGCGAAGCCACGCTGGGCTTTCACGTGGGTCAAGGAACGCAGGACATCGGGTTTCGCAATGCCGTGCCCATTCTGTTCCAGGCGGTGCCCTCGGTGGAACTGGTGCTGGGTGTGAAAGACGCCGACGGTCAACCGACCACCGCGGCCTTCGTGTTCCGCGATGCGTGGGGCCGCGTGTATCCGAACCCGGCCCGCCGGCTCGCTCCCGACTTTTTCTTTCACGACCAGATCTACCGGGCCGACGGTGAATCGGTCCATCTGCCGCCGGGCGAGTACACGGTCACGATCTCGCGCGGGCCGGAATACCTGGTCCAACGGCAGAGCGTGCGCGTGAACGACACCATCAGCCAGCGGGTCGAGTTCCGCCTGCAACGGTGGATCCACGCCGCCGAGCGCGGCTGGTTCTCCGGCGATCATCACGTGCATGCTGCCGGTTGCGCCCATTACGACAGCCCCACGGAGGGGGTCACTCCGGCGGACATGATGCGGCATATTCTGGGCGAAGACCTGAACGTCGGCTGCGTGCTGAGTTGGGGACCGTGCTGGTACACGCAAAAGCGGTATTTTGAAGGCAAGGTGTCGGCGCTGTCGCGGCCGCGCTACGTGATGCGCTACGACGTGGAAGTTTCGGGGTTTCCGTCATCGCACGCGGGACATTTGTGCCTGTTGCGGCTCATCGAGGACGACTACCCCGGCGCCGAATTCATCGAACAATGGCCGAGTTGGACCCAACCCGTGCTGGAGTGGGCGCGACAGCAAGGGGCCGTGGTCGGCTACAGCCACAGCGGCTGGGGCCTGGCGTTGCCCGACATCATGCCCGATGGCTCGCGGCAATTTCACAAGCAACCGTGGGGTGGCGCTCCCTCCGGCTGGCCCGGCCGCGCCGCCGATACGCTGCCGGATATGGCGATGCCCCCCTTCGACGGCATCGGCGCCAACGAGTACATCGTCACCGGGGCCAACGGGGTGTGCGACTTCATTTCGGCGGTGGACACCCCCGCGATCTGGGAACTCAACATCTGGTATCACACCCTCAACTGCGGCGTCCGCACCCGCATCAGCGGAGAAACCGATTTTCCCTGCATTTACGGCGATAAAGTGGGCCTGGGGCGAATCTACGTCAAGCTGCCGAAGCACGAGCCCATCGACTACGACGCCTGGGTGCAAGGGGTGAAGGATGGCCGCAGCTATTGCGGCGACGGCTTGAGCCATATCTTCGATTTGCGGGTGAATGGTTTGGGCGTGGGAGAAACACTGGGCGACAGCGCGGCGAGCGTGCTTCCCTTGCCCCAAGCAGCGCCGGTGACCGTGGAATTCGATGTCGCGGCGTGGCTCGAACCGCAGCCCACCCCGGAGACCGAGTCGATCCGCAAGCGGCGGCTCGATGAAAAGCCCTATTGGCACTTGGAGCGCTGCCGCATCGGTGATTCGCGGCGGGTAAAGGTGGAAGTCATCGTCAACGGCCAGCCCGCCGCCCACCGGGAAATCATCGCCGACGGTTCCATCCAGCCGCAGAAGTTCGAGATTCCGCTCACGCAATCAAGCTGGATCGCCGTGCGGATTTTGCCCTCGGTGCACACCAACCCGGTGTTCGTCGAAATCGCCGGCGAGCCGATTCGGGCCAGTCGGAATAGCGCCGCCTGGTGCCGCAAAGCCGTCGATGTCTGCTGGAGCCAGAAAGTGCGCGGCATTCGGGAAGCGGAACGGGCGGCAGCGCGCGCGGCCTACGACCGTGCGGCGGCCTACTACGATGCCGTACTGGCCGCGGCCAAGGCCGATTGACACAGCCTGGCTTTGAATCGCTGCGGTGGCCGCCGGGTGAGGCTCGCCAAGGTCCGTGCGGGGGGGAATCCCATCGGTCCGGGGGGACCACATCCGTGCGGACGAACCATGTCCCCGCCGAGGGATACCACGGATTCATCGGGGGTAGGGATACCACGGATTCATCGTGGGTAGGGGCGGTCATTCGGATGGCCAACGGAACTCCAGCGCCCACGACCAGAAATTCGCCGTGAACGTTCTCCGATCTCCGTCGAGTTCGATCTGATACATCGAGGGTGTGCCGGTTTCCCAGGTTTCGTACAGCACCTCGCCGGTCCGGGCATCGATAAACGTGGCGGACAGTCCGGGCAAGGCGGAGACTTCTCCGCGCGCCTGGTCGCGCGCGGGATCGACGCGGGCGGCAAAGGCCAGAATGGGGGTGTGAGCCGGCGGCAACACATCGAAGGCGGTCGGGCCGATCTCCCGTTGCCATAGCAACCGGCCGGTGGCGGCATCCACGGCGGCCACCCGCCCCGTCACGTCGATCTGATTGGCATCGTAGGGAAAGACGCGGCGCAGGCGGGCATTCGGCGACGGCTGCCGAATGACCAGATCGTAGCGGCCCGCTTGACGCCGGGCCCACAAATAGTCGATGGCGTTCAACGCCGGCAGGTGTGCTTGCCAAAGGGATTGACCATCCCTCAGCCGCAGACAGGACAACGTGCCGTCCGCGTCGAGCACGAGGATTTCCGCATCGTCGACCACGCGGCAACGGGCCGTCACTGGGAAGTCGCGGCTCCACAGGGTGTGGCCGGCGGCCAGATCGTGCAGTGTCATTTGTTGCCGGCGGCCATGGTGCGTCAGCGTGAGCACCCGTTCGCCGTGGAACCATAACCAATCGTCAGGCCGGCCGACATTCCGCCGCGCGACTTCCAACCCATCCAACGTCCGAAACACACGTGCCGTGCCCGATTCCGTGGCGAGCGACGTGACGTACTGTCCGCTGACCGTTCCCTCGGCGGGGGTGGCCACGTTCTGCCGGACCCACAACGGAGAACCGGTGGCCGCCTCGGCAGCCACCAAACGCTGCCCCACCTGGTACACCACGGCATCCGAGGTGACACCCAGCAACTGACCGAGCGGCTCGCCTGTGGGAGCATCCATGGGACGCAGTCGGCGCCGTCCGTTCGGCAGCAGTTCGGGGCGCGACAGTGTACCAATCCCTGATAACCCTTGCCGGCCGAGATTCTGTTGCCAGCGGAATTGCGGTGGCGCGTCTTCCGCCGACAACTCCCACACCACAAACTTCAACCCGATCGCCAACACCAGCCACGGACCAGCCGCAAACACGCGCGGCGTCGCCGCTTGATACACATAGCGGGCCTGCTGATCGTCGGCGGCGTTCGGAATCGTGATCTTCCAGCGCGCGCGCCCGGCCGCATCTCGGGCCACCAGCACTTGTTCGGCTTCATCGACCACCTCGAACGACCACATGGCGAAACGCGGATCAGGCGGCGATGCCACTTCGGCCCAGCGCACGCGGCGCAACACCGGCAACCGTGCCGCCCGCGTCACTTCCACCTCCGTTCGCGGCCAGGTGTCGGCCGCACCAGCGGACAACAGCCCGCGATCGACGTTCCACTCGGCAAGCAGGTCGGCTCCGGTTTTGCCCGAGTCGATCGGAACAGCGCTGTAGTCGCCAGCCAGTTGCTGCAACCAGGGCCGGGCCGCCGTCGATTGGTTTTGCCGGCGCAACCAATCGGCCAGTCGCGCCGCGGCGAAAGGAGCATCCGGGGAGGAAGGCTGGCTGGCCAGCGCTAGCAGCGCGCGCACGGCGACGGTTGGCTCCGCCGTTAAATCGTGTTCGAGGACGCGGCGGCGAACATCATTCGTGGCTTCCAAGTGACCGAACAACCGCAACAGTCGGCGTTGGACGACGATGTCCGCGTGTTCCGGAGCCGCGAGGAACCGCCGCACTTCGGCATCCATGCCCTGGCGTTCCACGTCGGTGGTTCCTTCGTATAACGACGCGATGCGGCCTTGCAAAATGCGTTCGCTGCGGGCGGTCAGTTCTTCATCGACCCGTTGCCAGACCGATTCCGCGGCCGCCACCTGGGCCAACCGCAGGTAATGCTGAAGTGCTTCCTGTTTGCGGCCCCGTTCCGCCAGGCCGTCGGCGAGGAGCGTCAGAAACTCCCGGCGCGTGGGGAGGTCCAGATCGAGCCGGTCCAGCTCCGCCGCGGTACCGCGATAACTGTCGAAATCGGCCCGCAGCCCCTGGAGCAGCGCGCTGGCCAACACCCGGCTGGTCCGCGGATCGGCTCGTTGTTCGAGCGCCTGACGCAAATCGGCAAGCCCCGCCTCCGTGTCGCCCCGATGCAGCCGCAACTCGCCGCGACGGCTCAAGGCGAGGGGATCGCGGGGATCGTTCGTCAGGCGGGCCGCGATCTCGGCCTCGACATCGGCCTCGGCAGGGAATCCCACAAGGTCGCGCCACGACTGCGAGACGAGCGCCGATTGTCCGGCGGCCAGGTTGCCGGGCATCTGATCCGACTCCAGCCGGGTTCGGGCGAGGATTCGTCCGTCACGCAGGTCGAGCGTGGCAATCTCCCCGGTGCTCAGCGGCAGCAGATAGCGATCGTTCAGGAGCAATCCCCGGCCCGAGGGTGTGGGAATACTGACGGGGCGGGACCACGCCGGTTCGCCGTCCTGAATCCGCAGGGCCTCCACCGCGGCGCGACCAACCAGCACAACTTGTTGGTCGATCACGCCGGCGACCCACAGGGCCTGGCCGCGCGGCCGCTTCCACATCAACGATCCGTCGAGCAGATCGAGACAATGCAGTTCCCCAGAGTCGCGCGGCGTTAACAGGACCCGTCCCGCGGCGATGATGGGCACCCCTTCGAGCCACCGTGACTGCTCCTCCTGAACGTCGAACAGTCCCGTGGTGCGCAGCAGATTGACTTGCCGGGCGTTGAAGATCCGGGCCGGTTCGAGGGAATCATAGGTATAACCCCAGCGAAGTTGCCGCTGCCACGGATCCACCGCCACCACCAGGCCCGCCGTGGTGGGACAGATCAGCAGCGAGCCTGCCGCCGAGGGAGCCATGCCGGCCAGACGCCGCAGGGGGGCCTCGGCCAACAATCGACCCGGGGCAGTCAGCGCCTGCGACCATTCCCAGACGAAACGGGGAGACGGCTCGTCTTCAAACCGCAATTGCAGTAGTTGCACCACCCCCGAGGCTTCCGCCAGCACGAAGAGTCGACCGTCGTGCACCAACGGAGGACCAAAGAAGAACAGGCCGCTGCCGGGGACCGCAGGTTCGTCGCGCGGCCCGCCCATCTCCGCCAACAACCGCCCGCCGACGAGATCATAGGCCACAAGTTTATTGACCGGCGGGGGAGCGATCGGAAGGCGGGCCGCCACCCGTTGCCGCTCCGGCGACAGCGCGGCATATGCATCGCTGGTTTCCACCGCGAACACGCGTCGTCCGTCCGAACTCAGCGAACCCCACGTAACATCCCGGAACAGTTTTTCCTGGAATTGGTCTTGCCGCCGCGCGTCGATCAGCGTCGCGGCGGATTCCGCTCGTCCCTCGTCCATCGGCCGGGAACGAAGTTCCGACGGGTCGGACAGCACGGCCCGCCATAAGAGGGTTCCACTTTCGGCATCGACGGCGGTCAGCCCGCGGAGCGAGCGAAACACCACGCGCTGGCCGGCCACAACGGGCGTCGCCGACGGAATGGCGAGTTTGTCTTCCGTCGCCATCTGCTCCGTTAATTGCTCCAGCAGATGCTTCAAGCGAGCCTCTTCCCGCCACGCGGGCGCCGTGTTGCCGCCGGCATCGAGGGACACTTCGGCGAGCACTGGGACGCGCCATGCCACGCCTCCGACAGGGCTGGTCGATTGGGCCGGTCGGTGCCGGGTTCCGCCGCCGCGGCTTTCCGTCCACTGAGACAACGCGGCGGTCAACTGCGAACTCAACGGACCGATGTGCGCCCGCAACCATTCCTGGGGCGAAGGCGCCGGTCGCGGCAGCGGAATGTCCCGTCCACGGAGCGTGATTTTCGGCTGGTCCACGGCGCGCAGCCGCTCCCTGCCGCGCTCGGCGTGTCCCGCCAGGTCCCACGCCAGCGACAGTTGCACCCGCTCCGCTGTCGAGAGTTGCTCCGGCTGGTGCGCCAGCAACTGCTCCCAGAGCAGGGCAGCGGTGAGCACGTCGCCCGAATCGAAGGCCCGCGCCGCGAGGGCTTGCAAGGCGCTTGCGGCACTGGAACTTCGTCCAAAGCGGCGAATCACGTCCCACCAGGGTTCCGTGTCGCCGGTCTCCCAGCCGCGCTCCAAAAGTGCCGCGGCCGTGCCGGCAACCTCCAACTCATAAACTTGCCGACCCTGCGGCGGAAGCCGCTGCAACAGTTCCTGGGCTTTCCGCTTGACGGACATGCGGCACGCGGCGTCGAGGAAATAATCTTCCGGCTGATCGAGGACCGATTGCAGCAGCCGTATGGCGGGCGCGAAGTCGTTGCGGGCAAGCTGGGCTTCCGCTTCCGCCAAGACCTGCTCGATTTGCCGCGGCGGACGAATGACGACCGACGCGGGGGGTTCCTCGCTGGGAGGCAGGATGGCCACCTGAGCCAAGACCCGCTGGGAAACGCTGCCGGAGAGCAGAAGAGCCCCCAACAGACACAGCAGGTGAGTCGACGGAAGCGCATGTTCTCCACCGGTCGAGGCGGCGGAAACCGTGCGGACCGGTGTTCGTGAGGGAACGACCAGTGTTCGTCGCGACAGACATCGCTGCGGTTCGGTCACGGGGTTTGCCTTTCGGCGGAAGGCAGGGGCATCCTCTCCCAACGGTAGCATAACCGGAATTCGGCCTGAATGTGATCCCCGGTCAAGGGCCGTCGTGTTGAATTCGACGAGTCATTGCCATGCGCGGGTTTTGTCGACCCCACCGTGGGAACAGTGGAAGCAGCTCCGCGCAGCCGCACATGTTTCTCGGTACTCCAGCACGCACGGAACGATTCTCCCCCACCGATCGGGGTCTGGCGACCTCCGCTCGCTCCCTCCGAAGTTTGGACGTCGATCCGAAGTTTGGACGTCGATCCGGGATTTGCCCGCCATTATCGTGGCTTTAGCCTCTTGGTCCCGGCGAGTCGCTGGACAAGTCGTTGTCGAACAGGCTTCGCTGTCGCTGGGCCGGAAGCAGACATTCGGGGCCATCATTCCGCACGTGATTGACGGCGGTGCTCACGGGGGTGCGGGTCAGCCAATCCGCGGGACAGGGAACCAGCCAAGGGGCGAGGGCTTCCGGGTCGGTGAGCAGCGGATCGAGCCAGGTAGAAAACGCCGCGCGGGGCAGGATCACTGGCATGCGGTCGTGCAAGGCCGCCATGAAGTCATTGGCCGCCGTGGTCAGGATCGTGCAGGTCTCCAACACCCGTTGATCGGGACCGGTCCAGCGTTCCCACAAGCCGGCGAAGGCCATGGGTTCACCGGATCGCAGCGTGATGTGCCACGGTTGGACCGTCCGTTTGTCGATCCGTTCCCATTCGTAAAAACCACTGGCGGGGATGAGACAGCGCCGCAACCGGAAGGCGGTGTGAAAGGCCGGTTTGCTTGCCGCCGATTCCGAACGGGCGTTGATCATGTGCGCCCCCTCGGCTGGCGCTTTGGCCCAACTGGGGAGGAATCCCCATTGGCGAAACTTTCCCGCCCGATATCCCGCTTCCTCGACAGTCACCGTCAACACCGGTTGGAGGGGCGCGATGTTGAAGCGGGGCACCACCTCGGGCGCGCGGAATAAATCGAAGAACTCTTGCAGTTCCGTGGGAGACAGACGGAGATTGAAACGACCGCACATGCCGGCGACAATAACTCATTCCAGCCCCTTCTGACTACTCCCGCCGTGCGAGGCGATGTCCCCCGCGTGAAGCCACCGATGGTGAACACGGTGCCATCAAGCTGTGCCCGAGACGCCGGGTAGGCGTCCCCGCGCAGCACAGGCTGGAAGGCTGGTAGTCGCTTCCGCAACAGGCCGCGCATCCGTCCGCAGCGACACCCGGATCAGAACAACCCCGGATCAGAACAACCCCGGATCAGAAGCACAACAGCGCACGAACATCGATCGCCACTGAAATGCATCGCCACTGACATCGGCACTGAGCGGAACGTGAACGGGTTGGCATACCACGCGTCGATTCCCGATCGCTCACGCCCCGGCTGTGGCGACAGCCCGTATCGCCGAGGAGAGATGCATGCCCGCGGCAAATGTCCGCTCGATGGAGGCGCTCGTTCATTTCCGGGCGGCGGTGGCGGCTTTTCAGGATCGGGCTGTGGCCGCCGTTGGCAGCTTGCGACAGGAAACACTGCGCACCCTGTTGTGGCTGGAACAAGAATTGCCGAGGTATTGGGCGGAAGAGGTTCGCAGGGGGTTTGATCGCGTGGCGCAGGCCCGCTCGGCCTATGAGTCGTGCCGCATGAAAACCGTCGCCGGCCATCGCTCGGCTTGCCTGGAGGAGTTGCAGGCTTTGCGCAAGGCGCAGCGGCGACTGGAGTATTGCCAGGAGCAGGTGGAAGTCGTTCGGCGGTGGTCGCAGCGGGCGCGCGATCAAGCCGACGAATTCTTCGGCAAGATCGCGCCGTTGGAGCGCAGTCTGGATCAGGACATGCCTCGCTTCCTCGCCGACCTGGAACAGATGATTGGCGCGCTGGAGGCGTATCTGGCGATCGATTCGGGTACGTCGGCAGAGGCAGCGCCAGCGCCCGAGAGCGCCGCTCCACCACCAGATGAACCTGCACCCGCCCCCCCTACCGCGGAAAACCGCGGTTGACGCCCGTTCCTCGACCGTGCACAGTGTCTGCTGTCGGGGGGGAAGCGCCCGTCGGCAGCCGCGGCGCAGTCCGTCGGGCACCGGCAGCCGATCGGACGGTGCGAAACGTCCACATCCACGAGTTCGAGGCAGCCATTTCAAGGAGGAGTCCACATGACCGATGAGAACGGCAACGCGCCAGAGCGCCGGCCGCAGCCGCAGCCCATGCAACCCATCGAGGAACCGGCGGGCTTGCAACCGATCTATGCGAATTTTTGCCGCGTGGCGAGCACGCCGGAAGAATTGGTGCTCGACTTCGGCTTGAATACGCATCCCTTCGGCGGATCGACCGAACCGGTGAAGGTGTCGCAGCGGCTGGTCGTGAATTATTACACCGCCAAGCGGATGTGGGCGGCCCTGGGCGTGGCGCTGCAACGGCACGAGCAGACCTTCGGCGTGATCGAGACCGACGTCAACAAGCGGGCCGCGCCCACCGGGCGGCCAGCTCGATAGGCTGCCGCGCCGGTCGAGCCACCTCTGCTGCAACTTGAGCGGAGCTGTTCGCGTGACTTTGTTGTATCGCGATGTGTATTTCCAGCGGCATCGGACGGGTCGGCACCCGGAATCGCCGGCACGCTTGCAAAGCATCGATCGGCGGTTGGAGGAGCGGGGGTTGCCGGCGCGCTGCCAGACCGGCACGCGGCGGTTGGCCCGCCTCGATGAGGTCGCGCGGCTGCACGATGCCGATTATCTGCAAAACTTGGAGCAATCGTGCGCGGCCGGCGGCGGCCGCATCGAGGCCGATACCGTGGTGTGCCCGGAATCATGGGAGGTCGCCCTCTCCGCAACGGGAACGGCCCTCGACGCGGTAGATGCCGTTCTGACCCGCCGCAGTCGGAATGCCCTTTGCCTCGTGCGTCCCCCGGGACACCACGCCCTGCCGGCGGCCGCCATGGGGTTTTGCCTGTTCAACAACGCGGCGCTCGCCGCCGAACACGCGCTCCGTGTCCACGACCTGGAACGCGTGTTGATCGTCGATTGGGACGTGCACCACGGCAACGGCACGCAAGACATGTTTTACGAGCGCGGCGATGTTTGCTTTTTTTCGGCACACCGCTTTCCGTTTTACCCGGGCACTGGGCGTCGGGACGAAACCGGAACCGGACGGGGATTGGGAACGACTTTCAATTTGCCGGTGGCGTATGGCACGCCGCGGCGCGAGTATCTCGCGCAGTTCGCGGCGATGCTGAGCGCTGCGGCAGAGCGTTGCCGGCCGCAACTCGTGTTGATCAGCGCCGGTTTCGATGCCCACGCGCTCGACCCCATCGGCTCTTTGGGATTGGAGACCGAAGATTTCGCGACGCTGACGCAGATGGTGCTGGATGTGGCGCGGGCACATTGCGACGGCCGCGTGGTCAGCCTGCTGGAGGGAGGCTATCATCTGGACGCGCTGGCCGACTGCGTGGCAGTGCACCTGGAAGGTCTGCTCGAGGCCGCAGACCGCTAACCAGCGGTGAACTGTTGGGTTGGCCTCTTGCCGACGATGTGCCGCCGATCGTTCGAGGATCGGGCGGCACGCACCGGAGATCGACGGACCGCGCGCCGACCATTTCCCCGCCGAGATGGCGGGCTGGAGAGGGTCGCTTGCCGACTGAAAGACGTCGACACGCGCACCCCACCGAGTTCAAGGCGTGCCACGCTGCCTCGCGCACTTCCCACGGTGTTCCCCGCCAGGGGATCGCCTCTTCGTGTCGGGAGGTGGCGACTGGTGGTCAGACGGGTGGCCATGGGTGGGGTTGATTGCTACAAATCAGGGGAGGCGAATCGTGCCGCCACGGGACAGCGTGACGGTTCGAGCTGAGTCACGCGGGGAAGAAATGATCTGGCCGCCAGGCCACCCTTCGGACTGACTTGCCGGCAGAATCATCATCATGACCACGAAATACGTAGTGTCTTTGCTGGCAATCCTGGGGCTGGCAATTGCGGGGTGGACGCAGTTCTTGTGGTGGAATGAGGCCTCCACGCTCAAGTTGCCGGGAACCGTCGAGATTCAGGAAGTGCGGCTGGCGTCGAAAATCGGCGGACGCGTGCAGGCGGTGCATGTGCGGGAGGGGCAGGTCTGCGATGCCGGCACGGTGCTGGTCGAATTCGAAATCCCCCAGCTTTTGGCGCAGCGGCGTCAATGGGAATCGCGGCTCGCCGCCGCCGAGGCGCGTTGGGAAAAATTGAAGAACGGTTCGCGCGCGGAAGAGATTCGCGCGGCCGAGGCGCAATACGCCTGGGCCGTGGCGCGGCGCGATCGGGTGCTGGCCGGCCCCCGTCCCGAGGAACTCGAACAGGCCCGCGGCGAGGTGGACCGAGTGCAAGCCGACATCCACCGTACGCGGAAGGAACTGTCGCGCATCGAAGCGCTCCGCGCCGAACAGATCGCCACCGCCTCGCAGTACGACGAACTGGTGGCGGCTCTTCAGCGTTCACAGGGGGTATTGCGGACGGCCCAAGCGCGACTGCGTGAGCTGGAACTCGGCAGCCGGCACGAAGACATCGCCGAGGCCGAGGCCGATGTCGCACGGCTGCGGGCACAGGCCGACCTGGTGCGCGCCGGTCCTCGGCAGGAGGAAATCCGCGAGTCCGAAGCCGCGGTCCTCGAACTGCGCGCCAAACTCGAGGAACTGGCGGCCGACATCCGTGAAGGACAGTTGATTGCCCCTTCGCGGGTGCTGATCGAGGTGGTGGCGGTTCGACCCGGCGACGTGGTGCCCCCCCATCAACCCGTGGTGCGAGTGCTCCGCTCCGACGATTTGTGGATCAAGGCCTTTGTGCCGGAAACTCAGCTCGGACGCGTCCGCCTCAACCAGGCCGTGGACGTGACGATCGATTCTTATCCCGGGCGCCGGTTTCACGGCACAATTTTCCAAATTGCCACCGTGAGCGAATTCACTCCACGCAATGTGCAAAGCGCCGACGAACGTCGGCATCAGGTGTTCGGAATCAAAGTCCGCGTCGAGGATCCGGACGGCATCTTCAAGGCCGGGATGGCGGCCGAAGTGCACATTCCCCTCAAAGACTGACCGCTGTACAAGACTGGCTCTGGAGGATCCGCCGCGGCCCGCACCTGGTTGAGAACCACGCGGAAGCACGCTCGTGCCGGTCGGCACGAGGGCGGATTCGCTGCCCACGTCTCAGGAGAGTCGCTCTGCGAGAAGTTCCGCCGTCAGCGACGCCGCCCTTCATGGGAAACAATCCGATCGCCCGTCCAGCCTCGCCGCGGGACCATCCCGCGGGACATGAACCGCCCCGCGGGTGCTGGTCCACGATGGGCGACATTACAGCCCGAAGGCTTCCCACGGCCCGGTGATGGCGAAGGTGATGCCCGGCGATTGGATATTCGCGAACAGCCAACGCCCATCGGGACTGAAGGTAGCCCCCGCCCATTCCTGCTCGCGGAAGTCTCCCTTCAAGCCGTGCTTTTCCCCTTTGAGTTGCACGTTGTTAACGGCCAGTTCGGTCAGTTTGCCCGATGTGGACAAGGCATACAGCCGCTGCACCGGTTGATCGCTGTCTTCGCAAAGCACGATGCCTCCGCGAGGGCTGACGGTGATGTTGTCCGGCTTGTCGAGCACGCTGGCCGCTGGAGATTCGAACACGAGCCGCAACCGTTCCGCCCGCGGATCGTACTGCCAGATCTGTCCGGCTTTGGCCCTGCCCCCGCTCGTGGAGACGAAGTAACACACGTCGTTACCCCACCAGCACCCTTCCAGCCGTGCAAAGGGGGTCGCGCCTTGAGCCAGTCCCTGCATCACCACGCCGCCGCCGTCTTCTTGCCCCGGGGAATGCCGCCGGTCGGGATCTTCGATGGGCACCCAGGTGACCGGATAGTCGTGGCCGGGCACGGCCGCGGAGATCAGATCGGGATTGCCCTCGGCCCGCAGCATTTCCAGCCGTCCGCCGGCCGCAAGGTTGCCCTTGATCTTCGGCAAGAACCGATAGAAACCCGACGGAGTGCGGTCTTCCGTTTCATAGACGATGCCGGTTGCCGGATCGACGGCGACCGCTTCATGCACGAACCGGCCCATCTCCTTCAAGGGCACCGGCTGCGCTGTATCTTCCGCCGGCACTTCGAAGATATAACCATGCGGAGCGGCGAGCTTGAGCCGTTTGCCGTTCTTGTCAACGTCCCCTCCTTCGACCACCGTTTCCTCGCACGTCAACCAGGTGCCCCAGGGGGTCGGTCCGCCAGCACAGTTTTTGATGGTTCCCGCAAGGCTGCTCCACGCCTTGACCCATTTGCCAGACTGCGTGTCGAATTGCAGGTTCGTGCACCCACCGTTGGCGAAGGAGTCGTACACAATCGCGGCCGGGCCGAACGGCGTGCCGGAGTCGCCCAATTCGTGGTTCCGACACAACGTGAGCAGCGACCCGCTCACGGCGATGACTGCCATGCCGTCATGCGCGCCAGGCGTGGGCACGCCGTCGGCCATCTCGTCTCTGGTCCAGCCGAACGACAGATAGCGGAACCCTTCCGGCAATTGCAGCAGCTCCAGTCCCGTGGTTTCATCTTTCACCGGTTGCAAGCGGTTCCGTTCCCGAGGTTCAGCCGCGTGCAGGAATGCGGAGAAGGACCGCGGCACGTTGGTGGAACCGAGCGCTGCCGCGGTAGCGGCGAGCCAGTGTCGGCGACTGATCGGCAGATTTGGCAAATCCTGAGCCATGAGCTTGAACTTCCCTTGAATCGAACAGCGAAACAGAAGATGGGGCGCCCGCGGTGGCATTCCACCGCATCACGGCTAAGATTCCATGAACGCGCGATGAATGTTCGGCGAAGGACCGCGCCGTGCCGCGTGCCAACATTGACGCTGCCAGGCCGGGCACGTCTGGCGAACCAACCAGCCGCTCGGCGGTTTGCCGGCGTGGCCATCAGGCCACTAGGCGTCGACGCCGCCAGTGAGTTGGCAGCGGTCTCGTGGACGGGTTGACTGGTGCGGCGGTATACTGAGGCAAAGTTGTCCCCACGTCGGCTGCTTTCAGGAAGGCGAGGTGCGCGATGCCGCTATTCGAGATTGAAACCACGGCCCACATCATGATCGCCTGGGCGGAAACTCAGGCCGAGGCCGAAGCGGCCACCCGCCAACAGTTTCCGGAGGAAGACATCCTGCGGATGAGCAAACGGCCGCGCGATGCTTGGGTGATCTCGAAGCGGTTGTTGGGGCTGGATGGGGCCACCGAGCCTTGCGACCGGGCGCGCGATTGCCTGGCCCGCGCGCGGGGCGACAAACTCCACGCCATTCGCTTGTACATGCAGGACACCGGCGCCGATTTGCATGAAGCCCAACGGGCCATCGAAACCAACATGTCGCTGGGTTGGTGACCCTGTGCGCATGTCGGCCGCCGCTCAGGGGCGATGGTGGCTGCGCGTGGTCGGTCGGTGCCATGCTGAGGTGCGAGCTGGTCGGCGCTGAGCCGACGGTGCACATTTGGGCCAACGGTGCACATTTGGCGGGGCTGCTTCTTTGTGGGGATCGGCTGGGGCGTCAGGTTCGCAATTGTCCGGGAGAACCGATCTTGGAGCGCATGTTGTTGGGAAAAGTCGCCTTGGTGACGGGAGCGGGCCGCGGACTGGGGCGCGCCTTCGCCGAAAAGTTGGCCGCGCTGGGCTGCGCCGTGGCCATTCATGGGATGCGGGAACATGGTCCGGCGGAGTACGGGGAAGGGACGACGCTCACCGACACGGCACAACAGATTGGTCGTGAATTTGGAGTGCGCACCTGCCGGATTCTCGGCGATCTGACGCTGGAAGCCGATGCCGCGCGCGTCGTCCAAACCACCGTGGAGGAGTTGGGGCCGCTCGACATCCTGGTGCACAATGCGGGGGGCGACATTGCCGCCGCCGGCGGTAAGCCTCATCCCAACGACGCCGTGATGATTCAAGCCGTGGATGTGCGGGCCGTGCTGGACCGCAATCTGCTGAGCACCATTTTTGTTTGTCAGCAGGCGGCCCGGCAGATGATGCCCCGCAAGTCGGGCCGAATTCTCACCATCAGTTCCATCGCCGCTTTCAAGGGGAACGAATTCAGCGCCATCTATTCCACGGCCAAGGCCGGCGTGGTGGAATACACCCGCTGTCTGGCGACCCAATTGCGTTCGTACAACATCACCGTGAACAGCATCGCTCCCGGCGATACGCGGACGGGACGATTTCTGGGCACTCGGGCAGTTCCCGAAGAACGCCTGATCACCGCTGGAACGCTGGATCGAGTGGCACTCGTCGACGAGGTCGCGCGCGTTGTCGAGTTCTTCGCGGGACCGCTGGGCGATTTCGTCACCGGGCAAGTGCTGCGGGTCGACGGTGGTGCGCAGTGCTGGCCGGCCTGACAACGCACTCCAGGCATGTCCGTGTGACGCTGTCCCATGTCGCGGTTAGCCATGTCGCGGTTAGCCGCGCTAACCCCTTACCAGGGCATTTCACGTACCGAGAGGATTTGGCCAGGCAACGCTCGCGGTGCCGAAAGACCATCCATCACCACCCCCGAGCAGCGGCTGCCGATCGTGCCTGCGGCCGGAAGCTCCCCATCCCACGTTGCCGATCACTCTCCGAACCCGTTCACTCCTCGAATCCGAGCACGTCCCGAAACGCGCGGTCCGGCAGGTCAACCTGAGTGACCGCCTTGAACTGTGTGGCCAGATGCTCGGCGAAGATATACGCGGACCGCACCACGAAACTTCCGCGGTCGCGGGCCTCGATGATCAAATCGGAGTCATGCGCCAGGCTGGTGACGTCGACCACCACCATTTCGGGTTGCAGGATCAAGGGATTGAGCGTGTTCGGACGAAATCCCAATTCCAGGCCGGGTTCGGTGGCGATGAGGACATCGGGACGCAGCGTCGCCACGTCGGCGAAGGGCACATGGCGCACGTCCCCCTCCACCGGCGATAGCGGGGCGGACAAGGCTTCCCCGCAGTGGGGGCAGAAAGACACTTCGTCGGAAACTTGCGGCGACGACAACACCGCCGTGGCTTTCAGTTGCCTCAGACCGAACAGCAACGAACGCGCGATGCGGCCGCAACCGAGAATCACGTTCTGTGTGTCTTGCAGGTCGCGCGGGGCCGGTCCCTGGCGCTTCAGCGTGCGCTCCAACATTCTCAGGGCGCTGCGCCACAACACGTTGTAACCGTGCCAGCCGTCTTTTTTCCGCAGCAGCAGGTCGACATGCTGACCAAACGCGACGGCCGGTTCCGGCACTTCCACCACCGGCAGCAGGTAATCCCCCAAACCGGGGGTCACCATGATCGCCGAAATATGCAACTGGTCGAGCTGGGCGCGAAGGCTGTCGACAGGACCGATCTCCAGGGGAAGGCAACGGAGATTGAGCGCTAAATCCTGGCACGCCGCATTGAACACTCGCAGCGTGCGGTCCCGCACCGTGCCAAACCCGACGACGCCCACCAGCCGCGTTTCGTGGTCGACCGCGCGAATCCGGTAGAGTTCGTCCAGCTCGCGCACGAGCGGCAAGCCGTCGTGCGTTTCCCCGCCCCGTTCCAGCGCCGCATAGACCCAGGGCGCGCCGCACTTGCGCGCCAGCACGGCGAAGGCGCACGCCGCATGGCCGATGGGAATGCCCACCAGCGGGATCGGCGACCCCTGCAACAGCTCCGCCAGCACGGGCTGGAGCGAGTCGAGCAACACGCCGGGCCACACGATTTTGACGACATCGGCACCGGCATCCACCGCCTTCCGCAGCAGGTCCGGCAAGCCGGTCAACGCGCGAAACGGGCTGTTGATCGACACCAACCGCTTGGTTTTGCTCGAGCGGGGAAATTGCGCGGCGATATCCAGCTCGAGTTCGATGAAGGCCGGCTCGGCAGCCAGGGCGTCGCGCAACTGCTCGATGCGCTGGTCTTCACTGTGGCGCCAGTGCCCTCCTTCGCGACGTCGCCGGCAGGAAACGATGACCGGCTTGCGCACCGTGGCCAACAGCTCCGCCACATCCGGACGGTGCGTGAAACGGTCGAGGCACAGTTCGATGATGTCGGCCGCGCGCGACGCGTTGAGCAGGTCCGCCTTCACCAGGGTGCGCGATTCGCTGGCCACCGGCACGCACAACATGCATCGCATCCCGTGGAACGGCTTCACCCCTCACACCACCGGCCGTTCGGTCGTCCGCACAGCCTGCGCGCTCCCCCCAACGGGGTGGAGCCAAACTCGGAGCCTATCGACGGCAGTATCGACCTCCGCGCGATGGGTTGCAAGGCCGCCGAGGTCGATGTTGCTCGCTGCGCGTGCGCTCCAAAAAAACGGGCAATTCCCGTCGTCCGGGGAAACACCCGCGCCGCGGGACAGCCGGGCAGTTTCGCGGCCGCGCTGCCAGCAACGAATCCGGCGGCTCGCCTGGGCGAACATCCGCGCCTGGTCCGTTGCGCGGGGGATTCGGCCGGCCGCCGCGGCAGAATGGCCTCTCCGCATGGAAAGCAGCCTCGCTCCGGAGGGCGGACCGTCACGAACGGCCGGTCAACGCAGGGCTTCGAGCGGCTGAATCCGCACCACCGACAGCGCCGGCAATACGCCCCCCAGAATGCCCATCGTCAGCGCGAACAGGCTGGCGTACAGAATCGTGCCGTTCGTCACCCGAAAGGCGAATTCGACTTCGCGGGCACCCATGGCGGCACTGGCGCTGAAACCGTTGGCGAACATGCCCAACGATATGCCGAGCACTCCGCCCACCACCGAAATCAGAATGGCTTCCAACAGAAACGAAATCAGAATCTCGTGGGGCTGGAAGCCGATGATCCGCAGCACGGCGATGTCCTTGCGGCGCTGGCTGATGGCGGCGAACATGGTGTTCATCACGCCGAACACCGCTCCGATGCCCATGAACCAGGCGATGATCCACGCGGCGTTGCGAATCATCTGCGTTTGTTCGGCCTGCTTGGAGTAATACTCCGGCTCGGTTTGCGGATTGCACACGATGGAGCGGCTGTCGCGCAATCGTTCCACGACCTCCGCGGCGGCCAAGGCGCTGTCGGTCCGCAGCACCACCGAACTGTACATGCCTTCGCGGCGGAATTGCCCGGCCAGTTCGGCCAGATCGCACCAGGCTTCGGCCTCGAAAGCGGAGCCTCTCGCCGCGAACACGCCGGTCACCGTCCAGAATTTCCGGCCGATCTGGATTTTGTCGCCGATGTTGAGCTGATGCTCGCGCTGCACCCCGCGGCCGATGATGACTTCGCTCTGTCCCGCGCGAAATGGCTGCCCTTCCAGCAATTCGATGTGGGTGTGCACTTCGAAGGCGACGGGAGCAACGCCGCGCACTTGCAGAAATTTGAAGGCGCCGGTGTCGTGCATCAGGCGGTGCACCACCAGAAACATTTCGCGGCTCACCAGCAGTTCGCCCGCTTTGTTGCGGGCCACTCCCGGCACATTGGCGACCTCGGTGGCCGTGCGGGAATCGACCTGGCTGAAGACTTCGTCGTTGTTGCCCCGGGCCAGAACGATCACGTTTTCCGGTTCCCCGCTGGTGGCGCAGACGATCTGCACCCCCTCCACGAAGGCCAGCAAGACCACCAGCGCGGCCACCACCAGCATGAAGCCCGACGCCGTCATCAGCGTGGTCTTCCAGCGGACGATCAGGTTGCGAAAGTTGTACTTGAGTGGAATCATGGTTCTGTGAAGCCCGGCGGCCACCAGCGACCGTGGCTTGCGGCCGCTGGTTCAGGCGATCCGCGAAAACACGTCTGACACTTTCACGCTGCGGGCCGATGAGGCCGGCAAGGCGCTCCCGGTCAATCCCACTCCAGCGCCAATCAGGATCCCCCAGAAGACCGCGCTCCAGGGGACCGGAAACTGCAACAGGAACCGCGTGCCCGTGGTCGGCGGCAAGACCCCCTCGACCGTCAACTGCGAGACCAGGCAGGTCAAGGCCGTGCCGAGTAATCCGGCGACGGCGCCCACCAGCATGGCTTCGGCAATCACCATCAGCGTGATATGCAGCGGCTGGAACCCCAGCACTTTCAGCACGGCCATTTCCACGCGGCGTTCGCGGACCGAAATGGAAATGGAGTTGGACAGAATGATGACCATGTCGATCAGCAGGATGGCCACCACGCCGTCGATGATCGACAGCACCGCCGCGCTCCGCGCGGCAAACCGCGCCACGCCGGCCGATTCGGTCTCCACCTTCAGCGAGGGCTGCCGGTTCTCGTATTCGGTGCTGAGCCGGGCGGCGATTTCGCGGGCCGCCTCATCACCCGACACCTTGAGCCACAACACGTTCACGGCTTCCCGATCTTCGGTGGCCTCCATGTAGTAATCGTGCCGGCAAAAGAAACTGTTCGACCAGTCGCCGACGGGCAGCACCCCCACGATGGTGAACTGCATGTCGACGGACGGATAACGGGCCGTCACGATGGTGAACTGCTGGCCGACCTTCCAATCCATGGCCGACATCAGCCCCGCGCCGACCAGCGCCCCGTCCTTGCGGTGAAGAAAGGCCTCGTAGGCGGCGTCGTCCAGCTTCTCCAATCCCGAGTGCATGGATTTCAGCGATTCGGGTTGGGTGGCGATGTACGGCGCCTGGCGATCGCGGCGTTTCGACTCGTCGAGGAAGCCCACGATCAGGTTCCACGTGGCCCAGTCTTCCACGCCGGGCAGCGCACGGATTTCATCGACATACCGCCAGGGAACGCGGCTGGGCATCGTCCAGCGTTCGGTGACGATCAGCTTGGTGGCGCTGGCATCGTGCACCACTTTCCGCTTGACGGTCGCCGTGACGTTGGTCACGACGGCATAAATCGACACCAGCACCATCACCCCCAAGCCCGTCAGCAGCGTCCGGAGCTTGTTCCGGCCGAGGCTTTTGAGCACGAGGATGGCGAACTTCAGCAGCATGGCGGCATGCGGACATGAGGAACCGGAGTGAGCCAGCGCCGCGGTCGGACGGGATCAGGGTTCATTGGGCGATGCGGATGCGGGCGTCGGGAAACGCCTTGGCCAAGGCCTCGTCTCGCGAGTCGCCGTGCTCCTCCAGCAACCGGCCGTCGCTGATCCGCAGCAGGCGATGGGCGCGGGCGGCGGCCACGTGATCGTGCGTTACCATCAAAATCGTCTTGTTCAACCCCTCTTGCAGCGATTGCAACAGATCGAGAATTTCTTCCTTCTTGCGGCCGTCGAGATCGCCGGTCGGTTCGTCGGCGACCACCAGCGCCGGGTCGGTGACCAGCGCCCGGGCAATGCCCACCCGCTGCTGTTCCCCACCCGAAAGCTGGCCCGGCCGATGCGTGAGCCGGTGCGACAGCCCCACCAGGTGCAGTGCCGTGAGCGTTTGCTCCCTCCGCCTCCGGGCCGACATATTCAGCAGCAACAGGGGCATCTCGACGTTTTCGTATGCCGTCAGCACGGGAATGAGATGGTAGAACTGAAACACGAAGCCGATCGCCGTCGTCCGCCACCGCGCCAGCTCCGATTCGCTCATCCGGCTGATGTCGCGGCCGGCCACGACCACCTTGCCGCGGGTGGGCTGATCGAGGCCGGCAATCAGGTTCAGGAGCGTGGTCTTGCCGGAGCCCGAGGGGCCGATCAGCGCCACGAACTCGCCGCGCAGGATTTTCAGGCTCACCCCCTTCAAGACTTCCACGCGCTCGCTGCCGCGGATGTACTCCTTGAAGGCGTTTTCCACCTGAACGATCACGTCGGACATGGGAGCCGATACTTCCCTGCACGCGGGACGAAACGACCTAGCGAACCAACCGAACCGCGATTATCGGGCGGCGCGCTTCAGACGCACGGTCTGCCCATCGACGAGGCGCTTGTCGCCGGCAATCACCAGCACATCGTCGCGCGACAGCCCGGAAACGATCTGCGTCCGCTTGCCTTCCTTGTTGCCTAATTCCACGGGTCGGCGGCGGGCCACTTCTCCGTCGAGCACGAAGACCCAGGCCTCGCCGTGGGACTGCCGGATGGCCGAATCGGGCACCCACAACGTTTCCACCACCGGCTCATCGGACGGGGGATTGAGGATCAGCGCCCGCACGTTCATCTCCGGCAGCAGGTATTCGTCGGGCTGATCGATGCGAATCGTCACGCGGACCACCCCGCGCGACCGGTTCACCTGCGGCTGATAGCGGTCGATCCTGCCCAGATACTCCCGCTCCGGGAAGGCGTCGGGAATGATCTTGCAGGGGCGTCCCACCGAAATCTTGTGCAGGTCCCGTTCCTGAACGTCGACTTCGACTTCCATGATCGACAGATCGGCCAGCACGCACAGATTGGTGTTCAACCCCTCGGGCCGCAGCAACTCGCCGACTTCCGCATTCTTCTCCAGCACCGTGGCATCCAGCGGGGCGAGAATGCGGGCGTTGTCGACAAAATACCGGGCCTTCGCCACCAGGGCCTCGGCTTGTTTCACCTGGGCTTCCAGAGCGGCGATGCGTTCCGGCCGGGGGCCTTTTTCCAGCAGCCTCAGCTTCTGCGTGAGCGTGTCGACGTTGGCCCGGGCATCGTTCTGGGCCGAGAGCAACTGATCCAGTTCGGCTTCGCTGGCCGACAGTGTTTGTTTGCGCGACCGCTCCAATTCCGCCGTCACGAACGCAAGTTTCGACTTGGCGGCTTCCAGTGCCGTGCGCGCCTGTTCGATTTCCTCCGGCTGGGCCCCGTTCTTGGCCTCCGCCAGATTGCTCAGAGCCGCTTGCAGCCCCGCCTCCGCTTGCTTGAGGTCGGCCTGATAGCTGGCGTCGTCCAGTTGCGCCAGCAAGTCTCCTTTTTTCACCCGCTGGCCCACGTCGAAGCCCAAATGGACGATGTTCCCGGGGATCCGCGGCGTGATGCTCACTTTGCGATACGGCGCGACGAACCCCGACAACTCGATGGCCACTTCGTCGCGTCCCTTGACGGTGACGGGGGTGGTTTCGTACTCGGCGCCGCGAACCGCCTGCAACCACGGGGGATTCCGCAGATAGGCCATGTAGGCCCCCCCGCTCCCCAGCAGCAGCGCCACCACGACGACAAACCGCACGAAGCGGGAATGTCCTCCGGCGGTCACCTTTTCCTGTTCGGGAAGCTGCAAATCGGTGATCGCTCGGACCGGTGCCGTAGCGGAGGTTGCCGTCATCATCTCGCTCTCAACCCTCGTGACATCGATCCCGGTCGCAAGGCGTGCCGCCGTCGGCACAATCGCGACCGTCGGCACAACCCCGCCATTTCGCGCGGCCTGCCGTGCTCGTTGAACCACCACCCAGCCTTTCAGTAACTCTTGTCAGGTTCGGATTGCGCGGGGACTGTACTTGCGGCAGGACCCGTGTAATCACCCAATTCGATCCCCTCCGCCCGCTAAGTTCCGCATGTTCGATGCGACCGGATCGGGGCGGGAAAAGCTGGACCGGCGTACTCCCTCATGATACACAGTTCCGCCCTCCGCGTCTTGAGGCGAGGTGTTGAATTCTTCCACATGCGAGCGGAAGTTCTGGTGCGGCAACGGATTGTTCCCTGCAACAGCCACACTTTCCCCAGCTTTCCGACAGGCACCGCCCGCCGCCCCTCTGTGCGAACACCATCTGGCCGGAGTAAACTTGCGTCCATACTCCGACTCCGCGAAAGAGCCGCGCACATGACCAGCCTGACGGTCGAGAACTATCTCAAAGCCGCGTTGCAGATCGGACTCCAGCAGGATTCCCCGTGGGTGACCACCGGCCAGCTTTCGGCGTCGCTGGGAGTTTCACCGGGGAGTGTCACGAGCATGCTCAAGTCGCTCGCCGAATCGGGGCTGGTGGATTACCGGCCGTACGCGGGGGTGTGTCTCACCGAAAACGGGAAGGCCCTGGCACTGCGGATGCTGCGGAGGCATCGGCTGATCGAATTGTTTCTCGCTCGCACGCTGGACCTCACTTGGGACCAGGTTCACGAAGAAGCGGAACACATGGAACACGCCGTCAGCGATTTCCTCGTCGACCGCATCGACGAATACTTGGGACGGCCGAGCTGCGATCCCCATGGCGATCCGATTCCGTCGGCAAACGGAGAGATGCGGGGAGACGGCCAGGATGGTTCGCCGCTGTCCAGTGCCGTGGTGGGCAGTCGCGTCCGCGTCGTGCGGGTGACCAACCAGGGAGGCGAGTTTTTGCGGTATCTTGCCGAGGCGGGCCTGCAACTGGGCGCGGAAGGGATCGTGCGACAAAACAGTCCCGAACTGGGAGTGGTTCTGCTGGAAATCGACGGACGAGCGATCGCCATCGGTTATGCGGCCGCCCGCGAAGTGCTGGTGAAATCGAGCGATACCTCCTTCCGGAACCCCCAGCAGGCTGGTTCGCCCTGACGGGCAACCGGGGCGGGGGGTGTTATGGTCGGGTATTCCACCCGCCAAAAGCGTGCCGCGTCACCGGCGGCGTGTGCAAGTTGGACCATGCGGCCTGCGAGGGTCCCCAGTACGTGTTGGGCGCGAGAGGAACAGCAGCCTCAAGCACCGTGGGCACCGGCTGTTGATTGAACGGCTGCTGTTGAATGGTGATCGGCCCAGACATTTGTTGCCACTCGCGAAACGCGGGACCGAAATAGGTATTGGGTGCCAGGTAACCGCGGGGTGCGGCTTCCGTCGGCGATTGGTTGAGCGGTCCCGAGGGATTTTGCAACTGCCAGTCGGTGGGATGGAGCGGCTGAGCTTGCGCGCCATCCGGCAACTGTTGCCGCTGCCGCTGACCACGCGGCAGGGGCTGCTGGTGCCCGTCTCTCTGCGGCGACTGCGGGGTCAATGTCGGGGGAATGGCGTTCAGACTGGTTTGTTGCAGCAGCGAACCAGTCGGTTGAGCAGCCTGTGGCACGAATCCAGAGGGCGATGTCTGCCCACCGCTCGCCGTCTGCCCACCGCTCGCCGTCTGCCCACCGCTCGCCGGCTGCCCACCGCTCGATGGCTGCCCACCGAATCCTGATTGTCCCACCGGCGGTCGTTGGCCGGGCACTGTCGGCCGTCCAAGGTGGGATGGCTGTCCAAGGACTGGTGACTGTCCGACGATTTGCGGCTGTCCAATGACCGGCGGCTGCGCAAGGACCGGCGTCTGTCCGATGATTCGCGGCTGCCCGATGACGGGTGGCTGCCCGATGACGGGTGGCAAGACCGACGTTTGTGCGCTGTTTTGCGGCTGTCCTGGCACCGGCGGCTGTCCGATGATGTGCGGCTGACCGACCGCTGATGGCTGTCCCACCGCTGAGGGTCGTCCACCAGAGAGAGCGGCTGCCGCCCGGTCGACAAAGCGGGTGGGTCGGCTGGCAAAGGGACTGGCGTCGGCCGCTGCCGCCTTCAGCAACGAACAGGCCACACAACCGAAGCCGCACCCAACCAGCAGCAGTAGTCGCGCCATGAGACACTCCCTGACAGGGGCATCGGAGTCTGCGGGCGCAAAAGTTCAGCCAAACTGTGACGCCTTGGCCGAGCAGGGGACGCCAAACCCGCCAGATGCTTTGGCAAACCGCGCAGCGCTGCCGCATGAAATTCTATCCGGCGAACCCGCGCGTTCCGCGTGATCTGGGCAGCACAGACAGCGGGCGGAATGTGGGCGGCTTGCTGCGTTTCCGGTGTTTAGTCGCCGAGTGGATACGGATGGGCGAGACGGTATTGCGGATGGGTTTCCAAATACCGCTGCACGCGGTCGGCACGGGCAATGGCCTGGGGCAGAAAGGCAAGCGCCTGACGCAGTCGATCGTCTGGCTCGGCACAACTGAACCTGAGGAAGCCGCCTCCGGCCTCGCCGAAGCATTCTCCTCCCAGGCAGGCGACGCCGAAGTGGTCGTCGGCACCGTCCAGCAAATACAGGGCCAACCCGTGACTGGTGATGCCCAGCCGATTGCAGATCGGCTTGACGTTGGGGAACACGTAGAACGTTCCCGTGGGATCGAGGGCATGAAAGCCCTCGATGCGGTTGAGGCCTTCGGTGAGCAGTTCGACCTTGCGGCGGAACTTCTGCATCATGTCGTCCCGTTCGCGGGTGTCCTGCTCCAGGGCGGCCTTGCCGGCCAACTGCACTAGCGGCGGCGTGCACGACAACGTGGTATTGATCATTTTGGCCACGGCTTCGGCCACTTCGCGGGCCGCCACGGCGAATCCCAACCGCCAGCCACTCATGCTGTACGACTTGCTGAAGGTATAGGCGGCGAGACTTTGTTCGAGCATGCCGGGCAGCGCCAGCAGCGATTCGTGTTTTCCGCGCCACACCATGTGGCAATACGGCTCATCGCTGAAGATGGCGACGGGACGTCCGCGCAAGAGATCGGCAATCGCCTGGAGATCGCCGGAGGTCATCACGCCTCCGGTGGGGTTGTGGGGAGAATTGAAGAAAATGGCTCTCGGCGAGGGGTCCGTGTTGAGGAAGTGCTCGATGGCAGACAGCTCTGGACGAAAACCATGGACCTGTTTGAGGGGGGCCAACACCGGCCGGCCGCCGCGACGAAGAATGTTCGGCAAGTACGTGGGAAAATAGGGGCTGAACACCAGCACGCCGTCGCCAGGATTCACGAACGCCTCGCAGAAGAACTGCTCGAACACCTTGGCCCCCGGTCCCACCACGATGTTTTCCGCTTCCGCGGGAATGCCGAATTCCTGCCGGACAAACCGTGCGGCGGTCTCGCGAAACACGGGCAAACCGGGAGACGGACAATAGTGGGACTGGTCGTCTTGAATGGCGGCCATGCCCGCCGCCTTGGCCGAGTGCGTGCTGGGGAACGGACTGTCGCCGATCTCCAGTTCCACCACGTCCTTCCCCTCGGCCTTGCGCTGTTTGGCGATGGCCAGCACGCTGAACGCCGTTTCCACGGTCAAGGAACGGGCAAACTCGCTGAGGGTTACAGCCACGGGGCAATCCTGCTTGGGGGACATCTCACGGAAACTGGTCGGAGCGCGCCGCCGCCGTCCCCGAAGGGGGCTGCGGCAGCACACTACTTGGCGGAAATGGCCTGCTGCAAGGGGCGGAGCACCTGATCGATGACGCACCGCTCGAGCAGTTGTTCGCACGTGCTCCGCAACTGCCACAGCGTTTGCACGTACGAGGTATCCGATTCCAGGCTGCCGTATTGCCGCACCGTGAAATACACGCTGATCTGTTCTTCCGGGAATTCGCCGCGACGCACCTGGTAAGCGTTGGTCCGGGTTTCGATCATCAAGCGGGCTTGCCGCCGGCACGACTCTTCCAGGCTGATGGTGATCGACGGTTCGAAGTTGAGCACCTGGGCTCCGGGCAGTTCGATCAACCCCTCGAAGGCGGAGCTGGCGCCCAGGGCTTCGGCCACCAGTGCGTCATGATTGCCGCGGTAGGCGAAGTCGAAGCCCATCATGTAATCCAGGGCCTCGCAGTCCAGCGGACTGACCGACAGCATGTAGGGGACGAGGTCCAGCAGCAGCGCGTGCTGCTCGAATGCCTGCTCCACCCGATCGGGATTCACATAGCCGCTGCAAATTCGCCGCGGTTCCAGCGACACCCAACGTTGCTGGCCGTTGTCCTTGTCTTCCTCCAGCACGAAATCGCCGTTCTCGCGGGTGTAAAAATTCCGCATGGACGGGTATTGTTTCTGAATTCGCTCGAAGAACCCTAGGACGGTTTCGCGTGCGGCGGGCAGTTGCATTTCCGTGTTGAGGTTCATGTTCACAAAGTAATCGTCCGCCAGCGACGCATATCGGTTCATCGATGGGTCCTCAAAAAAGAACGACGTGCCTGGCAATTGTTCCGCCCCACGACTGCGGCGGACAAGCCCTGCACGTCATCCCCTTTCGTTGGGATGTTCCACAGCTTGCACCACGGGGTGGAGCATGGCTCCAACCCGAATGGTGCATTCTATAGGAAGCGCGGTCATGGGTCAAAGAGACGCATCCCGCCGGGCGGTTTTTGCGAGTCTGCCCGTCGACCAGCCCCCACACGCCACCTGGTCGATGGTGGACTCCCCACTCGGCTGGCTGGCCGTTCAGTTGAACGAGGCAGGGGTGCTGCGGGTCGTGGTGGGCTTCGCCCGCCAGCAAGACTTGCTCGCGGCCTGGCCAATTGCGGACCGTCTTGCCGCACGACCCGCCCCACTGGCGGTACGCCTGCAACAGTATCTCTCTGGCCGGCGCGACGATTTGCGCGACGTCCCCGTGGCGGTGCGCTGGCGCACGGAATTTCAACGGGACGTGATCGCCGCCCTCCGCAACGTGGGATACGGCGAGACCACCACCTACGGCGAACTTGCCCGTCGCGTGGGCCGGCCACGGGCCGCGCGCGCAGTCGGCCGGATGATGGCCGCCAATCCCGTGCCGCTGGTCGTCCCCTGCCATCGCGTGATCGGCGCGGGAGGAAGTCTGGTGGGTTTTTCGGCACCCACGGGCACCCGGTTGAAGGACAGGTTGTTACGGCTGGAAGCAGCTCACGCCGACCGTGTGGGCTTTCCCAGCCTCCTTACGGAACCCAGCCTCGTTACGGAAAGCGTGTGCCCATGACCGCCCCCCGACGGTCTGAGCGACTGTTTCAATTGACTGCCGCGTTTGCCGGCGTGTTCGTGTTGACGGTTCTGGCGTTGATCGCCGGCACGTTTGGTGATCCGAACTCTCCCGCCAATCTTTGGCTCAACCGTCATGCCACGTGGCTGTTGCTGGCGGAAGTGGCCCTCATCGCGGTCACCGGCTGCGCGGCCATGGCGGCCGATCAGCGCGCACGCCGCCGGGCGGACGCGGAAACGGAGCACGACTCCCGGCAAGAGTCCCTGCGGTCATGAATTGGCACTCCGCCGTCTGGCTCTGCCACGGTCGCGGTTTTGGGACGGGCAGCGGGGAACCGCAAACGGCACACTTCAGGGCCGCAGTCCAGAGCGGAAGTTCGGGGGATTAGCGCCACGTGAGGACGGCATCCTGCGGACGGGCCGACCAGTCGGTAATGGGCGGGCGCAACCCCTGGCCGGATGTCTCCCGAGCGGGGTGATACCGCTGTGCGGTCCGCCGTTTCTCGATGATCGGACCAGAGGTGATCTTGTCGCGCAGTTGGGGATCGGCTGCTTCCGGAGGCGGCGCGGGAGAGGGATTCTCCACGGGAGCCGTTTCCGCGGGCTTGCGCTGCGGAATGACCGATTCGCTGGGTTCCCCGAGGACCGGTTTCTTGGTTCCGAAGGCTTTGTCGGGGTCGCTATCCTTGAACGGATCGGACTCGTCGGCGGCTCCCGCGGCAGGGGCGGGTTCCGTTTCGGGGAGCGTGCGGGATGGAGTGCGTCGCGGGCCGAAACGGTCGCTCGGCAGATTGGAACCGGGATCGGGTGTGGTTTTCGGCGGTTCAAAGTTGGTGTCGGGATCGTCCGTGAACGTCTTGCGGGACGGTCGGGAAGCAGGGGGCGGGGAGTCGTACCGAGGGCTGGAATTGGGGTCGGGTTTGGGCGTCGGCGTGGTCTCGGAGGCGGGAGCGACTCGGCAGTCGCCAGCGGGACACCCACCCGGCGAACCACACGGATCACAGGGCGGACAGACCGGCACGGGCACGCAGTGACAACCCCAAGCCGCGGCCGGAGCGTAGTAGGCACCCCAGTAACCGGCGTAACCATACGGAGCGTTCCAGCCATACGCCGCATAGGGATCGCCCCACGCCGGATACATCCACGGAAAGAACGCCGCGACGGGTTTCGGGTTGGCGGCACCGATCAGCAACGCCCCAATCACGAGCAAGCTGGTCTTCATTCCGTGACGCATGGGTGTCCTCGATCGAAAAAAATGTCTGCCGACCCGAACGCGCTCTACCCAACGAAAAGAAAGCCGGTCTGCCGTGCGGAATCGCCGTGTTTTTCAGGGGTTTCGTCTCGCCAGGCAACATTTTCCGTCGCCAGGGAACATTTCCCGGCGGCGATGCGACACCATCCACTCCGTCCGCGAAAGCCGCGCGCGAATCCCGTGGGGAATGGCCCAGACGGGGTACAATGACGAACCCCCCTGGAAGATCCCTCGTTTCCTTGTTTCTACCGCCGTCGTGCAACGGCTGTCAACGAGGTGCTCCCCGATCCGTGGCCGACGACCGACGATTCATGAACAACTGGCCCCCATCCCCGATCGACTTGAATGCCGAACAACGGGGAATCGAACGACTACTGGACCGTCTGGCGTCCTTTCCGCAGCTTGGCGAACTCAACCGCGGCGCTGCGCCCACGTTGCATCGAGGCTTCAGCGGGGCGTTGGTATGGTCGGTGCAGGCGGCAGCCGGCCGTTACGCCGTGCGGCTTTGGCCTTCAGGATGGTTGCGGGAACGCCTGGAGGGGCTCCACCATCTGTTGCGAAGTTTAGCGGAGTCCGGTCTGACTTTTTTGGCCGTTCCCTTGCGGACGTCGTTCGGCACAACCTTAACGTCCTGTGACGACCGCTGGCTTCAGGTAGAACCCTGGCTGCCCGGAGTTCCCGATGCTCATCCGAGTCCTGTCCGGTCCGCCGCGGCCATGCACGCCTTGGCCCGTTGGCACATCGCCGCCGCAAAGTTTCGACCGGCCCCCGAACACCGCGCTTGGTTTGCCTCCGCCGCGGATCAGCCGGCCCCCTCCGTTGCGGAGCGGCTGCAACGTCTGCAACAGTTGCGGGCCGCTCGGCTGCGCGAGTGGGAAGCCATCGCCGCCGCGCGAGCGCCTGCCGAAACACGCGAATGGCTGAGCCAATTGACCGAGCGCATCGTGCGCGGTGCCGAGGCGGTCCTTGGTGAACTGAATGCCGCGTCCCGATGGACCGTCCCCGTGCAGCCCGTGCTCCGCGACATTTGGCGCGACCACGTACTGTATACCGGAGCGGACGTGACCGGTTTGATCGATCCTTCCGCGTGTCGTACCGACACGGTGGCCGCCGACCTGGCCCGCCTGCTCGGTAGTCTGTACGGAAACGAGACGCAAGCATGGGAAGCCGCACTGGCGAGCTATCAGGCGCATCGTCCCCTCAGCGCGGCCGAATGTCGTCTGATTCCCGTATTGCACCGCAGCGGCATCCTGCTCAGCGGCGCGACGTGGTTGGAGTGGCTGGGACCGCGGCAGCGGTTCGATCCCGACGATCCGCGGGTCATGGCTCGGCTGCGCGAACTTGTCGCCAATTGGCCGACGTGACCGGCGACGAAATCAACCCTCATTCGTAAGGGAGTCGTCACCCATGCGACGCATGACCGTGCGGTCCGGGGCATGGTGGGCGGCGTGGTCATACCAGTCGGAGGGCAAGGGGCCGTCCATCGCCGTCCATTGGAGCCGAATTTCCCGCGGACCGGTCAACTGGGCATCCGCATGCCAGCGGGCGTCGACCCGATAGGCAGTGCCGGTCTGCCGAGTAGTCCACAACTCAATGATATCGGGGAGCCGCGCAGCGCTGCCGGCTCGTTTGCGACCAATCACATGGGCACAGCGGACGGTCCCCTGGCCGTCAACCGCCGGCAAATCTTGCTCCGGCGCCAGAGTCAATTCGTAGCGGTCGGCGAGACTCTCCAGAATGGCCGTCACCTGCACGAAGGGGACCGCCAGCGGACTGTTCAGCAGCCTGCTTTGGACCACGCCGGGATCGTTGCCGACAATCACCGGTCCAATGGGCGGCACCAGCCAATGCTCGCGGCCGTTAGACCCCAGGGCCAATCCGCCGAGCAACCCGTCATGCTGCAATACGTAATGCGTTTCGCCGCGAACCCATAAGTGAGCATCCACCCTGCGGAGTTCGCTGCCGACGGGCGGCTGAATCACGGCTTCGATGCGGTACAACCGATCGGGACTGCTGCGGGCTTCCTTCAGACTGGTTTCCACGGCGGCCATGGCCGTGGGGGGCGGTACGAAAGGGATCCGCAGCACCAGGACGGCCGCCAGGAGAGCGGCGGCGGCCAGGACCGACGCAATCCAGCGTCGGCTTCGGAGTGGCGGCGTCGCGACTTGCACCTGGTCGAGCGCTTCGCGACGAATCGCCTCGCAGACCCGGAGAATGCGGCGCTCGCGCTCCACCGCGTCGTGACGCAGCGTTTGCTGCAACAGACCATGCAACCATTGCAGATCGGCCACGCGCCGCCGTTCTTCCCCCGAAAGTCCGGCGAACAGTTCGGCCGCCGCCTGTTCGTCGAGCAGCGCGTGCGCGGCGTCCTCGTCGCTGCCAGGCAGCCTCTGGGGGGCATCGTTGGGGAACTCGCTCGCCATCGCGTCGATCCGTGCAGTTCAGCCGCCGGTGAAACACGAGCCGTTTCGTGAAATTCCAGCGGCGCAACAAATGTCTGTCACATTCTTTAGCAATCTGGCACTTTTGCCGGCCGCCTGTCACACCCGCCGGCCAGTCATCAGGATGCCGCAATCACCCCAGGATGCCGCAATCACCCCCCCCTCCGCCGGGGAATCTCAACTGGACCCCTCCCCGACGTGGGGTGCCACCGACACCGGACCATCTTCCCACCGCAGTTTCCGCTGCAAACATTCCAGCAATTTGGCCCGCCCGCGCTGCAAACGCTTCTTCAACGTCTCTCCCGAGATGTGCAGCCGCTCGGTCAAGGCGTCGGGAGACAACTCTTCCGCATAACGGAGTTGAATCACTTCGCGGTACAGATCGGGCAGTTGTTCGATGCAATCCCGCAAACCGTCGAGTTTGTCGTCCCAGGTGTCTCCCGGTTGGCGCTGCAAGGCCTCGCAGCGGGCGTCGAGATGTTCCAGCAACTCCTCGTCGCACAGGGCAAACGCCCGTGCCCGTTGCCGCCGGTGGGCCATCATCACCCGTGCCGCAATTCCCCGCAGCCACGGCCCGAACGGCCGCGACTTGTCGTAATCCGCGAGGCGTCTCCAGGCGGTCAGCATGGTTTCCTGGAAGACATCGTCCGCCGTGGACGCATCTCGAACCGCCGAGCGGATGTACGCCAGGAGCATGTCGGCGTTTTCCCGGACCAGAATCTCGAACAGTTCATGGGGTTGCATGCAGGCCGCAATCTACGGTCTGGAGGAAGTTGTCGGTTTGCGGCCGGAGGGGGACAACCTTTGGCAACAAACCGAATTGCCAGCGGCCACAACAGTTGCGCTCAGCGAGACCCCCGCAGTCGCGGATCGGACGCATCCCGCAGCGCCTCTCCCACCAGGTTGTAACAGGTGATCGTCACAAAGATCGCCAACCCCGGAAAGACAATCAGCCACGGAGCCCGGAAGATCGCATCGCGGCCGGAGGTGAGGATTCCTCCCCAGGACGGCGTGGGCACGGTAATCCCCAATCCCAGAAAGGACAGGCTGCTTTCCGTCAGAATCGCTCCCGCCACGCCAAACGTGGCCGACACCAACACCGGCGCCAGCGCATTGGGAAGAATGTGTCGAAAGATCAAACGGAACGGTGAATATCCCAGCGCCCGCCCCGCCAGCACGAATTCCTGATCGACCAGCCGCAGAAACTCACCCCGCACCAGCCGCGCGATGCCGGTCCAGCCCGTCAGGCCGATCACCACCATGATATTGAAAATTCCCGGACCGATGAACGCCACAATCGTCAGAATCAGAAAGAAGGCCGGAAAACAGATCACCACCTCGATCACCCGCGACAGCACCAAATCGCACACACCGCGGAAGTAACCGGCGACGGCTCCCACGACGATGCCAATGCTCACGTAAATCGCCACCGCCACGATTCCCACCGCCAAACTCACGCGGCCGCCCCAAATCATGCGACACAGCACGTCGCGCCCCAATTCGTCGGTTCCCAGCCAATGCGGCCGATCCCACCGGCCGACAACCATCCGGGGACGACTCTCCTTCGCGCGACTCCAGAACGCGGGCTGCAATGTGGCGTTCGCCAACACGTTTTCATCGATACCGAACGGAATCGGCGGCCACGTCACCGACTCGTACACCACCGGCGCCGTCGCCGCCCCCGCCTCTTCCGCCAGGACCCCCGCCTTGTAGTTGGTGCGATCGATCCGTTCCGGAACGGCCAGCCACCAACCGAGAGCACACGCCGCCGGCACGCCGACCCACCCCATCCCCAGGCACAGCCGCCGGTAGCCGACTTGGGGTGGGGGAAACACCCGGTGGAGCGCCGGCCACCACCACCACGCCGTCAGGAGCGAGATGTTCCAAACCAGGAAGAAGACATCCATCCACCGCAGCGACGCCAGCACGGGCCAATGCGCACGCGAGACCAATGGCACGTCGCTGCCACCGAACTCCCGCCGCACGATTAGCTGCCACTCTCGAACGCGCTGGGGGTTTGGGTCGTCGGTGGCCACCTGGCGGAGCAACTCGTGCAGTCGCTCGCGGCGGTCGGGCGGCAGTTGAGCCATCATCAACCGCCCTTGCAAGGCAATCGCCCGCAGGGTGTCCTCCCGCGGCGACCGCGTGGCGGCGGCGGATGATGCGTCGAGGCGGCGTAACAGTTCCAGCAAGGTCCGCACGGCTTCCCGATACGCGAAGCGGTTCACCCCCCGATAATGCAACGGGCGGTCGTGGGCGAGAAAAGGAGCCCAGATGCTCGTGGTGATGAGCGCAACGATCACGATGCCGGCCGCCACCGCCAGGGGGCGTCGCCGGAATTGCCGCCACACCAGCCCCCACTGACCTACATGTTCGTCGTGCGCGCCCAAGGTTCCGTCCCAGCAGAATCGGTGTTCCTGTCGACCGTCGAATCTCCCTCGCCCCAGTCCGCGTTTTTCCCCAACGCGGTCTGCCTGGAGCAAACCCGCCCGTGGGGCCGCGGGTCGCGCCCCACTCCCGGTTGCGTGCCGCGGCGTGCCGGTCCGGACACGGCCGACACGCGGTCCGCTTCACCGGCGGCAAGTACGCAGCCGGCAAGGAGCAACCCCTGTCCGTGGTGGCAGTGCCGGGTCGTGGCGCGCCATCAGCGCTCCGCCTCGAAAGTCACCCGCGGATTGACCAGCACGTACAACACGTCGGACAGGAGGATCCCCACCAGTGTGAGCACCGCCGAAAGCAGCAGGGTGGTCATCACAAAATCGTATTCCCGCCGCAGAATGGCCTCGTAAGACAACAGCCCCATGCCGCGAATGTTGAACACATACTCGATAATCACGCTGCCGCCCACCAAAAAGGGCAGCAGCGACGCCAAGAGCGTGATGATCGGAAACAGACTGTTCCGCAGCGCGTGCACCAGGATCACGCGGGCCTTGCCGCAACCTTTGGCTTCCGCGGTGCGGATGTAATCCTGTCGAATGACTTCGAGCATTCCCGCCCGCATTTGCCGGCTGATGTACGCCAGGCCGCCATAGGTGAGGCAGGCCACCGGCATCAGAATGTGCCGCACGTAATCGACGAACCGTTCCCACGCCGTCAACGATTCGTAATCCTGCGACTTCAGGCCCATGATGGGCAGCACCGGCGGCGTGACGCCCACCGCGGTCCACCACTCGGCGACCACCAGCATCCGCAGCAATTCGGCGACCCAAAACGCTGGCAGGCTATAGAGCACGAACAATGCCACCGTTAAGCATTTGTCGGTGCGGGAATGCGGAAAGGCGGCACTCCAGATCCCCGCGGGAATCGACAAGGCGTAGATCAGCACGAACACCACGGCGTTCAACAGCACGGTGACCTTCAAGCCGTCCCAGAGTTCCGGCCAGATCGACTGCTCGCGCTGGAAAAAAATCATGTCCGCCGTGACCAGCCGCCGCAGAAAATAGCCGAACTGCACCACCAGCGGTTTGTCGAAGTGGTATTTTTCGCGGAAGCGCTTTTCGGCCGCTTCGGTGCCCCGTTCGGCATCAATGCCCGCCAGGGCCTGTTCGCTGCCGCTGAACTTCTGCGCCGCCGGATCACCCGGCGCCAGGCGAATCACCACGAACGACACCACCACGATCCCGAACAAAGTCGGGCCCATCAGCAGCACGCGCTTCACGAGGTACGTCAACACCGCTCGGCAACCCGTCCCGTTCCCTCAAGACCGCCACCACCGCGACGAGGGATGTCTCCCGGCGACATCACTTGTAGACCTGCTCCGCGGCGGGCACGTACCATTCCGTCAAATCGAACCCCGGCCGCAGTCGATACCACTTCACCCCGCGGAACCGCTGGTGATACACGCCGAAATCCTGGGGGCAGTACAGGAACATGTACGGCTGCTCGCGATCCAGCAAGCGATGAAACGCCGCATGGAGTTGCTTCCGTTCCGCGGCGTCGATGGTCACGCGGATGCGTTCGATCAACTCATCCGCCAGGGGATGGCTGAAGGACACATGGTTGCTTCCCCGATTCTCCTTGCCCGCGCCGCTGCTGTGCCAGATCTGATACGGATCGCTTTCGAGGGGCAAGGCCCAACTGAGGGTGCACACATCGAAGTCCTTGGCACGGAGCTTCTCAAGAAAGGAGGCCCATTCCAGGAATTGAATGTCGAGCTGGATCCCCACGTCCTTCAGATTTTTCTGAAACACCTGGGCCCGCTGCTCGACGTCGGGCCGGCCCTTCACCATGGGCAGGTTCAGCTTCATCGGCTGGCCGTCTTTATCGAGCAGGCCGTCCCCGTTGGTGTCCACCCAGCCGGCCTCCGCCAGCAGATCACGGGCGGTTTCAGGATCGTAACCCAAGGGAGGCACCTCGTGATCGTAGCCCGGGCCGAAATAATACTGGGGACCGGAAACCACCACGCCAGCGTGGTACAGCTTTTCCTCCAGAAAACGCTGTTTGTCGAACAACAGTCCCAGCGCCACGCGCACCCGCCGGTCCTGAAATTCGGGTTTCAACATGTTCCAGCCAAAATAGCTGAACGCCGGCGAAAACCACGCGGCCTTCAAGTATTTGCCTTGGAACCAGTCGGGCGGCCCCTTGAGGTCCTCGAAGTACTGCTCCGGCGTCAGCCGCGCACAGAAGTCGAGCTGGCCGGCCTGCAACGCCCGCAGCGCCGAAACGTTATCCGGAATGAACTTGAACACGATCCGGTCGAGATAGCCGCGCTTCTCGCTATTCCAGTAGTCCTTCCGGCGAACCAGCTCCACGCGATCGCCCCGTTCCCACCGTTCGATGACATACGGTCCCGTCCCCATCGGGCGGAGGTTGTATTCGTCGTCGGTATTGAAGAACCGACCGAATGCCGCTCCGTGCACACTGATCTTCTTCTGCTGCGCTTCTTCTTCCGCCGACAACCGCTCCAGCGTCAATTCGCCCCCCAATTTGCTCCGCACCAATCGCTGGAACTGATGGTATGGCGGGCCGAACACCGACAATCCCGCCGTGAATTCGAGCGCCAGGAAATACTGCTGCCGGTACCGCATCCGCACCACCTGCGGCGACAGTGCCGTGCATTCCACCAAATCCTGGTAGTAGCCCTTCAGCGAGTCGTTGTCCACGGTGGGGTTCTTGGCGACGGCAAAGGCGAACTCCAGGTCCCGCGTGGTGAAGGGCTGACCGTCCGACCATGTCACATCGGGTCGCAAGTAATACGTGTAGTAGGTTTGCTGTTGCCAATCGATCCATTCGCCGGCTTCCAGTCGCAACTCGGTCTTCCCGGCGGCTTGCAGCTCGGCAGCCAACGGGTTCTCGGAAGTCGCCGGCACCACCGTCAGGGAACCGTCGTCGGCCCGCGTCGCCTTGCCATAGACTTCCGCCCCCACCTTGACCACGTACTGACCGCTGGGAATTCCCGAGATCACGAGCCGCCCTTGCGCATCGCTCCAATCGTGGAACCCCGTGACGGGTGCCCCCACAATCCGGCCTACCGGAAACACGCCGACCCACACGCGGCCCATGGCCCGCCCCTCTCCGTCGAGGGTCCGCAACTCGATTTTGGGGGCCGGTTGGTCGCTTCCCTTGGGAGGCGCGGCATACTCCAACTCCAGTTGAGGGGCGGGTTCACTCCCCTCCACGGCAATCCGTCGCTCCTTGCCGGGATAATCGGGATGCAGTTTCACCGAATCCTCGGCGGTCCACCGGGCGGCAATCAACGGTTCGAACTCGAACGTTTCCGGATTTTGCCAGAGCAAGCTCTGGGTCACATAGCTCAGAATGATGCGCGCCACGTTTGAGTTTTCATTCATCGGATTGAGGTTTTTCGGCTCCGATTCCAAACGCACCACAATCCAGTCGCCCGCCGCGGGGGAAGCCGGATTCCGTGCGGCGTGTTCGTTGCCGACGTCGGCGGGAATTGCCCCTTGCAAGGACAGCGACTGAGCCGCCGAGCGGATGCGGGGAATGGGAATGCCGTCTACCTCGCTCATCACTTCCATAGGCAGGGACTGGCTGGCGGAACCACCGTCGGCGGTGGAGCCGGTCGCGGTCCACGCCTCGGCCGAGGGATCGGTGTCCGTTGCCGAACGATTCCCCTCACCCGTTGCGGCGGCGGGAGGGGCCGACGACGTGGTACATCCGGCAGCAAGGGGCAACATCACGCCCACCACGAGAACCCACGATGGGGGGAGACCCCACGAAGAGGGCAGCAGCCGAGCCATCGATGGCATCCTTAACAAGGCGGCACGCTGGAACGGGAACCCTGCGAACTGCCGCCTCCGCGGGCATGCAGGATCACGTCTGCCGATTCTGGCAGAGATGCCCCGAACTGGCAAGCGGGGAAGCAGCGCGGGGAAGCCCGTATCCGGCTTTCCCCCGCGGTCAGCGGCGCGCTGATGTCTTGACTCGCGTCCAGCTTCCCGAACAGACCATCATTCCCGATTGCCACAAATCCGCTGTTCAGGTAGTCTGCGATTGAGGAAACGCTTCCCAGCCTCCAGTGACGGTTTCTCGGAGGGATGGAAACGCGCGGCGAGGGTATCGGGCAGTGGCTGTACTGAAATTGCTTCAAGGAGGCGCCGCCGTTCAGGTCATCCCTCTGACCAAAGAGCGGATCGTCATCGGCCGTCATCCCCATTGCCAGATCGTGCTCGACAATCCCGCCGTCAGCCGGCACCACGCGCAAATCCTGGAAAACCATGGCACGTATTTTTTGGAGGATTTGCGGAGCCGTAACGGCACGCAACTGAACGGCGCGCCGGTGCAAGGACGCAGCGAATTGCACGACGGCGATCAGATTCAGCTCTGCGACTTTCGCTTTGAATTCTTGGAGATTTCCGATGGTCCGGTCGACGCGGGGGCTTCCGCGAAGACGCAGTTGAGCAAGGGATCTCCGAGCAGCCGGCAGCGGGAAACCATCGCCGTCGACATGGACGCCGCGGCCGTGGAAAGCTCGTCGTCAATCATCACCAGTCTGGATGCCGACTCGGTTCGCACCGTGCGGCTGAACGTGCGGCCGGAAGTGAAACTGAAGGCGGTGCTGGAAATCAGCTCGGCTTTGGGCAGCGTCCTGAAAATGAACCAGGTGCTGCCGCAGATTCTCGACTCGCTGTTCAAAATTTTTCCGCAGGCGGATTGGGGCGCCATTCTGCTGCGCGACCCCGAACACCATCGGCTGACGGTTCGCGCGTCCAAAGCCCGCCGCGCGGGAGACGACGACAACGTGCCGGTGAGCATGACCGTCGTGCAGCACGCCATGCAGCAGCGGCAGGCGGTGCTGAGCGCTGATGCGGTTCGGGACAAGCGGTTCGACACCAGCCAAAGTGTGCTCGAACTCCAGATTCGCTCGGTGATGTGCGCCCCGCTCCTGGAGCCGAATGGCGAGGCGCTTGGAGTCATTCAAGTCAGCACGAACAGCCTGGCTCAACCCTTTACCAGCGAGGATCTGGAGCTGCTGGCGAGCGTGGCGACGCAGTGCGCCATGGCGGTGACGAATGCCTCGCTGCACGAATCGTTGCTCAAGCAGCGGGACGTGGAACGGGAGTTGGAATTCGCCACGCAGGTGCAATTGGGCTTTCTGCCCCACGAGCCTCCGCACTTGCCGGGCTACGAGTTTGCCGACTATTACGAGCCGGCTCATCGCGTGGGGGGCGACTACTTCGACTACATTCGCCTGCCCAACGGCCAGGTGGCCGTGGCCGTGGGAGACGTTGCGGGCAAGGGCGTGCCCGCCGCGCTGTTGATGGCGCGGCTCAACGCCTCGGCCCGCTATCACCTGTTAAGCGCCACGTCCGCCGCCGAAGCATTGCAAAGCCTCAATGCCGAAATCATGACGAGCGGTCTGGGCTTCCGCTTCATTACACTGTGCCTGGCGGTGTTGGACGGCGCGCGGCACGAACTGCATCTGGCCAACGCCGGGCACCTGCCCCCTTTGCTGCGCAGCGGACGTGGTCCGGTAGGCCCGATCGGACAGAAGTCATCGGGCATGCCGCTGGGCATCTCGGCGACCCACTCTTATCAAGAACTGGTTGTACCGCTCGACGTCAATGACACGGTGCTCTTGTATACAGACGGCGTGACGGAGGCGATGAATCCCGAGCATGAGATTTATGGGCGGGACCGCCTCACAGAAGCCTTGGCCAAGGGACCGCTGGCCGTCGCGGAGTTAGTACCGTATATTTACGATGATGTTGAGCGGTTTTATCAATCCCGCGCGCAGCGGGACGATGTCTGCATCGTCGCCTTCCGCCGACTTGAGTAACCGCGAATTTGCGATCATGTGTGGGAGCCTGCCCCTGTGCCGGCAGCTCCCGCCTCCGCTCACCTGGCCAGCGGGCTGTGTTTGCTTCCGATGACCATGGACCGTCTCACGGCGCTGGAAATTCTGGGAGACGGCGGTCGGATTGCCCAACGGCTTCCCGCCTACGAATCTCGGCCGCAGCAGCTCGAGATGGCGGAAGCGGTGGAGCGCGCCATTGCCGCGAAAGAGCACCTGGTGGTGGAAGCCGGAACGGGAACCGGCAAAAGTTTTGCGTATTTGGTGCCGGCCATCCTCGCCGCCACCGCGGACGGCGAACGCAAGCGCGTGGTGGTCTCCACGCACACCATCAGTTTGCAGGAGCAGCTCATCACGCGCGACATTCCCTTCTTGCGGGCCGTGTTGCCCGTGGAATTCTCGGCCGTGCTGGCCAAGGGGCGATCCAACTACCTCAGCCTGCGGCGATTGAAGGGAGCGATTTCACGAGCGGCGTCCTTGTTTGGCCGGCCGGAAGCAGCGGATCAGCTCGACGCCGTGGCATCGTGGGCCAGAAGCACCGACGACGGCAGCCTCTCCGATCTGCCGTTCAAACCGGCCGCCTCCGTGTGGGATGAAGTCGCCAGCGAACACGGCAATTGCCTGGGCAAGAATTGCCCTACCTATCAGGAGTGCTTTTATTATAAGGCGCGGCGCCGCACGTGGAATGCCGACTTGCTGGTGGTGAACCACGCGCTGTTCTTCAGCGACCTGGCCGTGCGGCGCGCCGGAGCCGCGGTGCTGCCCGATTACGATGTCGTGGTCTTCGACGAAGCCCACACCCTGGAACAAGTGGCGGGCGACCACTTGGGATTGTCGGTCACCAACGGCCAGAGCGAGTATCTGCTCAATCGATTGTTTTCGGAACGGGGACAGAAAGGCCTTCTCGCCCGGCAAGATGCCCCCGACCTGCAAAAAATGGTGGCGCACCTGCGTCAGCTTTCCCGTGATTATTTCGACGAATTGCAGACCTGGCGCCGCAACCATGCCCCGCCCAACGGCCGCGTCGGCGGTCCTCCCGCCCTCACCAATCGGCTCAGCCCCGCGCTGAAGCAACTGGCAGCGGCCGTTCGCGATTACGCGCTGCGTTGTCCCCTGGAAGAAGAGCGCATCGAATATCAGGCCGCGGCCGATCGTTGCTCGGCACTCGCCGACTCCCTGCTGGCCTGGCACGAACAGACCGCCCCAGACTCCGTTTACTGGTTGGAAGAGTCTGGCTCCGAGGGGAAACGCCTGCGGCTGATGGCCGCTCCGATCGACGTCGGTCCCGTCCTCCGCGAGGAATTGTTCCAGAAGACGCGGACGGTCATCCTCACCAGCGCTACCCTCGCCGTCGGCCGGCAAAGTTTCGACTTCATCAAACAGCGGTTGGGCGTGCCGCGGGCGCGGCAGTTGAAACTCGGCAGCCCGTTCGATTTTCGCCGGCAGGTGACGCTGGTGCTCGCCGAGGGGATGCCCGACCCGGGCCATGAGCCGGACGCCTATGAATCGGCCGTGTGCGAGCGGATCCAGCGATATGTCGCCCGGACGCGCGGCCGGGCCTTCGTATTGTTTACGAGCCACCGCATGTTGCAGAACTGCGTCCGCCGACTGAATCCGTGGTTGATTCAGCAGAATTACGGGGTGTACGTGCAGGGCCAAGACCTGCCCGCCGGGATGCTACTCGAAAAATTTCGCCTCGATCCCGCGGGCGTGCTGTTCGGGACCGACAGCTTCTGGCAGGGGGTCGACGTCCCGGGAGAGGCCCTCTCCAACGTGATCATCACCAAGCTGCCGTTCAGCGTCCCCGATCATCCGCTGACCGAGGCCCGCCTGGAGGCGATCAAAGCGCGCGGCGGCAACCCGTTTCACGAGTATCAGGTTCCCGAAGCGGTCATCAAACTCAAGCAAGGTTTCGGACGGCTGATTCGCACTCGCACCGATTCGGGCATGGTGGTGCTGCTCGACCCCCGTGTGCGCACCAAGCCCTATGGCCGCCTGTTCCTCGACAGTCTGCCGGAATGCACGGTGGAAATCGATCGCGGATAGCCGCGTGTCGCGCCGGCAGTTGCGCCACGTCGTCGACTCCCAGTCTTGTCGCCGCATCATGTGCCACCGCGGAGGCCGTCCCCGCCTGCGAACGTTCCCGAACGGCGTGCTTGCGGGTGGGGGGGAGATGTCGCGGCTGGATCGGTTACGTCTCGCGCCGGCCGGCTGGAATGGTCTTCCCACCGCTGCGCCGACGAACGGACGCCGCGCTGCTGCAGCAACATGACCGCGGCATGATGCCGCTTGCTCACGGCGAATTGCGGTACTAGCCCTCCCGCCAAGATCAACGCCATCAACGTCAGTACGGCCGCCTGTTCGCGCCGGTCGAGCGCCAGTGAGACGGACGACGCGTAACGAGTCCCCGTGAACACCCGAAAATACGTTTGCACGAAAGCGATGCTGTTCAGGGCCGTCGCAATCACCACTGCCGCCCCCATGTACGGATACGCCTCGACGGCACCATCCACCAGCAGTTCGGTGCCGACAAATCCCACCGTTCCTGGAAAACCCGTGCAGCCCAACCCGGTGATAAGGAAGCAGATCGCGAGTGCCGGCATGTGGTCGTACAGCCCCTGGAAATCGACAAGCGACAATCGGCCGCGGCGCGACTCCAAGGCGCGGAGCGTCAAGCCGAACCCTCCCAACGACAACCCCACCGACAGCCAAATGCACAGTGCTCCCGTCAGCCCGATGGGCGTGACGATGTCCAATCCCACCAGGACCAACGCGGAATGGCTCAAGAACAAGCGGGCAAAGAACCGCCTTCCTTCGGTCTGCACCAGCGCCATCGCCGCCGCATACACCGCCGTGAACATCGACAGCAAGCCCAGGCTCCGCAGCACCCAATCGGGGGCGATGGGCAACACCAGCCGCATGGCGGCATAGGCCCCGGTCAGCGGTGTGACGAACAGCAAGGCCGTGCCGAAGGTCGCATGGTCGAACAACTCCGTCAGCCAACAATGAAAGGGAACGATTCCGCCGCGAATCAGAATGGCAACCAGCAGTGGTAAAATCGCCCACAGACTGTGCACCTGCTCCCCTTCTTCGCGGGAGACAAAGGTCTGTCCCAGCACCAGCAGCGCCACATACGCGGCCATGTGCACCGCGTACACCCGAGCGGGTTGGCCGCGCGCCCGCAATTCCAAGTAGGGTCGCACGGTCCCGAGCGCGAGCAAAAGAATGATCAACCACGGCTGTTTGCTGCTGAAGGTCGCCAAGGTGAAGGCCAGCGAGACGAGCATGCCGGGAAACGAAAACCTCCGCACCTTGGTGCGGAGGGTGGCAAAGCCCGTCAGGAAGTACAACAGCGCGACATGCGGCAGCAAGGGAGCGCTCAGTTCGTCGATCACGAACAGTTCGCGGCCGCAGAGATCGGATAGAAAACGCCAACGGTCATCGGCCTCGAAGGTGTGCAGCGTGGTGAAATCTTGCCAGGCGCACAACGTGCATGCGAGCGTCGCTCCGGAAAACACCAGACTCCAACGCCGGGAGTCGCGAGGGTCGCGGAAGCGCGCCGCGACGGCCGCTCCAAGCAGCGGAATGAGGATGCCTAATTCCAGCCACGGCCAATGGAGGTGGCTCATGCCAATTCCTCCAGGGGGGGCGTGGGGTGCCCGGTAGCCGTGGCTGTGTGCGCTTCCCCGCGCGACAGGAACGCCACCCAGCGTCGTTCCAGGGCGTCGCACCATCGCATGGCGGCACGCAGCGGCCTGACGCACCAATCATCCAGCAGCGCATCGAGGTGCCCGCGATCGAAGGCGAATCGATACAGTCGCCGACGCCACGGATGAGAGAGGCGACGCGACGCCAAATTGGCTTCGGCATTCAGCCGCCCGCCGATGGCGTTTTCCAGTTCCCCGTAATCCAGCAGCACCGAGGGCGCGCGAACAAACTGCAACGTGCGCAGGCAGGCATGACCGAGAATGTGGATCAGCGGCACGTAGCGCAAGCCCAATCCGATTTCGGCCACGATGATGCCCACTTGCGTCAGCGATGCCAGCGACAGCGCGGATTTGATGTCGGTTTGCACGCGTGCTGACGCCGCCGACAACAACGCCGTGGCCAGCCCTGCCGCCACAACCACGGCACTGAGGACCGGCGAGCGGTCCAACAGGGGGCTGACGCGCAACAACAGAAAGGCCCCCAAATGGACTGATAAGGCACCGTAAAAGACGGCACTCGACGGAGTGGGGCCTTCCATGGCCCGTGGCAGCCAGCCACAAAAGGGGATCAATGCCGATTTGCCAGCCGCCGCCGCCACGATCAACAGCCCCACCAGAAACGCCTGCTGCGAACTCAGCACGGTAGGGCCGGCGGGCCAAGGCGCGCTGCCTAGAAATAAATCGAAGTCTCCTTCGCCCCGCAAATGGTGCAAGGCGACCGCGGCCAACAACAACGCCGCATCAGACACGCGATACACCGTCCACACGCGGAGTCCATTGCGGACGGGCGCCGGCCGGTCCTGAAAGAAGGCCACGAGCAGGGCCGATGACAACCCCACCAGTTCCCAGCCCGTGAACAGCGTCTCAATGGTGCCCGCCACCGACGTGAGAATCATCCCCAGCAAGAACAGCGCATACAACACATGAAACCGGTTGAACCCCGGTTCGCGGTGCATGTACTTCGCCGCGAACGCACCGATCGTGCCGCACAACAAAAACGACAGAATCGCGAACGGTACCGATAACCGATCAAACTCGATTTTGAGCGCCAGGTGATAATGGGGAATCCGCACCCAATTGCCGAACTCCAGCGGCACCCGCCGCGTTCCCAGCGCCAGCATGAGAACCAGGATGGCCAGAGTGCTCAGCAGGCCTGTCCAACTTATGGCTTGCACCCAGCGGCTGACGGCGGCCTCGCCCAGGGGGCGGCCGATCAGCGAACTCAGTCCCAGCAACACAAATAACCATAAGGGTCCGCCGACCACGACCAGCCCCAATATCCAATACACCGTGTGTAGATCGATCATGAGCGATAGTCACCTTGTTCAGCGACAGCCGTGGCATCGATTTCCGCGAACAATAAATGGTCTCGCCAGCCGCGATACCAGTCGGTCGAACTGCGAGCGGCGGGCAAAGACGTTGCCTCGGGGCAATAAGGTACAAATTGCCCCTTGTGGAAATAGTGGATCTCGGCGGCATGAGGCGACAACGTGGCCAGGTGCACCCATTCGTTGTGGCACATGCGGCGGACCGTCTCGTTGCGCTCCATCACGAACAGCATGGCTTCCGGTGTGTTTTCGATGACCCATAACAAGCGCACCGGCTCGTGAAGCTCCACCATCTGCCAGGGCAATCCCGTCCGCAGATCGCTGGCGGGGCCGTCCATCACGCCCAGCAGAGCGGCAACGTTGTGGGGCAGCTTGGTGTCGCAGCCCCAACCCCGCGGGTCGACCCGCGAGAAGTAATACTCCAGATTGATGCCTCCGCACACCGGAAATATTGCCGACAGGATGCGATTGAGCACGGCGTATTCGGCCGTGTCTTGCGTCGGATCGTAGGAAGCCAGAAAGGCGCGCCGGTCGAGAAACAATCCCCGCGTGCGCGACCGCCGCCCCACGATGCACAGCGCATTGGTCGCGTGTCCCAGTTCCGGCCGCGTTTGCGCCAGGTCTTCCGCCCGTTCGGCGACATGCCGCCGAGCCTCGGCAAACGACAGCGTGAGGGGGGCCGATAGAAAACGCCGGCAACGCTCGTGGGCATTGCGGTCGCAAGCCTGATGCAGCGCGTGCACAAGGGCTTCGAATTCTGCTTCGTGCGATTTGGGGATCCGCTCGAGATCGAAGAAAGGGGAGACATCGGCGCAGGTGTTGTGAAACCCGCCGACAAACAGCGTCTCGGGTGGAATCACAATGCCGCGCCGCGCCAGAATCTCGCGAACACGCACGTCATTGAGCATCTGGGAAACGGCGCGAGCGTTCGGATGACCGTGGTTCCCACCGCACGCGCCGCAATCGTAAGCCGACCGGTGCGGGTTATTCCAACTGCTCGAGCCGTGGCCAACCAAGGCCACCAGCCGCGCGAAGCGTTTGGTCAGCCCCGTGTCGCGGAGCAAGCGTTCGCAAACGTCGGCCATTTCCTCCACGGAAAAACCAAAACCTCCCTCGACAGGCGCCGGCTCCGCCAGCATCCGCTCGATTTGCAAGCGCGTGACGGGTGGAGGCGCCATCAGGCGTCCCGCCGCGCGGCGAAAGCGCGCCGCCGCGCGGGGAAAGAGGACGCGGGCCACCAACGGCACGGAAGCCAGCACTCCCAGGCTCATCGTCAACAGTGCACCGCCGGCAAACGTTCGGCTGGCGACGTGCAAGCGATGCGTCAGCGTGCCGAACGTGCGCCGCACCTTGGTTCGCTGCTCATGGGCATCCCGGTAGACCAGGGCAACATCTTCGACCACCCAATGTTTCGGCCGAATGACCACGGGGCACAATGGCACGAAGTGCGCGTCGGTCGCCCCCTTGTAGTACATGGCAGCGCAAAAAAAACCCGCCGCGCCGATGGTTTCTGACTCCGGCGCAACTTCCTCCAGGTGCCGACGAATCGATTCCTCCCGCTCGTCCAGACAAAACAGCACTTGCCAGCGGGGTTCTGCGACCTCCACAGGTCCCCGCCGGGCGTGCAGCAGCAGGGCATCCAGCGCCTGTATGCGGAAGCGGCGCTCGAACGCCAAATGGAACACCCGCCGACGATCCAGATCCCCAAAGGCGTTCACCTCCTGGACGAGTTGCCGCCATTGATTCCGACTCAGCCGCCGCAGCGTCCGCGCGCTCCATCCCAACACTTGAGCCAATTGAAAAACGGTGAAAGCCGCCTGGTCGCTGTTCTCATCCGATCGCTGACCGCCGCGCTGCGCCCGCAGCCACGATCGTGCGGCACTCAAGGGGCCGTGGTATCCCAATTCCGTCCGCAGCAGATAGGCCAGTGCGAGCCGTTCGAGGATCAGCCGCACCGCGAGAAACTCGATCACCGTCCCGGGCCGGGCCGGATAGGCCACGCGGTCGGGCCGGATTTCGTTCTGCCGCAGCATGCCCCCCCAACCACGCAGTGCCAAGAGCGTCGCCGTGAGGAAGTCGGCCCACTCGCATTCTTCCACGCCCAGTTCATCCAGCGATTCCTGGATCGAAGCCAGGGGATCTTGTTGCGCCGCCTGAATCCGCTGGAGCACGGCCGGCAGCGCACGCAGCCAGCACTCGGTAGCCGGTTCCAGGCCGCCGTACAGTTCGCAAAATGCCACCCAGAAACCGTCGTTCCGCCGGGGCAATGTCCAGTGCGCCACTCCCTGGTCACAGTACGCAGCGCACAAGCGAATGAGCACGTCATGAACCAGTTGGTCGGAATCGACTCCGCTGACCGCGAGCAACAGGTCGCGATGGCGCAAAGGTTGTGACTGGGGCGCGGTGTCGGGAAGTTCCCGCGTTCCCGCCCGGCAGGTTTGCCACAGCAGTTGCAGGGTGATCGCCTGCCAATCCGCATCCGACCAATCGTCGATGGCGCTGGCCCGCAAACGTCCCAGCCACTCGCGCTCCGTTGATGGCCCGGCGTCAACGCTCGACAACTCATGCATCAGTTCGTGTTTGGCGTCGGCCACCAGTTGTTCGCGAATGCCTTCTGGCGCATGGTCCAGAAACCGTTGCAGGGCATCGGTCTGGGCCACGAACCACCTCAATTCGGCCGTGGGACCGGAACGCAGAGGATGTTCGAGCATGGCCAGACGCAAGGAAAGGCGCGACCCCGGCACACACAACGGCTCATCGCCACTTTCTCCTAGATCTTCGCGCAACACCTCCACGAGATCGTCGTGGCGGATGCGACCGCGCACGAACATCTGCCGGTAGGCGGATTCGTTCAGATAGGGTTCGCAGCCGAAAACTGCCGCGCCTTGGCGAACTGCTTCATCGAAGGGCAGATGCTCGAAGGCATGCAGTGTGTTGTGATGGATGAAAACCGTAATTGGTCCCTGAGCCGGCAGTAGCTCACTGGCGTGCTCGATGGCTTCGAGTAATCGCTCGCGCGGTGCGGCTCGATCGGTGTTCCGCGAAGCAGACGCCTTCGCATGCTCCGCGGCGTTCAATTGCGCGTCCATAAGTCTCCAACGACACAACGCCGCCGTTCATTTGGCCGCCATCGCGATTCATCCGTTGCCCACAGCCGTCTCGTCATTCCGCGAACCACTCCGGTCCGCGACGAATTCCGCGCGGCAGACAGACAGTGGAGAGCTCCCACCGCGTCAACGCAAACAAGAACCGGCCCGGCACATCGCCTGCCCAGTCCGTCGCGTTCGGCCGCAACGCACTCTACTACTTGTAGCGCGCGTTTCCGCAGCGGCCAACGGCAAAGACTTACAATGCGGAAAGCTCCGCCCTTCGTCCGGCCGGTAGACGCCGAGAAATCATCAGACGCCCCGGTTGGCGTAGTTGCACCGAGCAGCCCAAATGAACCACCGCCGCCCGACTCAGACGTGCGAGCCGATCCCTCTTTTACTGGGCATTGGTCTACTGGGCATTGGTCGCGGGGGAGTCGCTGGAGGAACCTTCCGTCGCTTCAATGGCCTGGATGGCACTTTGCACGGAGTCGCGAAACCTCCGGCTGTCGTCATTCAGCAGCTTCCGCAGTTCGGGAAGCGCCTCTTTGGCCTGCGGGCCTAACTTCTTCAGATAATAGACAGCATAAAACCGTCCGCTGCGATCTTCGGCCTTGAGGGCGGCAATCAGCACCGGCAAGGCGGCGGGTTCCACATCGTCGATGTCCCGCAAGGTTTGCCGCACCGTTTCGCGATCCATCTCGCTTTCCAGGAGCTTGAACAGGGCCGGTATGGCCGCTCGGGCGGCGGGGCCGATTTTGCCCAACGATTGAGCCGCCGCGCGACGCACTGTCCAATCCTCATCCTGCAAAACAGGCAAGATGGCCTGTGCCGCTCCCTCGTCGTTGCCGGAAACCCCCGCCAGCGCGAGGGTCGCGGCACCGCGCACGGCGGCCTCGGGATGCGACAGCAGCCGCGACACCTCCGGCGCGCTCTCGCGGGCGGATGTCCCAATTGCCCCCAGCGCTTCCAAGGCGGCCAGCACGAGATCGCGGTCGTCGGCGGCCAGCAGTGCCGTCAACTCCCGTCGCGCGGTCGCGGCGGGCTCGCCAATTTTTCCCAGTGCCATCACAGCCTGCACCCGCACGCCGCGATCGGTGTCGTGCAAGGCCCGCGCGAGGTGCGGCACGGCCCTGGCTGCATCGGTGCCCAGGCGACCCAACGCTCCCGCCGCGCTGCGGCGCACCTGAGGGTCTTCATCAGCGAGTGCCTGGATCAGCGACTCGGCCAGTGGGGCCGCCAGTTGGGCATCGGTTGCCAGGGCGTCGACCGCCAGCCGCCGGACGATCGCCTGCTCGTCCTTTAATGCGGCCTGCAACATGGGACGCAATTGTTCCGCATCGGCGCCGATCGCCGACAACGCGAAGATTGCCTCGGCACGAACTTCGGCCGCGCGGTCCTTGGTGGCGGCAGCCACGGCGGCCAGTTGCGATTTGGCTTTCGTGCCCAACGCGGCGAGGGCTTGCAGTGCCGCGGAACGCACCAGGGGTGATTCATCGTCGAGCGCCGCTCCCAGACGCTGAGGCAGTTCGTCGGGAACGGTGCTCAACGCGGCCAATCCGCGCATGGCCACGGCCCGCACGGCGGCTTCCGGAGAGTCCAGCGCGTCCATCAAAGGCCGGGTGGCCGCTGGCCCAATGCCCATTAACGCCTGGCTTAAGCGTTGCGGCGAAATCGCACCCGTGCGGGCCGCGTCCAACAGCGCGGGCACCGCGGCGCCGCCCATGCGACCGAGAGCGTTGGAAATGGTGGCGTCGTCGTTGGTTTGTCGTTGCAGTGCTTCAATCAGGGCGGGAACGGCGGCCGCGGCGCGACCGCCCAAGGCTCCCAAGGCGAAGGCCGCCGAACGCCGCGTCGCCTCGTCTTCACTGTGCAGCAACTGCGTCAGGGTGGGGATGACCCGGTCGACACCGCGGCCCAACTTCATCAAGGCCACGACTCCCGCGTCCCGCACCGCCGGGTGTTGGTCTTGAAGAGCCGTCAAAATGTGCGGAATCAGGGCCTCGCGGTCGAGATCCGATGCCGCAAGGGCCGCTACCGCTCCGGCGCGGACTTCGGGCAGGGAATCGTGGACGGCACATTCGAGCGCTGTGAGCGCATAGTTGGAACGAGCTGAAAACTGCTTGAAACCCTGGATTGCGGCCAACCGCAGCGGATCCCAGTCGTTGCCCAGGGCCTTGGCCAGCGCGGCTTCCGCGGGATTGCCGATCCGTCCCAGCGCCCAGGCGGCCCGGTCACGCACTTCGGGCCGGTCATCTTTCAGGGCACGCTCCAATTCCGGAAGGGCCGGTTCGGCGGCGCCGCGCATCCAACCGAGGGCCTCCGCCGCCCCCCCGCGGACGGCCGCGGAAGGATGTTCCAGCGCCTTCCTGAGAGCCGGAATCGCCGCGGCTCCGATGTTGCCTAACGCGAAGGCGGTCCGATACCGCCGTTGGGGATCGCGCTGTTCGAGGCGGCGGACCAACTCCGGAGCGGCATCGGCGGCGTCGGGGCCGATCAGTGCAATCGCCCGAATGGCCTGCGCGAACACCTGTTCGTCGCGGTCATCCAACACCGCCATCAGCGCGGGGAGAGCTGGGGCCGCCTTGGGGCCGAGCCGCGCCAAATCGTAGGCGGCATTCCGGCGGACCTCCAGTTCCGGGCTTTTCAGGCCGGCAATCAGCGTCTCGAGCGGGGGCAGGTCGTCCGCTGTCACGGTGAAGCAAACACCGCAGCCGACGACAAACCCAACAACCCCGGCCCGCAGGAGTCGAACGACCACACCGGCGCAACGAACTATGGAACGATTCATGGCCATCCCGCCGATTCACGGAATCAGCTCGTCGATTCGCGGCAAGGCCCGCGGCAACGAAGCGCGGCCAACACCGGGACGGGGTGCCCCGACGCAGTGGCAACCACTGGGTGACGATCGACGGAAGCTGTCGGCCTTGCGGCCATTACACTTGCAGGGTCCACAGCCGGTCGGTGCTGTCGCCGAAATAGTCCACCGAGGCACCCATGCGGTCCAACAGGCTGAGAAGCAAGTTGCACATCGGGGTTTCGGGGGCCACGCGGATGTGGCGTCCCGTGTCGATCGTGCCACCACCCCGCCCCGCGACGAGGACCGGCAGATCGTCGTGATTGTGACGGTTGCCGTCGCTCAGGCCGCTGCCATACAGCACCATGCACTGATCCAGCAGCGTGCCTTCCCCTTCCGGAATCGACTTCAGCTTTTGCAGCAGATAGCTCAATTGAGTGACATGGAAGCGGTTGATCTGGCGGATCTTGGCGTGCTTCTGCGGGTCGCCCCCGTGGTGCGACAGGTCGTGATGCCCCTCGGGCACATCGATCAGGCGGTAGCTGCGGTTGCTGCCCGCATCGGCAAACATCAACGACACGATCCGCGTGGAATCGGTCTGGAGCGCCAGCACCGTCATGTCGCACATCAGCCGGATGTGCTCGCCGTAGTCGGACGGAATGTCCGTCGGCGACTTGTAAGCCACCAAAGTGCTTTCGGCCAGCGCTTCCCGTTCGGCCCGCTCGATGCGGCGTTCGATCTCCCGCACACCCGTCAGATATTCGTCGAGCTTCCGCTGATCGTTTTTCCCCAACTGGGCCTGCAACCGCCGCGCATCGGCCGCGATGTAATCCAGCAAGCTCTTTTGGAGAGCGTGGCGTTCCGCCCGATTCCGCTCGGCGTCGCTCGACGAGCGGTTCGTGAACAGCCGCTCGAACACCAACCGGGGATTGATTTCCTTGGCCAGCGGCTGAGATTCCGAAGCCCAGGAAATGTTCGACGAATACGCACAACTATATCCGGAATCGCAGTTGCCGGCGCTTCGCCCCCCTTCGCAGCCAAGCTGCAACGACGGGAAGCGAGTCAAATGGCCAATCGCTTGCGCGGCTTTCTGATCGACCGATACACCCGAACGGATATCGGCGCCCGACGTTTTGCGGGGCTGAGCACCGGTCAGGAACACCGACGCGCTGCGGGCATGGTCGCCAGGACCGTCTCCGTTCGCGCGGCCTTTGTCGTGTGCCAGGCCGCTGACCACCAGCAGGTCGTCTTGCACGGGGGCCAACGGCTCCAAGATGTATGGCAGCTTGAACCCGAAGCCATCGGTGGCGGGGGTCCAGTCCGGCATGTGCACGCCGTTGGGGACGAAAATGCACACCATCCGCCGCGGAGACGCCGCCTGCGAAGCGAACACTTGTGCAGTACGCAGTGACTCCAACCACGGAAGGGCGAACGTAACTCCCAGTCCCTTCAGAACGGTCCGACGCGAGAAGGTTTGCTGGTAGGTCATCACGGTTCTCCCTTGGATTCGCGAAAACGGAACGGTTCGCTCAGCACAATCCCCGTGACCAGGGCACTCATCCGGTAGTTATCGGCGACCAGCCGCCGCAGAATCTCCCGGACCGCGCAGCGATCATAAGACACTAAACCCCGTCCCAGGGCGTAGGTTAGCAACTTTTCCGTCAAACAGCGACAAAATGCGTCTTTTTTCTGCTCGGCAAGGATTTGCATCAACTCCGACGCATCGCGGAACTCCACACCTCCCGGCAAGATTCCCGAGGCGTCGATCGCAAACCGGCCGTCCTTGTCGCGCCAGGCCCCAATCGCGTCGAAATGCTCCAATCCAAAGCCCACGGTGTCCATTTGCTGGTGGCACACGGCACACGCGGGATTGGTGCGATGCTGTTCCATGCGTTCCCGCAACGTCCCCAGGAGTTCTTCCTCGTCCTTCAATTCTGGCACATTGGCCGGAGGAGGGGGAGGCGGTTCCCCGAGCATGTTTTCCAGGATCCACTTGCCGCGCTTGACGGGCGACGTCCGGGTGGGATTGGAAGTGAGGGTTAAAATACTCGCCTGAGTGAGCACCCCTCGCCGACCTTCCGGCAACGCCACGCGGCGGAATTCCTCCCCCTCGACCCCGCGGATGCCGTAATGTTGAGCCAATCGCCCATTGACGTACGTGAAATCCGCCGTCAGAAAGTCCAGCACACTCCGATCCTCGCGGATCACGGTTTCGAAAAACAGTTCGGTCTCGCGGAGCATGGCGGCACGCAACTCCTCGTCGAAGCTGGGAAACCGCTCCGGATCGGGCGTAATCTTGGCGACATCGCGGAGTTGCAGCCACTGACCCGCGAAGTTATCCACCAAGGCACGGGCTTTGGGATCGAGCAGCATCCGCCGCGCCTGCGACGCCAGCACGTCCGGCTGGTGGAGTTGTCCCTGGCGGGCTAACTCAAACAGCGCGTCATCGGGCATGCTGCTCCACAAGAAATAGGACAGCCGGCTGGCCAGTTCAAAATCGTTCAGCGGACGAATGCCGTCCTCGTCATCGGGAGCCGGATCCTGCTCGACACGGAACAGAAAGTGGGGAGATGTGAGCACCCCCGTGAAGACGAACTTCAGGATCTCGTCATCGGACAATCCGGCCGTGCGCGCCACCCGCCGCAACTCGAACAACTGAGACTTATCGGCTTCCGTCAGAGGCCGCCGAAAAGCGCGCGTGGCAAACTGCACGATGTTTCTTTCGGAGACTTCCCGCCGGTCGCTGTCCGATTGGGCCACATGCGGTACCAACCGTCGTCGCAGTTCGGGACGGGCGAATGCTTCGTTGAGCACGCTTTCCGCGGCGGCCAGATACTTTTCCAGCAACACCGGGGGGAGTGTCAGCACGTCGCCAATGTTGTCGAACCCTTCGCCCACGTCATCCGCGGGGAAATCGTCGGCCGGTCGGAAGTTCACGCCGATCAGGTCGCGGATGGTGTTGTTGTATTCGGCCCGATTGAGTCGGCGGAGCGTCACCCGACCCGGATGCCGTTCGCTGCTGCAATCGAAGCGTTCCAACTCGGCGACAATCGCCCGCTGGGCGGCGGCGAACTCGGTCTCGGTGGGTTGCGTTTCGTCGGCGGGGGGCATTTGCCGAGCCGCCACCATTCGCAAGACTTTTTCCCAAATGTGAATGTCGGTCTGAATCCGCGACGATTCGAGGTACTTGTCGAGAGCCAACTTGGCTTCGGGCGCGTTGCCACCGTGGCAGCCGATGCAATAGGTTTTCAGGAAGGGAACCAGCGCTTGGGCATAATCGCCTTCCGCCTCCGCCCGCACACTGCCGGCGAAGAGCAGGACCGCCACGAGGTACAGCACTCTCACAAACGGCCGCACGTGTCCCACGTCCCTTTTGCCGAAGTCGATCGATTCCCAATAATTTGAAGCAATCAACCAAAGTTTATCAGTTTCCATGGAAACTGGCAATTGTTTGAACGACATTTGGCCTTGTTTTCGATCAGCGCTCGGCCCCCCTTGCGTCCATCCCGCGGCCCCGCTTTTCTGCCAGCCTTCCGCCTTCTTTCCGAACATGTGGCGGAATCTCGTTAATTCATGCCAGCATTGAAGTTAACGCCGGATGGCACCCATTCCGGCGGAAACGACTCAGGTGACCGAAGTTCCTGCCGAATCCCAGACTCTCCGGAGCACCGGCCCCGCCGGTCGGACAGAATGGCAGGACAGCTCTGGAGTCGGCCGGAAAGGCATGTCCGCCTCGACTAGCCGTTCTCGGCCGGTGGAGCAGGTCGTTTCGGGACCGGTTTGGGAACCGCCACCCTTGGTACGGCTGGCTTTGGTGCGGCGGGCTTGGGGACGGCCGGCTTGGGGACCGCGGGTTTCGGTGGCGCGGGGGGTGTCGCACCGGGACGGAGTGCCGATTCCAAGGTCTTGCGCTGACGGCGGAGCCGTGCAATTTCGTCGGGAGCAATCGCGAGTTGCCCCTTCTTCCAAATGGCGCGGACCTTGTGCAAGTCGATCAGCGTCCGCAATTCGACTTCCGACATGCCGAGTTCGGCGGCTGCTTCGCGGAGAGTTTTCATCGGTAAGGGCATGGCGCGGACTCCGGAAAGGCAACGCGGCGGGAATGCGGACGGCCCCGATGGCGGTTCCAGCCGCCGTCTAACAATCGCCCCATGATATCGCGCGACCATCCCGACGATAAGCCGGCGGCCGCATCCTGGCGGAAACCGGTCGAGATGCGGGGCGCGGTTCTCGACAGCGAGGGAAGGCCGAGAAGATCATTCATCGGGGCCTGCACTTCCGCGAGGGACAACAGCCGCGCGACCGATCCGCGGCGTACCAGACAATTCCCGGCCGTTACGCTAGAATTCCGGTTTGGATCTCGCGCTTCGGATGGATGACTTTCGTTGAGCACACGTCCCCCTGTCGCTGGCCAGCCGGACTTGCCTCCGGAGGTTTCGCACCGTCTGGAACCGGGAGAATCGGTTGCCGCGGTCGTCCGCTGCGATGTCGATAGCACCCGACGGTTCTCTCCCCTGTACGTGGTATTGACGCCGCGGCGGATATTCACCGCCGCCGTGAACGGCAGCCTGGACAACGGCACCATCAGTTTGCCGCTGCAAGAGGTAGTGCGGCTCAAGACGCGCGATCGCGCCGGTCTGGGAACCCTCGAAGCCTTGGGCACCGACCGGCGGTTGGCGGTGTGGCACTACACGTTCAGCCAAGGCCCGGCGGTGCTGGTGTTGATGGACCGCTTCGACGAGCTGAAGGCTGGCCGCGATGTGGTCCATTCCCGCGACGACGAGCCTGACGTTCCCGAAGCCGAAACCACGGAGCCTCCCCCCAACACGCTGGCCCTGTTCCGATTGTGGCAATTCGTCCGCCCGCATGTGGGATGGGTGATCTTGGCATTCGTGCTGTCGCTGTTGGCCACGTTCGGGGCCATCATCCCCCGCGAACTGACCGCACCGCTGGTGGACGGGTTGACGCAGTTCCAAACCGGTCGCGGAGCATTTCCCCCCGTGGGGTGGTATCTGACGGGCATGCTGGCGGCGTTTGTTTTGGCGTGGCTGCTGGGTTGGGCGCAAGGAGCCATCCTCGCGTGGGTCAGCGAACGGGTGTCGGCCGACCTGCGCAACAGCACCTATGCCAACCTGCAAAAACTGTCGCTGGAATACTTCGGCGGCAAGCGGACCGGAGACCTGATGTCGCGGTTGAGCACCGACTCGGATCGGCTCTGCCAGTTTCTGTCGGATAACGTGGTGGACTTCGCCGCCGACCTGCTGCTGCTGGCGTGCGTCGCCGCGAGGCTGTTCGCCACCGACAGCATGTTGGCGACGCTGACGTTGGCACCCTTTCCGCTGGTCATGTGGGTGATGTATTACGCCCGGGACAAGTTGCAGGCGGGGTTTCTGGCCAGTGCCAATGCCTGGTCGCAAATGACCAGCGTGTTGGCCGACACCATTCCGGGGATCCGCGTGGTGAAGGCATTCGCCCAGGAACAGCGGGAGGTGGAGCGGTTCCGCCAGGCCAACGAAGTGGTGGTGCAGACGAACCGCCGCGTGAACTCGATCTGGACGTTTTTCTGGCCGTTTATCGCCTTTCTGAACAATGTGGGCGTGCTGGTGGTGTGGGGCTTCGGCGCCTATCTGATCTATCGCAGCCAGCTCGCGGGGGGCAACTTCACCATCGGCGAACTGACCAAGTTCGTGTTGTTGAGCCAATTGTTTTACGGCCGGTTAGAGTCGATGAGTCGCATGGTGAACCAGTCGCAGCGGGCGGCCGCCAGCGCGCAGCGGATCTTTGAGGTGCTCGACCGGGTGCCAAGCGTGCCCGAACCGGCTCGTCCCGTGCCATTGGACCGCCTGCGAGGCGAATTGGAGTTCCGTCAGGTCGGCTTCCGCTACGGCAGCCGGAAGGTGATCAAGGACTTTACGCTGCACATCCGGCCGGGAGAGATGATCGGCCTGGTGGGACACACGGGGGCCGGCAAAAGCACGCTGGTCAATCTGGTGTGCCGGTTCTTTGATGTCGCCGAAGGCGCCATCCTCGCCGACGGCGTCGACATCCGCTCGTACCGCCTCGCCGACTACCGCCGCAACATCGGCATCGTGTTGCAAGATCCGTTTTTGTTCTACGGCACCATCGCCGAGAACATCGCCTACGGCCGTCCCCAGGCGACCAGGCAGGAAATCATGGCTGCCGCCCGGGCCGCGCGCGCGCACGAATTCATCCTGCAACTTCCCGACGGCTACGATTCCGTGGTGGGAGAGCGGGGCCAGGCACTTTCGGGGGGCGAACGGCAGCGGATCTCGATTGCGCGGGCGTTGCTGATCAATCCCAGCCTGCTGATTCTGGATGAGGCCACGTCGGCGGTGGACACGCAAACCGAGCGCGAGATTCAAGAGGCCCTCCACAACCTGATCCAGGGCCGGACCACGATTGCCATCGCCCATCGGCTGAGCACGCTGCGGCAAGCCCAGCGGATTGTGGTCATCGAACGCGGCCGGATTGTCGAAATCGGCACCCACGACGAATTGCTGGCCCGGGACGGCGCGTATGCGGCGTTGCATCGGGCGCAAGTGGAATTGACGAAAGACATCGGCTGGTGACGCCGCACGCAGCTCGGCGTTGCGGCGCAGCCCGGAAGTCCGCGCTGTCGGCGGGGCAATCCGCCGCGCGGGCACGGGGTGATGAGGTGCCGCGGGGTGATTGCGTGCGGGCACGGGGTGATTGCGTGCGGGCCGCGGGGCGCTGCGGCGCGTGCCGCAAACTCGAGGCGATCCGGCGATCCGCTCTGGCCCTGCTCAAGCCTTGCGGATTTTTTCCCGTCCCACTTTCACGTGCTTGGTGGCGTTGCGCGTATCGAGCACCAACTGAGCGTGCCGCACGATGAAATCGTAGTCGTAGGCGGAATGGTCGGTGGCAATCAGCACGCAGTCCTGGCTGGCAAGGTATTCCGGTGTCAGTTCCTGGCTCTGCATCGCCGGCAGATTGGGATAATGCCTCATCTTCGGCAAGACGGGGATATGCGGGTCGTTGTAGCTGAGGAGTGCGCCGCGCTGGCGGAGCAGCTTCATCAGTTCGAAGGACGGGCTTTCCCGCGGATCGTCCACATCTTTTTTATACGCCACGCCCAGCAGGGCGATCTTGCTACCGTTGATCGGCTTCCGCAGATCGTTGAGAAACTCGGCGAGCCGGTTGATCACGTACTGCGGCATGTGCGTGTTGATTTCGCCGGCCAGTTCGATGAATCGCGTCTGTTCGCCGTGTTTACGGGCCAGCCAGGTGAGGTAGAACGGATCGATCGGAATGCAGTGGCCTCCCAGGCCTGGTCCAGGGTAGAACGCCTGAAAGCCAAAGGGCTTGGTCTTGGCGGCGTCGATCACTTCCCAGACATCGATCCCCAGTTTGTCGTACAGGATTTTGAGTTCGTTCACCAGGGCGATGTTCACCGCCCGATAGGTGTTTTCGAGGATTTTGCAGGCTTCGGCGACTTCCATGCTGGAGACCCGCACGACTTTCACCACGGCATGCGCATACATGGCGCAGGCCAGATCGGTGCTGGCTTCGTCATAGCCCCCCACCACCTTGGGAATCGTGGCCGCCTGGAAGTGCGGATTGCCGGGATCCTCTCGTTCCGGGCTGAAGGCCAGAAAGTAATCCACGCCGCATGTCAGTCCGCTGGCCTCCAGCAGAGGTAGCACATTCTCGCGGGTGGTGGTGGGATGCGTGGTGCTTTCCAGCACCACCAATTGCCCGGGCCGCAAGGTCTTGGCGATCGACCGTGCCGTCCCTTCGATATAGCTCAAATCGGGATCCCGACTTTCATTCAACGGCGTGGGCACGCAGATGATCACGCAGTCGGCTTCACCGAGGCGGCTCATGTCGGCGGTGGGTTCGAACCGGTTTTCGCGAACCAGTTGGGCGATCGCCGCCGAGTCGATGTGCTTGATGTAGCTGATCCCCGCCCGCAACTTGTCGACCTTGGCTTGATCGACATCAAAACCCAGGCAGCGAAAGCCGGCGGCCGTGAACGCGCGAACCAGCGGCAAACCCACATATCCCAGGCCGATCACCCCGATCCGCGCCTGCTTGCTGGCAATCAGTTGTGCGAGTCGCGCCTGACTCATAACGCAAACGTCCTTGCTAGGGATGCCGCTTCTCCACCCCCACGTCGGGGCCCCCAATTCGACCGGATGATACAGGCGGAACCACCCCCCGACAACGCGACTTGCCCGCCATCACAGCAGTCGCCGCAGATGCCGCAGGCTGCCCTGATCGAGCCGACGGGTATCGGGAATCCGAAACCGCAGTCCGCTGGCATCGGCAATCAACACACCGTGCGGCCCCAGCTTGCGGACGTCATCCTCGCTTTCGATCACCACCATCGCCGGACCCCGATCGGTGACGACCTCCCAGGTGCAGGGTGGCCATAAGCCCGAGGCCTTGGCGATCCGTTGAATCACCGGCACGAACTCGCGCTCGGCCAGATCGGCCTCCAGCAGCTTGCGGGTGGCATCGGGCAACTGGGTCAGATCGGGAAGATTAATCAGTTCGCGACCGTCCCGTCCGACGAGGGAGATCGCCACGTGCGGGGCCGACCAGGGAAAACAACGGTACGGCTCAACGTCCTCGTGAACCGACCCATCGGGCAAGGTCAGCACGAGTTGTCCGTAAGCGTTGTGATGCAATTGCAGCGGCGGCGCCGAGGCGGAACCGGAATGGGCGGTCATCGGCGAGGATCACCCCTTCAGCGGAACCAGGGGCGTTTTCTCCTGCGGGGACGCGAGCGCCAGCCGCGCCAAGTACTGCTCGATCCACTCCATGGCGGCGATCACCTGATCGACCTGCACCAGCAGCAGGTCGCCCGGTTGCATCAACGCCAGCGTGTACTCGATGGCGGCGCGCTCGCCCCCCTGCGGCTCATGACACTTCTTCACCCGCGAACCCGGCCGAATCCCCTGTTTCAACAGCCGCACCACCTCCCCTTCCTTGCGGCCGCGGGCGCTGTAGTCCTGGAACAAAACCCATTCGTCGAAGGCGTCCGCCACCAGGCGGCCCTGTTCGATGATGTCTTGATCGCGACGGTCTCCCGTCGCCGTGTAGAGGATCACCCGCCGCTCGGCGGGAAACTGGTTCAACGCCTCGATCAGCGCCCGCAAGGCCGACGTGTTGTGGCCGTAATCCAGCACGATCGTCGCGCCGCGAAAATGGATCACATTGAAGCGGCCGGGGGCTTTCGCCGGATTGCAGACGAATGTTTCCAGGGCATGCCGGATGGTCTGCAACGGCACACCCAGCGTCCAGGCGGCGCCGGCCGCGGCCAAGGCGTTTTCCACCTGAAATCCAATGGTGCCCCCGAGGGTCATCGGAACCGCCGCCAGGTCGGCGATTTTCGCCTCCCAAGTGCCCTCCGCCGCAAGCAACGCCTGATCACGGACGAACACCACCTTGCCCCCTTTGGCGCGGTGGCTGGCCAGCACCGGATGCTGGGCGGAACGCGCGAAGAACAGCACACCCCCCGGGCAGTATTCGGCCATCGCGGCCACCAGCGGGTCGGCGGCGTTGAGCACCGCGTAACCCTGGGGTGCCACGTTCTCCACGGGCACCCGTTTCGTGCGGGCCAGTTGTTCGATGGTTTCGATGCCCATCAATCCCAGATGATCTCCCTCGCCGATGTTCGTCACGATCGCGACATCGCAACGATCGAACCCCAAACCTTCCCGCAAGATTCCGCCGCGAGCCGTCTCGAGCGCCGCCGCCTCCACCAGGGGATTCGATAGCACGGCCCGCGCACTTCCCGGACCGCTGCAATCTCCGGCTTCGATGAGGCGATCGTCGATGTAAATGCCCTCGGTGCATGTCAACCCCGTCCGCTTGCCCCAGCAGCGCAGAATGTGCGCCACCAGGCGGGTCGTGGTCGTTTTGCCGTTCACCCCGGTCACCGACACGATCGGGATGCGCCCCGTTTCGCCGGGGGGAAACATCATGTTGACGATGGCCTCCCCGACGGGCCGCCCCTGACCGTAAGAAGGTTCCAGATGCATCCGCAAGCCGGGCGCCGCGTTGATCTCGATGATCACGCCTCCCTGATGTTCCAGCGGCCGGCTGATGTCCTGGGCGATCACGTCCACGCCGGCGATATCCAGGCCGACCATCCGCACCGCATCCACGGCACGCGCCGCCACCTCGGGATGCACCAGGTCGGTGACGTCGGTCGCCGAGCCTCCCGTGCTCAAATTGGCGTTGCGGCGCAACAATACCAATTGTCCCGCCGCCGGGACCGATTCGGCCGTCAGCCCTTGCTCGGCGAGCACGCCGAGGGCAATTTCGTCGAGCGGAATCTTGCTCAGCGAGGTGGCATGGTGATCGCCGCGGCGCGGATCCTTGTTGGCTTCCTCCACCAATTCGCGAATTGTCCGCCGTCCGTCGCCGGTGACTTGCGGCGGTTCGCGTCGCGCTGCCGCCACGAGTTTGTTGTTGACCACCAGCAGCCGGTAATCGGCTCCCACCGCATATTTTTCGACGAGCACCTCGTCGGAGCGGGTAAGGGCCGCGGCATAGCCGGCCATCACTTGCTCGCGGGTATGGAGATTGACAGCCACACCCCGCCCCTGGTTGCCGTCCTTGGGCTTGACCACCACCGGCACACCGATTTCCTCGGCTGCCGCCCAGGCATCTTCCGCGCTGCTGACGGTGCGACCACGGGGCACCGGCACACCGACCGCCGTCAGCAATTGTTTCGTCAGGTCCTTGTCCTGCACGATGGCTTCCGCCACGGCCGACGTTCGATCCGTCGCCGCCGCCAAAATACGGTGTTGGCGGGCGCCGTAACCAAGCTGCACCAGGCTTTCGTTGTTCAGCCGGCGGAAGGGGATGCCCCGGCGGATGGCCGCCTGCACAATCGAGTTGGTGCTGGGACCCAGGCGGAGTTGCTGATCGAGATCGCGCAGCAGGTCCAATTGAGCAGTCAGATCATAAGATTCGCCGCGCTGCACGGCAGCACACAAGGCCAAGGCGATGTCCAGGGCTTTCTTGCCCACCGCCTCTTGCCGGTATTCGACGGCCAACCGATACAATCCCGGCTGATGACCTTCGGCCACCCGCACGAACGTCACGGCAGAACCGGCGGCCCCCTGAATCGCGGCAATCGCCCGCGCTACCAACTCGGCGAGGGCGAACCCCACTCCATGCCGAGCGACGGATGGAGTTTCCCCTTCCGCTCCCTCTTCCAAGGGATGGGCCACTTGAGGCAAGCGGGCCATCAAAAGGGAGCGAAAACGGAGGAAATCGGCCTCACTGGCAAGGCCACACGCACTCGTCTCCAGCCACACTTCCAAAACGGTCAATTGCGTCCAAACGTTGGGACCGCGGAGGGTCCGCACGTTTTTCACAGTCAACATGATGATCCTCGGTATTCCGGTCGGTGAAGAGTTGGAACAACGGGGAACTCGGGCTTCTCCAGTGCTCGAGCCGCGGAAGGCACCACTCCCACAGCGGAACCTTCCGAGCACACTCAATCCTTGATGCGTTCCAACCCTGCAACGATCTCCTGGTATCAATGTATGCGGCAACAGATACGGCCGGACCGTCGTGCGACCGGCGAACAAACCTTGCTGAACTCTAACTCATCCCGTTGTCGCGGTGTTTCCTCTCTGGTTTACTCCGTTCGGAAGACCAACTTTGACAATGGGTTGTGTCTACATTTGTCTTGATGTCGGCCGCAGGCGACTTTCGGACGACTCAGGGAAAATTCCTTGGAGGCAACGTCGCCGGCTGGCCTGGCCTCTCGCCAACCACAAAACAATGAACATGCGAACACAATCTGGTTCAGACAGACATCTCACTCGGACCATCGCCTCGCAGCACAAGCAGCATGAAACACTGCGGTCAGCCGGCAGCCGCGGTGACCTCCGCCGCCTCGGCTGGCTCTAACCCCACCAGAGACTGCACCTTGCGGACAGTCCGGGGAATCGTACTGGTTTGCACCACCAGCAACTCCCCGCGGCCCAACTGCTTCCAAGCCAGATCGACGGCTGCTCCCCAATCGGGGATCTCGTGAATCTCCTGGGTGCGCGTCGCGTCTGCCAATCCTCGGCGGAGCAACTGCAGAACCACTCCGGGGGGACGTTCCTGTCCCCCGTCGATCTCACACAGATAGACGCGGTCGAAGGCTTTTCCTAACAGTTGGGCCTGCGCCAGGATGTCGGCGTCGCGGCGATCCCCCTCCGCCGAGTACACAGCCACCCGCGCCCGATGTGGAAATTGTTCCACCGCTTCGATCAATGCTTCCAAGGCGGCGAGGTTGCGGCCATCGGTCACCACCAGGGTCTTGTCCCCCCCTTGCAACACGCTGAACCGCCCCGGATTGTCGATCAGGTTCCCCTGAAACGTCGTCAAGGCCCGCGCGATCACCGGTTGGGGTATGCCCAGATGCCACGCCGCGGCTACCGCCGCCAACACATTGGCGATCTGAAACCGCACCCGGCCGCGATGCGTGCAGGGAATGTCTTCCACCGCCAGCAAACGCGTGGACACATTTCCTTCCACCAAGGTGACGGCGGCATGATCCAGCACCACCGCCCGTTTCCCCTCCCGGCGGTGTTGCACCACGAGCGGATGCCGCGGATCGAGAGCGAAAAAGGTCACACTGCCGGCGGAGAGACTGGCCATTTGCGCCACGAGAGGGTCTTCGGCATTGAGGACGGCCGTCCCCGTGGGAAGGACCACATCCACTCCGGACCGTTTCACCTTGTACATGTCTTCGGGGGAGTGCAGATCGTACTGGCCGAGATGGTCGGCCGTGGCGATGTTGGTCACGATGGCGACATCGCATTTATCGAACCCCAGTCCCTCGCGCAGGATGCCGCCGCGGGCACACTCGAAGACGGCGGCGTCCACCAGCGGGTTCAACAGCACATTCCGGGCGCTGCGCGGACCCGCACAGTCTCCCCATTCGATCGCGCGACCGTCGATGAAAATCCCGTCGGTGCAGGTCATGCCCACGTGCTTGCCGGCTTCCTTCAGAATGGCGGCCACCAACCGCGTGGTGGTCGTTTTGCCGTTGGTGCCCGTCACGCACACGAGGGGAATGCGGCCATCCGAGCCGTCGGGAAACAAGGTCCGCACAATGGCTTCCCCGACGGGGCGCGGCTGTCCCTTCAGTGGTCGCAAGTGCGGCAGCAATCCCGGACCGGCGTTGACCTCCACAAACGCCCCTTGCTGCTCTTCCAGGGGCTTCGACACATCGTCCACCACCAGGTCCAGCCCGGCGATATCCAGCCCCACCACACGAGCCGCGCAAATGGCGTGCTCGGCAATCGACGGATGCACCAGGTCGGTCACGTCTTCGGAAAGGTTGTCGTTCCGCCGCACCAGCAGGCGTTCCCCGCTGCGGAGCACGTCGTGTGGTTCGTGTCCCTGACGCCGCAGTTCGGTGAGCGTGACAGCATCCATCAGCACGGGATTCAAGGGACAATCTTCCGTTTCCCCCCGCCGCGGATCCGAGTTGACCTGCAAATCGATCAACTCGGCAATGGTGTGCACGCCGTCGCCAATGATGAACGCCGCCTCGCCGCGGGCGGCCGCCACGAGTTGTCCGCCGATCACCAGCAATCGATGTTCGTTGCCGCGGGCGAACTGCTCGACAATCACGCCCGAGCCTTCCTTCAAGGCCACTTCGTAAGCGGCCATGATTTGCCCGCGATCGGTCAAGTCCATGAACACGCCCCGGCCGTGGTTGGCGTCCAGCGGCTTGACGACGACGGGGCCATTCAGTTCCTGTGCCGCTTCCCAGGCATCTTCGGGACTGTGGACCTGCCGCCCCGCGGGGACAGGCACGCCCGCCGCACGCAACATCGACTTGGTGAGGTCTTTATCCTGCGCGATCGATTCGGCGATGGCGCTGGTTTGATCGGTCTCGGCCGTCCAGATCCGCCGCTGCTTCGCTCCGTACCCCAATTGCACGAGGCTGCCGGCGTTGAGCCGTCGATATGGGATGTTGCGTTGCCGCGCCGCCTCGACAATGGCCGCCGTCGAAGGCCCCAAACACACACGGTCCGCCAGATCGCGCAGCCGGGCGAGTTCCGCCTGGATGTCGAAGGGCAGGTCGTAAACGGCCGCCAGACAGAGCCGAAACGCCGTGTCGAGACAGGCCCGTCCGACCGCTTCCTCTTTGTATTCGATGGCGACTTTATACAGCCCGGGTTTGTCGGTTTCGCGGGCGCGGCCAAAGCCGCACGGAGTTCCCGCACGGTCTTCCAGTTCGAGGGTGACGTGCTCCAGGATGTGCGCGAGATACGTTCCCCGACGAAGGCGGATGAAAAAGCCCCCCCGCTCGCCGATGCTGCAACGGTGCTCCACCATTCCCGGCAGCCAAGCCATCAGGCGGTCGTTGAAGCCGGGAATCTCGTTGGAGGCCATGTCGCGCAGCGGGCCAAGATCAACCCACACTTCCAGCACGGGGCGGCGCAGCCAAATGTTCGGGCCGCGGAGTGCACGGATTTCTCGGATATCCATCGCCGAAGCCTGAATCGCGGAAGGAGGGATGCTTGGGCCGAATCGGAGAGCGCGCGGGAAATAAGGCTGGAAGGCGGGTGATGCGGTTCCTCAAACCGCCGGTGGCGCGGTGCCACGCACGTCGGGCATGGGCGGTGGGGAACCGGAAACCCTCGGAGTGGTACCGTCGGAAATGGTCAGCATGTCTGCCGAGCAAGAGCGTCCGAGTGTTGCGGCACACCCTCCTGGGCCGCCCACACTACCGGGGGGTCGGACATCCGAATCGGACCGGTCTGCCAGAATTATTACGGCTGCCCGGCGGAAATTCTATCGCAAAAACGGCGCCGAATCCCTTGAGGCTCAACCCGGCGACAATCCCCTACCCGGCAACCGGCGACCATTGCCGTCGTCGACACGGCTTGCCCGTCTTCACTGTTCCCTGTTTCTTGTTCCCCTTGAGCCTTCACCACAGTCCCGCGGGTACAATCGGCAAGGCGGGCACCAGCACCCGCGGCGGCAACTGAGCCAAAAACAGCACGGCTGCCGCAACATCTTCCGGCAACAAGGCTTTCGCCAAGACTTCCGGCGGAGTGGGGGTCGGCCTGCGGGTGAGGATTTCCGTGTCGCACAGGCCGGGAAACAAGACCGTGGTCCGAATACCGTGCTCCCGTTCCTCCACCCGTGTTCCCTCCGCCAAACCCACCAAGGCGTGCTTACTGGCTTGATAGGCCACCCCCGAAACATCGGGGCGTTGGACGGCGGCGGACGAGACGTACACGATCAGTCCCCCACCGCTTGACCGCATCCGCGGCACCACGCACTGCGTGCAATGGAAGGCGCCCGTGACGTTGGCTTCCAACAGTTCGTGCCAGCGCTGCGGCGTCAGTTGGAGGAGTGCCCGATCGGGGATGTTGACTCCGGACGCGTAAACCAGCAGATCCAAGCGGTCGTGCAGCCGATACGCCGTCTCGACGAGCTGTTCCACCTGAACGCGATCGGTCGCGTCGCACATGCACCAATGGATGCCGGGGACTTTAGCCAGTTCCTGCAAGCGCTCCAACCGCCGCGCCGCGGCGACCACGGTCATGTGATGTTGAGCGAGCAGGACGGCCGTGGCCCGTCCCATGCCGCTCGATGCGCCCACCACCACCGCCACTCGACCTTCCAAGGTTTCCGACATGGTGTCCCGCATCGTTCACGGAGTGCTTACCAAGGGCTGTGTCGGGATCCGCCGCCGACGCGCGCCGCGCCCGGCAACTTCGGCAGGCCGATGAGTTCCGCGGGTCCGCTAAATCCGAGCGGGGCGCCAGGTCCAACTCCCTCTGTTCGATTGACGATCCTGTTAGTACCCGCGGCTGGTGTGTGACGAGAGGGGCTGGTCCACACCGCGCTGATTCGACTTCAACGTTCCACTCCGACCTTTCCAACGTTTCACTCGAAACCGTTTCAAAGTGACACGCGCCGCTGACCGACGGCGAGCTTGTCCCCCGCTTCCAGGTTCGGCAAGGTCACCGCCCCCGGACGGTCGCGACCGATGGAGACGGTGTACCTTCCGGGAGCGTACACGCGGGGCTGAAACCGCTGGCCGTCAATGCGCACTGTATACAGAATCTCGCCGCTGTCGGACGACAGCACCTGCACCACGGGGGCCTCGATTCCCTCGATCAGCAATTCGGGCAACCAGGCCACGGCCCGGCGGCCGTCGTTGTCGGCCATGTTCACGGTGATCGGCCAGCCCGGAAACTGCGCGGCATCTCCCTCGCGTGCCCGCGCGAACCGCGGCCAGCACTCGAAGGTCACCCGGCGGCTCCGTTTGTCGAACCGCACCAGGCCATACCCATCGCCCCGTTGGCGTTCATCCTGAAGATCACCCGGATTGGCATAGGCCAACATGGAGATCTTGTTTCCCAATCCGTCGAGGAAATCTCCCGTCCAGGGGAGGGGACTGCCGGGCACGGGATTCGGGCCTGGGCGTTCGTCGAGTGGATGCCACCACCGGCCGTAAATCGTGTTGACGAGTGCGGGGCTGGTGAACCCGTAAGGCCCGTCGCCAAATTCCTCGATGCCATGCTTCACCACGACGGCCAGATGCTGGTCGCCGCACAAATGCACGGCCCACGCGCGACGGATTTCGGCGAGGGCTTGATTCCGGCCGGATTGCGGCCAGCCATTGCAGTCGAGGTCCGCGAGCAACCGGGCGTCTCGCTGGCCGTGCATGTGGACCGCGCCGCAAAACGCTGTTTGCGACAGGACGGCCTTCAACTCGGCTCCCGCCCAGTCTTGTCCCCACTCGCGGAGAAAGCGGAGTTGGCGCTCCCCCAGCAATTGCAGGCCGGGCAGGTCGACGGTTTTGGGATCGTAGGCAGGGTCGTTGATGTGGTCGGGCCGGGGCCCCTGCTGGGGGATTTTCCCTGCCGGTCCCGACTTGAACTTCCGGTCTTCCAGAATGGCGAAGTCGACGCCGCCGAGGCGCAGCCGCGTGAAGTACACGCCGATGCCCCGCTCGACGGGCGCCGGATCGACTGGATCGGGCAGGTGCCACGTCTGCTGACGCTGCACCATGTTCACATAGTCCACCGGGTAGAAATAGCCGCCGTCCGAATTGTCCTTGCGGAACGAGCGTTTGCCGTTTTCGCCCCACAAATTGGGATGGCCGACGTCATGATCGTCGGGAATGGTAATGGTGGGCCGGTTGCGGATCACGTCGCGGAATTGCAGTCCGAATTCGATCCATCCCGCCGTGTGTTCGGTATGGCGATAGGTCTGATCTCCGGCGAAAAAGAGCACATCGGGATCGTGATATAACAAGTTTTCCACGATCTCGGGCCGCTGGCCCGTGGTGCGGCTGGAATTGCACGACATGCTGGCCACGACAATCACCGGCTTGTCGCGGGGATCGCGGCGAATCAGCCCCTCGAAGGCCGCCAGGCTTCCGTGCCTCACCCGGTACGGCACATCGCGCGAGGCATCCCAACCTTCGATCCGAAAGTGAGCGCTCCAGCCCGGATAGACCACCGGCGCCGACGCCGCTTCTTCCCACCGGCCGTCTCGCTGGAATTCCAGCCGCACACTGCGAGGCTCGCCCGGCTTCAAGGGATAGAGTTGCGCCGTCAGCTTCAGGACGCCGTGATCGCACGTGTAGAGTGCAAAGGCCACCACCTGATCTCGCGGGACATCCATGGGGGGTGGAGCATTCGGTCCCTTGGGGGGCGCTTTCTTCCACCATTCGCCGACGGCGAGCGAGTCGAGGTTGGGGAACTCGCTGCCGAAGGGCTGTGCCGATTCGGTTTCTCCGGGGGTTTGTACCGGATCCGTTTGGGCGGCCGCGGCCGTCGTTGACGCAGTCCCCGGCCATAACACCGCTGTCGCCAGCTTGAGCCACATCCGCCGAGTGAGGCTTAGCACGCCTGTGCCCCTTGTTGCCTGCGTAACGACTCATTCTTTCCACCGCGTGAGCGTTTTGCGCTCCGTCACGGGCCACCAGGCGGCGATGTTCGCGGCCATCCGCTCGACAAGTTCGGGATGCTCCGCCGCCACATTGTTTCGCTCGTGCGGATCGCTGTGCAAGTCGAACAGTTGGGGACGCTGGTCCGTCCGCGGATGGACGCTGGCGTGCCGACCCACGGCGCCGTCGTACGTCAGCAACAGCTTCCAGCGCCCCTCGATGGCCCAACGAAACAACAGCGAGGCTTCCGGCCGATCCACGTCCGCGACATCGTGTGCAAAGGTCTCACCATAGATGGTTGTCCGTTCGAGGCGTTGCTGACCGCGCACGATGGGCAGCAGATTGATGCCGGGACAGTTCTGCGGAACCTGGGCGCCCGCGGCGCTGAGCAAGGTCGGCGCCAGGTCGATGCTGCTCACCACTTCCTCGCGCCAACCGGGAGGAATGACCCCCGGCCAACTGAGCAGAATCGGCTGCCGCACTCCCCCTTCATACGGAGACTGCTTGGAACGCAAGGCGAAGTTGGGAGAGCCGGGATCCTGAATCCAGCCGTTGTCGGCGAGATAGACGAACAGCGTGTTCCGCGTCAGACCTTTCTGGTCCACATAGTCGATCAGAGCGCCGCACGTCTCGTCGAACCATTCGCACATGGCGTAATAGCGCGCCACATGAATCGAGTCGACCTTGTCGCGATACTTCGCCAGAAGACGTTCCGGCGGATTGTGCGGCGAATGCGGGAGCAGGGGAGCATACCACACGAAAAACGGCCGCCGCTGACCGACCGCCTCGTCGATGAACGTCATAATCGGCTGCAACCCTTGCCTGCCGATCGTCAACCCGTCGTCACCGTGGCGGCCGCCGCGCTCGGGAAACCCGCGGGTCATCCCGTGCGTGAAGCCCCCCCGCCGGTACGAACCTTCCCACCATTTGCCGGATTGATGGCTCCAGTAGCCGCGTTCGGCGAGCAGTTTCGGCAGCGTGGGCACCCGATCGATGTGGCTGATCAGCCGCTCGCGCCACCGCGCGTACTCGGCCGAATTGGGGTCGGCCAGTTCCAGCGACGGATCGTTCCCGGTGATCTTGTGTTGATGGGCGTAGAGACCCGTGATGAGCGTGGCCAGCGACGGCCGGCAGAGCGCCGAGGGGACGTAGCCGCGGGGAAAGACGGCGCTGCGTGCCGCCAAACGATCGAGATGAGGGGTGCGAACGTGAGGATGCCCCATGAAGCCATAGTCGGTCCAGGCCTGATCGTCTCCCACGATCAGCACGATATTCGGCCGATCAGGCACGTCGCCGGCGGAAACGTCGCCGGCGGAAGCATTGGCTCCACCTGCAAGGAGGTAAAACAGGCAACCCAGCACGATTCCACGATGGACAAATCGGCGCGGCCGCGACGGGGTGCGGAGTTTCGTCGGACCCGATGCAGCGAAACAGCTCATGGTCATGGACGGCACTTTCGGCTGGCGCGAGCGCGTCTCCCCAGGCCGCCGCGGACTGAAGCGGAGTGTTCGCTTTCGGCAGGGAGGACGTTCCAGAGCTGGGTCAAGGCAGGTTCCAGGCCATCGGAAACGGCGGTGGTTCGTGCGGCCTGGGGAAAGGGAGCCGGCATCGAAGCCCCCATCGCGACAGGACATCGGCTGGACGCATCCTTGTCGCGCCGGCTACGATGCCAGTGCAGGAGACGCACGACCATGACCGACAACTTACCCGCACAGTATACAGAAGGGCTGCGGTTGTTCAACGCCGAAGAATTTTTTGAATGTCACGAGGTGCTCGAGGAACTGTGGAGCGAAACTCAGGGCGAATCGAAAAAGTTCTTGCAAGGGCTGATTCAGGCCGCCGTGGCGTTGTTCCACTTTGGCAACGAGAATTTCGGAGGGGCCAAGAAACTCTATCTGGCGGCCACGGAGAAATTGACGCCCTTTGGCGATGAATACATGGGACTGGCCCTGGGTCGTTTTCGGGCGGATTTCGAACACTGTTTTCGGGAACTGCTCGACAACACGGAAGACTATCCCACCCAGGTCGCCCTGCGCGATGAGTTGGTTCCCAAAATCTACTGGTCGAATGGCGGATTGGCGACATGACGGACTTCCCCGAACCCGCTGCCGCGCTTGCCGATTTCCCCGGCACCGCCCCGCTGTTCCCCTTGCCGAACGTGGTGTTGTTTCCGCACGGGTTGCTGCCGTTGCACATCTTCGAGGCGCGCTACCGGCAGATGACGGCCGATGCGCTGGCAGGCGACGGCTTTCTCGCCGTGGCCTTGCTGAAAACCCCCGCCGGGTCGGAAGAGCCGCCGGCGATCTGGCCCATGGTGGGACTGGGACGCATCGTGGCGCATGAGCAGCTTAACGATGGCCGGTATTATCTGCTCGTGCGCGGCCTGACGCGCGCCCGCGTGCTGTACGAATGCGAGACGAAAAAGCTGTACCGCATCGGACGCCTGGAACTGTGCCCCGATCGGGAACCCCAGCCAGCCGCGGCGACGCGCTGGTCGCGGCGGCTGTTGCAACGGTTTGGCGCACTGTTCCCGGGCGTGAAAGAGCATGAATTGTGGACGCAAGTCACCGACAGCCCTTTGCCCTTGGGGGTGCTGTGCGACTTGTTGGCGTCGTCGTTGCCCTTGCGCCCCGAACTGGCTCAAAAATTCCTCGACGAAGTCCACGTGCAGACCCGCTGCCGCTTGTTGTGGGAGGTGCTGAATCTGACCGAGTTGTCGCTTCAGCCGGCACAGCGGCGTTCGTTTCCCCCCACGTTCAGTAACAACTGATGCGTGCCGCGATCAGCCGCCGAACGTTGGCCGGGGCTGGTTCGCGTCACCTGTCGCCGGACGATGCCATGCCCCCGCTGCAACCACCAGTCGACGACCCGTGCGTCTCCGCATTTCCCACCGACGGTCGGGACGAGGAAGTCCAAAGTGCCTCCACGGTCCAGACCGTCGATCTCCAACGGATCGAGCGGGCGGTGCGGGAAATTCTGGCCGCCATCGGCGAAGACCCCGACCGCGACGGACTGCGAGACACGCCAGCCCGCGTGGCCCGCATGTATGCCGAGTTATTCGGCGGATTGCGGCTCGAACCGGGACGGCACCTGCGCAAGACGTTTTCCGAAAACTACGACGAACTGGTGCTGGTGCGGGACATCGCCTTCCACAGCATGTGCGAACACCATCTGCTGCCGTTCATTGGCGTGGCACATGTGGGCTACCTGCCGCGCGGCAAAGTCGTGGGGCTGAGCAAGCTGGCGCGGGTGGTGGAAGAAGTGTCCCGGCGGCCGCAAGTGCAGGAGCGAATGACCCACCAAATCGCCGATTTGCTGCAGCAGGAACTGGATCCGAAGGGAGTGGTCGTCGTGCTGGAAGCCGGGCACTCGTGCATGACGATCCGCGGCATTCGGAAACCGGGCAGCCTGACCATCACCAGTGCCGTTCGGGGCCTGTTCAAAACGAATCAATCCAGCCGCGCTGAGGCCATGTCGCTGATCTACGGCCCCCGACCGGCTTCGATCTGACGACTGGCGGCCACGTTAGTCCGTTGGCCCTCAATTCCAGTGCGGATGAGGGCATTCCGCTTCCACCACGCGATACTGCCGGGCCACCTTCTGCAGCACCTGTTCGTAAAGGCTGTAGGGGTCGTCGTGATAGACCAGTTGGTGAGATGCCGGAAACAAATACCAGTCGCCCCGGGCCAATTCCCCTTCCAACTGTCCGGGAGCCCAACCGGCACAACCCGAGAACACGCGGAACTTCAGCGACGGGTCGCGCCGCCCCGCGCGCTGCACGACCTCCTCGAAGGCATGCTGGCTGTTGCCGATGAAGACTTCCGGCACCACGGGTTTGTCGCCGCCAGACAGGTCGACCGCGTTGTGCAGCATCAGCAGGGCTGACTGTTCGACCGGGCCTCCGAAATACACGAGATCGTCGAGTTCGGCCAATCCCTGGAAATGACCGGCCAGAGCGTGACAGACGAGCAAGGAAGAGGGACGGTTGATCACCAGCCCCATGGCGCCATGCTGGCCGTGCTCGATGATCAGCACGACCGTCTTGTAGAAATTCTGGTCGCGTAGATGCTTGGCGGCGACCAGACACTGACCTCGCAACGACTTGGCCATCAGGTCGCTTTCCGCTGCAACGGCCCACTAGACCATCTCACGGGGCTGCCGCCCCAAATTCATCGCCCCACCAACTTTGCCGTCGCCCCCCACTCCCGGGAACCCGCCCGGTGCGAAAGCCGCCGCTGGTTTCGACGGACCACCGCACAAACTGGCCGCCGACCGCCGATGCTGCTCCTCCTCGCACTTCCGCCAGGCGAGTCCTTCGACCGCTGAATTTTAACCACTGACGTCCGCTGGGGAAACAGGCAGCGCGATGGCCGCCGGGCCGACCGTGCTCGAAGGGATATCGGCCAAGGGCGGTCCACAACGGGAGAGGTCTCAGCGAGCGTGGCACGGCGGTGTCCGACAAGCGTGGCGCGGCGGTGCCCGAATGGTCTCGATCGCGCGGACCGCAATCCCCGCCCCCCCCTGTACGACGCCACGGATCCGCTAGGCCAGGATTTCCCGAATTACCCGCGGATTCTCCACGCCCGTCAGCCGCTGATCGAGCCCCTGAAACTTGACGGAGAAGCGTTCATGGTCGATGCCCAAACAATGCAGAATGGTGGCATTCAGATCGTTCACATGGGCCGGATCGCTGACCACGTTGTAACTGAAGTCGTCGGTTTCGCCGTAGCACACGCCCCCCTTGATGCCCCCGCCCGCCAGCCACATGCAGAAGTTCCGCGGGTGATGGTCGCGGCCGTAGTTTTCCTTGGTGAGCTGCCCCTGCGAGTAGACCGTCCGGCCGAACTCGCCGCCCCACACCACCACCGTCGAATCCAGCAGTCCCCGCTGCTTCAGGTCGGTCAACAGGGCCGCGGTCGGTTGATCGGTGTCATGGCACTGCGAGGCGAGATCGCGCGGCAGGTTGTGGTGCTGGTCCCATCCGCGATGCAGAATCTGCACCACGCGGACACCCCGTTCGATCAGTCGCCGCGCTAACAAGGCGCTGGACGCGAACGTGCCGGGTGTGTGCACTTCCGGACCATACAGCGCCAGCGTGGACTGGCTTTCCCCCGACAAATCGACCAGCTCGGGCACGCTGGTCTGCATGCGGAAGGCCATTTCGTATTGCGCCAGCCGCGTGAGTGTTTCGGGGTCGCCGTACCGCTCGTACTGCCGCTGGTTCAACTGAGCGAGTGCATCGAGCAAGCGCCGACGGTCGCGGGCTTCCACGCCGGGCGGATTCTGCACATACAGCACGGGATCCCCCTGGCTGCGGAGCGCCACGCCGTTGTACGCCGAAGGCAGAAAACCACTCGACCACATCCGCGTAAACAACGCCTGGGCCGCCGCGCCCGACGACCACGTGGGCGTCAACACCACGAAGGCGGGCAGATCGTTGCTTTCGCTGCCCAGACCATACGCCAACCACGAGCCCAGGCTGGGTTTACCAGGAACCTCGCTGCCCGTCATCACGAACGTGCAGGCCGGGTCGTGATTGATGGCGTTGGTGTGCACGGTTTTGATCAACGCCAATTCGTCCACATGCTGGGCCGTGTGCGGCAACAGCGAACTGACCCAGCGGCCGCACGCGCCATACTGGCTGAAGGCAAATTTCGAGGGCGCGACCGGCAACCGCTTCTGGCCGCTGGTCATGGTGGTGATCCGCTGGCCCATGCGGACCGAATCGGGCAGGTCCTTGTCAAAATGCTGGGCGAGGACCGGTTTGTAGTCCCACAGGTCGATCTGGGACGGCCCGCCGTTCATGTGCAGATAAATGAGGGCCTTGGCCTTGGGAGCAAAATGAGGCAGGCCCGGCAGCGCTGGATGCATCGGTCGTTCGACCGCCGACAACCCCCGCGCGGAGGACGCCGCGGCCAACGCCAGGCCCAGCGGGCCGAGTTTCAGCCCCGTCTGGCCGAAAAACTGACGCCGCGTCAGGTGCAACTGCTGTTCGAGGAAAGGATCCATGGCAACTCTCATCCGAAGGGCGCTATCGTTTGGCCGAAGATCGGAACCGAATCAATGGTCCCGCCTGATCGGGTGCATCAAGGGCACACGGCCAGAATCGTTCAGAATCGTTCGATGCTCCGCCCGGCGCCACTTTGCACCTTCCTCGACGACGGCCTGTTGCATCTCGAACGCGCCCATGGGGCGGCACGCATCGAACCTGTTCTTTTCGATCGGCAGTTTTCCGACAGTCGATCCTCACTCTGCTGCTGTTGTTGTTACGGCGATGACTTTCACGACTTTCACGACTTTCACGACTTTCACGACTTGCATGACTTGCATGACATCCATGACTCCCATGATTCCCATCAATTCCCTCAATTCCGGGTCAGTGTTTCGTCCAGATTCAGCATCAAATTCGCGATCATCGTGTAAGCCGCCAGTTCGGCGGGCGGGGCGTTGCTGCGGACAGGGCTTTCCCCCACGCTCACGGCTTCCAGCGCGTGCGGTTCGTCAGTCCGATAACGCGCCAGGAAGTCGTCGAGGGCTTGGCGCACCACGCGCAATTCGTCCGGTTCGGGGGTCCGCGCCAGCACCGCGCGGAAGGCGTACACCAGGCGGGTCTCGGGGGTCGGCCCACCTTCCGCCAGCATCCGTTCGGCAAAGGCCCGAGCCGCCTCGAAATGCTGCACGTCATTGAGCAATTGCAGCGCTTGCAAGGGAGTGTTGCTCCGCTCCCGTCGCGTGCAGAATTGCTCGCGATTCGGACCATCGAAATTGCTCATGAACGGCGGCGGCGCCGTGCGCTTGAGGAAACAATAGATGCTCCTTCGATACAAAGCGCTGCCATGATCTTGCAGGTAATGCCGCGTATTGCTGTCGGAATACCCCACCGGCTCCCAGATATTGGGTGGCTGATAGGGCTTGACCCCCGCTCCCCCCATCTTCAGGTTGATCAGGCCGCTGACGAATAACGCGTTGTCGCGGATCTGCTCGGCGTCCAGCCGAAAGCGGGGACCGCGGGCATACAGGCGGTTCTCCGGATCGCGTGCCAGCACCTCGGGAGACACCACCGAGGACTGCCGAAACGTAGCGGACGTCACCAACAGCCGCACCAGTTCCTTCGTGTTCCAGCCCCGCTCCCGATACCACACGGCCAGCCAGTCGAGAAGTTCCGGATGACTGGGGAGTTCCCCTTGCGTGCCGAAGTCGTCGCTCGTCTTCACCAGTCCGGTGCCGAAAAACTGCTGCCAAAAGCGGTTCACCGTCACGCGGGCCGTCAGCGGCTGATCGGGCGACAGGAACCACTGGGCCAGATCGAGCCGATTGGGCCGGCGTCCCGCGGAGACGCGCAATGGGGGGAGAATCTCGGGCACGTTGGGTTCGACCCGTTCACCAGGTTTGTCGTACTGGCCGCGCAGCATCACAAAGGCTTCGCGCGGCTGGGGCAGATCCTTGAAGATGAACGTCCCAGGAAGGGATTCCTCCGCGATCAGCCGGAACACCTCCGACTGCACGGCGGCCTGCCGCCGGCGCTGCCACTCGGCGGTCGTCGGTCGGGCCACCGTCGTGAGCCAGAACTGATGCAGGCGAGCCAGGTGCTCGGGTGTGGTGTCCTGGTGGCCGGGCCCATTTTTCAGCGGCGATTTCAGATCGTCGGGCAGCCCCGGCGTATCTTGCCCGCGACGGAATTCGAGCCAACGTGCAAAGGAACGGCTGGGATCATCGATGGGCCGACGGAAGCCCGTGACCTGCAAGCCGTCCCAGGCGACCCGTCCGCCGTACTGCACGAGGGCCACCGAAGTCACGGCTTCCCCCGCCGGGAGTTGAAGCACATCCACGGGGACATCCAGATGCGTCCAGCGCCCCGCAGGAGGCACATCTCCCAGCCGTGGGCGATCGGCGGCATTGGCCCCGCCATACACCTTCAGGCCAGCTTCCAGTTTGGAGACATCGCCCCAATCGAGACGGCGGGTGCCCTTGGTTCGCGTCGTCAGCACAATGGCCAGGGCTTGCGGCGGATCGTAACGATCCGGATGCACCCATACCTGCAACCGCCCTTGTTCGGGAATGACAAACGGCCACGCACCCGCGTCGAAGCGGTCCTGGTACAACGCTCCACTGGCTTGCGTCAGTGCCCGCAGACCACTGGGCGGAGGCATCTCGTCGATCAACGTCGCCCAGGTCGATGCGTTCCGCGAGGTGCTGGTGGCCTTGATTCCCGGAGGAAACGTATCGTCCAGCCAGACATCGGTCACCGGTTGGGGAACGGCGGCAAAGCTGGCGGCATCCGCCGGCAACTCGGCCAGCCACGTTTGCAGTTCCCCGTTCGCCGCTTGTTGCCTAGCCCGCAGCCGTTCCAGTTCCGCTTGTTGTTCAGGGGTGGTCAGCAGCAGAAATGGATCGGTATTGCGGATGTTGCGGTCCATCGCGGGATCCGCCGCACTGTAAAAGAAGGCGTACAGCGAGTAGAACTCCCGCATCGTCAGCGGGTCGTATTTGTGGTCGTGACAGACGGCGCAACCCGCGGTCAAGCCGAGCCAGGTTTGCACGGTGGTACTGGTCCGCTCGACGGCATAGCGGTACAAAAATTCGGCCTCGATCGAGCCGCCTTCGCTGGTGGTGACATTGCAGCGATTAAAGCCGGTGGCCACAAGCTGTTCCGGCGCGGGGTTCGGCAGCAGGTCCCCCGCCAATTGTTCCACGGTGAATTGATCGAACGGCAAATTCCGATTCAAGGCGCGGATCACCCAGTCGCGATAGGCCCACATTTCTCGTTCATTGTCGAGATGCAGGCCGTGCGTATCGGCGTAGCGGGCCACGTCCAGCCAATGGCGAGCCATCTCCTCGCCATAACGGGGCGAATCGAGGTACCGCTGCACCAGCCGCTCGTAGGCCCCCTCGCCAGAATCCGCCAGAAAACGGTCGACATCCTCCAGGGCGGGCGGCAGACCGGTCAGCGCGAAGGACAACCGGCGAATCAGCGTGGCACGATCCGCCTCGGGCTGAGGCGACAATCCCTCCCGTTCCAGACGGGCCAGAATGAACGCGTCCACGGGGTTCCGCACCCAGGAGACTTGCCGCACCGTCGGCACCGCCACCGCTTGCGGCGGCTCGAACGCCCAGTGTTTTTGGTAGGGCGCTCCCTGTTCGATCCACCGCCGCAGCACGTCTTTCTGGGCCGCGGTGAGCTGGTGGCGAAACGTGGGAGGCGGCATCACGTCTTCGGGATCGCTGCTGTTGATCCGCCGCCAGAGTTCGCTGCGGGCCAGATCCCCCGGAACGATGGGTCGAATGCCATCACGATCGGCAAAGGCTGATTCCGGGACGTCCAACCGCAAATCGGCCTTGCGGGTCTTGGCGTCGAAGCCGTGGCAGGTGAAGCAACTGGCGGAGAGGATCGGCCGAACATCGCGGTTGAATTGAATGTCGGCGGCGTGGACTTCCACGGCGGCCAGGCACAGCACACTGAGGATCAGTGCCGTTACGCCCTGGTCGCCGTCCGCCAGGAACCGACGCTGGGACATCCGATCGGAAAGGAACGTGGCGGGCAGCATGGCGGGCCTTATGAAACGATCCAGGCAAGCCCCCACAGTGTATCACATCAATGGGGCCTGATGGAAGATTGCCAGGGGCCGCCTCAGGGGAATTTGCCCGATTGCAAGCGCGACAGCATCCGTGGCCGCCAGACTCCCCCAGCCACACTGCACGCTCGAAGACACAAACGGGCCGCCGCGGGACACCCGCGCCGGCCCTGTTCAACCATCGACCCCGGGGCGACACAATCCGCGCACCCGGCCGCCGGCGGAACGCACGGCTCAATGGTCGTCACGAATCAGCCGTGCGGGGGGCACCGCCGCCGCGATTTTCGTGAAGGCCGCCTTCATTTCGTCCTCGACGTCGCTGACGCACATTCCGCCGGGCACATCCACCCAGTACCCTCTGCCCAGATGCGCCACGGCCTTGAGCAAATCGCGATCCGCGTCGGCCCCCACGCTGATCGCGTGCACCGTGTACCCCTTATCGACGGCCAGCTTCACATACTTCAGCACGGCCCGGCGCTGAACATCGCTGGTCGAATAATCGGCCACGCCGTCGTTATTGTAATCGAACAACACGTTCCAGTTCCAGCCGCTTGGCAGGCTGCCATCTTCGCCGGGATCGAGCGTGTTCGAATTGCCGTCGGTCATCAGGATGATGCACGGCCGCGAACCGACTCGTTTGTGGTTGTCGATGAGCTGAATGCCCGACTTGAGACCTCCCGACATGTTGGTTGCGGAATAATAGTGGCCCGCTTGCTTGTATTTCATGAGCTTTTTCAGCTCGCCATATTGATTGGTAATGGGATCGGCCGAAATGTTGACGTAAGGCAGCTCGGGATTGGGATCGTTGATGGTGGTCTCCACCCTGTGGTAGGTGTCGTAACTCACCATGCCCAACTGATCGTCGAAGCCGAGATCGGCCAGAAAATCGCACAACAGATAGTGCCCCTCCTTGATCGCGTGAAACGGATAATGCCTGGTCTTCCACAGGTCTTTCGTGTTCGCGTAGGAACAGCGCATGCGGAGCACATAGCACACGAAGGTCATGGCCCCGAACTTATCCTGGTAGCCGTATTTGGCCAGTCCGGCGTTGGTTTTGACGAACGACACATATTCCGACCAACTGCCGCCGCTGTACGGATAGGGGACCGACGTGAGGCCGAACGCGGCCCGCACCGTGTTCGTGTCGTAGTTGTAGCCGGTGAGCGTCCAACTCTGCGAGCTGCTGCCCACCCTGCGGATCGTGACATCCACGCTGCTGATCCGTCTGTTGGAATTGCCACCCGTGCCGGACCATGTCCCCGACTTCGTCGTCTCATTGCTGATATTGAAGGTTTGCGATGCGCCGTTCTCGAACTTCAAGACGACCGTCTTGATATTTGTATTTGTCGAGACGTCCACGCTTTTGCCCTTGAAAATCACGGTCGCCGAGGCGCCCGTGTTGGACTTCGTGGCCGAGGCAAACTGCGGCACGTAGGGCAGGCTGCCCAAGCTCGGCGGGCCGAGGTCGTTCCACACCATCTCGATGTTCTCTTCGAGTTGCGATTGCGGAAGGCTGATGGAGATCTCATCACTGAAGTAGCTGTCGAAGTTCATCGACCGGGAAAAGTCGTGAACCACCACCATGTCCCGCGGTTCGATGTACGCCACCGATTCGGTCCGCACCACGGAGCCGCTCCGACCGATCACCGTGGAAAACAGGGCCGGAACCTTGGCGTCGGGGGCGTTCGGATTGGAATTGTCGCGGCGGGCGATGACCTTTACCACGTTGATGTTGTCAGCGGACGGGTTCCAGTCGATCTGGACGGATCCGTTGATCAGGCGGCGATGTCCGAAGATCACGTCCGTCGCGGGATTGACGTAGATCCCATTCATTTGGGCAACGAGCGCGGCTTCCGCGCGCGCCATGGCCTTGGCGTGATCGAAGACGTCGGACACGTCCGGCCCGGCGTTGGCAATGGCGTGATTGATCTCCATGGCGGCGGCCAGTGCGGCCGCGTCCGTGGCATTCTGCATCTTGGTTTTCGTGAGGGTGACCATCCCCAGGTCGACTGAGAAGGCCACGAGGGTGAGGCAGGCAATGAGGCACAACGCGGCCACGACCAGAAACACACCCTTGCGGCGCCCCGCCGCGGAAGCACAACACCTTCGGTCGTGAGCAGGGAAATGTCGTCGCATGGTGAATCCTCTCGGGACGAAAGCCCACTTTGCGGAAAGCCTGCCGCTCGCCTCTCACTCTTCCACGGCGAAAATTATGGAACGACGGAACACGAGCGAGGCGCTGAGTTTTTCAAAGCTCATGGGAAACAAGCCGTTGGCATTCACGGCCGAGTAAGGCACCTCCAGATGAATGCGATACCGTTTCAGGCTGTTGTTGGGGTCGGACAGGTCGAAGGGCGCGCCGGCGAGAGGACCGTCGGCATGCGTGATGGTGATCTGCACCTGATCGCCGTTGATGCCTTCCGCCTTCAACTGATTGCGGATGTCGAGAATCACCTTCTGGTTGGCCGTTTGCCCCGGCAACAGCCGGCCCCGGTAGTCCTGGGAGGAGAGTCGGCCGGCCTGACGCACCGCGGCGTGCAGCTTGTGCTTGACGTCAATGTTGTGGCCGTTCTGGATGGTTCCCAGCACCAGGGCCAGGAAGACCGGGACGAACACGGCAAACTCGACCGTGGCGGATCCGCGGCGCGTGGTCATGCCCCGTCGGTGACCCCCGCGAAACGTGGGCGCTGCCGGCTGCGTGGAAAACCGTCGCATGATCATCACCTCCTGTGCGGAAGGACTATTCGTGGCGCATCACGGCGCGGCCGGTGACGGTGCGGTTTTTGATCCAGAAGGGCGGCAGCACCGCCACGTCGTTGTACGATACCCGCGCCTGCACCACGAAGCAGTCGGCCGCTTGCGCCGCGGCTAACTCGATGTTGGGCAGCGCATCGTAGTTGATCGTGCTGGGGTTGACGCCGGCCGTGTCGAACACGCTGCCGTTCTTCACCGATACCGACACTTTGTTGGGGTTGACCGCGACGCCAACAATCGAACGCACATGTTGCACGACCTGGTTCGTCGTGACCCCCTCCAGACTGCCCAAATGAGCACCGCGGCGGGCCGCCGTGTTGAGCATGTGCTGCACCAGATAGTAGTGGCCGAATTCGAGGAGGCCCGCGAGAAACACCACGAAAATCGGCATGATCAGCGCGACCTCCACGGTCAGCGCGCCGCGCCGTCGGTGTTGTCGTTGCCGCAGATGAGCCGTACCGCGCATAGCTTCCCTCGCTGGATTCCCGGCGCGAGGGGCTGCGCCGAAATCAACCTGCTTAGCGCTACGCTAGCTCACGTTTTGGCGGGGCGATCGCGGAATGTCGCGGAATTCTCCCCCGCACCGGAAAAAACAACGGCTCCCCGTGCGGATGGTAGCGATTCCGTCGGGAATGCCAGGCAGGCGCCGGACACGATTCCCGCGCGGCACTCCGCGGGTGAGGTGGTCCCTGCGCCGATGCATCGAAACGCGGAACGTGCTCTGCGACGCTGGGCCGCTCAACCCAGCCCTTCAGCGGGTTGCGGTGCCCTCGTCCAATTGCAGCGCGACTTCGGTTTCGCTTTTTTGCTGGATCTTCTGGCCGGCGACCATGATTTCGGCTTCCATGGTTTGCTTCAGCGTGCTGGAGTGAACCCGCCCGCGCAGCGGATCGAACAAGATCGCCCCCGCGCCTTGCCCCTTGGTGAGCTTCATCGACACCTGCGGATTTGCCGCCGGCTCCATGGTCATGGTGGTGCTGATACCCAGCTTTTCCAGGCCGTGCTCGTCCTTGCCGCCGTAGCGCATGGTTTTGGTGGTAGTCAGTTTGCCGAACGGCAGCTTCAGGTCGATGGCCTGGTCCCAGGCGTCGCCAACCGCTAACGGTTTGTCCGGAAAGCTCACGGCGGATTGCGCGGAGAGGTTCTTGAATCCTTCAGCACTGAACGTATTGCCCATGGCGGCAAGCGCGGGATTACTTTTGAAGGCGTCCAGCAGGGATTGCGGCACGATCACATCGCTGATTTCGCCGCGGGGGCTGATTGTTTGCTGGATTTCGGCATTCAGCAAGGGCTTGATGGATTTGAGAATGGACTCGGCAATCGGTCCCGTGGGCTGCTCCTCGGCGGCGGAGTCGTAGTCAAATGATTGAGCGCCCGCTGCCGACGAGCGCACGCTGAGTTTGATCCGCGTATAGGTTTGCCGCAGCCGGGCCGACCCGGTGCTGGTCACTTCGTCTACTACATTCTTGAAATACATGGATTGCGTCATGCCGGTGGTCACCGGTTTTTCCTGTTGCGGCAGCGTCACCTCCGTGGTCAAGGATTGCGTCAGCACGTACCGCGTTTCGTCCCCGGCCTTGAACTTGTACCGCAGGGTGGCCTCGGCGTGGGCCGCCGCGCCGGTCCCCAGCGCGACGAGCAGGACTGTGAGAACGTGCCGTGCCGCAGGACCAACAATGCCACCACGCATGATCTTTCTCCGCTGTTCGAACGGTCGTCGGTCGGGACTGCGGCGCCGCAATCCGGAGTCGCCACCATACGACATGGCGCCGACATTGACAAATCCACAGCGCGCCGGCCGGTGCCCAGGGGGCCAGTATGCGGATCGGCGCCAAGGAGGGGCACCCCAGGTGTTTGCTTCAGGGGATGTCTGCCGCCGCCGGAGTCGTGCCGGTCCAATAACGAAAGGCGCGCAAAGTTTGTGCGGCCGCCGTGGCGGAATCGGGCCAGGGCAACGCTTCGGCCGAAAGATATCCCCCAAACCCGATTTCGCGGAGTGCCGACATGATCGGGCCGAAGTTCAAATGGCCGCAGCCCACCGGCCGTCGATTGCTGTCCACGAAGTGCACGTGGCCAATGTGCCGGCCACCGGCGTGCAGTCCGGCGGCGATGTCGGCTTCCTCGATGTTCATGTGGAATAAGTCCGCCAACAGGCGGACGTTATCGGTCTGGAGTGAATGCAGCAGTTCCACGCCGGCCGCCTGCGTATTGACCAGATTCGTTTCGTAGCGGTTGAGCGGTTCGTACAGCAGGGGCACCTGATAGCGCCGCGCCGCTTCTCCCAACTCGTCCAGACTCCAACGCAGCCAATCACGGGCCTGTTCCGGCGTGACGCCGTCGCCGTGGCGTCCTTGCATCGAGCCGATGATGGCCGGCGCGCCCAGCGGACCGCCCCAATCGATCAGGGTGTGGATGAAGTCGGCCGCTCGGCGGCGGAAGGACTCATCGGGACTGGTCAGCGACAGGCGCTGCATGACCCAGCCGGCCCCTGTCCCCACCGCCGCGAGCTTCAAGCCGTATTCCCGCAGCACGGCGACCAGGTTCGGAGCGGCTTCGGGACCAGGAGCGAAGACCTCGACGGCATCGAAGCCGAGTTCCGCCGCCTGCCGACAACCGGCGGTCAGATCGTCCCAATAAATAAACGGACCGCCCCGCGACGCGGCCACCAAACTGATCGTGACGGCGGCAAGCATGATCGGTTATCCTGAACCCGAGCGGATGTGCGGGTGACGATACCGCGCCGCCCGCGGTGGACGCAAATCGCCGTGCGGCGGCGCCAAGCTGCCGGTCGATGCAGCCCTTCGGAGAGGATGTGGATGATGCCGCTGCGGTTCCTCAACCATCGCGATCCGCTGAATTCCGCCGACAGTCAGGAACTGCTCAACGCGACGCACGTGTTTCCCGGCAAGTACATGTTCAAGGCGATTGGACCCAATCACGACGATTTCATCGACGCTGTGCTGCGGGCCGTTCGATTGGTCCTCAAGCATGACTTCGATCCCCCTTACAGCTTGAACGCCTCGGTGGGGGGAAGGCACGTTTCGATCACGGTCGAGCCATGCGTCGACACGGCGCGCGACGTGCTGGATGTTTACGCCCGCTTGCGGACGGTCGACGGATTATTGCTGTTGCTGTAACGGACCGCAATCGGTGGGTGCCTTCGTGCCGCTCGATGAATCCCTCAGCGGAGCAGGCCGGGCGTCACATCGGCGTCCAGCTCCAGAGTGATGCCCCGTTCATACAGTTCCCATCCCAAGGCTCCCATGGCGGCGTTATCGGTGCACAGTTCGCGCGGGGCGATTACCAACCGCACGTTCAACTCCTCGGCCATGCGGGCCAGAGCGCGGCGGAAGACGGAATTGGCGGCAACGCCGCCGCCCACGCAGACGCTGCGGCGACCGGTGCGCAACACGGCCTGCCGGCATTTGCCGACCAGCACCTCGACCACCGCGGCCTGAAAGCTGGCGGCCAGATCAGCCGCGCGCTCGGCGGTCAAGGGCGGAACTGTCGTCCGCGAGCCTGGTGTGCCGCGCGCGGCGTAAAGCACCGCCGTCTTCAATCCGCTGAAACTGAAATGCAGTTCGCTGTCGTGCAAAAATGTGTGCGGCAGGGCGAACGCCGCGGGATTGCCGCGGGCCGCCAACCGTTCCACGTTCGGTCCGCCCGGATGTTCCAATCCGAGGATCTGCGCTACTTTATCGAACGCTTCTCCGGCGGCGTCGTCGATGGTCGCGCCAAGCAACCGCACGTCGACGGGGGACAGGCAGTCGAACAAGTGCGTGTGGCCGCCGCTGACGACGAAGCCCACCGCCGGAAAGACGTCGGGGCCGGCGGCCAGTCGGCAGGCATAGAGGTGGGCATGCACGTGATTCACGGCCACCAGCGGCACGTCGAGCGTCAAGGCCAGCGTTTTGGCGGCGGTCAATCCCACGAGCAGCGAGCCGACCAGCCCCGGCTGCGTGGCGACGGCAATGACGCCGATTTCCCCCAGCGAGGTGCCCGCCCGGCGAACGGCCTCGTCGATGACGGGGAGAATCCGCTCCACGTGAGCGCGCGAGGCGATTTCCGGAACGACGCCGCCAAACCGTTCGTGCAGTTCATGCTGCGTCGCCACCACATTGGATTGCACCCGCCGCTCCCGATCGATCACGGCCGCCGCGGTTTCATCGCAGGTCGTTTCGATCGCCAGCAGCAAATGAGGCGCGGCAGACATAGGCCCGAACATCCGATCAGACGGCGAGCGTTGCCGCGCGGCAACGCCGGCGAACAGTCGCTCCTGCAACCGCCGGTCACGACCTGGCGCGCTATCCCAGGCGGACGCGAAGGAACGCGTGGATGTTGTGCAGCGGCCACAAGCTGCCGGCACCGGTCCGATCCGGCTTCCCGGGCGCGTGGGACGACGAATTGGTTTTCTCTTTGTTTTCGTCCTTGGACGGTTCGGCGGGTTTGCCGCTGTCCGAAGCGGGTTTTGTCAGCTCCCGCTTGAGCCACTCCACGGCCTTCGCCAGTTGCGAATCCTTGAAATCGCTGTGCGGCGGCTCACCGGAGGAGCGCAACACATCCCGCTCGGCCCGGTAATCGCGGTATTTCTCCATTTCCTCAACCGACCATTTCACCTCGTAGCCCGGATCGGGGGTGACGCCCCATTCATCGGATTCCTTGGAATTGGGGAAACGGTGGATGTTCTTGCCGCTGGGACGGTGATAGCTCGCCGTGGTCAGCTTGAGGGCGCTCTTGCCGCCTTCGAGTTCAATCACGTTTTGCACGCTGCCCTTGCCCCAGGTGCGTTCCCCCACCACCAAGGCCCGTTTGTGGTCTTGCAGGCAGGCGCTGACGATTTCGCTCGCCGAGGCGCTGAACCGGTTCACCAGCACCACCATCGGAAAGCCGCTGAACGTGCCCCCCTTGCGGGCCTTGATCACCTGTTCCTCGGTATTGCGGCCCTTCGTGCTGACGATGGTGCCGCTTTCAATGAACAAGTCGGCAATGGCCGTGGCGGCTTGCAGCAGTCCGCCGGGGTTGTACCGCAGATCGAGGATCAGGCCCTTCATGCCGTCCTTCTGCAACTGCACCAACGTCTGCTCCACTTCGTCGGCGCTGTTGCGGCTGAAATGCGTGAGGCGCATGTACGCGATTTTGTCTTCACCCGGGAGGAAAAACGACCAGGAGCCGTCGCTCTGGTAATGATCGCCCAGCACCGTGGGAGTTTTGATGATGGCGCGCACGATTTCGAAGGTTTCCGGCTTGGCCGCGCCTTCGTGGAGAACGGTGACCTTCACGACTTCGCCGGGTTTCCCGCGCATCAGCTTGACGGCGGTGTCCATTTCCCGGCCTTCGGGAAATTCCGCGGTCGGCTTGCCATCGATTTCCAGAATGCGGTCGCCGGCGCGAATCCCCGCCTTGTAAGCGGGCGTTCCGGGCAGGGGCGTCATCACCATCAAATGCCGGCTTTTCGGCTCGATGGTCACCTGGATGCCGATGCCCCCGAATTCCTGCTCGACCACGGTGTTGAAGTCGTTCAGTTCCTCGCGATCGATGTAGGACGAGTATGGGTCGAGCTTGGTGATCATGCCGCGCATGGCGGCTTCCACGAGCTGCCGGCGATCCACCGTGGTCACGTAGTTGCGGTCGATCTGCTCGAAGGTGTCGACAAACAGCTTCATTAGCTCATAGTATTCGTCGTCGGCCGCCACGACGGAAGCGGCGCTACCGCTCCACAACACAATCGCCAACCACCCCCACACGCAACCGCGCACCAGCCTGCTCATACCCACATCCTCACACGCATTAGCGGCCCGCAAGCTGTGAACTTGGGCCGGCCCCTCTGACGGCGGGAACAGCATGTCCCTGAAGTTGAATCTAGGCGTTTTTCACGGCTGGGACAAGGCCGGAGCGCCCATTTTGCGGCGGACATTCGGGCCAGACGCCGCTCCCCTTTTCCTGGAAGCAGGGGTTGAACCGGCGGCAAGGTTGGCTAATGCCACGCCAACATCGACCGGCACGATGACCCGCCGCGTCGTGGACCACAAGCTTAATCGTGGCCCTGTTGCTTGCGTCGCAAGAGGGTGAACAGGTTGCGGTACGAACGCCGCTCGGTGGATGTCGCCGGGCGCGCTTCGGCGCGCGTGGGGGGCGGCGGCGATGACGTCGCGCGGTCTTCCGCAGCCAAATCCGCACCGACTTCCAGGCAATTGACGGCTGGTGTGGCGGACTCGCTCGAAGAGCAGGGTGCTTCGGTTCGGGGCGTGGTTGGAGTTGGAGTCCGAGCCGGTGTTTCGGCCTCGCCAAGGAAATGCTTGACCTCGGCACACGTGTCGAGGACTTGGGTCTGGAGAACGTCTTCCAGCGTCGCGCTGCCCGACTGCGTGGTCGACGAAAAACCTGGCGGGTGGGCTTCCGTGCCGGTCCAGCGGCGGTCCTGCTGTTCATCGGCCTCGGCGACGGCATCCAAAACGTGCTTGACCGCGGCCAGCCGCCGGCGGATGTCTGGCGGAAGTTCGGTGTCGCCCACTTCGGACGGCCAATTCTCGGACGGCCAATCCGCGCTGGGAGGCAGGTCGCGCGGCGGTTCCACGGTGCGAGTCGGCGAGACGCTGGGCACGGGTGGTGGTTCAAGACCCGCATCGAGAGCGGCATAACGATCCAGGACCGGTTCTTCCTGGACTTCGCTCGTATCCTCTCGATCCTCTTGATCGTCGGAACTGGACGCCCACGGTCCTGTCTCGAGAGGCAGTTCCCTGGATGGCGGGGTGGCCTCCGCAAAGACAGGCGGCCCGAACGAACTCGATTCCGACGCATCCCACCGGCGGCTCAACCGATACACGGGCACGGGGGTCTGATCGTCGTCGTGACCGGTCGCGGACACCGCGGCGGACGCAGGTGCGGCCGGCTCATCGGTTGTGCCGTGTGCTGTGTCCAGGGTGTTCCCGGTCTCACCGACCAAGGAGTAGCGCGCCCCGCCAACTGTGGAGAAATGCTCGGTGGGAGCATTTTCGTCAGCGGGGCTGCCAGTGATCTGTTGATGCGAAGCAGCCCATGTCCGTACTTCGCCTGGTGCAGCGGTCGCTGCTGGCGGCGCGATTTCCAGAACTTCCTCGTTCGAATGCCCGCCCGTCGATGTTTCCGGCGGCAACGAAACCGCATTCCAGGTCAACGACAAATGGCTCAAGTCATCCAAGGCCTGACGGACGGTTGCGACCGAGACGGGACGTTCCTCGGTGGCATACGCCGAGAGAAGCGCATGGTCGCAAAGCTGATTCAGGCAGCGCGGAATTCCGTCGGCGGCCCGGCAAATCAGCGTCAACGCCTCGGATGTGAACAGCTCGGCCGTGCGGCCTCCGGCCCAGGTCACCCGAAAGTCGACGTAATCGGCCGATTCGGCGGCCGTCAGCAGCGGCAGAATGACATACGAGCGAATCCGCTGATTCAGCGGTTGAACGCCCGGCAGCGCCAATTTCTCCTCCAGGCTCAATTGACCCGACAGAACAAGCCGAACGACCGACTGACCATCCTGGGCATAATCGGCCAGGATGCGCAACTCGTCGAGCACGGCTTCCGCGAGGAGATGCGCCTCATCCACCACCAGGGCCAGCTTGCGCCCCAGGTGATGCAAGTCTTTGAGCCACGTGACCACATTCAGCCGCAATTCCTGATCGGTCTGCTTGTCGAATGGCTCGTTGAGTTCCGCCAGCAAGGCCTGCAAGAACGACCGACGGGTGGCAAAAGTCACATGGCGCAAGAACGCCGGCACGAATTCCTGTCCGAGGTCTCGGATCAGACGTTCGCACAGCAAGGTCTTCCCTGTGCCGGGGGGGGCCACCAGCACGTTGATCCCTTCTCCGCGCTCGACGCAAATGAGCAGTTCGTCCAAGGCCGCGCGAAACGGCCCGCTGTGGTACCAGCAAGCCGGGTCGGGGGTGGCGGCAAACGGCCGACGACGCAGGGAGAAAAAATGTTCGTACATTGAACAAATGTTCCTGGGACGGCTCCGACGGGCTGACGGCCGACGGGTGACCGTGTCGTTGTCCCTAGCATCGAACTGTTAAGTTCCGCGACTTGAATACGACCGTTTCCGTCGACAGAGTCGCTGGTCCGCCGGGTGACTCGGCCGGCTGCGTCGGGGGGAACGGTCGACGAAAGTTTGCCGACAAACGCTCCGCCCCGACTCCGTTGTGTTGACTCAACATGTTCCAAGAAAACAGGTTGCAACTTAGAGAGAGCGAGGCACCGGTCAGCAGGGGGCGGGGCGACCGCGAGAACCACCGGGCAACCTCCACGGAACAACGAGGGTGGCCCCACCCCGTCTCGGAGGCAGCAGCCGCCCGAAATCCCCCTACCGGTCGGCGATCAGTCGCTACAATGGTGACTAAGGAGGATGATCCTTGCCGGTCGGCGGGAGGGACGACTTCATCAGTAATCACCGGAGCCATTCAGCGATCACTGGGGGATCCTCAATCGTGCCCGACGCCCCCACGACAGTTCCTTGCCGACCCCCCTTGGGAATGGACTCCAGCCCCGCACTCCCATGAGGTGTTAGTGAAGCACACGATGTCTGACGGAAAAATCCGGTTTCGCAGTCACGATGATGTGCGCAGCCTGTTCGGAACGCGCGACCGAAACCTTCGGCGGCTGCGCGACGTGTTACACCTGGACGTGGTCTTGCGGGGAGACGAACTGCACTTGCATGGAGCGCCCGCGCAAGTGGAGCGCGGCACGGCGGTGTTGACCGAGTTGCGCGGCATCATCGAGCGACAGGGCTTTCTGGAAGACGAGGAGTTCGACCGAATTCTTGCCCGCTCGCAGGTTCCCGCCGATGTCGGCAACGACTGGATTGACGTGTTTCACAAGGCGCGGCGGGTGACTCCGCGGAGCGAGGGTCAGAAGCGGTACGTACAGGCGATCCGCGAGCATGACCTGGTGTTTTGCGCGGGTCCCGCCGGCTCGGGCAAGACCTACCTCGCGGTGGCGATGGCCGTGAATGCCCTGCGGCAGGAGCGGGTGCGGAAGATCGTGCTGGTGCGTCCCGCCGTGGAAGCCGGCGAGAAGCTCGGCTTCTTGCCGGGCGACATGCTGGCGAAAGTCAATCCCTACTTGCGTCCGCTGCTCGATGCGCTGGGAGACATCCTCGACTTCGACCAGGTGCAGCGGTATCTCGACAAGGACGTGATCGAAATCATTCCCCTGGCCTTCATGCGCGGCCGCACGCTGAACCACACGTTCATGATCTTGGACGAGGCGCAAAACACCACCGTGACGCAGATGATGATGTTTCTCACCCGCATGGGGGAACGTTCCAAGATCGTGGTCACGGGCGATGCGACGCAAACCGATCTTCCCGAGCACGTCGACAGCGGACTGCACGACGCACTGGTGCGTTTGAATCGGGTGCCCGGCATTGGCATCGTCGAACTCACCGGGGACGATATTGTCCGCCATCCGCTGGTGCGGCGGATCGTGGCCGCTTACGATGCCGACCGCAGGGACGCGCGGTTGGGATCCCTTTCGGCGACGAGGCAACCTCTCGACGCCGCTCCGGCGCCGCCGCAGGCTGAGGCCGCGGTGCACGCTTCGTCCAATTCCTGAGGCTGTATGCGGATCTTTGCCCCGCGCAAGACGCGCTCTGCGAAAGCCGCCGCGCTGACGGCCAGTTCGACCTGGACCGGCCGCGTCGCGGAGCAGTTGCGCAACGTGGACGTGCTGCTCCGTCTGGCCGTCTGCGGCGCGTTTCTGGCTTTGATGGTGTTTGTGCTCGGCGGATGGAAGGCCCCGTTTCCGTACCACTTGGGGGAGTTCGTGCCCGACGGCATCGTGGCCAAGGTCGACTTCGAGCGGATCAATCAGAAGAAAAGCGAACTGGAGCGCATCCGCCGCGTGGAACTGGTGCCCAAGGTGTTTCGCCACGACGGTCAGGGGCTGCGCGACCTGGAACAACAGCTTCGCGCCGATCTGTTGAGCGTCGCGGAGGTGCACGATATCTCCGAACTTCCCGCGGAAGTGCGGTGGGCCTTCGGCCTGACAGCGGCGCGCGGCGATGTGCCCGAAACGCTCCAGACCGAGTGGAAAGCGCTGCGCGAGGCGATCGGGCCGCGCGATCAGGCGGAGCAGCGAATCGACGAGCTGGTCGGCGAATTCACGCTGTTCGTCTCGCCGCTGCGGGAGAGCGGCCTGCTCGATCCGGACGATGTGGCCCGTTACGAGTTGTCGCCGGACCGCCGCATTGCCGTGCTCGCCGCGGACGCGCCGGGCGAGACGGACGCCTCCCCCACCTTTGCCGTCAATGAAGTGCTGATCAACGAAGTCCTCAAGCCGGGCGGAAAGCTGGCCCGGCAATGGAACCAGTTCCCCGCCTTGGCCAGGTTGCAGCCGCTGCTGGATCGCTGGCTGGTCAATCGGGCGCATCCGACCTTGCAGTTCGACGAGACCGCGACCAATCAGCGGTTGCAGGCCGTGCGCTCCCAGACTCCCGCGGAGAAGGACAAATTCAAACGCGGTCAATTGCTGGTGCCGCCGGGCAGTCGCTTGGACGAAGAATCCCTCGACATCCTTCGCGCGCAATACCTGGCGCTGGAGGCCCAGGTTCAAGGTCTGGAACGTTTGATTCGCGTGGCGGTGACAGCGCTGTTGCTGCTGGTGCTGGGCGGACTGAACGCCTACTACCTGATCCGCAACGAACCGCGGCTGGTGGCGCATATCGGGCGGCTGACGATCTATCTTTCGGCGATTGCGGCCGCCGTGGGGATTGGGCGACTGTTGGTCGCGGCAGGTTGGCGGGCCGAAGCCGTGCCCCTGCTCGCCGTGGTGATGATTCTGGCGATTGCCTACAACCAGGTGTTGGCGGCGATTACGGGCTTTTCGCTGGCGCTGATGCAGATTCTGTCGACGGGCGGCACGATGGGCGAGTTCGTGCTGTTGATGAGCGCCAGCGCCGCGGCGGTCGTGCTGCTCAATCAGGTGCCATCCCGCTCGAAAGTGGTGGTGGTGGGGTTCTGGACGGCGGTTACGTACTTCATCGTGTGTTGGGGCGTGGCCGTCATCGAATCGCAGCAATTGTCGCGGGTGTGGCGCGACTGGGCACTCTATTCCGACAGTTTCGCCGGCGCCGGTTGGTGTCTGGCTGCCGGTTTCCTGGTGGCGGGCAGTTTGCCGTTCGTCGAGCAAACCTTCGGGGTCGTGACCGACATCAGCCTGCTGGAATTGAGCGACATTTCGCATCCGCTGTTGCAGGAACTCGTGCGGCGGGCACCGGGCACCTACAACCATTCGATCACCGTGGCCACGATTGCGGAAACCGCGGCCGACGCCATTGGGGCCAACGGTTTGCTGTGCCGCGTGGGCGCCTATTTCCACGACATCGGCAAAATGCTCAAGCCGCAGTATTTCGTGGAAAACATGCTACCGGGCCAGGGAAGCCGGCACGAGCACCTCAACCCCGCCATGAGCACGTTGATCATCATCGGTCATGTGAAGGACGGCGCCGATCTCGCCCGCCAACACAACTTGCCGCAGCCGTTGATCGACTTCATCGAACAACATCATGGCACGACGCTGGTGGAATACTTTTACCATGCGGCGACGCGGCAGGCCGAAGCCCAGCCGGAGGACCTGCGGGCCGCCGTCCACGAATCGTCGTTCCGCTACCCGGGACCGCGGCCGCAAACGCGCGAGGCGGCTGTGCTGATGATCGCCGATGCCGTCGAGGGGGCCAGCCGGGCCAGCGGGGGGGAACTCACTCCCAAGCGGATCGAAACCCTGGTGCACGACATCGCCTTGAAACGGCTGCTCGACGGCCAGTTCGACGAATGTTCCCTGACGCTCCGCGAATTGGCGATCGTGGAAGAATCGTTGACCAAGTCGCTGATCGGCATTTATCACGGCCGCATCAAGTACCCCGAACAGAAAACCGCCTGATCGCGGGCGCGCGGCGACTGGCCGCGCTGCGGGCCGCCGCCCCGGCAACGGTCGTGAACTGTCTTCCCGGCGGCGCGGCGGTGTGCCAGGCACCGCGGGAGCTGCGTGTGATGGAGCCGGATTACTCGATTGTCATCGGGAACCGACAGCGCGTCGCCCAGGTCGACACCGAGTGGCTCGCCGCGTCGCTGCAACGCATTCTGCGGGCCGCCGGCGTGAAATCGGCGCAGTTGGAGGTGGAACTCGTCGACGATGCCGAAATGCAGCGGATCAATCGGGAATTTTTGGACCACGATTGGCCCACCGATGTGCTGGCATTCAACTACACCGACGCAACGGCCTCCGAGGAACTGGATGGCGCGCTGGTGCTCAGCGTGGAAACCGCCGCCCAGCAAGCCGTCATTCACGAATGGAGTCTTCAAGCGGAACTGCTACTATATGCCGTTCACGGGTGCCTGCACCTGTGCGGCTACGACGACCACACGGCTGTCGATCGACGGGCGATGCGGCAGCGGGAGCGGGCGATCTTACAACTGTTCAAGCTGCATCCGCTTGGCTGGGACGATGATGAGGCGTCCTGACGGACTACATACTCGCCGGCGTGTGCGCGTGCCGGCCGACGGTCAAGAGGCCGGGTCGCAGCGACGCAGCGCGACTTCTCCCGGGAGGCCACGTCGATGACGGCTCTGCCGCTGTTGCTGACCGTCCTCATGGCCGTCATGGCCTGGTCGGCGATGGGTTGCTATGCCCTGCGCGATTTCTCGTACAGCCGTTTGGAGGAGTTGTGCGACCGCCGCCGCGTTCCCGATCGGTTGCGGGCGATCATGACGCAGCAGGACCAGGCGGTGCTCGTCCTGGAAGTGCTGCTCACGCTGGCGACTGTGGGAGTCGCTTTGTGCGTGGGTTGGATCGTGGGGTTGCCGGGCGACGACGAGGTCCTCGCGGCGCTGCCGGTCTTCGGACAATACGCCCTGGGTCTGCTGGCCATTGTGGTGGTCGCCGACCTTGTTCCGTGGGTCGCCTCGCGCGTCGCCAGCGAGCAGTTCCTGTTCCGCTGCTGGCCGCTGGTGCAACTGCTGCTGTGGCTGTGCGCCCCGCTGCTGGTGCTGGCCCGCGCGGCCGACGTTGTGGCTCATCAGTGGAGCGGCCGGGGGGAACCGGAAGCCGACGACGCGGCGGTCATCGGCGAGGAAATTCGCACGGTGGTCGATGAAGGGACGCGAGAGGGAGTGCTCGAGCAGGGAGCCGGCGCGATGATCGAGCGGGTCATGGAATTTCAGCACGAGGATGTCGGCGCCATCATGACTCCCCGCACCGACATGATTTGCATCCCCGTCGATTCGTCGCTCGAAGAGGCCCGTCAGCAACTAATCGAATCAGGCCATTCCCGCGTCCCCGTGATCGGCGAATCGACGGACGATATCATCGGCATCCTCTACGCCAAGGACCTGCTCCGAGCGCTCGAGCCGCAGCGTCCCCCCGGTCAACCGGCCCCCGTGCTCCGCGACATTGTCCGCGAGCCGCTGCATGTGCCCCTCACCACGCAAATCCCCGCCCTGCTCGAACTGCTCAAGCGCGAGCACGTGCACATTGCGATTGTGGTCGATGAATACGGCGGCGTGGCGGGCCTGGTGACCATGGAAGATATCGTGGAGGAGATCGTCGGCGAGATCGCCGACGAGTACGACGACAAGCACCAGCCGTCGGACATCGTGCAGGTGTCCGAGGGCGTCGTCGACGTCGATGCCCGCGTGCACCTCGACGACCTCAACGAACGGTTTCACTACGAACTCCCCGAAGATCAGGAATACGACACCATCGGCGGCTTCCTGTTCTCGCTGGTGGGGCGCGTTCCCGTTCCGGGGGAAACGATTCCATGGGGACAGTGGCGGTTTACCGTGCTCGACGCCGACCAGCGCCGCGTCAATCGCGTGCGGATCGCGCCGGCGAGCGCTGCGGCACCTCATCCGTCGGCCTGACCGGGCGGCTCCCGCGCGGGGCATAACTCCGCGCCTGAGCACAGGGCCGGCAAACGCCGCGGGCGCGCCCTCGGCGCGGACCGAACAACTTCCGTGACGCGCAGCGCCTGGTCACCACCGCTCCACGGGACCGCTGGGGACGGGAATCTGCATTTGGGGAAGCTCCCCGGTGCGGTCGCCGTGGAGAGGTCCGTGGGCCACAATCTCGGCGAGCGCGGCTTCCCATTCCGCAAGGGTGGCGGCCACCTGAAATCGATGGCGCAGCCGCGCTGGAATGGCCATGGCTTTGAGATACCAATGGGCCATCTTCCGAAACAGCGGAATGGCGCGCTCCACGCCGTGCTGCTCGGCAAGGTACTGAAATTGACGGCGCAAAAGGGCGAGCCGGTCCGTGAAGCTCCCCGCCGGCCCCCACGCCCCCGTTGTTTCCCACTCCACGAACTGCCGGAAGATCCACGGATTGGCCAAGGCGCCACGGCCGATGGAAATGCCCTGGCAACCGGTCTCGGCGAACATCCGCGCGCCGTCGGCAATGGTGCGGATGTCGCCATTGCCGAGGACGGGGATCCGTTCGACCGCTTCCACCACCTGGCGAATCCCCGCGCGATTCACCTGGCCCGAGAAGCCTTGGGCCCGGGTTCTGCCGTGAATCGTCACCGCCGCCACGCCGACCTGCTCGCAAGCCCGCGCCAACTGCGGGGCGGTGATGTGCGCGTCGTCCCACCCTAACCGCATTTTCACCGTGACGGGAACGCGGACCGCCTCAACCAGGGTCTGCACCAGGGCCACGGTCTCGTCCACGCAGCGCATCAGGCTCGCCCCGGCCCCGCACCGCGTGATACGGTTCACGGGGCAACCCATATTGAGGTCGATCGCGTCGACGCCACGGGCCTCCAGAAATTGGGCGCAATCGCGCAGGACCGCGGCCTCTCCGCCGAAGATCTGCACGGCAAACGGACGATCTTCGGGGCACGTTTCGATCAGCGCCAACGATCTGGGGCTGCCGTCGAGCAGCCCGCGGGCATTGACCAGATCCGTTGTGGCCAGCCCCACTCCTCCCAAGCCGCGGACGATCCGGCGAAAGGACAGATTCGTAAATCCCGCCAGCGGAGACAGCACATACCGCGATGCCAGGGTCAATGCTCCATAGCGCAGCGGAGGCAAGCGGCAAATCTGCTCGCGCACCGCGGCGATCGCATTCGGATCGTCCGCCGGACGCCGTTGATGAACCATGAACGCGGTCGATTCCATGACGGCCGTCGATTGCTCCCTAAAGTCCCGTGCCGGTTCGGACATCGCGAGGGGCTGCTTGCCGCCGGCCGGTTTCCCTGTTCTGCCGTTGCACCGTTCCCTGATTGGAACCCGACGGGCGGCCTTCGTGCAACGCCGTTCATGTTCCGGTGCGATATAACCCCTGCTGTTGGATGTACACTTCCACGGCCCGTGGAACCAGGAAGCGGATACTGCGACCCTCGGCGACTCGGCGGCGAATGTCGCTGGCGGACAGGTGCACCGCCGGCATCGTCACCACATCCAACCGGTCTCCGAACCGCGCGACAAACGCCGCCGTGTCGAGTTCCGCCATGTCCCCGCGGTTGACCACTGCGATCCGGGACATGCTCACGATGTCTGCCGGTTGCCGCCATGTGGGAAAATCCCGCAGTGAATCGGCTCCCATCAAAAACCACCAATCGTGCTCCGGAAACGTTTGTCGCAGGGCCCGCAGCGAATCAACGGTGTACGTCGGTCCGCCGCGCTGCAATTCGATGTCGGACAGCCGGAAATTGGCATGGCCGGCGATCGCGAACTCGACCATAGCGCGGCGATGCTGCCCCGAGGTCCGCGGCACCGCCAGTTTGTGCGGCGGTTCTCCCGCGGGGACAAACCAGACTTCGTCCAATCCCAGTTGTTCGCGGCACTGTTCCGCCAGAATCAAATGGGCCAGGTGGATGGGGTCGAACGTGCCCCCGAAAATGCCAACGCGCATGACGCTTTGTTCCCGGGATGGAATTTCTCGCTTCCGCATCATAGCTTGAAGCGTGCGGGGCTTTGGAGGCCAGGCCTCGTGGGGAACCGCACTCGGCGTGGAGTGCGTCGGTCCGCTCCGTCGCGGCGACGCCCGCGTTGCGGCGGTGCTGACGGAAGCCGGCGCTCGCCGTGGGTGTTCCCGGACAAGATCCCCGCTGCTTGTTGCCAGGATGCATTCGAGGCCGCGGTGCAGCAACCATCGCTGTTTTCACCTGCCGAGCTACCCGACAACCTCACGCCCTGGGAACAGGCGGACGCGGCCGACCGCTTGTTTGCGGAAGTGGTGTTCAACCGCCCCTTGCCCGCGGTGTTTCTCTATCAAGTGCCGCCCGATTTGCGGGATCGGGTGGGACCGGGACGCCGGATCGAGGCCCCGTTTGGCGCCGGCAACGAACGGCTGATTGGATATTGCGTGGGCTTGACGCGGTCGGCGCCGCCCGGGCGGTCCCTCAAAGCGCTCACCGCCGTACTCGACACGCGGCCGCTGGTGGATGAGCATCTTCTGCAACTGACCCGTTGGATCGCCGATCGTTACTTGTGCGGGTGGGGGCAGGTTCTGGAGGCGGTCATTCCCGCGGGCGTCAAGTCGCGTGCCGGCACCAGAAACGTCGTGCGGTTCCACCTGGCGGACCACGCTCGCGGCTCGTGGCCCGAATGGCGATTGCCCCCCAAGCAGCGGGCCGTCCTCGCTGTGCTGGCTGGCAGCACCGAACCGATGGCGATCGACCAGCTCAGTCAAGCGGCAAACTGCGGAGTTGGTCCGATCCACGCCCTCCGCGACCGGGGACTGATCATCGCCGAACGCGTGCGCGCGGCTCCGCGGCAGGTGCCGGAACCGCCGCCCGAGCCTGTCCCCGCCATCACGTTGAATGCCGAACAGCAACGCGCGTTGACGGCCATTCTGAACGCCGTCCGCTCCTCGCGGCACGCGACGTTTTTGTTGCACGGCGTCACGGGCAGCGGAAAAACCGAGGTCTACATCCGCGCCATCGAGGAAGTGGTCAGTTACGGCCGGCAAGCCATTGTGCTGGTTCCCGAAATCAGCCTGACGCCGCAAACGATCCGCCGGTTTCGCCGCCGGTTTTCCGCGGTGGCCGTGTTGCACAGCCACATGACCGACGCGGAGCGGCACGCGCATTGGCAGCAGATTGCCGAGGGCCGCGTGCAGGTGGTGGTGGGCGCGCGCAGCGCCGTGTTTGCGCCGACGCCGCATTTGGGGTTGATCGTGATCGACGAAGAGCACGAGACATCCTTCAAACAGGAATCGACGCCGCGGTATCACGCCCGGGAAGTGGCGCGCCGGCGGGCAGAGATGGAGCGAATTCCACTGGTGCTGGGATCCGCGACGCCCACGTTGGAATCGTGGTTGCGGGTGCAGCGCCGACAGGATGGCCTGCTCTCGCTGCGGCATCGCGTCGCCGAACTTCCTTTGCCGCCCGTGGTGATCGTGGATGTCCGCCATGATCCCCAGTTGGAGTCGGGGCGGGCGATCGGGCGGGCGTTGCAGTCGGCGATGCAACAAGCCTTGCGGAACGATGGCCAGGTGATTCTCTTCTTGAACCTCCGCGGTTATGCTCCGGTCTTGCTGTGCCGGTCTTGCGGGCATGCCGTGCGCTGCCCCGACTGCGATTTGACGCTGACCTGGCATAAGCAACGGGGCAAGGCGCTGTGCCACACCTGCGGACACGAAGCCGATTTGCCGCAATGGTGCCCCAAATGCCATCGACCGGGTCTGCGCTCGCTCGGTTGGGGCACCGAACGGCTGGAGCAGGAGGTTCGCCGGCTGTTTCCGCAGGTTTCGGCCTTGCGGATGGATAGCGACACGATGCAGGCCCGGGGCAGCCACGCCCAGGCGCTGGAAGCCTTTCGCCGCGGCGATGTGCGAATTCTGCTGGGAACGCAAATGATCGCCAAGGGTCTGGATTTCCCCAACGTCACCCTGGTAGGGGTGATCAACGCCGACACGGCGCTTCACTTTCCCGATTTCCGCGCCGCGGAACGAACCTTCCAATTGGTTACGCAAGTGGCGGGGCGGACGGGACGGGGGGATCAAGGCGGTGAAGTCTGGGTGCAGACGTTCGATCCGGAGAATCCGGCCATCTTGGCGGCGGTGCGGCACGATTACGACCGGTTCGCCGCCTGGGAGCTGCCCAATCGGCAGGCGCTGCATTATCCGCCCTTCGCGCAAGTCATCAGGTTCATCGTTCACGCCGCTCGGCAGGAGCCGGCGCGCGCGGCGGCCGAAACGCTCGCGGAACGGATTCGCCAAGCCTGGGCGCACGCGGCAAGCGGGGAGGGGTTGTTTCGGCTGCTCGGCCCGGCACCCGCACCGCTGGCCAAGCTGCGGGGAAAGTTTCGCTATCACTTTCAGATTCAAACGTCGGAGGGCGAACGCCTTCGGCAAGTCATCCGATCGGTTTTGAATGATATCAAGCTCCCGGAGGAAATTGGATGCACCGTCGATGTCGACCCGATTGATATGCTCTAATCGCTTGTCGGTTTGATATGCTCTAGTTGCATGTCGGTCGCTTCGACGGCAGGACGGTAGCCGCCCGCCGAGAGTTCAAGCCAGGGTTGGGAACGGCTTTTCGCCATGGGTGGCGACCGCATATCATAGAAGGGCTTGGGCAGGCGCCGCCCGTCCGTTCCGGGGTAAGGCAAGGAGGCATGGGACTGTT